>WNGL01000050.1_pt1 | contig 459379 bp, 444 predicted proteins | sample 5400591 | NCBI WGS metagenome assembly WNGL01 (sample SAMN13153377, study PRJNA577476) | soil metagenome | isolation source: 80 cm soil or saprolite under Garry oak tree replicate 1 | place: USA:California | collected 2016-06-15 | reverse complement strand
CCAGGTAAGGTTCTTCGCGTTGCATCGAATTAAGCCACATGCTCCGCCGCTTGTGCGGGCCCCCGTCAATTCCTTTGAGTTTTAGCCTTGCGGCCGTACTCCCCAGGCGGGGAACTTAATGCGTTAGCTGCGGCACAGACCACGTGGAATGTGGCCCACACCTAGTTCCCAACGTTTACGGCGTGGACTACCAGGGTATCTAATCCTGTTCGCTCCCCACGCTTTCGCTCCTCAGCGTCAATATCGGCCCAGAGACCCGCCTTCGCCACCGGTGTTCCTCCTGATATCTGCGCATTTCACCGCTACACCAGGAATTCCAGTCTCCCCTACCGAATTCTAGCTTGCCCGTATCGGCTGCAGGCCCGGGGTTGAGCCCCAGGTTTTCACAGCCGACGCGACAAGCCGCCTACGAGCTCTTTACTCACGCGGCGTCGCTGCATCAGGCTTTCGCCCATTGTGCAATATTCCCCACTGCTGCCTCCCGTAGGAGTCTGGGCCGTGTCTCAGTCCCAGTGTGGCCGGTCGCCCTCTCAGGCCGGCTACCCGTCGTCGCCTTGGTAGGCCGTTACCCCACCAACAAGCTGATAGGCCGCGGGCCCATCCCTAGCCAGAATCCTTTCCACCTCCAAGGATGCCCTCGGAGGTCGTATCCGGTATTAGACCCGGTTTCCCGGGCTTATCCCAGAGCTAGGGGCAGGTTGCCCACGTGTTACTCACCCGTTCGCCGCTAGGGCACCTCTCCGAAGAGAGGGCCTCGCTCGACTTGCATGTGTTAAGCACGCCGCCAGCGTTCGTCCTGAGCCAGGATCAAACTCTCCGTGAAGGTATGTATGACAGTCGAGACCGGAATCCGTCCTCGACAATGTCGACACAGAAAGTCGCCGCTCATGCGGCGTGATCGCTGGTCATACGAGCTGGTTGTTCATTGCTCGATGTACCAAAGGAATCGTGTGCACGACCAGGTGGTCGGGCACGACGAGGTATTACTTATGGCACTAACTTTCGGCACGCTGTTGAGTTCTCAAGGAGCGGACGCACACCATCTCGGCCCTTTCGGACCGGTTCCGGGGCAACCCACGAAACCCTACTCGGTCGGTTTCGCTCGGTCAAACCTGACCGGCACCGCCCGCTTCCCGCTTGGTCTGCGGGCGCGGACAACCACGTCGCTCGAACTTGGGGGATGTTCGGCCGGCTCCGACTAGCGGCTCCGTGCGCCGAACAGCACCAAGGCTAGCACTGGCGTCGGATGCATCAAAACCGGGGCATCGCCAGCCATTGCAACGATCGCGTCCCGCGGCGAATTGCCTTACCCGTAAGGGGAAACTCAGCTTCCAGCAGGTGAAACCAGGCGCACACCGCGGCGCTTGCCCACTGCGAGCACCCGGCCAACCAGCTCGGCGCTCTCAACGTCGTACCGCTTCGCCTCGATCGGCGTGCCCTCGACCCGCACGGCACCTTCGTCGATGAGTCGGCGTGCCGCGCTCGTGCTCGACGCCAGGCCGGCGGCGGTGAGCAGCGCGGGCACGTGCACCGGCTCGCCGGACGGCAGCTCGAACGGCGGCGCGTCGTCAAGCTGCCCGCCGGGTCTGAAGATCGCGTCGAAGCGAGATTCGGCGGCGACGGCCGCCTCCGCCCCGTGGTACAGCGTCACCACCTCGCGGGCGACTCGCCGTTTGGCGGCGTTTGCGGCCTTGCCCCCCGACGCCGCGGCCTTCTCGATCTCGTCCGCTTCGCGCGGGCGCAGAGCGGTGCACAGCCGTGCGTAGAGGCCGACGACGGTGTCCGGGATGCTCATCAGCTTGCCGAACTGCTCGTCCGGGGAGTCACCGATCGCGATGTAGTTGTTGAGCGATTTGCCCATCTTCTCGACGCCGTCAGTGCCGACCAGCAGCGGCACGGTCAGTACGACCTGCGGGGCCTGCCCGCGTGACTTCTGCAGCTCGCGTCCGACGAGATTGTTGAACGTCTGGTCGGTACCGCCGAGCTCGATGTCGGCGCGGATCTCGACCGAGTCGATGCCCTGCAGCAACGGGTAGAAGAATTCCGACAGCGTGATCGGCTGCCTCGCGGCGAAACGGCGGGAGAAGTCGTCGCGCTCGAGCAGCTGCGCAACCGTGATCTGGCGGGTGTAGTCCAGCATCTCCGCTACTCGCATCGGGCCCAGCCAGTCGGCGTTGTTCACTACCTCGGTGCGGTCGGGGTCGAGGATGCGCATGAGCTGGTCGAAATAGCCCTGTGCATTCGCCACGACCTGGTCGACGCTCTGCGCCGCGCGCGTGTCGGTACGGCCGGACGGGTCGCCGACCTGACCGGTGAAGCCGCCGACGACGAGCACGGCCGTGTGGCCGAAGTCCTGGAACTGCCGAAGCTTGCGGAGCACGACGGCGTGACCAAGCGTGAGGTCCGCGCCGGACGGATCGATGCCGAGCTTGACCCGCAGCGGGCGGTGCTCACGTTCGGCGGCCAGCAACCGCTCGACCAGGCCGTCAGCGGGCAGGATCTGTGCCGCACCGGACGCCAACACCTCGTACGCGTCACGCAGTTGCGGCGGGACGCCTTGATCGTCGGTCACGAGGGATCAGTCTGCCGGTCCGGCGCAAGTCGCTTGCGACCGCCGGGCCGGAACGCCGAGACCGACGCGTCGCCGTCGAGCCAGAAGCGCCAGGGTCGCGTCGTCGCGACCGCGATGCCGACCCGCGGCCCGACGTTCACAAGTGCGCCGGGCGGACCGAGCGACTCCAGCCGTACCGGCGAGCGCGGGTCGCACAGGTCGACGCCGTTCGTCTCTCGACCGAGCGCCAGACAGCTGGCGAGCCGGGCCGGGCCGCGAGCCAGATCCCGCGCTGCGCGAGCTGCTGGGCGGCGCGAACGGGCAGTATCGACGCCGCGAACGACCTCGCCGGCCCGCAGCAGCACGGCCGACGCCCGCCCGACACGTTCGCACACCACGTTCGCGCACCAGTGCATCCCGTACGTGAAGTAGCAGTACAGGTGGCCGGCCGGGCCGAACATCACGCCGTTACGTGCGGTCTCGCCCCGGAACGCGTGCGACGCGGGATCCTCGGTGCCTTCGTATGCCTCGACCTCGGTCAGCCGCACGGCGACCTCGGCGCCGCCGACGGTCGAGACGAGCACCGCCCCCAGCAAGGTGCGGGCCACCTCGACGGACGGCTTGGCGAGCGCCGCTCGGGCTACGGCCACGACGGGCCCGGCTGGGCTTCAGCCCATCGCTCGTGCACGCGAACCGCGTCGGCGAGCACGACGAGTTGCTCGGCGACGCGATCGGGCGCCGTGCCACCGATAGACGAGCGCGCCCGCAATGCGCCCTCGACCGACAGGACGCCACGCACGTCGGCGCGCAGCCGGGGGTCGATCTCGGCGAGTTGCTCGTCGGACAGACCGCCGAGGCCGAGACCACGCTGCTCGCAGTAAGACACCAAGCTGCCCGCGATCTCATGCGCATCGCGGAACGGCACGCCCTGCCGGACCAGCCACTCGGCGACGTCCGTGGCGAGGGCGAACCCGGACGGTGCCGCGGCGGTCAGCCGCTCGGCGTCGACCCGCAGCGTCGCAATCAGCCCGGACAATGCGGGCAACAGGACGAGCAGCTGCTCGACGGTGTCGAACACGGGCTCCTTGTCCTCCTGCAGGTCACGGTCGTAGGCGAGTGGCAACGCCTTGAGCGTCGCGAGCAGGCCGGTGAGGTTGCCGATGAAGCGGCCCGACTTGCCGCGAGCGAGCTCGGCGATGTCCGGGTTCTTCTTCTGCGGCATGATCGACGACCCGGTCGACCACGCGTCGTCCAGGGCTACCCAGCCGAACTCGGGGGTCGACCACAGGATGATCTCCTCACTGATCCGCGAGAGATGAATGCCGAGCAGGGCTGTGACGAAGAGGAACTCGGCGACGAAGTCGCGATCTGAGACGGCGTCGATCGAGTTGGCCGCCGGGCGGTCGAAGCCGAGCTCGGCGGCCACGGCTGCCGGGTCGAGCGGCAGGGACGATCCGGCCAGGGCGCCCGCGCCGAGGGGCGAGACGGCCGCGCGCTTGTCCCAGTCGCGGAGGCGGTCGACGTCGCGGGCCAGCGCGTGCACGTGCGCGAGCAGGTGGTGTGCGAGCAGGACGGGCTGGGCGTGCTGCAGGTGCGTCATGCCCGGCATCGCGACATCGCTGTGCCGCTCGGCCAACCCGACGATGGCGCTCTCGAGGTCGGCGACCGCGGCGGCAACCCGGCGGGCGTTGTCGCGCAGGTAGAGACGCAGGTCGGTCGCGACCTGGTCGTTGCGGCTGCGGCCGGCCCGGAGCTTGCCGCCGAGCGGGCCGAGCCGTTCGACCAGGCCGCGTTCCAGCGCGGTGTGCACGTCCTCGTCCTGTTCGGTCGGGCGGAACTCGCCGCCGCGCACGGCCTGCGCGAGCTCGTCGAGCGCCGCCAGCATGCTCGCGAGCTCGATGTCGCTCAGTAAGCGGGCCTGATGCAGCACGCGGGCGTGCGCCTTCGATGCGGCCAGGTCGTACGGGGCCAGCCGCCAGTCGAAGTGCACGGACATCGACAGCTTGGCCAGCGCCTCGGACGGCCCGCCGGTGAAGCGTCCGCCCCAGAGCCGGGTCGGCTCACTCACTGTTGCGACAGATCCCGGCGTGCCGCGATGCGGCTGGGCAGTCCCCACAGCTGCACGAATCCCTTGGCCAGTGTCTGGTCGAACGTGTCACCCGTGTCGTAGGTGGCGAGCTCGAAGTCGTACAGCGAGCCCGCACCGCGGCGACCGGTCGCGACGGCGGCGCCGTTGGCGAGGCGCAGCCGGACGTCGCCGGTGACGTGCTCCTGCGACGAGTCGACGAACGCGTCCAGCGCGCGCCGGAGCGGGCTGAACCACAGACCGTCGTAGACGAGCTCGGTCCAGCGCTGCTCGACGCCGAACTTGAAGCGCCGCACATCGCGTTCGACGGTCAGGTCTTCAAGCTCCTGGTGTGCCGTGATGAGCGCGATGGCGCCAGGTGCCTCGTAGACCTCGCGGCTCTTGATGCCGACGAGGCGGTCCTCGACCAGATCGATCCGGCCCACGCCCTGTGCACCGGCTCGGCGGTTGACTTCGAGGATCGCGTCGAGCACCGAGACGGCCTTGCCGTCGATCGCGGTCGGCACCCCGCCGGTGAAGGAGACGATGACCTCGTCCGGCTCGACCGCGGCGTCAGGCGAGGATGTGTAGGAGTAGACGTCTTCGATCGGGGCGTTCCACGGATCCTCGAGGAAACCGGTCTCGATCTCCTCGGCGAACGCGATCGCCTTGTCGCGGGTCATGCCACTGTCGCGCACCGGGGCGAGCACGTGCATGTCGGGCGCCAGCGCGTTGATGCCTACCTCGAACCGCACCTGGTCGTTGCCCTTGCCGGTGCAGCCGTGTGCCACGGTGTCGGCGCCGTGCGTGTGTGCGGCGCGCACCAGGTGCTTGGCAATGACCGGTCGCGAGAGCGCCGACACGAGCGGGTAGCGCTCGAGATAGCGCGCATTGGCGCGCAAAGCCGGAAGGCAGTACTCGTCGGCGAACTCGCTCTTGAGGTCGAGCACCTCGGCCTCGACCGCGCCACAGTCCAGCGCCCGTTGCCGGATGACGTCGAGATCCTCGCCGCCCTGCCCGACGTCCGCCGCGACCGCGATGACCTCGGCCCCGGTCTCGGCGCCGAGCCAGCCGATGGCAACCGAGGTGTCGAGTCCACCCGAGTAGGCAAGGACGATGCGCCTGCTCATGAGCCGTCCTCCGCCGTGAGCATCGCAGCGAGTACAGCAGCGAGCGCCATCGAGCGAGGAGCGCAGCGATGAGCGGAGCGGCGGAGGGCGGCGGAACGGGTAGGCATCAGTTGCGCTCCAGTTCAGATCGTGTGCGGAAGATTGACCAGCTCGCTCGCAATTGCCGAGCCACCGTCTGGTTTGCGGGAGATCACGAGAATGGTGTCGTCGCCGGCGATCGTGCCGAGCACCTGCGGCAGGCCTGCGCGGTCGAGCGCCGAGGCGAGGAAGTGCGCGGCGCCGGGCGGCGTGCGCAACACGACGACGTTGCCACTGGCCTCGGCTGAGACCAGCAACTCGCCCACCAGCCGGGCCAGCCGCTGGGGCGGGGCGTCGTCGAGCGTGCGTGCGGTGAGCGGTGCGCCGTCCTCGGGGATGACGTAGCTGGGCAGGCCGCCGTCCGGGGTGCGCAACTTGACCGCGCCGAGTTCGTCGAGGTCACGGCTCAGCGTCGCCTGCGCGACGTGGAAGCCGGACTCGGTGAGCTCCACCGCCAGCTCGGCCTGCGAACGCACCGGCCGGTTACCGAGGATCGCGACAATGCGTGCGTGCCGGGCTGCCTTGCCGCCGAGCCCGTGGAAGTTGATGTCAGGCGCGCGCCTACGCGTAGCGGCCATCAGGGTTGCTCCAACAGCCACGTGAGCAAGGCCTTCTGTGCGTGCAGCCGGTTCTCGGCCTCGTCCCAGACGACGCTCTGCGGCCCGTCGATGACCTCGGCGGCGATCTCCTTGCCCCGGTACGCGGGCAGGCAGTGCAGCACGATTGCGTCAGGCGCCGCGCGCGCCATCGCCTTGGCGTCGACGGCGAACGGCTCGAACCGCGCGCTGCGATCGTCGCGCTCGCCCTCCTGACCGATCGAGACCCAGGTGTCGGTGGCCACGACGTCGGCGCCATCGAACGCTTCGTCCGGATCGGTCATGGCGCGCACCGAGCCACCGGTCTCCGACGCGATCCGCCGCGCGGCGTCGACGATGTCGGGGCCGGGTTGATACGCGGCGGGTCCGGCGACCCGGACGTGCATGCCGGCCGTCGCGCCGGCGAGCAGGTACGAGTGGGCCATGTTGTTCGCCGCGTCGCCGGCATAGGTCAGGGTGAGACCGGCGAGGCGTCCCTTGTGCTCGCGCACGGTCTGCAGGTCAGCGAGGAGCTGGCACGGGTGGAAGGTGTCGGTGAGCGCGTTGATCACCGGGACCCTGCTGGCCGCGGCCATGGCCTCGATGCGCTGCTGGCCGAACGTCCGCCAGACGATCGCAGCCACCTGCCGGTCGAGTACGCGTGCGGTGTCTTCGACCGGCTCGCCACGGCTGAGCTGGCTGGTCTGCATGTCGAGGACGAGCGGGTACCCGCCCAGCTCGACGACGCCGACGCTGAAGGACACGCGCGTGCGCGTCGACGGCTTGTCGAAGATGACGGCGATGGCGCGCGGCCCGGCAAGGGGTTGCCGCAGGAAGCGGTCGGCCTTCATCTCGTCGGCGAGGTCGAGAATCTCGATCAGCTCGGCGGGGCTCAGATCGTCGTCGCGAAGGAAATGCCTCATCGCAGCGCCTCCTCAGCGTCGACGAGCGCCGCGGCGATACCGGGCAACGCCTCGTCGACGTCGCGCTCAGTGAGGATCAGCGGCGGGGCGAGGCGGATGGTATCGGGCCGAACCGCGTTGACGAGCACACCGTGCGTGCGCGCCGCGTTCTCGACGGCACTCGCATGGTTGCCGGCCAGGGCGAGCGCCCGCCACAGGCCCGAGCCGCGCACGCCCGTCACGAGTGGACTGTCGAGTGTGGACAATCCGTCGGCGAGATGCTCACCGACGCGTTTGACCGAGTCGAGCAGGTTCGTGCCGGCGATCGTGTCGAGCACCGCGAGCGCGGCGGCACACGCGACGGGGTTGCCGCCGAACGTGCTGCCGTGCTGGCCGGCCGCGAACAGCCGGCCGGCCGGGCCGATGCCGATGCACGCGCCGATCGGCAGGCCGCCGCCGAGTCCCTTGGCCAGCGTGATCACGTCGGGACGCACCCCCTCGGCAAGGCTCGCGAACCAGTGCCCGGTACGCCCGATGCCGCTCTGCACCTCGTCGACGATCAGCAGCGCGCCTGTCGCGTCGCACGCTGCGCGCGCGGCGGCGAGATACCCGGGTGGCGCCGGCACGATGCCGCCCTCACCGAGCGTCGATTCGAGGATGACCGCGGCAGTGCCCTCGCTCGCGGCGGCGCGCAGCGCGTCCACGTCGCCGTAGTCGACGAACGTGACCGGACCGGGCAGCGGCGTGAACGGCTCGCGCTTGGCCGGGTTGCCGGTGACGGCGAGCGCGCCCATCGTTCGGCCGTGGAAGCTGCCGTTGGCCGCGACGAGGCCCAGCCGCCCGCCGGACGGGTCGAGCGCGCGGCCGTGCAGGCGGGCGAGCTTGAGCGCGCACTCGTTGGCCTCGGCCCCACTGTTGGCGAAGAAGACGCGCCCGTCTGCGCCGACCAGGTCGAGCAGCGTTTCGGCCAGGCGCACGCCCGGCTCGTGGATGGCCAGATTCGACGAGTGCGCGAGCCGTGCGACCTGGCGCGACACAGCGTCGACGATCGCCGGATGCGCATGGCCCAGCGACGAGGTCGCGATGCCGCCGATGAAATCGAGGTACTCGCGCCCGTCGACGTCCCAGACGCGCACGCCGGCGCCGTGGTCGAGAGCCAGTGGCGGGATGCCGTAGCTGGGCATGATCGCGTCGCGCCACCGTGTTTGAAGGTGCTCGGTGTTCATGCGGACTCCTTCGTCGGCACGACCATCGTGCCGATGCCCTCGGTCGTGAAGATCTCGAGCAGCAACGCGTGCGTGACGCGACCGTCGAGGACGTGCGCGCGCCGCACGCCGCCTTCGACGGCGCGCAGGCAGGCCTCCATCTTCGGCACCATGCCGGATGACAGCGCGGGAAGCATGCCGGCGAGTTCGTCCGTGTCGATTTGGCTGACGACTTCGCCGCGTGGCGGCCACTGCGCGTAGAGCCCCTCGACGTCAGTGAGCATGATCAGCTTCTCGGCTTCGAGGCCGACCGCGAGCGCCGCGGCGGCGGTGTCGGCGTTGACGTTGTACGACAGGCCGTCGAGACCACGGGCCACGGTCGCCACGACCGGGATCCGCCCGGCGTCGAGCAGTGCGTGCACGGTGCTCGGATCGACCGCCACGACGTCGCCGACCTGCCCGACGTCGACTGGCTCGCCGTTGACGAACGCCGGACGCCGCCTGGCGGTGAGCATGCCGCCGTCCTCGCCGGATAGCCCGACCGCGAAGGCTCCGTGGTTGTTGATCAGGTTCACGATGTCGCCGTTCACCTGGCCGACCAGAACCATGCGGACGACCGCCATCGCCTCGGGCGTGGTGACCCGCAGCCCCCCGCGGAACTCGGTCTCGATGCCGAGACGGGTCAGCTGCTCGGTGATCTGCGGACCGCCGCCGTGCACCACCACCGGCTTGAGGCCCGCGTAGCGCAGGAACACGATGTCCTCGGCGAACGCGCGCTGCAGGTCGGGTGAGGTCATGGCGTTGCCGCCGTACTTGATCACCACGACCTTGCCGTGGAAGCGCGCCAGCCAGGGCAGCGCGTCGACCAGCGTCGCGGCCTTGGTGAGCGCATGGTCGAGGCTCATGACGAATAGGCCGAGTTCTCTTCGACGTAGCCGTGCGACAGATCGTTCGTCAGGATCGTGGCGCCACTGTTGCCGGCATGCAGTTGGACGCCGATCTGCACTATGCGCCCCGACAGGTCGACCAGCTCGCGCGGCTCGCCGGCCGCACCGCCGCGGCAGACCTCGACGCCGTTGATCCACACGTCGAGCTGGCCCGGGTCGAAGGCCGCCTGCGTCGTGCCAATCGCCGCGAGGACGCGTCCCCAGTTCGGGTCGTTGCCGAACAGCGCGCACTTGAGCAGGTTGTTGCGGGCGATCGCCCGGCCGACGTCGACCGCGTCGTCCTCGCTCGCGGCGCTGCCGACCTCGATGGTCACCTCCTTGGTGGCCCCCTCGGCATCGGCGATCAACTGCCGCGCGAGATCGGCGCACACTTCGGCGACAATCGCGGCGAACTCGGCAGGGCGCGGCTGCACGCCGGATGCGCCGTTGGCCAGCAGGACCACGGTGTCGTTCGTCGACGTGCAGCCGTCGCCGTCGACGCGGTCGAACGTCGTGCGGGTCGCCGCGCGCAGCGAAGTGTCCACAGTGGACGGATCGGCCGCGGCGTCGGAGGTGAGCACGCACAGCATCGTCGCCAGGCTCGGGGCGAGCATGCCCGCTCCCTTCGCCATGCCGCCGACCGTCCAGCCGTCGGGGTGCACGACGGCGGACTGCTTCGAGATCGTGTCGGTGGTGCGGATCGCGTCCGCGGCGTCCGCTCCCCCGGTGTCGCTCAGCGCGTCGGCGGCCGTGTCGACTCCGGCGAGCAGCGCGTCGATCGGCAGCCGCTCGCCGATGAGCCCGGTGGAGCAGACCGCGACCTCGCCGGCACCGATGCCGAGCACTTTGCCGACGCGTTCGGCCGTGGCATGCGTGTCAGCGAAGCCGGCCGGGCCGGTGCACGCGTTCGCGCCCCCCGAGTTGAGCACGACCGCCCGTAGCCGCCCGTCGGCAACCACCTGCTGCGACCACAGCACCGGCGCCGCCTTCACCCGGTTCGCGGTGAAGACCGCGGCCGCGGCGTCGGACGGGCCGTCGTTGACGACCAGGGCGACATCGCGCCCGCTCGCCTTCACGCCCGCCGAGATGCCCGCGGCGCGAAAGCCGCGTGCCGCTGTCACGCTCATGGCGCGGTTCCGTCGGCTGACAGGCCGGACGTCTCAGGCAGGCCGAGCATCAGGTTCGCGTTCTGGACGGCCTGCCCGGCGGCGCCCTTGCCCAGGTTGTCGATCGCACTGGTGACGATGATGCGTCCGGAGCTCAGGTCGACGGCAGCCTGCAGGTGCGCGGAGTTCGAGCCGGCTGTGGCCGCGGTATGCGGTTGCTGGCCCTCGGGCAGGACGTGCACGAACGGCTCGCCCGCATACGCCTCGGCCAGCGCGGTCCGGACGTCGTCGGCAGTCAACCTCGGCGACACCGGCCGCGCCGTCACCGTGGCCAGGATGCCCCGGGGCATCGGCGCCAGCAACGGGATGAGCGACAGTGTGCGCGCCCCGCTGGCCTGCAGGATCTCCGGGACGTGCCGGTGCGCGCCGACCTGGTACGCGCTGAGGTCGCCCATGACCTCGCTGCCGAGCAGGTCGACCTTGGCCGAGCGCCCAGCCCCGGACGTGCCGCTCGCTGCGACGACCACGACGTCGTCGGGCTCGACCAGCCCGGCGGCCACGAGCGGGGCGAGCGCCAGGATCGTCGCGACGGCGTAGCAACCCGTGTTGGCCACCCGGTCGGCCGCCGCGATCAGGGCGCGCTGGCCGGGCAGTTCGGGCAGCCCGTACGTCCACGCCGGGTGGTACGCGGTGCCGTAGTAGCGCTGGTACTCGTCGGCGTCGGTGAGCCGGTGGTCGGCGCCGAGGTCGACAACCTTCGAGCCGTCGGGCAGCTGCGCCGCGAGCGCACTGGACAGCTCGTGTGGCAGCGCCAGGAAGATCAGGTCGGCGCCGCTGAGCGCGTCTGGCGACATCGTGCCGAGCGTGAGGCCGGCCAGCGAGCGCAGGCCGGGGTGCACCTCGCCTAGTCGCTGACCGGCCTTGTCGTGTGCCGTCGCGGCCACGACGTCGAGGTCGGGATGCGCCGCGAGCAGGCGCAGCAGCTCGCCGCCGGCATATCCGCTCGCGCCCGCGACCGCGACTCGGTAACCCATGTGGGCAATTATGCACTGCCATGCAAATTCATCCAAACGGATAACCTGCGGGACGTGCCCGCCGATCACACGCTCGTCCAGGCGGTACGCGACGAGTTGCGCGCAGCCGCCGACCCGTCCCGCGCGCCGCAGATGCAGGCGTACATGAAATCGGCCATGCCCTACCTGGGCGTCGCCGTGCCGCGAGTGCGCGTCATCGTCCGCGCCGTGGCGAAGTCCCGGCCGCCGGACACAACCGGGGATCTCGCCGACACGGCGCTCACGCTCTGGCGCGAGGCGGAGTACCGCGAGGAGCGCTACGCCGCGACGGCGCTCACCGGCGTGTCGGCAGCACGTCGCCTGCAGACCACGGCGTTGCTACCCGTGTACCGGGAGATGATCACGTCCGGCGCGTGGTGGGACCACGTGGACGAGGTGTCCCATCGCGTCGGCGCCCTGCTGGTCGCGTTCCCGGACGAGGTGGCGCCGGTGGTGGCCGGCTGGGCCCACGACGATGATCGCTGGCTGCGGCGCAGCTCGGTCATCTGCCAGGTCGGCCTGAAAGGGACGACCGACACGAGGCTGCTGACCGGGGCGATGATCGCCAACCTCGACGATCGCGACTTCTTCCTGCGCAAGGCCATCGGCTGGGCGCTTCGCGAGTACGCGAAGACCGACCCCGATTGGGTGCGTGCCTTCGTCGCGGAGCACGGCGACAGGCTCAGCCCGCTGTCGCGGCGCGAGGCACTCAAGCATCTAGGTACGTAGCTGGGCTCCGTGCACTTCTGCCGCGCGCGCGACGGCGGCATCGCGGGCCACCGCGGCCTCGTCGACAGTCAGCGTGCGATCGGATGCGCGGAACCGCAGCGAGAAGGCGAGCGACTTGCGGTCGGCGCCCAGCCGCTCCGGATCGGCGAACACGTCGAAGAGCCGGATCGACTCGAGCAGCGCGCCCGCTCCGTCGCGCAGGGCATCGAGCACGTCGGCTGACGGGACGGCGTCCGGCACGACCAGGGCAACGTCGAGCAGCACCGGCGGGAACGGCGACACGTCCGGGCTCGGCGCGGGCGCCGGTGGCGCGAACGCGTCGAGGTCGAGCTCCATCGCGGACGTGCGCGCCGGCAGATCGAGAGCTGCGACGACGCGCGGATGCAGCTCACCGGCGTGGCCGACCACGGCGCCGTCGAGCAACAGCTGCGCGCACCTGCCGGGATGCCACGGCGGGTTGTCGCCAGGCCCGATCTCCAGCCGCGCGCGTGCGGCGCCAGCGACCACTCGGGCAGCCTGCACCGCGTCGGCCCAGCCGGCGGCCCGGCCGTCGCCCCACCAGCCGGCCCGCTCGGCGTCGCCGGCCAGTACGACCGCAGCGTGCCGGGGTTGCGGCGGCACCGCGGCGTACATCGCGGCGACCTCGGCGTCGGACGGGCGATGCTCGACGCCGAGATCGGGCGGAGGCCCCGCGTCGGCCCGGGGCAGGAAGACCAGACCAAGCTCGAAGAGCGCGACGTCGCGAGACCCGCGGCCGACGTTGCGCTTGAGCGTTGCAAGCAGGCCGGGCAGCAGTGACGTGCGCATCTCCGGCTCCGCCTCGGACAGCGGGTTCACCAGGCGGGCCGCCTGGCGGCGCGGGTCGTCGGCGGTCAGCCCGAGCGCGTCGTGCACCGATGGCGCGGTGAACGGCGAGCTGAGCACCTCGGTGTAGCCAGCAGCCCCGAGCGCCCGGGACACCGCTTGCCGCAGTCGCTGCCCGTCGGTAAGCCCGCGCCCGGCGGGTGGTGCCGGCAGAACCGACGGGATCTTGTCGTACCCCTCGAGCCGGACGACCTCCTCGACGAGATCGGCCGGATCGGTGAGGTCCGGGCGCCAGGTCGGCGGGGCAACCTGCAGCACGTCGTCGCCGGCGACCGCGCAGCCGACCTGGACGAGCCGGGCGACGACGCTCGCTGCGTCGATCGGCATGCCCGCGACGTCGCCCGGACGGCTCGCGGTGATGGCGATCTCGATAGGGGCCGGCCCGTCGCCGACAACCGTGTAGCCGTCGACCGCCGTCGCGCCGCCGTGCTCGACAAGCAGGTCGACGCAGCGCTGCAGGGCGACGCCCGCCACGTTCGGGTCGACGCCGCGCTCGAACCGCTTTGCAGCTTCGCTCGGCAGCTTGTGCCGCCGCACCGCACGCGCGATCGACGACGGCTGCCAGTGTGCGGCCTCGAGGACGATGTCGGCGGTCGACGCGTCGATCTCGGTGGACGAGCCGCCCATCGTGCCGGCCAGCGCGATCGGGCCGGTGTCGTCGGTGACCACGAGGTCGTCCGGGTCGAGCACGCGCTCCGCACCGTCCAATGTGGACAGACGCTCGCCGGGGCGAGCCCGCCGTACCCCGATCGCGCCGGTCAGCTTGGACCGGTCGAACGCGTGCAGCGGCTGGCCGGTCTCCAGCATCACGTAGTTCGTGACGTCGACGGCCAGCGAGATCGGACGCATGCCGCATTGGCGCAGCCGCCGCTGCATCCACTCCGGACTGATCGCATCGGCGCGCAGCCCGGTGATCGCCCGGGCGGAGAACTGATCACAGCCGACCGGGTCGTCGACGGTGACCTCGTACGCGCGCCCGTCGGCCGGCGGCAGCGTCACCGACACGTCCCGGAACGGCGCGGCGAACGCGGCCGCCGCCTCGCGAGCCAGCCCTCGCACGGACAGGCAGTAGCCGCGGTCGGGCGTGATCGCGATGTCGAGGACGGACTCGCGCAGGCCCAGCACGTCAAGGGCGTCGTCGCCGGGCTTACCGGCATCAGGCGCGAGCACCAGGATGCCCATGTGCTCGTCGCCGATGCCCAGTTCGCGAACCGAGCAGATCATGCCGTCGGAGACGTGCCCATACGTCTTGCGCGCGCCGATCGCGAACCCGCCGGGCAACACGGCGCCGGGCAGCGCGACCACGACCAGGTCGGACTCGGCGAAGTTGTGCGCTCCGCAGACGATGCCGCGGGGCTCAGCCTCCCCCACGTCGACGGTGCACCAGCGGATCGTCTTGCCGTTGCTCTGCGGCTCGTCCGCGAACGACAGCACGCGGCCCACGACGATCGGGCCGGACATCGCGTCGGCCGCGGAGTCGACACGCTCGACCTCGAGCCCGACCCGAAGGAGCGCGTCGCCGACCTCGCGCGCCGTCGTGCCGTCCGGGAGATCGACGTGCTCGGCGACCCAACTCACCGGGGCGCGCATCAGGGCTCCATTCCGAAAGCCTGGGTGAACCGGACGTCGCCCTCGACCATGTCACGCATGTCGGCGGCGTTGTTGCGGAACATCAACGTCCGCTCGATGCCCATGCCGAACGCGAAGCCCGAGTAGCGGTCCGGATCGATGCCGCACGCCCGCAGCACGCGCGGGTTGACCATGCCGCAGCCACCCCATTCGATCCATCCCTCGCTGTCGCACGTGCGGCAGTTCCAGTCGGGATTGCCCACCGACTCGCCGCGGCAGACGAAGCAGAGCAGGTCCGGCTCGGCGCTCGGCTCGGTGAACGGGAAGTACGACGGCCGCAGCCTGGTGACGATGCCCGGGCCGAAGAACGCCTGCGCCATGTGGTCGAGGGTGCCCTTGAGATGGGCCATGGTGATGCCCTCGTCGACCACGAGGCCTTCGACCTGGTGGAACACCGGACTGTGCGTCGCGTCGAGCTCGTCGGTGCGGAACGTCTTACCCGGGCAGATCACGTAGATCGGCGGCTCGCGTTCGAGCATCGCTCGCGCCTGCACCGGTGAGGTGTGCGGTCGCAGCACGAGGCCCGAGTCGGGTGGCGCTACGTAGAACGTGTCGAGCAGGGTGCGCGCCGGGTGATCCGGCCCGATGTTCAGCGCGTCGAAGCTGAGCCACTCGGTCTCGATCTCGGGACCCTCGGCGACCTCGTAGCCCATCGCGGTGAAGACGTCGCTGATCAGCTCCTGCAGTGTCGTCAGCGGGTGACGCGCGCCGTCGAGGCGGCGGTCCCAGGGCAGCGTCACGTCGACGGTCTCGTCGACGAGCACCCGAGCGTCACGTTCGATTTCGAGCTGCGCCTGGCGGCCCTCGAGCGCCGCCCGCACCTGTGCCCGCGCCTCGCCGACTCGCCGGCCTGCCGCCGCCTTGGCAGCCGGCGGCAGGGTGCCGATCTCGCGGTTGGCCAGCGCGAGCGGTGAGCGGTCACCGGCGTGCGCGAGCCGCGCCGCCTTGAGCTCGTCGAGATCTGCCGCCTTGGCGATGGCGCGCAGCGCTTCGTCGACGCTCGCCTGCAGCGCGTCCGGCTGCAGTGCGTGCGGCTCGACCGGGTCGTAACTCATGCGGGTCCTCATCGACGAGCGGGCTGGCGGGACGAGTCTAGGAGCCGGTCCGAACCCGCCCGCACCGAATAAGCACAGGGCCGCCGCGCGTTGCGCAGCGGCCCCGATCGTGACGTGCTCAGGCCTCGGACTTGACTTCCTCGATCGGGGAGTCCATGCCACCGTTCTGCGCCGCCCTGGCCGCCGCGCGTGCGGCAACTCTGGCAGCGACCTCTTCGTAGGCCTTCGCGGCGAACTCGGGGTCGATCGGCGCGCTGTCGACCTTCGACTGCGGGTTCAGCTTCTCGATGTACGCATCGAGCTCGGGCCCGGACTCCCACGAGGTGATCAGGCAGTACCGCGGCTCGTCGCCCGGGTGCCACACGGCGTGCCACAGCCGCTGCGTATCGATGATGACCTGCGCGCCGGCTGGCAGCGGGATGCGCGTCTCGGTGGACGGGTCGTCCTTGTCCTCACGAAGCACCATGACCGAGTCCGGGTTGTCGGTGAGGTTGAAGAAGCCGCGCACGACCCAGCCGGTGCCCTCGGGGTTGAGGCGGTTGTTGTCGTCGCGGTGCAGGTTGTAGACGGCCTCGGCGTAGGTGTTCGGCTGCAACTCGATGACCCGGCAGCGGCCTACGTTGGCGCCGGGCTCCTGGGCCCGCGCGGTCAGCCGCGGTGCCTTGTCGACGTTCGCCTGCACCCAGACGCCGTCCTTGTCGGTCTTCGGCGGGGTGTGGTTCCAGAAGCCGTTGCATTCCATGTCGCCGTACGCGCTGGCGAGCGGAGCGAAGCGGGTGTCGCCGGACGACTTCCAGTCGACGTATTCGATGTCCACCCACTCGGCTGGATCCTGTGGCTGGTCGTAGGGGTCGAGGACGACGTAGCCGGACTGCTCGAAGGCCGGCAGCTTGATGTAGCTCATGGTGCGCAGAGCGCCCTTTCGGGAGTGGGACATTGGAAGTTAGGCGAACCTATCACGCACGTTTCGGCGGGCCCTGGAGCGACTCGGCGCCGCTACCCGGCCGGGACGAGATGCTGCGCGCGAGCCGACGCGTACAGGCAGATCGCCGCGGCGGCAGCGACGTTGAGGCTCTCCGCGGCGCCGTAGATCGGTACCTGCACTGCCTGGTCGGCAGCCTCGATCGCCGCTGCCGGCAGGCCGTGCGCCTCGTTGCCGAACAGCCAGACCGTCGGCCTGGCGAGGTCGTCGAGACGCTCGATGTCGTGCTCGCCGGATCCGGTCGCCGCGAGGACGGCGCAGCCCGCCTTGTGTGCTCGATCGATGACGTCGGCCAGGTCCGCGTCGACGACGACGTCGACGTGGAACAGGCTGCCGGCCGACGCGCGCACCGCCTTGCCGTTGTAGACGTCGACGGACTCGCCGGCCAGCACGACCGCCTGCGCGCCCGCGGCGTCGGCGGTGCGCAGGATCGTGCCGGCGTTGCCGGGGTCGTTGGCGTCGACGAGCACCGCCACCAGGCGAGGCTGGTTGGCGAACATCTTGCGCAGCGGCAGGTCGATCTTGCGGCAGACCGCCACCAGGCCCTGCGGGGTGACCGTCTCGGACAGCGCAGCAGCTGCCCTGGTGCTGATCTCGTCGACTCGAACGCCGGCCGCCTTCGCCTCGTCGATCAGCGCGACGTTGCGCTCGAGTGCCTCGGCCGTGGCGTACACCTGGACCACGATCTTGGGGTGCCGCAGTGCTTCGCGCACCGCCTGCGCCCCTTCGGCGAGAAAGCGTCCGGCTTCGCGGCGGGACTGCCGGCGAGTGAGCCGGCGGGCCGCCGCGAGGCGAACGTTCGAGTCCGCGATCAAGCTGCGGGGTTCGACTCGACGGATGCGCCGGTGCCGACGTCGGCGACCGCGTCCTTGGCCACCTTCGCGAGGGCGGCGAATGCGTTCTCGTCGGTCACGGCGAGTTCGGCGAGAACCTTGCGGTCAACCGTGACGCCGGCCAATCGCAGGCCCTGGATGAACCGGTTGTAGGTGATGTCGTTCGCTCGCGCTGCGGCGTTGATCCGGGTGATCCACAGCTGGCGGAAATCACCCTTGCGGGCCTTGCGGTCGCGGTAGGAGTAGGTCGCCGAGTGGAGCAGTTGCTCCTTGGCCTTGCGGTATAGCCGGGATCGCTGACCGCGATAGCCACTCGCGGCCTCGAGGGTGCTCCGGCGCTTCTTGTGGGCGTTCACTGCCCGCTTGACGCGTGCCACTGTTGTTCCTTATTCGTCAGGCCCCGTCGATCGTGGGGCGGGGTTCGGCGCGGTTCGTTAGCGGCCGAGGAGCTTCTTCACGCGTTTGGTGTTGACGTGGTCGATCTCCGTGGTGCCGGTGAGGCGGCGGGTCAGCCGCGAAGACTTGCGCTCGAGCAGGTGGCGCTTGCCGGCGCGCTCGGCGAGCAGCTTGCCGGTGCCGGTGACCTTGACGCGCTTCTTCGTCCCGCTGTGCGTCTTGTTCTTGGGCATGAACTGTCCTTCTATCCGCGACCGCTGGCGGCGGTCGGGCCCGCATGCTTGACGGGCTTGGAAGTGCGATGCGGGGCGACGACCATGATCATGTTGCGGCCGTCCTGCTTCGGCGAGGACTCCACGAAGCCGAGCTCCTGGATGTCGTCGGCGAGGCGTTGCAGCAGCCGGAACCCCAGCTCGGGGCGGGACTGCTCGCGTCCGCGGAACATGATGGTGACCTTTACCTTGTCGCCCTGCTTGAGAAATCGCTCGACGTGACCTTTCTTGGTCAGGTAGTCGTGCGAGTCGATCTTCGGGCGGAGCTTCATTTCCTTGATGACCGTGAGGGTTTGGTTGCGCCGTGCCTCGCGTGCCTTCTGCGCGCTCTCGTACTTGAACTTTCCGTAGTCCATGAGCTTGCAGACAGGTGGCCGGGCCATCGGGGCGACCTCGACCAGATCCAGATCGGCTTCGGCCGCGAGTTCCAGGGCCTTGCCGATCGGCACGATGCCGACCTGTTCGCCCTCGGGGCCGACGAGTCGCACCTCAGGCACGCGGATCCGGTCGTTGATCCTTGGTTCGGAGCTGATGGGACCTCCTTGGGTCGTTCCTCGTTTTAAGTTCATTTGTCGTTGCGGACGTCAAAAGGCCCCGCTGCGGCAATGCGCGCGGGGCCTGAATACTGCCCGACCAGCCCACCTACGACGACGCCGACGCGCCGTCACGCCACCTCGACGGCGGCTCCGTGGACCGGGACCCGGCACGCCGCAGCGGCGCGGGTGGGAGGCAGTTGTCAGTTGCTGTCACGCAACTGAGCGGCTTCCGCTTGCACACCCCCGCGCAAACGGGGGCTGGTCGCAATGAAAGGGTAACAGCGTGCCGGACACTGACCCAAGTCTCGTCAACCTCGCGGACAAGCCGCCGATTCCCGCCCAGCCGGGAAGCGCGTCTCGCCCGCATCCGACAAATGGCATCCCGCTGCCGGCGCACGGCTTCGATTCGCTGCACGGGCTCGACGAGAACGACGCGCCCGCGGCCGCGGTGATCACGCGCGCGGCGGTGCTGCTGATGAGCGCGTCGGCCGAGAAGCTGGGTCTGTCACCCGACCGCGAGCCGCGCCTGGACCTGGATGAGGCGCGCGGTCTGATCACCGCCCTGGCCGGCCTGCTCTCTGCGGCCCGCGACTACCTCGGCGCCGACGCGACGCCGCTCCGCCAGGGGCTCACGACCCTGCAGGTCGCGTTCCGCGAATCGTCGTCGTTCCCGGACGAGCCGGGCCACGGCCCCGGCGAGGCGCTACTGAGCTGACCGTTCGGCGTCGCTTCGGAGCACGCAGGACTCGTTGTCCTCGGGATCGGCCGGCACGACCCAGCCGCTGCGCCGACGAAGGTGGCACCGACGCGCGATCGTGGCCGCGCCCGCACGCCTGTAGTCTCACCAGGTCAGCTCCGGGGGGAGACTGGCTTCGGGGAACGACTGTGGGCAAGCATTCTCGGCGCGCGTCGGTGTTCACCGACGAGTCGGGGCGCCGCACCCGGCTCGCCGCCACCGCCGTACGCAGTACCACCGTTGGCGTACTCGGCATCGTCGGTGCTGTCGTCGTCGGCCTGCTCTCCGGCGTTCCGCTGCCCGGGGTCACGCCGCCGGTGCACCTGCCGAGCAACGAGCCCGCCCGCGCCGAACCTCCCGCGACGCCGTCGGCCACGCCGGCGCGCTCGACCGGTGCCACGACCCCGGCCGCAGCATCCGGCTCGCCGACCAACGCGCCGGGCGCGCCCGTGACACCGACGCCCACCGCCGCGCCCGCGTCGAGTCCGTCGACCGCGCAACCTGGTAACGGGAACCGGCAGTCGTCGACGTCCACGCCGACCACGACCAACCACGGCCACCCGCCGGCGACGCCGCCAGGCCGAACCAAGCATCCGTGAGACCCGCCCGCGAGCCACGTGCGCACTGGGCACTACTCGCGGCGGCGTTGCTCGCGCTGGGCATCCTCTTGGTTATCGAGGGTTACACGTCACACTCCGGTGCCGAGCGTGTACGAGAGCATGGCGCCGTCACCGTCGCGTCCGCAGCACCGCGCGGTGGCGGCCCGGTGCTGGACGCGACGCACCCGACACGTCCGGGAATCTCGCTGCCTGCGCGCACGATCGCGCTGACCTTCGACGACGGCCCGAGCGAATGGACTCCGAAGATCCTCGACGTGCTCGAACGCCGGCATGTCCCGGCGACGTTCTTCGTGATCGGCAGCAACGTGACGGCGCGTCCGCAGACGGTGCGGCGGGCGATGCGCGACGGCGACGAGATCGGCGTCCACACGTTCACCCATCCCGACCTGGCCGACGTTCCGGCATGGCGCGAGCGGCTCGAACTGGACGCGACGCAGCAGGTGCTCGCAGCCGCCACCGGCTACACGACCGATCTCATGAGGCCTCCCTACTCGTCGGTGCCGGGCGCCCTCTCCGCCGGCGAGCTGCGCGCGATCGGCCGCGCCGGCAAGTACCGGGTCGTCCTCACCGATCTCGACACGCGTGACTGGGCGCGGCCCGGTGTCGACGCGATCCTGCGCGAGGCCACGCCCCGGGGGTCGCGCGGCGCGGTGATCATGCTGCACGACGGCGGCGGCGACCGCTCGCAGACCGTTGCGGCACTGGACCGGCTGATCCCCGCACTGCAGGCACACGGGTACACGTTCGAGACGGTCTCGCAGGCGGCCGGCGTTGGCCGGCCGTGGCACAGCGCCGGAGTCGCGCAGCGGGCGCGCGGTAGCGCCGTGACGTCGGCAGTGCGAGCGGGACGATGGCTGGTGGGCGTGCTCGGTGTGCTGTTCGCGTGCGTCGCGGCGCTGTCCGTGCTGCGCGTCGGGTTGCTCCTGCTGCTGGCCCGCCGGCATCGACGCGGCGTCGGCGGGTGGGAGCATCTGTATGCGCCGCCGCCTCCCGTCACCGTCGTCGTGCCGGCCTTCAACGAGGCTGCCGGGATCGCCGCGACGGTCCGGTCGCTCGCGGCGAGCGACTACCCGATCCTGCAGATCATCGTCGTCGACGACGGGTCGACGGACGCCACGGCCGAGATCGTCGCGTCGCTGGCGCTGCCCAACGTGTCGCTCGTCCGGCAGCCCAACGCGGGCAAGCCGGCTGCTCTCAACACGGGGGTCGCGCAGGCGCGGTACGGCATCGTGGTGCTGGTCGACGGCGACACGGTCTTCGAGCGCGGCACCCTGCGGGCTCTCGTCGCTCCGTTCGCCGATCCGCAGGTCGGCGCCGTCTCCGGCAACACCAAGGTGGGCAACCGGCGAGGCATCGTCGGCCGCTGGCAGCACATCGAGTACGTCATCGGGTTCAACCTCGACCGCCGCATGTTCGACGTACTGCGGTGCATGCCCACCGTCCCCGGCGCGATCGGCGCGTTCCGCCGCGACGTGCTCGCGCAGGTCGGCGGGGTCAGCGACGACACACTCGCCGAGGACACCGATCTCACGATGGCGATCTGCCGTTCGGGCTGGCGTGTCGTGTACGCCCCGGACGCGCGCGCCTGGACCGAGGCGCCGGTGACGATCGGCCAGCTCTGGCGGCAGCGCTATCGGTGGTGCTACGGCACCATGCAGGCGATGTGGAAGCACCGGCACGCGCTGGTGCAGCGCGGCGCGTCGGGCCGACTGGGACGGCGTGGCCTGCCGTACCTGCTCCTGTTCCAGGTCCTGCTGCCGATCATCGCGCCCTCGGTCGATATCGCCGCGCTCTACGGCGTGATCTTCCTGAGCCCGTTGCGCATCGGCCTGCTGTGGGTCGCGTTCCTCGGCGTCCAGTTCGTGGCGGCCCGGTATGCGTTCTCGCTCGATCGCGAGAGCCCGCGTCCGCTGTGGACGCTGCCCCTGCAGCAGGTCGTCTACCGGCAGCTGATGTACCTGGTGGTGATCCAGTCCGCCGCCAGCGCGCTGTACGGCGTGCGGCTGCGCTGGCAGAAGTCGCACCGGACCGGCCGGATGGAATCCGCCCCCGTGCCGGCCGATCTCGGCTAGAGCGTCCCGATAGCCGCCGCGAGAATGTCGATTCCTTCGACGATCGCCTGGTCGCTGAGACTGCCGTAGCCGAACACCAGGCCTGGACGTCCACCGCCGGCGATGCGGTACGGGGCGACGCCGTAGACGCCCAGGCCGCGTTCCGCGGCCGCTCGCACTACGGCCGCCTCGTCGAGACCGTCGGGAAGCCAGGCCGTCACGTGCATGCCGGCCGAGATTCCCGTCGGTTCGAGGTCCGGCAACCGCTGACGGAGCGCGGCGAGCAGCACGTCGCGCCGATTGCGGTAGCGGGGGCGCATCCGGCGCAGGTGCCGGTCGAACTCGCCGCGGGCCATGAAGTCGGCGAACACCAACTGCTCGAGCACGGGCGAGCCGCGATCCTCGACGAGCTTCGCCTCGCCGACGACCGCGGCGAGGCGGTTCGGTACGACCAGCCAGCCCAGGCGAAGCCCGGGCGCGAGCGTCTTGCTGGTCGTGCCCGCGTACACGACGTGATCGGGCGCGAGCCCCTGCATGGCGCCGATCGGGTCGCGGTCGTAGCGGAACTCGGCGTCGTAGTCGTCCTCGATGATCAGCCCGTCACGTCGGCGCGCCCAGTCGACGAGGGCTGATCGAGAGTCGGGTGACAGGACGGCACCGCTGGGGAATTGATGTGCCGCGGTCACCAGGACGGTGCCGGCGCCCGAGCGCTCCAGCGCAGCGACGTCGATCCCGTCGTCGCCGACAGGTATGCCGACGATGTCGACGCCGAGGGCCGGGGCGGTGATCCGGATGTCGTCGTCGCTGGACGGGTCTTCGACCGCCAGTACGCGCACCCCGGTCGCGGCGAGCACCTGGGCAACGAGCCGGATTCCCTGCCCGAACCCGTTGGTGATCACGATGTTCTCGGCGCGGGCCGCCGTACCGCGGACGCGGTTCAGGTACCCGGCCAGCGCCGCGCGCAGTTCCGGGGCGCCTCCGCCGTCGAGATAGACAAGGCGATCACTCGGCACCTCATTGAGGACGCGACGCGTCGAGCGAAGCCATGCCGCACGGGGAAACTGCGTGACGTCCGGGCGTCCATAGCGGAAGTCGATCCGCAGCGACGGGTCGCTCATCCGGTCTCGCGGGACGGAAACGACGTCGCTCGCCGCGCCGTGTGCGACCTGCGTGTATCCGCCCGAGCGGCTGATGAGGTAGCCCTCGGCAACGAGCTGCTGGTAGGCCTCGACCACCACGCCCCGGGAGAGTCCGAGATCGCCGGCGAGCGCCCTGGTCGACGGCAGTACAGTGCCGGACGCGAGGCGCCCGGCTCTGACTCGTTCACGGATGCCAGTCTCCAGCTGCCGGTAGAGCGGCGCCGACAGGCTGCGGTCGAGTTCGACGAGCAACTCGCTCGGCGCTGCGAAATTGGTCCTGGAACTCACCATGAGGACGGATCTTATCGGCAGACCGTTTCGCTGCCGGGGTTGTCGTGTCGCATGCGCTGCTGGCAGCGGGCCTGATCGACGAGCTGCGGCTCTGGGTACACCCGTTCCTCATCGGCCGCAGTGGCCCGCAGGATCTGCTCTTCGCGACACCCCGATGACCATGCTCGACCTCGTCGACACGACGCAGCTGAGCTCCGGGATCGTCATCCTGAACTACCGCGTGCTGCCTCCGTCAGCTTGATCAACTCTGCTGGGTGCGCGCTAGGACACAGCGGCAGCAGAGTTGATCAAGACTGAGGGACCCGAGCTGGCCGGGCGGACCGTAGGAGGTCCGCCCGGCCAAGACCAGCTGGGCTACTCGGCTTGGCCGAACGCCTTGATCTCCGCCGCCTCCTCGGGCGTCAGCTCGCGTGGCTCCTCACCGCGCGCGACCTTCTCCGACTGCACGTGACGGCGGATGTCATCGACGATGTCCGGGTTGGCGAGCGTGGTCACGTCGCCGACATCGGCGAAGTTCGAGATGCTGGCGATGACGCGGCGCATGATCTTTCCGGACCGGGTCTTGGGCATGTCCGGCACGATCCAGACGCTCTTGGGCCGGGCGATCTTGCCGATCTCGCGCTCGATGGCGGCGACGACCTTGTCCTCGATCTCCTTTCCAGGGGACAGGCCGGGTTTGAGGGCGATGTACATCTCGACGGCGCGCCCGCGCAACTCGTCGATCACCGGGACGGCGGCGGCCTCGGCCACCTCGTCGACGGTGAGGCTGGCCGACTCCAGCTCCTTCGTGCCGAGCCGGTGGCCGGCGACGTTGATCACGTCATCGACCCGGCCGAGGATGCGGAAGTAGCCGTCTGCTGCCTGAACGGCGCCGTCGCCCGCGAAGTACGGCCAGTCGTGCCAGTCCGTGCTCTGCTTGTTGCGGCAGTACTTCTCGTAGTACGTCTGCACGAAACGTTCCGGCTGCCCCCAGACCGTCTGGAAGATGCCGGGCCACGGATTGCGGATGCAGATGTTTCCCGCCTTGCCGCTCCCCGCCTCGACCACGTTGCCGTCCTCGTCGTAGATGGTCGGGAAGATGCCGAGGACGCCAGGCCCGCAACTGCCGGGCTTCATCGGCTGCAATGCGGGAAGCGTGCTGCCGAGGAAGCCGCCGTTCTCGGTCTGCCACCAGGTGTCGACGATGACCGCCTCACGCTTGCCGACGACCTCGTGGTACCAGCGCCAGACCTCGGGTTCGATCGGCTCGCCCACCGTCGTCATGTGCTTGAAGCGGTAGTCGTACTTGCGCGGCTCGTCCGGGCCGAGCTTGCGCAGCATCCGGATCGTGGTCGGCGCGGTGTGGAAGATGTTCACGCCGAGCCGCTCGGCGATGCGCCACAACCGGCCTGGGTCCGGATACGTGGGCACTCCCTCGTACATCACGCTGGTCGTGCCCAGGGCCAGTGGGCCGTACACGATGTAGGAGTGACCGGTGATCCACCCGATGTCGGCGGCGCACCAGTACGTGTCCTCGGGGTGGATGTCCTGGTAGTACTTCGACGTGCCGGCCACGTAGGAGAGGTAGCCGCCTGTGCTGTGCTGGCAACCCTTCGGCCGGCCGGTCGTCCCGCTGGTGTACATCAAGAACAGCGGGGCCTCGGCGGGCATCGACACCGGCTCGACCACCCGGCCGCGGTAGTCCGACAGCAGTTCGTCGATGAAGAAGTCCCGGCCTTCGACCATCGGGCTCGCCGACGCGTACTGCCCCGGGTGGCGCCGCCAGACCAGGACCTTCTCGATCTCGTGTCCGAGCTTGCGAGCCGCTTCGATCGCCTCGTCGGCCTTGACCTTGTGGTCGATGAGCTCACCGTTGCGGTAGTAGCCGTCCATCGTCACCAGGATGCGGCTCTGCGAGTCTGCGATCCGGTCGCCGCACGCCGCGCCGCTGAACCCGCCGAACACCTCGGAGTGAACGACTCCGAGCCGGGCGCAGGCCAGCATCGAGACCGGCAGTTCGGGCACCATCGGCAGGTGGAACGTCGCCCGGTCGCCGGTCTGTATGTCGCAGAAGCCGCGTAGCAGTGCGGCGAACTCGTTGATCCGCCGGTGCAGTTCCTGGTAGGTGATCGCCTGGGTCTGCTGCGCCTCCGGTTCGGGTACCCAGATGATCGCGGCCTTGTTGCGGTTGGTCGCCAGGTGGCGGTCGACGCAGTTGTAGCAGGCGTTGAGGCGCCCACCGACGAACCACTTCCAGAACGGCGGGTTGCTCGTGTCCAGGGTGGTGTGCCAGTACGCGTCCCAGTCGAGCAGTTCGGCGTACTCCTTGAAGCAGTCGGGGAACCGCTCCTCGCTGAACCGCTCCCGGATGCTCGGGTCCGACGCGTTCGCCTGCGCCACGAAACGTGCCGGAGGCTGGTAGTACTCCTCCTCGCGCCAGTGGACGGCGATCTGCGCCTCGGAAGTCTGCTGCTCAGATGTCATTCCGGCTCCTGCTCATTGAGGCCATGTCGGCAGGACCGTACGCTTCCACGTCGCATTCGTCACCGCCGCGAACGACGCGTACCAGGCGAGCAGGGCCGTGATGAGCCCGAGCCAGCCACCGAACTTGTACAGGCCGTTCGTCACTTCGGTGGCCTTCATCGTGAACTGGCCGAGAGCGAGGAACAGGAACGTCAGAGTCAGGGCGACGAACACGGCAGCGACCGCCCCGGAGACACGCATCGACGCGAGGATCATGTAGCCGGTGAAGATCGCCCAGGCAAGTAGGTACGCGCCGAGGCCGTGATGGAGGTCGTTGCCCTTCGCAGTCGAAAAGTCCGTGTGGCCGATCAAGATCCAGAACGAGATCCAGAAACCACCGTAGGACGCGAACGCCAGCGCGGCGAATGTGTTGCCTCTGACGAATTCCCACATGCCGGCGGCGAACTGCGCGATGCCGCCGTAGGCGAGGGCCAGGCCGAGGACGACGCCGTCACCGGTCTTGATCATCCCGGAGTTGAACACCGAGAGGACGAACGTGGTCAGCGCGAACCCGGCCAGCCCAAGCGGGCCCGGGTCGGCGATCGCCGACGTCTTGGTGGTCGTGGTCTGGGTCGTGGTCTCTGCCAACTGCCTGCTCCTGTTCAAGAGCCGGACCGCGGCGGGCGATCCAGGCGGACCGGCGTACCGGGAGAGTTCCCGGTTCGATTCCTCGACCGTGGCAGCCATGCGCCGCACCGCAAACAGGTTGAGCGCAGCGAGTCTGTAGGCGCGGCGGATGCGTCGCCGGGAGGACTCGCGCGGCGACGAGCGGTGGGTTCAGCGCGACGAGCGGTCGACGACCTCGGCGCGCACCGGCGTCGTCCGCGGCGCTGGCACCGGCGTCGTCTGCCGCGCCGCCTCGGCGGAGCGGGCCATCGCGAGGTCGAGCGATTCGGGAGCGTGCAGCCGCACCATCACGCGCGCCACATCCGGATGCACCCTGCGTGGCGTGAGCACGGACGCCAGCACCATGACCCCGAACGCGAGCGGCACCGCCCAGGCGGCCGGCTGCTCGAGGAGGGCGCCGATCCACCCGTCGCGCGCACCGCCGATGACGGTGACCAGCACGGCCGCTGTGGCGAGCACGCCACCGGTGATCAGCCCGGCGAGCGCCCCGACGTCGGTCAGTCGGCGCCACCAGATGCCCAGGACGAGCAGCGGGCAGAACGACGAGGCCGCCACGGCGAAGGCCAGCCCGACGACGGCGGCCAGCCCGAGCCGCGCACTCGGCAGGCTCAGCGCGTACGGGACGCCGACTGCCACGATCGAGCTGAACCGGAACGCCCTGATCCGGTGAGCCCGTTTTGCGTCCCGGCCGCGCCCTACGACGTCCTGCGACAGCACGCCGGCGACCGACACGGTCAGCCCGGACGCCGTCGACAGGAACGCCGCGAACGCGCCCGCCGTGACGAGCGCGCCGAGCAGTGAGCCCGGCAGGCCGCCGAGCATCCGTTCGGGCAGTAGCAGCACGGTGGCGTCGGTGTCGCCGGTCAGCAGCAGGTCCGGCACGTAGCGCCGGCCGAGCGCCCCGAACACCGTCGGCAACAGGTAGAACGAGGAGAGCAGCACGATGACGAACAGGGTCGTGCGGCGCGCGTCGCGGCCATCGGGGTTGGTGTAGAAGCGCACCAGGACGTGCGGCAGGCCCATTGTCCCCAGGCAGATCGCGAGGATCAGCGACAGGCTCGCGTACAGCGGGTGGTCCTTGCCCGAGCCGAGCGGCCGCAACCAGTCGCCGTTGCGCTGATCGGGCAGCGACGTGATCACCGGGACGATGTCGCCTTCGCGGAGAGCGACCCGCGTGTGCGCGCCGAGGCGATGCTCACCTGCTGCGAGGCTGACCCGGGCGTCGACGTCCCGCCCGTCCAACTGCCCGGACACCTGCAGCGTCTCGGCGGTCTGCACCCGGATCGTCGTGTCGGACGCGATGGTCACCGTCGTCGCCCGGTGCGCCGTCGGATAGCCCGCACCGATCGAGTCGTGCCGCTGGTGCCAGACGCTCAGCACCACTACGGCCGGGACGAGCAGCGCGGTGAACTTCAGCCAGAACTGGAAGGCCTGCGCGAACGTGATGGAACGCATGCCGCCGCCGGCGACCGCGGTGACCACGACGCAGCACACGACGAAGCCGCCCAGCCAGTGCGGGGCGCCGGTCTGCGTCCGCAGGGTGAGCGAGGCACCCTGCAGCTGCGGCACGAGGTACAGCCAGCCGATGAGCACCACCAGCAGGCTGGCCGCCCGGCGAACTGAGGGTGAGCGCAGCCGGATCTCCGCGAAGTCGGGAAGCGTGTACGCGCCTGAACGCCGCAGCGGTGCCGCCACGACAGCCAGCAGCACCAGGTAGCCGGCGGTGTAGCCGACCGGATACCACAGGACGTCGTACCCGTAGGCGAGAACCAGCCCGGCGATGCCGAGAAACGACGCCGCCGACAAGTACTCGCCGCCGATCGCGGCCGCGTTCCATCTCGGCGACACAGCGCGCGAGGCGACGTAGAAGTCGCTCGTCCGGCTGGCCCGGCGCAGGCCGAACGCGCCGACCGCCATCGTCGTGACTGTCACGACGGTGACCGCGCCCACCGCGTAAGCGGTGTCGCTCACCGCCGGTGCACCAGGTGGGTGAAGTCGTGCTCGTTGCGCTCCGCGTGGCGCACCGCGTACGCGGCCAGGCCGATCAGCGCCGGGTAGATGAGTACGCCGAGCACGAGCCATGGCGCGTCCATGCCGAGCACGCGGGCCTGGCTGAACCGCGGGCTGAGCGCGCCGAGTAGCGCGATGCCGCCCGTGAGGAGGGTCGTCAGCGCGCACACCAGGATGGCCAGCCGGCGCTGGCTGCGCACGAGCGAGGTCATGTACACCTCGCCCAGCCGGGTCTGCTCGTCGATCTCGCGAATCGGCGGGCGCACCGGCAATCGGGTGACGGCCTCCGTGCGTTGATGGGTCACCCGCACGCGCCGGACGGGCGGCTTGCCGGTCACCGCGGCGCGACCGTCTCGGCGCTACCACCCCACGCGAGCCGGTCGCGCAGCTCGCGGGTGTGCCGCCGGCTCACCGGCAGCTCGTGCCCGGCGAGGAGCACGCTGCATCGCCCGTCCGCGACGCGCACCTCGTCGATATGGGCGAGCGAGACGAGCGTGCTGCGGTGGATGCGCACGAACCCTGCCGCTGCCCAGCGCTGCTCGAGCGTGGACAGCGAGGTCCGGACGAGATGGCTGCCCGTCGAGGTGTGCAGCCGCGCGTAGTCGCCGTGTGCCTCGACGAAGCGGACCTGCGATCGGCTGACGAAGCGGATGACGCCGGCCAGCTCGACCGGGATCGTCTCGTCGTCGACCTCGCCCAGCTCGGCGGCGGCGGTCGCCGAGACGACTCGGCGCACTGCCTCGGCGAGCCGCTCCGGGCGCACCGGCTTCATCACGTAGTCGGTCGCCTGCAGATCGAACGCGTCCACGGCGTGATCGTCGTAGGCGGTGACGAACACGATCTGCGGACGCACCGCGAAACGCGCCAGCACACGCGCGAGCTCGACGCCCTGCAGGCCTGGCATCTTCAGGTCGCAGAAGACCACGTCGGCTGGCGCGTCGCCGAGCAGCCGCAGCGCCTGCGGACCGCTCCGCGCGCACCGCACCTCGCCGACGCGCGCGTCATTACGCAGCAGGTACGCGAGTTCCTCGCACGCGGGCGCCTCGTCGTCGACGACGAGTGCGCGCAGCGGCGCGCCTTCTGAATCCGCCCCTCCCCACGCATAGGCGGTCATTCTTCGGAGGCTACCCCGGAGAAGTCCGCAGGAGCAGGGTGCACGCCCGGCGCAAATTTCGGCACCCGGAAGCTCACCTTGGTGCCCGCCGCCGGGGCCGTCTCGACGACCAGGCCGTACCGGTCTCCGTAAACGTGGCGCAGCCGGGCGTCGACGTTGCCCAGGCCCACCGACGTGGCCTCCGACTCGTGACCGAGCGCCGAGCGGATGACGTCCGGGTCCGATCCCGGGCCGTCGTCCTCGACGCTGATCAGCGCGTCCGTCCCGTCGTCGACCGCAGTGATCTCGACGGTGACCGTGTCGGTGTGGCCCTCCATCCCGTGCCGGACGGCGTTCTCGACCAGTGGCTGCACGACCAGGAACGGAACGGCGATCGGCAGCACCTCCGGTGCCACACGCAGCTCGACGGACAGCCGGTCGCCGAACCGCGCCTGCTCGAGCACGAGGTACCGCTCGGTGTTGCGCAGCTCCTCTGCGAGCGTCGTGAACTCGCCGCGATGGCGCAGCGCGTACCGGGTGAAGTCGGCGAACTCGAGCAGCAGGTCGCGGGCGCGGTCGGGGTCGGTGCGCACGAACGACGCGACCGCCGTGAGCGAGTTGTAGATGAAGTGCGGGCTGATCTGCGCCCGCAACGCGCGCAGCTCGGCCTCCATCAACCGGGTGCGCTGCCGGTCCGCGGCGGCTAGCTCGACCTGGCCCGACACCCAGCGCGCGACCTCCTCGACGGCCCGCACGAGCATCGCGGACGTCTCCTTGCCGTACGCGACCAACGCGCCGACCACGGCGTCGCCGTCGACGAGCGCGCACGCGACGGCGGCCCGCACCGGGCAGTCAGGCGCGCCGCACGAGACGACCTGCGGGCCCAGGACGTCGGTGCGGCCCGAGTGCAGGACGGCCTGCACGTGGGCGATGGCCTGCTCGGCGTGGTTGTGCGATATGCCGTCGACGGCAAGCGTCATCGAGCGATCGGTGAGCGCCACCGCCGAGGTGCCGAGCAGGGCGCGCAGATGCCTGGCCGCCCGCTGCGCGCCGTGCGCGGTCAGCCCTTCGCGCAGGCTGGGTGCGGCGAGGCTTGCCGTGTGCAGCGCCGCGAACGTCGCACGGTCGGCCGACGTACCGAGGTCACGGCGTCGCCGGACCCGGATCAGCAGTGCGGCGACCACGAGGACGCCAAGCCCGGCAAGCAGTGCACCGGCGAGCATGGTCAGGCGCCGTTGACTGCCGCGTGAGTCTGCGCGAACAACTGGCGAAGCGCGCGCATGACGGCGACCGACTGCTCGCGGTCGACGCGTTGCACCGCGTACAGCGCGATCGTCTCCTCACCGGGCAGGACCAGCCGGGCGAAGTGGCGGCGCGCGGGAAACTCGACGCCGACCACCAGGTCCCACGGGATCGTCTTGTACGGTCCCCAGTGGTTTCGGATCGTGACGCCGTCGGCGTCGGCGCGCAGCCGCGGTCGCGTCAGCACGAGGATGAACCCGGCAAGGATCACGCCGAGAACACCGGTGGCCACCTGGTCTTTCACGCTGAAGTGCGCGCCGGCGTTGGCTTGCGGCATCACGATCGCGACGACGATGAACACCGCGAACACGAACGCGGCCGACCCGATCGCGATGCGGGTCATCCATACCGGACGGGACGTGATCACCATGTCGCTCATAGCCGGCACGCGTGGATATCGGTGACGATGATGCCGCGGGCGCCGAGCTCCCACAGCTCGTCCATGACCTGGTGAGTGTCGGTGCGCGCCACCATCGCGCGCACGGCGCACCAGCCCTTTTCATGTAGCGGCGACACGGTGGGCGACTCGAGGCCCGGCGTGATCGCGACAGCCTTCTCGACCAAGTCGTCGTTCACGTCGTAGTCCATCAACACGTACTGCCGGGCGATGATCACGCCCTGCAGGCGCCGAGTCAGTTGCTCTACCTGCGGCTGGGTGGGCGCACCACGGCGGCGGATCAGCACGGCCTGGCTCGCCAGTAGCGGCTCGCCGAAGACCTCCAGGCCGGCGTTGCGCAGCGTGGTGCCGGTCGAGACGACGTCGGCGATCGCGTCCGCGACGTCGAGGCGCACCGCGGTCTCGACCGCGCCGTCGAGCCGGATCACCTCGGCCGGGATCCCGTGCTCGGCGAGATAGGCGGACACGACGCCCGGATACGCGGTGGCCACCCGCTTGCCGGACAGGCCCGCGAGGCTGAGACCGGCGCCGGTGCGCGCGGCGAAACGGAACGTCGAGCCGGCGAATCCGAGCGGCAGGATTGCCTCGGCGTCGGCCCCCGAGTCGAGGAGCAGATCCTCGCCGGTGATGCCGACGTCGAGGCGCCCGGAGCCGATATAGACGGCGATGTCGCGCGGGCGGAGGAAGAAGAACTCGGTGTCGTTGGCGGGATCGACGAGGACGAGCTCGCGGTGGTCGCTGCGCTGGCGGTAACCGGCCTCGACGAGCATCTCGCTGGCCGGCTCGGCCAGCGAGCCCTTGTTCGGAACGGCGATTCGAAGCATGTGCGGACCCTGTCTGTAGGCGGGATGAGGGCTGGTGGGCCTACAGATGTCGGTACACGTCGGCGAGCGTGAGCCCGCGGCCGAGCATGAGGACCTGGACGCGGTAGAGCAGCTGGCTGATTTCCTGAGCGGCACGCTCGGCCGACTCGTGCTCGGCGGCCATCCACACCTCGGCGGCCTCTTCGACGACCTTCTTGCCCTGCGCGTGCAGGCCGGCGTCGAGGGCCTCGACCGTCGCCGAACCGGGCGGGCGGTCACGTTGGCGCTCGGCGAGTTCGGCGAACAGCGCGTCGAAGGTCTTCATGGCGGAATCGAGCCTAGTTGACGTTCGGTTTTGGCTGCCCACCGTCATATAGACACCTGGGCGGCCAAAACCGGATCAGCCGAGGCCGAGGTCGACGATTGCCGCGACCGGCCCGCCGCCGTCTGGTCCCTGGTGGGCCGCCGACACCGACACGAACACCGCCGGGTCACCGGTGACGGCCGCTGCTACTCCCCCGACGCATGCCTTGATCTGGCGGTGCCAGTGGACGTCGGAGTCGTCGAGCATGGCATTGCGGCGCCCGCGTACCCGGCCGTCCTGGCTGGCCTCGCACTTGATGAAGACGTTCACCAGCCGGCCGTCCAGATCCGACGGGTGCGGCCGCTCGGGCAGGTCGAGGCCGGCGTCGCGGATTGCCGCCCAGACGCCGTCGGCGTCGAGGGCGTCGGTCATGACGCTGTGCCCGACCCGGTAGCGACCGCCCACTCCGCGCGCGTTGCCCACGACGACGACCTGCGCCCGGTCGAGCTCGACGCCGGACGAGCACGACGCCACCGACGAGTACAGGCTGCGATCGCGCAGCACGTCCTCGTCGCGTGGCATCTCGATCTCGCCCAGTGCCACCGCGATGCCCAGCGCGGTCGTGCCGTTCGAGACGTCCATCGAGGTCAGCGTGTCCTCGGTGAACACGGTGTGACCACGGCTCTTCGCGTCACGGATCGTGTCGATAGTGAGCAGCGGGGTCTTGGTCTGGACGTAGTGCACGTCGGCGGGATCGGTGATGCCGGCGCCGTGCATGGCGTCTCGCACTGCCGCGGCCACCTTGGTGATCATGGCCGTGCGGCCGATGTCCTCGGGCAGCAGCCGCTCGCTCATCGCGAAGCCGACCGTCAGCCGGGGCTCATCCGTGTTCCCGACCGACTGGTCGGCCGGCAGCGTCGCGAAGATCGTCGCGTGCGGCGAGAGCACGCCGTCGGTGCCCCCGGACCACACGATCGGGATCTGCTTGACCGCTGCCGCATCGCGCGACCCGCGATCGACGAGCACCTCGCGGAACGCGCGGTCGGCAATGATCCGCGTGTAGTCGTTGACGCCGCCGTTGCCCTCGGTCTTGCCGACGACCGCGATCACGCGGTCCGCGTCCAGTACGCCGTCGTCGATCAGCCTCGCCAGCTCGCTGGCGTCGGAGACGCTGTGCAGCGGCACCTTGCGGACCTCGATCGGCTCGGGCACGTTGCCTACTCCTTCGTGACGGTTGTTCCGGACGTGCCGGCCAGCGCCTCTTCGATGTGCTCCAGCGACGCGATGACCGCGAAGCCGCGCCCCGACTCGGCGAACCGGCACGCCGCCTCGACCTTGGGCGCCATGCTCCCACTCGCGAACTCACCCCTGGCGGCGTGGTCGCGCAGTTCGGCGACGCTCACCGCGCCGAGCGGGCGCGCCTCCGGTGTTCCCCAGCCGAGCACGACCGCGTCGACGTCGGTGGCGATGACCAGCGCGTCGGCGTGCAGGCTGTTGGCGAGCAGGGCCGCAGTCAGATCCTTGTCGATCACGGCCTCGATTCCCCGGTAGCCGCCGGCGCCGTCGCGGACGACCGGGATCCCGCCACCGCCGGCACAGGCCACGACGAAGCCGGCCTCCAGCAGGGCCAGCGCCGCCTCCTGATCGAGGCATTCTCGCGGTTGCGGCGAGGCGACGACGCGGCGCCAACCCCGCTCGCCTCGGTCCTCCCAGAGCTGGCCGTGCTCGATCATGACGGCCGCCTCGGCGCGGGGCAGGTAGCGTCCGATCGGCTTGGACGGCTGGGCGAATCCCGGGTCGTCCGCGTCGACCAGCGTGCGCGAGACGAGCACGGCCACGCGGGACGCAACGCCGCGGCCGGTGAGCTCGCGGCCGAGCGCGTTGAGGACGAGGGCGCCGATCGTCGCCTGCGTCTGGGCACCGCACCAGTCCAGCGGCACCGGCGGGACGACCGCGGCGGCAAGCTCGTTCTTGACGAGCAGGTTGCCGACCTGCGGCCCGTTGCCGTGGGTCAGCACGACCTGGTGCCCCGACGCGACGATCGTGGCCACGTGCCGCATCGCCAGCTCGACGGCCAGGCGCTGGTCGTCGGGCCGGGCGCTGCCGTCGCGGGCGGTCATCGCGTTCCCGCCCAGCGCGATCACCGCCCGCACGGGGCTGACTCTACGAACGCGGCCCGGTCGGCGGCTTGGGCGCTAATCGCCCAAGGCGCCGCCCGGTCTTGGCGCTTATCGCCCGAAAGTCGCGTCAAGCTGGTCCAGCCAGGCTCGAACCGACTCGTTGTGCTCGCCGAGCACCGGCGGCGCGGCGTGCCGCGCGCGGCCGCCGGACTCGAAGCGCAATGGCGGGCCGGGCAGCGTGATCGCGCCGAGCGTCGAATGGTCGACGTCGACCAGCAGGCCCTGCGAGCGGGTCTGCTCCCAGGCGTACACCTCGTCGATCGAGCGCACCTGGCCGGCCGGGATGCCGAGCTCAGCGAGCTTGGCCATCAGCTCGGCGCGCTCGTACGGCGCGAACGCTGCGTCGATCGCCGCGCCCACGGCGTCGCGGTCGGCCACCCGTTCGGGATTGGTCGCCCACTGCGGGCGGTCCAGGCCGAACGCCGGCGCGAACGCCCGCCACAGGCTCTCGCTGCCGACCGCGATCTGCACGACGCCGTCCGCGCAGTGGAACAGCCCGTACGGGCAGATGGACGGATGATGCGCCCCGGTCGTCTGCGGCACAACGCCGCCGACGGTGTACATCGTGCCCTGGAACGCGTGCACGCCCACGAGAGCCGCCAGCAGCGAGGTGCGGACGATCTGGCCGTGCCCGGTGCGGTCGCGATCGTGCAACGCGGCCACCACGCCATAGGCGCCGTACATGCCGGCGAGCAGGTCGCCGATCGGCACGCCCACCCGCGTCGGGTCGCCGCCGAGCGGTCCGGTGACCGACATGATGCCCGCCTCGCCCTGGGCGATCTGGTCGTACCCTGCGCGCCCGCCCTCGGGACCGTCGTGGCCGAAGCCGGTGATCGAGAGCACGACCAGCCTCGGGTTGAGCTCGGTCAGTCGCGGCATGCCGTACCCGAGCCGGTCGAGCACGCCTGTGCGGAAGTTCTCGACCAGGACGTCCGCGTGCCGGACCAGGCGGCCCAGCGTCCGCGCGCCGTCCTCGCTCTTGAGGTCGAGGGTGATCGACTCCTTGTTCCGGTTGCAGGACAGGAAGTACGTGGACTCGCGGTCGCCTTCGGCCGGCGTGACGAACGGCGGGCCCCAGTTACGGGTGTCGTCTCCCTTGTCGGGGGCCTCGACCTTGATCACGCGGGCGCCCAGATCGCCGAGCATCATGGCCGCGTGCGGGCCGGCGAGCGCCCTGGAGAGGTCGACCACGACGATGCCGTCCAGCGGGCCGCCGTCGGTCATTGCCGTCTCGCTCACGCTGGGCAGAACCAGCCCTCGTCCGCGCTCGGCGCGGCTGCCGCGTCCGGGGCGGCGGACGGATCGCGGAACGTGAACGCATACGGCGATGGGCCGTGCTCGCGCAGGTGCCGCAGTCGCTGCTCCGCATCGGCGACGGTGGGCAGCGTCCCGGCCGGGATCCACCAGAGGGCGACCATCGCCTCGGTCGGCGACACGAACCAGTGCCGGCGCCGACGCAGTACCTCCAGGTGCGCCGGGTTTCGGAACGCGAACTCGCCGAGCGCCTCGATCGACTCCCACACAGTGAGGTTGACGATGATCCGGTCGTCGTCGAGGAACCGGACCGCGGTGGCGTTGCCGTCCTCGGTCTGCAGCCGCCAGACGAACCCCGGCGCCGCTTCGCCGACGGCGTTCACCGGATCGAGTGCTGCCACGAAGTCGGCCAGCCGTTGCGAGTCGAACGGCTCGCGCGGCAGCGATGCATTGACCTGTGCGACATGGTGGCTCGCCATGCGCGCACTGTAACCCGGTAACTTCGGCGGCCATGACCACACCTGACTCGCCGGTGCGCGAACTGCGCGTCGCGCTGACCGTCGACGACTACGACGCCGCGGTGACGTTCTACCGCGACGTCCTCGGCCTGCCTGAGGTCGAGGCGTTCACTGACGGTGACGCGCACGTGGTCGTGCTCGCCGCCGGGCAGGCGACGATCGAGCTCGTCAATGGGCCGCAGGCGGCGCTCATCGACGACGTCGAGGTCGGCCGCCGGGTCGCCGGGCCGGTGCGACTTGCTCTCGAGGTGGCCGACTCGGCAGAGACGTCGCAGCGGCTCGCGGCGGCCGGGGCATCAGTCGTCGCCGGCCCGGTCGTCACCCCGTGGAACCACCGCAACGTGCGGCTCGACCCGCCGGAGGGCGTCCAGCTCACACTGTTCACGGTTCTCGACTGACGATGAGCGCTCGCGCGAAGAGCCCCGCCGCCGCGACGCGGCCCGCGCCGAAGGCGCGGAGCGGAGCTGCGGGTTCACCCGAGCGCAGCGAGCGGTGGAGACGCGGATCCGCCCACGGCGGGACAAGTTAGTGCCCGTCCCGGTGATCCTGGACGTCGACACCGGCGTCGACGACGCCCTGGCGCTGCTGTTCGCAGCACGGCACACCGGCCTCGAACTGCGGGCGGTGACCTGCGTGGCCGGGAACGCGGCCGTCGACCAGGTGGTGACGAACACGTTGACTGTGCTCGACGCTGCCGGGGCCGCTGACGTGAGCTGCTCCGCGACGAGCTGCTCGCTGCGGAGCAGCCGATCACACTGGTGACCCTCGCCCCGCTGACGAACATCGCCTTGCTGCTGCGCTCCCACCCGCGCGTTGCCGCTGGCATCGAGCGGATCGTGTTCATGGGCGGTGCGGCCGTTGGCGGCAACGCGACCGCCGCGGCCGAGTTCAACGTCTGGCACGACCCGGAGGCAGCCGCGATCGTGCTGGACGCCGCCGCCGGCATACCGATGACGATGTACGGCCTGGACGTGTTCTACGGCCCGGTCGTGTCCACTGAGCAGGCCGCATTGCTCGCGGCGAGCGATGACCCCGGAGCCCGCCTCGCGGGTCAGCTGCTCCAGTTCTCGCTCGCCCGCTACCGCACCGATACCGCCACGATCGGCGACGCCGGCGCGGTGTGCGCAGTGGCCGATCCGGGCGGGCTGCCCACCGAACGCCTGCCGGTACGCGTCGAGCTGACCGGGACGTGGACGCGCGGGCAGACGGTGGTCGACCAGCGCGCCGATCGCGACGGCCCGGCGCTGGTCGACGTAGCGCTCGGTGTCGACGGCCCGCGCTACGCCGAGCTGTGGCGCTCGGTCGTCGCGGGCGGCTCGTCCAGCCAGTCGCAGTCGGCATAGAGCTGCCCGGACAGGCGCGCGTAACCGGGGCCGCGGTCGAAGAACGGTTCCCGCGCCGGGCGCGCTGATCTCAGGGCGGCGCGTTCGCGCCTCGTCTCGGCCTCGTCGACGGATCCGGCTGCGATCACGACGCCGTAGTCGTCGCGCGCCGCGGCCACCGAGACCTTGCCCCAGCGCACGTCGCGCAGCACGGCGGCCGGGTCGCGCTCGAGCGGGTCGCCCCAGCCTCCGCCACCTGTGGTGCGGATGCGGATCACCTCGCCGGCGCGGACGAACTCGGCGTCGGCCAGCGCGTCCACGGCGCGCTGGTTCGGCCCGCCGGGGTCGATCACGACGCTGAAGGGACGCCCGGCCCGACCGCCCTTCACCCCCCAGCAGGCGAGGATCGACCGGTCAGCGATCGACATGAAGTGCCCGTCGGACAGCATCCGGATGTGCTTCTCGTAGCCCAGCCCGCCGCGGAACTCGCCGGGACCGCCTGAGTCGACAGCCAGGCCCAGCCGCTCGACCAGGAACGGGAATCGCGACTCGGTGAACTCGGTGGGCAGGTTGCGCGAGTCCGGCACGACGTGGATGGTGTCCTCGCCGTCGGCGTAGTACCGCCCGCCTGATCCGCCGCCGAGCACCTCGCGCATCAGGTAGGGCTGGCCGTCGCGGTCCTCGCCGTACACGCCGGTGTAGCGGATGGTCTCCTGGTCGGCGGGCATCCGCCCGTCGACGGCCTTGGCCAGCACACCGGCGAGGACGCCGAGCAGGCGCAAGATCACGAACGTCCGCGCGTTGGTAGGCGCGGGGAACACCGGCGTGAGCAGCGTGCCCGGCGGTGGGAAGCGCATCTCGATCAGCGCGACGACGCCTTCGTTGACCTCGAGCTCGGCCATCCGCTCGGGCGTCTCGGCCAGGTTGCGCAGGACCGGCGCGAGCCACTTCTTGAGGAAGTTGCCGTCTGCGAAATCGCCGCAGTGGTTGATGGGGCCCTTGGCCTGGGGGCCGGTGCCGGTGAAGTCGACGATCAGCTTCGGCTCGGGCTCGTCGATCTTGGTCAGGGTGATCCGCTGCGCATGCAGTCGTGGCGGGTCGACGCCGTCGTGCTCGGCGTAGTCCTCCCAGGTCCACGTGCCGGCCGGGATGCGGGCGAGGATCTCTCTTCGGAACGTCCGCGCCGTGGAATCCAAGATCGCGTCGAAGCAGTCCTCGACGGTCCGCCGTCCGTACCGGTCGAACAACTCGCCGAGCCGGCGCGCGCCCATCACGCACGCGGCGCACTCGGCGTCCAGGTCGGCGGCGAGCGACTCCGGCATTCGCGAGTTGCGGGTCATGATCGTCAGCGCGGCGCGGTTGGGCACGCCGGCGTCCCACAACTTGATCGGCGGCACCATCAGGCCCTCTTCGAAGACGCTGGTCGCGTGGCTGGGCATCGAGCCCGGGACGGATCCGCCGATGTCGTCGTGGTGGCCGAACGCCTGGACGAATGCCACGACAGCGGTGCCGTGGAAGACCGGCACCGTTACGCACAGATCCGGCAGGTGGCCGATCCCGCCTTCGGACCGGTACACGTCGTTGTGGAAGAACACGTCGCCCGGCCGCATCGTGTCGAGCGGGAAGTCGCGGGCCACCGGATGCACCAGCGCGCTGTAGGAGCGTCCGGTCAGCTTGCGCAACAACCGGTCGTGGATGCCGGCCCGGAAGTCGTGCGCGTCGCGGATCATCGGCGAGCGCGACGTCCGCGCGATCGCGGTCTCGACCTCCATCTCGATGGACGCCAGGCTGCCCTGCACGATCTCCAACACGACCGGGTCGATCGATGCGCTGTTGCCGAGTTTGTTCACGAGTTTCCCCCACCGCGATGAGCGCTCGCACGAAGAGCCCCGCCGCCGCGACGCGGCCCGCGCCGAAGGCGCGGAGCGGAGCCGCGGATCCGCCCGAGCGCAGCGAGTGGCGGGGACGCGGATCCGCGCAGGGCGGGATAGGTCATCGCGTCACTACCAGGTTGCCTAGCGGGTCGACGGTGGCCTGGAAGCCCGGGTGCAGCGGGACCGTCGCGCCGAACTCCTCGACGACGGCCGGCCCGGCGATCTGGTCGCCTGTCGCCAGATCGGGACGCCAGTAGATCGCCGTATCGACATAGCGATCGCCGTCGAAGCACACCGGGCGCGTGCCGGTGCGCGCGCGCGCGGCCGCCCCGGGACGCGCCGGCAGCTCGCGCAGCTCCGGGCGGGTGATCGGCCCGATGCCCGAGACGCGCAGGTTCACCCACTCGACCTGCTGGCGCGCGTCCGCCGCGAAGTCGTAGCCGTACAGCGCACGGTGCGCGTCGTGGAAGGCGCTCGCGACGTCGTTCGCGGCGGCCTTGTCCAGCGGGGTGTCCGGCAGCGGCACGCGGACCTCGAACGCCTGCCCGAAGTAGCGCAGGTCCGCCGTGCGCACGTAGCGGTGCTGCTCGCGTGGGAAGCCTTCGCGGTCGAGCGCGGCCGCCGCCTGCTCGCGGAGCGACGCGAAGATCGACTCGACGGCGCTCACGTCCAGGTCGCCATGCTGGGTCACCGCGGTGCGCACGTAGTCGTTCTTGACGTCGACCGTCAGCAGGCCGAACGCCGAGAGGTTGCCGGGGTTGGGCGGCACGAGCGCCGACGGCAGGTCCAGCACGTCCATCAGCCGGCACAGCAGCAGCGAACCCGATCCGCCGAACGTGACGAGCGGGAAGTCACGCACGTCCAGGCCGCGCTTGACCGTGATCTGGCGCAGCGCGTTGGCCTGGTTCCATGCCGAGATCTCCAGCACTCCCGCAGCGCAGGCCTCGCGGGACAATCCCAGCGACGCGGCCAGGGCATCGACCCCGCGACGGGCCAGGTCGCCGTCCAGCGCGATCTCGCCGCCGAGCAGGTGCGGCGGGATGCGGCCCAGCACGAGGTGCGCGTCGGTGACAGTGACCTCCGCGCCGCCGAACCCGTAACACAGTGGCCCGGGGTCGGCGCCCGCCGAGCGCGGGCCGACCTTGAGGGTGCCTTCAGGTGAGAGCCAGGCGATCGAGCCTCCCCCGGCGCCGACCGTGACGACGTCGATCATCGGGATCTTCGACGGGTAGCCGCCGACCGAGCCCTCGGTGGTCAGCGTCGGCTCGCCGTCGACGACGACCGACACGTCCGTCGACGTACCGCCGCCGTCGCAGGTGAGCACGCGCGCGAAACCTGCCCGGCGGGCGATCAGCGCCGCGCCGAGCGCCCCAGCCGCCGGCCCGGACAGCACTGTGGTGATCGGCTGGTGCACCACCTCGTCGGCCGACAGCACGCCGCCGTTGGACTTCATCACGTAGAACGGAACACCCGGGGCAAGCGCGTCGAGCCGCTGCCGGATCGTCGCCACGTAGCGGGACACGAGCGGCTTGACCGCCGCGTCGACCAGCGTCGTCATCGACCGTTCGTACTCGCGGTACTCGCGAAGCACCTCCGAGGAGATCGACACGATCGCGTCCGGGTGCTCGCGGTGCAGGATCTCGCGCATGCGCTGCTCATGCGCCGGTTCGGCGTAGGAGTGCAGCAGGCAGACCCCGATCGCCGTCACGCCGGCGTCGCGGAAGAAGCGAGCGGCGGCCACCGCGCTCGGCTCGTCGAACGGCCTGATCTCGGCGCCGGTGTGGTCCAGCCGCCCGCCGACGGTCCGGACGAGATCGGCAGGGACGATGCGATCCGGCTTCACCCAGAAGTAGCTGTTGCCGTACCCGTCCGGAACGGACTGGCGGGCGATCTCGAGGACGAACTCGTACCCCTCGGTTGTGATGAAGCCCAGCCGGCCGACCTTGCCCTGCAGCAATTGGTTGGTGGCGACCGTCGTGCCGTGGCTGATCGCGATCGCGGACGCGTCGGCGCTCAGCAGGCCGAGCACCTTCTCGACGCCGGCCATGAATCCCTCGGCCGGATCGTCCGGCGTCGAGGGCGTCTTGGTGGTCGTCAGCTCGCCGGTCTGCTCGTCGAAGGCGACGACGTCGGTGAACGTCCCGCCCGTGTCGATACCGATCCGGAGCCGACGCGTCATGTTGTCGAGTCAACTGGCCGCCTGTGCCTAACTCGTCGGCGAGTCCTGCCGAAAGCGACCGCCGAAGATCAGTACTCGGCCCGGCGCGCCTTGCCCAGTCGCGGGCCCAGCCCGAAGTAGTGGCGGAAGTTGTGGACGAGCGGGCTCCACGCCTGCGTGTCGATGTGCGACGTGCCGTCGATGACGAGCCGCCGACCGGCGCGCACGCACCCGCAACGTCGCGGCCTCGGCGATGACGAAATCGTCCGCGCTGTCGAGCCGCAGGTCGGCGACGCGCGCTTCGATCTGCACCGGGCACTCGGCGACGCGCGGCGGCCGCACGAGCTCGGACGCAAGCGGGTGCAGCCCGGCCGCGCCGAACTTGTCCTTCTCGTACCGGCAGTTCGCCGCGGTATGCCCCTTGGCGCCGATGCCGAGGACGAACACGTGACCTCTGTGCCGCATTGAGCACAGCCGACGACATCGGCGCGAGGTTCGCCGTGCCGTCGGCGTTCTCGGTGCTTATCAGCACCACCGGCGTGCCGAAGTACAGGATGCTCGGCGCAATCGTCACGTGCTCGGTCGGGAGCGTCTGCGTCATGACATCGATCGTGGGCGGGCGACTGTTCGGCACTCGCCGAAGGGTCCAGCGCGCATAGTGGACGTCGTGACTACCGTCGACGCCTCCCCCGATCTCGCCGCGCTTGCAGCCGTGCTGGCCGACCGCACGCGGGCGTCGTTCTGCCTCGCGCTGCTGGACGGGCGCGCCTGGACGAGCGGTGAGCTCGCCCGGCATGCGGGGGTCGCGCGATCGACTGCCAGCGAGCACCTCGACCGGCTGGTGGCTGCGGGGCTCCTCGTGCACGAGCACCAGGGCAGGCACCGCTACGTGCGCGTCGCCGACGCGCAGGTCGCGGAACTCATCGAGTACATCTCGGCGCACGCGCCTGCGCAGCCGGCCGCGCCACGGTCGCTGCGCGCGGCCTCGGCCGGGGCCGCCATGACCCGGGCGCGGACCTGCTACGACCACCTGGCCGGCACGCTCGGCGTCGGCCTCGCGGACGCGATGACCGGACGCGGGCTGCTGCGCCGCGACGACGGCTGGCTGGTGACGCCCACCGGGCTGGAGTGGCTGGCCGACGTGGGCGTCGACCTGGACGTCGCGCGGGCCCTTCGGCGCCCGTTCGCCCGGCCCTGCCTGGACTGGACGGAGCGGCGTCCACACCTCGCCGGTGCCGCCGCCGCGGCGATGTGCGACCGCTTCTTCGCCACCCGCTGGATCGAGCGCATCGGCTCGGGCCGGGCGGTTCGGCTCACGCCGGCGGGCCGGCGGGCCCTGACCGCCTCGCTACAACACGAGTTCTAGCTCGAGTTCATGCTTGATCGGGATGTCGTCGTCACCGGTCTGCGGGATCTCTGGCTTGAGCCGGCGCGACTCGTCGACGGCACCGCGGTGCACGGCGACGAGATCCCAGCCGCGGCGCTGGTAGAACCGGAGCGCCTTGGTGTTGTCGTTGGTCGTGATGAGCCACAACCGCCGCCAGTCGTTGGCGAGTGCCACGTCGACGACCGCGTCGAGCAGCGCCGTACCGATGCCGCGGTTCTGCCGTAGCGCATCGATCGACACCACCTCGGCCTCGCGTTCACCGGGGTTGTAGGTCAGCACCCCGGCGATCTCGCCGTCCTCGTCGGCGACGAACGTTGGCAGATCGCGCATGTCGTGAGGCACCCCGCGCGACACCACGATCGGCGCACCCCAGCGCTCGACGAGGATCGCGGTGATCTGGTCGCGCTCCTCGTCGCGCGGCTCCCGCACGCTGACCATCAGTCGACCACGTCGTCCGGCTTGCCGCCGTGCTGGAACGCCGAGCGGGCCTCGCCGAGCAGCGCGTCGGCGTGCTTGCGGATCAGCGCGAGGTTGCGGTCGGCGAGATGGTCGAACGACTGCGGCACCGACGAGCCGGGCGTCAGCGACGCCATCGCCGTCGCCGGGTCGAGCCGTGCCGAGACCCAGCACTCGTGCGACGCCGCCCGCGCCACCACCTCCGCGATCGGCGTGACGACCATCGAGTTACCGAAGTAGATGACACCGGCGGGATCGACCCCTGTCGCGTTCGCGCCGACGACGTACACGTGGTTGTCGTACGCGCGGGCCCGGTTGGTCAGCTCCCAGAGATCGGCCGAGCGCAGCAACGCGGACGGCCGGCAGATGATCTCGGCGCCCTTGATCGCTGTGATCCGCGACAGCTCCGGATAGTCGCCGTCGAAGCAGATGATCACACCGATCTTGCCCAGTTCGGTGTCGACCACGAGCACGTCGTCTCCAGGCGTGACCCAGCCGCCGCGGTCGACCCGCTCGCCGCCGAACGGGTGTGTCTTGCGGTAGGCGCCGAGCACGTCGCCGGTCGGGCCGAGCACGGCGGCGGTGTTGAACACGACCTCCGGCTGCGCCGCGCGATGGTAGGTGCCCACCACCAGGTGGATGCGTAGCTCCTGCGCCGCCGCGGCGAACGGGTCGAGCAACGTCTCGGGCGTCAGCTGCCACAACTGCCCAGCCGCGACACCGGTCGTGAATCCGGTCGTGACGGACTCGGGAAGCACGATCAGCTCGGCGGCTGTGGCCGCGTGACAGGCGCGCACGAGATCGATCGCATGCTCGGTGTTCGCCTTGATCGTGTCCGTGCTCAACGGTTCCGGCGACGGCGCCACCTGCACCGCCGCGACGGTCATCGCCCGCATCAGCGCCTCCTCCGTCCCAGAATCGCGCCCACGAGCACCCCGGCCAGCGCGATCGCGGCCCCCGCTAGCGCGCCCGGCAGGAAGCCGCCACCGTACGGCGACGGCCTGGCCGGCGCCACGAACACGCCGGGCTCCGCGGCCGCCGGCCCGGCCGCGAGCGCCGCGACCCGGCCGGTGAGCACGTCGTCGACGTCCGCAAAGAACTCGCCGGCCATCTTCTTGGCGACACCAGCCAGCATCCGCTGTCCGACCCCTCCGATCATGCCCCCGACGACGGCGTCGGCGTCATAGGTCAGCCGGGTCGCGCCGTCGTGCTCGACGAGCCGCACCTGGACCTCGGTGCTTACCGTCCCCGGAGCCCCGGCACCCGTGGCCGACAGGACGAACTCGTTCGGGGGGCGCTGGTCGTGCAGCTTGACCTCGCCGGCGTACGTCCCGCGGATCGACGCGACGCCAGCCGTGACGACCATCCGGTACGAGTCCGGCCCTGTCGACTCGAGGCGCTCGCAACCGGGGATCGTCCGGACGAGCACGGCCGGGTCGTTCAGCGCCTCCCAGACGCGCGCGATCGGCGCGTGCAGGGTGGCTTCTCCGGATACCTTCACTCGGTTCCCTCCCGGTGCTGCTGACGTAGCGCGAACAGGTCGCTGGGCGAGATGGGCATGGCCGTGATCGGGAAGCCCTCGGCGTCCTCGATCGCCGACGCGAACACCGCCGCGGACGGGATGACCCCGGCCTCTCCGGCTCCCTTGATGCCGAGCGGGTTCAGCGGCGAGGGCGTCTGGAGATGGTCGATCTCGATCCCGCGCGGCACCTCGGTCACGTAGGGCATCAGGAAGTCCATGAACGAGGCGTTCTGCAGCTGACCGTGCTCGTCGTAGGCCATCCGCTCGTACAGCGCCCCGCCGACCCCCTGCGCGACGCCGCCGTGGATCTGCCCCTCGACGATGCGCGGGTTGATCAGGTTGCCGCAGTCGTGCACCACGCAGTACTTCAGGATCGTGATCTCGGCGGTGTCCGGATCGGTCTCGACGATCACCGCGTGCATGCCGTTGGCGAACGTCGCGTGCGGCGGCGAGTAGTAGTCGCGCCCCTCGATGCCGGGCTCGTCGTCCTCGGCGACGGGCGGCTTGCCCGGGTCGCCCACCGCGAACTGGGTGGCCGCCTTGGACGCCTCGTCGAACGCGTACCGCAGCGGGTTCGACAGCACTGCCACGGTGCCGAGTGCGATCTCAGCACCCGGATTGCCACGAACCCGGACGATGCCTTCGACGATCTCCAGGTCTTTAGGGTCGGCCTCCAGCGCTTCGGCTGCCACGCGCAGCACCTTCTCGCGTGCCGCCCGCGCCGCCAGCGCGATCGCCGAGCCGCTCATCACGGCCGCGCGCGAGGCGAAGGTGCCTACCGCATAAGGGAATCTGCGGGTGTCGCCGGTGACCACCTCGACGTCTGCCATCCGGACGCCGAGCTCGTCGGCGACGATCTGGGCGAACACGGTCTGGTGCCCCTGCCCCTGGGTGGTCAGCCCGGTCGCCACCTTGACCTTGCCGGACGTCTCGATCAGCACGTGGCCGCCCTCGTACGGGCCGACGCCGGTGCCCTCGACGTAGCAGGCGAGGCCGATGCCGACCCGGCGCCCCTCGGCCCGGGCCGCCGCACGGAACGCCTCGAACGAGTCCCAGCCGACGAGCTTCTTCAGCTTCTCCATCGACGCCGGGAAGTCTCCCGAGTCGTAGACCAGCGGGCGGCCGTCCTGGAACGTCAGGCCGAAGTCGTAGGGCATCTCGTCAGGCTGGATGAAGTTGGCCTCGCGCACGCCAACGCGGTCGAGCCCCAGCTCGCGCGCAATTGCGTCCAGAGTCCGCTCCATGACGAACGCGCCCTGCGGCCGGCCGGCGCCCCGGTACGGCGTCACGATGACCGTGTTCGTGTACAGGCTCTCGAACTCGACCCGGTACGCGCCGGGCTTGTACGGGCCGAGCAGCTGGGTCGACGTCACGATCGGCACGATCAGCCCGTACGGCGTGTAGGCGCCGTGGTCGTGCCAGAACGTCACGTGCAGCCCGAGCAGCCGCCCCTCGTCGTCGAAGCCGACCTCGACGTGATGCTGCTGGGCGCGCTCGTGCGCGGCTGCGATGAAGTGCTCGCGGCGGTCCTCGGTGAACTTGACCGGCTGCCCGAGGGCGCGCGCCGCCATGGGCACGAGCACCTCCTCCGGCCAGGGATGCACGATCTTGACGCCGAACCCGCCGCCGACGTCCGGCGTGATGACCTCGACGTTCGTGAGGTCTAGGCCGAGCTTCGCGGCGACGGCGGCGCGCAGCCCGGTCGAGGTCTGCGTCGACGACCAGAGGCGCAGCCGCTGCGACTCGGTGTCCCACCGGGCCAGGACGCCCCGCGTCTCCAGCGGGGTGGACGCCGAGCGCTCAACGGTCAAGTCGAGCGTGAGCCGATGCGGCGCGCCGGCGATGGCTGCCTCGGTGTCGCCGTACTCCTGCATCATGCGGGCGCCGACGTTGCCCGGCACGTCGTCATGGACGAGATGGACCGCCGCCCGGGCCGCGTCGATGCCCACGACGGCCGGCAACGGTTCGTAGGTCACGGCGATCTGCTCTGCGGCGTCCTCGGCGACGTAGCGGTCACGCGCGACGACCATCGCGATCGGCTCACCCACGTGGTTGACCTCGTCGCGGGCTAGCGCATAGGCCGTGCGGCCGTGGGTGAGCGTGGGATGCGGGATAAGCAGCGGAAGCGGCTCGGCCAGCGGACCGGTCAGATCGTCGTAGGTGTAGATGGCGACCAGCCCGTCGACGTCGAGGGCCCCGGTGACGTCGATGTCGACGATCCGCGCGTGCGCGTGCGGCGAACGGACCAAGGCGGCCACCAGCGCGTCGTGGCCCAGGTCGTCGAGGAAAGCGCCGGCTCCGGTGATGAGGCGGCGGTCCTCGACTCGGCGGATGGGCTCGCCGAACATCTTGGTCATGAGCCGAGATCCTTCACGAGCACAGTCATGGTCGGCTCAACTCCGCGGCGCGAAGCACGGCGGCGACGATGTTCTGGTAGCCCGTGCAACGGCACAGGTTGCCGGCGATCATCTCGCGGGCGTCGTCCTCGCTCGGGTTCGGCGAGTCGCGCAGGCCGGCGGTGATCGTCGTCAGGAAGCCCGGCGTACAGAAGCCGCACTGCAGCCCGTGGCAGTCCTCGAAAGCCTGCTGCACCGGCGAGAGCTCGCCGCCGTCGCCCAGCCCCTCGACGGTCGTGATCTCGTGACCGTCGACGCTGACCGCGAGCAGCAGGCACGACCGAACCGGCTCGCCGTCCAGCAGCACAGTGCATGCGCCACAGACACCGTGTTCGCAGCCGACGTGTGTGCCGGTGAGCCGCATGTCGTGGCGCAGGCAGTCCGAGAGCAGGCGCCGCGCAGGGACTCGCACGGAATGCGCCGCACCGTTGACGATCAGTCGAACGTCGTAATCGGTCACGCCGCCGCCTCGGCAGCCGCGGCCCGCACCGCGCGGACGGTGAGCGCGCCGGCGAGGTGGCGCCGGTACTCGGCGCTCGCGTGGATGTCAGCCTCAGGATCCACCGACTGCACAGCCAGGTGGCGCACATCGTCGAGCGACGCGTCGAACGTCGCGCCGAGCAGCGCCGAGGTCAGGTCGACCACGAGCGGCGTGGGCGCAACCGACACGTACGCCGCCCGGACCGACGCGATGCGCAGGTCGTCGTCCAGCGAGACAATCGCGCAGACGCCGCACACCGCGTAGTCGCCGTGCCGCCGGGCAACCTCGACGAACGACGCCGCCGAACGTGCCGGCAAGGAAGGGAAGAACGCCTCGACGGCCAGCTCGCCCGGCTCGACGGCCGACTGGAGCGGCCCGAGGAAGAAGTCCGCCGCCGCGACGGTCCGCTCACCGGTCGCGCGCGCCACTCGCACCGAGCCGCCGAGCAGTGCGAGCACCGCCGGCATCTCAGCGGCAGGGTCGGCATGCACCAGGCTGCCCACGGTCGTGCCGCGGTTGCGGATGGTCGGATGCGCCACCAGGCGCAGCGCCCGCCGCAGCAACGGCTGCACCTGCCCCGCCGAATCGTCGTGTTCCAGTTCGGCATGCCTGGTCAACGCGCCGACCCGCACGCCGTCCGCGCCCGACCGTACGTAGGACAGCGAGCGCACCCGGTTGATGTCGACCAGATGGTGCGGCACGGCCAGGCGCATCGACAGCAACGGGACGAGGCTTTGCCCGCCCGCCAGCACCTTGCCGTCGCTACCCAGCCCGGCGAGCACGTCGAGCGTCTCGTCGAGCGACTCGGGTCGCGAGTAGTCGAAGGCCGAAGGCTTCACCAGGTCATTCTCTACGAGGCCCGCCCTCGTCGACGTGGAACGGCGATATCTCCCCTTCGGGTGTCTCGACCTTTCCGGTCGAGATCATCGTGCCGCCCTCATATGCGCGGCCGGCACCCAACGGCTCCTCGCGCAGGTGTGGCGGCGCCAGCCAACGCACGACGTGGTAGCCGACGAGCGCGATGATCGTGCCGAGCGCGATGCCGGTGATCGAGAAGTTGTCTGTGCCGGCGATCAGCCCGGCGGCCAGCGGGACGAGGTTCACCGGGTTGGCGAAGTCGATCGCGTTCTCGATCCAGATCTTCGCGCCGAGCAGCCCGATCATCCCGTACGTAGACGAGGTTCCAGCCGAATGCCGCCATCGTGACCTCCTGGGGATCCGCGGTGACCGGACGCTAGTGAGCGCGACGGTTCGCCCACATGGTGCAGTGTTGACAAAAACCGCCAGCCGGGCGCGGCGAGTACCGGGTTGGCGCGCTCGGCTGACGGTGGCCAGTCGCGCCCCTTTGCTCTGCCTACCTGTGCGCAACGCCATCCGCGCGGGGCGCCCACTGGTCGCCCGTTGCGTAGCGGTACGCAGAGCAAAGGACGCCCGAAGGGTTGGTGCTACCCCGGAACGCAGTGCGAGAACGCGAGCATCAGATGCCGCGCATCTCGATCACTTGCAGGGCCAGGGCGACGTCCAGGCGCAGGTGAGGGTCGGTGGTGAACGGCCCGACGATGCGCTCGAGCTTGCCGATGCGGTAACGCAGCGTGTTGTAGTGGAAGTGCAGCACGCGCGCCGTCTCGGCGACGTTGAGGTTCGTGTCGAGGAGCGTCTGCAGAGTGTGGCGCAGGTCGGTGGCCTCGGCGGTGTCGCGGGCCAGATCGCCGAGCACCTCCGCCGCGAACGAGCGGAGCTCGGATGCGTCCGGTACGAGCGAGAGCAGCCGGTGCACGCCGAGCGAGTCGAAGTGCGAGACGCTCCCCCGTCCGCGTACCCGGCGGCCGACCGCGACTGCCTTGCGCGCCTCGGTGTAGGCCTGCGGGATGCCGGACGGGTCGACCACCAGCCGGCTCACGCCTGCGCAGAACGAGCGGCGCCCGCCACCGCGATCACCGGCCACCGACGCGACGACCGCGTCGACCGTCCGGTTCACGGCGTCCTTCGGGTCGCCGTCGTCATCGGTCACGTCGACGGGCAGCAGCGCGACGACTTCCGAGCTGAACCCCACGACGGGCGCGGCCTTGTCGCGGGAGCGGACGACCTGCTGCCAGGCGGCGGTGAAGCGCTCCTGTGGCGAGCGCGGCGAGATCGGTGCGGGCGCCGCCGGGCGGTGGATGTCCTCGGGGTCGAGCTCGGCGACCACGACGACCATCGGCCGTCCGACGTTCCAGCCGAGCGACGTGCAGTGCGCGACGACCGCCTCGGCGTCGCCGGCGTCGCCGGTGAGCACGTCGCGCAGGTAGTCGCCGCGGTACTTGTCCTCGACGGCAGACACCGCGAGCTGCTTGGTGATCGCCAGCGCGGCGACGGTGGCGGCGCGCTCGAGTGCCTGCACGCCCGGCGGCGGCAGGGACCCGCCCGGGCGGTACGCGGCGATCCGGCCGTGGTCGGTACCCCCGGCCACGATCGACACCAGCGCGAGCTCGCCGGTACGCAGCCCTGGGGGTGCCTGGACGCCGGGCCGCAGCTGCTCGACCAGGAAGCGGCCCGTGTCGTGGAACAGCGGCAACTCGCGCATGGCCTGCCGCGTGCGCGGCGTACCGCCCTCGGCCCGGACGCGCCCGTCCGGCGTGCAGATCAGCACGGCGGCGTCGAGCAGGCGGGCCACCTCATCGGCGATCTGCGGCAGGTCGCCGCCCTCGAGCACGATCGCCGCGAGCGCGCGGTGCAGGTCGTCGGCCCGGGCCATCGCGCCGGTCTGCCGGTCGACGAGCTCGGTGAACACGTCGGTGATCACGTCGTCGAACGCGACGCCGTCGGGCACTCGCAGCACCGGCATGCCGATCTTGTCGGCCACATCGAGCACAGCCGGCGGCAGCTCGTCGAGGTAGCGGCCGAGCTTGATCGCGATCGCGCTCAGGCCGCGGCCGTCCAGGTCGGTAACCAGGCGGCAGAACGCGCCGGGGTTCAGTGCGCCGCCCGCGGAACTGGCGGCGCGGAGCGGGAATCCAGTGGTCAGCAGCAGCTCGTGCGGCTTGACCCACGGCAGGATGTCGGGCACCTCCATCACGTTGACCCGCCGGACCTCACGGTCCAGCCCCGCCGCGCCGGCGAGCACGCTCGCACCGCGCAGGCTGGAGATGCCGAGCAGCGACCGGACAGGCATTCCGTACCGCCCGGGATCGGCTGGCAAATCACGCATGTGGTCGGCCCGATCGTTGGCAACTGTGACCATCGGCAGACGCTACGCGCGATAGGTACCGTCGGCCAGCGGGCCTCGGTCGATGATCGCTGGCCGCCGGGGGGAAGGGACGGCCGGAGGATCGGAATGGCGACGGCGACGATGATGTCCCGCGCCGCGCTCCGAGCCTCCGCGCCGACCCGTCAGCGCCGCATGATCGCCGGGCCGGATCTGCCCGGCACGGTGCTCGGCAGCTTCCCCACCGCGATCTACATCCACGTCCCGGCTGGCTTCGGCGTGATTGCGTTGCTCACCCGCGACGCGGTCCGCGTGCCCTGCGGCATGCAGTTAGCGCCGTCCAGCGGGGAGTTCCCGCTCGATCGGCTAAGGGGTCCCGTGCGCGTCGGCGGCGGCGCGCTGCGGATCGGTACCGCCGAGATCACCGTCGGCCGGCTCGTTTCCGTGTCCGTTCCCCGGCTGCCGGCGCCTCGGCGGGTCGACAGCGACATCGACGTCGACGTCGACGTCGCGGACCCCGCGCGCCTGCTCGGCCTCGGCAGCGGGCTCACCCCGTCCGGCGACGACGTGCTGGCCGGCTACCTCGCTGGCGCCGCGGCCTACGGGCTTCCGGTCGACGAGTTGCGGACGTTCGTGTGCGCCGAGGCGCCGCGCCGGACCACGACGCTGTCGGCCGCGCTGCTCAGGCATGCCGCGGCCGGTGAGGCGATCCCCCAGGTCTGCCGCTTGCTGCTCGCGCTCGATGACGGCATCGGCACCGACGCCGCGCTCGCCGGCCTGCTGCGGGTAGGCCACACCTCCGGTGCCGCCCTTGCCGCAGGCGTGCTCGCCGCGGCACGTGCCGCGAGCGCGCCCCGGGCCGCTGCCGCATGATCGAACATGTCGAGGCGCGCGGTGGTGCGTACGCCGACTCGGTGACGCTCATGCAGGTCAGCCGCCGGGTCAGCGCGAGCGACGGCGTCGAGGCGGCGCTCGTCGCGATGGGGACGCCGCTCAACCTCGACCTTGCGCTCGGCATGGGATTCACACTGCCGGCCAACGGCTCGCCGGACGATCTGCTCGTCGCGATCCGGGCCCGCGACGACACCGCGCTGGCCGCGGCGCTGGCCGTCGCCGCCGACGCGCTCACCGCCCGACCGCGCCCGTCGGGTAACGGGCGCGCGACGGTGGCGCCGCGCACTGTCGGATCGGCGGCGCGCGACACGTCCGCGCTGGCGCTGATCTCGGTGCCCGGCCAGCACGCGTTCACCGAGGCGATGGACGCGCTCGACGCCGGCTGCGACGTGATGATCTTCTCCGACAACGTGCCGGTCGAGCAGGAAATACGGCTCAAGTCCATCGCCGGTGAGCGCGGCCTGCTCGTCATGGGCCCCGACTGCGGTACTGCTGTGGTCGGCGGCGTCGGGCTGGGCTTCTCGCATACGGTCGAGCCGGGACCGGTCGGCATCGTCGCGGCATCAGGCACCGGCTGCCAGCAGCTGCTGTGCCTGCTCGACGCCGCCGGGGTCGGCGTGACGGCGGCGCTCGGCGTCGGCGGGCGCGACCTGTCCGCGGCGGTCGGCGGCCGGTCGACCCTCGAGGGCCTGGCCGCCCTGGACGCCGACCCTGCCACCGAGCTGATCGTCGTCGTCTCCAAGCCGCCCGCCGCCGAGGTCGCGCGCCACGTTCGCGAGCGAGCCGACGCCTCGGCCACGCCGGTCCAGTTCGCGTTCCTGGGCGAGGGCCAGCCCGACCTCACCGAGGCGGCCGAGGCGGCGATCCGGGCGGCCGGCGGCCGCGTGCCTGAGTGGCCGCACTGGCCCGGCCGATCCGGCGCGCCCCGCCGCGGTGCGCTGCGCGGCCTGTTCGCCGGGGGGACGCTGTGCGACGAGGCGATGGTGATCGCCGCGGAGCACCTCGGCGAGATCCGCTCGAACATCCCGCTGCGTTCTGAGTGGCGCGTGGACGCGTCCGAACGTCCCGCCGGACACTCGATGATCGACTTCGGCGACGACGAGCTGACCGCCGGGCGCCCGCATCCGATGATCGACCAGTCGCTGCGCCTGGACCGCTTCGCCGTCGAGGCCGCAGACCCGACCACCGCCGTGATCCTGCTCGACGTCGTGCTCGGCCATGGCGCGCACCCCGATCCGGCGCGCGAGCTCGCACCGGCGTTCGCAGCCGCCGAGCTCCCAGTCGTCGTGTCGCTGATCGGGGCGCACGCCGACCCGCAGGACTTCAACGAGCAGGCCAGCGTGCTGCAGAAGGCCGGCGCGCACGTGTTCACGTCGAACGCGCAGGCCGCACGATTCGCCTGCGGGCTGATATCTCGTGACTGAGCCTCCCGCCTCGGCCCTCCACTCCGCTCCTCGCTGCGTGCTAGCACGTCCAGCGCCCGAAGGCGCTGACGCTGCGGTACTCGCTGCGATGCTCATGAAGGACCTCGGCTCGTGACTGACCTGCTCCGCCGCGACCCCGCGCTGATCACTGCAGGCATCGACCTGCTTGCCGACGCGGCGCAGGCGCAGGCGGCGCCGGTGACACGCGTCGACTGGCGTCCGCCGATGGACGGCACGAGCGCCGACCTCGCCCGGGTGATGGGCGACCCGCGCCGGATCGCGGCGAATGCCGAGGCGGTGCGGCGGATGGTCGACACCCAGGCGCTGCTCGTCGACGTGATGCCTGCGGCCGACGCGCTGGGTCTCGCGCGCGACGACATCCTGCACGCGGGCCCGCCGATCACCTGGCAGCGCGCCTCCGGGCCGATGCGCGGCGCGCTGATGGGCGCCGCCACGTACGAGGGCCTGGTCGCCGATCCTGAGCGGGCGGTCGCGTTCTACGAGGCCGGCGCGGCGAACCTGATGCCATGTCACGACCACGGCGCGGTCGGGCCGATGGCCGGGGTCGTGTCGTCCAGCATGTGGGTGTTCGTGCTCGAGGACCCGGCCACTGGCGCGCTGGCGTACTGCTCGCTCAACGAGGGGCTGGGCAAGGTGCTGCGATACGGCGCCTACTCCCCCGACGTCCTCGACCGGCTGCACTGGATGTCGGTGTCGCTCGGGCCGATGCTGCAGGCCGCGGTGCGTGCGCACGGCCCGATCGACATCAAGGCGATCCTCGCGCAGATGCTGCACATGGGCGACGAGGCGCACAACCGCAATCGCGCCGGCACGTTGATGCTGCTGCGCGAGCTGCTGCCGTCACTGATCGACTCCGGATTCACCTCGTCCGAGGTGGCGCGAGCCGTGCGGTTCGTCGCCGGCAACGACCACTTCTTCCTCAACCTGGCCATGCCCGCGTGCAAGCTGACCCTCGACGCCGCGCGCGACATCCCCGGTTCGACCATGGTCGTCGCCATGGCGCGCAACGGCACCGACTTCGGCATCCAGGTGGCTGGCACCGGCGCGCAGTGGTTCACCGGGCCCGCTCTGGTGCCCGACGGCTTGTACCTCGGCGCATTCGGGCCGGCCGACGCCAACCCCGACATCGGCGACTCCGCGATCACCGAGACCGCGGGGCTCGGCGGCTTCGCGATGGCGGCGGCGCCGGCGATCGTCCGCTTCGTCGGCGGCACGGTCGACGACGCGCTCGCCACGACCAGGCGCATGTACGAGATCACCCTGGCCGAGCATCCGGCCTACTCGATCCCGGTACTCGATTTCCGCGGGACGCCCTGCGGCATCGACGTGTCGAGGGTGGTCCGCACGGGCATCCTCCCGCAGATCAATACCGGCATGGCCGGCAAGATCGCGGGCACCGGCCAGGTCGGCGCCGGCCTGGTCACCCCGCCCGCCGAGATCTTCCCGACCGCACTCGCCGCACTCGCCGCGTCCGCACCTGCCTAGATGACGCCAGCGCTGCGCACCCGCAGGTACTCGACGACGTTCAGCACGACTACGACACCCGCTACGAGCACCAGCACGACCAGCCCGGGCACCTGCGTGGCGATCGGCAGCAAGGCGAGCACAGCGGCTGCCGCGCCGAGCCGGGTCGTCGCCACGAGCCGGAACATCTTCCAGCGCGTGTAGCCGTACGTCGCCAGGTAGAGCACGCAGCCGCCGACCAGCAAGCCGGTGACGCCCCAGTCGAGGTGGTCGCCCGGGTGCGCGATCACCTCGCGCATGCCAACAGCCACCGAGATGACCGACGCGATCAGCGACAAGTGCCCGTAGGACATCACGTGCCGGGCGATGTCGGTCTGCACCTGTGCGGTCGTCAGCGCGTGCCGCATCGCATCGGCGGCGAAGTGGAAGTACACCCACCACAGAGCGCAGACGAGCACGAACGCGGCAGCGACGGCTGCGAGCACACCGGCCGTCAGGCGGTGTGCCGACGCTGCCGGCCCGCCGATCGCGACGACCGACTCACCCATGGCGATGATCAGCAACAGCCCGAACCGCTCGGCGAGGTGCCCCGGCTCGAACCGCATGTTTCGCAGGCGTCCGCGCAGGAGCGTCGGTGACGACAGGTCGATGAGCGCCGCCGCGGCCCACAGCGCCTCGCGTGCCGAACCGTGGACGAAGCCGCCGATGAGCATCAGCGGCCCGCTGACGAACAGCCCGACGGCGATCGGGTTGAGCGTCGGCCGGTGCCGTCCGAACAGCAGGCGCGCCAGGACGAGCCGCGCCCCCATGTAGGCGCAGCCCAGCAACCACCCGCGGTCGCCGTACGCGTCGGGCACTGCGAGCGCCATGAACATCCCCGCCAGGCCCACGCCGAAGATGCCGATGCGGCTCGACGCGCTGCTGACGTCGCGGGTGTTGGCGATGATCGACGTGCCGACCCACGACCAGTAGATCGGCACGAACACGACGAGGGCGCGGAGCACGCCGCCCCACGTGTGGTGCTCCTGCAGGAGCGATGAGACCTCGGTGACCGCGAGGACGTACACAAGGTCGAAGAACAGCTCCGCCCAGCTGACCCGCTTCTCGGCGAGCTCGACGTCGCTCACGCGGACACGTTACTGGGTCGCACGCTCCTGCCAGGCAGCCAGATCCGCGGGGGTGTCGACGTCGGCGGGGTCGCCCTCGCATGCCACCTCGACGACGAGATCCGGATGCGCGCGCATGAACGGGCGGGCGCCGTGGTCGCCGTCCGCGAGCGTTGCTACCTCCGTCCACAGTGGACGGTCGATCACGACCGGGTGGCTGCGCCGCCCGCTGTAGGTGGCCACGGCGAGCGGTGCGTCGACCGCGAGCACGCGCCGGACGGCGTCCGCGCCGATGCCGGGCGTATCGACGAGCACGATCGCCGCCCGCGTACCGGACGCGGCCGCCAGACCGAGGCGCAGCGACGAGCCCATCCCCCGCTCCGGATCGGGGTTGACCACGACGAGCGCGCCGGGCACCTCGACGCCGTCTCGCACCACCGCGACGACGTCCGCGCAACCCCCGTCGCGGAGCACCCGCACCGCTCGGTCGACCAGCCGCTCGCCGCCGAGCACGATCTCGGCCTTGGGGCGCCCGAATCGCGTCCCCGCGCCGGCGGCAAGGACGATGCCGCACGCCGTCACGGTCGGCGGAACGGCGCGAGCGCGACGGCGGTGCTCAGTGCCGCGACCGTGGCCTCGTAGCCCTTATCCTCCTTGGACCCGGGCAGGCCCGCCCGGTCGAGCGCTTGCTCGTCGTCGTCGCAGGTGAGCACGCCGAATCCGATCGGCACGCCCGAGCGCAGCGCCACCTCGGTCAGCCCGTTCGTGGCCGCCGCGCAGACGTACTCGAAGTGCGGCGTGCCACCGCGGATGACGACGCCGAGCGCCACGATCGCGTCGAAGCCGAACGCCGCCAGGCGCGCGGCCGCTACCGGCAGCTCGAACGCACCCGGCACGCGGATCTCGGTGACGTCGGTGACCTGCGAGTCGGCCAGCGCGCGCTGGGCGCCGCCGCGCAGGCCGTCCATGACCGTCGCATGCCAGCGCGCCGCGACGACTGCGACGCGCAGCCCGTCCGCACCGTCCACAGTGGACATTTCCGGCGCCCCGTGCCCGCTCATCGATCGGACTCCTCGATCTCGAGGTCATGACCCATGCGGTCGCGCTTGGTCTGCAGGTAGCGAACGTTCTCCGGGTTGGTGGACGTCGGCAGCGGCACCCGGCCGACGATGCGCAGGCCGTACCCCTCGAGCCCCGCCCGCTTGGCCGGGTTGTTGCTCAGCAGCCGCATCGTGTGGACGCCCAGGTCGACGAGGATCTGGGCGCCGGTGCCGTAGTCGCGCGCATCGGCGGGCAGCCCGAGTTCGAGGTTGGCGTCGAGCGTGTCGCTGCCGGCGTCCTGCAGTTGGTAGGCCTGCAGCTTGTGCAGCAGGCCGATGCCGCGGCCCTCGTGACCGCGGATGTAGAGCACGACGCCGCGACCCTCCCGCGCGACCGTGGCGAGAGCCGCGTCGAGTTGCGGGCCGCAGTCGCAGCGCAGCGATCCGAACACGTCGCCGGTCAGGCATTCGGAGTGCACCCGCACCAGTACGTTCTCGCCGTCGCCGATTTCACCGAAGACGAACGCGACGTGCTCGCGGTCGTCGTAGGAGCTGCTGTAGCCGACCGCGGTGAACTCCCCGTACCGCAACGGCACCCGCGCGGACGCCACTCGGGTGACGAGCTTGTCGAAGCGGCGGCGGTAGGCGATCAGGTCCGCGATGGAGATCAGCGCGAGCTCGTGCTCGTCGGCGAACACGCGCAGCTCGTCGACCCGCGCCATGCCGGCCGGGTCCTTCTCGCTGACGATCTCGCACAGCACGCCCGCCGGGTGCAGTCCGGCGAGCTCGGCAAGGTCGACGGCCGCCTCGGTGTGGCCGGGGCGGCGCAGCACTCCGCCCGCCTTCGCGCGCAGCGGCACCACGTGGCCCGGCCGGGAGAAGTCTTCGGCGGTGGCGTCCGGATTGGCGAGCAGGCGCATGGTCAGGGCCCGATCCGAGGCGGAGATCCCGGTCGTGGTGCCCTCGCGCGCGTCGACGGTGACCGTGTACGCCGTGCCGCGGCGGTCCTGGTTGACCCGATACATGGGTGGCAGGTCGAGGCGGTCGGCCTCCTTCTCGGTGATCGGCACGCAGATGTAGCCCGATGTGTAGCGCACCATGAACGACACGAGCTCGGGCGTCGCGAGTTCGGCGGCGAAGATCAGGTCGCCCTCGTTCTCGCGGTCCTCGTCGTCGACGACCACGACGGCCTTGCCCGACTTGATCTCGGTGATCGCCCGCTCAATGGAATCAAGCCGAATCCCGCCTTCGCGGATCCCCGTCTCCACCTCTCGCTGCGCTCGGGTGAATCCGGAGCTCCGCTCCGCGCCTTCGGCGCGGGCCGCGTCGCGGCGGCGGGGCTCTTCGCGCGAGCGCTCATCGCGTTCTTGGTTGGTCTCACTGCCGGCCTCGCTGCTCATCGCGCTTTGTCCGCTAGGCGGGCGACGTATTTCGCGAGGACGTCCACCTCTAGGTTGACCGGGTCGCCCGGCTGCTTCGCGCCCAGCGTGGTCGCGCGCAGCGTCTCGGGGATGAGGCCTACCTCGAACCAGTCGTCGCCGACCGCCGTCACGGTGAGCGACACCCCGTCGACGGCGATCGACCCCTTCTCGGCCACGTAGCGCGACAGCTCCGGCGGCATGCTGAACCGGACCGCGTCCCAGGCATCGCCTGGCGTCCGAGACACGACGACACCAGTGCCGTCGACGTGACCCTGCACGATGTGCCCGTCGAGGCGGCCGTCCGCGCGCACCGCACGTTCCAGGTTCACCCGCTCGCCCGCGCGCAGCGCGCCGACGACGGATCGCTTCAGCGTCTCGGCCATGACATCGAAGGACAGCGTCCCCGTGTCGGCGCCGACGACGGTGAGGCAGACGCCGTTGACAGCAACGGACGCACCATGTGGCGCGACCGTCGAGGCACGCACGGCAAGCACCGCCGAGTCGCCGCGTGACTCGAGCGCGACCACTTCGCCGAGTTCTTCGATGATGCCCGTGAACACCGTTACACCCCTTCTGACCAGACCGGCCGCGCCACGATCTTCACGTCGCCGCCGATCCGGCTCACCGTGTCGACCTCCAGTGTGAGGGCATCGGCGATCGTCCCTATTCCCGCGTCGCCCAGCGCGGACTGGCCGGTGCCCAGCAACTTCGGGGCAATGTAGGCAATAACCTCGTCGACGCAGCGGGCCTCGATGAATGCCCCGGCCAGGGTCGGGCCGCCTTCGAGCAGCACGTGTCGCGTCCCCAGGTCGTGCAGGGCCTTGAGCGCGAAGCGCGGGACTGCGGTGTCGAGCAGCAGCGTCTCGGCGGCGTTGTCGAGCACACGCGCGCTCTGCCGGACGCGGTGGCGGCGGTCGAGCACGACGCGCAACGGCTGTCGGCCGGCGAGGCGGTCGTCGGCGTCGCGGACGGTCAGGTGCGGGTCGTCGGCAAGCACGGTGCCGCTGCCCACCACGATCGCGTCGACGGTCGCCCGGAACGCGTGCGAGTCGGCCCGCGCGGCCGCGGACGATATCCACCGGGCGCTCTGGTCGGCGGCGGCGACCCGGCCGTCCAGCGTGCTGGCGAGCTTCCAGGTCACGAACGGCCGGCCGGTACGCAACGCATGCAGCCACGGCCGCAGTGCCCCGGCCGCGGCGTCGGAGTCACTGACGCCGGGCACGACCTCGACGCCGGCCTCGCGCAGCCGGTCAGCGCCGCCGGCCGCCTCGGGGTTGGGATCGTCGACGGCGTACACCAGCCGGGCGATGCCGGCCTCGATCAGCGCGTCCACGCAGGGTGGAGTCCGGCCGGTATGCGCGCACGGCTCGAGCGTCACGACCATCGTGCCGCCCCGGGCCTGCTGCCCGGCCTCGCGCAGCGCCTCGACCTCGGCGTGCGGGCCACCGGGCGGCTGGGTGGCTCCCTCGCCCGCGACGTCGCCGGACGGGTCGAGGACGACGGCGCCGACGGCCGGGTTCGGGCTCGTGCGTCCGCGCACCGCATCGCCCAGTTCGAGGGCACGGCGCATCGCGGCCTGCTCGGCCTCGCTCACCTGCACCGTCAGCCTCCCTACCGGTCCATCGCCGCGCGCGCTCTGACCCGCAGCGCGTCGACGGCCTTGCCGGGATCGTCCGCGCCGTAGACGGCCGTTCCCGCGACGAACACGTCCGCGCCGGCCTCGGCGGCAGCCTCGATGGTGTCGGCATCGATGCCGCCGTCGACCTCGACGAACAGTCGCAGGTGCCCGGCCGTCACGTGCTCGCGTGCGAGCCGCACCTTCGGCAGCATTTTCGCGATGAAGTCCTGACCGCCGAAGCCGGCCTTGATCGTCATGATCAGCAGCGTGTCGAAGTGGCCGAGCAGATCCAGGTACGGCTCGAGCGGCGTGTCGCGATCGACGGCCAGACCGGCCAACGCACCGGCGCCGCGGACGGCCCGCGCCGTACCCACCATGTCAGCCGCGGCCTCGACATGGAAGGTCACGTTCGCGGCCCCGGCCTCGGCGTAGCGGGGCGCCCACAGGTCTGGGTCGTCGATCATCAGGTGGCAGTCGAGCGGCAGGTCCGTGGACTTGCGCAGGCTCTGCACGACGGGCAGGCCGATCGTGAGATTCGGCACGAAGTGCGCATCCATGACGTCGACGTGCAGCCAGTCGGCCCCGGCCACCGCGTCGGCCTCATCGGCCAGATGCGCGAAGTCGGCAGCGAGGATGCTCGGTGCGATCATCGGTTCCCGAGCGCCGTGCGACATCACGTCCGGAGTCTAGGCGTGCGGCGGATCAGCCCCACCAGAACGCCGCGGCGATGATCGCGTAGAGGGCGATCAAGGTGGCGCCCTCGAACCAGTTGGACTCGCCGTCGAGCACGACCAGCACCGTGACGATCACCGCGATCGCCAGCACCGCGATCAGCAATGGCGACAGCACGAGCGTGAACGTCGCTCCCACGAGCGGCGCGGCCAGCACGACGACCGGGGCCAGCACGAGCGCGATCTGCAACGGGCTCTGCAGGATCACCGACAGCGCGTAGTCCGCCTTGTTCCGGGCGGCGAGCTGGATACCCACGACGTTCTCGACGGCGTTGCCCGCGACCGCGACGATGACCAGGCCGGCGAACGTCTGGCTGATGCCGAGGCTCTCGATGGCCGGCTCGAGCCCGTGAACGAACCAGTCGGAGACGAGCGCCGCCGCCACCCCGGCGCCGGCGAGCATCCCGATCGCGAGCCCCAGCGACCACTCGGCGGCGTGCCCCTCGTCGGGCTCGGCGGTGGCCGCGCCGCCGCCCCGGCGGATGGCCATCGGCAGCGACAGGGCGAACAGGCCGAGCAGTACGACCGACACGATGATCGACAGCACCCGCTCGTGCCCGGACGCGGCGGTGTGCAGGTTAGCCGTGAGCGACGGCACGAGCAGCGCCGCCACGGCGAGGACGAGCAGCAGGCTGATGCTGCGGGCGGCGTCCGTGCCGAAGTGCTGCGTGCCGTGCCGCAGCCCGCCGACCAGGAACGCCGCGCCGAGCACGAGCAGGACGTTCGCAAGGATCGAGCCGACGATCGCCGCGCGCACGACGTCGTACAACCCGGCGTGCAGCGCGAACAGCACCACGAACAGTTCGGGCAGGTTGCCGAGCGCGCTCTGCACGACGCCCGTCGCGCCTGCGCCGAGGCGGTCGCCCAACGCCTCGACGCTGCGCCCGACCAGGCTCGCGAGCAGCGCCAGCGCGACGGCGCTCACCGCGAACGGGGCCACATTCCCGCCGCCCGCGTAGCGCAGCACGCCGGCGACGAGGCCGACGACGAGGCACGCCCCGACCAGCCGGACGTCTCTCGCGGTCAGACCCGACAACACGCCACCACCTCCGGGCGACATCCTGCCGGAGGGCGGCTATCCCGCAGCGTGCAGGATCGCGCAGAACATGGCGTCAGTGCCGTGCCGGTGCGGCCACAGCTGCACGGCCGGGCCGTCACCGAGTCGGGGCACGCCGGGGAACGCCGGCCGCGCGTCGACCAGCTCCGCACCGGCGACGACGTCGCGTGTCTCGGCGACGTGCGGCGTGCACGTCACGTACCCGACCACGCCGCCGGGACGGGCCAGGCGCAGCGCCGCCACCAGCAGCTCGCGCTGCAGCGAGGCCAGATCCACGACGTCGGACGGCTGGCGGCGCCATCTCGACTCGGGACGCCGCCGAAGCGCGCCGAGCCCGGAGCACGGCGCGTCGAGCAGCACGCGGTCGTAGCCGCCCTCGATGCCGGGCAGCGACCGCGCGTCGCCGACGAGCACCTCGACCTGCCACGGCGCGGTCACGTTCCGCACGAGCTCGGCCCGGTGCGGGTGCAGCTCGTTCGCGGTGACGGTCGCGCCGCGCTCGGCGGCCAGGCCGGCGAGCATCGCCGTCTTGCCGCCCGGCCCGGCGCACAGATCCAGCCATTGCTCGTCGCTGCCGTCGAGTGGCGTGCTTGCGAGCGCGAGCGCGCACAGCTGGCTGCCCTCGTCCTGGACGCCGGCCCGGCCGTCCCGCACCGCGTCCAGCATCGCCGGGTCGCCGCCGGACAGGCGCACCGCATAGGGCGACCACGGCGCCGGCTCGCCACCGGACGCAGCCGCGAGCGCGTCGCGGTCGATCCGGCCGGGCCACGCCACGAGATGCGTCTGCGGGCGCGCGTCGTCGGCGACCAGCGCAGCCTCGGTCTCGGAGACGTCGCCGCCGAGCGCGTCGGCGAACGCGTGCACGATCCACTCCGGATGTGCCGTGCGCAACGCCAGCCGGCGCATCGGCGTCGCACCCTCGCCGAGCCGGTCGACCCACGCGTTCCAGTCCGCGGCCACGGCCCGGCGCAGGACGGCGTTGACGAAGCCGGCAGCGCGCCCGTTGCTGGTGCGGCGCGCCAGATCGACCGTCGTTGCCACCGCGGCATGCGGAGGTATGCGGGTGCGCAGCGCCTGATATGCACCAAGGCGCAACAGGTCCAGCACGGCCGCGTCCACAGTGGACAGATCCCGGTCGACACAGGCGGCGACGATCGCGTCGAGCGTGCCCTGGGCCCGCAGCGCGCCGTAGCCGAGCTCGGTGGCCAGCGCGGCGTCGCGTGCGGACAGCCGCCGCTCGCGAATCATCGCCGGCAGCACCAGGTTCGCGTACGCGTGCTGCTCGGCGACGGCGCGCAGGAGCTCGTACGCGACCAGGCGAGGCAGATCGGGGGCACTAGCCAAGGCGGTCGTCCGGCGCGGGCCGCGCGCCACGCGCCCAGTCGGCCGCGGGCATCGGCCGCTTGCCGGACGCCCGGACCTCGCCCAGTTCGACGGTTGACGTCGCCGTGCCGACCAGGACGGAGTCCTTCGTAACGCACAGCTGCCCTGGCTTCGCCTCGTCGTCGACGATGCGCACCGGGCCCAGCTTCAGCCGCTCGCCCCGGTACAGCGTCCACGCGCCGGGCACTGGCGTGCAGGCGCGGACCAGGCGGTCGATCTGCTGCGCGGGCGCCGACCAGTCGACCCGCGCGTCGTCGACCGTGATCTTCGCCGCCATGGACACGCCCTCGGAGACCTGCGGCCGCGCGACGAGCGAGCCGTCGGCGATGCCGTCCATGGTGGCGACGAGCAGGTCCGCACCGCTTCGCGCCAGGCGGGCCAGCAGCTCGCCTGCGGTGTCGACGGGCCGGATCGGCTCGGTGATCACCCCATAGATCGGCCCCGTGTCGAGACCCGACTCGACCTGGAACGTCGACGCCCCGGCGATCTCGTCGCCGTGCAGGATTGCCTGCTGGACGGGGGCCGCGCCGCGCCAGGCGGGCAGCAGCGAGAAATGCAGGTTCACCCAACCATGGACCGGGATCGCGAGCGCCGCCGCCGGCAGCAGCGCTCCGTATGCGACCACCGGGCAGCAGTCCGGACGCAGATCCACCAGCTCGTCCAGGAAGTCGGGGTCTCTCGGGCGCGACGGCGCGAGCACGCGAATGCCCGCCTCGGCGGCCACCGCCTCGACCGGCGACGCGACCTCATGCCGTCCGCGCCCGGCGCGTGCGTGCGGGCGGGTCACCACGGCCACGACCTCGTGCCGCGGCGAGTCGAGCAGCGCGCGCAGCGAAGGTACCGCTGTCTCGGGAGTGCCCGCGAAGATCAGCCTCACAGCGCGCGCCCGAACGTCGGGTGGGGGCTCACCTTCACCTGCCCGACCGTGAGCCCTGACCACTCCGCCTCGCGGATAGCTTTCATCGCCGCCTTCTTCGTCTCGGTGTCGAGCCGGTCGACGAACAGCACGCCGTCGAGGTGATCGGTCTCGTGCTGCAGGCAGCGGGCGAGCAGTTCGGTGCCCTCGATGGTGATCGGGTCGCCGTACATGTTCTGCCCGTGCGCGACGACGTGCTGCTTGCGCCGGCAGTCGAACGTCAGCCCGGGGATCGACAGGCATCCTTCGGGACCGTCCTGATCCTCGTCGGACGGGTAGTGCAGGACGGGGTTGACCAGGTGGCCGAACTGCGCCTCGTCGAGGTGATACGCGAACACGCGCAGCCCGACGCCGATCTGCGGAGCGGCCAGGCCCACGCCCGGCGCGTCCAGCATGGTCTCGTCGAGGTCGGCGACGAGCGTCCGCAGTTCCTTGTCGAAGACGGTCACCGGGTCGGCCGGGGTGCGCAGAACGGGGTCGCCGAACAGGCGAATGGGCTGAACGGTCACCCGGCCGAGTCTACGGAGCGCTGCCCACCGGCCCCACAGCGCGCAATACCGACTTCGACCGCCCGGCGCCGACCGACCTGTGTTCGTTCGCGGACGCCTGGCGCGCCAACCCCGACGCGAACTTGCAGGTGCCTCAGTCGTGCAGATCGGCTCGATCGCAGCCGACAAGGGCGCGGGCTCTTACGGCGCCGCGAAGGCCGCGCTCGCGTCGTGGAGCATCGGCCTGTCAAGCCGAGTTGGGCCGGCGCGGCGTGACGTCCAATGTCGTCGCGCCCGGCTACATCGAGCACACCGAGTTCTCCGCGACCGGATGAGCGACGCCACGCACGACCGGCGAGCAGACAGCGTCGACGCACGTCAGCGGTCAGGTCTTTGATGTCAATGGTGGCGCTTTCGTTACGCGATAAGCGATCTCTCGCGAAATATTCGTCTTTCGCTGGGCAAGGGCCACAGACTGTTGGCAGAGTGGCGGCATGATCACGACCAGCCCGTCGCTTCGTCCGATCGCACTCGTCGTCCTGGACATGGCGGGCACGACCGTGGCAGATGTCGGGCTGACCGAGATCGCGTTCACCTCGGCATTGCGCGCGCAGGACGTCGAGTCCGGCAGCGCTGAGCTCGAGAGCATGCTCAGCCACGTCCGGGCGACGATGGGCGAGCCGGTCTCGACGGTGCTGGAGCATCTGTTCGACGGCGACCAGAACCGCGCCCAGGGCGGGCTGAAGGCCTTCGACGCGAGGTACGCGGAGTTCGCGGACGCGGGCCAGTTGGTGGCCATGCCCGGAGCGGCCTACGCGATCGAGATGCTGCGCGACTCCGGCATCAACGTCGCACTCGCTACCGGATTCTCGGCGAGCACGCAGCAATGCATCCTCGACACGCTGGGCTGGCAGGACATCGCCGATGTCGCGGTACGTGCCGACGAGTCGCAGCCCAATCCGGTGATCTCGGCGGCGCGGGCGGTCGGCATCGACAACCCGGCCCTGATCGCGACCGTCGGTGACACCGCCTACGACGTCCGGTGCGGCCGCGAAGCCGGAGCGCCGTTCGTCGGCGGCGTGCTCACCGGTGCGCACAGCGCCGATCGCCTGCGTGACGCGGGCGCCAGCCACCTGCTGCAAGCCGCCATGTCGCTGCCCGAGTTCATCACGCCCGCACAGCGCTAGAAGAGGTCGAGAGGGTCGAGGACGATCTTGACGGGGTCGGGCGCCTTGCGCGCCGAGCGTGCCGAGGCGGCCGCCTTCAACGCCGTGGCGAGGCCCGGGCCGTGGCGGCGCGGCACCCGGACGAGGGTGCGCTCGGCCGCATCGCCCACCGTCACCGGGCCGATGACCTCGTAGGGCTGCGGGAGGTCCGCACTGGCCAGCAGTTCGGCGACGGCGGCGGGGGTGCCGGTCAGCGATGCCATCCGCGCGGCAGGCGGGAAGCCGAGCTCCTGGCGGTCGGCCAGCTCGCGGGCGGCAAAGCCAGGGGCGTCCCAGCGGATCAGCGCCTGCACGGCAGGCACGCCGGCATCGGCTCCGACCACGACGCGACCGCCCGGCGCCACGAGCGCGGCCGCGTTCATCCAGCGACGCAACGCCTCCTCGCCCGCCCGCAGGTCCGCCCGCGCGAGCAGCGCCCAGCCGTCGAGCAGCAGGGCGGCTCCGTACCCACCCTCGGCGACGGGCTCGGCCCCCGGCGTCGCGACGACGACTGCCGCCCGGCCCGGCACGTCCGCGAGCACGCTGTCGCCGCCCGACGTGCGTACCGCGACGCCCGGGAACGCCCGGCCGAGCTCCTCGGCGGTACGCGCCGAGCCGACGACCATCGCGCGCAGTTGGCGCGAGCCGCAGACCGGGCACGTCCAGTCGCCGGCGAGCCGTCCGCACCAGCGGCACGCCGCGATGGCATGTCCCGAGCTCGCCGCTAGCGGCCCGGCGCATGTGGCGCACCGGGCCGGAGTGCGGTCGCGCACGCACGCCAGCGAGGGTACGTAGCCGCCACGCGGCACCTGCACGAGGACGGGCCGCCCGGCCGCGAGGGACTCCCGTGCCGCCCGCCACGCGAGACTGGGCAGCCGCGCGGCGCGCGCGCCGGGGTCACGCTCCTGCTCGAGATCGTCGCCGGTGGCCGCGATCCGCGGCGCCGCTGCCCGGATCGCCGCGCGGTCGGCGACGATCTCATGCGCCCAGCCCGACTGGACGAGCAGCGCGGACTCGGCGGTACGCCCGAACCCGCCGATCAGCAGCGCGGCGCCGCTCAGCGACGAGCGCAGGACGAGCACGTCGCGTGCGTTCGGGTACGGCGCCCTCGGCTCGACATACAGGTCGTCGCCGTCGTCCCAGATCGCGAGCAGTCCGAGGTCGGCCACCGGCGCGAATGCCGCCGCGCGTGTGCCGATCACCGCACGCACGGCGCCGCGGCGCACCGCGAGCCAGCGCCGGTACCGCTCGGCGGGGCCCAGGTCGGCCGACAGCGCGACGTGCCTGCCTTCGCCCAGGGAAGCGAGGAGCGCGGCGTCCAGGCGCGCCAGGTCGCGCATGTCTGGCACCACGACGACCGCGCCACGACCGGCCGCGAGCGCCGCCTGCGCCGCTTCGGCGAGCCGGTCCGTCCATGCCTCGGCGGGCAGCGAGCTCCAGACCGCCCGGGCCGGCCGCCCGTCGCGCACGGCCCCGAGGAACGCGTCGCCCGCGCCGTACCGACTCCAGGAAGGCGTGTCCGGCGGCTCGGGCGGAGTTGCCAGCTTGCTCTCGGACGACTCGGCGCGGGCATGCCGGGCCGGCACGCCCAGTCGCAGGACATCGACGAAGCTGCCCGCGTACCGGTCGGCGACTGCCCGGAACAGCCGGGCCGTCTCGGCAGTGAGCACCGGCTCGCCGACGGCCCGCTCGACGAACGCCAGCGTGCCGCCGTGCTCGCTCGCCTCGACGCGTTCCAGCACGAAGCCGTCGACCAGCCGGCCGGCGAACCGCACTCGGACCCGCGTACCCGCAGTCACGGCGTCGTCGAGCTCAGCCGGGACGACGTAGTCGAACGGCCGGTCCAGATGCGACAGCGCAACATCCACCATCAGCCGCGCCACCGGATACGCCGCCGCAGGCTCACGCCCGGTACGGCGAGCACGCGTGGACGTCACAGGCTCAGTACACCAGCCAGCCCCGACCATCAGCGCGATGAGGCTGGGCATGCGAGATGAGCGCGGTTGACGCAACCACCCACGCGATAAGGCTGTGCGCGAGACTTGAGCACGGTTGGCGCAACCACAAACGCGATGAGCGCTCGCGCGAAGAGCCCGGCGCCGCGACGCGGCCGCGCCGTGCGGCGCGAGCGGAGCGCTGATCCACCCGAGCGGAGCGAGCGGTGGAGACGGCGATTCGGCCCCGGCCGGGATTAGTCAGCAGCCAGCTTGGCCAGCTGCTCGGCCTTGTCGGTGCGCTCCCAGGTGAAGTCGGGCAGCTCGCGACCGAAGTGGCCGTAGGCGGCGGTCTGCGCGTAGATCGGCCGCTTGAGGTCGAGGTCGCGGATGATGGCGGCCGGGCGCAGGTCGAACGTCTGGCTGATCGCCTCGGCGATGCGCGCTGGGTCGACCGTCTCGGTGCCGAACGTCTCGATGAACAGGCCCACCGGCTCGGCCTTGCCGATCGCGTAGGCGACCTGCACCTCGCAACGGCTGGCCAGCTTGGCGGCCACGACGTTCTTGGCGACCCAGCGCATGGCGTACGCGGCCGACCGGTCGACCTTCGACGGGTCCTTGCCCGAGAACGCGCCCCCGCCGTGGCGGGCCATGCCGCCGTAGGTGTCGACGATGATCTTGCGGCCGGTGAGCCCGGCGTCGCCCATCGGTCCGCCGATCTCGAAGCGTCCGGTCGGGTTCACGAGCAGCCGGTAGCCGTCGGTGTCGATGTCGAGCTCGGCGATGACCGGGGCGATCACATGCTCCGCGACGTCGGGCTTGAGCAGGGTGTCGAGGTCGATGTCCGCCGCGTGCTGGCTGGAGACGACGACCGTGTCGAGCCGCGACGGCTTGCCGTCGACGTACTCGATGGTGACCTGGGTCTTGCCGTCCGGTCGCAGATAGGGCACCGTGCCGTCCTTGCGGACCGCAGCCAGGCGCTGCGCGAGCCGGTGCGCCAGCGCGATCGGCAGCGGCATTAGTTCGGGCGTCTCGTCGACCGCGAAGCCGAACATCAGGCCCTGGTCGCCGGCGCCCTGCTTGTCGAGCGGGTCGAGGTCGCCCTCGACGCGTGCCTCGTAGGCGGAGTCGACGCCTTGGGCGATGTCGGGAGACTGCGAGCCGATCGCGATGTTGACGCCGCAGGACGTGCCGTCGAAGCCCTTTCGTGACGAGTCGTAGCCGATCTCGAGGATGCGCTCACGCACGATCGTCGGGATGTCGGCGTACGCGTCGGTGGTCACCTCGCCGGCGACATGTACCTGGCCGGTCGTGATCAGGGTCTCGACGGCGACTCGGCTCGACGGGTCCTGCGCGAGCAGGGCGTCGAGGATCGAGTCGCTGATCTGGTCGGCGATCTTGTCCGGGTGTCCCTCGGTGACGGACTCGGACGTGAACAGGCGGCGGCTCACAGATTCTCCGGGAAGTTTGGTTGGCAGAGTTCGGCAGAGTCTACCGGTCGAGTAGACATGGCCGGACGGCGTCGGCGTTGACCGAAGCGTGTCCGGCTAGTACCGCCCTGCTACCGCGTCCCACACGGCCGCTGCCAGAGCCGCCTTCGGGCCCAGCGCCACCGGCACCTCGCTGCCGTCCGAGCCGAGGATGACCGCGGCATTGTCGGGACGGCCGAATGCCAGGCCGGCGCCTACGGCATTGACCACAAGCAGGTCGCAACCCTTACGGGCCAGCTTCGCTCGGCCGTGGTCGAGGACGTTGCCAGTCTCGTCGCCGGTCTCGGCAGCGAAGCCGACCAGCACCTGACCCGGCCGTCGCGCCGCGACCAGTTCGGCCAGGATGTCGGGATTCTGCTCGAGCGCGATCGGCTCCGGCGGGGCACCGGACTTCTTGATCTTGTGCGTCGCCGGCGACGCGGGGCGGAAGTCGGCGATCGCGGCGGCCATGACGATCACATCGGCATCGGCGGCAACCTTATGCACGGCGTCGCGCAGTTCAGCGGTGGTCGTGACGCGCACGACGTCGACGCCGGCCGGGTCGGGCAGTTCGGTGTTCGCGGCGACCAGCGTCACCTGACTCGCCCCGCGCGCCGCGGCGACCGAAGCGAGCGCGTAGCCCTGCAGCCCTGACGACGCGTTGCCCAGGAAGCGCACCGGGTCGAGCGGTTCGCGGGTGCCGCCCGCGGTGATCAGCACGTGCCGGCCGACCAGATCCGCGGGCAGCGCGTCGGCACGGTGTAGCAGCAGCTCGGCCAGCTGCGCGATCTCGGCGGGCTCGGGCAGCCGGCCCTTGCCGGAGTCGGCGCCGGTCAGCCGGCCGGTGGCGGGCTCGAGCACGACGGCGCGGCGGCGGCGCAAAGTGGCGACGTTCTCGGCCGTCGCGGCGTGCTCCCACATCTCGGAGTGCATCGCCGGGGCGAAGAGCACCGGGCATCGGGCGGTCAGCAGGGTGTTGGTCAGCAGGTCGTCGGCCAGGCCGTGGGCCGCTCGGGCCAGCAGATCGGCGGTGGCCGGTGCGATCACGACCAGGTCGGCGGCACGCCCGAGCCGGACGTGCGGCACGTCCTCGGCGCCAGACCAGACGTCCGACGCAACGGGCCTGCCGGACAGCGCCGCCCACGTGGTCGCACCGACGAAGCGCAGCGCGGACTCGGTCGGGACGACGACGACATCGTGACCCGCCTCGGTCAGCTTGCGCAGCAGGTCGGCCGCCTTGTACGCGGCAATGCCGCCGCCGACGCCCAGGACGACCTGAGCGGCACGTTCAGGCGGCTGCGCGGCCATCGCCCGCTACGACTCGGACGGCTTGAACTCGATGAGGTCGTTGTTGATCTCACGCAGGGCGATCGACAGCGGCTTCTCCTGCGGCGCCGTCTCGACCAGCGGGCCCACGTACTCCAGCAGGCCCTCGCCGAGCTGGCTGTAGTAGGCATTGATCTGCCGTGCCCGCTTTGCCGCGATGATGACGAGCGCGTACTTCGACTGGGTACGCTCGAGAAGCTCGTCGATCGGCGGGTTGGTGATGCCCTCGGCACCGCTCACAGTTGGGGACACGTCTCAGCTCTCTCGTCGGTTGGGATCATCAGGCTGAATAATCAAGTGGCGCCCTGCTGCGGGCACACGGCTTCGATCAATGCTACCAACTCCCCCGCCGCGCGCCGGACGTCGTCGTTCACGACGACTGCGTCGAACTCGCCCTCGGCGGCCAATTCGATCTTGGCCCGGTCCAGTCGCGACTCGATGACCGCGCGGGACTCAGTGCCGCGACCGATCAATCGGCGCTCCAGTTCGTCCCAGGACGGCGGCGTCAGGAACACGAACTGCGCGTCCGGCATGCTCGCGCGCACCTGCCGGGCACCCTGCAACTCGATCTCGAGCAGCGTAGGCACCCCGGCCGCGAGGTGCTCGAACACCGGCGCGCGGGGCGTCCCGTAGAAGTTGCCGGCGAACTCGGCATACTCGAGCAACTCGCCGCGCTCGACCATGTGCGCGAACTCGGCACGATCGACGAAGTGGTACTCCACGCCGTCTGTCTCGCGGGGACGCGGCTGCCTGGTCGTGCAGGACACCGACACCCAGACGTGGGGGTACATCTTGCGGACGGCGGCCACCACCGTGCCCTTGCCCACGCCTGACGGCCCCGATAGCACGGTCAAGCGGCTCGGCATATTCGGAAAACTACCCGGACCGTTAGGGCGGCTCAGGACCGCGCCGCCGAAGCGATCCGAACAGCATCACCAGCATGAGCGCAGACATCAGGATCAGGCCGACGCTAGAGCCCGTACCGAACGTCGGCTGAGTAGCCGGGCAGGTGCTCGACGTGCAGTCGGTCACGATGGACGTCGTAGAGCTGCGCCGGAGCCGCAACCACCAAGCTCAGCTGTGTGACGGTGGTGATCCGGCCGCCAGGGCCAGGGATCGAGACCCAGCGGCTCACGCTCAGCCAGATCGCGTACCCGATGGCCAACGCCAACGCAGCGCCCGTCCATCGACCGGCGCGACCGGCCATTCGCAAGCCGAGCCACACGATGCCGGCGAGGGCTGTGATCACGATCGCCAGGGACCACCGGGCGGACGCCTGCCATGCGTTCGCGTCGAAGTGGGCGGTTCTGCCCTCCGAGCTGCCGACCGACCTGCCGAACCACGGCAGCGTGCTCGACCAGACAGCCAGCAAGATCAGCCCCAGAGCCAACCAGTCGAGGCCTCTCCAGCGCGCGAAGAGCAGATCCACGAGCGGATCGTAGATCGACGCCCGCAGCGGCGCGGCTGCATCGGGGCAAAGACGGCCTCGTTACTGTTCCGGGGAAAGCTCCAGGCGCGTCCTGACAGGGAGGTTGCAACGAATGGCTGCCGTTCAGGTCGGCGTCGTGAAGGAGTCCGCGGCGGGCGAGCGGCGTGTCGCGCTGACGCCGGACGCGCTGGCACGGTTGCGGGACGCCGGCGTGGAGGTGATCGTCGAATCTAGCGCCGGTGCGTCGGCGTGGTTCCCGGATGAGGAGTACGCGCAGGCCGGGGCGAGCATCGTCGAGACCGAGCGGCTGTACTCGACGGCGGACGTCCTGCTCTGCATCGACCAGCCTCCGGCCGAGCGGCTGCACAGTGGACAGACCGTTGTCGGCATGCTGGCTCCGTTGCTCAATCCGCGGCGGATGGCCGAGCTGGCGGCCAAGGGCGTCACGGCGGTCAGCCTCGACGGCCTGCCGCGCACGCTGACCCGCGCGCAGAGCATGGACGCGCTGACCTCGCAGTCGAGCGTCGCCGGTTACCGGGCAGTGCTGGTGGCAGCGAACGCCTTCGACCGGTTCTTCCCGCTTCTCATCACAGCGGCCGGTACGTCTAAGCCCGCGACCGTGCTCGTGCTCGGTGCCGGCGTGGCGGGCCTGCAGGCGGTCGGCACCGCGCGCCGCCTCGGCGCGGTCGTGCGCGCCTACGATGTCCGCCCGGCGTCCAAGGACGAGGTGCGGTCCCTCGGCGCGCAGTTCATCGAGCTCACCTCCGTCGCGCCGGGCGCCGGCGAAGGGGGCTACGCACGAGCGCTGACCGACGAGGAGCAGGCCGCGCAGGCAGCCGAGCTGGCCGAGCACATCGCGAAGCACGACATCGTGATCACCACCGCGCAGGTTCCCGGCCGGCGACCACCGCTGATGGTCACCGCCGGCACGATCAAGAGCATGCGCGCAGGCTCGGTCATCGTCGACATGGCAGCCAGCGACCTGGGGGGCAACGTCGAGATCTCGAAGCCCGGCGAGACGATCGTGACGAACAACGGCGTCACGGTCATCGGAGCGGGCAACCTGCCCGCGGCGATGCCCACCAGCGCGTCAGCCGCATACGCCCGCAACATCAGCACGCTGCTCGTGCACATGCTCAGCGACGGGCAAGTCGCGATCGACCTCGACGACGAGATCCAGCACGGCGTGGTCATCACGCACGGCGGATCCGTCGTGCACGAAGCGACCACGAAACTCCTGGAGGGCACGCCGTGACCGGATCGTTCGTAGGCGACCTGACGATCTTCGTCCTGGCCCTGCTCGTCGGCTTCGAGGTCATCAGCAAGGTGCCGGCCACGTTGCACACGCCGCTGATGTCGGGCGCCAACTCGATTCACGGCGTCGTGCTGGTCGGAGTAGTGCTGCTGTCGGCGTTCATCAGCGGGCCGCTCGGCTACGTCCTGATGTTCCTCGCGGCGGCGTTCGGTGCCGCGAACGTCGTCGGCGGTTATGCGGTCACCGACCGGATGTTGCAGATGTTCAAGAAGCGCCCCGTCGCCGTCGCGCCGAAGGACGAGCAATGAGCGGCGTCGAAACCGGCGTGCGGCTCGCCTCGTTGTTCGGCGCGGTCTGCTTCGTCCTCGGCCTCCATCTGATGAACTCCCCCGCTACCGCGAGACGTGGCAATCAGCTCTCGGCGTTCGGCATGCTCGTGGCGGTCATCGCCGTGTTCGTGTCGGTCGGTCACGGCGGCACGATGAATGCGTCCCGCTGGCTGGTACTGATCGCCGGCGCGCTGCTCGGCGCGGCGGCCGGCCTCTACTCGGCGCGCAAGGTCGCGATGACGCAGATGCCGCAGCTGGTCAGCCTGTTCAACGCGGTGGGCGGTGGTGCCGCCGCGCTGATCGCGGTGGCCGACTACGCGCACGACAGCCACACGACCGGAGGCATCGCGACAGCGACGGTGCTCGACGTGGCGATCGGCTGCGTGACGTTCTCCGGATCGCTCGTCGCGGCCGCGAAGCTGCAGGGTTACTGGAGCCAGCCGGTTTCGCCGGCGGGCAGCCGCATCGTGTCAGCGGTCTTGCTGGTGGCGGCGGTCGGTGCGGGAATCTGGGTGATCGCCGGCGCCCATCACACGGGCGTGCTGGTCATCGTCACGGTGGCCGCGCTCGGGCTGGGCATCCTGATGGTCCTGCCCATCGGCGGCGCCGACATGCCCGTCGTCATCTCGCTGCTGAACGCGTTCACCGGCACCGCCGTCGCGATGGCCGGCTTCGTACTGCAGAACGCCACGCTCACCATCGCCGGTGCGCTCGTGGGCGCGTCCGGCAGCATCCTGACCAAGCTGATGGCCGACGCCATGAACCGCTCGGTCGTCAACATCATGGCCGGCGGGTTCGGCACCGGGGCGTCCGGCGTCCTCGTCGGCGCGACCGGCGCTACGGCGCAGGTCCGGTCCATTGCGGTCGACGATGTTGCGCTGCAACTCGCCTATGCCAACAAGGTGATCGTCGTGCCCGGGTACGGCCTCGCGGCGGCACAGGCGCAGCACGAGGTGCGCGAGCTCGCGGCACTGCTCGAGGAACGCGACGTCGCGCTCGTCGTCGGCGCGAACGACGTGACCAACCCCGCGGCTCGGCGCCCGGGCAACGCCGTGTCGGGCATGCCGATCCTCGACGTCGACCACGCGAAGAGCATCATCGTGATCAAGCGGTCGATGGCCTCGGGCTATGCGGGTATCGACAACGAGCTCTACGCCGACCCCAAGGCGAGCATGTTCTTCAGCGATGCCAAGAAGGGTCTTGCCGCGCTGATCTCGGCGACCAAAACGCTCGTCGGTTAGGAGCAGATCGACATGGGCTGGTACGGCGAGCACGTCCTGCCGCGGATCGTCCAGGCCGCGTGCGGCATGAAGACGGTCCAGCCGCTGCGGCGCCGCGTCTGCGAAGGTCTCGCGGGCGACGTCGTCGAGATCGGCTTCGGCCCCGGACACAACGTCGCGTTCTACCCAGCGGCAGTCACCTCGGTCGCGGCGGTCGAGCCGTCCGACGTCGCCTGGAAGCTGGCCGGCAAGCGGGTCGAGCAGTCGAGCGTTCCGGTACAGCGATCCGGATTGGACGGCCAGTCCTTGCCGTTCGCCGACGCCAGCTTCGACTCGGCCGTTTCGACGTGGACGCTGTGCACGATCCCGGACGTTGCCGCCGCCCTTAGTGAGCTCCGGCGGGTGCTCAAGCCTGGCGGCACGCTGCACTTCGTCGAGCACGGCTTGGCCCCGGACGAGTCGGTACAGCGCTGGCAACGACGGCTGGAGCCGCTGCAGAAGCGCGTGTTCGGTGGGTGCCACCTCACCCGTCCGATCGTCGACCTGCTGACGACGGCGGGCTTCGAGATCACCGAACTCGACACGTTCTACGAGAAGGGCGCGCCGAAGTTCGGCGGCGCCGACTCCCTCGGCATTGCCGTGTCTGCCTGAGCGCAGCCGGTCAGCCGGTGAGGAAGGCGAACTGGTCGAGCTGGCGACGGGCCGCGTCGCGCAAGGCGGCCTCGTCCGGACCGACGCGCAGCACCTCGCGCGACACGCTTGGCAGGACACAGTGCGCATCGCCGAAGATCCGCCGGACGTCCTCGGCCGTGCCGCCCTGCGCGCCCACGCCGGGCGCCAGGATCGGGCCGTTCAGCTTGGACAGGTCGACGTCGGTGTCGCCGATCGTTGCCCCGACGACGAGGCCGAACGATCCGAACGGCTCCGCGCCCGCGTTGCGTTCCGCGACCTCGTCGGCCACGAGTTGACCGACCGAGCGGCCGTCGGCGCCTCTCGCCTGCTGCACCGCCGCGCCTTCGGGGTTCGACGTCAGCGCGAGCACGAACGCACCCCCGCCGTGCTCGGTAGCGACGTCGAACGCCGGTTCCAGCGCACCGATGCCGACGTAAGGCGCGAGCGTGATCGCGTCGGCGGCGAGCGGCGCGGACGGATCGAGGTACGCCTCGGCGTACGCGGCCATGGTCGATCCGATGTCGCCTCGCTTGACGTCGAGCAGAACCAGCGCGCCGGCTTCGCGCGCGGAGCGGACCGTCCGCTCGAGCACGGCAATGCCCGCCGCGCCGAAGCGCTCGAAGAACGCCGACTGCGGCTTGACGACAGCCACCTCGCCTGCGAACGCCGACACGCAGCTGAGCGCGAACCGCTCCAGCCCGTCGGCAGAAGCAGGCAGGCCCCAGGCGGCGAGCAGGGACGCGTGCGGGTCGATGCCCACGCAGAGCGCGCCGCGAGAGTGAACCGCCGCGTCGAGCCGTTCGCCGAACATCATGCGAGCTCCTTGGTGCGTTCGTCGGCCGGCCGGTGTGCGTAGCCGACGGCGTCTGCCAGGGAGGCGAATCCGCGTTCGACCAGCGCGTGTTCGAGCTCGGCGAGCACGCGTACCGGCGCGGACGGATCGCCGAACACCGCGGTGCCCACCGAGACCGCGGACGCGCCGGCCAGGACGAACTGCAGCGCGTCCAGCCCGGTCTGGATGCCGCCCATGCCGAGGATCGGGACGTGCGGCAGCGCCGCGTGCACCTGCCACACGCAGCGGAGCGCCACCGGCCGGATCGCCGGCCCGGACAACCCGCCGGTGACGCCGCCCAGCACCGGCGTCATCATCTCGGTGTCGATCACCAGGCCCAGCAGCGTGTTGATCAGCGACAGCCCGTCGGCTCCCGCGTCGATGCATGCCCGGGCGATCGCGACGATGTCGGTGACGTCCGGAGATAGCTTGGCGAACACCGGCACCTTGGGGTCGGCGACGCGGCGCACGGCAGCGATCACCCGTGACGACGCGAGCGGGTCACAGGCGAACACTTGCCCGCGGCTCTCGACGTTCGGGCACGAGATGTTGACCTCGATCATCGACACGGCCGGGTTACCGTACAGGCGCCGGGCCAGCGCGACGTACTCGTCGGTGTGCCCGCCGGCGATCGACACCACGGTGCGCGCGTCGTGCGCGGCCAGCCAGACCAAGTCGTTCTCGATGAACGCGTCGATGCCCGGGCCCTGCAGCCCGATCGAGTTGAGCATGCCGCTCGGCGTCTCGGCCATCCGCGGCGTCGGCCGTCCGGACCGCGCCCGCAACATGATCGACTTGGTCACGACCGCGCCCAGCGCCGACACGTCGAAGAACTGGTTCAGCTCGCGCCCTGACGCCGCGCATCCGGACGCGGTGAGCACCGGGTTCGGCAGCGTGAACGAGCCGAGCGTTGTCGTCAGGTCCGTCATTTCATCGCCTCCGCACCGAGGAGATCCGGCGGCAGCACGCCCACGTCGTCCCAGCGCACGCGCGCCGCGTCGAACACCGGTCCGTCGACGCACGACCGCAGGAACCGCGACTGGCCGTCGTCGCAGCGCACCGGCAGCACGCAGGTCATGCACACGCCGACGCCGCAGGCCATCGACTCCTCGACGGCGACCTGGGCCTCGATCGCGTGCTCGCGCGCGACGTCGTTGACGGCGCGCAGCATGGCCATCGGCCCGCAGGCGTACACGACCTCGGCGCCGATCCGCTTGATCGCTTCGGGCAGCACGTCGGTGACCATCCCGCGCGTGCCGGCCGTGCCGTCGTCGGTCGTCACGGTCACCGCGCCCACCGCGCGCCTGGCGGCCAGCTCGCCGAACAGGCGAGTCGCCGTCGCCGCGCCGACCACGATCTCGACGTCCGAGCCGGCCTCGATCAGCTTCTGCGCGAGCGGGATCAGCGGCGCAGTGCCGTAGCCGCCGCCGACCAGGACGGCAGGCATCGGATGCTTCGGCATCGGAAACGGCGTGCCGAGCGGCCCGACCAGGTCGAGCATCGCGCCTGCCTGCTGGCGCACCAGCCACTGCGTGCCCGGCCCGTGCTCGGCGACGACGAACTGGATCGTGCCGGCGAAGTCGCCGGTGGGCGTCGCGCCGTACAGGGCGAACGCGCGCCGCAGCAGCATGGACGAGTTCTGCCCGCCGACGCCGACCGCCACGAACTGCCCAGGCGCGAACGTGGCCGCGACGCCCGGTGCCACGACCGTGAACTGGTAGTACGCGCCGAGCTTCTGCACGGCGAAGATCTCGCCGAGCTCCTGCACCGGCGTCATGACGCGCCCCGCCATCCGGCGAGCTGGGCATGCAGGTCCTGCAGCGAGCGGACGCCGACCTCTCCGCGCGAAAGCTCCTCGATGCCCTGCACGGCCGCTGCCGCCGCCTGCACGGTCGTCAGGCACGGGATGCCTGCGGCCACCGCAGCGGTTCGGATCTCGTAGCCGTCGATGCGCGGCCCGGAGTTGCCCCACGGCGTGTTGAGCACCAGGTCGATCTCGCCGGCCGCGATCTTCTCGACGACGTTGCCCGGCCCGTCGGAGAACTTGCCGACCACCTCGACCGGTACGCCGTTGCGGCGCAGCACCTGCGCGGTGCCGGACGTGGCGACGATGCGGAACCCCAGGTCAGACAGCCGCTTGACCGGGAAGATCGCCGCCCGCTTGTCGCGATTCGCCACCGAGACGAACACCGTCCCCTTCACCGGCAGCGAGCCGTACGAGGCCGCCTGACTCTTCGCGAACGCGGTACCGAACACGGCGTCAAAGCCCATCACCTCGCCGGTCGACTTCATCTCCGGACCGAGCAGCGAGTCGACGTGCGCGCCGTCGGCGCTCCGGAACCGGTGGAACGGCAGCACGGCCTCCTTCACGGCGATCGGCGCGTCGTCGGGCAGGTCGCCGCCGTCGCCGTGTCGTGGTAGCAGCCCCTCCCGTCTCAGGTCCGCGATCGTGGCGCCGAGGGCGATACGAGCCGCCGCCTTGGCGAGAGGCACCGCGGTCGCCTTCGAAACGAACGGCACGGTGCGGCTCGCCCGCGGGTTCGCCTCCAGGACGTAGAGCACGTCGCCGGCCAGGGCGTACTGGACGTTCAGCAGACCGCGCACGCCCACACCGGTCGCGATCGCGAGGGTCGACGAGCGCACGGCAGCGATGTCGCGCGCGCCAAGCGTGATCGGCGGCAGCGCGCACGCCGAGTCGCCGGAGTGGATGCCCGCCTCTTCGATGTGTTCCATCACGCCGCCGAGGTACAGATCGACCCCGTCGTAGAGCGCGTCGACGTCGATCTCGATCGCGTCGTCCAGGAAGTGGTCGACCAGTACGGGGTGATCGCTCGTGATCTCGGTGGCTCGCGAGATGTAGTCCGACAGGTGCCCCTCGTCGTAGACGATCTCCATGCCGCGCCCGCCCAGTACGTAGGACGGCCGGACGAGCACCGGGTAGCCGATCCGGTCGGCGACGGCCTTCGCCTCGGCGAACGACGTCGCGGTGCCGTGCTTGGGCGCGGGTAGGCCCGCCTCGCGCAGCACCCGGCCGAACGCGCCGCGGTGCTCGGCGAGGTCGATCGCCTCGGGCTGCGTGCCCAGCACGGCGACGCCGGCATCCTTCAGCCGCTGGGCGAGGCCGAGCGGCGTCTGCCCGCCGAGCGTGCAGATCACGCCTGCAACTCGACCGCTCGACTGTTCCGCATTCACCACCTCCATCACGTCCTCGAACGTCAACGGCTCGAAGTACAGCCGGTCGGACGTGTCGTAGTCGGTCGACACCGTCTCGGGATTGCAGTTGACCATGACCGTCTCGTAGCCCGCGTCGCGCAGTGCCATCACGGCGTGCACGCACGAGTAGTCGAACTCGATGCCCTGCCCGATGCGGTTCGGCCCGCTGCCCAGGATGATCACCTTCGGCCGGTGGGGCTGCGGCGCTACCTCGGTCTCTTCGTCGTAGGACGAGTAGTGGTACGGCGTCGTGGCGGCGAACTCGGCCGCGCAGGTGTCGACGGCCTTGTAGACCGGCCGGATCCCGGCGCGCAGCCGCAGCAGCCGCACGCCGTCCTCGCCGGCGAGCTCGGGACGCAGCGCGGCCAGTTGCCGGTCGGAGATTCCGTGCCGTTTCGCCTTGCGTAGCAGGGCCGGCGTGAGCGCCGGTGCGTCGACCAGCTCGGCCCGCAGCTCGACGAGTGAGGCCACCTGATCGACGAACCAGGCGTCGATGCCTGACAGCTGCGCCACCTCGTCCACTGCCATACCGCGGCGTATGGCCTGCTCGACGCGATAGATCCGCCCGTCGGTCGGCGTGGCTACGGCTTCGCGCAGCGCATCGTCGGACAGGTCGGGGTCCGGACGCGTCCAGAAACCCGCGTCGCGCGTCTCCATCGAACGCAGCGCCTTGCCGAGCGCCTCGGTGAAGTTGCGGCCGATCGACATCGCCTCGCCGACGCTCTTCATGTGCGTGGTGAGCACTGGGTCGGCGCCGGGGAACTTCTCGAACGCGAACCGCGGCACCTTGACCACGATGTAGTCGATGGCCGGTTCGAACGCTGCCGGCGTCTTCTTGGTGATGTCGTTCGGGATCTCGTCCAGCGTGTAGCCGACCGCGAGCTTGGCCGCGATCTTGGCGATCGGGAAGCCGGTGGCCTTGCTCGCCAAGGCGCTCGACCGCGACACGCGGGGGTTCATCTCGATCACGATCATCCGGCCCGTCCGCGGATCAACGGCGAACTGGATGTTGCAGCCGCCCGTGTCGACGCCCACCGCTCGAAGCACGGCGATGCCGACGTCGCGCATGTGCTGGTACTCGCGGTCGGTGAGCGTCATCGCCGGCGCGACCGTGATCGAGTCGCCGGTGTGCACACCCATCGGGTCGACGTTCTCGATCGAGCACACGACCACCACGTTGTCGTGGCGGTCGCGCATCAGCTCGAGCTCGAACTCCTTCCAGCCGAGCACGGACTCCTCGACGAGCACCTCGTGCACGGGGCTGGCCGCCAGCCCTCGCGCGACCATCGTCCGCACCTCGTCGGCGGTGCCGGCCAGCCCCGAGCCGAGCCCGCCCATCGTGAAGCTCGGCCGGACGACCACTCGGTTGCCGACCGTGGCCGCGAACGCGATCGCCTCGTCGAGTGTGTGGCACACCTGCGACGCGGGCACGTCTGCGCCCACCGAACGGACGATGTCCTTGAAGCGCTGGCGGTCCTCGCCACGGCGGATCGCTTCGATATCGGCGCCGATCAGCTCGACGCCGTACCGCTCGAGCACGCCGTTGTCGTGCAATGCGACGGCGAGGTTCAGCGCGGTCTGGCCGCCCAGCGTGGGAAGCAGTGCGTCAGGCCGCTCGGCCTCGATGACCTTCTCGACGAACTCGGCCGTCAGCGGCTCGATGTAGGTGGCGTCGGCGAACTCGGGGTCGGTCATGATCGTCGCCGGGTTCGAGTTGATCAGGCTCACCCGGAACCCCTCGGCGCGTAGCACCCGGCAGGCCTGCGTGCCGGAGTAGTCGAACTCGCAGGCCTGCCCGATGACGATCGGCCCGGAGCCGATCACCAGGATGTGCTCGATGTCGGTACGCCGTGGCATCTAGGTCTTCTCCAGCAGCTCGACGAACCGATCGAACAGGTAGGCCGCGTCGTGCGGGCCGGCTGCCGCCTCCGGGTGGTACTGCACGCTGAACGCCCGGACGTCACGCGCGCGCAGCCCCTCGACCACGTCGTCGTTCAGGCAGATGTGGCTGACCTCGACCGTGCCGAAGTCGGTGTCGGCACCGTCGAGCGGCGCGTCGACCGCGAAGCCGTGGTTGTGCGCGGTGATCTCGACCTTGCCCGTCACGCGGTCCTGCACCGGCTGGTTGATGCCGCGGTGGCCGTAACCGAGCTTGTACGTGCCGAACCCGAACGCCCGGCCCAGCACCTGGTTGCCGAAGCAGATCCCGAACACGGGCACCTCGCGGCGCAACAGCTCGCGCACCGTGGCCACGGCGTCGTCGGCCGTCGCGGGATCGCCCGGGCCGTTGGCCAGGAACACCGCGTCGGCTCCGCTGGCAACGACCTCGTCCGGGCTCGACCTGGACGGCAGGACGTGCGTCGTGATGCCGCGCTCGGCCATCCGGTGCGGGGTCATCGACTTGATGCCGTAGTCGAGAGCGGCGACGGTGAAGCGGTGTTCGCCGATCGCGTCGACCCGGTACGCCGCGCCGGTGCTGACCTCGGCGCTCAGGTCGGCGCCGGTCATCGGCGGAGACTCCAGGACGCGTCGCCGCAGCGAATCGCGGTCGACGCCGGCGGACGAGACGCCGCAGCGCATGGCGCCGCGTTCGCGCAGATGCCTGGTGAGCGCGCGGGTGTCGATGCCGCTGATGCCCACGACGCCCTGCGCGCGCAGCTCGTCGTCGAGCGTGCGCTGCGCCCGCCAGGACGACGCGCGGCGCGCCGGGTCGCGCACCACATAGCCGGCGACCCAGATGCGCTGCGACTCGGCGTCCTCGTCATTGATGCCGGTATTGCCGATGTGCGGAGCGGTCTGCACGACCACCTGCCGGTGGTACGACGGGTCGGTCAGCGTCTCCTGGTATCCGGTCATGCCGGTCGCGAACACGGCCTCGCCGAACGACTCGCCGACCGCGCCGTACGCGTCGCCCGCAAACGTCCGGCCGTCCTCCAAGACGAGAATCGCCGTCACGCCAGCACCCCGGGGACGAGGGCGCCGTCGCGTACCGTTGCCCGGCCGCGCAGGAACGTCGCGACGACCCGGCCCGGCAGGGTGCGCCCGGCGAACGGCGTGTTGCGCGACTTGGACGCGAGCGCGGTCGGCGACACGGTCCAGCGCGCGTCCGCGTCGATCAGCACCAGGTTTGCCGGTTCGCCCACCTCGATCGGACGCCCGTGGCCGGGCAGACCGCCGATGCGGGCCGGCGCCACGCTCATCCGCTCGGCAACGCCACGCCAATCCAGCCGGCCCGGCACCACCATCGTCTCGATGACCACCGAGAGCGCCGTCTGCAGGCCGAGCATGCCCGGCAGCGCCGCGCCCCACTCGGTCTCCTTGTCCTCGACGGCATGCGGCGCATGGTCGGTCGCGACGCAGTCGATAGTGCCGTCGGCCAGCCCCGCGCGCAGCGCCTCGACGTCGGGCGCCGTGCGCAGCGGCGGGTTGACCTTGAACACCGGGTCGTAGGACTCGGCAAGATCGTCGGTCAGCGCAAGGTGGTGCGGGGTGACCTCGGCCGTGACCTGCCAGCCCTTGCTCTTGGCCCAGCGCAGGATCTCGACCGAGCCGGCCGTCGACACGTGGCAGACATGCAGCCGCGAGTGCACGTGCCCGGCGAGCAGCGCGTCGCGGGCGATGATCGCCTCCTCGGCCGCCGCCGGCCAGCCGGTCAGGCCGAGGCGTCCGGAGACGACGCCCTCGTTCAGCTGCGCGCCAACCGTCAGCCGGGGCTCCTCGGCGTGCTGGGCGATCACCCCGTCGAACGCCCGGACGTACTCGAGCGCGCGGCGCATCAGCGCAGGATCGGCCACGCAGAACCCGTCGTCGCTGAACACCCGGACGTGCGCCGCCGAGTCAGCCATCGCGCCCAGCTCCGCCAGCTGCGTGCCCGCCCGGCCGACCGTCACCGCACCGATCGGCGCCACGTCGACCAGGCGTGCCTCGCGGCCCAGCCGCCACACCTGCTCGACGACACCCGCGGTGTCGGCGGCAGGGTCGGTGTTGGGCATCGCGAAGACGGCCGTGTAGCCGCCGAGCGCCGCGGCGGCCGAACCGCTCTGCACCGTCTCGGCGTCCTCACGGCCGGGTTCGCGCAGGTGGGTGTGCAGGTCGACGAGCCCGGGCAGCAGCACCAGCCCGTCGCAGTCGAGCACCTCGTCACCAGACAAGCCGGCACCGATCTCGGCGATCACCCCGTCACGCAGCAGGACGCCGGTCGGCGCCTCGCCGTACGGCCGGACGCCCCGGAGCAGCACGCTCACTCGCTGTCGCCTCCCCCGAGCAACAGGTACAGCACGGCCATCCGCACACTCACTCCGTTGGTCACCTGCTCGACGATCGTCGAGCGCTTCGGATCGTCGGCCACCTCGGCCGCGATCTCCATGCCCCGGTTCATCGGGCCCGGATGCATCACGATCGACTGATCGCCGAGCATCGCCATGCGCCGCGCGTCCAGGCCGTAGCGTCGCGCGTACTCGCGCGCCGACGGGAAGTATGACGCCGCCATGCGCTCGCGCTGTACGCGCAGCATCATCACCACGTCGCTGTCGGGCAGCTCGGCGTCCAAGTCGAAGCTCGTCCGCGCCGGCCATTCCTCGACGCCCACGGGCAGCAAAGTCGGCGGCGCCACGAGCGTGACGTCGGCGCCCAGCGTGGCCAGCAACAAGACGTTCGAGCGGGCCACCCGCGAGTGCAGCACGTCGCCCACGACGCTCACCCGCAGGCCCGCCAGATCGCCCGTGCCACCGCGCAGCCGTCGTCGCATCGTGAACGCGTCGAGCAAAGCCTGCGTCGGATGCTCATGCGTGCCGTCGCCCGCGTTGATGACGCTGCCGTGCACCCAACCGGCGAGCCGGTGCGCCGCACCGGAGTACGAGTGCCTGATCACCACGGCGTCGGCGCCCATCGCCTCGAGCGTGAGTGCGGTGTCCTTGAGCGACTCACCCTTGGAGACGCTCGAGCCCTTGGCCGAGAAGTTCACGACGTCGGCCGACAGGCGCTTGGCCGCCAGCTCGAACGACGTCCTGGTCCGCGTCGAGTCCTCGTAGAAGAGGTTGACGACCGTGCGCCCGCGCAGCGGAGGCAGCTTCTTCACCTCGCGCCCAGCGAGCGCGCGGTCGAGCCGCTCGGCGGTGTCGAGAATCTCGACGGCATCGGCGTGGCTGAGGTCGCCCGCCGAGAGCAGATCGCGCCTGGTCACTCGCTGTCGCCTCTGATCACTGGTCGGCTTCGCCGCTCGCTCCGCTCCTCGCGCGCTGGCGCTCGCTACGATGCTCACTCGCTGTCGCCTCCCTGGCCGACCGGGCCGGTCAGCAGCACCGCATCGCTTCCGTCAATCTCGCTCAGCATGACCCGAACGTTCTGATCGACGGATGTGGGTAGATTCTTCCCTACGTAGTCGGCGCGGATCGGTAACTGTCTGTGACCGCGGTCGATCAGCACGGCAAGTTGCACGGCACTGGGCCGGCCGAGGTCGCGAATTGCGTCCAGAGCCGCCCGGATCGTCCGTCCGGAGAACAGGACGTCATCGACAAGGATCACCAACCGGCCGCTGATCCCGCCGCGGGGCTCGATCGTCTCAGCAAGTGGCCGGACGCCGCGCAGCCGAAGATCATCGCGGTACAACGTGGTGTCCAGTGAGCCGATCGGGATGTCCGCGCCGTCGAAGGCGCGTATCCGATCGGCCAATCTGCGGGCAAGTGGCACGCCACGCGTCGGGATGCCCACGAGCGCGGCGGGAGCGTCAGACTTGGCTGTCCGCTCGATGATCTGATGGGCGATGCGGTCGACGGTGCGAGCGAGATCGTGCGCGTCGAGCACAGTCGCCGAGGGCTCGTTCGGCGTCAGCGCAGGGCTGGGCAAGCCTGACCTCCTTGTCCGCCTCGCGGGACGGGCCTTTAAAGGATGTCGATTTCCGATGAGCCTACCGGGCCGTGTCGGCGGGGTGCTTGTTGACGCGCCGATCACTGGCGGTTACCGTCGCGGTGGCCCATTCAGCGAAGCCACCACGGACGAGGACACCCAAACGTGACCGGGGACAACGTACCTGACGAAGAGCCGCCAAACCGCGAGTACGCCAAAGCATTGGGTGCCCGATTGCGGGGGATAAGAGCGCAGCAGCACCTTTCGCTGCACGGCGTCGAACGCAAGTCGGGCGGACGATGGAAGGCGGTGGTCGTCGGCTCCTACGAGCGCGGCGATCGCGCTGTGTCGGTGCAGCGCCTGGCCGAGCTGGCCGAGTTCTACGGCGTGCCGGTCGGCGAGCTGCTGCCCAAGGAGCACCCGCAGGTAGCCACCGGCCCGGGTCTGTCGAAGATCGTGCTGAACCTCGAGCGCCTGCAGGCCATCCCGTCCGAGGAGGCCGGGCCGCTCATCCGGTTCGCCGCGGCGATCCAGCGCCAGCGGGGCGACTACGGCAACAAGGTGCTGTCTATCCGCGCCGAGGATCTGCGTTCGCTCGCGATCATGTACGACACCTCGGTCGAGGGGCTCACCGAGAAGCTGGTGCGCTGGCAGGTTCTCGCACCCGACTCGCTGATCCTCGACGGCGAGCCGTAGGCGAGCCGAGAGGATCAATCGGCCGAGCCTCGACGGCGAGCCGTAGGCGAGCCGAGAGGATCAATCGGCCGAGCCTCGACGGCGAGCCGTTGGCCGCCCTATCCTGCGGCGGTCACCGTCGGCTGGTCGCGCAGCACGCGTCCCAGCACGCCGTTGACGAAGCGCGGCGACTCGTCGGTCGATAGCGACTTGGCGAGCTCGACCGCTTCGTCGATCACGACCGGGTCCGGCACGTCGTCGCGCCAGAGCAGTTCGAACACGCCGATCCGCAGCACCGCGCGGTCTACTCCCGGCATGCGCTCGACCGTCCATCCCTCGGCGTAGTCGGCGAGGATCTCGTCGATGCGCGCGCGGTGCGCCACGACGCCCTCGACCAGATCGATCGCGTACTCGTTCACCGGCGGGTCGCGCAGTTCGACCCGCTCGGTCAGCGTCGCGAGCGCATCGGTGCCGCGCAGGTCGGACTCGTAGAGCAGGTCGACGGCGCGCTTGCGTGCCTTGCTTCGGGCGGCCATCGTCAGCTGCTGATGCGGCCGAGATAGCGGCCGTCGCGAGTGTCGACCTTGACCTTCTCACCGGTGGTGACGAACAGCGGCACCTGGATCTCGGCGCCGGTCTCGAGGGTGGCCGGCTTGGTGCCGCCGGTGGCGCGGTCGCCCTGCACGCCGGGGTCGGTGTGCGAGATGAGGAGCTCGACGCTCGTCGGCAACTCGATGTACAGGGGCGTGCCGTCGTGCACTGCGACCGTCGCCGTCGCATTGTCGAGCAGGTAGTTGGCGCCGGTGCCGACCGTCGCGGCGGGTACGTGGACCTGGTCGTAGGTCTCGCCGTCCATGAAGACGAAGTCGGTGCCCTCCTTGTAGAGGTAGGTCATGTCGCGCTTGTCGACGTTGGCGGTGTCGACCTTGGTGCCGGCGTTGAACGTCTTGTCGACGACCTTGCCGGACATGACGTTCTTCAGCGTCGTACGCACGAACGCACCGCCCTTGCCGGGCTTGACGTGCTGGAATTCCACGACGGTCCACAGCTGACCGTCGAGGTTCAGCACCAGCCCGTTCTTCAGGTCGTTCGTGGTCGCCACGGTGGTATTCGTCTCCTAGCTAGATTTGCCCGTTGCGGGCCAACGCGCGAGTCTACCGACCGCGACGCGGCTCAAGCGCCGGCGCCGCCGAGCGTCGACGACAGCCAGGACAGTGCGAGCACGTATCCCTCGACGCCGAGGCCCATGATGACGCCCGTGGCGACACCGGAGACGTAGGAATGGTGCCGGAACTCCTCGCGCTTGTACACGTTCGTGATGTGCACCTCGACGAGCGGGGCGACCAGGGCGGCACACGCGTCGCGCACGGCGACAGACGTGTGTGTCCAGGCGCCGGCGTTGAGCACGACCGGGGTGGCCGCGTCGGCGGCCTCGTGCAGCCACCCGAGCAGCTCGCCCTCGTGGTCGGTCTGGCGCACCTCGACTGCGAGGCCGAGTTCGTCGCCTGCCTTGACGCACAGCGCGGCCAGCTCGGCGTAGGTTGTGTTGCCGTAGATCACCGGTTCACGGCTGCCGAGACGGCCGAGGTTCGGGCCGTTGAGTACGAGCACGCGCGGCTCACTCATCCACTCACCTCCGAGTAGGCGGCGGCCAGAACCGCCGGATCAGGATCGTCCACAGTGGACGGTCGGGCGAGCCCATCGAGCACGACGAACCGCAGCCGGTTGCCCCGAGCCTTCTTGTCGATCCGCATCGTGCCGAGCAGCGCGTCGAACGCGTCCGGCCGGTACGAGGTGGGCAGGCCGAGCGACGCGAGCACGGCCCGGTGACGCGCGGCTGTCGCATCGTCGAGCCGGCCGAGGCGGCGGCTAACGGCGGCCGCGTACACGAGTCCGACCGAGACGGCCGCGCCGTGCCGCCACCGGTAGCCCTCGGCACGTTCGATGGCGTGGCCCAGCGTGTGCCCGTAGTTGAGGATCTCGCGCAGCCCCTTCTCAGTGAGATCCTCGCTGACGACGTGCGCCTTGACCCGAACCGACCGTTCGACCAGCTCGCGTTCGGCCGGATTGCCGGCGTTGGTGACGGCGCGCGGGTCGGCCTCGATCAGACCGAGGATCGCCGGGTCGGCGATGAACCCGCACTTGATCACCTCGGCCAGCCCGGCGACGTAATCGTCACGAGGCAAGGTGTGCAGGGTGTTCAGGTCGCACAGGACGCCGGCCGGCGGGTGGAACGCGCCGACCAGGTTCTTGCCGCGCTCGATGTTGATGCCGGTCTTGCCGCCGACCGCTGCGTCGACCATGCCCGCCAGCGTCGTCGGCACATGCACGACGCGCACGCCGCGCAGCCACGCCGCGGCGACCCATCCGGCGAGGTCCGTGGCTGCTCCCCCGCCGAGGCCGACGATCGCGTCCGACCGGGTGAATCCGGCTTGGCCCAGGATATCCCAGCAAAAGCCCGCGACGTGCAGCGTTTTCGCGGCCTCGCCGTCGGGCACCTCGATCGCGTGCGTCTCGAAGCCGTGCCGGGTCAGGTCGTCGCGGACGCGCGTAGCGGTGACCCGAAGCGTTGGCGGGTGGATCACGGCGACCCGCGCTGCACCGGACAGTAACGGCGCGAGCTCGCCGAGCAGGCCGTGCCCGACGACGACTTCGTAGGGCGCCTCCCCCGCGACCGAGATGCGGGTGAAGGTCATCTCTGCCCCTCCCGCCCTGGGCGGATCCGCGTCGCGGCGGCGGGGCGCCTCGCGCAAGCACTCATCGGGCCACCGCCGCAAGCCTGCGCTCGATCGCGATCGCGACCTCGCTCGGGCTCAGCGCGTCCGTATCGATGACAACCGTCGCGACGTCGCGGTACAGCGACTCGCGGGCGGCCGCGAGCTCCGCCAGCCGGACCGAAACGTCACCGGCTAACAGCGGGCGGTCGTCGGCCGGCCCGAGACGCTCGGCCAAGGTCGCGAGCTCGGCGTTGAGCAGCACGACGGGGACGCCGGACTCGGCCAGGGCGCCGCGGGTCGAGTCAGCAAGTATCGCGCCGCCACCGAGGGCGAGCACACCGTCGAACCCGGCTAGCGCGGCTGCGATCGCCTCATGCTCCGCGTCACGGAACGCAGCCTCGCCGGCGGTCGCGAAGATCTCGCTGACCGTCTGCCCGACACGCGACTCGACGAGGTCGTCCGAGTCGGCGAACGCGACGCCCAGGCGCTTGGCCAGGCGGTGCCCGGTAGTCGACTTGCCCGCACCCGGTAGGCCGACCAGCACGGCGCGTGGGCTCACTGCGCGGGCTCGGCTTCCACGGCGGGTGCGGGCGTCAGGCCCCGCTCGCGCAGCCGCTCAAGGTAGGCGGCGGCGTTGCGGCGCGTCTCGCCGAGTGAGTCGCCGCCGAACTTCTCCAGCGCCACGTCGGCGAGCACGAGGGCCACCATCGCCTCGGCCACGACGCCCGCGGCGGGCACGGCGCACACGTCCGAGCGCTGGTTGATCGCGACTGCGGCCTCACCCGTCGCGGTGTCCACAGTGGACAGTGCACGTGGCACCGTGGAGATCGGCTTCATAGCTGCCCGGACGCGCAGCAGCTCGCCGGTGGTCATGCCGCCCTCGGTGCCACCGGAGCGTCCGGACACCCGGCGGATCGCGCCGTTGGCGTCACGGACGATCTCGTCGTGCGCCTGCGATCCGCGGATGCGCGCGAGCTCGAAGCCGTCGCCGACCTCGACGCCCTTGATCGCCTGGATGCCCATGAGCGCCGCCGCCAGGCGCGAGTCGAGCCGCCGGTCGGCCTGCGCGTGGCTGCCGAGGCCGGGTGGCAGGCCGTACACGACGACCTCGACGACGCCGCCGAGCGTGTCGCCGGCGCGCTTCGTCTCGTCGATCTCGTCGACCATGGCCGCGCTCGCGCCGTCGTCCAGGCACCGGACCGGCGAGGCGTCGACGCGCTCCTCGTCGCCCGGCCGCGGGATCACGCCGATCGGCGCGGCCACGGATCCGATCGACACCACGTGGCTGAGCACCTCGACGCCGAGCGCCTGGCGCAGGAAGGCCTGCGCAACGGTGCCGAGCGCGACGCGGGCGGCGGTCTCGCGGGCGCTGGCCCGTTCCAGGATCGGCCGGGCGTCGTCGACGTCGTACTTCTGCATTCCGGCCAGGTCGGCGTGCCCCGGACGGGGGCGTGTCAGCGGCGCGTTGCGAGCCTGCGCGGCGAGCGCCTCGGCGTCGACCGGGTCGGCCGCCATCACAGTCTCCCACTTGGGCCATTCGCTGTTGCCGATTCGCACGGCGACCGGGCCGCCCATGGTCTTGCCGTGCCGGACGCCCCCGGTCAGCTCGACCACGTCGGCCTCGAAGCTCATCCGCGCGCCGCGTCCGTACCCGAGCCGGCGGCGTGCCAGATCGTGGGCCAGGTCGTGCGTCGTCACCTCGACACCGGACGGCAAGCCATCGAGGATGCCGACGATGGCGGGGCCGTGCGACTCGCCCGCGGTGATCCAGCGCAACACGAGGTCAAGTCTGGCAGAACGCGGTCACGGGCATGATGAGGCGATGAGCACGGGCGACTTCGACGCAATCGTGCTCGCCGGCGGCTCGGCGAGCCGGATGGGCGGCGCCGACAAACCGATGCTCGACGTAGCCGGTACCCCGATGCTCAGGCTCGTCCTGGACGCCGTGCTCGGGGCCCGGGTGCGAGTCGTCGTCGGGCCGGTTCGTGACATAGCGGGCGTGACGTGGTGCCAGGAGTCGCCACCAGGTGGCGGTCCGGTCGCGGCAATCACGGCGGCGCTGCCTCGTGTCGGCGCGGACGTGGTCGTCGTGCTGGCGGCCGACCTGCCGTGGATCGGGCCTGCGATCGCGCCGCTGCGGACCGCGCTGGACCGATCCGGCGCCGATGTCGCGATGCTGTCGAGCGGCGGGCGGCTGAATTACCTCGCCGCCGCGTGGCGCCGGTCCGCGCTGGTCGCCGCCGTGCATGGGCTCGATGACGCAGCAGGCGCCTCGATGCGCCGCATCGTCGCCGACGCCCGGATCGTCGAGGTACCCGACGCGGGGCACTGGAGCGAGGACTGCGACACCTGGACAGATCTGGCGCGTGCCCAGCAGCGGCATCACGAAAGGAGCTACCCGTGACGCTCGACGAATGGGTCCGCGACCTGTCCGACGCGCTCGGCGTGAACGCCGCCGGGACGGACGTGCCGCTGCTGCTAGACGTCGCCCGCGACGCGGCGCACGGCATCGCCCGGCCCGCGGCGCCACTGACCACGTTCCTGGTCGGGCTCGCCGCGGGCCAGCGCGGCGGCGGGGCGGACGCCGTGGCAAGCGCGGCCGCAATCGCGCAGCGGCTCGTCCAAGCTCAGTCGGCGAGCGACTCCGACCCGGCGTAGACGTTGAGCCGATCACCACGCACGAGCCCGGCCAGCAGCAGGTCGTAGGTGCGGGCGAGGTCGACGGCCAGGCTCGACGGTGCCGACACGGCGACGATGCCGGCCACCCCGGACGCCACCGCCTTCTGCACGATCTCGAACGAGACCCGCCCGCTGACTACGAGCAGGTGATCGCGCAGCGGCAGGCGTCCGTCGAGCAGCGCCCAGCCGACGACCTTGTCGACGGCGTTGTGCCGCCCGACGTCCTCGCGGACGGCGAGCACCTCGCCCGACGCCGTGGCCAGCGCGGCCGCGTGCAGGCCGCCGGTGCGGTCGAACGCCCGTTGGTGGCCGCGCATGAGATCCGGCAGCCCGGCGAGGATCGAGCGCGGCACGTGCCAGCCGGGCGAAGCCGGCGCGGACGTCCGCGGCGGCAACATGTCGATCAGGTCGGCACTGCAGACCCCACACGACGCCGTGGTGACGAACGCTCGCGACCGCGGCGGCGCGACGCCCGGGCGCAGCGTGATGCGCACTCCGTCGGCTTCGCGGGACTCGCGCATCCTCGCGATATCGTCCGCGGCCCGGACGGCCGACTCGGCGACCAGCCACCCGGCGGCCAGCTCCAGATCGTGGCCGGGTGTGCGCATCAGGACCGCGAGCACGTCGTCGCCGAGCGAGAGGGTGAGCGGTGCCTCGACGGCCAGCTCGTCAGGCGCCGGCAAGCCGTCCGAGCCGCGCAGGCGGACGATCGTGCGCCGCGTCGTCATGACCGCCATACCCAGCGAGCCTACAGTTGGATGCATGGCTGATGAGGCGAAAGTCAGCAGCCCGAAGCGATCCGCGGCCGGCGTGCCGAGCGTCGCGCACAGTCTGCGGCAGGCCCTGGCGGAGATGGGGCCCCGGCGAAGCCTGCAGGCACTTCTCGCGACGAACCAGACTCACGGGTTCGACTGCCCGAGCTGTGCCTGGCCGGATCCGGACGACCGCAAGACGGCCGAGTTCTGCGAGAACGGCGCCAAGGCCGTCGCTTGGGAGGCGACCCGCAAGCGCGTCGACGCAGCATTCTTCGCAGCGCACTCGATCGATGACCTCCGGGCGCAGACCGACCACTGGCTCGAGTCGCAGGGCCGCCTGACCGAACCCATGCACCGCCCCGCCGGGGGCACCCACTACCAGCCGATCGGCTGGGATGCCGCGCTCGCACTCGTCGCCGGACGGCTGCGCGCGCTGCCCGACCCGAACCGCGCCGCGTTCTACACGAGCGGGCGTACCAGCAACGAGGCCGCGTTCAGCTACCAGCTCCTGGCGAGGCGCTTCGGCACGAACAACTTGCCCGACTGCTCGAACATGTGCCACGAGTCGAGCGGGTTCGCGCTCACGCAGACGCTCGGCATCGGCAAGGGCACGGTGCGGCTCGTCGACATCGCGGACCACGCCGAGCTCATCGTGATCGTCGGGCAGAACCCGGGCACCAACCACCCGCGCATGCTCACCGCACTCGAATCAGCGAAGCGACGCGGCGCGCGCATCGTCGCGATCAACCCGCTGCCCGAGGCCGGCCTGATCAAGTTCCGCAACCCGCAGAGCACCCGCGGACTGTCCGGGCCTGGCACGAAGCTCGCCGACCAGTACCTGCCGGTGCGCGTGAACGGCGACCTCGCGCTGTTCAGCGCCGTGAACCGGATCCTGCTCGAACGCGAGGACGCCGCACCCGGCACCGTCCTCGACCGCGACTTCATCGACGCGTACTGCGACGGCTTCGACACGGCAGCCGCCGCCTGGAGCAAGCTCGACTTCGCCGACCTGCTGCCGATGACCGGGCTGGCACGCGAGGCGATCGAGGCGTTCGTCGACGAGGTCGTCGCGGCGCGCAGCATCGTCGTTTGCTGGGCGATGGGGCTGACCCAGCACCGCAACGCCGTGGCGACGATCCGCGAGATCGCCAACTTCCTGCTGCTGCGGGGCAATGTCGGACGCCCCGGCGCGGGCGCCTGCCCGGTACGCGGGCACAGCAACGTCCAGGGAGACCGCACGATGGGCATTTTCGAGCGGCCTGCTGCCTCATTCCTGGACGCGCTGCGCGACGAGTTCGGCTTCGACCCACCGCGCGAGCCCGGCTACGACACCGTCGACACGATCCGGGCGATGCGCGACGGCCGGATCGACGTATTCGTCGGGCTCGGCGGCAACTTCGTCCGGGCGACGCCCGACACGAACACCACGACGGCCGCGATGGAACGCTGCGCGCTGACCGTGCAGGTCTCGACGAAGCTGAACCGCTCGCACCTGCACACCGGCCGCGAGGCGCTGATCCTGCCCTGCCTGGGGCGCACCGAGCGCGACGTGCGGGCAGGCGGCGAGCAGTTCGTGACCGTCGAAGACTCGATGAGCATGGTGCACGCGTCGCACGGGCGGCTGGCGCCCGGATCGCCGCATCTGCGCAGCGAGGTCGCGATCGTGACGGGTTTGGGCCGCGTGCTGTTCGGCGACGATCTCGGCTGGACGAGCATGGGCGACGACTACCGGGTCATCCGCCGCCACATCGAGCACGTCGTGCCGGGCTTCCACGCGTTCGAGGAGCGCGTCGAGCAGCCCGGCGGGTTCGTGCTCCCGAACGGTCCCCGCGACTCGCGCAGCTTCCCGACAGCGGTCGGCAAGGCGCGGTTCACGGTCAACGAGCCCTCGGCGGTCGACGTGCCGGCCGGCCACCTGCTGCTGCAGACGGTCCGCTCGCACGACCAGTTCAACACCACCGTCTACGGGCTCGACGACCGATACCGGGGCATCAAGGGCGGGCGTCAGGTCGTGTTCGCCAATGCCGACGACGTGCGCGCGCTGGGCCTGCGCGACGGGCAGGTCGTCGACCTGGTCAGCGTCTGGGCCGACGGCGAGCGGCGCGCACCGGGCTTCCGGATCGTCGAGTACGCCACCCCGGTCGGCTGCGCGGCGGCGTACTTCCCCGAGGCGAACGTTCTGGTGCCGCTCGACTCGACGGCCGAGGGCAGCAACACACCGGCGTCGAAGTCCATCGTGATCCGGCTGGAGCCGGCTCGGGATTGACGTGCGCCGCTCTTCATGACTGCCCGCCGCACGTGGCCCCTAGATTTTCATGATCATGTCGCGTTCGACGGCGCCCGCAGCGGCCGCCGCGCTCTCAGACGCGACATGATCATGGACACCGCGCGCTACAGGGCGTCGGGCGCGGCGGCCTGCAACGCGGTGCGCATCGCGGCCACGGGCGCCGGCTGGCCGGTCATCAGCTCGACTTGCCGCGCCGCCTGGTGCAGCAACATCAGCGCGCCGCTGACGACCGTGCCGCCGGCCGCGGCAACCGCCGCGGCGAGCGGGGTGGGCCACGGCGAGTAGACGACGTCGAGCAGCGCCTGGTCGGCACGCCACGAGCGCGCGGCGAACGCGTCCGCGGCCCCGGCAGGCAGCGTCGAGATCGCCAGATCGCCGGCCGCGTCGTCGAGCGAGCCGAGCTCGACCTGGATGCCGGCGCGCTCGGCCGTCCAGACCACCTCGGCGGCGCGGGAGCGATCGCGCACCAGCACCGAGCAGCGTCCCAAGCCCAGCTCGGCGAGCGCGACCACCGCCGCCTGCGCGGTACCTCCCGCGCCGAGCACCGTCGCTGTCACAGGTCGGACGCCCGCTTCGTTGAGCGCCGCGAGGATGCCGCCGACGTCGGTGTTGTCAGCCAGCCAGCCGCCTGATCGCGGGAGCAGCGTGTTGGCAGCCCCGACCGCGCTCGCGCGGGCGCTCGCCGAGTCGGCCAGTTCGAGGGCGACCCGCTTGAGCGGCATCGTGCACGCGAAGCCGGCCCACTCAGGCCCGCGCGAGGCCAGCAAACCGGCCAGATCGGCAACCCCGGTCTCGATGGCGTCGAACTCCCAGTCCAGGCCGAGCGCGCGGTAGGCAGCGCGATGCAGCACCGGCGACAGCGAGTGCGCGACCGGCTGGCCGAGCACGGCCGCACGCACCAGGACGTCTCTCTCGATCCCATGCTCTGCTGCGCGTCGCTCGGATCGGCGCCTGGCTGCGTTGTCGTCGTCGTCCATAGCCACGGCTATGGCCTCCTCGTCCGCCTGGCCAGCCGCCGCTCGACCGCCGCTCGCGACGAGCGGGGACCGAGAGACACGTCCTACCCGCAGCCCCAGTGGTTCTGCCGGCACCTCTCGACCGCAGCCGTGAACGCGTTCTCGTCGTTCGTGAAGAACAAGTGCCCCTCGGCGTCACCGTTGACGTAGTAGAGCCAGTTGCCGGGCGTGGGCTGGACAGCGGCGGTCATCGCGGCGCGTCCCGGGTTGCCGATCGGTGTCGGCGGCAGGCCCGCCTTGAGTCGCGTGTTGTACGGCGTCGGGACGTTGTAGTCGATCTTGGCCGGGTCCTTGCCCGCGAGCCGCGCCTCGTAGCTGCTCGTCGCGTCGATGCCGAGCGGCATGTTCTTCGCCAGCCGATTGAAGACCACCCGGGCGACCTTGGGGCGGTCGTCGGAGAACTTGGCCTCGCCCTCGATCATCGACGCGATGATCAGTGCCTGGTACGGCGTGATCTTCAACCTGTGGGCGGCTTCGGCGAATCCCATGTCGCGGTCGACGCTGGTGAACTCGCTGGTCATCTGCTGCAACGCGTCGACCGGCGTCGTGCCGGGGTCGATGCCGTAGGTGTCGGGGAAGAGGAAGCCCTCGGCCGACTTGAGTGGGCCCGACGCGGCGCTGTAGCCCTCCGGCAAGCCGAGATCGCCCACCTTGGCGGCAGCCGATTGCAACGTGCTGACCGGCACGCGCAGCACCTTCGAGAGCCTGGCGAGCACGTCCTTCTCGGTCGTGCCCTCGGGGATCGTCACCTCGGAGCTGACCTTCGAGGACGGGTCGAGCAGCATCGCCAGCGCCAGGCTTGCCTGCATGTGCTTGTGCAGCCGGTAGTAGCCCGGCTCGATCGAACGCGACTCGTCGTTGTTCGACGCGGCGTTGGTGAACGCGCGCTTGGTACGCACCACTCCCTGCTTGACCAGGGTCGAGCCGATGGCGCCCGCGGTGTCGTTGGCCTTGACCTGCACGAGCACCTGGCCGGTGCCTGGCCCGGCCCAGTCCTTCGGCGAGAACCGGTCTGAGATCAGCGGGCGGGCGATGTACCAGCCCCCCACGACGACGATGATCGCCGCCACGACCGCCGCGAGCGACGCGCGTCTGCGGCGACGGCGCTGCAGGCGGCGCTGGTGCTGCCGGGAGCGTCTGCTCTCCTCGCGCGACATGGGGACCGGCGGGTAGCCCGGCACCGGCTCAGCCGCGGCGTACCCGTCGTCTCCGTACTGGTGGTCTTCGGGCCCGAACAGCAGCGCGTGCGGATCGGACGTCTCGAGCGAGTCGTGGTGCTCAGACCTCACCAGACCGGGCTCCATCCTGCATCGATCGACAATCGACACCGTCGTTCAGCGCGCGCGGGGCGCGCATCCAGCCAAGCATTCAGTGCGTCGGGCGCGTATCGAGCCAGTGTTGCAGTATTTCCACGGCGGCCGCTTGATCGACAACGGCACGCCTGGCTCTGCCTCGGACACCGCGCTGTGCGAGCCTACGCTCCGCCGTTACCGTGGTCAGCCGCTCATCGACCAGTTCGACCGGAACGGGATGAATCATCCCGGATAACCGTTGTGCGTAGTCACGGGCTATCGCCGCCGACGTACCCTCGCGCCCGGCCAGCGTCACGGGCAGCCCAACCACGACCCCCACGACGCCGTGCTCGCGCACCAAGCCGGCAAGCTGGGCCAGGTCAGCGTCGCCGGCCGGATCGCGGCGCAGCGTGGCAACTGGAGTGGCGAGCGTGCCACCCGGGTCGCTGCGGGCCACGCCGACGCGCACCGTGCCGACGTCGACGCCCAGCCAGCCACCGGTCACCGCTGGGAGCGCTCCGCGATGTGCGCGCGGGCGGCTGCAAACGCGTCGGCCAGCCTGGTCGCGTCTCCTCCAGCGCCCTGCGCGAGGTCGGCCTTGCCGCCGCCTCGAGCGCCGAGAGCCGGAGCGAACGCCCGGACGATGTCACCTGCGGCGAGGCCGGCTGCCTGCCCGGCGTCGTTGACCGCCGCGACGAAACTGACGCCCTTCTCCGAAGGCGATGCCAGCAGGACGACGGCGGGATCGCCCTGGCGCAGGCGACCGCGCACGTCCAGCGCGAGCGAGCGCAGGTCGGCACCGCCGACGCCGGCCGGTGCCTCGGCCGTGACGACCTGGGCGCCGCCCACCGGATCGGCCCGCGCGGCGAGATCGCCCGCGCTGGACAAGACGGCCGCGGCACGCAGCCGCTCCAGCTCCTTCTCGGCGCGCTTGAGCCGGTCGAGGATCGCCGCGATCCGGTCGGGCAGCTCGTCGGGTGGGGCTCTGAACTCGTCGACGAGACGGCCTACGAGGAGGTGCTCGCGAGCGAGGAAGCGGAACGCGTCCAGGCCGACGAGCGCCTCGACCCGCCGCACGCCCGAACCGATCGACGCCTCGCTGAGCAGCTTGACCATGCCGATGATCGAGCTGCGCGGCACGTGCGTACCGCCGCACAGCTCGCGCGAGTAGTCGCCGATCTCGACAACCCGCACCTTGTCGCCGTACTTCTCGCCGAACATGGCGATCGCGCCGATGCGCTTGGCCTCGGTCTGGTCGGTGACGAACCAGCGAACCTCGAGGTCGCGCAGCAGCACCTCGTTGATCTCGTCCTCGACGTCGCCCAGGACGCTCGGCGGCACCGCCGACGGGGTGTTGAAGTCGAACCGTAGCCGCCCCGGCGCGTTCAGCGACCCCGCCTGCGACGCGGTCTCGCCGAGAGAGCGGCGCAGCGCGGCGTGCAGCAGGTGTGTAGCCGAGTGGCTGCGCGACACCGCGGCCCGTCGGCCCACGTCGACCAGTGCCAGCGCCTGGTCGCCAGGAAGCACCTCGCCGCGCACCACCTTGACCCGGTGCGCGATCAGCCCGGGTAGCGGCGACTGCACGTCGACGACGTCCAGTTCGGCCTCGTGGCCCGCCGCGTTGATCGTGATCCGTCCCCAGTCGGGCTGCTGCCCGCCACCTTCGGCGTAGAAGGGGGTCGCGTCGAGGATCAGCTCGACCTCGTCGCCCTCGCCGGCACCGTCGAGCAGGCCGCCCTCGCCGACCAGTGCGGTGACGCGTGCCTCGCGCATCACCTCGCGGTATCCGGTGAACTCGCTCGGACCGGACGCGAGCGCTGCCCGGTAGCCGGCGAGGTCGCCGTGCCCGATCTTCTTGCCCTGCGCGTCCTCCTTGCCGCGGCGACGCTGCTCGGCCATGAGGCGGCGAAACCCGTCCTCGTCGACGCTGATGCCGTGCTCGGCCGCCATCTCCAGGGTGATCTCGATCGGGAAGCCGTAGGTGTCGTGCAGCTGGAAGGCCTTCTCGCCGGACAGCTGCTTGGCGCCGGCTGCCCTCGCGTCTGAGACGGCGACGTCGAAGATCGACGTGCCCGAGCGCAGGGTGTGCAGGAACGCCTCCTCCTCGGCGTAGGCGTAGGTCGAGATCCGCTCGAAGTCGCTGGCCAGCTCCGGATAGGACGGCGCCATGCAGTCGCGGGCCACGGGCAGCAACTGCGGCAGCGCCGGATCGCCGTACCCGAGCAGCCGCATCGCGCGTACCGCCCGGCGCAGGATCCGGCGCAGGACGTAGCCGCGCCCTTCGTTGGACGGCGTCACGCCGTCACCGATGAGCATCAGCCCGCTGCGCACGTGGTCGGCGATCACCCGCAGCCGCACGTCGTCCGGATGTGACTGGCTGGCCGCATGCCCGGACCGCTCGCCGTACCGCTTGCCGGTGAGCTGCGCCGCGAGATCCAGGATCGGCTTCGTCTCGTCGATCTCGTAGAGGTTGTCGACGCCCTGCAGGATCGTCGCGATGCGCTCCATGCCCATGCCGGTGTCGATGTTCTTGCTCGGCAGGTCGCCGAGGATCACGTAGTCGCCCTTGTGCGGGCCGGTGGCATCACCGCGCTCGTACTGCATGAAGACGAGGTTCCAGTACTCGAGGTAGCGGTCCTCATCGACGGCCGGGCCGCCGTCGGGGCCGTAGTCGGCGCCCCGGTCGTAGAAGAGCTCGCTGCACGTACCGGCGGGCCCGGGAATGCCCATGTCCCAGGTGTTGTCCTCCCTGCCCCTCCGGACGATCCGCTCGACCGGCACGCCGATGACCTTGTGCCAGATGTCGAACGCCTCGTCGTCCTCGAGGTACACGGTGGGCCAGATGCGCTCGGCGTCGAGACCGAAGCCACCGTCGGCGACCGACTTCGTCGAGAGATCCCACGCCAGTTCGATTGCGCCCTGCTTGAAGTAATCGCCGAAGCTGAAGTTGCCGTTCATCTGGAAGAACGTGCCGTGCCGGGTGGTCTTGCCGACCTCTTCGATGTCCTGCGTGCGAATGCATTTCTGGATGCTGGTCGCGCGCTTCCACGGTGCTGTCAGCTGCCCGGTGAAGTACGGCACGAATTGCACCATGCCGGCGTTGACGAACAGCAGGTTCGGATCCTCGAACGGCAACGGAGCGCTGGGGACGACGGTGTGCTCGTTCGCCTCGAAGTACCCGAGGAATCGCCTTTTGACCTCGGCGGTTCTCATGCCTCGACGCTCCCGAGCGTGCCGTCCAGACCGGCGCCCTCGCGCAGTTCCGCCTCGCGTTCGCGCATCGCGTCGCGGACCTCGGCGGTGAAGTCACGCAGGCTGTCGGACAGGTCGGACAGGCCGCCGCCGAGGCTGCCGGCGAGCCCGCGTGGAGTGAGCTTCTCGGCCGCCCGCGACAGCTTGCGCACGATCAGCGCTCCGATCGTGATGCCCATGACGAGCCAGAACAGCCGACGGGTCATCCGGACGCTCCGTCCGGTGAACCGCGGCGCGCCGCACGGTGCTTGCTCTTCGCCTCGCGCAGCAGCTGCGCGTCGCGGCGGTCGTGGACGGTCTTGCGTACGCCGTAGCTGAATGCCGCAGCCTTGATCAACGGGCTGCCGAGCGTGCTGGACACGATCGAGGTCAGCGCCGAGACGTTCGTGGTCATCGAGTTGACGTTCTTGGAGATGCCCTCGAGCTGGTCGAGCTGTGAGTTCACCTGCGCGATGGTGTCCTGCGCCTCGCTCAGCAACGGAGTGGCTCCTTCGCGCGCGGCGCGGATGGCGAGCGTGGCCTCGTCCAGGGTGCGTCCGAGTTTGAGCAGCGGGTACGCGAGGAACAACACGAGCAGCACGAAAGCGCCGGCCGCGATGATCGCGGCGATCGTCCCACCAGACACGCCTAATCCTCCAAGCTGTCGAGCAGCTGGGCCCGCCGACGAGGCGCTGCCCAGCGTGCGACCCTACCGGGTCAACGATCGGCGCTCTCGCCGTTTGCCGTCCCCCGGATCTTGCCGCGTAGCTTCGACACCCGCTCGGCGAGAACCCGCTCGGCGCCGTGCTCGCCGGGCCGGTAGTAGTCGCGGCCGACCAGCTCGTCCGGCGGGTACTGCTGCTCGACGACCCCTTCGGGCGAATCCGGCGGATAGCGGTACCGGCCCTTCAGGATGCCGGGCTGATGCGTGTCGCGCAGGTGCACCGGGACCAGCCCTGCCTTGCCGTCGCGGACGTCAGTCTGCGCGTCGTTGATCGCCATGACGACCGCGTTGGACTTCGGCGCGAGCGCGACGTGGATCGTGGCCTGGGCGAGGTTGATGCGCGCCTCGGGCATCCCAATCAGCTGCACGGCCTGGGCGGCCGCGGTCGCCGCGAGCAGCGCGGTCGAGTCGGCCAGGCCGACGTCCTCGCTGGCGTGCACGACCAGCCGGCGGGCGATGAACCGCGGATCCTCGCCCGCCTCGATCATCCGGGCGAGGTAATGCAGCGCGGCGTCGGCGTCCGAGCCGCGGATCGACTTGATGAACGCGCTGATCACGTCGTAGTGCTCGTTGCCGTCGCGGTCGTAGCGCACGGCTGCGGTGTCGACGGCCTTCTCCAGGGTGGCCAGGTCGACCGCAGTGTGACCCGCCGCCTCAGTGGCGCCGGCTGCCGCTTCGAGCGCGGTAAGGGCGCGGCGTGCGTCGCCGTCGGACATCCGCAGCAGGTGCGCCCGGGCGTCGTCGTCGAGGGTGACCGAGCCGCCGAGGCCGCGTTCCTCGACGAGCGCCCGGTCGAGCAGCTCGCTGACGTCGGCGTCGGTGAGCGGCTGCAGGTTGAGCAGCAGGCTGCGCGACAGCAGCGGCGACACGATCGAGAAGAACGGGTTCTCGGTGGTCGCCGCGACCAGGGTGATCGTGCGCGTCTCGACGGCGCCCAGCAGAGAGTCTTGCTGGGTCTTGGAGAAGCGGTGGATCTCGTCGATGAACAGCACGGTCTGCCGGCCGGCGTGGTTGAGCTCGCGCCGCGCGTCCTCGATCACGGCCCGGACGTCCTTGACGCCGGCGTTCAGGGCCGACAGCTGGGCGAAGCGGCGGTTCGTCGCCGACGAGACGATCAGCGCGAGCGTCGTCTTGCCGCTGCCGGGTGGCCCGTAGAGGATCAGCGACATCGGCTGGTCGCCCTCGACCAGGCGCCGCAACGGCGATCCCGGGACGAGCAGGTGCTCCTGGCCGAGCACCTCGTCCAGCGTGCGAGGACGCATGCGGGCGGCCAGCGGCGCGTTGGCATCGACCCGGGCGCTCTGGGCAGGTGGGTCGAACAGCGTCACCGGCCAAGCGTAGGTGCCACGTATCCGAAGATGGCACGGGTGGCTGCCGCCGCGGCACCTTAGCGTTGGCGCCGTGGACATCCTGCGGTACACGGCGTTCAGCTCCGATCCGACCGGTGGCAACCCGGCGGGTGTCGTCCTCGACGCGACCGGTGCCACCGACGCCGACATGCAAGCCGTCGCAGCCGAGGTCGGCTTCTCCGAGACGGCGTTCCTGTTCCCGCGCGGCGGCCACGCCTTCGACGTGCGCTACTTCAGCCCGCTCGCCGAGGTGCCGTTCTGCGGCCACGCGACGATCGCCACCGCAGTCGCGTACGCCGAACGGCTCGGCACGGGCGCGCTCGCGTTCCAGACGCGTGCCGGCCTGGTCGACGTCACGACCGCCTACGGCGAGCACGGCGCGCCGACAGCCACGCTGGTGAGCGTCGCGCCGCAGGTCGCCGGCATCGCACCGCACGACCTGAGCGCCCTGCTGGCCGCACTGCGCTGGGATACCGGTGACCTCGATCCAGCCCTGCCCCCGCGGGTGGCGTTCGCCGGCGCGTGGCATCCGATCGTCGCGGCGGGCTCCCGCGAGCGGCTCGCCGCCCTCGACTACGACTTCGACGCGCTCGGCAAGCTGATGGCCGCGCGCGACTGGACGACCGTCGACCTCGTGTGGCGCGAGTCGGCCACCGTGTTCCACGCGCGCAACCCGTTCCCGACCGGCGGGGTGGTCGAGGACCCGGCCACCGGTGCGGCCGCGGCCGCGTTCGGCGGATACCTGCGTGAGCTGGCGCTGGTCGACCTGCCCGCCACGCTCACCGTCCATCAGGGCGACGACATGGGACGTCCCGGCATCCTCACCGTCGCCATCCCGGCCGAGCAAGGCAGCGGCATCGGGGTCTCAGGCAGCGCCGTCGCATTGCCGTAGAAGGATTGGCCCATGCAGACACGACACATCGGAACCGAACCCGTCAGCGCGATCGGCCTCGGCGCGATGCAGCTCGACTGGTATCCGGAAAACGCCGAGCGCGCCGAGGCGACGGTGCGCGCCGCGCTGGACGAGGGCATCACGCTGATCGACACGGCAATCGCGTACGGGCCACTGGCATTAGGCGCGCGGACGATGGGCAAGAACGAGCGCCTGGTCGGATCGATTCTCGACCGGCTCGGCGTGCGCGACGAGATCTTCGTGGCCACGAAGGGCGGCCACACGCGCACTGACGGCGGCGGCTGGGGCCTGAACAGTTCGGCAGCCGCCCTGCACGCCGCCGTGGACGCCAGCCTGACCAATCTCGGCGTCGAGCAGATCGACCTCTACCAGCACCACCGCCCGGACCCGAAGGTGCCCTACGCCGAGATCGTGGCGACGATGAAGGAGATCTACGACTCCGGCAAGGTGCGCATGGTCGGCCTCTCGAACGCCGACCCGGACCAGATCCGGCTGGCCCGCGACATCCTCGGCGACGCCCTGGTGAGCGTGCAGAACCAGTACTCGCCGAGCTTCCGGTCCAGCGAGCGCGAGCTGTGGCTGTGCGACGAGCTGGGCCTCGCGTTCCTGCCGTGGAGCCCGCTGGGCGGTGGCGGTGGGGCACACAGGCTCGGCGAGCGGCACGACGCGTTCGCCCAGCTGGCCGGCGAGCTCGGCGTGAGCCCACAGCAGGTGTGCCTGGCCTGGATGCTCGCGAAGTCGCCGGTGGTGATCCCGATCCCGGGCGCGAGCCGGCCCGAGTCGATCCGCGACTCCGCGCAGGCGGCCGACCTCTCGCTCAAGCCCGACCAGCTCGCACTGCTCGACGGCGGCTGACCGCTGCCGGTCAGCCCAGGTGGCCGCCGATCTTGGTGTAGCCGCGCAGCAGGTCACGGGAGATGATCAGCCGCTGCATCTCGTCGGTGCCCTCGAAGATCCGCCACAGCCGGGCCTCGCGGTACCAGCGCTCGATCGGCAGTTCGCGGGTGTAGCCCATCCCGCCGTGGATCTGCAGTACCCGGTCGACGACGCGGTTGGCCATGTTCGCCCCGTACAGCTTCGCCATCGACGACGAGTGCCGCGGATCGCGTCCCTGGTCGACCGTCCACGCCGCATGCAGCACCAGCCAGCGGGCCGCCTCGAGCTCGACCTCGGAGTCGGCGATCATCCACTGGATCGCCTGGTTCGTGCCGATCGTGCGCCCGAACGTCTCGCGCGTGTTGGCCTGGTCGAGCGCCATCTGCAGCAGCCGCTCGGCCGCGCCGAGCGCCCGGGCGGGGATCAGGTAGCGGCCGCGGCCGATCCACGCCATGCCCAGCTCGAAGCCCTGGCCGATCTCGCCGAGCACGTTGCGTCCCGGCACACGCACGTCGTCGAAGACGAGCGAAGCCGGCCCGCCCTCGCCCATGGTCTGGATGAAGTGCGAGGTCCAGCCCATCGAACGGTCGACGAGGAACGCCGTCGCGCCGGTGTTCGCCCCGCGCTCCGGGTCGGTCACCGCGATGACGATGACGAAGTCGGCGTCGTTGCCGCCTGTGATGAACGTCTTCTCGCCGTTGATGATCCAGTCGTCGCCGTCGCGGCGGGCGCTGGTCCTGATGTTCGCCGCGTCCGAGCCGGCGCCCGGCTCGGTGATCGCGAAGCACGAGAGCCGCTCGCCCTCGATGGTCGGGATGAGGTACTCGGCACGCTGCGAATCGTTCGCCTCGTACAGGATGTTGTCGGCCTCGCCGCCGAAGGAGAACGGCACGAACGTGCGGCCGAGCTCGGTCCAGATCAGCGCCTGGGTGATGGCCGGCAGGTCCATGCCGCCGTACTCCTCGGGCGTCGAGAGCCCCCAGAACCCGAACTTGCGGGCCTTGAGCTGCAGTTCGCGCCGCTCGTCACGGGTCACGCCCGGCTCGCCCTTGCGCTCGCGCCGCAGCACCTCCGGCTCGCGCGGCATGATCTCGTCCGCGATGAACTGGCGTGCCGTGTCGCGGATCGCGATCTGCTCGTCGGAGAAGGCGAAGTCCATGCTCAGTGCGCCGGAGCTTTGGCGCGCAGGATGGAGACGAACTCGCGCATCCACGCCGGATGGTCGGGCCACGCCCGCGCCGACACCATGACGCCGTCGACGACGGCCTCGCTGTCGACGAACTCGGCACCCGCCGCCGCGACGTCGAGCGCCAGCGCCGGGTAGGCGGCGCTGCGCCGCCCGGTCAGCGTGCCTGCTGCGGCCAGGGCGAGCGGTCCGTGGCAGATGTGCGCCGTCGGCTTGTCGGCCTCGGCGAAGTGCCGCAGGATCCGCTGGACGTCCGGGTCGTTGCGAATGTATTCCGGCGCCCGCCCGCCGGGCACGACCACGGCGGCGTACTCGGACGGGTCGACGTCGGCGAACGCCAGGTCAGCAGGCCAGCTGTGCCCGGGCTTCTCCGTGTACGTGTCGAAGCCGTCGACGAAGTCGTGCACGACGAACTGCAGCTTCTTCTTCGTCGGCGCGGCGATATGCACCTCGTAGCCCTCTTCCAGCAGCCGCTGGTATGGGTACATGACCTCCAGGTCTTCGGCCGCGTCGCCGGTGAGGATCAAGATCTTTGCCATGACGGAGCCCTCGCTTCCTCAGATGCGCGAATGACTCCGATCCTTGGGCGCGAGCGCCGTCCGGTCAACCAAGCGCTCTCAGCAACGTCGCGGTATCGGTCGTGCCTAGGCGGACGAACGTCGGCGTCCGCGTCAGATCAGCGGCGTATCCGGACAGGTCCGCCGGCCCGCTGACCACGCGCCCGGTCGCGACGTCGAGCCACTGCCCGGCAGGCACGTGGATGTCGCGGCTGGTCTGGTCGGTGAGGATCGGCGCCGCCAGCAGCGAGTCGCCGAGCAGCCACTCGTCATCGACCGTGTACGTCGCCTGGTCGCCCGGGTAGTCGAAGAACAGCGGCTTCATGATCGGCTCGCCGGCGCGGACGGCCCGGTCGACCTGCGCGTCGATGTACGGCGCGAGCCGCTCGTGTGTCTTCGCGGCCGCCGAGTACAGGTCGATCGTCTGCTGGTCGTAGTTCTGCGTGCCGGCCGGGCTCGACACACCCAGCGGTGACGCGGCCGAGTACATCAGCGGCATCAGGCTCGCGGCCTGCGCCCACCGGACGAGCACCTGCTTGGTCGGCGGCGGCTGGCCGAGCGAGCCGCCGATCATGTCGGTCTCGACGAACGGGTAGCCGATCGTGCTGATCGACAGGTTCTGCGCGACGGCGGCCTGCAGCGAACTGAAGCTGGTGCCCTTGTCGACCTGCCGGGTGACGAAGCCGTACTTCTGCGAGCCGGTCCACGAGATGCGCACGCCGGCACCCTGCTGGTCGAACTGGTCGGTCATCTGCGCGCCGAGCGTCAGGTAGTCGAGCGGCGCGTAGCCCGGATACGTCGCGCACGACTCGTCGTAGAACCGGGTGTCGAACTTGAAGCCGTCGACGCCGTACGTGCTCTCCAGGTTCTGCAGCTGTCCGACGTACCACGCCCGCGCGTCCGGATTCGCCAGGTCGACGATGCCCGCCGTGCCGTTCCACCAGGTCACGCTGCACGACTTGCTCGGGTCGGTCTTCGACTTGAGCAGGTAGCCGTGGTCAGCCGCGTAGGCGTAGTCGCTCGCGTCGTTGTTGATCCAGAGCGTCTCCCACAGGCCGAAGTCGTAGCCCATCGCGTGGATCTGGTCGGAGAGCGCCTTCGGGTCCGGGAACTTGCTGTTGAACGAGAAGTCGCCGTAGTGGCTCATCCAGCCGTCATCGACCTGGATGGTGCGCGCCGGGACACCCGCGTCATGCAGGCCCTTCGCCCACGACAGCGCGGACGCCTGGGACACCGACGTGTAGAACTGCCCCCACGAGTTCCACAGCGGCTTGGCGTACTGCGCGTCGGTGGCGTCGCTCTTCGTCGGCGTCCCGGTGATCCCGATGTAGTCGGCGTAGACGTCGTGCGGCGTGCGCTCGACGAAGACGGTCGAGTCCATGGCGTCGCTGCCGGTCAGCGAGTATCCGAAGACGCCGGGCTGCACGGAGTTCAGCGCCACGTCCATGACGTCACGCGTGTCGACCCAGAGCCCGGTGCCGCGCTGGGTGAACCAGAACGGATCGGTCATCAGGTACTCGGCGGGACCCATCGCCTCGTCGCGCACCTGGCCGGAGTCCAGCGGCCACGGCTGACGGGTGTACGGCCCACCGTCGGACGTCTGCGCCTCGCCCTGGCCGTACCAGTGCCCGGCGGACGCGACGCGGTAGTGGCTGGCGACCTGCGTGGCGCCGGGCGCCGACCAGGTCATGCGGTACCGGTCTCGCGCCGGCGTGATTCGATACGCGATGGTCGTGCCTGCCGAGTTCGTGGCGAGCGTCAGGTCGAGCACGCCGTCGTGCCAGCTCGAACTCCGAACGGCAGTCGCGGTCGCCCAGCCGGCCGCCGTCTGGAAGTCCGCCGGCCCGGACGAGTCGGCGCCGGTCGTGGTCTGCAGGACCGTGCCGCCGGCGCGCTGGGTCGTGATCTGGAACGGCGACGTCGCCACCACGATCGTGTAGCCGGGCGCCGCGGCAGCGGCGGGCACGCGCAGCGTCAACGTCGCGCCGTTGTCCGCGAACTCCGGGGGTTGCCGGTGGGCGCCGCGCCGGCGCGACCCGCGGCGCCCGGCACGAGCGCGACGGCGAGCAGGGCCGCTGCGCCCGACCAGGCGAGTGTTGACCGATGGCGTCGTCGAGCAGTCATGTGTCGCTCCTTCGGCGGGCGGCTGCGCCGTGCGGGCCCGGATCAATCGGGCTGCGGACCGTCCCCCCGCCGAGCGGTCGCGGCGCCGATCAGGCGATCCGGTGTACGGCGGTCAATCGCCGCTCAGCGTAGGAAGGCGGGCAGATGGGCGTCAAGAGGTTGACTGCGCGAATCTGCTCGGACTGCGATCATTTCCCGTACGTATGTGCAGATCACTCGCACATAAGAGGGCATACCGCCGCAGTGCGCAGGCGAGTTGCGCATTTGATCTTGCTACGAAATCGACTACGGCTCGCCGTCGACGCCGGCCTGTTTGCGCTGCTCAGCGGTGATCGGCGTGGGCGCGCCGGTGAGCGGGTCGAAGCCGCCACCGGTCTTCGGGAACGCGATGACGTCGCGGATGGATTCAGTGCCCGACAGCAGCGCGCAGATGCGATCCCAGCCCAGCGCGATGCCGCCGTGCGGCGGGGCGCCGTAGGAGAAGGCGTCCAGCAGGAAGCCGAACTTCTCCTCCGCCTGCTCCTTGGACAGCCCCATCACGGCGAACACCCGCTCCTGAATGTCACGCCGGTGGATACGGATCGACCCGCCGCCGATCTCGTTGCCGTTGCAGACGATGTCGTAGGCGTACGCGAAAGCCGATCCCGGGTCGGTGTCGAAGGTGTCCATCGACTCGGGCTTTGGCGAGGTGAACGCGTGGTGCACGGCTGTCCAGGCGCCGGAGCCCACCGCGACGTCGTCGGTCTCGGCGACGAGCTCGAACAGCGGCGCGTCGACGACCCAGACGAACGACCACGCGGACTCGTCGATCAGGCCGAGCCGTCGGCCGATCTCGAGGCGGGCCGCGCCGAGCAGGGCGCGCGCCGACGAGGGCGGCCCGGCGGCGAAGAAGATGCAGTCGCCGTTCTTCGCGCCCGCGGCCGCAGCGAGGCCGACCCGCTCGTCGTCGGAGAGGTTCTTCGCGACCGGGCCGCCGAGCTCGCCGTCGTCGCCGACGAGGACGTAGGCCAGGCCGCGCGCGCCGCGCTGTTTAGCCCAGTCCTGCCATGCGTCGAGCTGCCTGCGCGGCTGGGACGCTCCGCCCGGCATGACCACCGCGCCGACGTACGGGGCCTGGAACACGCGGAACGGCGTGTTCTGGAAATAGTCCGTCAGCTCGACCAGTTCGAGACCGAATCGCAGGTCCGGCTTGTCCGAGCCGAAGCGCGCCATCGCCTCGGCGTAGGTCATCCGCGGGATCGGCGTGACGACCTCATGCCCGATGAGCCGCCACAACGCCACCAGGACGTCCTCGGCCAGGGCAATCACGTCGTCCTGGTCGACGAAGCTCATCTCGACGTCGAGCTGGGTGAACTCCGGCTGGCGGTCGGCGCGGAAGTCCTCGTCGCGGTAGCAGCGGGCGATCTGGAAGTACCGCTCCATGCCGGCCACCATCAGCAGCTGCTTGAACAGCTGTGGGGACTGCGGCAGGGCGTACCACGACCCGGGACGTAGCCGGGCCGGCACCAGGAAGTCGCGGGCGCCTTCGGGTGTCGACCGGGTCAGCGTCGGCGTCTCGATCTCGACGAACTTGTGCGCGTACATGACGTCGCGAGCGGCCCGGTTGACGTCGCTGCGCAGCCTGATCGCCGCGGCCGGCTCGGCGCGGCGCAGGTCGAGGTAGCGGTACCGCAGCCGCACCTCTTCGCCGACGCCCGTGTGCTCGTCGAGCTGGAACGGCAAGGTCGCGGCCTCGCTGAGCACGTCGAGACGCGACGCGTCGACCTCGATCTCGCCGGTCGGGATGTTCGGGTTGACGTTGCCCTCGGGGCGCAGCCGCACCTCGCCGGTCACCGCGACACACCACTCGTTGCGCAAGTCGTGCGCGACGTCGTCCTCGCGAATGACGACCTGGACGGTGCCCGACGCGTCACGCAGGTCGATGAACGCCACGCCTCCGTGATCGCGCCGCCGGGCAACCCACCCGGCCAGCGTCACGGTCTGCTCGGCGTGCTCACTGCGCAGCGTGCCGGCCTCGTGCGTCCGGATCACGGACTCTCCCCTTCGATCACTACCTGCGGGCGCAGATCGTCGGCAGACGGCAGCCAACCGGCCGGGTCGGCAACCACCTGCGCGCCGCTTCGGATGTCCTTGACCTCGTCCGGCTCCCCCGGTGCGCCCGGGAACCATACATATGGGATGCCGCGGCGTTCCGCGAAGCGAATTTGCCGGCCGTACTTCTGCGCGTTCGGCGACACCTCGGCCGCGATGCCCCGCGCACGCAGGGCCTGGGCGATCTCGTCGCACCGCGCCCGCGACTCGTCGTCGGGCAGCGCGACCAGCACCGCCGACGGCACCGAGCGCGAACCCGTCAGCCGGCCACGCGCGAGCAACGGGACGAGCATCCGGCTGATGCCCAGCGAGATGCCCGTGCCCGGGTAGGTGACCCGGCCGTCGGTCGCCAGCGAGTCGTAGCGCCCGCCCGAGCAGATCGATCCGATCGACTCGTAGCCCGCCATCCGCGTCTCGAACACCGTGCCGGTGTAGTAGTCCAGGCCGCGGGCGATCCGCAGATCGGCCTCGACGACGAACCGGTCCGTGGCCAGATCCGCACAGCCCGCGATCACGGCTTCGAGTTCGGCGAGACCGTCGTCGAGCAGTTCGTTCGACACATCCAGCGCGCGCACCCGCTCGACGAAGTCGGTGCCGGACGTCCGGATCTCGGCGAGCGCCATACATTGCCGCACCTGCTCGCCGGACAGGCCCGCGTCGTCGGCGAGCATCTTCGCGACGACGTCGGCCGGCACCTTGTCGAGCTTGTCGACGACCCGCATCACGGCGCCTGGATCCGGCGCGCCGACCCCGCGGTAGAAGCCCTCGATCAGCTTGCGGTTGTTGACCTGCAGGCGCAGCGGTGGCAGGAACGTCAGCGCGGCCAGCGCCGAGGACATCACCCGGGCGATCTCGACGTCGTGGTGGAACGGCAACACGTCGCGCGCCACGACGTCGATGTCGGCCTGGGTGAACTCGCGGTAGCGCCCCTCCTGCGGACGCTCGCCACGCCACACCTTCTGGATCTGGTAGCGCCGCAACGGGAACTCGAGCCGGCTCGCGTTCTCCAGCACGTACCGCGCGAACGGGACGGTGAGGTCGTAGTGCAGCCCGAGCCGCGCGTCGGTGTCGTCCTCCGTAGCATGCAGGCGGCGCAGGACGTACACCTCGTTGTCGATCTCGCCCTTGCGCAACAACTGGTCCAGGGTCTCGGCTGCGCGCGTCTCGATCGAGGCGAATCCGTGCAGCTCGAAGATCGCGCGCAGCGTGTCGATCACGTGCAGCTCGACGACGCGCTGGGCGGGCAGGAACTCCGGGAAGCCGCTGAGCGGGGCGGGCCGGCTCGAGCTCACGTCAACTCCAGCAGGTAGGGGTTCGTGACGCGTTCGCGGCCGATCGTGGTGGCCGGCCCGTGACCCGGATGGACGACGGTCTCGTCGGGCAGCGGCAAGATGACCTCGCGCAGCGACTCGGTCATCTGCGCCATGGACCCGCCGGGCAGGTCGACCCGGCCGATCGAGCCGGCGAACAGGACGTCGCCGGTGAACACGTCGCCGTCCAGACCGAACACGACCGACCCCGCGGAGTGGCCTGGCGCATGGCGCACGCCGAACTTCAGGCCGGCGAGAGGCACGGTGTCGCCGTCGGCCAGCGCGCGCACGTCGTCCGGCTCGGCGAGCGTGAGCGCCTCGAGACCGAGCAACGGGGTTCCCCTCGGCAGCCCGAGACCTGACCACGGGTCGGTGATCTGCCCCCGGTCGGCCGGGTGGATGTACGCGGGCACGTCACGAGCCTGGCAGACCGGGACCACGGAGAAGGTGTGATCGATGTGCCCGTGCGTCAGCAGGACCGCGACCGGGTGCAGCCGGTGCTCTGCGATCACCTCGTCCAGGTGCGGTCCGATCTCGATACCGGGGTCGATGACGACACACTGCTCGGCCGCCGCCGGCGCGACGACCCAGCAGTTCGTAGCGGTGACCGCCGACGGGATTGCGGCGATCAGCACAGCGAGCACTCCCGTGGATCGGTCGCGGACCAGGACAGCCAAGCCTACCGACCGGGCCGGCTGCCCCTGCGACACGATCAGGCGCACCGGCGCGGCACGAAAGCCGCACGGCGGCCGAAAGCTGCCAAGCGGTGGTTAGACTCGCGTTCCGACTTGCGTCGACGCGCAGTGAGGTGAGGGATGGACGCCAGCGACGCCGGCCGGGTGATCGGCGGTCGCTACGAGTGCGTCGAGCTGATCGGCCGCGGGGGCATGGGCGAGGTCTGGCGCGCCCGCGACACGTTGCTGCAGCGCGACGTCGCCGTCAAGCGGCTGGCCTACGGCGACGGCAGCGGCGACGACGCGACCATCGGCCGCTCGATGCGCGAGGCACGGCTCGCCGCGCGACTGAACCATCCGAACGCGGTAGGCATCTATGACGTCGTGGTCGACGAGGGCCTGCCGTGCCTGGTCATGGAGCTGGTCAGCGGCAAGTCCCTCAAGGAGCTCGTGGCCGAACGCCCGCTCGACCCGGTAGCCGCCGCCCGGATCGGCCGCCAGGTGGCCGCGGCGCTTGCCGCCGCTCATCGCGCAGGCATCATCCATCGCGACGTCAAGCCGGCCAACGTGCTCATCGCCGATGACGGCACCGCGAAGCTGACCGACTTCGGCATCGCCCGCGACGAGGGTGACGCCGGCATGACCTCGACCGGGACGTTCATCGGCACGCCGAACTTCCTGGCGCCCGAGATCGCCCTCGGTGGCAACCACGGCCCCGCCAGCGACGTGTGGGCCCTGGGCGCGCTGCTCTACTCGGCAGTCGAGGGCGATCCGCCGTTCGCGGCGGGTGGCAACGCCCTGGCGGTGCTGAACCGGATTGCGACCACGGATCCGCCGGTGCCGCCGCATGCCGGGCCGCTGACCAGCGTCATCGCCGCCGCAATGCGTCGCGATCCGGTCAGCCGGCCGTCCGCGGACGCGATCGTCGGCCAGCTCGACGCGATCGTCGACGTCGCGCGCGATCACCCGGACCCTGCGACCCGCCCGACACCTCCTCCGCCGCGGCTGCAGGCGCCCCCGGTCCCGCCACACCACACGCCGCCGCCGCGTGCGCACACGCCGCCGCCGCACACACCGATCCCGCACACACCCCCGCCCGGGTCGTACACGCCGCCCCCGCTCACCGCACCGCCGTCATTCGCGCAGGGCGGTCCGTTCCCGCCGCCCCGCCAGTACCCGCCGAGCATCGGCTACCCCGGCCCGCCGCCGGACCGGCCGCGCAAGCGCCGCCGAGCGTGGATCGTCGCGGTGTGCGGCTTGCTCGCGGTCGCCGCCGTCGCGACGGTGATCGTCATCGTCGCGACCGGCGGCAAGCACCACGAGGCCGATCCGACGCCCGGGCCGTCCACGACGTCGGGTCAGTCGCCGACCTCGAGCACGTCGGGCGTCTGTGACGACGACCGGACCGACGGCACGGGACCCGCGCTCACCTACGTCATCTTCGCCGAACTCTTCGACGTCGCCGGAGCGCAGGCGTGCACCAGGCCGGGCACCGTGCCGGAGTCGTTCACCCGTAGCCTCAACGGCAAGGTGTTCTCCCCCGCGTTCGACAACTCGGCCACCGACGACCAGGCCGACGTCGTCCGGACCAAGTTCACCGCTCTAGACGGCACGAAGCTCGTCGTCACCTCCACCAAGGGCGACGACGGCAAGTACCTGGTTACCGAGGCTCGCGTGCAGTGAAGGCGCCGTTGCGTCGGCGATCGGGGTACTTCTGATCGGACGCCAAGGTGTCTTCCATACACTGTCGCGGACTCGCGCCATGCTTCGCCCGGGAAGGACGCATTCGTGCCGACGAACAAGCAGCGCCGTGAGGCGGCTCGCCGCCACCTCGAACGTCAGCTAGAGCGCCGCCAGCAGCAAGAGGCCGTTCGCAAGCGCCGGACGCTGATCGCCACGGTGGCGGGCACGGTCGTGCTGGCAGCCCTCGTCGTCACGTTCGTCGTCGTGGTCACGGGCGAGGACAAGAAGAAACCCGCCGCCCAGAACAGCACCTCGGCGACTTCGCCGTCGCCGAGCCCGAGCAGCACCCAGACGCCACTGCCGTCCCGGACCCCGAAGAAGATCGCAGCCCGTGCGCCGAAGAAGACCAGCGGGCCGTGCAAGTACGCCGAGTCCGCCGCCACGCTCACGAAGAACCCGAATCTCTTCGACGTCGGCCTGCCGCCGGACCCGTCACCGACGCCGAAGGCCAAGCACACCGTGGTCTTCGCGACCAACAAGGGCGACATCACCGCGGAGTTCGACGGCACAGCCGCACCGTGCATGGTGCAGAGCCTCGACTACCTGATCAGCAAGAAGTTCTACGACAACACCGCGTGTCCCCGGTCGGTCAACCAGGGCATCTTCGTGGTGCAGTGCGGCGACCCGACCGAGACCGGCAGCGGTGGTCCGACCTACACGGTCAAGGACGAGAACCTCTCGAAGGCGAACTACTCAGAAGGCGCGATCGCGATGGCCAACGGCGGGCCGAACACGAACGGCAGCCAGTTCTTCTTCATCACCAAGGACAGCAACGAGAACGCGGCGGCAGGCACCGGCCTGCAGAAGAAATACACCGTGGTCGGTCACGTGACGAGAGGCATCGACGTTCTGCGGCTCATCACCGAGGCCGGCGACGACGGCTCGAACCAGGCCGGCGGCGGGCGTCCGAGGCTCGACCTGATCTTCAAGACGGTCCGCGTCACGTCCGCCAAGGGGTGATCGCGGCTAGTTCGCGGAGTGCACGCGGTAGACGTCGTAGACGCCGTCGACGTTGCGAATCGCGCGCAGCAGGTGGCCCAGGTGCTTCGCCTCGGCCATCTCGAACGTGAACTTGCTGACTGCAACGCGGTCGCGGTTGGTGTTCACGGCCGCCGACAGGATGCTGACGCTCTCGTCGGACAGCACGCGGCTGACGTCGGACAGCAGGCGGTGACGATCCAGCGCCTCGACCTGGATCGAGACGACGAACGTAGATTCCGCTGACGGCGCCCACTCGACCTCGACGAGGCGATCGGCTTGGTCCAGCAACGACGCCGCGTTCGTGCACGTACGGCGGTGCACCGAGACGCCCCCGCCGCGGGTCACGAAACCGAGGATCTCGTCACCCGGAACCGGCGTGCAGCACCGGGCCAGCTTGACCCAGACGTCGCTGACGCCCTTGACCGTGACGCCCGCGCTGCTCGACGAGCGGCGAGACGTCTGCCGTTCGGCAGGGGTCGTCGGCACGGCCGTCTCGGCGATGTCCTCGACCGCACCCTCGACGCCGCCGAGCTGAGTGACCAGCTTCTGCACAACCGTCTGCGCCGAGATGTGCGACTCGCCGACCGCGGCATAGAGCGCCGAGATGTCGATGAGGTGCATGTCGCGGGCGATGGTGAGCAGAGCCTCGCCGCCGAGCAGGCGCTGCATCGGCAGCGACGCCTTGCGCATCGCTCGCGACAGCGACGTCTTGCCGGCGTCGATCGCGTCCTCGCGCCGCTCGCGGGCGAACCACTGGCGGATCTTCGTGCGTGCCCGTGGCGACTTGACGAACGCCAGCCAGTCGCGTGACGGGCCGGCGTTCTCGGCTTTGGAGGTGAAGATCTCGACCGTGTCGCCGTTGTCGAGCGCGCTCTCCAGCGCGACGAGCTTGCCATTGACCCGCGCGCCGATGCAGCGGTGGCCGATCTCGGTGTGCACCGCGTAGGCGAAGTCGACCGGCGTGGACTCGGTCGGCAGCGCGACCACGTCGCCCTTCGGCGTGAACACGTACACCTCGCTGGCGCCGAGGTCGAAGCGCAGCGAGTCGAGGAACTCCTCGGGCTCCTGCGCCTCGCGCTGCCAGTCGAGGAGTTGCCGCAGCCAGCCCATCTCGTCGGACACCGCCGACGGGTCCGACACGTCGGCGTTCTTGATCTCTTTGTACTTCCAGTGCGCGGCGATACCGTACTCCGCCGTACGGTGCATGCCCTGCGTACGGATCTGCAACTCGACCGGCTTGCCGCCCGGGCCGATGACCGTCGTGTGCAACGACTGGTACATGTTGAACTTCGGCATCGCGATGTAGTCCTTGAACCGGCCGGGCACCGGCTGCCAGTTCGCGTGGATCACGCCGAGCGTCGCGTAGCAGTCGCGCTCGTTCTCGACGAGCACGCGGATGCCGACCAGGTCGTAGATGTCGGCGAACTCGCGTCCGCGGACGATCATCTTCTGGTAGATCGAGTAGTAGTGCTTCGGCCGGCCGGTGACCGTCGCCTTGATGCTGCCTTCGCGCAGGTCGACGTTGACCCGGTCGACCACCTCGTGCAGGTACGTGTCGCGTGACGGCGCGCGCTCGGCGACCAGCCGGACGATCTCGTCGTACCGCTTCGGGTACAGCGTGGCGAACGCGAGATCCTCGAGCTCCCACTTGACGGTGTTCATGCCCAGCCGGTGCGCCAGCGGGGCAAGCACTTCGAGCGTCTCGCGGGCCTTGCGCTCCTGCTTGACCGGCGGCAGGAACCGCAACGTGCGCATGTTGTGCAGCCGGTCGGCCAGCTTGATGACCAGGACGCGCGGGTCGCGCGCCATTGCCACGACCATCTTGCGGATCGTCTCGGCCTCGGCCGCCGCGCCGAACTTCACCCGGTCCAGCTTGGTGACGCCGTCGACGAGGTGGGCCACCTCGGGGCCGAACTGGTCGCGGATCTCGTCCAGGCTGAGGCCGGTGTCCTCGACGGTGTCGTGCAGCAGCGCCGCGACGAGCGTCGTGGTGTCCATGCCCAACTCGGCGAGGATCGTCGCCACCGCGAGCGGGTGCGTGATGTAGGGGTCGCCGCTCTTGCGCAGCTGGCCCCGGTGGCGCTGCTCGGCGAGGTCGTACCCCCGCTGCAGCAGCCGGGCGTCGACCTTGGGATGGGCGCCGCGGTGGATCGCGAGCAGCGGCTCGAGAACTGGCCGGACCGCGGACTGGCGCGGTGCGGTGACGAGCCGGCGGGCGAGCCGGTCGCGGACGCGCCGGCGGTGCTGTTGGCTCTGAGCGTTCGGCTTGCCCTCGTCGTCCGGTACCGAGGGTGGTCGAGGCGCGGCCAGCACCGGTGCAGTGGTGGGCGATTCGTCGCTTGCGGCGTCGTCGTCAGGCGATGAGGTCATGACGGAATCGGCACGGTCCGGTTCTGTACCGGTTCGCGCCTTTGGCGTGATTGCCTCCGTTGCCAGCGACGTCTCCCCTCGTAGGGCCCGATGCGACCAGTCTAGGCATCAGGACGTTTCCCGGGTGCGCGCCGTCGCTCGGACGATGAGCTCAGGCAGATCGCGCCAGGCTACTGTGCCCGGACGCGTCTCGCGCGCTCGATGTGGTCAGACGCGCAGCAGCGCGCGAACCTGGTCGTCGGCAATGCCGTCCAGCCGCCGCCGCCCGTTCAGGAAGCCGAGCTCGAGCACGACGCCTATGCCGGTGAGCTCGCCGCCGGCCTGGTCGATCAGGTCGGCCGCCGCGCGCGCCGTGCCGCCCGTGGCGAGGACGTCGTCGACCAGGTAGACCCGGCGGCTGTCGACCACGTCGACGGGAACCTCGATCTCGGCCTGGCCGTACTCCAGGTCGTACGCGCGGCGGATCGTCGGCGGTGGCAGCTTGCCCGCTTTGCGCACCGTGACCACGCCACACTGCAACTCGCAAGCCAGCGCGGCGGCGAACAGGAAGCCCCGAGCCTCGATCCCCGCGATCAGATCGACGTCGCCGATCTCGTGAGCGAACCCGGCAAGTGCCCGAACGACGTCGCCGAAAACGCGCCTATCGGCCAGCAGCGGCGCGAGATCTTTGAAGATGATGCCCGGCTGCGGGAAGTCGGGCACGTCGCGCAACAACGACGCGACGCTCGCGGCGACCTGAGGACCGGCATCGCCGGTCGACTCGGCCACGACGACCATTACCGGCGCCTGCCCCGCTGTGGTCGCGCGCCGGGACGCGGCGCCGGGGCGGGGCCGCCGACACGTCGGGGAGCGCCGCCGCCGCGGCGCGACGCAGCGCCGCCGGCCAGCGCGGGCTCGGCTGTGAGCCTCGCGGCCTCGCTCGACCGTTTGGCCGCGACGCGCTTGGCCAGTGCCTTGTAGGCAGGTTGCCGCTCGGTGAGCTCGCAGACGATCGGCGTGGCGAGGAACAGCGACGAGTACGCACCGGACGCCAGGCCGACGAACAGGATGAGCGCGAGATCCTTGATCGTGCCGACGCCCAGGACGCCCGCGCCGACGAAGAGCAGCCCGGCCACCGGGAGCAGGGCGATCAGCGAGGTGTTGATCGAGCGCATCAGGGTCTGGTTCACGGCGAGGTTGGCGGCCTGGGAGAACGTCATGCGCGAACCAGCCGTGATGTCACGGCTGTTCTCGGCGACCTTGTCGTACACCACGACCGTGTCGTAGAGCGAGAAACCGAGGATCGTCAGCAGGCCCACGACCGTGGACGGGGTGACCTCGAAGCCGACGAGGGAGTACACGCCGGCCGCGACGATCAGGTCGTGGATCAGCGCGATGAACGCGCCGACCGCCATCCGCCACTGGAACCGGATCGAGAGGTAGATCGAGACGACGATCAGGAAGACGATCAGGCCCTCGATCGCCTTGACCGTGATGTTGTGGCCCCAACTCGAACTGACCGACTGCACCGTGATGGCCTGCTTGAGGCCCAGCTTCTTGCTGACCTTGTCTTTCACCTGGTTCTGCTCGGCGGGCGTGAGGCTCTTCGTCTTGACGACGACCTGATGGGTCTGCCCCGAGCCGACGAGGCGAGCCGGGTCAGCAGCCGCCACGCCCGCTGCGGCGAACGCCTGCTCGGTCTGCTTCGCGGTTATCGACGTACCCGTCACCGGCACCTGGAACTGCGTGCCGCCCTTGAACTCGACACCCAGATTGAAGCCCCGGAACACGAAGCTGAGCACGCAGATCACGATCAGGATCGCCGACGCGAGATACCAGCGGCGGCGGCTGCCGATGAAGTCGAACTTCGTCTCGCCCCGGTACAGGCTGCGGAAGACGGACATCAGCGCTTGCCCTTCTCGTTCTGGGCGCGCATCCGGGCTCGTCGGGCGGCGGCACGCTCGGCCGCGGTGCTCGGCTGCGGCGCGGACGTCTCACGTTCGGGCTGCTCTGCGACGGGCTCCTCGGCTGGTACCTCGGCGACGGGCTCCTCGGCGGCGGGCGGCTCTGCCAGATCGTCCTGCGGCGCCTCGTCATCGAGCACGGCGACCGACGACGCCGCTTCGGCTGCTGACGGCGCGCGCTTGGGCAGCCTGATGCGCCGGCTGCTGGGCGGCGGCGCTTCGAGCGGCTGATCCGGCACAACGCCGCCTGCCCGGACGGCATTGAGGCCGGTGAAACGCGCCGACCCGAACGTCGCACTGCGCGAGAGCAGCGACACGATCGGATGAGTGAACAGGAACACGACGACGAGGTCGAGGATGGTGGACAAGCCGAGCGTGAACGCGAAGCCCTTCACGTCGCCGGCGGCGAAGTAGTACAGCACCGCCGCCGCGAGGAACGACACCGTGTCTGCCGACAGGATCGTGCGCCGTGCCCGCACCCACGCACGCGGCACGGCGACGCGCATGGATCTGCCCTCGTGCACTTCGTCCTTCATGCGTTCGAAGAACACGACGAACGAGTCAGCCGTGATGCCGACCGCGACGATGAAGCCGGCGATGCCCGCGAGGGTCAGGGTGAACCCGATCTCGCGGCCCAGCACCACCAAACACGCGTAGGTGAGCCCGCCGGAGACGAGCAGCGAGGCGATCGTGACGAAGCCGAGGGCGCGGTAGTAAACCAGCGAGTAGAGGACGACGAGGATCAGCCCGATGCCGCCGGCCAGCATGCCGGCTTTGAGTTGCGCCGTGCCCAGCGTCGCGGACACGTCGCTGTTCGTCAGCGGGGTGAAGCTCAGTGGCAGTGCGCCGTACTTGAGCTGCTTGGCGAGCTGGTTGGCGGAGCTCTCGGTGAATCCGCCGGAGATCTGGGTGGCCTGCCCGTTGATCGCGTCCCTGTTGTACGGCGCGGAGATGACAGCGCCGTCGAGTGTGAAGGCGACGTAGTCGGCGCACGGGGTGCCGCTGGACCCGCACGACGTGATCGGCGTCGTGGTGTCCTGGCCGTTCGTGTTGTGAGCGCCGGTGTACTTCGCCCACTGGCGTTGGCCGGTGCTCTTCAGGTTCAGCGAGACGGTCCACTCGGCAGAGCCACCACCAGTGCCGCCGACGTTCGGCTGCACGGCGCTGGCGCTGGAGATCTCGGTGCCGGCGACGATGACCTTGCCGAGCAGGTAGACGGCGTTCGCGTCGGCGGCCTTCTTGTCGCAGGCGAGCATGTACTTGCTGCGTTCGGGTATGCCGTCGGGCTGGTCGGTGCGGCAGTCGTAGCTCGCCATGCGGGCCTGCAACTCCTGCTGCTGCTGGGGCTTGAGCTTGTTGTAAGCGGTCTCGTCCAGCGGGACGGTGAACGAAATGCCCTTGAACGGGTCGGAAGTCTTCTTGACCGGCGCCGGCGCGGACGCCGTCGGCGTCGCGGATGCCGTCGGCGTCGCGGAGGCCCTCGGCGCGGTCGAGGCCTTCGGCGTGGTCGACGCCGTCGATGACGGCGCGTTGAGCGGACGCACCTCGTTGGCCTGCGGGCTGGCCGCCGGGCTCGACGCGGCGGCTGGGGAGGACGCTGCCGGCGTGGTTGTCGCCGCTCCGCCGCTCGCAGTCGCTGAGCCGCTCGCCGTTGCCGAAGCGGACGGTGTCGTGGTGGCCTGCGCGGTCACCGGTGGCATCACGAGCGGCCGGAAGTTCAGGCTGGCGGCCTGACCCAGCTTGCTGATGTCCTGGGTGTTCTTGCCCGGGATCGACACGACGATCTGGTTGTTGCCCTGGATCACCACTTCGGCCTCGGTGACGCCCGAGCCGTTGACCCGGTCCTCCATGATCTGCCGCGCCTCGCTCATAGCCGACTTCGACGGCGTCTTGCCCTTGGGCGCCTTGGCCTCGAAGATGACCTGCTTGCCGCCTTCGAGGTCGAGGCCGAGCTTGGGCGTGTGCCGTTCGCCGGGCAGGAAGACCAGGCCGTACAGCACGGCCATGATGGCGAGCAGCGCTAGGAAGTACTGGCCGACGCGCAGCGTTCCGGCGGGTGGTGCCACGGGGGTGGGTCTCCTCGACGTTCTGGGGTGGGCGGCGCCCGGTGCGATGAGCCGGCGTCTACGCGCGCGGACGCGCGACGCGGATCCGGCACAGTATGACGGACGTGACGATGAACGCCTTCCACGTGGGCCGCATGGTCAGCGCTCGGGGTGTTCGCCGGGCGGATCGTCCCGGTCATCCGGCGCGGCTTCGTCCGGCTCGATCCCCTGGCGGTACTGGTTCGGCAAGGACTCGATGTCGCGCAGTGCGGCCACGGCCCACTTCACCTCCACGCCCGGCGCGATGGACAGCTGCACCGAGTCGTCCGGGTTCACTCCGGTGACCGTGCCGTACAGCCCGGACGTGGTCATGACCTCGGTGCCGAACCCGATCCGCTCGCGAAACTTGGCCTGCTGGGCCATGGCGCGCTCGCGGTTGCGCCGGGTGAACACGAACATCGCCAGCAGGAGCACGACAAGCAGGATCAGCGGTAGTGCGTTCTTCACAGTGGGGACCTCATACGGGATGGGCGGCGCCCGCGAGTGTAGGCGTTGGGTTACTTAACGCCCACCCGGGCACGTGGGTGCCCGCTATTCGTCGAACAGGGTCGCCGCGCCGGTGTCTCGCGGCGGCGTGAGCCCCAGGTGCGCCCAGGCTGCGGGCGTCGCGACGCGACCGCGGGGGGTCCGGGCGAGCAGCCCCGCGCGCACGAGGTACGGCTCTGCCACCTCCTCGACGGTCTCGACCTCCTCGCCGACCGCCACGCCCAGGGTGCCCACGCCGACGGGCCCGCCACCGAACCGGCGCACGAGCGCATCGAGCACGGCGCGGTCGAGGCGGTCCAGGCCCAGCTCGTCGACGTCGTAGACGGCCAGAGCGTCGCGGGCGACCTGCTCGGTGACGACGCCGTCGGCGCGCACCTCGGCGAAGTCGCGCACCCGGCGCAATAGGCGGTTCGCGATGCGCGGCGTGCCCCGCGAGCGTCCCGCGATCTCGGCGCCGCCGTCGTCACGCAGCGCCACGCCGAGCAGGGACGCGGATCTGCGCAGGATCGTTTCGAGGTCGGCCACGTCGTAGAAGTCCAGGTGGCCTGTGAAGCCGAACCGGTCGCGCAACGGCCCGGTGAGCAGGCCGGCTCGTGTCGTCGCCCCGACCAGCGTGAACGGTGCGAGCTCGAGCGGGATCGCGGTGGCGCCGGGGCCCTTGCCGACCATGACGTCTACACGGAAGTCCTCCATCGCCATGTAGAGCAGCTCCTCGGCGGGCCGCGCCACGCGATGGATCTCGTCGATGAACAGCACCTCGCCCTCGCCGAGACTGGTCAGCAACGCGGCGAGGTCGCCCGCACGCTCGATAGCGGGACCGCTGGTGACCCGGATCGGCGCGCCGAGCTCGGTGGCGATGATCATCGCCAGGCTGGTCTTGCCGAGTCCGGGCGGTCCGGAGAGCAGGACGTGGTCCGGTGGGCGGCTGCGCCGCACGGCGCTCTCGAGGACGAGCTCGAGCTGCTCGCGTACCTTCGGCTGCCCGGGGAACTCGGACAGCCGCTTGGGCCGCAGGCTGGCCTCGACCTCGCGCTCGGCCAGCACCGGCATCGGCGACACGATGTCTATCCCGCCCTCAGCGCGTATCTCCGTCTCCGCCGCTCGCTGTGCTCGGGCGGACCCGGCGCTCCGCTCCGCGCCTTCGGCGCGGGCCGCGTCGCGGCCGGCGGGGCTCTTCGCGCGAGCGCTCATCGCATCCGGGGCTGTGTTTCTTCCATCTCGCGGCGGCTGGTTCCTTTCGTCTGGCTTCGCCTGATCGTCATTGGTCATCAGCGTCGTCCGAGCAGTTGGATGCTGCGGCGCAGCAGCTGCGGGACGTCGGGCGTATCGCCGGCATCGGCGCCGACGATGTCGATCGCGTCGAAGGCCTCCTTGCCGGTGAAGCCCAGCCCGGCCAGCGCGTGGCGCAGCTGCTCGCGCCACGGCGCGACCGGCGTGAGTCCGGCGACGTCGAGAGGCGATTCGTCGTCGACCGACCCGATGCGGTCGCGCAGCTCGATGACGATCCGTTCGGCGCCCTTGCGGCCGATGCCGGGCACGCGGGTCAGGCTGACGAGGTCGCCGGTGGCGATGGCGCGGCGAACCTCGTGCGGCGGGTGCACGGCGAGGATCGTCTGGGCAAGCTTCGGCCCGACGCCGTTCGCGGTCTGCAGCAACTCGAACAGCGCCCGCTCGTCGTCGTCGGCGAAGCCGTACAGCGTGAGCGAGTCCTCGCGGACGACCAGGCTGGTGGCCAGTCGTGCCGTCTCGCCGACCCGGAGCCGGGCAAGTGTGCCCGGCGAGCACGAGACGGCCAGCCCCACGCCGCCGACCTCGACGACCGCGCCGTCCGGTCCGAGAGCGGCAACCAGGCCGCGCACGCTCGCAATCATCGGCCAATTCTCTCCGCAGCAGCCGCCAGCCGGGCATGTGCCGCGCCGCGCAAGAGCTGGCAGATCGCCAGAGCCAGCGCGTCGGCGGCGTCGGCCGGTCGGGGCGTCTCGGCCAGCCGCAACAGCCGACTGACCATCGCGCCGACCTGCGCCTTGTCGGCCCTGCCCGATCCGGTCACTGAAGCCTTCACCTCGCTCGGCGTGTGCAACGCCACGGGTATGCCGGCCCGGGTGGCCGCGACGATGGCCAGCCCGGCGACCTGTGCAGTGCCCATCACGGTGCGCACGTTGTGCTGGCTGAACACTCGCTCGACGGCGACGACGTCGGGGTTGAACGCCGTGATCGCGGCCGCCACAGCGTCGGCGATGACTACCAGCCGGTCGCCCACCTCGGCGTCGGCGGGCGTGCGGATCACGTCGACGTTGACGAGCGTGAGAGTTCGCCCCGGCGCGCCGTCGACGACGCCGATGCCGCACCTGGTCATGCCCGGGTCGACGCCCAGCACCCGCACGTGCAGCCTCCTGCCAGCGATCTCGAACGGACGTTCGACAGCCTAGGACGAGCGCGCTCCGCACCGGCGACGACACACCGATCCCCCGTACCCTCGCAGGGTGTTCCGTGACCCGATCGCCTTCCGCCGTCCGGCCCGCCCCGGCATGCGGATCAGCCCGATCTTCCTGGCATTCGTCGCAGTCACCGCGTTCGGCGGATGGTGGAGCTTCGACGACTCGCGCCACGGCGTCCGCGTCGGCGTGTTCTGCCTGGTGATCGGCGGCTGGGTCATCTCGCTGTGCCTGCACGAGTTCGGCCACGCTTACACGGCATACCGCGCGGGTGACCGCGACGTCGAGGCGGCGGGCTACCTCACGCTGAACCCGCTCAAGTACGCCCACCCGTTCCTGTCGATCGTGCTGCCGCTGATCTTCATCGCGCAGGGCGGCATCGGGCTGCCCGGCGGCGCGGTGTACCTGCACAAGGAGGCGTTCCGCAGCCGGGCGATGCAGAGCGCGGCGGCTGCCGCCGGCCCGCTGTCGAACGTCGTGTTCGCGGCGATCCTGTTGCTGCTCGCACGCGGTCACGACGACGGGCAGCACGTCGCCTTCTGGTCGGGCATCGCGTTCCTGGGATTCCTGCAGATCAGCGCGGCGGTGCTCAACCTGCTGCCGATCCCCGGCCTGGACGGCTACGCGATCATCGAGCCGTACCTGGCCCCCGAGACGACACGCTCGCTCGAGCCGATCAAGCCCTGGGGAATGCTCGGCGTCTTCGTGCTGCTGCAGATCCACCAGATCAACGTGTGGTTCTTCGATCTCGTCGAGCGGCTCTACGACGCGACAGGCGCTCCGAAGGTCCTGTGGGCGATCGGCTACGACCTGTTCCGCTTCTGGCGCACGTTGACGTTCTGACGGCGCTAATAGCTGCAGGTCTTGGAGCCCGTGCCGCTGCTCGTCCAGGCGCAGGTCTGCAGCAGCGTTCCGGCAGGCGACTTCCAGTACGCCTTGTCGCTGGTGTTGTTCCAGATGTAGGCGCCTGAACCCCAGTAGATGGACGTGTACGTGTTGGTGCCCTTGCCGGAGCGCAAGTACACGTACTGGCCGGGGCTCAGGTACTTGGTGCCGAGCTTCCTCGTGTGACCGGCCAGGTCATGGATCGAGTAGCCGTTGAGGTTACCGCGCGCCGTGCCCACGTTCTTCAGCACGACGTACTCCGCGTTGATGGAGGCGTTCGTCCCGGTGTCCGTGCCAGGCGAGTTGTACTGGATGCGCACCATGCGGATTCGTGCACCGGCGGCGTCCGCCTGCGGCGCGGCGGCCGCGACGACAGTGAGGGCGAGAAGGACAGACAGAACGAGCTTTGCTCTCATGGCGACGGACCGTACGGTGCGTCCGCGCCGGCACCCAGGGCCGAAAGTCCCGTGCGGCGATTCAGCCGACGGCAGCCATGACCTCGTCGCTCACGTCGAAGTTGGCGTAGACGTTCTGCACGTCGTCGCTGTCCTCGAGCGCGTCGATGAGCCGGAAGACCTTGCGCGCGCCCTCTTCGTCGAGGGGTACCTGCACGCTCGGCACAAAGGACGCCTCTGCGGACTCGTAGTCGATGCCGGCATTCTGCAGCGCGGTACGGACGGGCACGAGATCGGTGGCCTCGCTGACCACCTCGAACGCCTCGTCGAGGTCGTTGACCTCCTCGGCGCCGGCGTCGAGGACGGCGGCGAGCACGTCGTCCTCGGTCGTGCCTTCGCTCTTCGGGACGATCACCACGCCCTTGCGCGCGAACAGGTAGGCGACCGAACCGGGGTCGGCCATCGAGCCGCCGTTGCGCGTCATCGCGGTACGGACCTCGCTGGCCGCGCGGTTGCGGTTGTCGGTGAGGCACTCGATGAGGACCGCCACGCCGTTAGGCCCGTAACCCTCGTAGGTGATCGTCTGCCAGTCCGAGCCGCCGGCCTCCGCGCCGGAACCTCGCTTTACCGCGCGATCGATGTTGTCGATGGGCACGGAGTTCTTGCGCGCCTTCTGGATCGCGTCGTACAGCGTCGGGTTGCCGTCCGGGTCACCGCCGCCGGTACGCGCCGCCACCTCGATGTTCTTGATCAGCTTCGCGAACAGCTTGCCGCGCTTTGCGTCGACGACCGCCTTCTTGTGCTTCGTCGTCGCCCACTTCGAGTGGCCGCTCATGTATGTCCTCTCATCACGCGGGCGCTCATCGACCCGAATCGCCCACCATGTCGCAGAAGTACGCGTGCATGCGTCCGTCACCCGTCAGCTCCGGGTGGAACGACGTGGCCAGCAGTTGTCCCTGGCGAACCACGACAACCTTACCGGCGGCGGGACCCGCGGTGACCGTCGCGAGCGGCGTCGCCGCCGGGCCGACCGACTCGACCCACGGCGCGCGGATGAACACGGCATGCAGCGGCCCGCCTTCGAGCCCGTCGACCGAGAGGTCGGCCTCGAACGAGTCGACCTGCCGCCCGAACGCGTTGCGGCGCACCGTCACGTCGATCCCGCCGAACGTCTCCTGGCCGTCCGGCCCGCCGACGAGACGGTCGGCCAGCAGGATCATGCCCGCACAAGAGCCGAAGACCGGCAGACCGTCCGATATCCGTTTTCGCAACGGTTCGAGGAGGTCGAAGGTACGGGCGAGCTTGACGATCGTGGTCGACTCGCCGCCCGGCAGGATCAGGCCGTCGATGCCTGCGAGCTCATCGGAGCGGCGGACCGGGACGGCGTGCACGCCCGCGGCACGCAGCACATGCAGGTGCTCGCGCACGTCTCCTTGCAGCGCGAGCACGCCAATCGTCAAAGGCGCGCCGATCCTCAAAGGCATAGCGAGCCAGCGTATGCGTCGACCGATCTCGTTGGACGAGCCACCCGATGTGCCGTGGCCCGGCCGGGAGCGCTAATGCGGATGCGGATGGGGATGCGCGTGCGCCGTCGCGTTGGCGAACTGCTTCGCGTGCTTCGACGTCGACGGGCGCAGCACCAGTCGATCGAGCAGGTCGGACGTGGCTGCCGCGACCGAGTCGACCGCGTCCTGGAATGCGTCGGCATTGGCGGCCGACGGCGCGCGCATCCCGGCGATCTTGCGCACGTATTGCAGCGCCGCGGCCTGGATGTCGTACTCGTTGACGTTCTCGACGAACGGCGGGCGCAGAGTATGGATGTTTCGGCACATGCCCCGATCGTATGGCCGAACGCCATCAAGCGGCCAACGCGTTGGGCGGGTGCTGGCGACCAACGACGGGCCACAGCCACGCCGGCGGACCGTCAGCGGATCGATCCTTCCGGCGCGATCGATTCGCTCTACCAGCCTCGGTCGGCCAGGCGATGCGGCTGCGGGATCTCCTCGACGTTGATGCCCACCATGGCCTCGCCGAGGCCGCGTGAGACCTTGGCGATCACGTCGGGGTCGTCGAAGAACGTGGTGGCCTTCACGATGGCCTCGGCGCGCTGTGCCGGGTTGCCCGACTTGAAGATGCCCGAGCCGACGAACACTCCCTCGGCGCCGAGCTGCATCATCATCGCGGCGTCGGCCGGCGTGGCGATGCCGCCGGCCGTGAACAACACGACGGGCAGCTTGCCGGCGCGAGCGACCTCCGCGACGAGCTCGTACGGTGCCTGCAACTCCTTGGCGGCGACATACAGCTCGTCCTCGGGTAGCGACCCGATCCGCTGTATCTCAGCGCGGATCGACCGCATGTGCGTGGTCGCGTTCGAGACGTCGCCGGTGCCGGCCTCGCCCTTCGACCGGATCATGGCGGCACCCTCGGTGATCCGCCGCAACGCCTCGCCGAGATTGGTCGCGCCGCACACGAAGGGCACTGTGAAGGCCCACTTGTCGATGTGGTTCGCGTAGTCGGCGGGGGTGAGCACCTCGGACTCGTCGATGTAGTCGACGCCGAGCGACTGCAGCACCTGCGCCTCAACGAAATGCCCGATGCGTGCCTTGGCCATGACTGGGATCGAGACGGTGTTGATGATGCGGTCGATCATGTCCGGATCGCTCATCCGGGATACACCGCCCTGCGCCCGGATGTCGGCGGGCACGCGCTCCAGGGCCATGACCGCGACGGCACCGGCGTCCTCGGCGATCTTGGCCTGCTCGGCGGTGACGACGTCCATGATCACGCCGCCCTTGAGCATCTCGGCCATGCCCCGCTTGACGCGAGCGGTGCCGAGTACGCGCTCGGAGGTATTGGCTTGCTGGGTCGGCTCGTCTGGCATGACGCCGATTCTACGAGCGGCCGCCCCTCAGGCGGCGGTCCGTTCGCCGCCCGATGGCATGTTTCACGACGTCGAGAGCGGCGCTCCGTTGGCCACGAGGACGACCCACGCTCCACCGGGAGCGAGCGTGATCGGCTTGTGGTGCTTGTCGAGCAGCTTGGTGCCGGTGGTTTTCGCCAGGCGCGACCAGGTGCCCTCGATGCGGTGGCCGTTGCGGAACACGGCGACGCGCCCGTGGCCGACCGAGTGGGTGTATTGGGACGGATTGCCGGTGACGTCGACGTCGCCCCGATTCACGCTCACGCTGCAGTACTGCACGATCACGTTCGGGGTCGAGATCAGCGCACCGCTCGCCGCGTGCTGCTGCGATCCGTCGATGCTACGCACGTAGCGGCCGAGCCTGGGGCTCCAGTCGAACGTGACGGGCGTCCCGCCCACGACGGTGTGCACCGAGGACGCCTTGGGCGTGGCGCCCAGGCCGGGCTTGGCCTTCCAGTCGAATCCGATGTCCTTGGACCCGCCGGAGTGGATGGCACGGCTGACCTCGGACAGGTTCGAGGTCAAGTTGTAGGGCGCGCCGCGGCCGCCGTCGCGGGAGAATCCCGGCCCACCTGCGTCATTGATCACGCCGTGCACGATCGACTTGTGGAGCGTCGGCAGCGAGTCACCGCCGCCGCCGGACGCGACGAGCGCAATAGGGCCGTACTGGCTCAGCAACTCCGGGTCGGACGCTCGCACGCTGCGAACGGCCTCGACGGTCGGCTTGTGCGTCGCGAACACCGCCAGCAACCGGGTGAGTCCACCCTCGGCCTGCTCGATGTAGACGATGTCGGCCCGGTCGATACCACGCTGGGGCCGCCCGTTCCCGGTGTCGTCGATCTTGACGCCGATGACCGGGCCCTTCGGCGGGGCACCGATGCCGGTCAGCGGGTTCACCAGCTTCGGCTTGGGTTTCGGTTTGGGCTTCGGCTTGGGTTGCGGCGTGGGCGTCGGCGTCGGTGAGGCGGACGTGACCGGCGGCGAAGCGATCACGGCCACCGTGTCGTCGCCGCCGCCCGTCAGGGCGATCGTGCCACCGATCGCGCCGCCGGCGACAAGCACCACGGCCACGCCGCCGGCGATGGCTTTCTGCCTGCCGCTGAAGCGCGAACTGAAGTCGGTGAGGCGTTCCACCAGATTCACCGTGCGGTCTCCTCTTGCGGTGTCGGATCGGCGTCTGCGCGGGCGAGCGTCGTGCCGTTCTGGTCCGGCGGATCGTAGTCAGGCAGCGTGTCGTCGATGTCGAAGAACTGCGGCATGTCGCGACGTCCGGCCAGCCGCAGCAGCCGGGGCATCCGCCGGCCGCGAAGGGCTCGCGTGTCACGAACGGCATCGTTGTAGAAGCGCCGGGCAATCAGCACGCGGGCCCCGGCCTCGCGCAGCTCGTCGGTAGCTGCCGCCGGCAGGTGGTCCTGCTGGGCGGCGAGCTCGACCACGGCCCGCCCGACCGCGTTCTCGACCGCCTCGCGGTCTTCGAGCGACGCGTTGAGCGCGTTGCCTGCGACCGCCTCCAGATGGATGCGCTGATCGTCGCGCACGACCTCGCCGGCGGACTCGGCAACGTGCAGCAACGCGGCCGCACGGCGCACCAGCTGGGCGTCGAGCGCCGCCTGCGCGGCGTCGACGCGGGCGTGCAGCCGGTCGAGGCGGGTGACGGTGAAGGTGACCCAGCTGGTCAGCAGGACCGCTACGAGCACGGCGGCAATGAGCCACCCGGCAGACAGCATGATGGGAGAGCCTAACTCCCGTCGATCACCGCGCGGCGCAGCGCCCCGCTCAGCGCAGCGAGGCGCCCGCTATGGCGAGTTCGTACACCCGTAGTACCTCGGTCACGACTACCGACCAGTCATACGGCGCTACCGCCTTGGCGCCCGCCTCGACGAGACGCTCGCGCAGCGCGGCGTCGTCCAGTACGCCGGCCAGCTCAGCGGCCAGCGCCGCCGAGTCGCCGATCGGGAACAACCGGCCCGCCGCTCCCCCGCCGAGCACGCGCTTGAACGCCTCCAGCTCGCTCGCGACGATCGGCGTGCCTGCCGCCATGGCCTCGAGCAGAATCACGCCGAAGCTCTCCTGGCCGGTGTTTGGCGCGCAGTACACGTCGACGCTCTTGAGCATGCGCGCCTTGTCCGGCTCGCTCACCTGGCCCATGAGGTCGATGCGCCCGCGGACGATCGACGGGACGTCGTCGAGGAAGTCCTCGGCCTCGCCGCGACCCGCCACCAGCAGCCGCAGACCGGGACGCTCGACCGCGAGCCGCTCCAGCGCGCCGACGAGCACGCCCATCCCCTTGCGCGGCTCGTCGTAGCGGCCGATGAACCCGATCGTGCCGCCGGCACGCGGGTAGCCGGGCAACGAATGCGCATTGGTGTAGTGCGACACCGCGACGCCGTTCGGCACGACGACCGCGTCCGCGCCGAGGTGTTCGACGATCACCTTGCGCGCCGCCGTCGAGACCGCGATGCGCCCGGACAGCTTCTCGAGGAACGGCTGCAGCATCGTGTCGAACATGAGCAGGAACCGTGATCGGGTGGTTGCCGCGTGGAACGTCGCCACGAGGGGGCCGTCGTGGATCATGCAGGCCAGCAGCGACAGGCTCGGCGGAGCCGGCTCGTGCACGTGCACGACGTCGAAGCCGCCGTCGCGCAGCCAGCGGCGCACCCGGGTCGCCGACACCAGGCCGAACTGCAGGCGGGCCACCGAGCCGTTGTACGGGATGGGCACCGCCTTGCCCGCGGTCACCACGTACGACGGCAGGCCCGGTGTGTCGTCGTCGCCGGGTGCCAGCACCGACACGTAATGGCCCAGCGAGATCAGCGTCTCTGCGAGATCGCGCACGTGGGCCTGCACGCCTCCTGGAATGTCCCAGGAATACGGGCAGACGATGCCGATGCGCACGGCCCTAACCCGTCCGATGACCGTTGAGGGCGGCGACGCGCACCGGCAGGTCGGCGAGCCAGAGCCGTTGCAGCATGTGCCAGTCCGCCGCGTGCTCGGCGATGCGCTCGGCGAACACGTCGGCAAGCGCCTGGGTTCCGCCGCGTACGTGGTCGGTCAAGCGCGCGCCGGGCAGCTCGATCGGCGCGCCGATCCATTGCCCCCAGCCGTCCGGCGTGAACCACAGGCTGACCGGAAGCAGCGCGGCGCCGGTCTTCGCCGCGAGCAGCGCCGGGCCCCCCGGCATCTTCGCGGCCTCGCCGAAGAACTGCACCTCGATGCCGTTGCGGGACAGGTCGCGTTCGGCCACCAGGCAGATTGCGCCGCCCGCCCGCAGGCGCGCGGCGAGCACGTCCGAGGGCGTGCTCTGCCCGCCGGTGAGCGGCAGTACCTCCATGCCCAGGCTCTCGCGGTACGCGACGAAGCGGTCGAACAGCGATTCGGGCTTGAGCCGCTCGGCCACTGTCGTGAACGGGTAGCCGTGCGCGATCAGCCAGAGCGCCGCGACGTCCCAGTTGCCCATATGCGGCAGCGCCAGGATGAGGCCCTTGCCGGCGTGGCCCGCGGCGTCGATGTGCTCGGCACCCGTCGTGTTCGCGTCCGCCAGCGCGACGATGGTGTCCCGGTCCATGCGGGGCAGGCGGAACGTCTCCAGCCAGTACCGCGCATAGGACCGCAGCCCCTGCCCGACCAGCTCGTCGAGCTCGCTTGTCGTAGCGTGCGGGACGACCCGGCGCAGATTCCGGCGCAGCTGCTTGGTGCCCTTGCCGTTTCGCGCGGCGGCGGCGTCGGCGGCGGCCCGGAACGCGCGGGCGGCCACCGGTCCGGGCAGCGACTTGACGGCTCCCCAGCCGGCTGCGAAGCCGAGATCGACCACGCGCGCACGCAGGTTGCCCGGGATCACCCCGTCGCCTCCTCGGTGCGCTTCGACTGCCGCCACACCGTAGCGAGCCGCTGCGCAACAGTGATCGTCGACGCCGCGACCAGCACCCATACGGCAATGGCCTGCACGTACGGCACCCGCAGATGCTCGCCGGACAGCCCCGTACCGACCAGGATGACGATCAGCCGCTCGGCGCGCTCGGCGATGCCCACCGTCGCCGTCAGGCCGACCCCTTCGGCGCGAGCGCGGATGTAGGACGTCAGGGAGCCGAGTACCAGGCAGAGCAGGCAGCCTGCGAGCATCCAGGGCTGGTCGTGGCGGGCGAAGTACCACGCGATCGAGCCGAACACAGCGGCGTCGACGACCCGGTCGGCGGTCGAGTCGAACACCGCACCGAACTTCGTCGACGTGCCGCCCGCGCGCGCGACGGCGCCGTCGACGACGTCGAGCATCACGCAGCCCCAGATGAGCATCGTGCCGGAGAACCACCAGCCCTGGGTGAAGAAGATCAGCGCGCCCGCGGTGGCACCCACCGAGCCGACGAGGGTGACGGCGTCGGGGGTGACGCCCGCCCGGGCGAGCCGCACGCCGAGTGGATTTATGGTCTTGGCGATCCACTCGCGGGCGTGGATATTCAGCACGTGTCGGCAGTCCTTACTGAATTCTGCTCATGCGCCGCGCTTGCGGACGCTTTCGAGCGATCACGATAGCCAAGACACAGGACCGATCCGGGCAGGGCGCTTGTCGCACGCCACGGAAGGGTGTCGAATGCCGGAAACGCCTTTTCGCGATCCGGCGACGGCCGGAGCAGCGCTGGTCACATCAAGTAGTCATCGAGAGGATGCCCATATGGCGACGAAGAAAGCCGCGACCAAGACGGCGGTGGCTGTCCTTCCGACCGCGGACCGGCCGGAGAAGATCCGCAACGTCGCGCTCGTCGGCCACTCCGCCGCTGGGAAGACCACTCTCGTCGAAGCACTGCTGGCGGCAACAGGCACGATCGCCCGCGCGGGCACTGTCGTCGACGGCACCACGGTCAGCGACGCCGATCCCGTCGAGGTCGCCCAGCAGCGATCAGTAGTGCTGTCCGTGTGCCCGCTGCGCTTCGACGGCGTGGTCGTCAACCTGCTCGACACCCCCGGATATCCCGACTTCACCGGCGAGTTGCGAGCCGGGCTGCGCGCGGCCGACGCGGCGCTGTTCGTCGTGTCGGCCACGGACGACGTCGACCCGATCACGGTGTCGTTGTGGGAGGAGTGTGCCGGGCTCGGCACGCCGCGCGCGGTGGTCGTGACGAAGCTGGACGCGCCGCGCGCCTCGTTGGGGTCGGCGCTGGCCGCCTGCCAGCGCGTGTTCGGCGGAGCGGACGGGCAGGCGGTACTCCCCCTGTATCTGACCGCGGGCGGTTCCGCGGAGGCCGCACCGGAAGCGCTCGTCGGGTTGCTCACCCGAACCGTCTATGACTACTCGGCCGGCTACCCGTCGAAGGAGACGCCGTATTCCGACGACTCCGGCGTCTCCGTGGACGGCGACGTCGAGGCTTCCCGCAACGCGCTCATCGAGGCGATCATCAACAACAGCGAGGACGAGACGCTGCTCGACCGCTACCTCGCCGGCGAGGACATCGGCCTGGACGTGCTGGTCGACGACCTCGAGACCGCCGTCGCGCGCGGCACGTTCTATCCGGTCCTGCCGGTGTGCGCGTCGTCCGGCCTGGGCCTGTCCGAGCTGCTCGAACTGCTCTCCGGCGCGTTCCCCTCGCCGGTCGAGCTCGATCCGCCCCTCGCGCGCCACGTCGACGGCACGCCCGCCGACGTCACCCGCTGCGACGCGAACGGCCCACTGCTCGGCGAGATCGTCCGCACGAGCGTCGACCCGTACCTCGGCCGGCTGTCCGTGCTGCGGCTGTTCTCCGGCACGCTCGTCCCGGAGACGGCGGTGCATATCTCGGGCCACGGGGGCGAGTCGCGCGGGCACCCCGACCACGACGCGGACGAGCGGGTCGGGCAGATCTTCTCGCCGCTCGGCACGACCCTGCGGCCGATCGAGCGTGCGGTGGCGGGCGACATCTGCGCGATCGGCCGGCTGGGCACGGCCGAGACCGGCGACACGATCTCGGCGAAGTCCGCTCCGCTGCTGATCGAGCCGTGGCAGATGCCCGAACCGCTGCTGCCGGTTGCGGTGCAGGCCGCGACGCGCGCCGACGAGGACGCCCTGGCCAAGGCGCTGTCCAGGCTCACCGCCGGCGACCCCACCGTCCGCGTCGAGCGCCAGATCGAGACCGGCCAGCTCGTGCTGTGGTGCCTCGGCGAGGCACACACCGACGTCGTGCTCGAGCGCCTGCGCGCGACCGGCGCGCACGTCGACACCGTTCCGCTGCGCGTCGCGCTGCGCGAGACGTTCACCGCCGAGGCGCGCGGGCACGGCCGGCTGGTCAAACAGTCCGGCGGACACGGGCAGTACGCCGTCTGCGACGTGGTCGTCAGCCCGCTGCCACGCGGCTCGGGCGTGCAGTTCGCCGAGAAGGTTGTCGGCGGTGCGGTGCCGTCGCAGTTCATCAGCTCGGTCGAGAAGGGCGTGCGCGCGCAGCTCGCGCACGGGCTGGACAACGATCGCGTGGCGGTGGTCGACGTACTGGTCACCCTCGTCGACGGCAAGGCGCACAGCGTCGACTCGTCCGACGCGGCGTTCCAGACGGCCGGATCCCTCGCCGTCAAGGACGCGGCCGCAGCCGGTGGGCACGTCGCCATGCTCGAGCCGCTGGCCACGGTCGAGATCACCGTGCCTGACGCGCACGTGGGCTCCGTCCTGTCAGACCTGTCAAGCCGTCGGGGTCGGGTCACCGGCACGGTGCCCGACACCACCGCCCCCACCGGCATGGAGCGAACCGTCGTGCGCGCCGAGGTTCCCGACGCCGAGCTGACCCGCTACGCCATCACGCTGCGCTCGCTCAGTGCCGGCACCGGGCACTTCACTCGCGAGTTCGCTCGCTACGAGGTTGTCCCCCCGAACGTCGCCGCGAGCCTGCGCAGCACGTCCACGACCTAGCGGCCGGGCGCGGTTACTTGTCGGGCAGGTTCAGTTTGGAGAGGTCGGGCAGCTCCATGCCGGGCGGCAGTTGCGCGAGCCCTCCGGCGCCGGGGTAGCCGGACGGCAGGCGTGGCGGCGTGGGGCCACGTCCCGAGCGCCCCTTCTTGTTCTTCTTCCCCTTTGCAGACTTGACGTTCTTGCGGCGTGCGCCGGGCAGGCCCATCGCGCCGCCCATCTGCTGCATCATCTTGCGAGCCTCGAAGAAGCGGTCGACGAGCTGGTTGACGTCGCTCACCGCCACGCCCGACCCGTTGGCGATGCGCAGTCGTCGTGACCCGTTGATCATCTTCGGGTTCTCGCGCTCGGCCGGGGTCATGCCGCGGATGATCGCCGCCGTCCGGTCGAGGTCGCGGTCGTCGACCTGGCTCATGGCCTCCTTCATCTGCCCCATGCCCGGCATCATGCCGAGCAGGTTCGAGATCGGGCCCATGCGCCGGATCGCCTGCAACTGGCCGAGGAAGTCCTCGAGCGTGAACTGGTTGCCGCTGACGAGCTTGCCCGCCATCTTCTCGGCTTCGTCCTGGTCGAACGTCCGCTCGGCCTGCTCGATCAGGGTGAGCATGTCGCCCATGCCGAGGATGCGTGACGCCATCCGGTCCGGGTGGAAGACGTCGAAGTCCTCGAGCTTCTCGCCGTTGGACGCGAACATGATCGGCTGGCCCGTCACGTAGCGGACCGACAAGGCCGCGCCGCCGCGCGCGTCGCCGTCGAGCTTGGTCAGCACGACGCCGGTGAAGCCGACGCCGTCGCGGAACGCCTCGGCGGTGTTCACGGCGTCCTGGCCGACCATGGCGTCGACGACGAAGAGGATCTCCTGCGGCTGCACGGCATCGCGGATGTCGGCTGCCTGGGCCATCATCTCCTCGTCGATACCGAGGCGGCCGGCAGTGTCGACGATGACCATGTCGTGCTGCGCCCGGCGGGCGAAGTCGATCGAGCCACGAGCGACGGCAACCGGGTCGCCGACGCCGTTGCCCGGCTGCGGCGCGTACACGGCCACTCCGGCGCGCTCGGCAACCACCTGCAGCTGGGTCACGGCGTTCGGTCGCTGCAGGTCGGCAGCCACGAGCAGCGGCGTGTGCCCCTGTTCGCGCAGCCAGCGGGCCAGCTTGCCTGCAAGCGTCGTCTTGCCCGAGCCCTGCAGGCCCGCGAGCATGATCACCGTCGGCGGGGTCTTGGCGAACCGGAGCCGCTGGGTGTCGCCGCCAAGGATCGCGACGAGCTCGTCGTCGACGATCTTGATCACCTGCTGTGCCGGGTTCAGCGCACGCGACACGTCCGCGCCGCGCGCCCGCTCCTTCAGGGCTGCGATGAACTGGCGCACGACCGGCAGGGCGACGTCGGCCTCGAGCAGCGCGATGCGGATCTCTCGCGCGGTGGCGTCGATGTCGTCGTCGGAGAGCCGGCCCTTGCCGCGCAGGCTGGCGAACACCTGCGACAGGCGATCGGAGAGCGTGTCGAACAAGGCAGACCTCTCGGCGGTGATCCTCGGGGACTCGCCCAGGGTACGTGCGTGCGGCGGTGGCTAGCGCGCTCAACCCACGGTGCGCAGTTTGGGCAGCAGGGCGGCGACCTCCTCAGCCGCGGCCGCGGCCGAGCCTGCGGCGGCGTAACGCATGAGGATCAGGTCGGTGAATCCGGCTTGCGCATGCAGCTCGACGACGCGCAGCGCGTCGTCGGCGGCGTCCGGCAGCCGGAACTGCACGGCACGCCGGATGGTGGCCGGATCGCGACCCACGGCCTCGCAATGCTGGTCGAGCACGTGGCTGAGCCGCTCTACCGTGGCGATATCGGGATCGGCAGGGTCGGCGGCCGGTGACTGCGAGGTGACCCAGACATCGGCGTGCTGTGCGACGACGCGCAGCCCGCGCCGCTCACCATTGCTCGCCAGCCACAGCGGTGGATGCGGCCGCTGCACCGGCTTCGGATCGGCCACGGCGTCCGCGAGTTGGTAGTACGTGCCGGTGAACGTGGTGCTCGGCTTCGTCCATAGCGACTCAAGCACCTGGCACGCTTCGTCGAGGCCCTCCACCCGCTCGCGCGCAGCCGGCTGCGGCATGCCGAGCATGACCTCGACGTAGGTGTCACCGCCCGCGCCGAGTCCCAGATCGAGCCGTCCACCGCTGACGTGGTCGACGGTGACGGCCATCTTGGCCAGCATGCCCGGATGGCGGTAGGCGTTGCCGGTTACGAGCGTGCCCACACGTACTCGCCGGGTCGCCTGTGCCATCGCGGCGAGCGTCGTCCAGGCCTCGAAGATGTCACCGGTGCGCTCGCGTCCCATCGGGGCGAAGTGGTCGAACAGCCAGCAGCCGTCGAATCCACCGTCGTCGGCGATCGCCCACACGTCCCGCAGTGCGTCGATGCTGACATGCTGCTGGGACGCCTTCAGGCCGAACGTAAGTGGCTGCATTTTTGCACTCCTACTGATTGTCAGTATCACTGACGATCAGTGTGGCGATAGCATTCCGGTATGTCAATCGTGCAGCCCGAGTCGTTGACGAGCCGCCTCGGCTTTCTGCTCAAGCACGTCTGGCTCGCACACGCCGAGGCCAGCGCAGCGGCACTGAAGCCACTCGGGATCGACGGACGCGAGCTGGCCGTCCTGACCGTGCTCGCCGAGGGCGACGCGCTCTCCCAGCACGAGGCCGCCGGGCGGCTCGGCATCGATCGCACGACGATGGTCGCGATGCTCGACACGCTGGCGGGCAAGGAACTGATCGCGCGCCGGCAGCATCCGGACGACCGGCGCAGGAACATCGTCGAGCTGAGCTCCTCCGGGCGCCGAACGCTACGGAAGGGGACGCGCCTGTCAGCAGACGTGGAGGAACGGTTTCTCGCCCCGCTCGGCGCCCGGGACTCGCAGCTCTTCCGGGACGCCCTGCGCGCTCTGATCAGCGACCGGAAGTAGTGGCCAGCAAGCACAGCCAGTCGCGTACGGTGCGCAGCCGCGAGACGTCCACGATCTGCCAGCCCGCTTCGGCGAGGGTCTCGCGTAACGGCTCGAGCCGGTGGTGCACGTACCAGCGCGGATTGCTCGACCCGTACCGGTCGCTCACCCATCCCTCGCCGTCGCCCTCGGAAACGGCCAGGTGCAAGGCACCCGTCGGGCGGGTGACCCGCGCGAACTCGGCGAGCACGCGGGGGACGTCGACGCGCGCGATATGCAGCAGCGCCGCCTGGCACCACACGCCGTCGACCGTCGCGTCGCCGACCGGGAGCGCGCGCATGTCAGCCTGCACGGCACCGGACAGGCTCTGCGAGCGCAGCATGCCGAAGGATAGGTCCAGCCCGACGACTCGGGCGCCGCGACCGCGCAGCAGCCGGGTGTCGCGCCCAGGCCCGCAGCCCGCGTCGAGCACGCGCGCGCGTTCGGGAAGCCGGACCAGGAACGCCGACATCATCTCGTTGAGCTCCGGCCAGGGCGTCGCGGTGCGGTTCGCGTACTCGGCGGCGATCCGGTCGTAGGTGTCGCGCGTGCGCCGGACGCGGTCGCTCACAGCAGACCGCGCCCACCGTCGACATAGAGCACCTGGCCGGTGACGTAGCCGGATTCCTCGGCGGCGAAGAACACGACGGCGTTGGCGACGTCGCCGGGCAATCCCCCGCGGCGCACGGGGATCATTTGCTCGGCTGCCTCGAGCATCTGCTCGATGGTGGTGCCGATCCGCTCGGCGGTGGCCTTCGTCATGGCTGTCTCGATGAAGCCGGGCGCGATGGCGTTCGCGGTGATACCGAACGGGCCGAGCTCGATCGCGAGCGTCTTGGTGAAGCCCTGCAGCCCGGCCTTCGCGGTCGCGTAGTTGGCCTGGCCGCGATTGCCGAGCGCAGACGTCGAGGACATGCTGACGATCCGCCCGTACCTCGCCTCGACCATGTGCGTCTGGGCGATCTGGCTGGCCAGGAACGCCCCGCGCAGGTGCACGTCCATGACCGTGCTCCAGTCGTCGTCGCTCATCTTGAACAGCAGGTTGTCGCGCAGCACGCCGGCGTTGTTCACCAGGATGTGGAGGCCCCCGTACTCGGCGACCAGCTGATCGACCGCGGCCTGCACCTGGGCGCGCTGCGACACGTCAGCGGCCAGCGCGAGCGCCGAGCCGCCGGCCGCGCGGATCTCGTCGGCGACCTCGGTCGCCGCGTCCTGCTGCAGGTCGAGGACGCCGACCTTCGCGCCGCCCGCGGCCAGCCGGCGTGCCGTCTCGGCACCGATCCCCTGCGCGGCACCGGTGACGAGCGCGATCCGATCCTCCACACCTGCCATGCCGTCGATCTCCTATCGAGTGAGCAGCCGCCGGACGCCGGCGAGCCATCGGTCAGGGTCACTGGCCTTCTGCGCCCAGAACGTACCGACCTGCGGGTGCGGCAGGATCAGGAACGTCTCGCCGGCCAGGCCCGCCACCACGCTGTCGGCGACCTGCTCGGGCGTGATGATCTCGCCGCTGGCGGCCACTGCCCGCGCGGCCGCGTTGCCCGCCGAGAGCGGCTCCATCAGCAGCGGCGTCGCCACGCCGAACGGGCACAACACGCTGACGCCGATCCCGCGGTCGCGGTAGTGCACCGCCAGCCACTCGGCGAGGGCCACGGCCCCGTGCTTGGTCACGGTGTACGGCGCGTCACCCGGACTGGTCAGCAGGCCGGCCGCCGAGGCGGTGTTCAGCAGGTACCCGTGCCCGCGTCCGAGCATGCCGGGCAGGACGGCCCGCGCGGCGTAGACGTGCGCCATGACGTGCACGTCGAACGCCTGCCGCCACACGTCATCGGAGCCCTCGATGCCGGCGCCGGTACCGATGCCGGCGTTCGAGCAGAACAGGTCGATGCGCCCGAAGCGTTCCTCGGTACGGGCGACGAGCGCCGCGACGGCCTGCTCGGACGTGACGTCGGTGGCGTCCGCGACAGCGTCGATCTCTGCGGCGACGGCCTCCGCTGCCGCCGAGTCGCGATCGGACACGACGACGGCCGCGGCCCCCTCTTCGGCGAAGCGCCAGGCCAGCGCGGCGCCGATCCCGCTGCCTGCGCCGGTGACCACGACGACGGAGTCCCGGATCTGCATTCAAGCCACCGAATGCACACGCCGGGCGGGCAGTTCGAGGCAGTGCAGCGGCCCGCCGTAGACCGCACCGCCGTCGATGCCGATGACCTGGTTCTCGCCGAAGTAGACGTCGGGCGAGCCGTGGATGAACGGGGTCGCGGTATGTCCGAACACGACCGTCTTCGCGCCGGCGTAGCGCCGGAAGAACCGCTCCCGGATCCACAGCAGCGTTTGGGGATCGGTGTCGGCGAGGTCGACGTCCGGGTCGACACCGCCGTGCACGAACACGGCGTCGTCGGTCTCGTGGAAGTAGTCGAGCTCGGCCAGGAACTCGAGATGCTCGGCGATCTGCGGGTTGCTGCGCAGCGTCCGGGGAATCCGCTTCGCAGTGGCGGCCCGGTGCCCGTAGCTGCGCAACGTCGCTTGTGCCCCGTTGTTGAACCACCGCTCGATCGCTCCCGGCTCGCCCGCGAACGCTTCGAGCATCATCTGCTCGTGGTTGCCCATCAGCACCGTCGCGCCCTCGTCGCGCAGTCCGATCACGAGGTCGACGACGCCGCGCGAATCGGGTCCACGGTCGACGTAGTCGCCGAGCAGGATCAGGTGGTCGTCGGCGGGGTCGTAGCACACCTCGTCGAGCAGGCGCTCGAAGCGCTCACGCTCGCCATGGATGTCGCTGATCGCCAGCGTCCGCCGCGGCGTCACGCGGCGGGCCCGAGGCGGCGCAGCACGTCGAGCAGAGCGGCCGGGTCACCGAAGTCCGGCACCGGCAGGACCGCGAGCACTGGCGTCCGCACGCCCGCGTCGGCGTAAGCGCGTACCTGAGCCCGGCACGACTCCGGCGCGCCGTGCAGCACGAGCGCGTCGATCACGTCGTCCGGCACCGCAGCCGCCGCGCCGGCCCGGTCGCCCGCCGCCCATTTCTCGTTCATCTCGCGCAGAGTCTCTCCCCTTCCCAGCCACTGATGGAAGGCGGCATACGCCGGCACGGTCAGGTAGCTCGCGATCAGCCACCGGCCGAGGTTGCGTGCGAACTCGGCGTCGTCGGTCGGGCAGACGAACACGCGCGCCACGACGTCGGCGTCCGGGCTGCCGATCGCATCGACGCACCGCTCGACGTCCGACGACGCAAGCCAGTTCAGGATCGCGCCGTCCGCCTCGCGTCCGGCCAGGCGCAGCATCTGCGGACGCAACGCGGCGAGCAGCACGGGCGGCGGCGTCGCCGGCGCGTTCTCCAGCTTGAACCGCTTGATCTCGAACGTGTCGAACCGCCCGTCGACGCGCTCGCCGGCCAGCGCCGCCCGGACGAAGCGCAGCACGTCACGGGTCCGGCGCACCGGTTCGTCGAACGCCAGCCCGTTCCAGTCCTGGACGATCGCGGGGCTGGACGCGCCGAGGCCGAGCACGAAGCGCCCCGGCGCCAGCCCTGCTAGCGTCGCCGCCGACATCGCGATCAGTGCCGGGCCGCGGGTGAACACCGGCACGATCGCCGTGCCCACCCGGAGCGCCGGCTCCCAGGTCGCCGCGAGTGCGAGCGGCGTGAACGCGTCCGCGCCGGCCACCTCGGACGACCACACGTCGGTGTAGCCGAACCCCGGCAGTGCGCGCACGAGCTCGGTGTGGTCGGCCAGCGCGACGCCGGCCTGCGGCACGGTCAACCCCCAGCTCACCGGTCGCCCTCGGAGCCGTGCAGGCCGGCGAGCACCAGGTCGGCGACCTCCGTCGCGATCTGCTCAGGACGCAGCCGCCCCGCCGGGCGGTACCACCGCGGCATCTCGTTGATCACCCCGAAGATCGTGAACGTCACGATCTCGGGCGACGCGACCGCGCGGAACTCGCCGCGCTCCTGCGCCTCGCTGACCAGACGCGTCACGGTGTTGTGGTAGCGGCGGCGCTGGCTGCGCATCTGCATGATCCGCCGATTGCCCAGCTGCGACAGTTCACGGGAGAAGACGAGCGCCTCGCGCGCGCTGGCCGCTGTCGTCTCGACGAGGTCGACGATCAGCGCGCGCAGCGTCTCGGCCGGTGACAGCCCCCCGGCCAGGATCCGGTGCATGCCCTCGAGCTGGCGGGTGATCAGGTCGCCGTACACGGCGTAGAGCAGCTCGTCCTTGCTGGCGAAGTGGTGGTAGAAACCGCCCTTCGCCACGCCCGCACGGGTGATCACCTGCGACACACTGGTCGCGTCGTACCCGTGGTCGGCAAACAGGTCGACGGCGGCAGTGAGGATGCGCTGGCGTACGCCGGCCTCGCCGCGTGCCCGGGTCGCGGTCATGAGATGAGGTCCTTCACGAGCATCGCAGCGAGTACCGCAGCGCACCGAGGAACGCAGCGAGGAGCGGAGTGGAGGGCCGAGGCGGGAGGCTGGGTCACCGAAGTGCCGCCTTGAGCTCTTCGCGGGCGATCGAGCGCAGGTGCACCTCGTCGGGGCCGTCGGCCAGGTGCAGCGTCCGGAGCTGCGCCCACGCGTACGCGAGCGGTGTGTCGCCGGAGACCCCGGCGCCGCCGTGCAACTGGATGGCCCGATCGAGCACGTAGGACGCCGCTCGCGGGGCGGCCACCTTGATCGCGGCGATCTCGGTGCGCGCGCCCTTGGCACCGACGGTGTCGATCAGCCAGGCCGTCTTGAGGACCAGCAGCCGAGCCTGGTCGATCGCGAGCCGCGACTCGGCGATCCACTCGCGCACGACGCCCTGCCGCGCGAGCGGAGAGCCGAATGTGCTGCGGGACATCGACCGCACGATCATCAGTTCGAGCGCCCGCTCGGCCATGCCGATGCAGCGCATGCAGTGGTGGACGCGTCCCGGGCCGAGCCTTGCCTGGGCCATCATGAACCCTCCGCCCTGCGGGCCGAGCAGGTTCGCGGCTGGGACGCGGACGCGGTCGAAGTCGATCTCGCCGTGACCACCGTGCGGGCCGTCGTCGTAGCCGAACACCGTCGTCGAGCGGCGCACGGTCACCCCGGGCGCGTCCAGCGGGACGAGCACCATCGAGTGCCGGGCGTGCCGTGCCTCGTCCGGGTCGCTGACGCCCATGACGATCGCCAGCTTGCACTCCGGGCGCATCGCCCCGGTCGACCACCACTTGCGGCCGGTGATCACGTAGTCGCCGCCGTCGCGGTCGATGCGCGTGGCGATATTCGTGGCGTCGGACGACGCGACGTCCGGCTCGGTCATCGAGAAGCACGACCGGATCTCGGCGTCGAGCAATGGACGCAACCACTGCTCGTGCTGCTCGGGCGTGCCGAACATGGCGAGCAGCTCCATGTTGCCGGTGTCGGGTGCGGAGCAGTTCATCGCCTCGGGTGCGATGGCCGCCGACCGTCCGGACAGCTCAGCAATCGGCGCGTAGTCGAGCACCGACAAGCCGGCACCGAAGCGCCCGTCGGGTAGGAACAGGTTCCACAACCCACGCTGGCGGGCCTCGGCGCGGAGCTTGACCAGGACCTCGGGCGTGCGAAACGGTGTGCCGGCAGCCCGCGCCTCGGCCGCCTGCGCCGCGAACACCGGCTCGGCCGGGTACACCTGCTCGTCCAGGAACCGCGACACGGCACCTTGCAGTACCTGCGACTTCTCGCTGTGCGTGAAATCCATCAGCGGCCTCCTTGGGTGCGCAGCGCGTCGAGCGCTCGGGACAGCAGCATCGGGACGATGGCGCCGAAGTGCTCGAAGCCGGCACCCACCGTCTTGCCCTGCAGGTGCCTGGCGGCGATGCCCTCGGCGATCACCGCCAACTTGAAGAAACCGAGGGCGACGTACCACGGCAGGCTGCCCAGGTCGCGCTTCGCGCCGGCGGTGTAGCGGGCCACCATCTCATCCGCCGAGAGGAAGCCGTCCGCGGGCCGCATTCGGGGCATGGTCAGATCGCTCTGCTCGGCCAGCCTGTGGTAGACGACGAGCAGCCCGACGTCCGCGAGCGGGTCACCGATCGTGGCCATCTCCCAGTCGGCGACGGCCGCGATCCGCGTGACGTCGCGGGTGTAGATGAGGTTCGTCAGGCGGTAGTCGCCGTGCACGATCGCGGGATCCCCGGACTCCGGCATGTCTGCAAGCAGCGCGTCGACCACCTGCTGCAGTTCGGGCACGGGCCGTGTCTCGGACGCCTGCCACTGCTTGTGCCAGCGGCGCACCTGCCGTTCCAGGAAGCCGGCCGGGCGACCGAAGTCCGCCAGCCCGACATCGGCGGGCGTGACGCCGTGCAGTTCGACCAGTGTGTCGACGAGCGCCTCGCCGACCCGTGTCGCCGCGCTGCGGTCGAGGGCGTTGACCGCGTCCGGCCGGTCAAGCACGACTCCGTCCACGTAGGACATGACGTAGAACGGCGCCCCGATCACCGCCGGGTCCGAGCACAGCGCGATGGCCCGGGCGACAGGAACGTCGGTGCCGGCAAGCGCGCTGATGATCCGGTACTCGCGGGCCATGTCGTGCGCCGTCGGCAGGACGTGGCCCAGCGGCGGCCGGCGCAGCGCCCAGGTCTGCGTACCGTCGGTGAGCCGGTAGGTGAGGTTCGACTTGCCGCCCGCGATGACCTCGGCGGACAGTTCACCGGTCCGCAGGCCGGGGCAGGCATCGTCCAGCCAGGATGTCAGTGGCACGAGATCCAGTCCGGGAAGGTCGGCGGGGTCGGCCACAGCACGACAGCCTAGGGACCGACCGGTCGGTCTGACAAGGCCGAGCGGCTTGTTGAGAAGATAGCCGCCATGCGACCTCTCGTCGTGGTGATGACCGGCGTGGCGGGATCGGGTAAATCCGTGGTCGGGCGGCTGGTGGCCGCTGACTTCGGCTGGCCGTTCGCCGACGGCGACGACCTGCACTCCACCGAGAACGTCGCAAAGATGCGATCCGGGCGGCCACTGACCGATGCCGAGCGCGGGCCGTGGCTGCGGCAGATCGCGCGCTGGATCGGCGAGCACTCGGCGACAGGCGGCGTCATCGCCTGCTCGGCGCTGCGCCGCGCCTACCGTGACCTGCTGCGCGAGGGCCACCCCGATCTCCGGTTCGCCTGCCTGACTGCACGCCGCGACGTGCTCGCGGCCCGGCTGGCCGACCGCCCGTCACATTTCATGCCGGCATCGCTGCTCGACAGCCAGCTCGACACGTTCGAACCGCTCGCGCCCGACGAGCCGGGCGCCACGTTCGACACGTCCGGCACGCCGGAGCAGACCGCGGCGGCCGTCATTGCCGCGTTCGGCGGGCCGCTGTCCTCCTAGCCGACCACCGCGCCGAACGCCTCGCCGACACCGAACGTGACGGCGGCTGCGAGACCGCCGACGATCAGCTGACGAATGCCCGAGTACAGCCAGCCACGCGATGTGAAGCGCGAGGTGAATGCTCCCGTGGTGAACAGGGCGACGAGTGCGAGCGCCGCCGACACGAGGATCTCGCGAACGCCGAACAGGTAGGGCAGCAGCGGAATGACCGCGCCGATGGAGAATGAGGCGAACGACGAGCCGGCCGCGGTCCACGCGCTGGGCAGGGACTCGGCGTCGACGCCGAGCTCCTCGCGCACGTGGATCGACAGCGCCTGATCCGGGTCGCGCGAGAGCTGGCGCGCCACCCGGCGGGCGAGATGCGGGTCGACGCCCCGGTCGACGTAGAGCTGGGCAAGCTCGTCCAGCTCGGCGGCGGAGTTGTGCTCGAGCTCGTAGCGCTCGATCTCGATCTCGGCCCGCGCCGACTCGTTCTGGCTCTGCACCGACACGTACTCGCCGGTGGCCATCGAGAACGCGCCGCCGACCAGTCCGGCCAGGCCCGCCAGGGTGACCGCGTGGACGCTGACGCTCGAACCCGCACCGGCGACGCCGGCGATCAGCGCGAAGTTCGAGACCAGGCCGTCCATCATCCCGAACACGGTCGGCCGCAGCCAGCCACCCGCGACATCGCGGTGCTGGTGGTGGATCTCGACGCTGGCGGGCTCGGTCACGACATGACTCTACGAATCGGACTGAGCCTCGGCGTGCTCGTCCGCCGGCTCGGCCTCGGCGCGCTCCTCGGTCGGCTCGGCCTTGTCGTCCGTCTGCCCAGCTTCGGCCGGCTCCGCCGCCTCCGGCGGCTCCGTGGGTTCAGCCGGCGGGTGCCGGTACGGCGACTCGTCGAACTTGTTGCGATGGCGCACGAACCACAACAGAGCCCCCGCGAACACCACCACGGACGTCCACTCGTTCAGCCGCAGGCCGAGGAAGTGGTGCGCGAAGTCGCTGCGCAGGCCCTCGATGTAGAACCGGCCGGCCGTGTAGCCCATCGCGTAGAGCGCGAACTGGTTGCCGCGACCGAGCCGCCAGCGCCGGGCCGCCCAGATCAGCAGGAACGCGAGCGCGATGTCCCACAGCGACTCGTACAGGAACGTGGGCTGGTAGTACCCGCACACGGTCTGCCCGAGGTGGCCGAAGTTGCACGGCTGGGCCTTGCCGGTCGTCACGTCCAGGTCGTGGATCTGCAGCTTCCACGGCACGTCCGTCGGGCGGCCGTAGAGCTCGTTGTTGAACCAGTTGCCCCACCGGCCGATCCCCTGCGCCGCGACCACGCCGGGAGCGGCAGCGTCGGCGAACGCGGTGAGCCGCATCCCTTTGCGCCGGCAGCCGATCCACGCGCCGAGCACCCCGAGCGCGATGGCTCCCCAGATGCCCAGGCCGCCGTCCCAGATCTTCAGCGCGTCGACCGGGTGCTTGCCCGTGCCGAAGTACTTTTCCCCGTCGGTGGCGACGTGGTAGAGCCGCCCGCCGATGATGCCGAACGCGATGGCCCAGCCGGCGACGTCCCAGACGTCCTCGTCCTTGCCGCCGCGCGCGCGCCAGCGGCGCACCGTGACGGCGAGCGCGACGAAGATGCCGGCCACTATGCACAGGGCGTACGCCCGAATCGGGATCGGGCCGATATGCCAGACGGCATGGGTGGGACTCGGTATCGAGGCCAGCGAGTGCACGCAGCGAGGGTAGCGGTGTGCGTCAGACCAGGATCCCGTGGTCGGGCGATAGGTTTGCGAACATGCCCGATCGCGAGACCCGCGCCGTCGTGGTTACGGCGCACGGCGGCACCGAAGTACTCGAAGTCCAGTCGCGGACGGTCGGCCCACCAGGGCCCGGACAGCTGCAGGTTCGGGTCGCCGCGTCCGGGATCAACTTTATCGACGTCTACCAGCGGACGGGCACCTATCCGACGACGCCGCCGTTCGTGCTGGGCAGCGAGGGCGCCGGCGAGGTCATCTCCGTCGGCGAGGACGTCGAGGGATTCGCGGTCGGCGACGTCGTGGCCTGGGCGTCGACTCCGGGCAGCCAGTGTGGCGTCGTCAACGCCCGCGCCGACGCCGTCGTGCCCGTGCCGGACGGTGTGCCGGCCGACATCGCCGCCGCCGTGCTGCTGCAGGGCATGACGGCGCACTACCTGGTCACGTCCACCTACCCGGTGCAACCGGGCGACACCGTGCTCGTGCACGCGGCCGCCGGAGGCATCGGCCAGCTGCTTGTGCAGACCGCGAAGAGTCGCGGAGCGGTCGTGTTCGGCACGGTGTCGACGGCGGCCAAGCAGGTCAAGGCCGAACAGGCCGGAGCGGACGAGGTGATCCGGTACGACCAGGTAGACGATCTCGCGGCCGAGGTGCGGCGGCGTAACGGCGACCGTGGGGTCAGCGTCGTCTACGACAGCGTCGGCCGGGCGACGTTCGAAGCGTCGCTCGCCTCGCTCGCACCACGCCGCATGCTCGTGCTGTTCGGTGCCTCCAGCGGCCAGGTACCGCCGTTCGACCCGCAGCGGCTCAACCCGGCGGGCTCGCTGTTCCTGACCCGCCCGACGCTGGCCCACTACACGGCCACGCGCGACGAGCTGATGTGGCGAGGTGGTGAGACGCTCTCAGCGGTCCGTGACGGGGCGCTGCGCGTCGAGGTCGGTGGCCGTTACCCCTTCGCCGACGTGCGCCACGCCTATGACGATCTGGAGTCGCGGCGGACGACCGGCAAGTTGCTGCTGATTCCGGAAGATTAACGTCTTTAGTCGATTTTTCCCGTTTCTCTTGTATGTACGAGCTTTGTTTGCGAGTGTCTGGAGTGTGCCCGGCAGACGTCGCCGGGCGTCACAGGAGGAGGGCACATCGTGAACAGAGAGCGCGCGAGACGAAAGCTGATCAGCATCGGCGCAGGCGCAGTGCTGGCGGTCGCCGCGCTGACGATCGGATTGGTCAGCTTCGCGACGTCGGCTTCGGCTGCGGGCAGCGTGCCCGGCATGGACGTGTCCAGCCACCAGGGCAACGTCAACTGGTCGGCGGCCTGGAACAACGGCGCACGCTTCGCCTACGTCAAGGCAACCGAGGGCGTCGCGTACACGAACCCGTACTTCGCCCAGCAGTACAACGGCTCCTACAACGTCGGCATGATCCGCGGCGCGTACCACTTCGCCCTGCCCGACCGCTCGGGCGGCGCAACGCAGGCCGACTACTTCGTCAACCACGGCGGTGGCTGGTCGCGCGACGGCAAGACCCTGCCCGGCGCGCTCGACATCGAGTGGAACCCATACGGCGCGACCTGTTACGGGAAGTCGACGAGCGGCATGGTCTCCTGGATCCTCGCGTTCAGCAACGAGTACCACGCGCGCACCAGCCGCTGGCCGGTCATCTACACCGCGACGAGCTGGTGGTCGCAGTGCACCGGCAATCACGGTGACTTCAGCTCGACGAACCCGCTCTGGGTGGCCCGCTACTCCTCGACGGTCGGCACGTTGCCCTATGCCTGGGGCGTGTACACGATCTGGCAGTACGCCGACTCGGGCGTCTTCCCCGGCGACCAGAACCGGCTCAACGGCACCTACGACAGGCTGCAGGCGCTGGCCAACGGCTGACGCTGCCTTCGCGATCTAGCGCCGGCGCACGCCGTCCGCGAGCTCACCGGCCAGCTCGCGGACGGCGGTGACGCCCATGGCGTCCGGCGCGTCGAGCAGCCGGCGGACGAACGCCGAGCCGACGATCACCCCGTCGGCGAACGAGGCCACCTCGGCGGCCTGGTCGCCGTTCGAGACGCCCAGCCCCACGCAGACCGGGAAGTCCGGCACGGCGGCACGCACGCGCGCCACGAGGCGTTGCGCGCTCTCGCCGACCTCGTCACGAGTACCGGTGACACCCATGGTCGAAGCGGCGTACACGAAGCCTCGGCATGCCGCGATCGTCGACGCGATCCGCGCATCCGTGGACGACGGCGCGACGAGGAAGATCCGGTCCAGCCCGTGCGCGTCGGTGGCGGCCAGCCACGGCGCGGCCTCGTCCGGGATGAGGTCCGGGGTGATCGCCCCCGATCCGCCGGCCGCGGCGAGATCGGCTGCGAACCGGTCGACCCCGTAGCGCTCGATCGGGTTCCAGTACGTCATCACGACTGCAGCCGCGCCCGCCTGTGACACAGCGGTGACCGCGCGCAGCGCGTCGGCCATGCCGACGCCCGCCCGCACGGCTGGGTCGGCGGCTGCCTGGATCACCGGGCCGTCCATCACCGGGTCGCTGTACGGCACGCCGACCTCGACGATGTCGGCACCGCCCCCGACCATGGCGCGCATCGCGTCGATCGACACGTCGACGGTCGGGAAGCCGACCGGCAGGTAGCCGATCAGCGCGGCCCGCCCGTCGGCCTTCGCCTTGGCGAGGGCGGTCGACAGCGCCGTCATGAGACGAGCCCGAAGTACGCCGACGCGGTTTCGACGTCCTTGTCGCCGCGACCGGACAGGTTGACGAGGATCACGGCGTCCGGCCCGAGTTCGCGGCCGAGCTTGATGACGCCGGCCAGGGCGTGTGCCGACTCGATGGCAGGGATGATGCCCTCGGTGCGGCACAGCAACGCGAACGCGTCCATCGCCTCCGCGTCGGTGATCGGGTGGTACTCGGCGCGTCCCGTGTCGTGCAGGTAGGCGTGCTCGGGGCCGACGCCGGGGTAGTCGAGCCCGGCCGAGATCGAATGCGACTCGATCGTCTGCCCGTTGGCGTCCTGGAGCAGGTACGACCGTGCGCCGTGCAGCACGCCGGGCGCTCCCCCGGTGATCGTCGCGGCATGGCGTGCCGTCTCGACGCCGTCGCCGCCGGCCTCGTACCCGACGAGCCGCACGCCGGCGTCCTGGATGAAGGCGGTGAAGATGCCGATCGCGTTGGACCCGCCGCCGACGCAGGCTGTCACCACGTCCGGCAACCGGCCGACCCGCTCGAGCACCTGCGCGCGCGCCTCGTCGCCGATCACCCGCTGGAACTCGCGGACCATGGCCGGGAACGGGTGCGGCCCCGCGACGGTGCCGAAGACGTAGTTCGTCGTTTCGACGTTGGTGACCCAGTCGCGCATCGCCTCGTTGATCGCGTCCTTGAGGGTGCGTGAGCCCGCCGTCACCGGGATCACCTCGGCGCCGAGCAACTGCATGCGGGCGACGTTCAGCGCTTGGCGGTGGGTGTCCTCCTCGCCCATGTAGACCGTGCAGTCGAGCCCCATCAGCGCGGCGGCCGTGGCTGTGGCGACGCCGTGCTGTCCGGCGCCCGTCTCGGCGATCACCCGCTGCTTGCCGATGCGCTGGGTCAGCAACGCCTGGCCCAGCACGTTGTTGATCTTGTGCGAGCCGGTGTGGTTGAGATCCTCGCGCTTGAGCAGGATGCGCGCCCCGCCGGCTTCGGCGCCGAATCTCGGCACGTCCGTCAGCGGCGATGGTCGGCCGGTGTAGTCGCGCAGCAGCCGGTTCAGCTCCTCGCCGAACGCGGGATCGGCTTGCGCGGCGTGGAACGCGTCGGTCAGCTCGTCGAGGGCGGCGACTAGTGCCTCTGGGACGAAGCGGCCGCCGTACGGCCCGAAGTGGCCGGTGGCATCGGGCGTGACTGTAGGGGTCGTCATAAGGGACTCCGATCGGATGGCGAATTGGACGGGCGACAGGTGCGTCACCCGCGCCATCGGCCGCCCAGTGCCGGAGTCGTGTGCATGGCGGGAACTCTACAGACGTCGCGACGTAGGTCGACGTCTCGCCTGCGATCACCGCGAGTAGCGCGGATCTGGCGGTGGCGGCTCGCTGCGATGCTGCGCGACCCGCACCTCCCACTGGCTGCGGCGACGCTCCTGATCGCGGATCGCACGGTTGCGCCTGAATGTCTCCGGCGGCCGCGCCAAGCCGTAGATGTCGGCCCACCACTCGCCTGGCCGCGGATCGATGACGGTGTCCAGGTGAGCTGGGTATCTGCGGCCGGCATCGTCAGTCAGGTCTTGCCATGTCCGCATGGGCGCGACGACGTGCCCATCGGCATCGATGACGACCAACCGCAGATCGGCTGAAGCGAGCAGGCGCTGCAAGGTGTGCAATCTCGGCACCAATGTCCCAGTCTCGATCCGGTTGACCGTCGCCGCGCTGACGCCTGCCCGAGACGCGAGCTCGCGCTGGCTGAGATCGGCGATTCGACGGACTCGGCGGATCAGCCCGGCAAGCTCGCCAAGCGGCGACGTCTCCACGGCGGCGTTCTGCTGTAGGGCAGGTTCACTCACCCGTTCACCGTGACGCGTAGACACCGCGCTTGCCATTGGCCAGTGCAGTCTGTGGACAACGAGCTCGCCTGTGGATGACGACGTTGCTTCTGCCAGTCGCCGCCGGGTTGGGATACCCCTTGCTAGCTCCTTTGCTCTGCGTACCGCTGTGCAACAGCCGCGCCAAGATGCAGCGCACCGGGGTGCGCAGTCTGCTGTCGTGCGTCGGCTGTTGCACGTCGGTGCGCAGAGCAAAGGGGTTCCGCGCGAGTCCAGGATCGCACTCGGATCATCGAAACCGACGGCGCAAGATCGCGTGGACGTTGCGCCCAGGTACGCAGAGCAAAGGGGCTCGACGCGACAGCCCTGACCCGTGGCGAGCGCGTCGCCGCGCAGTTAGCGGGCGCCGCGTGGAGTCGCAGGATGCGCGCCTGCAGTCACCAATTCGGCGACCGCGTGCCGGGGATTCGAATTGGTGACCAGCCCCTCGCCGACGAGCACCGCGTCGGCGCCGGCCGAGGCGTACTCGATGAGATCGAGCGGACTGCGGACGCCCGACTCGGCGATCTTGATGATGCCGCTGGGCAACCCGGGCGCGATGCGTTCGAACATCAAACGATCGACGTCGAGCGTGTGCAGGTTGCGGGCGTTGACGCCGATGACCTTGGCGCCGGCGTCGAGGGCACGGCTGGCTTCGTCCTCGGAATGCACCTCGACCAGCGCCATCATGCCGAGCGACTCGATCCGCTCGCGCAGGCCGGTGAGCGCGTTCTGGTCGAGCGCGGCAACGATCAGCAGCACGACGTCTGCGCCATACGCGCGTGCCTCGTGCACCTGGTAGGACCCGACGACGAAGTCCTTGCGCAGCACCGGCACGGACACCGCGGCGCGTACCGAAGCCAGGTCGGCGAGCGATCCGCCGAAGCGGCGCTGCTCGGTCAGCACGCTGATGATGCGCGCACCGCCGGCCTCGTACTCGCACGCGAGCGCGGCGGGGTCGTCGATGTCGGCCAGCGCGCCGGCTGACGGGCTGCGTCGCTTCACCTCGGCGATGACGCCGACACCGGGAGCGAGCAGTACGGCCAGTGCGTCCTTCGCGGGTGGCGCGTCCGCCGCGCGCGACTTGATCTCGTCGAGAGAGATCGCGGCCTGCCGCGCGGCGACGTCTTCACGCACTCCGACGAGTATCTCGTCCAGCACGCTCCCGCCGTTGCCCACGGTCGAGATGTTAACGAGCGGCGCGGCGACCGCCGCGTGCGGGTCCGCCACGCTCGGTCACGAGGCGAGCAAGCGAATGGTGAATCGGGCGCCGCCCTCGGGCGCATGACCGGCCTCGATCGTGCCACCGATCCGCGACACGAGACCGTGCACGATCGCGAGCCCCAGCCCCGTGCCGACCCGCCGCACGCCGCGATATCGGTCGTACAGCGCCGATCGGTCGAAGGCCACCGCGAGGTCGGCGTCGGACAGCCCGGGCCCGCCGTCGCGCACCTCCGCGACGACGAGGACGCGGCCGTATGTGTCGCGCTCGTGCCGGACGGCGAGCACGATCGGCGCGCCGGACGGCGTCACGCGCAGCGCGTTCTCCAACAGCCCGTCCAGCGCCTGGCGCAGCCGGCTCGGGTCGGCCGTCGCCAAAGCCGGCGCCGCGTGACGCTCGACGGCGAACCGGACGCCCTCCGCCGCGCACCGCGACGCCCACACGGCACCCGCGGCCTCGACCGTCTCGGCCACGTCGATGACCGCGAGGTCGACCCGGAATTCCTGGGCATCCAGCCGCGCGAGGTCGAGCAGGTCGGCCACCAGCCGGGCCAGCCGCTGGGACTCGCCGAGCATGATCTCGCCGACCCGCTGGGCCTGCTCGGGTGGCACGACACCGTCGGCCAGCGACTCGGCGTACCCGCTGATCGCTGTCAGCGGCGTGCGCAGGTCGTGCGAGATCGACATCAGGAACTCCCGCTGGCGCGCCTCGGAATGCGTGAGCGCGCCGGTCAGCATGTTCATCGCGTCGGCCACGTTGGCCACCTCGGCCGGCCCCTCGGGACGCACGCTGACGTCGCGCCGCCCACTGGCCAGCGCCCGGGCGGCGTCCGCGGTGCGCCGCAGCGGCCGGGCCAGGCGCCACGCGACGGCCAGACCGACCAGGACGGCGATGGCGACGGCGACCAGCAAGGCGAGCAGCACCCGGCGAAGTGCCTGCTGCCCGACGGCGAGGGCGTCCGCGCGGCGCTGCACGAGCACGACGGCGCCACCTCGCGTTCCCCGGCCCTCGATCAGCACGCTCGTCCCGTGGACCGTGCGCCGCAAGGACAGTGACGCCCCGCCGAGCAACTCGTCGATCTCGGCGCGGTCGACTGCGTCGAGCGCAACCGGCGTGTCGGCGACAACCCGGCCCGATGCACTGATCGTGGCGAACTCGATCTTCAGCGCGCGCAGCGTCCGGGTCGCCCGCGCCTGCCCGTTCTGCGGGAACGTCGCGGAATCGGCCGTGTCCTGCGCGGCGTCGGCCAGCCGGCTCAGCGTCTGCCGGGCGCTGCGCTCGTTGGCCTGGCCCATCAGCCGGACCGCGAGGCCACCGGCGATCACGGCCGTGATCACGGCGATCGCGCAGGTCAGCAGGGCGATGCGCAGCGCCAGCGTGCTACGCGGACGCATCACGCGCGGCGCTCCTCCGCGGCGTACCCGACACCCCGCACCGTGCGCACCGGACTGGCGTCGCCGAGCTTCGCCCGGACCTGCGCGATGTGCACGTCGACGGTGCGCGTACCGCCCGCCGAGGCGTAGCCCCACACGTCCGACAGCAACTGCTCGCGGCTGAACACCCGGCCCGGACGGCGCATCAGGTGGGCCAGCAGGTCGAACTCGGTCGCGGTCAGCGCGACCTCGGCGTCGCCCGCGAACACCCGCCGTGCGCCCGGATCGAGGCGCACGGCGCCGACCCGCAGTTCCGGCGCCGCGTCGGGGACGCCGCGGGTACGGCGCAGCACGCCGGTGACGCGGGCAACGATCTCGCGCGGCGAGAACGGCTTGGTGACGTAGTCGTCAGCGCCGAGCTCCAGGCCGACGATCCGGTCGACCTCGTCGTCCCGGGCGGTCACAAACAGCACAGGCGTCCAGTCGTGGTCGGCCCGCAGCCGCCGGCAGACCTCGATGCCGTCGATGCCCGGCAGGCCCACGTCGAGGATGATCGCGGCCGGCCGCTGCGCCTTGACGGCAGCCAGCGCGCTCTCGCCGTCCCGCTCGACCTGGACGCCATAGCCGCCCTGCGCGAGATACATCCGGATGACGTCCGCGATGGCCGCCTCGTCCTCGACGACGAGCACCAGGCCGCGGGCAGGAGAGTCACCAGGCACGGCCGAATCCTGCCAGCCTGCGGCGCCCGCGGGATCACCGCGAGGTCAGGTTTCGGTACGGACCGTCGGGTCGTCGCCGCGGTCGAGCGCGGTCCACATCGTGGCGTCCGAGCGCTCACGATCCGCCTCGGTGCCCGCCTCCGGGGCCTCGTACCTGCCCGACAGCGCGGCCCAGCGGTGCCCCCACACAGCGACAGCGGCACCCGCGACGAGCAACGCGACCGCACAGGCAACGGCGAGCAACGGCCACGCCGCGTGGACGGTGACCTGCGGCGGGCGTCCCGGATCGAGGCCGGCGCCGGTGCGCGCGTCCGACACGAGCGATCGCGCCCTGGTCGCCGAGACCGCCGCCGACCCCGCCAGCGCGCCCCAGCCCATCGCCACGGCGGCGACGGCAAGCAGCACGCCGACGGCCCGACGCGCGATGCCCCGGGTGGCGAGCACGGCGACGACGCCGGCCAGCGCCACGAGCCCGAGCGCGGCCACCAGTGGCTCGAGCGTGCGCCCGCTGACGTCGACCACCTCGTCGGCGAACGGGCGGGGACGCGGCGCGACGATCGTCTGCCAGGCCCGGCCCGACACGAGGAGGGCTCCAGCCCCGCCCAGCAGCGCCAGGAGCAGGGCGGCCGCGAATCGCGCGCGTGCGATCACTGCACGGAACGCAGCGTCTCGGCGGTGGCGATCGCCTGCAGCACCGCCCGCGCCTTGTTCCGCGTCTCCTTCTCCTCCAGCGCCGGGACGCTGTCGGCGACGATGCCGGCCGAGGCCTGCACGTAGGCGGTGCCGCCGTCCATGACCGCGGTGCGGATGGCGATCGCCATGTCGAGATCGCCGGCGGCGTCCAGGTAGCCGACCGCCCCGCCGTACACGCCGCGCCGCACCGGTTCGAGCTCGTCGATCAGCTCCATGGCCCGTACTTTCGGCGCTCCGGTGAGCGTGCCCGCGGGAAACGTCGCGGTCAGCACGTCGAACGCGTCCATGCCGTCGGCGAGTTGCGACTCGACGGTCGAGACGATGTGCCACACGTGGCTGTACCGCTCGACCGCGCCGAACTCGGCAACCTCGACACTGCCCGACGCCGACACCCGGCCCAGGTCGTTGCGGGCCAGGTCGACGAGCATGACGTGCTCGGCCTGCTCCTTCGGGTCGCTCACCAGCTCGGCGGCCATCGCGGCGTCTCGCTCGGCGGTGTCGCCGCGGCGGCGGGTGCCGGCGATCGGGTGCAGTACGGCCCGGCCGTCCGTCACGGTCACGAGCGCCTCGGGACTCGAGCCGACGATGTCGACCTCGGCGGTGCGCAGGTAGTACATGTACGGCGACGGGTTCAGGGTGCGCAGCACGCGGTACACGTCGAGCGGGTCGGCGGACGTGTCGACCGCGAAGCGCTGGCCCACCTGGATCTGGAACACCTCGCCCGCGCGCACCGCTTCGAGTGCCTGCTCGACGGCCGGCTGGTACTCGCCCTCCGGCGTGCGCGACACCGGCTGGCGTGGCGGCACGGGGCTGACCGTCGCGACGGTGGGCGGCGCCGCCGTCGCCAAGTCGGCCTGCATGGCGTCCAGGCGCCGCACGGCGTCGTCGTACGCGGCGTCCAGCTCGTCCTCGGTCATACCGGCATGGACGAGCGCGTTGGCGATCAGCACGACGGTGCACTCGTGGTGGTCGACGGCCGCGAGATCGGTGACGAGCAGCATGGTCAGCTCGGGCAGGCCGAGGTCGTCGACCGCCTTGTCCGGCAACCGTTCGATGTGCCGCACGACGTCGTAGCCGAGATAGCCGACGAAGCCGCCCGTCAGCCGCGGCAGGCCGGGCAGCCGCGGCCCTTTGACCGCCCGCCACGCCGCGCCGAGAACCTCGAGCGGGTTGCCGGGCTGTGCCAGGCCGGATGGCACGGCTCCCGTCCACACGGCCTCGCCGTCCACGACCGACAGCGACGCGACCGCGTTCACGCCGATGAACGACCAGCGGGAGAACGAGCGTCCGGGCTCCGCCGACTCCAGCAGGAACGTGCCGGGACGCCCCTGCGCGAGCTTGCGGTACACACCGACCGGGGTCTCGGCGTCAGCGAACAGCGTCCGCGTGATCGGCACCATCCGGTTCGTCCGCGCGAGGTCGGTGAGCTCGGCGCGCGAGACCGTCATGCAGACACCGCCAGCGAGGCGGCGTCGAAACAGCTGCGATCGCCGGTGTGGCAGGCGGCGCCCACTTGGTCGACCTTGACGAGCAGCGCGTCGCCGTCGCAGTCGAGTGCAACCGACTTGACCACCTGCACGTTGCCGGACGTCTCGCCCTTGACCCAGTACGTCCGCCGCGAGCGCGACCAGTAGGTGGCCCGGCCGGTCGTCAGCGTCCGGTGCAGGGCCTCGTCGTCCATCCAGCCCACCATGAGTACCTCTTCGGTGTCGTACTGCTGGACGACGGCGACGACCAGACCGGCGACGTCACGCTTGAGACGGGCGGCGATGGCGGGGTCGAGTGCGGACGGCATGACGTCAATTGTGCCTAAGAGCGCCTTGGGAGTCGCACGGTTACCGTGCTGCCCCGCTCGACAGTGCTGTCGAAGCGCACCGTGCCCCTGTGCGCCTGCACGATCGAGGCGACGATCGCCAGCCCCAACCCGCTGCCCCCGCGTGCCCGGGTGCGGGCCTTGTCTGCGCGCCAGAACCGCTCGAACACGTGCGGTGCCTCGTCCGCGGGCAGTCCGGGACCAGCGTCCGCGACGCGAAGGACGAGCTCGTCGCCCTCGAGCTGCCCACTCACCCGGATCGGGCCCCGGTCGGACGTGTGCACGGCGGCGTTCGTGATCAGGTTGCGCAGCACGCGCAGCAACTGGTCACGGTCGGCCTGGACGGTCAGCGCGGCCGGCGCCTCGGCATCGATCCGCCGGTGCGGGTACGCAGCCCGCGCGCCCTCGACGGCATCCTCGATCAGCTCGCCGATGTCGACGGCTTCGAGCTCGGGCGGCGCACCCTGGTCGCTGCGCGCGAGCAGCAGCAGATCCTCGACCAGCCGCGACATGCGCGTGCCCTCCGACTCGATCCGGTCCATCGTGTCGGCGTGATCGGGGTCGCCGTTGGCCCGGCGCAGGCGCGACAACTCGGCATATCCGCGGATCGAGGTCAGCGGGGTGCGCAGTTCGTGCGAGGCGTCTGCCAGGAACTGGCGCATCCGCTCCTCGCTCTCGACACGTGCCGCGAACTGCGTCTCGACGGTGCCCATCAGCGTGTTGAACGACTCGCCGAGCTGGCCGACCTCGGTCTGCGGATCGGTCACCGGCACGCGCCGGTCGAGGCCGGCGCCGTCCGGGGAGAGCTCGGCCGTGACGTCACGCGCGGTCCGGGTGACCCGGCTCAGCGGCCGCAGGCTCAGGTGCACGCCCCAGGACGTCAGGGCCAGCGCGATCGCGACCGCAGCCGTGCCGATCGCGATCTCGATCAGCACGAGGCGGCCGAGCGTCCGGCTCACTTCGTCCGTGCCGAGACCGCTGACCACGACGACGAAGCCGCCCGGGATCCGCGCGGCCCGGGCGGCCACCCGCAGCGTCAAACCGTCCTGCGTCGTCCAGGTGTGCGTCGTACCGGGATCCGTGGCGGCCGCACGCGCCTGGCTCGCTGACAGGTCGAGAACCTTGATCTCGTCGCTGTTCGTCGGCTCAGCGATCCGGTTGCCCGAGCTGTCGAGCACGATCAGCCACTGTCGCTGCGGGGCGTGCAGATTCGACGACGCGATCCCACTGCCGAGCTGGCACTGCGACAGCCCGCCGGCAAGGATGCAGTTCCGGATGCTGCCTTCGTTCGCGTTGGCCAGGCTGATCACCTGCTGGTCGAGCCGGTTGTAGAGAAACGACTTCAACGCGACGTACGTGCAGGCACCGGTCACCGAGATGACCACGATGACGAGCGCGACCACGAAGACGACGAGCCGGTTCGACAGCGATCGCGGCAGCAACCGCCACGCGCGGATCTTCGCTCGTTGCTCATACCGTGTCCAGCGTGACACGGCCGGCTGTGCCGGGCCTCAGCTTCGGGGCGCCTTGATGACGTAGCCAGCGCCGCGCACGGTGTGGATCAGCTTCGGCTCGACCGAATCGACCTTCTTGCGCAGGTAGCCGACGTACAGCTCGACGATGTTGGACTGGCCCTGGAAGTCGTACTTCCAGACCCGGTCGAGGATCTGCGCCTTGGACAGCACGACCCGCTCGTTGCGCATGAGGTAGCGCAGCAGCTCGAACTCGGTGGCGGTGAGGTGGACCTCGGCGCCGGCGCGGGTGACCTCGTGGCTGTTCTCGTCCAGTTCCAGGTCGGCGACGCGGAGCACGCCCTCGCGGTTCTCGTCAGGCACCGAACGGCGCAGCACGGCGTGCACCCGGGCCAGCAGTTCCTCGACGCTGAACGGCTTGACGACGTAGTCGTCGGCGCCGGCGCGCAGGCCGCCGATGCGCTCGGTCGCGGCGTCGCGTGCGGTCAGGAAGATCACCGGCACCTGCGAGCCCGCCGCGCGCAGGTTGTGCAGCACGCCCAGCCCGTCCATGCCCGGCATCATGACGTCGAGCACCACCAGGTCCGGGTCGGACTCGGCGACCGCCGCCAGTGCCGAAGGGCCGTTGTCGGCAATGATCGTCTCGAAGCCGTCGAAACGCAGCGCGGAGGACACCAGGTGCGTCACGTTCTCCTCGTCGTCGACGACCAGGACGCGACGTTTCGCCGCGACCGCTGCGGTCATGTGCGTTCACTCCTTGAGGACGTCTGAGGATGGGCTGTGCTCAGCCTGGGCAGCGCGCCTCGGCTTGCCCTGGGAATTACCTGTGAGCAGGCTATGCGCTGTGCGGCGCGCGCGCATTGTGGCCGCCGCCCGGATTCGGGTCGATCGGCCCGCTTTCGGGGCGTGGCGCCGACCAGCGCCCGGGCTCCGGCTCGACATCGGGGACCGCGTGCCCGGCGGCACGCTCGGCCCGTCCGGGCGAATCGGACACCCACTTCCAAGACGCGGGCAGGCAGCCGAGCACGACCGCCGTCGCGCTCGCGAGCGCCAGGATGACCGGCACCTCGGGCTCGCCCGATGTCGAGTCGACGAGGAAATCGATCGACACGCCGAGCGTGGCCAGCTGGCCGACCAGGAACGGCCAGCGGCTGCGCCGGGACAGGAACCAGCCGAGCCCAGTGACGATGACACCGAGGAAGAACAGCGCGACCAGACCGGCCAGCGCCTCGCCGCCATGGGTGGTGGTGATGTCGGGCGGATCGACCGGGAACACCGTGCCGTGCAGGATGAACACCACCGAGTACGTCACGAGGAACGGCGCCGGCGCCACGCCGGCCGCGATGGCCCCGACCACGGTCGGCGGCGTGCCGCGGACCTCGTCGTCAGACATTCGGCTCCTCGTCAGCTCCGGCTGTGCCTGTTCGATATCCCTACCAGACCGCTCGCCGGCGTGCGCGCCGAGCGCTACCGGACCGTCACTCCCCCGGTACGCAGCGCCTGCTTGACCGCGCCGATCGTGAGGTCGCCGAAGTGAAACACGCTGGCCGCGAGCACCGCGTCGGCGCCCGCGGTGACAGCCGGCAGGAAGTGCTCGACGGCACCCGCTCCGCCGCTCGCGACGACCGGCACATGCACGGCCGCGCGGACGAGCCGGATCAGCGGCAGGTCGAAGCCCCGGCGCGTCCCGTCGGCGTCCATGGAGTTGAGCAGGATCTCGCCGGCGCCCAGGTCGGCTGCCCGGGCCGCCCACTCGACGGCGTCGATGCCGGTGCCGCGCCGGCCGCCGTGCGTGGTGACCTCGAAGCCACTTGGCGTCGGCGCTTCGCCGGGCGGCACGCGGCGGGCGTCCGCGGACAGCACGAGCACCTGCCGGCCGAACCGCTCGGCGATCTCACGCAGCAGTTCGGGGCGGGCGATCGCCGCGGTGTTCACGCCTACCTTGTCGGCACCCGCCCGCAGCAGCGTGTCGACGTCCTCGACCGTGCGCACTCCCCCGCCGACGGTTAGTGGGATGAACACCTGCTCGGCAGTGCGCCGGACGACGTCGTAGGTGGTCTCGCGACCGGACGAGGATGCACTGATGTCCAAGAACGTCAGCTCGTCGGCGCCCTCGGTGTCGTAGCGAGCGGCCAGCTCGACGGGGTCGCCCGCGTCGCGCAGCCCGGCGAAGTTGACGCCTTTGACGACGCGCCCGGCGTCGACGTCCAAGCACGGGATCACACGCACGGCGACGCTCACGGCGCTACTGCCACCAGCGCTTCGGGCAGGGTGAACGCCCCGGCGTAGAGCGCCTTGCCGACGATCGCGCCCTCGATGCCGACCGGCGTCAGCGATGCGATGGCCCGCAGATCATCGAGCGACGACACGCCGCCGCTCGCCACGACGGGCGCGGGCGTGCGAGCGCAGACGTCCCGCAGCAGCTGGAGGTTCGGGCCGGTCAGCGTGCCGTCACGGTGCACGTCGGTGACGACGTAGCGGGCACAGCCTTCGTCGTCCAGGCGCTGCAGCGTTTGCCAGAGGTCGCCGCCGTCCTGGGTCCATCCGCGCGCCGCCAGCGTCGTTCCCCGGACGTCGAGGCCGACCGCGATCCGGTCGCCGTACTTCGCGATCGCCGTGCGCACCCAGTCCGGCGACTCGAGGGCGGCGGTGCCGACGTTCACCCGCGCGGCGCCGGTGGCCAGCGCGGCCTCGAGCGAGGCGTCGTCGCGAATGCCGCCGGACAGCTCGACCGCGACGTGCAGGCGACGCACGACGTCGCCGAGCAGCTCGCGGTTGTTGCCGCGCCCGAACGCGGCATCCAGGTCGACGAGATGGATCCACTCGGCGCCGTCGCGCTGCCACGCCGTCGCGGCGGCGAGTGGGTCACCGTAGGACGTCTCGGTACCGGCGGCGCCTTGCACGAGGCGCACGGCGGCGCCGTCGGCGACATCGACCGCCGGCAGCAGGATGAGGCTCATTTGGACTTCCGCTCGGTCATCGACACGACCAGCGCGGGCATCAGGATGACCAGCAGTAGCACGACGACGATGACCGCGTTGATCGACGACGTGACGAGATAGGTCGTCAGCACCGCGACGAGGACGAGCGTTGCGAGGGCGGCCCAGGTCTCCTTGTGCCGGCGAAAGCCTGCGCCGTGCCGCCACAGCCGCGCGCGTCGCCAGGCAAGGTCGCGCTTGGCCCGGCGCTGCCGTCGAGCCGCCTCGTCGGCCCGCGCGGCCTGCGCGGCGGCTGCCCGTTCGGCGGCCAGCGCCGCACGTTCGGCGCGGGCACGTGCTCGCTCCTTGCTCACAGCGTGCCCAGCCAGTTCGCCAGCAGGGTCGCGCCCGCGTCACCGGACTTCTCCGGGTGGAACTGCGTCGCGCTGACCAGCCCGTGTTCGACCGCGGCGACGAAGTTCTCGCCGTGATAGGCCGTGGCCACGGCGCCGTCGGTGTGGTGCACGGCGTAAGAGTGCACGAAGTAGAACCGCGTCCCGCCCGGGATGCCCGCGAAGAGCACCGAGCCGGCCGGCGCCTCGACCGTGTTCCAGCCGATGTGCGGCAGGATCGGCGCGCGCAGCTGCTCGACGCGCCCTGGCAACACGGCCAGCCCGGCCGTCTCGACCCCGTGCTCGACACCGGTGTCGAAGAGCACCTGCATGCCCACGCAGATGCCGAGGACGGGCCGCGCCCCGTGCAGCCGCTCGGCGACGATCTTCGGCCCGTCGACCGCGGTCAGCCCGGCCATGCAGGCGGCGAAGGCGCCGACGCCTGGTACCACGAGTCCGTCCGCTTCGGTGGCTGCATGCGCGTCGGCGGTAACGGTCACGGATGCGCCGACGCGTTCGAGTGCGCGCTGTGCCGATCGCAGATTGCCCGAGCCGTAGTCGAGTACGACAACCCGTTTCACAACACACCCTTGGTGGAGGGGATGCCGTGCACGCGCGGGTCGAGCTCGGCTGCCGAGCGCAGTGCGCGCGCCGTCGCCTTGTACTGGGCCTCGGTGATGTGGTGCCAGTCGCGTCCACTGTGGACGATCACGTGCAGCGTCAGCCCCGCATGGTGGGCGAACGACTCGAGGACGTGGTGGGTGAGCGTGCTCGGGTAGACGGGTCCGATCGTCGGCGGCGCACCCTCGGGCTCGCGATGCGCGAGGTACGGACGGCCGGACAGGTCGACGGCCGCCTGGACGAGTGCTTCGTCCATGGGGACCAGCGCGTCGCCGAAACGGCGGATACCGGCCTTGTCTCCGACGGCCTGCGCGAACGCCTGGCCGAGCGCGATCGCGGTGTCCTCGATCGTGTGGTGGGCGTCGATGTGCAGGTCGCCCTCGACCTGGACGTGCAGGTCGAACAGCCCGTGCTTGCCGAATGACGCCAGCATGTGGTCGAAGAAGCCGACGCCGGTGGACACGTCGGTGATACCCGTACCGTCGATCTCGAACTCGACCAGCACCTTCGTCTCGGCGGTCTGCCGCTCGACACGTCCGGTCCTCGTCATAGCAGCTCCTCCAGCGCGGCCCGAAACGCAGCCATCTCATCCGGCGTGCCGATCGACACCCGAAGCCAGCCGTCCGGGCCGGTCTCGCGGATCAGTACACCGCAGTCGAGCAGCCCCTGCCACACGGCATGCCGATCGTCGAACGTGCCGAACAGCACGAAGTTGGTGTCGGATTCGGCGGCCTGGAACCCTGCGGCACGCAGCCAGTCGACCGTCGCGTCGCGCTCGGCGCGGAGGTCGTCGACCCGCGCGAGCAACTCGGTGGCGTGCGCCAGGGCGATGCGCGCCACGGCCTGGCTGGTCGCCGACAGGTGGTACGGCAGCCGGACGATGCGCACGGCGTCGACCACGGCCGGCGCGGCCGCAAGGTAGCCGACCCGCCCGCCCGCAAGCGCAAACGCCTTGCTCATCGTGCGCGTGACGACCAGCCGCGGGTACCGCGGCAGCAGCGACAGCGCGCTGGGCGTCCCGGTCCGGCGGAACTCGGCGTACGCCTCGTCGACCACGACGACGCCCGGTGCCGCGTCGCACACGGCCTCGATCACCGCAAGCGGAACGGCCGTGCCCGTCGGGTTGTTCGGCGACGCGAGCAGCACGACCGACGGCGCGTGCTCGCCGATCTGCGCGGCCACGTGGGCGACGTCGAGGGTGAAGTCGGCCTCCCGCCGTCCGAGGACCCACTTGGTGTGCGAGTCGCGCGCGTACTCCGGATACATCGAGTACGTCGGGGCGAACGACAGGGCCGTGCGTCCCGGACCGCCGAATGCCTGCAGCAACTGCAGCATGATCTCGTTCGATCCGTTGGCCGCCCAGAGCTCGTCGGCGCTCAGACCGTGCCCGAGGTAGGCGGCCAGATCGGCGCGCAGCGCGAGAGCGTCCCGGTCCGGGTAGCGGTTCAGGGTCCGCGCGGCAGACGCGACGGCCGCTGCAATGTCGGCGACGACCCCCTCGGACGGCGGGTACGGGTTCTCGTTGACGTTGAGCCGAACCGGGACGTCCAGCTGCGGCGCGCCGTACGGGAGCTGGCCGCGCAGTTCGTCGCGCAGTGGCAGCTCGTCGAGCGTGACCTTCGCCGTGGAGGCGGTCACGGCAGCCGCACCGCGACGGCCGCACCGTGCGCGGGCAGATCCTCGGCGGCGGCCAGGGCGAGCACGTACGGCGCCGCCTCGGCGAGCGCGGCGTGTGTGTACTCGACGAGGTGCACGCCCTTGAGGAACGACTGCACCGACAGCCCGGACGCGTAGCGCGCCGTACATCCGGTCGGCAGCACGTGGTTGGAGCCAGCGCAGTAGTCGCCGAGCGACACCGGGCTGTGCGTTCCGACGAAGACGCAGCCCGCGTTGCGGACCCGCTCGGCGACCCGGCGCGCGTCCGCGGTGATCACCTCGAGATGCTCGGCGGCGTAGGCGTCGACGACCGACAGGCCATGCTCGAGATCGCGGACGAGCACGGTGGCCGACTGCTCGCCGGTGAGCGCGGCGCGGATGCGCTCGGCGTGCTTGGTGAGCCCGACCTGGCGCTCGACCTCGGCGTCGACGGCGTCGGCCAGTTCGGCGGAGTCGGTGACCAGCACGGACGCGGCGAGCGGATCGTGCTCGGCCTGGCTGATCAGGTCGGCGGCGACGTGCACCGGGTCCGCAGTGGCGTCGGCGAGCACCGCGATCTCGGTGGGACCGGCCTCGGCGTCGATTCCGATGACGCCGCGGAGCAGGCGCTTGGCCGCGGCCACGTAGACGTTGCCCGGGCCGGTGACCAGATCGACCGGCTCGATCCCGAGCGCAGCGTCGCCGTATGCCAGGAGGGCCACGGCTTGCGCGCCGCCGACCGCATACACCTCGTCGACGCCCAGCAGCGCGCACGCGGCAAGGATCGCCGGGTGCGGCAAGCCGTCGAAGTCGCGCTGCGGCGGGCTGCACACCGCGACGGACTCGACGCCGGCCACCTGCGCCGGCACGACGTTCATCACGACGCTCGACGGGTACACCGCGAGCCCGCCCGGCACGTACAGACCGACCCGGCGCACCGGCACCCAGCGTTCGGTGACCGTGCCGCCGGGCACGACCTGCACCTCGACCGTCTCGCGGCGCTGCGCGTCGTGCACGATGCGGGCCCGGCGGATCGACTCGGCAAGCGCGTCGCGGACGCCGGCGTCCAGCGCGTCCAGGGCTGCGGCCAGCGCGTCCGCGGACACTCGCGGGACGGCGACGTCGACGCCGTCGAAGCGCAGCGTCGCCTCGCGGGCGGCCGCGTAGCCGCGAGTGCGCACCCCTTCGACGATGGGTCGCACGGTCTCCAGCGCGGCGGTGACGTCGACCAGAGCGCGCGGCAGGGCGCGCCGCGGGTCAGCCGACGCAGCGGTCAGATCGATCCGGCGCAACACGCCGCCAGTCTACGGACGGCCAGGCCCGCGTCCTCGTGGTATTGCGCTCGATCGCATACCGTCAGTCATCGTGGACACGATCCCGGTCTTCCCGCTCGATCACGTCCTGCTGCCGGGGCTGCCGCTGCCACTGCACATTTTCGAGCCGCGCTACCGGCAGATGCTCGCCGATATCGAGGCATCGCGCGGCGGATTCGGCATCGTTGCCCTCAGCAGGGGATCGGAGACGTCAGCCGACGTCGACTTCGCGAAGATCGGCACGCTTGCCGAGATCTTGGAGAAAGAGCCCTATCCGGACGGCAGCTGCGACCTGCTGACAGTCGGCAGCCGGCGCTTTCGCATCGTCGATGTCGACTCGTCGGCAAAGCCGTACCTGCAGGCACAGGTCGAGTGGCTCAGCGAGGACGACGGCGACCTCCCGGCCGACTTGGCGTTGATGGTCACCGCACTGTTCGGGCGGTACAGCCAGGTGCTGTCCGACGTGAGCGACCGGGACCGCGACGTCGAGCTCGTCGGCGACCCGGTGCGGTTGTCCTACGAGGTCGCGGCGCGCGTGCAACTGCCCGTGTCGCAGCGACAGAAGCTGCTCGCCATGCCGACCGCCGCGGACCGGCTGCTGGCCTGCCTGATCGTCATGCGCCGCGAGATCACCCTGATCGAGCAGACGCGCAGCATCCCGGTGGCGCTACAGGCTCTGCGCATCGTCCCGGCGTTGAACTAAAGCAGGGGCGACGCGGGCACCAAGTCGGCCTGCGGGTCCGGCTCGACCGGGCGGGCAAGATCGTCGCGCTTCGCGAACAGCACGAACACTCCGTAGACGAGCAGCGCACTGGCGGGCTCGGCGAGCAGCAACCCGGGGGCGTGCACCGTGACCGGAAGCTTGAGGGTGTCGCCGAGCGCTCCGGTCGTCTTGCCGCCGCCGGTGACGCGGCCGACGACCTCGGTGAGCACGGCGCCGAGCAGGCCGCCCGCGCCCAGGGCCGCCGCGACAGCCGGGCCACGCGAAGCGCGATCCAGCCAGCTCAGCAACCCGGCGACGAGCCCCACCCCGGCCGTGAGCAGCAGGAACCGCCCGTCCGAAGCGACGAACGACTCGTTCTCCACCGGCACGACCGTGTGATTCAAGTAGGCGAAGCCGTGCGCTCGGGGCGCGATCGCCAGCCAGACGAAGCCCACCAGCACGCCGGCAAACGCCAGGCACCCGACGAGGACGCCGCCGACACGCAGGTCGCGCCGCGTGACCCACGGGCCAGAGGCGTCCGGCCGGAGCTCAGGTGTGGACGCTGACGGTCCGACCCAGGAAGGCGATGACATCCCCGCCAGTCTGTCAGTTCACCCGCGGGAGGCGGTCACCGGAACTCCGGACGGCGGTGATCCACAGTCGCGTTCGCCGCCGACACCGACGCCTGCGTGGCTGTCACGGCAGGCGCAGTCGTCGCGAGCGGCAGGCCCCACCCGGCAATCGGCAGGCTCAGCGTGCTGCCGGCGAGGTCGACCTGCACCGTCGCGCCGGTCGGCGTGGGCGTCGTGTACTCGTTGTCGCTCTGGCTGAGGATCAGGCCGAGCACATGACCCTGCGGGACCAGCGCGTCGTAGTCATCGAGCGGCACGGTGATCGTGTACCACTTGCCCGGCTGCAGCGGAGTGAGCAGCGACAGCGACCGGTAGTGCGCGGCGTCGAGCCAGCCGCGCGCGGTGATGAACGCGTCGTTGGTGACGAATCTCTCGGCGGTGTCGAAGTAGCAGGCGTCGTCCGCAGCCGTTGACTCTCCCCAGCACGACTGCGTCGTCAGTGTGCGGATGCCCTCGCCGCGCTCGTAGTCGACGCGGGTCTGGGTCCCGTAGTCGATCAGCCGGGCGGACAGCTCGGTCGTCGGCTTGTCGACCTGCACACGCAGGGTGATCGACGGCGCGCCGGAGATCCGGACACCGTGCGTCAGCGGCGCGCTGAGGAACGCGAGCCGGCCGCCCTTCGCGGTGTTCGGGTCGGCGACCGCCTGCGCCTCGGTGAGCGCCGGATCGTCGGTGAACGTGCGGCTTCCGTGGTGATCGCCGCCGAGCGTCCCGGTCGTGCCGTCACCGTTACCGAGGCCGATGCTGACCGGACGCGCGCCCGCAGCCGGCCAGAGGGGCTCGTCGACCCACTGCCCGGACGCCCGCTCGATCGAGGCCTGCGGCTGGGCCATCACCCCGTTCTGCAGTCCCTGCAGCCAGAAGTCGAACCACTGGTGCAGTTCGTCGACCCAGTCGGCGCGGCGCATGTCGAACGGGTCGACGTGACTGCCCTGGTGCAGCCAGATCTTGCGCGGGACGCCCAGTGCCGCAAGCTCGTTCCACCACGTGCCGAACTGGTTGGTCGTGACGTTCTGGTCGTTGATGCCGTGCACGACGAACACGCTGGCGTGCACATGCCTGGCATCGGGCCGGTAGTCGCGTTCGGCCCAGAACGCGTTGAAGTTGCCCGTGGCGTCGTCGCTCGCTGCCTGGTCGGCGCCGTACTCGGCGTCGCACGTCCCGGCCGGGCGCCCACCCACGAACGTGGCGAGGAAGTCGACGTACCCGGGCGAGCGCAGCACTCCCCCGAAGCGGGTGTAGTCGTACCAGCTCGAGATCGCCGAGATCGGGACGATCGTCTTGAGGCCGGCGACTCCCGTGGCGGCAACGCCGTTGGCGATCGTGCCGTCCCAGGACTTGCCGATCATGCCGACCTTGCCGTTCGTCCAGGTCGTCGCCACGGCTGGGCTCCCGTCGGCGTACGTCGCCGTAGCCCGGCCGTTGAGCCAGTCGACCGCGGCCTTCGCGCCGAGCACCTCCGCCTTGCCGCCGACGTCGCCGCAGCCGGTCGAGCGGTTCGTGCCGGCCAGGTCGACTGCCACGAACGCGTAACCCCGTGGCACGAAGTAGTTGTCGTAGTAGAGCGGTTCCTTGGTGATCGTGCCGTTGGCGTCGTAGGTCTTGATCTCGCTCTCGTTGCCGCGCCCGCAGCACGTGTAGTACGGCGACGCCTCCATGATCACCGGCACCTTGACGTGCGCGGCCGCGGTCTCACGCGGACGCACCAGGTCGACGGCGATCCGGTCGGGCTGGCCGTCCTGGTCGCTGTCGAACGGAGCCTGCACCCACACGCTCTCGCGGATCGCGTCGGCATAGGAGTAGACCGGCACGGTCTGCGTGCCCTGGACGCTCGACGGCGTCTCCGCCGCCTGCGCGGGGGCGGCCAGCGCGACGACCGACGAGACGAGGACGGCGCTCACCGCCAGAACCGGGCGGATCCGATTAGCAAGAATGTGCCATGACATAGCAGAACCATCCTCATCATCCGGCCGATGACAACCAGCGCGAACCTATCGGGATCGGGCCTGCTGGGCCATACCCGATCAGCGGGGGCGCAATTGGCGCACGATCAGGTGCAGTTCGTCGAGCCGGGCCGCGGGCACGACGCGATCGGCGTCGAAGCGGCGCATCCGCTCCAGCGTCTCGGCGCGGCGCTTGCGACGGACGAGCCGTGAGGCCAGTACCGGCAGCGTCCAGGTCCGGCTCGGCAAGCCGATCCGGCGAAGCTCGGCACGCACGTCGGCTCGCGTGTCGGCGACGAGGGCGCGCATCCGGGCCTCGTGCGGGCCGAAGATGTCCACCGCGGTGAGCCTGCGCAACAGCGCGCCGAGCAGCCAGCGCATCAGCAGCACGCACAGCGCGAACACGCCGATCAGCACGGCGAGCCAGGTCGGCCCGATCCAGTAGACGAGCGCGGCAATCGCGACCACGAACAGTGCGAAGGCCAGCAGGCCGCGGCTGACGTACTCGCCGATGGCCCGGCCGACCAGGTAACGCCCGAGCGCCCACCGGCTGCCCGGCGTCCCCTGTTCGAACTCGCCGATCTCGGGCTCGTCGGGGTCGGGAGGCAGCGACAGCGGGGCGTTCACGCCGCTCGACGGTACTTGGTCCGGAACGCACTTGACATGGAATGACCCATCACGAATACTCTGCTTCGAGTAATCGGAAGGGAGCAATGAGGATGACCCGCAGGCGCGTCTCGAACCCGCTCGCGCTGGCCGTGCTGGGCACGCTGATCGAGCGGCCGATGCATCCCTACGAGATCTCGACGACGCTGCGCGAGCGCGGCAAGGAGACGAGCATCAAGCTCAACTACGGCTCGCTGTACTCGGTCGTCGAGGCGCTGCAGAAGCACAAGCTGATCGAGCCGCAGGAGACCAGCCGCGACGGGCGCCGCCCCGAGCGCACCGTCTACGCGATCACCGAAGCGGGTCGCACCGAGTTCGAGGACTGGCTCGCCGAGCTCCTGTCCACACCGGCCAAGGAGTTCACGTCGCTCGAAGCGGGCCTGTCGCTCATGCCGGGCCTGCCGCCGGACGAGGTCGCCCGGTTGCTCGACAAGCGCATCGAGAAGCTGCGCATCGAGATCGGCGGGATCGACGCGAGCCACGACGTGGCCCGCGAGTCCGGCGTCCTGGACCTCTTTCTGGTCGAGAGCTTCTTCCGGCGGGCGATGGTCGCGGCCGAGCTGGAATTCGTCGTCGACCTCGCCCACGGCATCCGATCGAGCTCGTTCCCCGGGACGAAGTCGTGGCGGCGCATGCACGAACTGCGCGCCGAGGGAATGACGCTCGAGGAGATCTTCGCCGACCCGGTCCGACACCTCGGAGAGGAGGCGCGGGCGCTGCTGCCACCAGAGAGCCAGAAATGAACGAACCCTGCCCGGGTGCGGCAACACCCAGGCAGGGCCCTTGCCCCAGAGTCGATCCCGCGAGCCCTTGGCAGAACGCACCGAACCACTCAAGGAGCACCGCTCAGCCTAGGCGCGCGTTCGACTCCCCACCGAAGGAGTCATCGCATGACCGCACGACTGCAAGAACGGGCTGATCCGCCCGCTGCCACCCGCGATATCGCGCTCGACGCCCGCGATCTCGTCAAGACCTACCCGGCCGGACACGGCAAGGATCCCGTCCGGGCCCTCGACGGGCTGTCGATCAGCATCGCGTCCGGATGCGTCTTCGGCCTGCTCGGCCCGAACGGTGCCGGCAAGTCCACCGCCGTCAAGATCCTCACTACCCTCTCGCGCGCCGACTCGGGAACCGCCACCGTCGCCGGCATCGACGTGCGACTCGCGCCGGACCGCGTGCGCCGGGCGATCGGCCTCGTGTCGCAGAAGGCGAGCAGCGATCCGATGGCGACCGGGCGAGAGAACCTCGTTCTGGCGGCGCGCATCCAGGGTTTGCCGCGCTTGGCGGCGCGGGCGCGGGCCGACGAGCTGCTCGACCGTTTCGGGCTGGGCGATGCCGCCGACCGGCTCGTCCGGACGTACTCCGGCGGCATGGCACGCAAGCTCGACGTCGCCATCGGGCTGATCCACCGTCCGCAGGTGCTGTTCCTGGACGAGCCGACGACCGGCCTCGACCCGCAGGCGCGCGCCGAGATGTGGGCCGAGATCGCCCGGCTCGCCGGCGACGACCAGGTGACGGTGCTGCTCACCACGCACTACCTCGACGAGGCCGATCGCCTCGCCGACCGGTTGGCCATCATCGATCACGGCCGGATCGTCGTCGAGGGCACGCCGGACGAGCTCAAGGCCGAGCTGCACGGCGACACCGTCCAGGTCGAGCTCACCGGCCCGGACGCCACCGGCGCCGCACTGCGGCACCTCGAACGGCTGCCCGGTCTGGACGGCGTCGTCGCCGACGGTTCGACGCTGCACGCCCGCGCCGAGCTGGGCGCCCGTGCGGTGCCCACGCTGCTCACCTCGCTGGACGACGCCGGCATCGTCGTCGCGTCCGTCACCGTCGCGCGGCCTTCGCTCGACGACGTCTACCTGCGCTATGCGGGCCACACCTTCGAAGGAGATCAAGCATGAGCACGTACGCCGCGGCCGCGCCGGGACGGCTTGTCGCGCATTCCGGCTACCTGACGACGCGCTCCGTCCGCGCGCTGATCCGCCAGCCGTGGTTCGTCGGAGCCACCCTGGTGCAGCCGATTGTCTGGCTGCTGCTGTTCGGCCAGCTGTTCAAGTCGCTGGTGCACCTGCCGGGCTTCCCTGCTGCCTCGGGCTCCTACCTCGAGTTCATCACCCCGGGCGTGATCATGATGACCGCGCTGTTCTCCAGCGGATGGGCCGGCACCGTCTACATCGAAGACATGAATCGCGGCGTCATGGACCGCCTGCTCGCCTCACCGGTCAGCCGCGGCGCGATGGTGATCGGCACGCTCGCCTACCAGGCGATCACCACGATCATCCAGGCCTCGATCGTCTTGGCCATCGCGTACGCGTGCGGCACCCGCTTCGACGGTGCGGCCGACGGCATCCCGATTACCCTGCTGGCGGCCGTGCTGCTCACCGTGGTGTTCGCGGCGCTGTCCAACGCGATGGCGTTGCTGACCCGCCAGCAGGAGACGCTGATCGGGATCAGCCAGTTCCTCAGCCTGCCGCTGCCGTTCCTGGCGTCGGCGCTCATGGACACCCGGCTCGCGCCGTCCTGGGTACGCCATGTCGCGAACTACAACCCGGTCGACTGGGTCGTGGTGATCAGCCGGCAGGCACTGTCTGCCAGCCCCGACTGGGGAGCGATCTGGCCACGGCTGGGTGCGATCACCGCCCTGGCCGTCGTGATGGCCTGGGTCGCGACGCGAGCGTTCGGCGCGTACCAGCGCTCGATCTGAACCGCTCCCGTTGGGTGGCGCCGGACGGGCGTCACTCAGCGGGATGTTCGGCGTGGCGCTCGCGCCGGCGGCTGGAGCACGGATGCCAAGGCCGGCGCGAGGTACCTGACGACCTCGTCGACCGTCGCGCTGGCGATCGGCTCGACCTCCAGCACGTATCGGGAGAAGACGACGCCGGACATCAGTGCGGCGGCCATGCCGGCGCGCTTGTGCGCGTCCCGGCCGCCGATCAGCTTGGCGAGCGGCGTGATCAGTTCACGCTCGACGAGCTCGCGCAGCAGCCGCGTTGTCGCGGCGTCCTCACCGGCAACGCCGAGCATGGCCCGCAGCGGTGCGCTACTGGCCGGGTCGTCCCAGACCGTGAGCATCTTGCGCAGCAGCCGCTCGGATACGCCGGCGACATCGCCCGGCAGCGCTTCGGCGATCGCAACGGCGGGGTTGGTGCGCAGCCGCAGCGCAGCCGCGAACAGTCCCTGCTTCGAGCCGAAGAAGTAGCTGAGCAACGCGACGTCGACGCCCGCCTCCATCGCGATCGATCGCAGCGAGACGGCCTGGTAGCCGTCAGCGAGAAACCTCCGGCGAGCCACGTCGAGGACGACCTCACGGGTATCGGCACCGCCGGGGCGACGGCCCCGGCCGGGTCTCGGCTTCGCGTCGAGCGTTTTATTCATCACCGTTGAAATCTAGCACGAGATGTGTCACGCTGAATTCATCGTCGTTGAATAAGTCAGGAGCATGTCCGATGCACGCGTCCGAAACAGAGCAGTCGATACAGACCTCCCCCACCCCGACACCGGCCAACCCGCACCGCTGGGCGGCATTGGTATTCGTCTGCCTGGGCCAGCTGATGGTCGTGCTCGACGTGACGATCGTGAACATCGCCTTGCCCTCGGCACAGCGCGATCTGGGTGCCTCCGACGCCTCGCGCCAATGGGTCATCACCGCATACACGCTCGCGTTCGGTGGCCTGCTGCTCCTCGGGGGGCGCGTCGCGGACTACACGGGCCGCAAACGCGCCTTCCTCGTCGGCCTGATCGGGTTTGCCGCAGCGTCCGCACTCGGCGGCGCCGCTGTCAACTTCGGAATGCTGCTCGGGGCGCGTGCGGTTCAGGGCGCCTTCGGGGCACTGCTCGCGCCCGCCGCGCTCTCGCTGATCGCCGTCAACTTCACCGACTCGCACGAGCGCGCCAAGGCGTTCGGCATCTTCGGCGCCATCGCCGCGGGCGGCGGCGCGGTCGGGCTGCTGCTCGGCGGGCTGCTCACCGAGTACCTGGACTGGCGCTGGTGCCTCTACGTCAACATCCCGATCGCGATCGCTGCCGCGGTCGGCGCACAGTTGCTGCTGCGCGAACCACGCTCGGCTGCCCGTCGGCGGCTCGACGTCCGCGGCGCGGCATTGGTCAGCCTCGGTCTGGTGTCAGTCGTCTACGGCTGCAGCGAGGCCGAGTCCCACGGCTGGAGTTCGGCCAAGGTCGTCAGCCTGCTGATGCTCGGCGCGGTGTTGATCGCGAGCTTCGTCGTCGTCGAGAGTCGGGTGTCGCAACCGTTGCTGCCACTGCGGGTCGTGCTCGACCGCACCCGGGGCAGCGCCTATCTCGCGGTCGGCCTGTCAGTGATCGGCCTGTTCGGCACGTTCCTCTTCTTCACCTACCAGATGCAGATCGTCATGCATTACTCGCCGGTGCTCACCGGGCTGGCCTTCCTGCCGATGACCGGTGCCATCTTGATCTCCGCGGGCGGCATCGCGTCACGGCTGATCGCGAAGGTGCCGCCTCGCGCGCTGATGGTGCCGGGCTTGCTGATCGCAGCTTCCGGCCTGTTCTGGGCCAGCCGCCTGCAGGCCGGCAGCTCCTACGTCTCGGTGATCCTGCCCGCCGAGTTGCTCATCGCGTTCGGCATGGGCTGGGTGATGGCACCGGCGATGAACTACGCGACTCACCGGGTCGGCCCGCAGGATGCAGGAGTCGCGTCGGCGACAGTCAATACCGCGCAGCAGATCGGTGCGTCGATCGGCACCGCGCTGCTCAACACCATCGCGACGAGCGGCGCCGCCAGCTACCTCGCATCGCACGCTCCGAATCCCTCGGCAAGGCCGGCCGCGCTGGCCGCCGGCTTCACCGACGGGTTCGTGGTGGCGGCGGTCGTCGTCGCGGCGGCCGCAGTGATCGTCGCGTTGCTGATGGACACTCCGCGACCGCGACGTGACGTCGACACCGAGGCGGCGGTCGCCGAGTTCAGCCGCCAAGCGTGAGGTTTCTGACGCGATCGCCTTCCGTCGTGCCCCCTAGCGGAGGTCGGACCCGGTAAGCCCGAAGATCGGAAATCGAGTCGCGCCCCTAGCGAACAGCGCCCCGCCCTGTTGACTTGCCACGGCGGGTGGCCGATGATGTTGGTCCAGCTGGCTCCATCGCGGTGGAGCTGGAAGTGAGCCCCAGGACTTCCTGCCGGACGACAGGGCCTGGGGCTTCGCGCTATTCACGACGTACGGATCGGGATGAGCCGTATGTCGGTGCCTGCCCGGAGCGTCTCCAAGTACGCCGACTCCCCTTTGCGGTGCTGCACGGTCGCGCCGCAGACTGCGTCGGACACCCAGAGCATAGCTTCACGCGGGCCCGGGACATGTTCGATCCGCAGATCGCTACTGATCACACGCCTGGCGCGGAAGCCATCGATCGCATCGCGATCGCGAAGGTTGTCGGCAGGCCCGCGGGACTCGAAAGTCACCGTCGCGACGTGTAGCTCCTGGAGTTCGTAGAGCAGCCGCTCCAAGGCACTTCTTGCGCTGTCGCTCGGGACGCTCCCCCAATCTGCCCTCACGCACGACGACGAGGTGCCGCACTGGCGCCCTGGCGATCGTCTCGGCGATCACCATGCGCCGCTTCGCGTCCTCGTCGTGCCAGTGCACCTTCACCTGGCGTTTGAGTCGGAGGCTGGCAATGTTCGCCCGCACGGCCGCGACTGCACGCTGCTCGCAAACCGCCGCGCCGAGTAGGTACGTATTCGGGTCACGCATGGCGTCTGACAGTGATTCGTCGACGAAAGCGATGCGAGTCCGTGGATCCAGGCCCATGCAGTGCTACGCGGAGACGTTGTTCGGGCCGAGGAGGGCCTTGAGGTCACCCATCAGGGCAGCTGACGGCGCGACCCGGAAGCCATCGCCGACCCGCAGCGTGTGCTCCCGCTCCCCCTTGCTGACCAGGCGCAGATGAACCTCGGTCGTGCCGGGATGCGCCGCGAGCACCTCACGCAGGCGCTGAACCATCGGTGGCGTGCACTTCTCCGGCGGCATCGTCACCACGACCGGGCCTCGCGGGCCTTCCTTGATGTCCGGCAACGTCAGGTCGCTGGCGATCAGCTTGATCGTGTCGTCGCGCGCGTCGGCGCGGCCGCGCACCACGACGATGGAATCCTCAGCGATGTTGATGCCGACCTGCTGATACGTAGCCGGGAAGAACAGCACCTCGACCGAGCCCTCGAGATCCTCGAGCACCGCCTGCGCCCACGGCGCGCCCGCCTTCGTGACGCGCCGGCTGACCGACGACAGGATGCCGGCGAGCGTGAGCGTCTGCCCGTCGGTGGTGCCCTCGGAGATGAGACTCGCGATCGACATGTCGGCATGGGCGGCCAGGACGTGTTCGACACCGAGCAGCGGATGGTCGGAGACGTAGAGCCCGAGCATCTCACGCTCGAAGGCGAGGAGCACCGACTTGTCCCACTCCCCTTCGGGTACCCGCACCGCGAAGACGTCGGCCACCGGATCGTTGTCCAGGGCGCTGCCGAACAGGTCGAACTGCCCGATCGCCTCGGCACGTTTGGTATCGACGACCGCGTCGACCGCCGGTTCGTAGACGTGTATCAGTCCGCGTCGCGAATGATCCAGAGAGTCGAACGCGCCGGCCTTGATCAGCGCCTCGATGGTGCGCTTGTTGCACACCACGGCGTCGACCTTGCGCAGGAAGTCGGCGAAGTCGACGAAGTCGCCCTTGGCCTTGCGTGACTCGACGATCGACGCGACCACATTGGCGCCGACGTTGCGTACGGCGCCCAGGCCGAAACGGATGTCGGTGCCGGTGGGCGTGAAGTCGGCGTCGGAGGAGTTGACGTCCGGCGGCAGCACCTTGATGCCCATCCGGCGGCACTCGGACAGGTAGATCGCGGACTTGTCCTTGTCGTCTCGCATCGACGTGAGCAGCGCGGCCATGTACTCGCTCGGGTAGTTGGCCTTGAGGTACGCCGTCCAGTACGAGACGAGTCCGTACGCCGCCGAATGTGCCTTGTTGAACGCGTAATCGGAGAACGGCACCAGGATGTCCCACAGCGTCTTGACCGCGCCCTCGGAGTACCCGCGCTCGGCCATGCCCGAGCTGAACTTCTCGAACTGCGCGTCCAGCTCGGCCTTCTTCTTCTTGCCCATCGCGCGGCGCAGCAGGTCAGCAGCCCCAAGCGAGTAGCCGGCCACCTTCTGCGCGATCGCGATGACCTGCTCCTGGTAGACGATCAGCCCGAACGTATCGCCGAGGATCTCGGCCAGCGGCTCGGCCAGCTCGGGATGGATCGGGGTGACCTGCTTGCGGTCGTTCTTGCGGTCGGCGTACTCGTTGTGCGAGTTGGCGCCCATCGGCCCGGGCCGGTACAGCGCGCCGACCGCCGAGATGTCCTCGAAGTTGTCCGGACGCATGCTGCGCAGCAGCGCGCGCATCGGCCCACCCTCGACCTGGAACACGCCGAGCGTGTCGCCCCGGCTGAGCAGCTCGTAGGTGGCCCGGTTGTCGAGCGGGAGATCCTCCAGCACGATCTTCTCGCCGCGGTTGGCCTCGATGTTGCGCAGCGCGTCGTCGAGGACGGTCAGGTTGCGCAGCCCGAGGAAGTCCATCTTGATCAGGCCGAGCGCCTCGCAGCTCGGGTAGTCGAACTGCGTGATGATCGCGCCGTCCTGCTCGCGCTTCATGATCGGGATGAGATCGAGCAGCGGCTCGGACGACATGATGACGCCTGCCGCGTGCACGCCCCACTGGCGCTTGAGTCCTTCGAGCCCCTTGGCGGTGTCGACCACGCGCTTGACCTCGGGGTCGGACTCGTAGAGCGTGCGGAACTCGACGCCTTCTCCGTAGCGCTTGTCGTCCTTGTCGAAGACCTTCGCCAGCGGGACGTCCTTGCCCATCACCGGTGGCGGCATGACCTTGGTGATCTTCTCGCCCATCGAGAACGGGTAGCCCAGCACGCGGGCGGCGTCCTTGACAGCCTGCTTGGCCTTGATCGTTCCGTAGGTGACGACCTGGGCGACGCGATCGTCGCCGTACTTCTCCGTGACGTAGCGGATCACCTCGCCGCGGCCGCGCTCGTCGAAGTCGACGTCGAAGTCCGGCATTGAGACGCGGTCCGGGTTGAGGAAGCGCTCGAAGATCAGGCCATGCCGCAGCGGGTCGAGATCGGTGATGCGCATCGCGTACGCCGCGATCGACCCGGCACCCGAGCCGCGCCCCGGGCCCACCCGGATGCCGTTGGCCTTGGCCCAGTTGATGAAGTCGGCGACCACGAGGAAGTAGCCGGGAAATCCCATCTGCACGACGACGCCGACCTCATAGTCAGCTCGCAGGCGCGCTTCCTCAGGCACGCCAGCGGGGTAGCGGCGGAGCAGGCCCTTGTCGACCTCCTTGACGAACCAGGACTCCTCGGTCTCACCCTCGGGCACCGGGTATCGCGGCATGTAGTTGGCGCCCTCGGCGAACTCGACCTGGCAGCGCTCAGCCACGAGCAGCGTGTTGTCGCACGCTTCGCGCAGGTCGTGCTTGTCGGCCCACAGCGAGCGCATCTCGGCCGGCGACTTGACGTAGAAGTCGCGCCCGTCGAGCTTGAAGCGCTTCGGGTCGGCCATCGTCTTGCCCGACTGGACGCACAGAAGCACCTCGTGCGCGTCGGCGTCGTCGGCATGCGTGTAGTGCAGGTCGTTGGTCGCGATCATCGGCAGGCCGAGGTCGCGGCCGAGGCGCAGCAGGTCGTCGTGTACGCGCTTCTGGATATCGAGACCGTGGTCCATCAGCTCGAGGTAGAAGTTGCCCGCGCCGAAGATGTCCCTGAACTCCGCGGCGCTCTGGCGTGCTTTGTCATAGTCGCCAATGCGCAGCCAGGTCTGGATCTCGCCGGACGGGCACCCGGTGGTCGCGATCAGCCCGCCCGCGTACTGCGCGAGCAACTCGCGGTCGGCCCGCGGCTTGTAGAAGAACCCTTCGATGCTGGATCGGGACGAGAGCCGGAACAGGTTGTGCATGCCGGCCGTCGTCTCGGCGAGCAGCGTCATGTGGGTGAACGCCCCACCGCCGGACACGTCGTTCTCGCCACCGGACGCCCAGCGCACCCGCGTGCGTTCGTAACGCGACGTGTTCGGCGTGAGATAGGCCTCCATGCCGATGATCGGCTTGATGCCGGCGGCGATGGCCTGCTTGTAGAAGTCGTACGCGCCGAACACATTGCCGTGGTCGGTCATGGCCAGGGCCGGCATGCCCATCAGCTGGCATTCGGCGAAGAGGTCCGGCAGCCTGGCCGCCCCGTCGAGCATCGAGTACTCGGTGTGCACGTGCAGATGCACGAACGAGTCGGATGCTCCTGATGCCACGGTTTACCCGGCTCCCCTCGCTTCAAGTCGTACGCGCCCGGCCCATTCTGCCGCCACCGTACGACGTAGATGGGACGCCTCGCCGACGTGTCTGTCGACCTCAACCCGAGGGTTGCGAGCGACGCGATGTCGCCCTCGACTCGTGGCCCGTTGCGGTGCTCCATGATCATGTCGCGTTTGCCAGCACGTCAGACCAGCCGGAGTGGTCAAACGCGACCTGATCAACGCTGACAGAGCCTCGGCGATCCGCACGCCCTTGGCCGACGTCCGAAACGATGTTGCCCACCGTGCAAGAGTGACGGTTGTGGAGACGATGGTGCGGGTCGGCGTCGACGAGCTCTGGGCGGACGATACCGGCGGGCCGGGCCCGCCCGTGGTGCTGCTGCATCCCGGGATCGCGGACTCGACGATCTGGGACGGCGTGCTCCCGGCACTCTCGGCGCAGTACCGGGTGATCCGCTACGACGTGCGCGGCTACGGCCGCTCCCCCCCGGGCGACGACCGAGTACGTCCTGCTCGACGACCTGCTCGCGGTGCTCGATGACTTCGAGCTACCCCAGGTCGCCCTGGTGGGCTGCAGCATGGGCGGGGGCACGTCCGTCGACCTTGCACTGGCCGATCCGGGACGGGTCGCGGCAATGGTTCTGGTCTGCCCGGGCATCAGCGGCTACCCGTGGCCGGACGAGCCGGAGCTGGAGGCGGAGCTCGACGCGTTGGCCCAAGCCGGCGACCTGGACGGCCTCGCCGAAGTGGGGCTTCGCATGTGGGTTGGTGCCGGTGCGGACGAGGCGGCGCGCGCCCTGATGCGCGGCGCGGTGCGGGCGTGGCTGAACGAGGAGGAGTTTCAGCGTACGGGCCTGCCGGCCTTCGACCGTATTGGGGAGATCCACCTCCCGACGGTGATCATGGTCGGCGACCTGGATCGTCCGGCATTGATCAGCTGCAACGAGGAAGCGGCGGGCCGCATACCCGACGCCCGGCTCGTTCGCGTGCCTGGCGGTGACCACCTGCTACCGCTGCGGCATCCCCGACTGGTGACCGACACCGTTCTCGAACACCTGGCCACGATCACGTCGCGATGGTGACCGCCGTTCCGACGTCAGCCCACTTGTAGAACCATTTCATGGCGCTCATCGGCAGGTGGACGCAGCCGTGCGATCCGTCGGTCCGGTACTTCGGGCTGCCGTACGCGAATTTCTGCCAGGTCGAGTCGTGGAACCCGTACGGCCCGTCGTAGGGCACCCAGTACGCGACGTGGTACGAGCTGCCGTCCAACGGGGTGAGCCAGCGGTCGGTCTCCTTGGCGAGCACGTGCCAGGTGCCGGTCGGCGTGCCGTCACCGTTCGCCGAAGCTCCGGTCGTCGCCGCAGTGGCATAGACCTGCTCCGAGCCGGTGCACATCCAGACGTGTTGCTGGCTGATGCTCACGAACACGTGCTGGCCGGCGTTGTTCGACCGGCAGATGCTCGGCTTCGCGGCCGCCGCATGAGTTGCCGGAGGCGTCGTCGTTGTGCCGGCCAGCGGTGGCGCCGCTTCGATGTCGTCGGCCGGCTTCGCCGCGGGTACTGGCGACGCCGGGGCCAGCCGTGGCCGGACGCCGTGTGCGTGCGACAGGGCAACCAGGCCCGCGGTCGCGCCACACAGCACGAGCAATGTGACGATGAACCGGCCCAGGCGGTGGCGCGCGCTCGAATGATGAGATGTCACGAAGATCAGTCGCTCGAGAGCGCTCGCCGGTTGCGCGGAGCGTCGATAGTCCGTGTCATGACCATCCCATCGTCGCATCTACCGCCGGGGCGGCGAAACGGTCGGGGCACAATGTGCCAAGTGGACACCGCGACGACCGACGCCATGGCCGAAACACTTCGGACGAACCTGCCCGGCGCGCTGATCGCCCTCGACTTCGACGGGACGATCGCGCCGATCGTTCCCCATCCGTCCGACTCCCGGCCCGTGCCGGGCTCGGTGGACTCGCTGGCGGCACTCGCACGCGCGGGCGCCCAGGTCGCCGTCATCACCGGACGTGACGCGCGCACCGTGATCGGCCTCGGCGGCTTGGACGCGATCCCGCGGCTGATCGTCGAGGGTCTCTACGGCGCCGAGCAGTGGCACGACGGCGCACTACACACGCCACCTGAGCCCGAGTCCCTGCATCGGTTGCGCGAAGAGCTGCCGCGCCTCGTCGCCCGTCACGCCGAGGATCCGTCGGTATGGATCGAGGACAAGCGGCTGTCCCTCGTGCTGCACGGTCGGCTGGCCGCCGATCCCGAGCGCGCGCTGGACCCGTTGCGTGACGCCGTCGCAGCCCTCGGCGCCGAGCTCGGCCTGGACGTGCATCCCGGGCGCGGCGTCATCGAGCTCCGGCTGACCGGTTACGACAAGGGCGCAGCGCTGCTCCGGCTCGTCGACGAGGTGGCGCCGGCGGCCGTGCTGTTCGTCGGCGACGACGTCGGCGACCTGCCGGCCTTCGATGCGGTCGCGAGGCTCCGGCAGCGCGGCCTGCCCGCGTGGAGCGTGGCCGCCGCGTCGGTCGAGGTGCCGCACGTCGCCGAGGCGGCCGATATCCGGGTCGCCGGACCAGCGGGTGTGGCAGACCTGCTCAGCGGGCTGCTCAGCGGCTGAGCGCGTCCAGGGCGTCGAGCTGGGCCTGGAACCACGGCACGGGCGGCAGGCCGACCGCCGCCTTGCGCAGCCGCCGCCACCGCTCCTGCCGCTCGGCATCGGGCATGCTGAGCGCGTCGTGCAGTGCCTGCGCCGTCTGCGACACGTCGAACGGGTTGACCAGGATGGCGTCGCCGCCGAGCGTCTCCGCAGCTCCGGCGTCACGCGACAGCACCACCGCCGGCTCTCGCTCGGACAGCACGATGCCCTCGAGCATGACGAGATTCATCCCGTCGCGCACCGAGTTGACGAACACGACGTCAGACATCCGCAACACGGCCAGCGATCCGGGGTAGTCGTCGCTGATCTCGAGCACGAGCGGCGTCCAGTCATCGGTGCCGAACTCGTCGTCGATGTCGCGGCCGAGCCGCTCGACCGTCGCCGTGTACTCGCGGTACTCAGGCAGATCCTCTCGCGACGGGTAGTTGTTGACGACGTGCACGACCCGGCCCTGCCACTCGGGATGGGTGCGGAGCAGTTCGCGGTAGGCGAGCAGTCCGCGCAGCACGTTCTTGGACAGTTCGGTCCGGTCGACGCGTCCGATCACCTTGCAGTCGCCGACGGCGTCGCGCAGCCCGCGCACGGCACGGTTCACGTCGCGCTGGCCGGCCCGCTCGCTCATCTCGTCGGCGTCCGTCGAGAGCGGGAAGACGTCGAGGCGGGGCTGGGCGCGGTCGCCGAGTAGCTCCTGGCAGCACTGCGCGAACTGGCCGGCCCATCGCGTGGTGTGGAAGCCCAGCAGGTCGGCGCCGAGCAGGCCGTCGAGGATGTCGGAGGCGACGTCGTCGGGCAGCATCCGGAAGTACTCCGGCGGCACCCACGGCGTGTGGGTGAAGTGCCCGATACGCACGTCCGGGCGCGCCGCACGCAGCATCCGCGGCACGAGCAGCAGGTGGTAGTCCTGCACCATCACCGTCGCGCCATGCGCCGCTTCGGCGGCGATCGCCTCGGCGAACGCGTGGTTGTACCGGACGTAGCCGGCCCACTGCCGCCGCCAGGCCTGATCGAAGATCGGCGTACGGGCCGGTTCGTAGAGCATGTGCAGCAGGAACCACAGCGTCGAGTTCGAGATGCCGTTGTAGGCCTGGCGGAACGTGATCGCGTCGATCGGCAGCATGCGGATGTCGAAGTCGCCGGCCAGCGCGTCAGCCACCGCCGCCACCTCGGATAGGCGGCCCGACGCGGCGCGGCGAGCCACGGCGCGCTCGCGGTCGTTGAGGGCCGCGCAGATCCATACGGCGTCCGGCACCGCCGACAGGGCCGCCTGCATGCCGCTGACCAGCCCGCCAGCGCCGCGGCGCACCTCGTCGTTGCCGTCGTCCACCGCCACGATCGACAGCGGTCCACGATTGGACGCCACGACGAGCGGAGCGCGACCCGGAGACACCATGTCTCCTTTCTACCGGCCCTGACCGGATTGCGCGGCATGTTCCTCGCGGGCGATGGGACTGGCCACAATCCGCGACTGCGGCACCCGGCACATCGCGACCAGGAATGAGACGCCTGCGACCGTATAGCTCAGGCACAGGGCCGTCTGCCACCACTGATGGTGAAACTCCCGCAGCGCACCGGCTGGCGTCCACCATTGCGGCGCCAGCGCCGGCACGAGCGCCAACACCGCCGCCCCGCGCACCTGCCCGCACGCAACCAGCACGAGCAGCGCCGGCGCGAACCAGATCCAGTGGTGACTCCACGAGATGGGCGACGCGAGCAGTCCCCCGAACGCCACGCAAGTCAGCGCGGCCACCTCGTTTCCCAGGCTGAGCTGGCACCAGGCCGCGTACCCGGCGAGGCCGAGCGCGCACAGGGCAAGCGCGGCATAGAGCGGGTACGCCGGATGCAGGTTGTGCGTAAGGCGGACCAGCTGGCCGAACACGGACTGGTTGGACATGTAGGCCTGCTGGCCGACGTGATCGGGGTTCCAGAACAGCCGTGTCCAGAATCTGAACGCGTCGCGCCGGTCGGCGACGATGCTCAGCGCCACAGTGCACGCGAACGAGGCTGTGGCCCGCGCGGCCGCAGGCCAGTCCCGCCGCAGCAGGAAATAGCCGACGTAGATGCCGGGGACGATCTTGATCCCGGCAGCCAGCCCGGTGAGCAGGCCGCGTGCGCGTGCCGGGACGAGCAGGCAGTCCGCGACGACCATCGCCGCGAGCAACAGGTTGATCTGCCCGAGCCACAGCGTGCGCTGGACGGGCTCGAGCGCGAGGCACAGGACGCTCAGCGGCAGCGCGCTCGACCAGGCCAGCCCCAGCCGCCGCGCGCAGGTCAGCATGACCAGCGCGAAGCATCCGAGCGACACCAGCGAGAGCACCAAGCCCGCCACGCCCAGACCGACGAGGTTCGCCGGGACGAAGACGAGCGCCGCGAACGGCGGGTAGGTGAACGGCAGGTCGGGATGGGGCAGATGCGGCGCTGAGTCGTAGAGCGAGCGTCCGTCCACCAGCTCGGCCGCCGCGCGCCGGTACACGTCCAAGTCGAGCAGCGGCCAGTGCCATACGTCGCCCAGCCAGCGAACCGACACGAACGCGACGGCGAGCACGGCACATTGCGCCGTGAGCCGCGCCGTCCGGCGACCAGACACGTCCTCCCCCAATCGCAGCGAGTGTCGTGCCCTTGCTTTACCCATACACCGATGGACACTCACCGTCACGACGAAGCACGGATCCACCCAGGCGGGACGAGCTAGCTCAACTCTCCGCGCGCAGGATGTCGAGGGCGTGCTGCAGGTCGGCCGGGTAGGACGACGTGACGGTAATCCGCTCACCGGTCGCCGGATGGTCGAACCCGAGCTCGCGCGCGTGCAGCCACTGGCGGGTCAGGCCGAGCCGCCGAGCGAGCACCGGGTCGGCGCCGTAGGTGAGATCACCCACGCATGGATGGCGGATCGCGGCCATGTGCACGCGGATCTGGTGGGTGCGCCCCGTCTCGAGGCGGATGTCGAGTAGGGACGCGCCCGCGAACGCCTCGACGGTCTCGTAGTGGGTGACGCTGGGCCGTCCGTCCGCCACCACCGCGAACTTGTAGTCGGCCGACGGGTGCCGGTCGATCGGCGCCTCGATCGTGCCGCGGCTGGGATCCGGATGGCCCTGCACCAGTGCGGCGTAGCGCTTGTCGACGGTGCGTTCGCGAAACGCGCGCTTGAGCGCCGAGTACGCGCGCTCGCTCTTGGCGACGGCCATCACGCCGGTCGTCCCGGCGTCGAGCCGATGCACGACGCCCTGCCGCTCGGCCGCGCCGGACGTCGAGACGCGGTAGCCCATCGCAGCCAGCGCCTGTACGACGGTCGGCCCGGTCCAGCCGGGACTCGGATGGGCCGCGACACCGATCGGCTTGTCGACGACGACCACGTCATCGTCGTCGTAGAGCACCGTCAGGCCGTCGACCGGTTGCGGCGGCGCTGCTGCTGCTGTCTCGGGTTCGGGCAGCGTCACCTCGAGCAGCGCGCCGCTGCGCAGCTTCGCCGAGCGGCTGGCTGGTACCCCGTCGACGATGACACCACCCGCGTCGACCAGGCCGGCGGCCGCCGTGCGGGACATGCCGAACAGCCGGGCCAGCGCGACGTCGACGCGCAGGCCATCGAGCCCGTCCGGCACCGGCAGCAGTCGCGAAGCCGTCATTGCCCGCGGGCGGGCTGCTGCCTGCCGCGCGACCCGTCGAGCTCGATGCCCAGCAGTGCCACCACGGCGGCCAGAACGGCGCCGCACACGATCGCGGAGTCGGCCAGGTTGAAGATCGGCCATATGTGCCCGTCGGACGCGAACAGGCTGATCCAGTCGACGACGTGCCCCCGGCCGACACCGGGCTCGCGGAAGAGGCGATCGACGATGTTGCCGAGCGCGCCGCCGAGGATGAGACCCAACGCGACGGCCCAGCCGATGGAATACATGCGCCGCGCCGTACGCAGGATGATCGCGACGACCGCGAGCGCGACCACTGTGAGTACGGCCGTGGCGCCCGTGCCGAGGGCGAACGCCGCGCCTGAATTGCGCGTCTCGACCAGGTAGATCGCGCCCCCGAGGAGTCGCACCGGCGGATGCTCGTCGAGGTTCGCGGCGACGAGAACCTTGCTGACGATGTCGAGACCGAGCGCCGCGACGGCGACGACGGCGAACAGCACGAGCCGCCTGCGCTTGCCCACCGCGCTACCCCGATCAGCCTGGGAGACGGCGTCTGGGTCGGCGGAGGTCACCGCTCCATTGTCGCGCACGTCCGCCTAGCGACGCTCTTCGCGCTGCTTGCACGCGACGTCGAGCGTGGCCATCGGGAACGCTTTGAGCCGGGCCTTCGGGATCGGCTTGCCACAGCTCTCGCAGTACCCGTACGTCCCGGCGTCGATGCGCTCGACAGCACGCTGTATCTGCGCCAGCAGGTCGAGCCGGTTCGCGGCGATGGATAGCTCCTGCTCGCGCTCAAAGGTCTTGCTGCCGGCATCGGCCTGGTCGTCGCCTGCGCCATCGCTGTTGGCTTGCTGCAAGTCGTTCAGGTCGCGCATCGACCGGTCGTACTCGCCTTGCATTGCACCGAGCTCGGCGACGAGCTGAGTCCGGATCTCGGCCAGTTCGGCGGGCGTCCAGTCCGAGCCCCGAGGTACCGCGATGCGCGGGGCCGCCTTCTTGGCCAGGGGCCGACGCACCGGAGCGGGTGCCGTGGCAGCGACCTTCTTGGGCGGTGCGTTCGTCGCAGCCGCCTTCGCAGGCGGTGCCTTCTTGACGACGGCTGTCCTGGCAGGTGCCTTCTTGGCAGGTGCCTTCTTGGCAGGTGCCTTCTTGGCAGGTGCCTTCTTGGCAGGTGCCTTCTTGGCAGGTGCCTTCTTGACGACGGCCTTCTTCGCGGGCGCAGCCTTCTTCGCCGGGGCCTTCTTGACGACCGCCTTCTTCGCGAGCGCAGCCTTCTTCGCCGGGGCCTTCTTGACGACCGCCTTCTTCGCGAGCGCAGCCTTCTTCGCCGGGGCCTTCTTGACGACGGCCTTCTTCGCCGGCGTTGCCTTCTTTGCCGGAGCGGCCTTCCTAGCCGGGGTGACCTTGGCCGCGGCCGACGTTCGCGGTGAGCCGACGCGGCGCAGCGCGCGACTGATCCGTCCTGATGCGGCGGGCATAGCCACTCCTCTCGTCGGCGCAGCGTCGGCAGAACAACACTCGCGGGCGCCGAATGAATCGCGCCCGCAAAGGCGGCCAAGGATACGAGCCGCTGGCGTTCACCGCCACTGACCACGCCGATCAACGATTACGAAGAGCCTCGAGTCGCTCACGCAACGCAGCGACGTCGCCCGCAATGAAGACGGCCTTGTCGCGACTCACGTGTCCGGAAAGCACCATTACGGCGGATCGGCGCACCTCGAACGCGTCGGCCAGGGCGAGCACGACAGCCCGATTGGCCTGCCCGTCGACCGGTCGGGCATTCACCGCGACGACCAGCGATTCGTCGCCGTAGCGCCCGCCGACCGACGTGCGCGACGCGCCAGGGCGCACCCGGACGCGCACGCGCAGCCCGTCAAGCGCTGAATCCACGAGGACAGCATCCTCCGAGCGGATATCATTGCGCCGCGACGACGAGGACGAGTAGCTGCGGATCCCAACCGTGAGCGACCCGGGGACGGTGTGAGCCCGGGCGGTATGGCCGCTGGCGAAATCACCTCAGAGCACCGGAAGAACGGGCGATCGTGCCCTAATAGAACCGGACCGTAACGAAGTGGGCGCCAGCCTCGGCGGCGTCAACGAGGGTGGTACCGCGGCGCAAGTCGTCCCTCGGGTCCAGACGACTTGAGGAGCACCGCCGAAGTGACCGCGTACCAGCCAGTCCCGGCCCACGTCGACCTGCCCGCCCTCGACCGAGACGTCATCGACGCCTGGCGAGCGAGCAAGGTCTTCGAGCGCAGCCTCGACCAGACGGCGGACGGTCCGGCGTGGACGTTCTACGAAGGCCCGCCCACCGCCAACGGCATGCCCGGCACGCACCACATCGAGGCGCGGGTCTTCAAGGACGTGTTCCCGCGCTTCAAGACGATGAAGGGCTTCCACGTCCCGCGCATGGCCGGCTGGGACTGCCACGGGCTGCCCGTCGAGCTCGGCGTCGAGAAGGAGCTCGGCTTCACCGGCAAGCCCGACATCGAGGCGTACGGCATCGCGGAGTTCAACGCGCGCTGCCGCGAGTCGGTACAGCGTCATGTCGACGCGTTCGAGCAGCTGTCCGAGCGCATGGGCTACTGGGCCGACTACGAGAACGCGTACTGGACGATGAAGCCGGACTACGTCGAGTCGGTGTGGTGGGCGCTCAAGCAGATCTTCGACAAGGGCCTGCTGGTCGAGGACTACCGGGTCACGCCGTACTGCCCGCGCTGCGGCACGGGGCTCTCCGACCACGAGGTCGCGCAGGGCTACGAGGACGTCGTCGACCCGTCGGTGTACGTCCGCTTCCCGCTGGCGTCCGGACCGTGGGCCGGCAAGGCCGACCTGCTCGTCTGGACCACCACGCCGTGGACGCTCGTGTCGAACGTCGCCGTGGCGGCCAACCCCGAGGTGACCTACGTCGTCGCGCGCAACGAGGCCGGCACGTTCGTCGTCGCAGAGCCGCTGCTGGCGCGGACGCTCGGCAAGGACGCCGAGGTGCTGGCCACCTATCCGGGACGCGACCTGGAGCGGTGGGCGTACCAGCGCCCGTTCGACTACGTCGAGCTGGCCGGCGCGAACTTCGTCGTGCTGGCCGACTACGTGACCACCGAGGACGGCTCCGGCCTGGTGCACCAGGCCCCCGCGTTCGGCGCCGACGACCTCGCCGTGTCGCGCGTGTACGACCTGCCCGTGGTGAATCCGGTCGGGCGCGACGGTCACTTCCTGACCGAGATCCCGGGCGTCGGCGGCGTGTTCTTCAAGGACGCCGACGAGCAGCTCGTCGCCGACCTCAAGGCTCAGGGACTGCTGTACCGGCACGTGCCCTACGAGCACGCCTACCCGCACTGCTGGCGCTGCCACACACCGCTCATGTACTACGCGCTGCCGTCCTGGTACATCCGCACGACCGCGATCAAGGACCGCCTGCTCGCCGAGAACGACGCCACCACCTGGTACCCGTCGACGATCAAGTACGGCCGCTACGGCGACTGGCTGAACAACAACATCGACTGGGCGCTCTCGCGCGACCGGTACTGGGGCACGCCGCTGCCGGTGTGGCGCAATGACGCTGACCCGACTCGGCTCGTCTGCGTCGGATCGCTGGACGAGCTGCGCGAGCTGTCCGGCACCGAGCTGACCGACCCGCACCGCCCCTTCGTCGACGACGTGACGTTCACCCGTCCCGGCGAGGAGGGCACGTACCGCCGCGTGCCGCAGGTGATCGACGCGTGGTTCGACTCCGGCTCGATGCCGTTCGCCCAGCTCGGTGCGCCCCACCGCAACGCCGAGCTGTTCGAGGCGTCCTACCCTGCAGACTTCATCTGCGAGGCGATCGACCAGACCCGCGGGTGGTTCTACACGCTGATGGCGGTCGGCACGCTGGTGTTCGACCAGAGTGCCTATCGCAACGTCGTCTGCCTCGGGCACCTGCTCGCCGAGGACGGCCGCAAGATGAGCAAGCACCTCGGCAACATCCTTGAGCCGATCCCGCTGTTGGAGCAGCACGGCGCGGACGCGGTGCGCTGGTTCATGGTTGCGTCCGGCTCGCCGTGGTCCTCGCGCCGGATCGGGCACAAGGCGCTCGAGGAGATCGCGTCGAAGGTCATCCGGACGTACTGGTCCGTCGCGTCGTTCCAGTCGCTGTACGCGCGGGCGAACGACTGGGCGCCGGGATCGGCGACCGGCACGCCGACCCCGCTTGACCGCTGGGCGCTGTCGCGGGCACATCAGCTGGTCGGCGAGGTCGACGACGCGCTGGAGGCGTTCGACACCGCGCGCGCAGGCAAGGCGCTCGCCACCTACATCGACGACCTGTCCAACTGGTACGTACGCCGCTCCCGGCGCAGGTTCTGGGACGGTGACCCCGCGGCGCTCGCGACGCTGCATGAATGCCTCTACGTGCTCACGCTGTTGATCGCGCCGTTCACACCGTTCGTGACCGAGCGGGTGTGGGGCGCGCTGTTCGCCGGTCAGGCCGGCCTGCCCGACTCGGTGCATCTCGCCGCGTGGCCGAAGGTCGATCCGGAATCCGGCGTCATCGACCACACCCTGGACGCCCAGGTCGCGCTCGTCCGGCGGCTGGTCGAGCTCGGCCGCGCGGCACGTGCCGAGTCGGGCGTCAAGACACGTCAGCCGCTCGCCCGCGCGCTGATCTCGGCGCCTGGGTGGGCAACGCTGCCCGCGGCGCTGCGACAGGAGGTGGCCGACGAACTCAACGTCGCCGATTTGTCCGACGTCGCCGACACCGGTGAGCTCGTCGAGCTCAAAGTGAAGCCCGACTTCCGGGTGCTCGGACGCCGATTCGGCAAGACCACGCAGGCGGTCGCCCGGGCGATCACGACGGCCGACCCGGCGCAGCTCGCGGGCGCGCTGCGCGAGGGGTCCGCGCACGTCGTCGTCGACGGCGCAACCGTCGACATCAACGCTGACGAGGTCGTCGTTACCGAGACGCCGCGCTCCGGATGGGCCGTGTCGAGCGCCGGCCCTGACACTGTCGCGCTCGATTTGGAGCTGACGCACGAGCTCAGGCAGCTCGGCCTGCTCCGCGACGTCGTGCGCGTCGTGCAGGACGCCCGCAAGAACGCCGGGCTCGACGTCACCGACCGGATCGAGCTGTGGTGGCGGGTCGGCGGCTCACCCGAGCCCGCCGAGGCGATCCGTACGCACGCAGCTGCGCTGTCTGACGAGGTGCTCGCGGTGACGCTGACCGAAGGGCCGCCCGCAGGCGGCAGCGACACGTTCAGCGCCGAAGACGAGGATCTGGGCCTGCACCTGTGGTTGCGCCGCGCGGGCGGCTGACGACCGCGGCAAGCGTCAGGCGGACTTGCCGGCGTCGGCCTTGTCAGGCTCGCACAGCGAGCACGGGATGAATCCGTCTTCGGTCGCCTGGCTCAGCGGGATCGCCTCAGCCGGCTGGTCGTGCATCATGTCGCAGCCCTTGCGGTGATAGCGGGGGCGGCCGTCGACGACCCAGACGTCGACGTCTGCGGGCTCGGGCTCTTCGAGAAGGGTGGATGCCCGCAAGGGGCGGTCTGGCCCGCTGACGTGCCGGCCGCGGTCCGCGGACCGCGGCGTGCCACCGACCGAGATCGGTTCACGGCTGCGGTAGAGGAGCAGGCCCGCGACCACGCTGGCGACGAGCGAGACCACCAACCAGGTGGTGCTGGACAGCAGCAGGCCGACCGCCAGACTAACCAGCCCGGTGATCAGCAGCGCGACGATTGGCACGGTGAGCGCACCTCCTCATGCGGCCACGACCGAACTCAGGCCTGCGCCCGCTGGCCTTCCTGCGGTACGACAGGCTCGGCGCGATCGCTCGCGTCGAGGTCGCGCAACTGCGACTCGAGATAGCTCTTCAGGCGCGTACGGTACTCGCGCTCGAACGTCCGCAACTCCTCAACGCGACGCTCCAACGCGGCCTTGCGCTGCTCGAGCTGGGCGGTGATCGACGCGGCTCGCTGCTCGGCCTCCTGCACGGCCTGGGCCGCCTTCGCGCTGCTCTCGCGCTCGATCTGGTCGGCCCGGGCCTTGGCCTCGGCGAGGTGCTTGTCGGACTGGGTCTGCGCGTTGGTGAGGGCGGCATGCGCGTTCGCCTGAGCCTCGGCAAGAAGTCGCTCGGCTTCGGTCTTGGACTGCGCGAGGTGCTGATCGGCTGTCTGCTGGGCGAGCGCGAGCATCTGGACGGCTTGCGAGTGGTGCTCGTCGGACATGCTCGGGCCACCGCCGCCGCGTACCGCCGTCTGCTGCGCAGCCTGCGCCGCCTGAGCGGCCTGCTGCTGCGCCTGCTGGGCGGCGACCTGCGCCTGCTGTAGCTGCTGGCGGGTCTGGGCGAGCTGCTGCTCGGTCTGCGAGAGCTGCTGCTGCACCTGGACGAGCTGCTGCTGGGCACCGTCCTTGCCGTGCGTCAGCGCCTTCTCGAGCTCGCCGATGCGCGCCTGCAGGCGACCGTTGTCGTCGCGAACGGCCGCGAGCTCGGCCACGCTCGCGCCGCCGCCGTTGGCCACGATGCCACCACCACCTGGCCGCGCCTTGAGCTCGTTGTTCTCCTCGATGAGGCGCGAGAGCTCTACCTCGACGATGTCGAGGAAGGCGTCGACCTCCTCCTCGTCGTACCCGCGTTTGCCAATCGGAGGTTTCTTGAAGGCCACGTTGTGGACTTCGGCGGGTGTGAGTGGCATGCGGGTCACCTCGTGATCTAAGACGGAACCGGTCGGCGCCGACGTCATTGCTAGGTGCGGATGATGCAGGTGGTGCGTCGCGGTCGCAAGCCGACTCCGTCTAGCTCAAGAAGCCAGCGAGAGGGCAAGCCACCGCAGAGCCAGGATAGCGATGAGCAAAATCCACACGCTCAAATCCAGACTTACTGGGCCAAGACGTACCGGCGGGATCAGCCGCCGGAACAGTTTCACCGGAGGATCGGTGCTGCTGTAGACCGCCTCCAGGCCGATGGCAGCGACGCCCGCAGGGCGCCACGAGCGGGCGAACTGACGGGTGACGTCGATGACCACCCTTGCCACGATCATCAAGAAGTACAGGTACAGCACGAGTGCGACGACACTCCAGACCAGCGTCATCGACGACGTGTCCCTCCGTCCGTCACAGCACAGCCGACCCGGTGCCGGACGCGTGTGCTCGCGTCCATGGTGCCAGGGTCGGTCTGGGTTGCAGCGACGGGCTGTCAGGATTGGTTGAAGAAGACGCCCTCAGCCGCCCGAGCCTTGTCCTGCGCGGTCACGGTGACGTTGTGCGGGCTGAGCAGGAAGACCTTGGCAGTAACGCGTTCCAGTCGTCCGTGCAAGCCGAACGTCAGCCCCGCCGCGAAGTCGACCAGGCGCTTGGCGTCGGAGTCGTCCATCTCGGACAGGTTCATGATCACCGGGGTTCCGGTGCGGAAATGCTCGCCGATCGTGCGTGCCTCGTTGTACGTACGCGGATGCAGGGTAGTGATCCGGTACGAGGGGTACTCGACTTCGGCGTACTCGGGTCCGTACGCCTCGTCCTCGGAGTGGTACTCGCGCGGCACGAGGTGCGCACCGTCGCCGCCCCGGGTGTAGCGGGCATCCGCGTACTCGCCATGGCCAGTCGCGCCATCGCCGACAGCGTCCTCGTCATCCTCGACCAGGCCGAGGTAGACGCCCATCTTTCGCATGGCTCCGGGCATGTCGTCCTCCAGTACTTACGGATGTCTCGTTGGACGCTAGCCGAAAACGTCGCCTCGACGGCCAAGCAACGCCGTGCCGACGCGCACGTGTGTCGCGCCGTGCCGGATCGCCGCCTCGAGGTCCGAGCTCATTCCGGCGGAGATATCGGTGGCAGCAGGGTGCTGGGCGCGTAGTTCGGCCGCGATGGTCGCCAGCCGCTCGAACGCGTCGTCCGGATCCATGCCCAGCGGCGCGATTGCCATGACGCCGCGCAACCGCAGCGGTTCGGCTGCCGCGATCAGATCCGCGAGCGCGTGCAACCGCTCGGCGAGCACGCCGCCGCGCGCGGGGTCACCGTCCAGGCTCACCTGGGCGAACACCGCCAGCGTGCGTTCGGCCCGCTGCGCGCCGGACGCGAGCGCGGACGCGGTCGCGACCCGATCGACGGAGTGCACGACGTCCGCGTATCGCGCGATCGAGCGGCACTTGTTGGTCTGCAACGTGCCGACGAAGTGCCAGCGCAACGTCGGCACCTGCCACGCAGACGCGGCGCGCGCCAGCTCAGCGATCTTGGCTTTGGCCTCCTGGTCACGACTCTCGCCGATGTCGCTGATTCCCAGAGCCGCGAGGTTCGCGACGTCCGAGGCCGGGAAGCCTTTGGTCACCGCGACCAGCGTGACCGCGTGCGGATCTCGGTTCACCTTCGCGCACGCATCGACCAGCCGAGCCCGGACGGCGGCCAGCGCCGACACCAGTTCCGCGCGCCGTCGAGGGTCGAGAGGACCACTCACCGGACCGAACGCGTCACGACTTGAGGAAGTCAGGAACGTCGAGCTCGTCGTCGAGGCTGACCGGCGTGCGCCCGATGCCGGACGAGGGCAACGGCCACCGCGGGTCACGCTCGCGCTCGACCGGGGCCTTGGACCCGCCGTTTCCGCTCGCTGCCTCGGCCGCGACGGGCTCGCGCCGCACCTCGACCTTCTTGTATGGCAGCTGACCGCTGTCGAAGCCGGCCGCGATGACGGTCACCTTCACCTCGTCGCCCAGTGTGTCGTCGATGACCGCACCGAAGATGATGTTGGCGTCCGAATGCGCGGCCTCGGCGACGAGCGACGCCGCCTCGTTGATCTCGAACAGGCCGAGATCCGATCCGCCGTAGATCGAGAGCAACACTCCGTGCGCGCCCTCCATACTCGCCTCGAGCAGCGGGCTCGCGATGGCGATCTCGGCCGCGTTGCGCGCGCGTCCGTCGCCGCGGGCCGAGCCGATTCCCATCAGCGCCGAACCGGCGCCGCTCATCACGCTCTTCACGTCGGCGAAGTCGAGATTGATCAGCCCCGGCGTGGTGATCAGGTCGGTAATGCCCTGCACGCCGGACAGCAGCACCTGATCGGCGCTGCGGAAGGCGTCCATGACGCTGACGTTGTGATCGGAGATCTGCAGCAGCCGGTCGTTCGGGATGACGATCAGGGTGTCGCACTCGGCCCGCAGGCCCTCGATGCCCTCCTCCGCCTGGCTGGCGCGCTTCTTGCCCTCGAAGGAGAACGGGCGGGTCACGACGCCGATCGTCAGCGCACCGAGCTTGCGCGCGATGCTCGCGATGACCGGGGCCCCACCGGTACCGGTGCCGCCGCCTTCGCCGGCAGTAACGAAGACCATGTCGGCGCCCTTGAGCACTTCCTCGATCTCGTCCCTGTGGTCCTCGGCGGCTTTCTTGCCGACTTCCGGATTCGCGCCCGCACCGAGTCCACGGGTCAGCTCACGGCCGACGTCGAGCTTCACGTCGGCGTCGCTCATCAGCAGCGCCTGGGCGTCGGTGTTCACCGCGATGAACTCCACGCCTTTGAGACCGACCTCGATCATTCGGTTCACAGCGTTGACGCCGCCGCCGCCGACACCGACGACCTTGATGACCGCGAGGTAGTTGTGCGGTGGTGTCATGTTTCCCACTTCCGTGTTCGGCGGAGCCGGCGCATTGTCTTGTCCTGAACCCTCACCCTCAGGTAAACCCTTAACGTTATGTCAACCTACGAGCTTCATGCGACGGTAGTTAACGCTCGACCGCTTTCAAGCAGGCGCGCCGCACGCAGCCCTACGCGGTCAACATCAGTCGCCCGGCTCAGCGCGCGACGACGACGTCCGGATCGCTGACGTCGTAGGACGTTCCTGGCCGCGACAGCAAGGCAGGCAGCACTCGTGCCTTGTCCGCGCTGCGCTCGGCACTCCCCCAGCGCACGGTCCGTCCGTCGGTGAGCAGCAGCGTGATCGACAGCGGGCTGGTCGCCGTGACGGACGTCAGCTTCGCGAGCAGCGCCGGCGTGAGCGATCCGGCCACCGTCGCGACTGCCTGGCCCGTGGGTATCGCTTGCGCGCCGGTCGGCAGGTCGAAGCGCGGAAGCGCGCGCGGGACGGCACTGACCTTGCGGAACTGCTTGCCCGTCTCGTCGACGAGGACAGCCGAGTCGCCGGCTGACAGGTACCCGACGGCGACCCGTTCCTTGATCGTGATCACGACCGTCGACGGGTAGCTCACCTCGACCCGCGCCGAGGCGACGTCGGGCAGCGCCTCGACCCTGCCGGCCACTGCCCCGGTGTCCAGCCGTACCAGCGGAGCGCCGTGCGGCACCGCGCCGGCGGCGCGCACGCTCGCCGCCGAGAGACGGTGCGCGCCGTGCACGATCACCCGCTTCGCGCCGAGCACCGAGCTGAACGCGACGACCCACGTGCCGACGGCGAGCGCCCCGACCACGAACACCACCAGGATGACGCGACGAGCCGACCGCCGCGCGACGTCGTCGACGTCGTCGTCGCGGTCGGCTCGCAGCGTCTGCGTCATGTACTCGGCTCGGCGTCGGAGTTCGACTCGGCGACCTCGGCGATCTCGGCGATCTCGGCCAGGATCTCCGGGCAGAGCAGGTACACGTTGCCGATGCCCATCGTGAGGATCACGTCGCCGGGCTCGGCGATGTCGGCCAGCCGTCGCGACACGGCGGAGAAGCTCGGCTCATAGATCACACGCTCGCCGGTGAGCGGAATCTGCTCGGCGATGAGCGCGCCGCTGACTCCGGGTATCGGCTCCTCGCGTGCCGGGAAGATGTCCATCACCACGGCGATGTCGGCGATCGACATCGCGTCGGCGAACTCCGTGGCGAACGTCTGCGTCCGGCTGTACGTGCCGGGCTGGAACACGGCGATCAACCGTCCTTCGCCGACGACGGCCCGCGCGGCCGTGAGCACTGCGGCGACCTCGGTCGGATGATGCGCGTAGTCGTCGTACACGCTCACGCCGTGCTCCGTGCCGTGGTACTCGAAGCGGCGGTGCACGCCGCGGAACTCGCGCCACGCGTCCAGCACGACGTCTAGGTCGAGGCCGAGTTCGGCGCAGACGGTCAGCGCCGCACTGGCGTTGAGCGCCATGTGCCGGCCGATCAGCGCGCCGACGCGCACGCGCAACTGCCCGAGGCCCTCGCCCGCGGCAGTGAACTCGACACCGTCGGGGTACTCGACGATGTCGCGGACCTGGACGTCGGCGTCGTCTGCCTCGCCGTAGGTGCGCACCCGGCGCCCGGCCGCCCGTGCGTATCCGGTGATGCGCCGTGCACCCGGCTCGTCCGCGGACGCGAGCAGCAGCCCGTTGTGGTCGATGCGGTCGACGAACTGCTCGAACGCAGAGAAGATGCCCTCGAGGTTGCCGTGGTTCTCCAGATGATCGGCCTCGACGTTGGTGATCACGGCCATCGCCGGGCGCAGCAGCAGGAACGAGCCGTCGCTCTCGTCGGCCTCGACGATCGCAAGCTCGCCGCTGCCGAGATGCGCGTTCAGGCCGGTCTCGTAGAGGCTGCCGCCGATCGCGAACGACGGATCGAGCCCGCACGCCTGCACTGCCACGGTGAGCATCGAGGTGGTCGTCGTCTTGCCGTGCGTGCCGGAAATCGCGATGCACTGGCGATCTTCGAGCGCCGCCGACAGCGCCGCAGCCCGGCGAAGCATTGGCTTGCCGCTCTCGCGCGCAGCCGCGAACTCCGGATGCTTCGGGTTGATCGCCGTGGTGTAGACGAACGTGTCGGCGTCGTCGAGGTGTGCGGGCGAGTGTCCTATGTGGACGGTGGCCCCGACTGCGCGCAGCGCGGCGACCGTGTTCGAGTCGCGCGCCTCGCAGCCGCTGACGGGCACGCCCCGAGCGATCAGGATGCGCGCGAGGCCGCTCATGCCGGCGCCGGCGATGCCCATGACGTGCACGCGGCCGAGGTCGGCGAGCGGGGGGACGACGTCGGTGGCCGCGCTGCGGACGAGCGCGGCGCCCGGCGCGGCCCAGTCGGCGGGCCGGTCCGCGTCGGCGTCTCGGGTCGGTCGGCTCATCGCGCGCTCCGCGTTCCGAACCGCCGGTATTCGGCGGCGATGGTCAGCACTTGCCGGGCCAGGACGGTGTCGGCATCACGCGCACCAGCATGCCTTGCGGCGTCCGACATCGCATCGAGCACCGCCGGGTCGGTGATGCGTGGTGCGATCTCGTCCAAGATCCACTGGGCCGACAGGTCGACGTTGTCGACGAGCAAGCCACCGCCGGCGTGCACGATCGGCTCGGCGTTGTGCCGCTGTTCGCCACCGCGAAGCGGAAGCGGCACGTACGCGGCGGGCAGGCCGACGGCAGTCAGCTCGGCGCACGTCATCGCCCCCGAGCGGCACAGGACGAAGTCGGCCGCCGCGTAGGCGTACTGCATTTCGTCGACGTACGGCCTTATGACGTAAGGCGGTTCGCCGTCGGCGACGTCGACCGTGTTCTGCGGGCCGATGATGTGCAGCACCTGCACGCCCGCCGCGCGCAGGCCTGACGCAGCGTCCTGCATCGCGGTGTTGATCGCGCGAGCGCCCTGCGAGCCACCGGTGACGAGCAGCGTTGGCGCGTCGGCGAGCAGCCCGAACTGCGAGCGGGCCGTCGCCTGCAGGGCCGTACGATCGAGGCCCGCGATCGCCGGGCGTAGCGGTATGCCGACCGGGGTCGCGTGCGGCAGCTTGACGGCTGCCGATGCGGTGAACACGTGCCGGGTCATCCTCGCGGCGAGCCGGTTGGCCACGCCGGGTCGCGCGTTCGCCTCGTGGACGACGATCGGAATGCCATGTCGCCGCGCGGCGATGTAGGCCGGCAACGCGACGTATCCGCCGAATCCGACGACGACCTCGCTGCGATGCCGCTGCAGGATCTCGCCGGCGGCTCGCACGGCGTCAGCCAGCTTGCCGGGTGTGGCCAGCAGCGCGCGTCCAGGCTTGCGCGGTAGCGGCACCGGCGGTATCAGGTCGAGCGGGTAACCCCGCGCCGGGATCAGCGTGGTGTCCAGCCCGCGCTCGGTGCCGATGGCCGTGATCTGCGCGGTCTCGTCGAGCCGCATGATCGCGTCCGCGAGGTTCATGGCGGGCTCGATGTGTCCCGCGGAATGCCCGCCGGCGACCAGGATCCGTGGAGCGCTCACGCCCGTTTCCGTTCTCCGCGGGCGTGCCGGTACCGCGCGGGCGGCGCCGTGCGGCGCGGCGGCGGGAGCCGATGCACGGCAGACTGCGGTCGTTGCGGCGCGGCCCGGCGCGGTTGAGCCGGCGGTGCAGGTTTCTTGGCCGGCGCCTGCCGCTTCGGGCGCCGCTTGGGCGCGGCATATGCCTTGGGTATCGGAACGCGCAGCCACCGCTCCAGCCGGCCACGCGTGCCGTTGGCCGCGGCCCGCTGTGCCGCCGCGACGGCCGCGGGCTCGTGCCGCGCGAAGCTGACGAGCATCCCGAACACGAGGAACGTCGCGAGCAGCGAGGTGCCGCCTGCCGAGATGAACGGCAGCGGGATGCCCGTGACGGGCAGCAGGGCCGTCACGTAACCGACGTTGATCACGGCCTGGCCGCAGATCCATACCGTCGCCCCGGCCGCCGCCAGCCGGACGAACGGATCGGCGCTGCGACGGGAGATCCGCATGCCTGTGTACGCGAACAGCGCGAACAGCACCAGCACCGCGACGCAGCCGATCAGCCCCAGCTCCTCGCCGATCACCGAGAACACGAAGTCCGTACTGGCATTGGGAACCCAGTCGTACTTGGACGTGCCGTTGCCCAGTCCGACGCCGAACACGCCCCCCGACGCGAGCGCGTACAGCCCCTCGACCGTCTGGTAACCAGCTCCCTTGTGTTCCTGGAACGGGTGGATGAACGTCATCAGCCGCTGCAGCCGATACGGCTCCAGCACCGCCAGCAGGGTGACCGATGCGCCGACGGCGACGATCACGAGCGCGAAGTACCGCAGCGGCAGCCCGAGCATCCACAGCAGTCCGAGCAGGATCAGCACGAAGCAGACCGTCGTGCCGAGATCGGGTTCGAGCATGACCAGCGCGCAGACGAGCACGAACGCGGGCACCAGCGGGATCAGGACGTGGCGGACGCGCTTGAGCGTGCGCAGGTGCTGCTTGCGGGCGAGCAGGTCGGCGCCCCAGAGCAGGATCGCGAGCTTCGCCAGTTCCGACGGCTGGACCTGCAGCGGCCCGAAGTCGACCCAGCGCCGGGATCCGTACACGCCGACGCCGATGCCCGGCACCAGCACGGCGACGAGCGCGACGATCGAGATGATCAGCAGCGGATAGGCCATCAACCGGAACCGGCGCGGGTTCGCTCGCATCGCGAACCAGAAGATCGGCAATCCGACGACGACGAACTCGATCTCGCGGACGAGCTGCGTCCAGATCGCCGAGTGTTCGTCGTGCGAGGCGGAGATCGTGGTGGACGCAGCCATCAGCACGCCGAAGGCGAGCAACCCGCCGCCGGCGAGCAGCAACAATTGCGCGGACGTGTAGGGGCGGTCCAGGTAATGACCGACCGTGCGGGTGGATGCTCGCCAGCGCCTGAGCCGCTTCGACGACTCGGGCGCGGCAGTCGCGCCGCTCACGTCGCGTCGAGCGCGGCAATGGCGGCTGCGAAGGCCGCGCCGCGAGCCGCGTAGCCGGTGAACATGTCGTAGGACGCGGCCGCCGGGGCGAGCAGCACCGTGTCGCCGGGACGCGCGAGTCCGGCCGCGGCGCGTACCACCTCGGTCATCGCACCATCGTCGGTCCTAGACACGTCGATCACCGGGATCTCGGGGGCGTGTCGGGCCAACGCGGCATGCAGCAGCGCACGATCGGCGCCCAGCAACACGACTCCACGCAGCCGGGACGCGGCCGATGCCACGAGCTCGTCGACCGGCGTGCCCTTGAGTTGGCCACCGGCGATCCAGACGACCCGGTCGTATGCGGACAGCGACGCGCCGGCCGCGTGCGGGTTGGTGGCCTTGCTGTCGTCGACGAAGCGCACACCGTCCCGCTCGACGAGGAACTGATTGCGGTGCGGGTCCGGCACGAATGCGCGGAGACCGCGCCCGACCGCGTCCGCGGCAACGCCGTGAGCACGCGCGAGCGCGGCCGCCGCGAGCGCGTTCGACACGTTGTGCGGGCCCGGCGGGCGGATCTCGTCCACGCGAATGAGCTCGACCGGCTCGGCGCTGAACGCGTGGTCGACCAGGACGCCGTCGACGATGCCGAGCTGGCCGGCGACGGGCTCGCGCCGGGTCACACCGACCTTGCGACCCTGTGCCCGCGACTCCGCGCCGGCCAGCAGCTCGGCGACATGCGGGTCGTCGATGTTGCCGATCGCCACCGGCGTGTCCCAGACCCGCGTCTTGGTCATCGCGTAGGCGCCCATCGACCCGTGCCAGTCGATGTGATCAGGCGCGAGGTTGAGCAGTGCGCCCGCCTCCGGCTCTACCGTGGCCGACCAGTGCAGCTGGAAGCTGGACAGCTCGACGGCCAGCACGTCGTAGGGCGGCTCGGCGGTGACGGCGTCGATGATCGACACGCCCACGTTGCCGACCGCGAGCGCGCGGAGTCCGTCGGCTTGCAGGATTGCCTCGAGCATCCGCACGGTCGTCGTCTTGCCGTTCGTGCCGGTCACCGCGAGCCACGGCGCCGCGTGCGCGTCGCGCAGCCGCCACGCCAGCTCGACCTCGCCCCACACGGGCAGTCCGGCCTCGAACGCCGCGACGAGCAGCGGGTGATCCGGCCGCCAGCCAGGCGAGGTGACCACTACCTCGACGCCGTCGGGCAGACGCTCGGCAGAGCCGACGAACCGCGCGCCGGCGGCGACCAGTCCGGCCACGGACTCGTTTTCGGCGGAGTCGCTGAGCAGCACACTCGCACCGCGCGCGAGCAGTGCGCGCGCGGCTGGCACGCCGGCGACGCCGATCCCGCAGACGAGCACCGTGCGATCGGCGAACCGCTCAGCCATTGCCGACGAACTCGGCGTAGAACAGGCCCACTCCGAATGCGACCGCGATGCCGGCGATGATCCAGAACCGGACGATGATCGTGACCTCGTCCCAGCCGGACATCTCGAAATGGTGGTGGATCGGCGACATCTTGAACGCCCGCCGCCCAGTGCCCGTTCGCCATCGGGTGAACTTGAACCAGCCGGCCTGGATGATGCCGGACAACGTGACCACCGCGAACAGACCGCCTAGCACGACCAGCAGGAGCTCCGTACGCGAGAGTATGGCCAGGCCGGCCATCAACCCGCCGAGCGCCATCGACCCGGTGTCGCCCATGAAGATCTGCGCAGGGGACGCGTTCCACCACAAGAACCCGAAGCACGCGCTCATCGCAGCCGCGGCGATGATCGCGAGGTCGCGCGAGTCACGCACTTCGTAGCAGCCCTGCGGCCCACCGCCCGGCCCGCAGATGTGGCGCGCCTGGATGAACGCGATCAGCGTGAACGCGCCGAACACCATCGCGGCCGCGCCGGCCGCAAGGCCGTCCAGCCCGTCGGTCAGGTTCACCGCGTTGGACGTCGCCGAGATGATGACGTACGCGAGCACGACGAACCCGAATGCGCCGATACCGAACGCGGTGACGTCGCGGACGTAGGAGACGTGCGTCGAGGCAGGCGTGAGCCCCATCCGGTTGCGAAACGCCAAAGCCAGCACCCCGAACGTGACCGCGACGACCAGCTGGCCACCGAACTTCGCGCGCGCCCGCAGGCCGAGACTGCGCTGTCGGCGCAGCTTGATGAAGTCGTCCAGGAACCCGACGACGCCGAGCCCGACCATCAAGAACAACAGCAGCAGCCCGGACGCGGTCGGCCCCCGGCCGCCCTGGAACGCCGTGACGATGTGCGCCGCGAAGTAGCCGACGATCGTCGAGCCGATGATGACCACCCCGCCCATGGTGGGCGTTCCGCGCTTGACCATGTGCGTCGGCGGCCCGTCGTTGCGGATCTCCTGCCCGAACCCGCGCTTGCGGAAGAACTGCACGACGAGCGGGGTGCAGAGGATCGAGCAGAGCAGTGCGGCGAGCGCCGCGGCAAGTGCGGTTCTCACGGCCGCGCCTGCGCGACGTCGGGCGCCATCTCGTCACCGAGCGCGACGGCTACGCGTTCGAGGCTGGCCGACCGTGATGCCTTGACGAGGACGACGTCGCCCGGCCGCACCTGCGCGCGGAGCAGGGTGATAGCTGCATCGGTGTCGGGCACCCATTCCGCGTTCAGCCCGGCCGCGCCTTGCACGATCGCCCGTGCCTGCTCGCCGACCGCGACCAGGCGCCCGACGGACAGTTGCGCGGCGAGCCGTCCGACAGCTTCGTGCGCCGGCGTTGCGGCGTCGCCGAGTTCGGCCATCGGCCCGAGCACTGCCCAGGTGCGCGCCATGTGGTCACGCCCGATCCAGGCGAGCGTCTCGAGCGCCGCGCGCATCGACTCGGGGTTGGCGTTGTACGCGTCGTTGAGGATCAGCACGCCGTTGCGCTCACGCGGCTCCATGCGCCGGCTCGACCTGGCGGTCGCGTCGCTCAAGGCCTCCGCCGCAGCGTCCAGCGGCATCCCGCATTGCAGCGCGACGGCAGCTGCGGCGAGCGCGTTGCCGACCTGGTGGCGACCGATCACGCGCAGCGCGACCGGCGCGGATTCGCTGTCCGCGTGCAGGCGAAACACCGCGCGGCCCAGATCGTCGAGCCGCACGTCGGTGGCCCGCACGTCCGCGCCGGCCGACTCGCCGAACGTCACGATGCGCGCAACCGTTCGCGACGCCATCGCGGCGACGAGCGGATCGTCGGCATTCAGTACGGCGACTCCGCCGACCGCGGGCAATGCCTCGACCAGCTCGCCCTTGGCCTGCGCGATCGCGTCCTGCGAGCCGAACACGCCGACGTGCGCGCTACCGACGTTCACCACCACGCCGATCCGCGGCGGCGCGATGTCGGTGAGGTAACGAATGTGTCCAATCCCCCGTGCGCTCGTCTCCAAGACGAGGAAGCGAGTGTCCACTGTGGACAGTAGCACTGTGTACGGATGTCCTAACTCATTGTTGAACGACTCGGGCGGGGCGATCGTCGGGCCGAGCCGCTCGAGCAGCTGAGCCAGCAGGTCCTTCGTCGACGTCTTGCCGGTCGATCCGGTCACTGCCACGACGGTCACGCCGGTGAGCCGGCGCACCACCGCCGAGGCCAGTGCCGCGAGCGCGGAGAAGCCGTCGGCCACCTCGATACTCGGCGCGTCGACCGGTCGGGTGACGATCGCCGCCACGGCGCCGGACGCGATCGCCTGGCCGACGAAGTCGTGGCCGTCGGCGTGCTCGCCGGGAAAAGCAAGGAACAGCCCGCCGCGCGTGACCCGTCGCGAGTCGAACTCGACCGGGCCGGTGACGGGCGTATCGGGGTCGGCGCCGCGCAGTCGTCCACCGGTGATCTCCGCGATGTCGGCGAGCGTGAGGCCTATCAACTCATGCGCTCCTCGATCGCCCGGCGAAGGACGTCGCGATCGTCGAACGGGTGGACCACCCCGGCGACCTCCTGCCCGGTTTCGTGCCCCTTGCCCGCGATGAGCACCGTATCGTGCGGGCCGGCAGCAGAGACGGCGGCCTCCACGGCGCTCGCGCGGTCGCCGATCTCGCGGACGTCCCCCCGCTCGGACGCCGGCACGGCCAGCGCGCCGGACAGCATCGAGGCACGAATCGCCGCCGGGTCCTCCGAGCGCGGGTTGTCGTCGGTGACGATGAGCAGGTCGGCGCCGCGCGCTGCCACCTCGCCCATGACCGGCCGCTTCGCGCGGTCGCGGTCACCACCGCAGCCGAGCACCACGATGAGCCGTCCCTTGGTCAGCGGCCGCAGAGCGCCCAGCGCGCCCTCGACGGCAGCGGGCTTGTGGCTGTAGTCGACAACCGCGAGAAATGGCTGGCCGGCGTCGATCCGCTCCATACGCCCCGGTACGGATGCACCGGAAACGGCGGGGGCAGCGACCTCGGCCGAGACGCCCGCGGCGTCGAGAATCGCGAGCGCCAGGAGGGCGTTCGCCACGTTGTAGCTACCCGGCACGCCACACCCGGCCGTCACGTCCACGCCGGGACCGGTCGCCCGGAAGATCGTGCCGCCGTCGGGCGTCGCATGGATCTCGCTGGCGCGCCACGTTGCGGTCGGGTCGCCCGTAGTGCTCACGGTCGCGACGCCGGCGCCGACGAGCGACGCGAGCCGGCGTCCCCACTCGTCGTCGACGACCACGATCGCCGTGCGCGCCCGTCCGTCGAACAACCGCGCCTTCGCGGCGAAGTAGTCGTCCATGTCGCGGTGGAAGTCGAGGTGGTCCTGCGACAGGTTGGTGAACGCGACCACCGCGAAGTCGATGCCGTCAGCTCGTCCCATCGCCAGTGCGTGACTCGACACCTCCATCGCCACCGCGGCGGCGCCCCGCTCGCGCATCACCGCGAGCAGCGCCTGCACGTCGGGCGCCTCGGGCGTCGTGAATCCGGTCTTGACGGCCTCGTCGCCGATGAGCGTGGCGACCGTGCCGATCAGCCCGCTCACTATGCCCGCCGCCGTCAACCCGGCCCGTACCAGGTAGGCCGTCGTGGTCTTGCCACTCGTGCCCGTGATTCCGAGCACCGGCACGGCCCGGCTCGGTCGTCCGTAGATCTCGGCTGACACAGCGCCCAGCCGGGCCCGGACGCTGTCGACCACCACGACAGGTACGCCCGGCGGCACGAGCAGCAGCCCGTCGCGGTCGGTGAGCACCGCGACCGCACCACCAGCGGACGCGGCCGTGGCGAACCTGGCACCGTGCGCTCCGCGTCCGGGCAAGCCGGCGAACAGGTCGCCGGCGCGGACCCGGCCGCTGCTCGCCGTGACACCGCTGACCGGCACGTCCGCACCGATCAGCTGACCGCCGACGAGGGTGGCCAGCGCGCCGAGACGTTGCGGCTCGACCTGCCCCGGCCGAGGCAGGGCCTCGCGGCGCTCAGACATGTCAGCACACGGTACTGGGGCTGCTCAGCCTTGTTACCGCGTCACACACCAGCAGCGGGACGTGTCGGGATTGCGAGCCGGTCGGCGGGATGTGCGCGTGCTGCAACTCGTAGGTCGCGATCTCGTGGTACAGCGGCGCAGCAACGTCACCGCCCTCGAGGCCGTGCGCCGGGTTGTCGATCATGATCGCGACGACGAACTGCGGGTTGTCGGCCGGCGCGATGCCGGCGAAGGTGTCCCAGTTCATCCAGTCGCTGTACCTGCCGCCGTGCGCCGGATCGGGCTGCTGCGCCGTCCCGGTCTTGCCGGCGATCCGATAGCCGTCGATGGCCGCCTTGACCCCGGTGCCGCCCGGGAGGATGACCGATTCCAGCATCGTCCGCACCGTCTTTGCCGTCTTGGCGCTCACGACACGTATGCCGGCCGGCTGCCGGGTGACGCTCGTGGCACCCTCGGCGTCGGTGACCGATCCGACGATGCGCGGCGGCACCCGGACCCCGTCGTTGGCGATCGTCTGGTACATCCCGGCGAGCTGCAGGACGGTCATCGCTTCACCTTGCCCGATCGGCAGGTTGGCGAACGACGATCCGGACCAGGTGTCGGGAGTGGGCAGGATGCCGGCGCTCTCGCCGGGCAGCTCGATCCCCGTGCGGGTGCCGATGCCGAACTTGCTCTCGTACTTGTACCAGGCCGCGCCGCCGAGCTTCTGCGCGATCTTGAGCGTGCCCACGTTCGACGACTGCGCGATGACGCCGGTCGAGGTGAACGTCTGCGTCGGATGCCACCATGCGTCGTGCACGGTGACATCGCCGATGTCGACGCTGTCCGGGACGCGGAAGGTCGACTTCGTGGTGATCAGCTTCTTCTCGATCGCCGCGGAGAACGTCACGACCTTGTTCGCGGATCCCGGCTCGAACACGGTCTCGATGGGCGGGTTCAGCGGCTTGTCGCCGATCGAGTCCGTCTCGGCGGGATTGAACGTGCCGTTCGAGGCCAGTGAGAGCACCTGACCGGTGCGTGCGTTGAGGATGGCCACCTGCCCGCCGCGCGAGCCCGAGGCCTTCACGGCGGCGTCGAGGTACTTCTGCACCGTGAACTGCAGATCCTGGTCGATGGTCAGCGCCACGGTGCCGCCGTTGACAGCGTTCTCGCGGACGTTCGGCCCGCTGGGGTTGACGTTGCCCTGCCCGTCGACGGCATACGTGAGGCTGCCGTCGTGACCGGCCAGCACGTTGTTGTACCCGTACTCGATGCCGGCGCCCCCGCTGCCGTCCGAATGGACCATGCCGACGATGTTCGCGGCCGTCGACTGCGCCGGGTACTGGCGCTGCGTCGTCGCCTGCGTGTAGATGCCGTGCAGCTTCAGCGCCGCGACCTGCCGCGCGACCTGGGGCGGCAACGCCCTCGCCAGCACGGCGTACTGCCCCGGCTTGCCGAGCAGGATCTGCAGGTCGGACTGCCTGCGGTGCAGCAGCGGGGCGAGCCTGGCCGCGTACGAGGCACGGTCGCGAGCCGCGATCTGCTGGGGGTCAGCGGTGATGTCCTGCGCGTTGGTCGTGTAGGCGAGCACCGTGCCCGTCCGGTCGACGATCTGGCCGCGCAGCGCGTGCAACTCGACCGTGTCGACGCGTTGTGCCGCGGCCGCACCCGCGTAACCGGCGCGGTCGACGCCCTGCAGCTGGACGAGCCGGCCGCCGATGACCACCAGCAGCGTGCACACGGCGGCGAAGCCGACCCGCAGTCGCCGATCGAACGCGCCCAACGTGATCGGCTTGCGGCGCCTGCGCCGGGGGCGACGTTGAGCACGCGGCTTCGGCGGCGGCGGTGACTTGCGCCGGACCGGTGGTGGCTGTCGCCTGGTGGGTACTGCCTGTCGCTGCGGCGGCTGCCTGCGAGCCTGCTGGAGCGGTGCCTGCTTGACCGCGGCGGGCCGACGGGTAGGCGTCGGCTTGCGGACCGGCGCGGGCTGCCGCGGGGGGGCCGGCCGCCGCGGGGGGGCCGGCTGCCGCGCCGGACGAGGCGGCGCGACGCGATGCGGCTGCGGCGGGCGTGGCCTCGGCGCCCGCCCACCGGTTCCGGGGGCGGGCCGGCGGCGAGGATCGCCGGGCGGCCGGATCATCGGGCGGCCGGCGCGGTGGTCGGGTGCGTGGCCGGCTTGGTCGCCTTCTTCGCCGGCTTGGTCGCCTTCCTGATCGCCTTCTTGGCCGGTTTCTTCGGCGGGTTCGGCCGCAGCGGTGGCGGCGCGGTGGCCGGCTGCGGCTCGCCGAGCACCTTGACGCTGCCGTCGGGCTGGATGCTCAGGAACGCGGGATTGCCAGCCGGCACCATGCCGAGCTTCGCCGCGTCGCTGGCCAGGGCGGCCGGCGCCTGGCGTGCGGCGAGCTCGGCCTGCACCTGCTGGACGTCGTCTGCGAGGTTGGCGTTCGACTGCGACAGCGCGTTGCGCCGAAGCTCCTCGGCCGCCGCCGCGGTGTTCAGCGCGAGCAGCGAGCACATCCCGCCGATGAGCAGACCGGCGACCAGCAGCACGAACGGCGCACGACGGGGGCCGGTACGGACCACCGCCTGAGGGGCCCGCGACGCGACGAGCCTGGGCCGCGTCCACCCGGTGCTCTTCGGATGCTGACGCTTGGCCGGATGCGGCCGAGCGGGTACCGCACGAGGACGGGCCGGTACCGCACGCGGCCGAGCGGGCACCGCACGCGGCCGAGCCGGCGCTGCCCGCCGGGTCGCGCCACCGTCGCCGACACGCGCCGGGGCACTCATGCCGGCTCCCGGATCCGCTCGGCGGCGCGCAGCCGTACCGACGCCGCCCGTGAATTCGCGTTCACTTCGGCGTCGGTGGCGCCCTCGCCGCGCGTGAGCAGCCGCAGCTGTGGACCGCGATCGGCGAGCGGCACCGGCAGTTCGGGCGGTGTCGTGTCGACTGCCAATCCGGCGAGTGCCTGCTTGACCAGGCGATCCTCGAGGGAGTGATACGAGAGCACGATGATCCGACCGGCGACACGCAGAGCGGCGATCGCGCCGGGCAGCGCCTCCCGCAGGGCGTCCAGCTCGCCGTTGACCTCGATCCGCAGCGCCTGGAACGTGCGCTTGGCCGGGTGCCCGCCAGTGCGGCGGGTCGCTGCCGGGATGGACGAGCGGACGAGCTCGGCCAGGCGCGCCGTCGACGTGAGCGGCTCACGGACGCGCTCGCGGGCGATTGCCTGCGCGATCCGCAGCGCGAAGCGCTCCTCGCCGTACTCGCGGAGCACGCGGGCGAGCTCAGGCACCGGATAGGTGTTGACGATCTCCGCGGCAGTCCGGCCGGCGTCCTGGTCCATCCGCATGTCGAGCGGCGCGTCCTGGGTGTACGCGAAGCCACGCTCTGCCACGTCGAGCTGCATCGACGACACGCCGAGGTCGAAGAGCACGCCGTCGACTCGCGGCAGGCCGAGCGATGTGAGCACCTCTGGCATCCGGTCGTACACGGCGTGGACGAGATGGGTCCGCGGTCCGAACGCGGCGAGACGTTCCCGGCTGCGTTCGAGGGCTGCCGGATCACGGTCGAGCCCGACAAGCGTCAGCTGCGGATGCGCGGCGAGCAGCGCGGCCGCGTGGCCGCCGAGGCCGAGCGTCGCGTCGACGGCGACAGCCGGGCGGTCAGCCAGCGCCGGACCGAGCAGGGCGAGGACGCGATCGAGCATCACCGGGACGTGTTCCGCACGCGAGGCCGACGCCGCGTCGCGCGCGTCGTCTGGTGCGTCCATCAGCGTCTCGTCCTTCGCTCTAGGCGGCTCATCGGCTTGTCGGTGGCGGCGGCTGGGCCGCCCTGTTGATTGCTTCGTCCGGCCGGGTCCCCGCCCGCCGGTCTCCGCGTTCTCGCTTGGCACCGGGGAAGGTGCACCAAGAAAGAGGCGGCGACGGGAGGAGGCCGGGCCGGACGATCGCTTGTCGGTGAGCATCAGGGCACGGTCACAGCAGCCCCGGCAGCACCTCCTCGGCGGCGTCGGCGAAGGTCTGTTCGGTGTTGTCGAGGTACTCCTGCCAGGCGTTGGCGTCCCAGACCTCGACGCGTGTGTTGGCCCCGATGACCACGCTGTCCTTGGTCAGCCCGGCGTAGTGCCGAAGCGGCTGCGGCACGGTGATCCGGCCCTGACCGTCGGGCACCTCGTGCGAGGCACTCGCGAAGAAGACGCGGCTGTAGTCGCGAACGCGCCGATCGGTGACCGGCGCGGTACGGAGCAGTTCGGTGAGCCGGTTGAACTCGGTGACCGGGAAGACGAACAGGCAGCGCTCCTGGCCCTTGGTGATCACGAGCCCGCTCTCCAGTTCGGAGCGGAACTTCGCGGGCAGTGCGAGGCGCCCCTTGTCGTCGAGGCGCGGCGTGTGCGTACCGAGGAACATCGGTTGCACCCCCCACCTCGGTCAGAGTCCTGATCGGCTGTCCCCACAGCGCCCCACCGTACCCCACTTTCCGCCACCGTCAACGACGACACCCGCCCACGGAGGGGTCCGATGCATGCTTGACGTGAGGAAATCCGGAGTGTCCAGTGTGGTGGGGAGCCACATCCGGGTCACGCCCCGTTATCCGGACGTGTTCAGATTCGGGAATACTCGACGCGACACTCCGCACATGGCGAAACCGGGCCCCGAATTCAGGGCGGCCGAGTGCGCAGGGACGGCAGAGGGGCCAAGAGATTGGTGGAGCGCGTGGAAAATCCGCATCCAGACGACCGTTCGCATCCGCCCGCAGTGGCGGCCAGGCATCCCGGGGCAGGTTTGCAAGCTGTGGTGGATCTCGACGAAATCGGCGCCGTTCGGACCGTCGGCCAACGGATCGTGGCGAACATCGAGCAAGTGATCGAGGGCAAGGCAGGCACCATCCGGCTCGGCTTGGCGGTGTTGCTCGCCGAAGGGCACCTGCTGATCGAGGACGTGCCCGGCGTCGGCAAGACGAAACTCGCCAAGGCGCTCGCGCGGTCGATCGACTGCTCGGTGCGCCGGGTCCAGTTCACGCCGGACCTGCTGCCCAGTGACATCACCGGTGTGAGCGTCTACAACTCCGAGTCGCGCGACTTCGAGTTCAAGCCGGGGCCGGTGTTCGCCAACATCGTGGTCGGCGACGAGATCAACCGCGCGTCCCCGAAGACCCAGGCGGCCCTGCTCGAGTGCATGGAGGAGCGGCAGGTCACAGTCGACGGCGTCACGTACCACCTCGAGACGCCGTTCATGGTGCTCGCCACGCAGAACCCGATCGACATGGAGGGGACGTACCCGCTGCCCGAGGCGCAGCGCGACCGGTTCACCGCGCGAATCTCGATGGGCTATCCCGACCACGCGGCTGAGATGGCGATGCTCGCCGAGCATGCGTCCACCGATCCGCTCGACGCCCTGGAGCCGGTCTCGGATGCGGCCGAGGTGCGAGCGCTGATCGGTGTCGTCCGCGCAGTGCACGTCGCCGAGGGCATCAAGGCCTACGCGGTCGACCTGGCCGACGCGACGAGGCGCGCCGTCGACGTGCGACTCGGCGCCTCCCCCCGCGCGACGTTGCAACTGCTACGCGCGGCTAAGGCATGGGCGGCACTCGACGGCCGCGACTACGTGATTCCCGACGACGTGCAGGCGCTCACCGGCCCGGTGCTGGCGCACCGACTGCTGTTGACCGCCGACGCCAGCATCGGTGGGCGCAGCCCCGAGGACGTCCTGACCAAGGTCGTCACCGCGGTACCGATCCCCGCGCCCGACCAACCGGGTCGCCGGTAGACCATGCAGCGCATCCGGCCCGGCTTCACCACCCGCGCGCGCTGCCTGGTCGCGGGAGGTCTCACCGCCGCGATCTGCGGGTTGCTGTTCGGCGAGACCGACCTGGTTCGCGCGGGCTGCCTCGTGGTCGCGGTGCCCGTCGTCGCGGCGATCATCGTCAACCGGTCTCAGGTCACCATCGCCAGCCGCCGCGGCGTGTCGCATGCGCGTGCGGCGGCCGGATCCGAGGTGGTCATCCAGCTGACGGTCACCAATCGCTCACTGCTCCCGACCGGCGCGCTGATGCTCGAGGATCGCCTTCCGGCCGGACTGACCGGGCGGGCCCGGTTCGTGCTCGACGGCCTCAATGGTCGCGAGACGCGCACCGTCGCGTACCACATGCCGGCGCTCCCCCGCGGCAGCTACAACGCCGGTCCGCTGCGGGTACGGCTCACCGATCCGTTCGGGCTCATCGACGCGACGCGATCGTTCACCGCGCGGTCGCGATTCGTGATCACCCCGATCGTCGACCGACTCCCGGACCTGCACCTGCCGAACTCATGGGATCTCGGCGAGAATGCCGGCAGCCACTCGATCGGCTCGAGAGGCGCCGACGACGCGTCCACCCGCGAGTGGCGACACGGCGACGACCTCCGCAAGATCCACTGGCGATCCACCGCGCGCACCGGCGCGATCATGGTGCGCCACGAGGAGCGTCCCTGGCAGGGGCACGCCACGTTGGTACTCGACCTGCGTGCGCACGCGCACAACGCGTCCCCGCACGCTGCCTCGATCGGCGACGACCGCGACGACCGCAGCATCGAGTGGGCGATCAGTGCGGTCGCCAGTATCGGCAGCCAGCTGTTCCTGACCGGGCGCGAAGTCAGCCTGATCGCCGACCCGGCAGCCGGCGAGCGGATTCGATTCGCAGCGCAGAGCTCGTTCGTCGACCACCTCGCCGAGGTGGTCCCGACCAGTAGCGACAGCCTGCTGGCGGCGGTACCGCACCTGCGGGCCGCGATGCGCGATTCCACCGTCGTCGCCGTACTCGGCCGGGTTGACGACGCGAGCGTGCACGCGCTCGCCGAGGCGCACCCGCGCGGCTCGGCCACACCGGCGTTCGCGATGCTGCTCGACGTCGACTCCTGGTACAACGCCGGCGCGGGCGATCAGGCCGCGGCTGAGGGCGCGAGCCCCGCGCCGGGCACGATCTGGACGGCCGAGAGCCGGCGTGTCGCCGAGACACTGCGCGCCGCTGGTTGGTGCGTGGTGCCTGCCCGAGCCGGCGACTCGATCCCCTCGGTGTGGACGCGCCTGCTGCGCCAGCGCGCTGCTGCGCCGGGCAGCTCGGCGACGCTGGCCGCCCCCCGACTGACGACGCTGCAATGACGACCGCACCGCCGGCGACGCGCCCATACCCGGCCATCTCGACGGTCATGGGGGCCGGCCCGGAGAACGCGGCACGCCGTACGGGTGCGGCACTCGTCGCGTCCGCCCTCTCGGTGCTGCCGCTGCACCAGGTGTTCACCGACTGGTCCTGGCTGCCTGACATCTGGGTCGCGATGCTGCTGACGATCGGGCCTGCAGCCCTGCTGCGCATGCGGTGGGCCGCGCGCAGCGTCCAGTTGCTGCCTGGGCTCGCGATCACCGCGTGCTACCTCACGGTGCGCTTCGTGCCGGATCACGCGTGGGTCGGACTGCTTCCCCTGCACGGCACGTGGCATGACATCGCGACCTTGACGTCCGCATTCGGCGACACCATCAGAGACAGCTCAGCACCACTGCACTCCACGGTGCCGGTGCGCATGATGCTCGCCGCGCAACTGACGCTGCTCGCCGTGGTCGTCGACCTGCTCGCCGTCGTGGCGCGGCGCCCGGCACTGGCCGGCGTGCCGTTCCTGCTGCTGTTCACCATCGCCGGGGCGGTGCCCCGGCATGCGGTCGCCTGGGTGTGGTTCGGCGCAGCGGCCGCCGGCTACCTGCTGCTGCTCGGCTCCGACGCCCGCGACGAACTGTCGCGCTGGGGACGCCTCATGCCGCGCAGCGTCGGAGCCTCGCGCGCCGCGGTCAAGGCGCTGTCCGCGCGGCGCATCGGCGCCATTGCGATCGCGTTGGCCGTGCTCGTGCCGCTCATCCTGCCGGTGCGGTCGAGCAACGTGCTGGCCGACGCACTGCACGGTGGCACCGGCGGCAACGGCAAGGATGGCGTCAGCCTCTCGCCGTTCGCGTCGTTGAAGGGCGAGCTCAACCGCAAGAATCCCGAGACGCTCTTCCACGTCACGACGACCGGTCTCGGCGGCCGCGACCCGTTCTACCTGCGCCAGGTGGTTCTCGACCGCTACGACGCCTCGGGCTGGCGGCAGAGCGACCCGGGCCACACCGAGCGGCTCGACTCGACCCAGTTCGAGACCGATCCGGCGTCGGATCGAGCAGCCGTCGTGAGCTATTCGGCGGCGATCCAGATCGACAAGCTCAACGACGTCGATGCTCCGATCTTCGGGGCGCCTACCGGCATGAGCGGCCTGTCCACCCGGTGGGCATGGAGCCCGCAGAACGGAGTAATCACCGGCGGGCGAACCGGGTCCGGCGACAAGTACACCGAAGATGTCGCCGAGCCGGATCCGACGCTCAGCCAGCTCCAGAACGCCCGGGCGCCGGAGGACCTCAGGTCGTTGGCGCGCTGGCGGGAGTTCCCAGCCGACATGCCTCCCGCGGTCATATCGCTGGAGAAGACCGAGACGGCCAACGCCAAGACTCCTTACGGGCGGGCCCGGGCGATCTTCGACTACTTTGCCGATCCGAAGAACGGCTTCAGCTACAGCCTCACTACCAAGGCCGGAGACTCCGGCAGCGACCTGCAAGATTTCATCCTGTTGAACAAGACAGGCTTCTGCCAGCAGTACGCGGCGGCAATGGCCATCATGCTGCGGATGGCGGACGTGCCAGCGCGAGTGGTGCTCGGCTACACGCACGCCAAGCCCGACGCGAACGGCAGCTTCGCAGTAACGACCAACGACGCCCACGCGTGGGTCGAGGCCTACTTCGACGGAATCGGCTGGGTCTCCTTCGACCCGACGCCGCTCGTCGGCACCGATGCGTCACGGTCGGTCGCTCTGCCGTGGGCGCCGCACAGCGGCACGACGGTGCCAGGCACGTCCCCATCGGCGGGTGCAAGTACCTCTGACGCCGGCCAGGTCCCGAAGAATGAAAAGACGCAGGGCATCAATGCCGGGGCCAGCGACTCGGGCAACAACAGTGGGTTGCCGTTGTGGGCCGCGGTCTTGCTGCTCGGTCTCGCCTTGATCGTGCTCGTCATAGCGTTGGCGCCGGTCGTCGCGCGAACCTGGCGCCGTCGCTCGAGGCTGCGAGCGGCGGCCCGCGGGCCAGACCCGCTCTGGCGCGAACTCGCCGACACCGTGGTCGACCTGGGCTACGTCTGGTCGCCGGTGCGCAGCCCGCGCCAGGTCGTGACCTGGCTCAGGCGCGAGGGTCTCTCGAAGGAAGCCGACACCTCATTGCAGGCACTTGCCGGTGCCGTCGAGGTGGCTCGCTACGCCGCTCCCGGCCACCAAGGCGGCGCGACCACGTCGATGGTCGCCGACCTCAAGCGGGTCGAAGGCGACCTGCGGTCCAGGCGCAGCGGCTGGGAGCGGACACGTGCCCGGATGTTGCCGGACTCGCTGGGCTGGGGTCAACGGCTTCGCGTGCGCGGACGCCACTGACTGCAGTCGCGCCCACGGAACAGACAATCGCTCCTGCAGCGCGATTGGTGAGACGACGCGTTGGCCAGCCATTCAGTGAGTCGCGCGAGACCGCAGCCGCGCGAACGGAACTGAGACGGACCGCGCCTGCAGCGTGATTGGTGAGACGACGCGTTGGCCAGCCATTCGGTGAGTCGCGCGAGACCGCAGCCGCGCGAACGGAACTGAGACGGATCGCGCCTGCAGCGCGATCGAGTCGCTCTACTCCTCGTCGAAGCGGCGGCGCAGCCGATCTTCCATCCGGGAGCGGACGCCGGGACGGCGGCTCTTCGCCGCGCCTCCCTCGTCTCCCGCGGACCCACGCCCAGCGGGACGCGAGCGAAGCATCGTCGCGATGTAGACGCAGGAAGCCACGATCAGCACGAATCCGAGCACACCCAGCACGACCAGCTTCGCGGCAAGCCCGACGAGGACGACCGTAAGCCCGGCGATGATGCCGAACGCGGCGATGAAGATCCAGCGGCGAGTGTGACCTCGCGACCGACCCTGCCGTACCGCGGATGCGAATTTCGGGTCTTCGGCGTAGAGCGCTTGCTCGATCTGCTCGAGGAGCCTCTGCTCGTGCTCGGAGAGCGGCACCGTGCCCTCCTTCGTCCTTCCACTGACGACCGCCGGGACGTCAGCCGCGTGGCCAGCTATCTAAATCTAGCGCCGATGCTCGCGTGAGTGTCAGCACCTTTGAGCATACGAGCCGTCCGGCCTGCGCGAAAGTTGACTACACGACCATCTGGCACCGTTTCGGGTCACAAGACCGTCACAAACGATCATTATCGATAGCGTGGGACGGCTCATCGCGGCGATCCGGTTCACTCATCAGCGCGGCGCGACGTACTGCTGCCGGGCCGAAACGCGCTCTCGCGGCGTCGACGGCCTCGTCGGCTCGGGTCGCCGCGGGCGAGAGCAGCGCATCAGCCACATCGTCGAGTGTGAGTTGCCGCGCAACCTCTGCGGCCCCGCGGAATCCTTCGGCCTTGACGCCGACGAGGCGGATCCGGGCCTGGTCGAGGCGCAGCCCGCGATACAACTGCAGGGCGGCGTCGTAGAGGTCCGCCGTGGACTCGACCCAGCCGGGCATCGTGCGCACGCGGGTGACCGTCCGGAAGTCGGCGAACCGGATCTTGATCCCGACGGTGCGCGCCACCAGCCGGCGTTCGCGCAGCCGCTCACCGACCTCGACGGACAGGCGCAGCAACTCGCCCGCGACGCCGGCCTCGTCGGTCAGGTCGGTGGCCGTGGTGTGGTCGGCGCTGATCGACTTGTCGTCGTCGCGCGGCTGGACGTCGCGGGCATCGCGCCCCGATGCGAGGGCATGCAGGTGCTCGGCGGTCGCGTTGCCGACCGCGCGGCGCAGCGGGTCGATCGGCGTATCAGCCAGGTCACCGATCGTGCGCACGCCGAGGCGGTGCAGCGGCTCGGCCGTGCGGGCGCCGACCCCCCACAGCACAGTGACCGGCAGCGGGTGCAGGAACTCCAATACCTCCGCCGCTGGCACGACCAGCAGCCCGTCCGGCTTGCACCGTGCGGACGCCACCTTGGCGACGAACTTCGTCGACGCGACGCCAACCGAGCAGGTCAGTCCGAGTGACTCGGCGATTCGGGCGCGTATCGCCTCGGCGATGGCGGCGGGGCGTCCCTGTCGGTGCCGCGACCCGGACACGTCGAGGAACGCCTCGTCCAGAGACAGCGGCTCGACCAGCGGAGTGACCTCGCGCAGGATCGCCATCACCTGGCTCGACGCCTCGCCGTACGCGGCGCGGTCGGGTGGCAGCACGACCGCGTGCCGGCACAGCCGCAGCGCCTGGCCCATGGGCATCGCGCTGCGCACGCCGAAGCGCCGAGCCTCGTAGGATGCGGCCGCGACGACGCCGCGGGTGGAGCCGCCGACGATCACGGGCTTGCCGCGAAGCTCCGGCCGCCGGCGAACCTCGACGCTGGCGTAGAACGCGTCCATGTCGACGTGCAGGATCGTGCAACCCGTGTCGTCGCCGCCGGCCTGACCGGCGGCGCGCGGGACGTCGGCACTGCGCCCCATGACCGCGCTAGCCCGGGCTGCGGCGGGCCAGCAGGTGGATGCGGCTGGCGATCTCGCGGTACGGGGACTGGACCGACGCGAGCTCTTCGAGCTCGGCGAGCGCGTCGACGGCGTCCGGGCGCGCGTCGAGCTCGGCACCGGGCACGAGCTCGGAGAACACGCCGACCCCGTGAACCTGCTCGACGACCAGGCCGATGCGGTCGCAGATGGCTCGCACCGTGGCGACGTCGAGCAGCCGGCCGGGTGTGTCGTGCATGGCTCGCAGTTCGAGCAGTGCGGCCGAGACGTCACCGGCGAGGGCACGAGACAGCACGCTTGCGACCGGGTTGCTGACCAGGATGCTGACCCGTCCGGCGGGGCGTACCGCCTTTGCGATGCCGGCCAGCGCGATGTCGGGATGGTCGATCGCCTCGAGCACACCGTGGGCCAGGACGAGGTCGAACGATTCACCCGGCACGACCTCACCGAGTGCCTCGACGTCGCCTTGCATCGGGAACACCAGGTCGTCGACGCCGGCCTCGACGGCTCGGCGCCGGAGCGTGGCGAGCGCGTCGGCGCTGACGTCTACCACGGTCACCCGGGCGCCCGACTGGGCCAACGGAACGGCCGAGCTGCCGCTGCCGCCACCGCAGTCGAGCACCGCCGGCGCCTGCCCGGACACGGATATCGTGCTGACCACCTCGGCGAGCAGCCGGGATACGAGCCGCTGGCGCAGTGGTGCCACGAACTCTCGCGGACGTGCCGTCTCCACGTAGCGAACCCTAGCCCGCGTCACCGACACGGCGCCCGATCAGCTGGCGACCGTCAGCTCGCGAGTGGTGCGGCCATGAATCCCAGCGACTGCTCGGCGAGTGCCAGGAACTGCTCGGCCGCCCGCAGTTGATCCTCGGCGTCGCGGCTGGACACGACACTGACCGCCCCGGCTTCGACGGCGGCGCGCTTGCCGGCGGTATCGGCGAAGTAGGCGGCCCAGTCGGACAGCTCGGGAGCCACCGACTCGACCAGCACCCAGGCGCTGACCAGCCGGCGCTTGCCGAGGCCCGGCCTCGAGCGCTCGGCGAACACGGCCGCTGCCGTCCGTAGCGCTGCAAGATGAGCGAGCCGGAATCGTTCGGCGGCATTCTGCGCAACCCGGGCGTCAGCCAACAGCGTACGGGCCTGCTCCGCTAGCGAGATCGCGCTGCGGCTGGCCGGCGGACGCAACGCCGGCGCGGCGCCGTCGGCACCGCGCACTGCGCTCATGCCGTACCTCCCAATCTCGAACGTCTGTTCGAAGACTAGCTCAGCTCACCTTCGGCGGCAAGCACATCGACGACGTGTCCGACGACGACGACGGCGGGCGCGGCGATCCCGCAACGTCGAACCTCATCAGCCAGATCATGCAAGGGGGCTCTGACAATTCGCTCGCCCTCGAGCGTTGCCCGCTCGATCACCGCCGCCGGGGTCGAGCCGTCGCGGCCATGAGCGATCAGGGCCGCCGTGATCAGGCCGAGGTGCTCGATCGACATCAGCAGCACGAGCGTCGACGCCTTTGCGAGCGTCGCCCAGTCCAGGCCGGTGTCGGGAGGCCGGCCGGGGTCGAGATGGCCCGACACGACGGTGAAGTCGGCCGCCAGACCCCGGTGCGTGAGCGGGATGCCCGCGGCCACCGGCGCGGCGAGCGCAGAGCTGACGCCCGGCACGACTGTGACCGGCACACCGGCGGCGACGCACGCCAGCCATTCCTCGCCTCCCCGTCCGAAGACGAACGGGTCGCCACCCTTGAGCCGCACGACGCGCTTGCCCGCCCGCGCCCGGTCGATCAGCACAGCGTTGATCTCGTCCTGGGTCAGATTGTGCCGGTGTGCAGACTTGCCGCAGTCGACGACCTCGACGTCGTCCGGCAGCTCGTCGAGCAGCGCCCGCGGGGCGAGTCGGTCGACCACGACGACGTCGGCGGCAGCGACGAGCCGCCGGCCGCGAACCGTGATCAGCTCGGGATCGCCGGGGCCGCCACCTACGAGCGCTACCGAACCGGACGCGCCCGGGCGCACCGGACGGGTCGGCAGCTCCCCCACGTCGAGGGCCGCGGCGATCGCGTTGCGGAGCGCGACAGCCCGGCGCGGATCGTCGCCCCCGGACACGGCCACCGTCACGTCGCCGCTTCGGGCGACGGCCGGCGTGCGCGCCGTCCCGCCGGGCGCCGCGTCTGCCCGGATGCAGAACACCTGCCGCGCCTCGGCGGCGTCCGCCACGGCGGCGTTCACGGCCGGCACGTCGGTGCACGCGGCGACCACCCACGCGCCGTCGACGTCGTCGGGCCGGAACGCGCGCACCTCGACGGCGTGGGCGATCTCGCGCAGCACGGGCGACACGTGCAGCGCGACGACGCTGACCACCGCACCGGACTCGACCAGCCCGGCCGCCCGGCGCGTAGCGACGTCGCCGCCGCCGACGACGAGCGCGCGGCGTCCGGTCAGGTCGAGCAGGAGCGGGTACCCGTGCACCGGAGCATTGTCGCTGCCGGGCCGGTTCACGGTGTGCCGGCGACCATTCCGGCCGCGACCGTGGCGCCCGTGTTCTCGTCGACGAGCAGGAACGCACCGGTCGATCGGTTGAGCGAGTACGCGTCGACGACGACGGGCTCGGCCGTGCGCATCCGGACCGTGCCGATGTCGTTGAGCCGCAGTTCGTCCGCATCGTCGTGTTTGAGGGTTGCGACGTCGAGGCGGCTGTCGATCGCGTCGACGACGGCGCGGACATCGCGAGTCGTGTGCCGCAGCCGGAACCGGTCGCCCGCGCGTAGCGGACGGTCGGAGAGCCAGCAGAGCGTGACGTCGAGCTCGCGGACGACCTCCGGTCGCGGCTCGCGATCGATCGCGATCAGGTCGCCGCGGGCGATGTCGATGTCGTCGGCGAGCCGGACGACGACCGAGCGACCGGCCGCGGCCTCGCCCAGCTCACCGTCGGGCGTATCGATGCCGGCCACTGTGGACGTCAGCCCGGACGGCAGCACGACGACGGGGTCGCCGACCCGCAACGCGCCGGCTTCGACGCGTCCGGCGTAGCCGCGGTAGTCGGGATGCTCGGCCGTGCGTGGCCGCATAACGACCTGCACCGGGAAGCGTGCGGGCACGTCGCCCTCGGGCCTCGCCTCGACCTGCTCGAGGTAGTCGAGCAACGAAGGGCCGGCGTACCAGTCCATGCGCGTCGAGCGGTCGACGATGTTGTCGCCCGACAGCGCGGCGACCGGGATCGGCGTGAACGAGGCCAGCCCGAGGCTCGCCGCGGCCCCCGCGAACGCGGTGACGACCGAGTCGAAGACCTCTTCGGAGAAGTCGACGAGATCCATCTTGTTCACGGCGAGCACGACATGCTCGACGCGCAGCAGCGTCGCGACGGCCGCATGCCGCTTCGTCTGCTCAGCGACGCCGTTGCGCGCGTCGACCAGGATCACTGCGACGTCGGCGGTCGACGCGCCGGTGACCGTGTTGCGCGTGTACTGGACGTGGCCCGGCGTGTCAGCCAGCACGAACGTGCGCTTCGCCGTGGCGAAGTAGCGGTACGCGACGTCGATGGTGATGCCCTGCTCGCGTTCCGCGCGCAGGCCGTCGACGAGCAGCGCCAGGTCGGCTCCCGCGTATCCGCGACGCTCGCTGGCCGCCTCGACGGCGGACAGCTGGTCGGCGAGGACCGCCTTCGCGTCGTGCAACAGCCGGCCCACAAGCGTCGACTTGCCGTCATCAACTGATCCCGCAGTGACAACCCGCAAGAGCGAACCCGGCACTGGCTCACCCCGCCCGGCGGGATGAGCGATGAGCGCTCGCGCGAAGAGCCCCGCCGCCGCGGCGCGGCCCGCGCCGGAGGCGCGGTACAGAGCCGCGCGTCCGCCCGAGCGCAGCGAGCGGCGGGGACGCGGGTACGCGTACGGCGGGATAGGCCACGCTAGAAATAGCCTTGGCGCTTGCGATCTTCCATCGCGGCGTCGCTGGCGCGGTCGTCGGCACGGGTGGCGCCGCGCTCGGAGATCGTCGCGGCGGCGGTCTCGACGAGCACGTCCGCGACCGTCGCGGCGATCGAGCGGATCGCGCCGGTGCAGGTCGCGTCGCCCACGGTGCGGTAGCGCACCGAGTCGGTGGTGACGACCTCGCTGTCGGTCGGCTGGGTCCATTCGGTAACGGCGAGCAGCATCCCGTCACGCTCGAATACCGGTCGGGAGTGCGCGTAATAGATGCTCGGCACCTCGATGCCCTCGGCTTCGATGTAGGACCAGATGTCGAGTTCGGTCCAGTTCGACAGCGGGAAGACCCGCACGTGCTCGCCGCGACGGTGCCGGCCGTTGTAGAGGTCCCAGAGCTCCGGCCGCTGGTTGCGCGGATCCCACTGGCCGAAGTCGTCGCGGACGCTGAACACGCGCTCCTTGGCCCGCGACTTCTCCTCGTCACGCCGTGCCCCACCCAGCACCGCATCGAAGCCGTGTTCGGCGATGGCGTCGAGCAGGGTCACGGTCTGCAGCGGGTTGCGCGACTGCCCTGGCGATTCCTGCACGCGGCCGAGGTCGATGGAGTCCTGGACGCTGGCGACGACGAGCTTGACGCCCAGCTCGGCGACGTGGCGGTCGCGGTAGGCGATGACCTCGGGGAAGTTGTGACCGGTGTCGATGTGCATGATCGGGAACGGCACGCGACCCGGCCAGAACGCTTTCGCGGCCAGGTGCAGCAGCACGATCGAGTCCTTGCCGCCGGAGAACAGCAGCACCGGACGCTCGAACTGCCCGACTACCTCGCGCAGGATGTGGATGGCCTCGTCCTCGAGATCGCCGAGCCAAGATCGGTCGAGGCTCAGCTGTTGGGTGGCTATCGCGGTCATGCGAGATTCTCCTTGCGTAGCAGGGCGATCAGCTCGTCGACAACGTCATCGACCGACCTGCCACTGGTATCGACTCGAAGTTCGGGGTCGCTCGGCGGTTCGTACTCGCCGTCGATGCCCGTCAAGCCCGACAGCGCGCCAGTGCGCTGCCGGGCGTAAAGGCCTTTGACGTCACGCTCGGCGCAGACCTGCGCCGGCGTGGCCACATGTACCTCGAAGAAGCGTGCTGAGTCGACGTCGTGCTCGGCACGCACTCCGTCGCGCGCCGCGGCGAACGGCGACACGACCGATGCGAGCGCCAGCACGCCGTGCCGCGCCAGCAAGCGGGCGACCCAGCCGATCCGCGCCACGTTCATGTCGCGGTCGGTGCGCGAGTAGCCGAGCTCGGGCGACAGGATCGCACGCACAGCGTCACCGTCGAGTACCTCGACGGCGCGTCCCTCGTCGCGCAACCGCTGCGCGAGCGCGAACGCGATGGTCGTCTTGCCGGCACTGGGCAGGCCGGTCAGCCAGACCGTCGCGCCCACGGACGGCGCGGTGCCCGGTATGGCGTCCGGCGAAACCGCCGCGACATCGAGTGACATGGGTGTCCTTCGCAGGCTGGGTCACGATGACCGTGCGATCGCGCACAGGCCAGGCACGCACAGGATGCGGTTCGGACGGCTCGTCGCGCGGCCCTGATCGGGCACTGGCGACTACTCAGGGAGCCGGCTGATCAGAAGCTCTGACACGCCGCGCTGGAGACGCGCTGCAGATCGACATGCAGGCGCGCGACCAACAGAACAGCGGACATGGAAGTGATGGTCGCACATCATGGCGGCATTTCGCCAACCTGTGTTGATGGTCGCACCGGAGGCAATTCCCTTTGTCTACACGCCATATCGACAAGCATGAGGCGGTGCGGCGCCCGGGCAGGCCGCTTACGAAGGATTTCGCCGCCCGTCCCGAGGTGTGCAACCCTTGACGGGTGCACAGAGCTCTGCCGCTGCGTCTCACGGCGCGCCGACACGTCGACTTGCTGCGGATCATCGCCGCCGCGTGTCCGGCGCCGCGCTGACCCGCGCCTGATCATCAGCGCTGGGCCGTCGTCGAGGCAGCATCTTCAGCAGAGGAGCTAGTACATGCCTGCGCGCAGAGGCCAGGGCCAATGGGCCCTTGGCTACCGTGAGCCGCTCAATCCCAACGAGCGCAGCAAACGCGACAGCGATCCGCTGACCGTGCGCCAGCGCATCATCGACATCTACCAGCACACGGGCTTCGCGGGCATCGACCCCGCCGACCTCCGCGGACGCTTTCGATGGTACGGGCTCTACACGCAGCGCCGTCCGGGCATCGCCGGCGGGCGGACCGCCGTCCTGGAACCAGAAGAGCTCGAGGACGAGTACTTCATGCTGCGGATCCGCATCGACGGCGGTGCCCTGACCAGCGACCAACTGCGGGTGATCGGTCATATCTCGACCACGTACGGGCGCGACGTCGCCGACGTCACCGACCGGCAGAACGTCCAGTTGCACTGGATCCGGATCGAGGACGTCCCGGCGATCTGGGAGCAGCTCGAGGCGGTCGGTCTGTCGACCACCGAGGCGTGCGGCGACACCCCACGAGTGATGCTCGGCTGCCCCTTGGAAGGTGTTGCTGCCGACTCGGTGCTCGACGCCGGCCACGCACTGCGGCAGACCGTCGAGCGATACCTCGGCGACCCGGCGTTCTCGAACCTGCCGCGCAAGTTCAAGACGTCCATCTCCGGATGCGCTCGGCACTGCACCAACCACGAGATCAACGACGTCTCGTTCGTCGGCGTGCACAACCACGACGGCGTGCCCGGCTTCGACCTGTGGGTCGGCGGTGGGCTGTCGACCAACCCGATGTTCGCGCAACGCGTGGGCGTCTTCGTCGAGCCGGGCGAGGTCGCGGAGGTATGGGCCGGTGTGGCATCGGTCTTCCGCGACTACGGCTATCGCCGCTCGCGCAACCACGCCCGGCTGAAGTTCCTCGTCGCCGACTGGGGCCCGGAGAAGTTCCGCGAGGTGCTCGAGAAGGAGTACCTCGGACGCGCGCTGCCGGACGGGCCGCCGCCCGACGCGTCGCCGGCGCATCGCGACCACGTCGGCGTCGAGCCGCAGGTCGACGGCCTGTCGAGCGTGGGCGCCTCCACGAAATCCGGGCGCACGTCCGGCGGTGCGCTCGCTGCCGTCGCCGACCTCGCCGACCGCTATGGCCGCGGCCGGGTGCGCACCACGCCGCAGCAAGGGATCGTCGTCCTCGACGTCGCCGGGCCCGACGTCGACGCGCTCGTCGCCGAACTCGACGCACTCGGCCTCGCCGTGCGGCCGTCCGCTTTCCGCCGCGGGACGATCGCGTGCACGGGCATCGAGTTCTGCAAGCTGGCGATCGTCGAGACGAAGGCGCGCGCCGAGGTCATCCGCGGTGAGCTCGAAAAGCGGATGCCCGGCTTCGACACCCCGATCACGGTCAACGTCAACGGATGTCCCAACTCGTGCGCGAGATTCCAGGTCGCCGACATCGGCTTCAAGGGCATCGTGACGCGCGGCCCGGACGGCACCGATCAAGAGGCGTTCCAGGTGCATCTGGGCGGCCAGATGGGCTCGCAAGCGGGATTCGGCCGCAAGTTCCGGGGCCTGAAGGTCACCGCCGACGAGGCGCCCGACTATGCCGAGCGGATCCTGCGGGGGTACGTCGAGCGCCGCGAGCAGGGCGAGACGTTCGCCGCTTATGTCTCGCGCGCGGACGAAACCTGGTTGACGTGAGGAAATGACCGAGCGAGCCGCGCCGTTCTACTGCCCGTACTGCGGCGACGAGGATCTGCGCCCGTTTGGTGAGAAGCACGGCGAATGGCGTTGCGGGGCCTGCCGCCGGGTCTTCCGTCTCGGCTACGTCGGAATCGCCGCCGACTGGACGTCCACGACTGAGAACGAGGAGCAACGGTGACCGATCTCGAGTCGCTGGCCAAGCGCGCCGGCGACGAACTCGACGGCGCGCCGGCGCTCGACATCCTGACCTGGGCCGTCGAGCAGTTCGGCTCGTCGTGGTGCGTCGCCTCGTCGATGGCCGACTCGGTGCTCCCCCACCTCGCCTCGCGCGCGCTGCCTGGCGTCGACATCGTGTTCCTCGACACCGGCTACCACTTCGCCGAGACGATCGGCACCCGTGACGCGGTCGCGGCGACGCTGCCGGTCAACGTCCGCACGATCACTCCGGCGCAGACGGTGGCCGAGCAGGATGCGCAGTACGGCGCGCGGCTCTACGAGCGCAACCCCGACCTGTGCTGCGCGCTGCGCAAGGTCGCACCACTCGAGTCGGCACTCGCGCCGTACGCCGCATGGGCGTCCGGGCTGCGGCGCGACGAGGCACCGAGCCGCCAGGGCGTCCGCGTCGTGGAATGGGATGCCAAGCGCGGCAAGGTCAAGCTGAACCCGATCGCGGCCTGGACCCAGGACGACGTCGACGCATACATCGCCGAGCACGGCATCCTGGTCAACCCGTTGCTGTCCGACGGCTACGGATCGATCGGCTGCGCGCCGTGCACGCGGCGCATCCTCGAAGGCGAGGACGCGCGAGCCGGTCGCTGGGCCGGCACGAACAAGATCGAGTGCGGCCTGCACACGTGAGTTCGTTACCGTCTGCGGCGTGACCGAGCTTCATCCCAGCTGTGTCGCCGTCGACACCGTGCTCGCGGCAGCAGGGGCCAGCGGACGCGTCAAGATCCTCCCCGACGCCGCGCCGACCGCCGTCGCGGCCGCCGAGCAGCTCGGCGTCGAGGTCGGCGCGATCGCCAACTCGCTGGTCTTCGCGACGGCCGAGGGCGAGCCGGTACTGGTGCTGACGAGCGGCGCGCACCGCGTCGACACGGCCAAAGCAGCGGCTTTGCTCGGCACCGAGCGGCTCGTGCGTGCACCGGCCGAACTCGTGCGCAAGGCGACCGGGCAGCCGATCGGCGGCGTCGCGCCGGTGGCCCACCCCGCGCCGCTGCGCACGCTCGTCGACAACGACCTGGCGCCATACCCGCAGGTATGGGCCGCCGGCGGCATCCCGCACGCGGTGTTCCCGACGAGCTTCGACGAGCTGGTCCGGCTCACGGGCGGCACGCCGGCCGATGTCGCGTGAGCCGGCGCGGCTTGTCCGCCGGCTAGGCACTTTCGACGCGGTCGTCATCGGCCTCGGCTCCATGATCGGTGCCGGTGTGTTCGCCGCCTTCGCGCCGGCGGCACGAGCGGCGGGCAGCGCCCTGCTGCTCGGCTTGGTGATCGCCGGCGTCGTCGCCTATTGCAACGCCACCTCGTCGGCGCAGCTCGCCGCCGCGTACCCGACGTCGGGCGGCACGTACGTGTACGGCCGCGAGCGGCTCGGTGACTGGTGGGGCTTCGCCGCGGGGTGGGCGTTCGTCATCGGCAAGACAGCGTCCTGTGCGGCGATGGCGCTCACGTTCGCGACCTATGCGGTGCCGTCTTCGCACTGGGCGCAGCGCGTGGTCGGGCTCGCCGGTGTGCTTGCGCTCGTCGCCGTGAACTACCGCGGCGTCACCAGGACGGCCACGCTCACTCGCGTGCTCGTCGCGTGCACGCTCGTCGCGCTCGCCGTGGTGGTCGCCGTGATTCTCGCCGGCGGCTCGGCGAGCGGCGATCGCCTGGGTGGTTGGGACGCCGCCATGGGCGCCGGCGCTGACGCCTACGGCGTGCTGCAGGCGGCCGGGCTGCTGTTCTTCGCGTTCGCCGGGTACGCGCGCATCGCCACCATGGGCGAGGAGGTGATCGACCCGGAACGGACGATCCCGCGCGCCATCCTGATCGCGCTCGGGCTCACCGTCGCCGTGTACCTCACGGTCGGGACGTGCGCGCTCCTCGCCGCAGGCCCGGACGCCATCGGGCACTCGGCTGCGCCGCTCGCGACGGCGGTGGACGCGGCCGGGGCGTCCTACGCCGTGCCGATCGTGCGAGTCGGTGCCGCTCTGGCCAGCCTCGGCGCGCTCCTCGCGCTGCTCGCCGGAGTGAGTCGTACCAGCCTGGCCATGGCCCGCGAGGGCGACCTGCCGCGCTGGCTCGGCGCGGTGCACCCGCGCTACAGGGTGCCGCACCATGCCGAACTCGCGCTCGCGGCGGTGGTCGGTGCGCTCGTCCTGACGACCGATCTGCGCGGCGTCCTCGGCTTCTCCTCCTTCGGGGTACTCGTCTACTACGCGATCGCGAACGCGTCGGCGTTCACCCAGCCGCCCGATCAGCGACGGTGGCCGCGAGCCCTGAACGTCCTCGGCATGGTCGGCTGCGTGGTGCTCGCGGTGACACTGCCGCCGGCGTCGATTGCCGCCGCCGCAGGCGTGCTCGCCGTCGGTCTCGGCGGGCGGTGGCTCGTCGCGCGATCCCCGACGCGGCGCGCGTAGCGTGTGCTCGCATGATCGAGCGCGCCGAGGTCGTGACGGTGCATGTGTGGCGGGTGGCAGCCCGTCAGGTGCCGGCGGCGCTGGCGTCCGTCGCTGCCGACCGGGGTCGCGTGCGATCCGCCGACGGCGTCGTGTTCGCGAAGCTGCTGGGCACGAGCCGGGGCTTCTCGATCCGCGACGCCGACCTGACTCGATGGGTGCTCCTGGTGACATGGCGCTCCGGCGACGCCGCGCACCGCTTCGGCGAGTCCGCGGTGCTGGAGCGCTGGCGCAGGCGCTCGACCGAATGCTGGCAGGCGCGGCTGCGCCCGCTGGCGAGCCGGGGCAGCTGGTCGCGGCGCACACCGTTCGCGGCCGGCCACGAGACCGCCTGGGACGGCCCGGTCGCGGCGGTCACTCGCGCCCGCCTCGTCCCGCGCCGGGCGTTCGGGTTCTGGCGTTCCGTGCCCCCGGTTGCCGCCGACCTGCGGGGTCGGCCCGGGCTGCGCGTCGCGTTCGGCATCGGCGAGGCCCCGCTCGGCGTGCAGGGCACGTTCAGTGTGTGGCAGGACGCCGCGTCGATGCATGAGTTCGCGCACGGCGGCCCGGCGCATCGTGGCGCCATCGCCCAGACCGCGGCCCGGCGCTGGTACGCCGAGGAGCTGTTCGCCCGCTTCGGGGTGCTCAGCGCGTCCGGTTCGCTCGACGGGCGCGATCCGCTGGACGGCCTGCGGTGAGCGCCGCCCGCGAACCGTCCCCCGGGGTCTGGATCGAGTCCTGGACGGGCCCGCAGCTCGCCCAGCGCATCGACGAGGCGATGGAGATCTACGTTCTCGCGATGAACTACCCGACCTACGCGGGCACGCAGCGCGCGGTGACCGCGCGGGGCCACGCCGGCAACGACGGGTTCGCCTGCCGGGCGGCGGTTCTCACCGACGGGCGGCTCGTCGGGTTCGGCTACGGCTACACGTCAGCGCCCGGGCAGTGGTGGCACGACCTCGTCCGCCGGGCGGTGTCCAGGCAGACCGCCGACGACTGGCTTCGCGACGGGTTCGAGCTGTCCGAGATGCACGTCCTGCCGGCGTACCAGGGCGGAGGCGTCGGCCGGCGGCTGCTGACGTCGCTCGCCGCCGGGCTCGACCACCGCGCGATGCTGCTGTCGACGCCCGATGCCGACACTCGCGCGTTCCGGCTCTACCGCTCGCTCGGCTTCGTCGACCTGGCGCGCGGGCACCGGTTCCCCGGCGACGCACGTCCGTTCGCGATCCTCGGGGCCCGGCTGCCGCTTCGCAGCGCCGGGCCGGACGATGCCGCGCCCGCTTGACCTGGCGGCCAGACGCGCATTGCTCGGAGCCGTCGGCGTCCTCGTGCTGGCGACCGTCGCCTTGCAGATCAGCTACCCGCTCACCGACGGCGACGCCCGACGACGACTGACCATCACCACGGTCCTGACGTTCGCGGCGGCGTCGGCCGGCCATGCCCGGGCGCGATATGGCGGGCGCGGCGTCTGGTGCTGCGTCGCGGCTGCTGGCATCGGTTTGACCGCCGAGATCGTAGGCGTCCACACCGGCGTGCCGTTCGGGCATTACGCGTATGCCGATTCGCTGGGACCGACGATCGCCGGCGTGCCCGCCGTCGTCGCCCTCGCCTGGGCGATGATGGCGTGGCCGGCCGCGCTGGTGGCCCGGCTGCTCGTTGCGTCGACGGCGGCTCGCGTCCTGGTCGGCACCTGGGCGCTGGCGTCCTGGGACCTGTTGCTCGATCCGCAGATGGTCGCCGCCGGTCATTGGCGGTGGGCCGCGCCGAGCCCGCACCTGCCCGGAGTCGAGACGGTGCCGCTGACCGATCTCGCCGGATGGCTCGTCGTGTCGTTGCTGATTTCCCTTGTGGTGCAAGGGATTCTCGGCAAGTCGGCGTCGCGGCCCAGCGATGTCTGGATGCTCGCTCTCTACCTCTGGACGTACGCGTCGTCCGTCGTGGCCCAGCTGCTGTTCCTGGATCTGCGGGCGGCTGCGCTGTGGGGCGCGCTAGGCATGGGCGTGGTGGCGGTGCCGCTGGCCCTGCGGATTCGTGCCGAGGCCGTCCGATGAGGCTCGTTCACGTCGGCGCGTCCCTCGCGGTCTGCGGGGCCGTGCACGTCGCGATCAACGCCCGGCTGCTGCGGCGTCCGGCCGCGCATCCCAACCGGCCGCTGACCGATGTCTCGGTGCTGATCCCGGCCCGCGACGAGGAGCGCAACATCGCCGAGTGCCTGCGCACGCTGCTCGCCCAGCAGCCCGGCGACGGGCTCGAGATCATCGTCCTCGACGACGAATCATCCGACCGGACAAGGGAGATCTCGCTCGACATCGCGGCGGACGACCCGCGCGTTCGAGTGTTACGCGGCACTCCCCCGCCGCCCGCGTGGCTGGGCAAGCCGCACGCGTGCCGCCAACTCGCTCACAGCGCGCGGGCGACCAGCCGCGTCCTCGTCTTCGCCGACGCGGACGTGCGATTCGAGCCGCACGCGATTGCCGCCGCCGTCGATCTGCTGCGCCGCCACGAGCTCGACCTGGTCTCGCCGTACCCGCGCCAGATCGCGACGACTGCCGGCGAGCGGCTCGTCCAGCCGCTGCTGCAGTGGTCGTGGTTGACGTTCCTGCCGCTGCGGGTGGCCGAGTCGTCGCGTCGTCGCTCGCTGTCGGCCGCGAACGGGCAGTTCCTCGCGGTTCGGCGCGAGGCGTACGAGCGCGCCGGCGGGCACGCGTCCGGCGACGTGCTCGACGACCTCGCCCTCGTCCGGGCCGTCAAGCGCACCGGCGGACGGGGCGGCATCGTCGACGGCACCGAGCTGGCCAGCTGCCGCATGTACGACGGCTGGCCCGAACTGCGCGCGGGGTACACCAAGTCGCTGTGGACGGCGTTCGGCACGCCCGCAGGGGCAGCGGCCGTCGTCGGGCTGCTGGTCACCGCCTATGTCGTACCGGCAGTCGCCGCGCTGCGCGGGTCGCGTGCCGGTGCGATCGGCTACGCGGCGGGCGTCGCCGGAAGGGTGATCGCCGCCCGCGCGACCGGCGCGCGCGCCTGGCCCGACGCGCTCGCCCACCCGGCATCGGTCGCCGCGCTCGGCCTGCTCACCGCCAGGTCCGTGCGCGCGCGCCGGCTCGGCACGCTGACCTGGAAGGGGCGTGTCGTGGGCGCGCGCGGCCGGCGCGGCTAGGGCAGGATCCTGCGCATGGCGCGAGTCGTGGTTGTCGGGGCGGGCATCGGCGGGCTCGCCGCTGCCGCCCGGCTCGCCGCGCTCGGCCACGACGTGACGGTGCTCGAAGCAGCCGAGACGGTCGGCGGCAAGATGGGCATCGTCAAGCACCGGACGGCGGCCGGCACGTTCCGGTTCGACACGGGCGCCTCGCTGCTGACCATGCCCGAGGTGTTCGCCGAGCTGTTCGCCGCGACCGGTGATCCGCTCGCATCGGTGCTGAAGCTGCGCGCGGTCGACCCGTTCGTCCGCTACCGCTTCGCCGACGGCACGGTTCTCACGACGACGAGGGACCTCGACGAGCAGGAGGCGCGCTTCGACCAGGCCTTCGGCGCTGGCACCGGGGCGGCCTGGTCCTCGCTCGTCGCGCGCGGCTCGCGGATCTGGGACGCCGTCGAGCGCCCGGTGCTCGGCCGTCCGCTCACCGCCCACGCGGTAGCCCGGCAGCTCATGCACCTGGGCGACATCTCGGCGGTCGCGCCCGGACGCACGCTGCGCCACGTCGCGCACCACGCACTGACCGATCCACGCCAGCGCATGATCCTGGAGCGCTACGCCACCTACGTCGGATCCGATCCACGCCAGGCCCCGGCCGTGCTGACGGTCATCCCGTACCTGGAACACGCGTTCGGTCTCTGGTATGTCGAGGGCGGCATGCACCGGCTCGTCGACGCGCTCGAGGCGCGGGTCCGCGAACTCGGCGCTGTCATCCACACCAGCGCACGCGTCTCGCGGATAACGACGGCTGGCGGACGCGTCGACGAGGTCGGCCTGGTCGACGGTTCCGCCATACACGCGGACGCGGTCGTGGCCAACGTCGACGCCGCGCTCGTGCACCGGCAGCTGCTCGAACCGGCGCGGCGGCTGGTGCCGACGTCCGACTCGCTCAGTGGCTTCGCCCTGCTGCTCGGCGTGCGCGGACGCACGCCCGGCCTCGCGCACCACAACGTGCTCTTCGGCGACGCCGACTACGACGCCGAGTTCGACGCGGTCTTCGGCCGTCCCGGCCGGCCGGTCACCGATCCGGTCGTCTACATCTGCGCGCCGGACGACTCGGCGATCCGCCCGGCCGGGCACGAGGCCTGGTTCGTGCTGGTCAACGCCCCGCGGCACGGGCGCGACGGCGCGCGCGGCGCCCTGGACTGGGACAGCGCGGGGCTCGCGTCCGGCTACGCCGAGCGGGTGCTGTCGCTGATGGCCGCGCGCGGGCTGCCGGTTCGCGAGCGGATCGTGTTCAGCCACACGCTCACCCCCGCTGACCTGCAGCGACGCGCGGGCGCCCCTGGCGGCGCCATCCACGGCGCAGCACTGCACGGGCTGCGGGGCAGCGTGCGGCGTCCCCGCAACGCCTCGCGGATTCGCGGGCTCTACCTGGTAGGCGGCTCGACCCATCCCGGTGGCGGGCTGCCGCTCGTCGCCCTCTCTGCGAAGATCGTCGCGAATCTGATCGGCCCGGCGTAGCAGCTGAGCGCACGACTTGCGACGGTGTCGTAAACTGTGCGGCATGACGACAACCACGGTCGCCGGGCTGCTCGACGAGTTCGGCGTGACGAGCAGCGAGTCGGACTTCGTGTCGGCCCTTCGCGCTGCCCTGGCCCGCGAACCCCGCGCCGGAACGGTCACACTCAGCGCTGTCGAAGAGGCCGTGCTGGCCGAGTACAGCGGCGTCGACCCAGCGGCCGCAGTCGCGCTCGGCCAGCCGAAGCACGTCGCGGTCGATCGCGCCCGCATCGAGTTCGACCTGCTCCGCCGTTCGTACACCGTCGGCGACATCGCCGCGAAGTGGGGCGTCGACACGTCACGGATCCGCCATCGCGTGCGCAACCACGCGTTGTACGGCGTGCGGGTCGGGCGCGCACTGCGGCTGCCGGAGTGGCAGTTCGACGACGACCTGCGCCCGCTGCCCGGGCTCGCCGCACTGGTCGAGGCGCTGCCCGATGGCATGCACCCGCGCGAGGTCGAGGGCTTCATGACGACTCCGCAGGACGACCTGCGGCTGCGCGGGCGCAAGGTCAGCCCGCGCGACTGGCTGCTGTCCGGGGGCAGCGCCGAGCAGGTGAGGGCGCACGCGGCGGATCTCGACCTGTGGTGAAGCTGCCTCTCCCGCCGGCGCCCGAGGCGCTGAAGCGGGAGGACAGCGACTTCTACGCGCTCGCCGAGCAGGCCGTGATCTGGCGGCTGCACCGCACCGCCGGCGACAACGTGATCCCGTGGAACGACCTGCGGTACTGGGGGCCGTCGCACGCCCGCTTCGACCCGCACGAACCGCCGCCGCACCTGCAGGACCGCGGCGTCACCTACGGCGCGCTCGACATCGCGACCTGCCTGGCTGAGGTCTTCCAGGACCGGCGCGTAGTCGACACGGCCCGCGGGGCGCCGTACCTCACGGCATGGCGCCCCGCGCGGCCGCTGCAACTGCTCGACCTCACCGGACGGTGGCCGATCCGCAACGGCGCGTCGCACCTGCTCAACACCGGGCCGCACGACCTGTGCCGGAGCTGGTCGCGCACGATCTACACCAGGTGGCCCGACCTGGACGGTCTGTGGCACATCTCGGCGATGACCGGCGAGCCCGAGGTCACCCTGTTCACCGCGGCCCGCGACAGCTTCCCGCCGCAGCCGATGTTCAGCCGGCCGATGGCCGACCCGGGCACGCGCGGCTGGATCGTCGCCGCGGCCGCGCACATCGGCTACGAAGTCGTCTGACGGGCCAGCTGGCCCAAGCCGATCAGCGCGGCGCCGACCCAGACGGCAGCGCAGACCGTAGGCGGCCAGGACGCGCCGCTGACCGCCGCCGATGCCGCGGCAAGGGCCGCGCAGACGACGCGGGTCGGACGCTCGGCGACGGTGATTGTCGTGCGCAGGCGCCCGCCGAGCACCGTCCGCGACAGCTCGTGGACGAGCGACAACGCGCCGGCGGTGGCCGCCAGCCAGAGCGGGGCGCCACACCGCCAGGTGGCCAGCGCGAACGCGCAGTCGGCGGTCCGGTCAGCGAGCGCGTCCGCGGCCGCGCCGACGCGAGTGGCCCGCCCGGAGACGACCGCCACCGCGCCGTCCAGGCCGTCGCACAGGGCGGACGCCAGGATCAGGCCGAGCGTGGCGAGCGGCAGACGGTCGGCGAACAGCGCCGCATCGACGGCGAGCACCGCACCGGCCACAGTGATCGCAGTCGGGGGCACGCGAGCGATCGGGCGCGCGAGCGTCCACATGAGACCGAGCCACCGCCGGACAAGTGCCGACGGCTGCAGGCCGCCGTGCAGCCGCGACCATACGGCCGCATACCGATCGGTCAACGACGCGTGGGCAGCGCCAGGTTGGCCCACACCTCGCGCGTGGCCTTGGAGAAGTTGAACGTGATGAAGTGCAGGCCGGGTACGCCCTCGTCGAGCAGCCGCTGCGCGAGCTTCGAGCCCTCGTCGATGCCGAGTGCGCGAACCGCCTTCGGGTCGTCCGCGACGGCCTCGAACTTGGCCGCAAGCGCACGCGGGAACGGCGCGCCGGACAGTTGCTCGGACCGTTCAATAGTGCGCATCGTCGTGACCGGCATGAGCCCGGCGAGGATCGGCACGTCGCAACCCGCGGAGACGACGCGGTCGCGCAGGCGTAGGTAGTCGTCGGCGTCGAAGAACATCTGGGTGATCGCGTAGTCGGCGCCGGCACGGCACTTCTCGATCAGCCGCGTGGTGTCGTCCTCAACGGTGGCCGACTGCGGGTGCTTGTACGGGAAGGCCGCAACGCCGACGCAGAAGTCGCCGTGCGCACGCAGCAACTCGACGAGCTCGTAGGCGTAGCTCAGCCCTTCGGGATGGGTGGTCCACTCGCCGTTCGGGTTGCCCGGCGGGTCGCCGCGCAGCGCGATCATGTTGGTGATGCCCGCGTCGGCGAGCCGCCCGATGATCGCCCTGAGCTCGGCCACCGAGTGGTTCACCGCGGTGAGGTGCGCGACCGGCAGCAGCGTGGTGTCGGACGCGATGTTCTCGGTGATCTCGATCGTGTGGTCGCGCGTCGAACCGCCGGCGCCGTAGGTCACCGACACGAACGACGGGTGCAACGGTTCGAGCTGCCGGATCGTCTGCCACAACCGGGATTCGTCCTCAGGGCTCTTCGGCGGGAAGAACTCGAAGGAGAAAGTGGGACGGCCGTTCGCGAGCGCGTCCCGCACCGTTCGTGACATGGCGTTCAGCGTAGTGTCGCGATGTGATCGACCTCGACTCGGTGATCCGGCGGGTCGATGCGGAGCTGGTCAGTTTCTTCGACGCTCGCGCCGACCGCTTCGCGGCCCTGGGCGACGACCTGGGGCCGCTGACGAGCACCGCGCGCAGCTTCGTGCTCAACGGCGGCAAGCGGCTACGCCCGATATTCGCCTACTGCGGCTGGCGCTGCGTCCGGGCAACCGACGACGACCCGATCGTGACCGCGGCCGCCAGCCTCGAACTGCTGCACGGCTGCGCGCTCATCCACGACGACGTCATGGACGGCTCGGGCACTCGGCGAGGCCGGCCCTCGGTGCACGCGAGCTTCGCCGAACTGCACGCGCGCGGCGGGTTCACCGGCGACCCGCGCGTGTTCGGCACGGCGGCGGCGATCGTCGTGGGCGACCTGCTGCTGTCCTGGGCGGACGCGATGTTCGCCGGCGCCGGATTCGACGATGCGGCCGGACGGCGAGCCCGTGCCGTCTACGACGACATGCGCCAGCAAGTGATGGCCGGGCAGTACCTCGACGTGCTCGTCCAAGCACGCGGCGACTTCTCCGCCGACGACGCGCTGCGGGTCGCCAAGTACAAGACCAGCAAGTACACCGTCGAGGGGCCGTTGCAGTTCGGGGCCGCCGCGGCCGGTGCGTCGCCGGACCTGGTCGACGCGATCGCCGCGTACGGCATGCCCCTCGGCGAGGCGTTCCAGCTGCGCGACGATGTGCTCGGCATCTTCGGCGATCCTGGCCGTACCGGGAAGCCAAGCGGCGACGACCTGCGCGAAGGCAAGCGCACGATGCTGGTCGCGCTCGCCATGGACGCGGCCGACGACACGCAGGCTGCCATGTTGCGGCACGGCCTCGGTGACCGCAGCCTCGACGACGACGGGGTGGCCGCGATCTGCGACGTGCTCGTCGCCACCGGGGCCCTCGACCAGGTCGAGGCGCGGATCACAGAGCGGACGGCGCAGGCGCGCGCCGCGCTCGACACGTCCGCGATCAACCCCGACGCCCGCGAGGTGCTCGAGCGGCTGGCGATTGCCGCGACCGAGCGCCACACATGAGAACCGTGCGAACCATACCTGGGCGTACGGATCGTGTCGTGATCATCGGCGCGGGCCTTGGTGGGCTGTCAGCCGCGCTGCACCTTGCCGGCGCGGGGCGTGAAGTCATCGTGCTCGAACACGACGACGAGCCGGGCGGGCGAGCCGGCGTGCTCCGCGACAGCGGCTACACGTTCGACACCGGCCCGACGGTGCTCACGATGCCGTCGCTGCTCGACGATGCGCTCGGCGCCGTCGGCGAATCCCTCGACGACTGGGTCACCCTGCGCCGCCTCGATCCCGCGTATCGCGCGCGTTTTGCGGACGGCTCGGCGCTGGACGTCCACGCCGACCCGGGCGCGATGGCAGACGCGATCGCCGCGTTCTGCGGCCCGCGCGACGCCGACGGCTACCGGCGGTTCGTGGCGTTTGCCCGCGAGCTGTACCGCATCGAGTTGCCGCATTTCATCGACCGCAACCTCGACTCACCGCGTGCTCTGCTCGGCCGGCCGTTGCTCGACCTGGTGCGGATGGGCGCGTTCCGCCGGCTCGCGCCGAAGGTCGCCTCGTTCATGCGTGACGAGCGGCTGCGCCGGGTGTTCACGTTCCAGGCGATGTACGTGGGCCTGGCGCCGGCGCAGGCGCTGGCGATCTACGCGGTGATCCCGTACCTGGATTGCGTGGCCGGCGTCTATTTCCCGCTGGGCGGCATGCACGCGGTGCCCCGCGCGATGGCCGACGTGGCCGCGAAGCACGGCGTCGCGCTGCGCTACGGCACGCGCGCGTCGCGGATCGAGCTCAGCGGCGGGCGTGCCCGCGCCGTCGTCACCGCTGCGGGAGAGCGCATCCCGGCTGACGTCGTCGTCGTCAACGGCGACCTGCCGAGTGCCTACCGCGAGTTGCTGCCTGCCGAATTCAGTCCGCGACGAAGGCTGCGGTACTCGCCGTCCTGCGTGGTGCTGCACGCCGGATCGGGGACGGCGCCCCAGGACGCCGCGCATCACACGATCTCGTTCGGCCACGCGTGGCGCGACACGTTCGACGAGATCATCCGGCGCGGCGACGTGATGAGCGACCCGTCGTTCCTGCTCAGCACGCCGAGCCTGACCGATCCGTCCCTGGCCCCGCCCGGCCGGCACGCGTGCAGCGCGCTGTTCCCCGTCCCGAACCTGCATCACCGCGCGCCGATCGACTGGGCAGCCGAGGCACCGCGCTACCAGCAGCACATCCTCGACACGCTGGACGCGCGCGGCCTCGGGGTGGACGCCCAGGTGCTGCACCTGACCACGCCCGCCGACTGGCAGGCCCGCGGGCTGGCAGCCGGAACCCCGTTCGCCGCAGCGCACACGTTCGCCCAGACCGGGCCGTTCCGCGCGCCGACCCTGGACCGTCGCGTCGAGAACCTGGTCCGCTGCGGGTCGAACAGCCAGCCCGGCGTGGGCGTCCCGATGGTCGTCGTCTCGGGCAAGCTCGCCGCGCAGCGTGTCACCGGTGCGACCCGATGAGAGCGGGCGCGACGCTGACGGCGGCCGGTATCACCAACCCGAGGCTGCGGGCCGGCTACGAACTGTGCCGGCAGCTCAACGCCGTCCACGGCCGGACGTACTACCTGGCCACGCTCCTGCTCCCCCCCGCGAAGCGGCCCTACGTCCACGCCCTGTATGGGTTCGCGCGCCACGCGGACGACATCGTCGACGACCTCACCGCGTCGGTCAGCCCCGAGGAGCGCGCGGCACGGTTCAGCGCGTGGAGCCAGGACTTCGTCGACGACCTCGACTGGGGCGAGTCAGGCGACCCCGTGTGCCGGGCCGTCATCGACACGATCCGCCGCTGGGACATCCCGCGGTCCTATTTCGCCGACTTCCTCGACTCGATGCGGATGGACCTCACGGTCACCGAGTACGCGACGTTCGAAGATCTGTCGAAGTACACCTGGGGCTCCGCGGCGGTGATCGGCCTGCAAATGCTGCCGATCCTCGGCCGGGCGGACGACTCGATCGGCTGGGAGACGCTCGAGCCGTACGCGATCGACCTCGGCGTGGCGTTCCAGCTGACGAACTTCCTGCGCGACGTCGCCGAGGATCTGCGCCTCGGCCGGATCTACCTGCCGCAGGACTCGCTCGCGGCGTTCGGCGTCGATCGGGAGCGGCTGGCGCGCGGACAGGTGGACGAGCCGATTCGCAACCTGCTCGCCTTCGAGATCGCCCGGGCCCGTGACCTGTACGTCCGCGCGGCGCCCGGGATCGACCTCGTGCACGCCACGTCGCGTCCCTGCCTGCACGCCGCGCTGACGCTCTACAGCGGCATCCTCGACGAGATCGAGCGGGCCGGCTACGACGTGTTCGGCGGGCGGATCGCCGTGTCGCTGAGCCGGCGTGCGCGCGTCGGCACGCGCGGGCTCATCGGCGCGTGGACGACCCGTCGCGGACAGCCCGGCGGCCGAGCCACACCCACGTCGACAACGTCAGCACGATCATGGCGAAGCCGAACAGCAGGTCTTCGACGGGCGCGTTCACGATCCGGACGCCCGTGATCGCCTGACGGTCGTACCGGACGACGGGCAGGCCGGTCAGCACGCCGTTGACGACCAGCTGGAAGAACAGCATCAACGCGTACGCCGTCCAGAATGCCTTACGCCGCAGGAGATTTGTGCGCCAGACGGCTTGATCGACCAGTGCTGCGCCTGCCACGCCGAGCAGCGCAAGCACGGTGTACGTCACTGCTCGTCGCCGACTGTCCACTGTGGACGCCGCCGGCGCACCGCCTCGAGCGTGAGCACCGCGCAGGTCGGCACCACGAGGAAGAACAGGAACTCCTCGAGCGGCAGGTGTCCCGGCAGGAACACGCCCGTGACGAAATGCCGCTCGTAGGTCCACTGGTGGTGATGGATCGCGTACACGTCCCACCCGGCGAAGATCACGACGGTCGGTACAAGCGTCAGCAACAGCCGCCGCCAGCGCGCGTACACGCGAGTGCGCAGGACGATCTCGAGGGGCGCGGTGCCGAGCAGGCAGGCCGCTAGCACCGCCAGATACGACAGGTGCGACATCAGTAGCCGGCGACCTGCGCGCGCCGCTTGACCTCGCGCCCGCGGTTCTCGCGAAGCGCCTGGACGGGCGTGCCGGGCAGCGAGTCGTCGTCGCGGAACAGCCAGTCGACGATCTCGTGATCCTCGTAGCCGGCGTCGCGCAGCAACGTCACCACGCCGGTCAGTCCCTTGACGATCGCACCGTCCTGCACGAACGCGGTCGGGACGCGTCTGGTGCCGTCCTCGCCGCGCACCGCGACCAGCGCGCCGTCGCGCACGTACTGGTGCACCCGCGAGACGGCGACGCCGAGCGCATCGGCGATCTCGGGGATGGCGGCCAACTCGATGTCCGTCTTGTGCTCGGGCATGGGGCTAGCCTGCCACGAGCTCACGGCACGCGGGCGAAAACGGCGCTGGTCGTGTAGTGCGCAGGCGCGACGCCACCGGCTTCGTCGATCGCTTCGCCCACGGCGGTGACGAGCGCTGCCAGCCGCTCGGGCGGCAACGTGATGTGGTCGCTATGCGTGTGCATGAGCGCCTGCCACTCCTCGCGGGTGTAGGTCTTGTCCCATCGGTAGTGCCGGATCTCGACCGAGGCGAACAGGCCACTGGCCCGGATCGTCTCGGCCTGCGGCGCGACGGTGTGCGGTCCGGCGCCGCTGCGGATCACCGAGCTGCCGGCCAGCTGCGCCTCGACACGCTCGTACGCCGCGTCGACGCGCCGGCTGACGTCCGGATCGAGCACGGAGAAGTTCCAGAACGGGACGAGCAGCCCACCGGGGCGCAGCAGGCTCGCCGCCTTGGTAGCGCCGACGTCCGGGTCAATCCAGTGCCAGGCTTGCCCGGAGACGATGAGGTCGAAGCGCCGCTCGCGGGCGTCCCAGCTCTCGAATCCGCCGATCTCGACCTCGATGCCGTGTGAGCGCGCGACGTCGGCCATCCGCTCGTCGACCTCGACCCCGAGTACCCGCACGCCACGGTCGGCGAGCAGCCGGGCCGCCTTGCCGGTGCCGCATCCCACGTCGAGCGCTGTTCGCGCGCCACCGGCCAGCAGGTCGTCGATCAGCGCCGGCGGGTAACTCGGCCGCGCCCGGTCGTACGCGAACGCCGCGGAGCCGAACGACTCGGCACGCAGCCGATTGGTGTGGATGCGGTCGGGATCTGCGGACACGCACAAATCATCCCGCGCTGACCCGCCAGCCTTCCTCCGGGGGACGCGGCGAGCGCATCGGGTCAGCATCGGTCGTCGGCGCCGAGGCACCCACGAGCTTGGTCAGCGTCGCACCGGCCACGACGCGGGTCGGGAACATCGCCGACGCGGCCGCCCGGCGGACTTCGGTCACCGGCAAGGCGCCGCCCCGGGCCGCCGCCAGCACGAGGTTGCCGACGCGGCGGCGACCGAGCACGCCGGTCGAGCCGACCAGCAGCACGTCGGGCAGCACGGTCCGCACCGCGGCAGCGACCCGACGGGTGTAGGTGAGCGGAGGCCCGTCGGTGAGGTTGGCCAGCAGCAGGCCGTCCGGGCGGAGCACGCGGGCAATATCGGCCAGGAACTCGACGGTGGTGAGCTCGGCCGGCACGCGGCCGCCGAGGTAGGCGTCGAGCACCAGCACGTCCGCGCTGGCGTCACCGAGCCCGCGCACGCCTTCGCGACCCGGCACCGGCCGGATGCGGATGCGCTCGCGCTTCGGCAACGGCAGCCTGGCCCGAACCAGCTCGACCAGCGCAGCGTCCGGCTCGAAGACGATCTGCGACGACCCGGGCCGGGTTGCCGCGATGTAGCGCGCGAACGTGCACGCGCCTCCCCCGACGTGCGTCACTGCGAGCGGCCCGTCGTGGATCGCGTCGAGCACGTCGGCCATGCTGCGCAGGTAGTCGAAGTCGAGGTAGGTCGGATCGTCCAGGTCGACGTAGGACTGCCGGATCCGGTCGACCACCAGCAGCCAGCCACCCGGCCGGTCGGCGTCGGCCAGCAGCTCCGCCCGCCCGGTGGCCACCTGGGTCCCGCCTGCCGCCAGGCCGTCCTCGCTCACGGCGTGCCAGCGTACGGTTCGGGTCAAGATCGGGTGTCGTCGCGGGGTAGCCGGACGCCGGACGCCTAGAATCCGCTTGTGCAGACGGCCACCACGGATCCGCTGGTCGGCCGAGTGTTGGACGGCCGATACCGGATCCAGGCGCGAATAGCGCGAGGCGGGATGTCGACGGTGTACAGCGCCGTCGACGAACGCCTCGACCGGTCCGTCGCCGTCAAGGTCATGTCGTCGAGCCTGTCCAGCGACCCCGCGTTCGCAGACCGCTTCGCCCGCGAAGCCCGCGCTGCGGCCAAGCTCGCGCACATCAATACGGTCGCCGTCTACGACCAGGGCGAGGACGGCGACAACGTCTTCCTGGTCATGGAGCTGGTCAACGGCCGCACGCTGCGCGACCTGCTGCGCGAGCGCGGCCGGCTCAGCCCCGCCGAAGCGGTCTCGATCATGGAGCCGATTCTGGCCGCCCTCGCCGTCGCGCACCGGGTGGGGCTGGTGCACCGCGACATCAAGCCGGAGAACATCCTGCTGTCCGACGAGGGTGTGGTGAAGGTCGCCGACTTCGGCCTGGCACGCGCTGTCGAGACCGACGGCGCAGCCACGCGCACCGGGATGATGATGGGCACGGTGGCGTACTGCTCGCCGGAGCAGATCAGCCGCGGCCGGACCGACCAGCGCTCGGATGTCTACTCGGCCGGCGTCGTGCTGTTCGAGCTGCTGACCGGCGAGGCCCCGTATGTCGGCGACTCCGCGATGGCAGTGGCCTACCAGCACGTCCACAGCCGGGTCACGGCTCCGTCCTCGCGCGTCAGCGGCGTCGGCGAGGAGCTCGACGACCTGGTCGTGCGGGCCACCGACAGCGACCCCGCGGGGCGCCCGCTCGACGCCGGTGCGTTCCTGGCCGAGCTCGCCGACGTGCGCACTGACCTCGGGCTGCCCGTCGTGCCGGTTCCGCCACGGCCGCGCGCGAACGGTCACCAGCCTTCATCGGACGCTCGCGAGGCGCGGACCACGCAGCGAATCGGCCAGGACGCCGGCGTCCACGACACGGCGGTCGGCGCTCCGCCGCCGTACGGTTTCGCGGGGCGCCCGCCCGGCCCGCCACCGCCGCCCGGCGCATACAACCCGCGCCCGCTGGTCCCGCCTCGCAGACGGCCACGCGCCGCGTTGATCGCCCTGCTCGTCATACTGCTGCTTGGCATCGGGGCGGGCTTCGCCGGATGGTGGTTCGCCGCAGGCAGGTACACGCGCGTGCCCACGGTGAACGGCGAGGCCCGCGTCACCGCACTCGCGGCGCTGGACCGGGCCGGCTTCGACAAGGTCACGATCAGCCAGGTCAACGACGAGAAGGTGCCGAAGGGTCTCGTGGTCGGCACCAAGCCGGGCGGCAACAGCCGGGTGCCCCGGCACGCGCCGATCACGCTGCTCATCTCGCTCGGGCCGAAGCTCTACGCACTCCCCGACCTTCGTGGTCAGTCGGAGGACGACGCCCGAGCGGCACTCGGCAAGTTGCCGGTGCGGCTGACGTCCACGCGGCAGGCGGACGACAACGTACCCAAGGACAGCGTCATCCGCACCAACCCGCCGGCGGGAACCCGGGTGCGCGCCGATCAGAGCGTGTCGATCATCGTGTCGAGTGGCCCGCCGATCCTCAACCTTCCCGACGTCACCGGCTCCCCGCGCGACGACGCGATCGCCAAGTTGCAGGGCATGGGCTTCAAGGTCGGCGTGAACGAGCAGTTCAGCGACAACGTCGCGCAGGGCAACGTCATCAGCCAGGACCCATCCGCGAACTCGCAGCTGGCAAAGGGCCAGCAGGTGACGCTCACCGTGTCGAAGGGCGCGGACTTCGTCGACGTCCCGCAGGTCAGCGGCCTGAGCAAGGACGACGCCCGCCACGCGCTCGAACAGGCGGGTCTGAAGGTCCGGGTCAAGCGCGTCTTCGGCGGGCGCCTCGACGTGACGGTCGGTCTCGACATCAACCCGGCTGATCAGAACGCGGCCGGTCAGGTGCGTCGCGGCTCGACCGTGACGATCGAAGTCGCCTGACTCGCGGTGGCAACGTCTCGCCGGTCGCTGATCGGCGCGCACGTCAGCGTCACACGTGGGTTGGTGCGCGGCGCCCTGGCACGTGCCGACCAGATCGGCGCCGAGGTCGTGCAGATCTTCGCCGGCAATCCGCGCGGCTGGGCCCAGACGCCGTTCGAGACAGAGGCCGACGACGCGTTCCGCGCAGGCTGCGCGCTTCGCGGTGTGCCGGTGTTCGTGCACACCCCGTACCTGCTCAACTTCGGCTCACCGTCCGCTGTGACACTTTCTCGCTCGTGCGCCGCGTTGGCGTTCGCGCTTCGTCGCGCGGACGCGCTGGGCGCATCGGGTGTCGTGTTGCATGCCGGATGGGCCGCCGGTGGCCGTCGCGACGATGCCATGCGCCAAGTGCGCCAACACGTCCTGCCGCTGCTCGACGGCGTCCGCACCCGCCTGCTCATCGAGCCGACCGCGGGTGGTGGCGGCGCGTTGGCGTCCACTGTGGACAGTGTGGCCGAGTACCTCGACGTGCTGGACGACGAGCGCGTCGGCGTGTGCCTCGACACCTGCCACCTGCACGCCGCCGGCCACGATCTCTCGACGCGTACCGGGATGACCCGAACACTCGCCGCGCTCGGCCGGGCGATCGGGCGCCGCCGGATCGGGCTCGTGCACGTCAACGACAGCCGCGATCCCACTGGCTCGAAACGCGATCGGCACACCTGCCTCGGCGGCGGCACAATCGGCCTGGAACCGTTCGCTGCGCTGTTCTCCTCCCCCACCACGCGCGGCGTCCCGCTGGTCGTCGAGACCGCCGAAGACGATCACGCAAGCGACATCGCGGCGCTCAAACTCCTCCGCGGCTGACTCGCCGGAGTCGCTTGCCGATCATGTGCAGATCGACAGGTTCGAGCCGGACGATATGCACATCGATCGCGTGTTCGAGCCGCTGATCCACAGGTTCGCCGCCGGTGCTGCGAGCATGCACTCCCGATGCCGACGATCAGCAGATGGATCTCGAGGCACTGCCGCAAGCCGACGCACGTCGCGTCACCACATGGACTTCGCTGCGACGACGCGGCGTCAGCCGTGCTCGCGTCCAGGCGCAGCTCGACGCCCGACGGTGGTAACGGCTGGGGTTCGCGATCGTCTTGCACAACGGCCCGCTCTCGGAGCGTCAGCGCTGGACGGTCGCGCGCACGCACGCCGGGCCGCTGGCGATCCTGACGGCGTTCACGGCTGCGCAGGCGTTCGGTTTGCGGGGCTGGGAGCGGGAGACGGTCCACGTACTGGCACCCGGCGGTACCCGGCTAAGGCGCGAGTGCCCGGTCAAGGGCCGGCTGCATCTGTCGTCGCAGTGGGGTGAGGTCCGTACCCGCCAGCGCAGCATCGTGCACGCGCTGCCTGAGGCGTTGGTACGCGCAGCGGCCACGTTCGCGTCGGCGCGACCCGCGTGCGGCATCCTCGCCGCAGCCGTCCAGCAGCGCCTGGCCCGCCCTCCCGCCTTGCGCGATGCGCTCGCTCGCGCGCCTCGTGTGCGCCACCGTGCGGCGTTGCTCGCGGCCGTCGGGGACATCGCGCAGGGCTCCGAGGCGCTCAGCGAGATCGACTTCGTACGGCTGTGCCGCAGGTTCCGGCTGCCTGTGCCGGAACGGCAGGCGGTACGCAGGGACTCGTCCGGGCGTCGTCGCTACCTCGACGCCACATGGCGACGCGCCGACGGACGGCTGGTGGTCGTCGAGGTCGACGGAGCGCTGCACCTTGCGGCGGGCCGATGGTGGGCCGACCAGCTGCGGCAGAACGAGCTGACGCTCGCCGATGCGATCGTGCTGCGCTTCCCGAGCGTCGTGGTACGGACCGAACCGGCGATGGTCGCCGCCCAGCTCAGGCGTGCGCTGCGGCTCTGACCCGGCGATCATGTGCAGATCGACGTGCCGCCACCGGCCGATCTGCACATGATCGCGACTGGGAAGGCACGTAGGCTGCCAAGCCATGGTCATCGTCATGGCACCGTCGGCCACCGACGCCGACGTGACGGGCGTCGTCGCGCACATCGAGGCCCACGGCGGGCAGGCATTCGTCAGCCGCGGGGTCATGCGCACGATCATCGGAGTGGTCGGCACCGAGGACGTGCTGGAGACGATGGACGCCGCCGGGCTGCCCGGCGTGTCGGAGACGATGCGGATCACCGCGCCGTACAAGCTGGTGTCGGCGCAGAACCATGCCAAGCGGACGACGGTCCGGGTCGGCGGCGTGCCGATCGGTCCGGACACGTTCACTCTGATCGCCGGGCCGTGCGCGGTCGAGACGGCCGAGCAGACGCTCGCGGCGGCGCAGATGGCCAAGCGGGCGGGCGCCACGCTGTTGCGCGGCGGTGCGTTCAAGCCCCGCACGTCGCCGTACGCGTTCCAGGGTCTGGGCAAGGTCGGCCTGCGCATCCTGGCCGAGGTCCGCGACGAGGTGCAGTTGCCGATCGTCACCGAGGTCACCGAGGTCGCGGACGTCGACATCGTCGCCCAGTACGCCGACATGCTGCAGATCGGTACGCGCAACATGCAGAACTTCGGCCTGCTGCAGGCCGTCGGCGCAACCGGCAAACCGGTCATGCTCAAGCGCGGGCTGACCGCCACGTACGAGGAGTGGCTGATGGCCGCCGAGTACATCGCCCAGCGCGGCAACCTCGACATCGTGCTGTGCGAGCGAGGCGTCCGCTCATTCGAACCGGCGATCCGCAACATGCTCGACGTATCGGCCGTGCCGCTCGTGCAGCACCTCTCGCACCTGCCGCTGATCGTCGACCCGTCGCACGCGGCCGGGCGTCGCGACCTCGTCGTGCCACTCGCCCGGGCAGCAATGGCCGCCGGCGCGGACGGCGTGATGGTCGACGTGCATCCGAACCCGGAGACGGCGTTGTGCGACGGCGCGCAGGCGCTGGTCGGCGAATCGCTGGACGAGCTCGCCGAGGCCGTCACCACGATCCCGGCACTGCTCGGGCGAACGTCCGCGACACACCTCGCGGGCTGACCCGGGCCGGTTACGCGAGGCGGGCTACCAGCGTGCTGAGCATCGTCTGAATGCCCGGCACCTGCGCCGGATCGGGGCCGGCGGCCGTGTACACGACGACGAGGTGGCCGGCGGACACCGTCACCGCTTCGACAAGCGTGCCCTGCTGGCAGACGAACGCACTGGGAGCGCTCGGCACCGGACGTTCCGAGCCGGGGTCACACGGCCGGCGCGTCTGCGCCAGGGCGCTGCGCCGCCCGTCGGCGTCTCGAGGCAGCGGCACCTCGCTCGCGAGGATGCGGCGCGCGCCCTGCACGTAGCTGCAGCTGCCGCTCGACAGGCTCGACATCGACCACGTACCGCCGAGTGCGCCGGACACCTCGGCCGCGGTGAACGGGCACAAGCCGCCGGCGTCGACCTCGACGCCCGGCATGTCCAGCGCAGCCGCCCCGGCAGTCGGCGATCCGTTCGCCGCCTGCGCGCCGCGCTCGAGGACCCTGCACGCGGACACGCTGCCCGCCAAGGCAATTACGGCACAGACAACCATCACGCGGCGCCCAGCCCACGTCATGCCATACCCCGTTCCGCGGAGCGACGGTGCTTCCGTGCAAATCGGGGCCCAGCATGCCAGACCGGCCACCAGATGTGGCAGTGGGTCAGTGGTCGGATTTCCGGGCGTGTTGCAGCAACGGCACGAGCACCTTCGCCGCCTGCTCGATGCCCTCGTCGTCGATGTCGAGGTGGGTGACCAGCCGGAGTACTCGCGGCCCGAGAACGGACACGAGCACGCCGTCGGCGCGCGCCGCGGCGGCGGTTGCCGGCGCGTCTGCTACGTCGAGGACGACGATGTTCGTATCGACTGACGACGGATCGACGTCGAGCACCTCGGCGAGCCGCCGGGCACGCGCGTGATCGTCGGCCAGCCGGGCAATGTGGTTGGCCACCGCGTAACGGCCGGCCGCGGCGAGCACTCCGGCCTGGCGCATGCCGGCCCCGTAGCGCTTGCGCCACACCCGCGCCTCGGCGATCCGTTCGGCCGACGAGACGAGCACCGAGCCGACCGGCGCGCCGAGCCCCTTGGACAGGCACACCGAGACGGTGTCGAACCCGTCGGCCAGCTCGGACAAGGCGACGCCGCTGGCGACGTGCGCGTTCCACAGCCGCGCACCGTCCAGGTGCAACCCGATGCCGTGCCGGCGCCCGAGCGCGATCACGTCACGCACCGCGTCACGCGGCTGCACCGTCCCGCCGCCGAAGTTGTGCGTGTTCTCCACCGCGATCGCCGCCGTCGATACCAGGTAGGGGCCGGCATCGGGCGTGATCAACTCGGCGATCGCGTCGACGTCGAGCAGCCCGCGCCGTGCCTTCCAGGTGCGGAACGTGACGCCTGCGAACACCGCCGCCGCGCCCAGCTCGGCGCGCACGACGTGCGCCACGGTGTCGCAGACCAGCTCGCGCCCGGGCGCGACGAGCAGCCGCACACCGAGTTGGTTGCCGAGCGAGCCGGTCGGCACGAACAGCCCCACCTCGAACCCCAGCAGCGCGGCGACCTCGGCTTCGAGAGCGTTGACCTCGGGATCCTCGCCGTAGACGTCGTCGCCGACCTCGGCCTCGGCGATCGCCTGACGCATGCCCGGCGTCGGCCGGGTGACCGTGTCGCTACGCAGATCGATCGGGTTCACGAGCGGCGGCGGCGGTCGGCGACGAGACGTTCGGCGACTCGGAACGCCAGCTCGAGCGACTGCTCGATGTTCAGGCGCGGATCGCAGACCGTCTCGTAGCGACGCGACAGGTCGGCGGACGTCAGCTCGGCCGTGCCGCCGATGCACTCGGTCACGTCGTCGCCGGTCAGCTCGACGTGCAGGCCGCCCGGGTGCGTGCCGAGCGCGGCGTGCACGTCGAAGAACCCGTCGACCTCGTCGATGATCCGGTCGAGGTGGCGGGTCTTGACGCCCTGCGCGGTCTCCTCCGTGTTGCCGTGCATCGGGTCGCAGTGCCACACCACGAGATGCCCGGTCGACTGGACCTTCTCGATGATGGGCGGCAACGCGTCGCGCACCTTGTCGTTGCCCATGCGGCTGATCAGCGTCAGACGCCCGGGCGTGCCGTGCGGGTCAAGGCGATGGACGAGCTCGGCCGCGAACTCCGGCGTCGTGGTCGGCCCGAGCTTCACCCCGATCGGGTTGGCGATCCGCGAGACGAAGTCGATGTGTGCGCCGTCCAGCTGACGCGTCCGCTCACCGACCCAGACGAAGTGGCCGGACAGATCGTAGGCGAGGTCGCCCTCGACCCGCGTGAGCGCACGCTCGTAGTCGAGGATCAGCGACTCGTGGCTCGCGTAGAGCTCTACGGACTCCAGCGCGCTGTCGTGCACCCCGCAGGCGTGCATGAAGCGCACGGCGCGGTCGATCTCACCGGCCAGCGCCTCGTAGCGCGAGCCGGTCTCGGTGGTGCGCGCGAACGCGGTGTTCCACGAGTGGACGCGGTCGAGCGAGGCCAACCCGCCGCCGGCGTAGGCCCGCAGCAGGTTCAGCGTGGACGCCGCCGTGGAGTACGCGCGCAGGATGCGTCGCGCGTCGGGGGTGCGGTCGCCGGAGAGGTCGTTGACCATGTCGCCGCGGTAGGACGGTCGCCCGCTGGCGTCCAGGTGCGCTGATCGCGGCTTCGCGTACTGCCCGGCGATCCGTCCGAGCTTCACCACCGGCATCGACGCGCCGTACGTCAGCACGACCGCCATCTGCAGCAGGACGCGCACCTTGCCGGCGATGTCGCCCTGCGAGCTGGTGGCGAACGTCTCGGCGCAGTCACCGCCCTGCAGCAGGAACGCCTCTCCACGCGCAACCGCCGCCAGGCGCTCGCGCAGCTGGTCGACCTCGCTGGCCACCACGAGCGGCGGCATGCCCGCGAGCGCGCTGGAGGTCTCGCGCAGAACGTCCTGGTCGGCCCACTCGGGCTGCTGGGCGGCCGGCAGGTCACGCCACGCGTCGAGGCCTAGTTCGGCGGGGGTTGACTGGCCGGTGGGCGCTGTGGACGTCACGAATCACAGGGTAGGCGAGGCGCAAAGCCGTCAGCGCACCTGGCACCATCGGGGCCCATGACGAGCCTGACGGTCGCGCCAGGCGTGGTCGAGGCGTTCGGCGGTATGCGCATCGTCGCGATCACGGCCTCGGGCATCGACAACCGCTCGGCGTGGCCGGAGGTGACCGCCCGCCTGGACGACCTCGAACGTGCCGTGGGGGATGGGCGGTGGACGCCGCTCGGCGACGACCATCCGGCGATCGCCAGCTGGCATGCCGCGTACCGGCACTTCGGCACAAACCCTCGGCGGCAGCGCCCGAGCGTCGACGCGCTGACCCGTCGTCTCGCGCGCACCGGACACCTGCCGCGCATCAGCTCGGCGGTCGACTCCTACAACTTCGTGTCGGTCACGCATGCCGTGCCGGCAGGCGCGTTCGACCTGGATCGGGTCGAGGGCCACATCATGATCCGGTTCGCCGAGGACGACGACAGGTTCGTCCCGCTCGGCGAGCCGGACGAGGTCGAGCAACCGCACCCGGGCGAGGTCGTCTACGTCGACGACGCGGGCGTGCTCACCCGGCACTGGAACCACCGCGACGCCGACCGGACGAAGGTGACACCCGCGTCGCGACGCGTCCTGTTCATGCTGGAGGCGGTTGACGCGGCGTACCACGCCGCGGTCTCGGCGGCCGCCGACGAGCTGGCCGGGATGCTGACCCCGCATGCCGAGGCGGTCACCGTGGAGATACTCGACGGGGCGAGCGCCGCTGCCCACCTCGGCACCTGACGGCGCGGTTCTCCTGTTGATCACCTGGCGCGCCGCGCAATCCGGCGCCGCTGCCGGCGGTCAGTCCGGGCGTCAGCCGAAGAAGACCTCGGCCTCGGTGTAGCGCTCTGGCTGCACGGTCTTGAGCAGCGTCGTCGCGTCCGCGAGCGGGACGCGCGCGATCTCGGTGCCGCGCAGCGAGACCATCTTCCCCCAGTCGCCGTCGTGCACGGCGTCGATGGCCTGCAACCCGAACCGGGTGGCCAGCACGCGGTCGAACGCCGTGGGCGTACCGCCACGCTGGATGTGGCCGAGCACGGTCGTGCGCGCCTCCTTGCCGGTGCGCTTCTCGATCTCCGACGCGAGCCAGTCGCCGATGCCGCCGAGTCGCACGTGGCCGAACGCGTCCACGCCGCGGTCGAAGAGGATGTTCTCGCCGCCGTCGGGCGTGGCGCCCTCGGCCGCCACGATGATCGGCGCGTAATGCGACTGGAAGCGGCTCTCGACATAGGCACACACCCGCTCGATCGAGAACGGCTGTTCCGGGATGAGGATGACGTTGGCGCCGCCCGCGATGCCGGCGTGCAGTGCGATCCAGCCGGCGTGCCGGCCCATGACCTCGACGATCAGTGCCCGGTGATGCGACTCGGCCGTCGTGTGCAGGCGGTCGATCGCCTCCATCGCGATGTTGAGCGCGGTGTCGAAGCCGAACGTGTAGTCGGTCGCGTTGAGGTCGTTGTCGATCGTCTTCGGCACGCCCACCACGTTGACGCCGAGGTCGTGCAACCTGGTCGCCACACCAAGCGTGTCCTCGCCGCCGATAGCGATCAGCGCGTCGACGCCCAGCGAATGCAGGTTCTCGCGGATCCGGTCGACTCCCCCGTCGACCTTGAACGGGTTCGTGCGCGACGAGCCGAGGATCGTGCCGCCGCGTGGCAGGATGCCGCGCACCTCGGGAATGCCCAGCGGCCTCGTCAGATTCTCCAACGGGCCCTTCCAGCCGTCGCGGAATCCGACCATCTCGTAGCCGTAGATCCCGACGCCCTTACGCACAACAGCGCGGATAACCGCGTTCAGGCCAGGGCAGTCCCCGCCGCCCGTGAGCACTCCGACCCGCATCCCCGCTCCTCTCGTCGCCCCGCCGCGGGGAGCCTATCCGGGGCCTATCCTTCGGGATCCGGCACCGGGGACCAGACGGCGTGCAGCGCCCGCCAGCGTGCGAGGTTGTGCCGGGCGTCGGCGAGTGCGTCGTGCTGGTCGGCGGGCGCCTCGGGCAACGGCGGGCAGCCCGCGTCCTCCCACCGCTGGCGCAGTTCGTGCGTGAACCGCGGGATCGCCCGTGGCAGGGCTCGCATGTCGCCCCACAGCTGCGCGAGCGCCACGTGGTCATACGCCGACATCCAGGCCCAGAGCTCGATCGGCTCACCCTGCTCGACCAGGAAGGCGAGCAGGTCCGCCCGGATCCGCTCCACGCTGCGCCAAGCGGGATCAGCCGGCGGCGGCAGCTGCGACAGGACGTTGCGGCGCACCCAGCCGATCGCACGACTGGCGTCGAACTCGGTCGACACGGCGTAGAACTCGCGCCCGGCCTCGTCGACGACTCCGATGGAGACGAGCTCGATCGTGTGGCCGTCCTCGATGAACTCGCAGTCGTAGAAGAACCGCAAGCTAACTCATCCCGCCGCGATGAGCGCTCGCGCGAAGAGCCGCGGCCGCGCGCCGAAGGCTCGCGTGTGGCCTGCTGGATTCGCCCGAGCGCAGCGAGTGGCGGAGACGGCAGGACACTTTGGGCGCGATGGGATCGCGCGAGCGCTCATCGCCCGCTCGGCGCGGGGACGCTTCTGGCTTGCGCTCATCGCTTAGCTGGCTCGTTCGGTCGGGACGCGGTCGCCCGCTTCGCGCAACTCGGCCTTGACGCGACTCGAGTTCGCCCCGAACGCGCGGGGACTGCCCTGCGCGGCCTTGACCTTCGCCGCATACACGTCGACGTACTCCTGCCCGGACAGCTGCATGAGCTCGTACATGATCTCGTCGGTCATCGAGCGCTCGACGAACCGGTCGCCGGCCATGCCCTCGTAGCGGGAGAAGTCGAGCGGCTTGCCGAAGCGCACGCCCGGCCGGGGCCGCAGCCTGGGGAACCTGCGGCCGGTCGGCTGGATTTTGTCGGTGTCGACCATGACGCACGGGATCACCGGGACGCCGGCTTCGAGCGCCATGCGCGCGACACCCGTCTTGCCGCGGTACAGCCGGCCGTCCGGCGAACGGGTGCCCTCCGGGTAGATGCCGAGCACCGCACCGTGCTTGAGCAGGCGCACACCGGTGTTGAGCGCCGCGCGCGACGCGTCGGCGTCGGATCGGTCGATCGGTACCTGGCCGACCCCGGCGAAGAACTTTCGCGAGAGCCAGCCCTTGAGACCCGGTGTGGTGAAGTACTCCGCCTTCGCAAGGAACGTGACCTTGCGCGGCACCATCAGCGGCATGAAGAACGAGTCGGAGAACGACAGGTGGTTGCTCGCGAGGATCGCCGGCCCGCGCGCCGGCACGTGCTCGATCCCCTCGGTCCACGGTCGCCAGATCGCTCGGAGGAGCGGACCGATGAAGACGAACTTCATCAGCCAGTAGCCCACCGAAGTTCCTCCTCTTCGCGCTGCGCGCGAGTACGGGTCCGGTACGTCCGGTAAGTCCTGCCCAGCTTGCGCCACAACGGTCTGCCGGGCGATTTGCGGGCCCGATACCTGTAATGCCTTGCCGCAGACAGTAGTGCTGGTGTGGACGCCGGTCCACCGAGGCTGCTCGCAGAACACGGGCATCGGCGGGCATGATGGGAGGCTCACGAAGCGAGGTGGCAGCGTGCCAGTCCTACCCGGTGCCGAGCCGTACTCCGCCGACGGCGGTGCGGTGGGCGTCCTCGTTTGTCACGGATTCACCGGGACGCCGCAGAGCCTGCGCCCGTGGGCCGAGCATCTGGCAGGGGCGGGCTACACGGTCCGGCTGCCGCGGCTGCCGGGGCACGGCACGACCTGGCAGGAACTCAACGCCACCCGCTGGCAGGACTGGTACGCCGAGGTCGAGCGCGCGCACGCCGAGCTCGCCGGCCGGTGCGAGCATGTGTTCGCTGTCGGGCTCTCGATGGGCGCCACACTCGCGACCAGGCTCGCCGAGGAGAAGGGCGACGCGGTCGCCGGCCTCGTGTTCGTCAATCCGTCTTACGGCACCGAGCGATTCGATGCCCGTTTCGCGAAGTACATCGGTTGGGCAGTGAAGTCGCGTCCCGGCATCGGCAGCGACATCAAGAAGGCCGGCGCGGTCGAGCTCGCCTACGACCGCACCCCGGTCCGGGCGTTCGCGTCGTTGCAACTGCTGTGGCAGGTCGTCGTCGACGACTTCGCGCGCATCACGGCACCCGTGCTCATGTTCCGCAGCAAGGACGATCACGTGGTCGAGCCGCTGTCCGGGCGCCTGCTGCGAGAGCGTGCGACGAACACGACCGTGCGCGAGGTGATCCTCGACGACAGCTACCACGTCGCCACCCTCGACAACGACGCGCCGACGATCTTCGACGGCAGCGTGGCGTTCATCCGCGAGCACACCGGCGCCGTCGCGCCCGCCTCGTGACCGATCCGATGAAACCGTCCTTGCCCGGCGAGACGCCACGTCGCGACAACGGCCTCAGCGCCGCGAGCTACGTCCCGCTCGCGGATGTCGACCCGGACGTCGGCGATCACCTGCTGAGCGCGCTGCGCCGAGCGAGAATCGCGGCGTATCTCGAACCCGCCGCCGAGGCGGACCGGCAGCGACTCTATGTCGCGACGGGCGACCGCGCCGACGCGCGCACCATCGTCCAGGTCGCTGCACGGGCCGACGGCGAATCCGCGATGCGCCCGCCGGACCTGCTCGACGGAGTCGACACCAACGCCGAGTTCTCGGCGCTGATCGCCGACTGGCACGTCGACACGATCAGCGCGGTCCGGGCGGCCGAGCGCGACCTGACCCGCGAGGACGCCGAGTGGCGTGCCCGGATCGAGCCCGGCTTCACCGATGCGTCGGCCGAGGACGACGAGGAGCACTACGTCCCGCCCGCACCGCCGCCACTGCCGCGGCTGTCCGGTGCGACGATCGGAGCGCTGCTGATCATGTCCGCGTCGCTCGTCGTGCTGATCCTGGGCAGTGAGTTCGGCCTGCCGGGTGACTTCAGCTTCCTGGCGGGTGTCGCCGGCATCCTGGTCGGCGCCGGCATCTTGATCATGCGGCTGCGCGAACGCCCGCCCGACGACGAGGACGATGACGGCGCAGTCGTCTGATAAATCGGATACCACCCGGCTTGATCAGTTGGCTCGTGACTCAAGGTTTGCCGACACGACACCTCGGCGATCATGCCCCGTCACGTCCCTCGCGGACCCTCATCGACGGAGGTGGTGAATATGGCGACCGCGGAGGAGACCGTCTTCATCCTCTGGTGCCGGTTGACCGGCACGGACCCGACCGAGTTCGGCGACGACGAGCGCGAGGCTTTCCTCGCCCGGCCGCAAGTGCCGGAGCTTGCCGCGACGCCGTATGCCGTGCTGCTCGACGCGGGCATCACCGCCGCGCGCCGAGGCTCGTTACCCCTCGAACGTTGGCTCGGCGCCGTGCGCACCGTGCGCCCGGTCGGCGCCTAAGCCGACCCGTTCGCCGCGACGTCCGCGTATGCCACCGCCGGGTCGGCGAGCCGTACCGGATCCACCACCGTCCCGGCGGCGATCAGCGGCTTGATCGCGTCGACAACGTCCCAGACGTTGATGTTCATCGCAGCCTTGATCCGGTTGCCGCCGTCGACCCAGAACGCCACGAACTCGCGTTTGCCGACGTCGCCGCGGATGACCACGCGATCGTAGGACCCGGGTGGGGCATGGCCGATGTACTCCATGCCCAGGTCGTACTGGTCGCTGAAGAAGTAGGGCAGCTCGTCGTAACTTGCGTCACTGCCGGTGGCGCCGAGCATCGCCGCGACAGCGGTGCCGGGGTGGTTCAGCGCCGTGGCCCAGTGCTCGACGCGGACGCGCGCGCCAAGTATCGGGTGGTCGTGGTTCGCGATGTCGCCGACCGCGAAGATGTCGGGATCGCTGGAGCGCAGCGAGGAATCGACGAGAACGCCGTTGTCGACGTCCAGGCCCGCCGCCTTTGCCAGGCTGTCGTTCGGCGCGACGCCGATGCCGACGACCACGGCGTCGGCGGCGATCGTCGTACCGTCGCCCAGCCGGACGCCCGTCGCACGCCTGCCTTCGGTGACGATCTCCGACAGCGTGGCACCGAGCCGCAGGTCCACGCCGTTGGACGTATGCAGGTCGGCGAAGGCCGGAGCCAGTTCGGGCCCTAGCACGTTGAGCAGTGGCTGCTCGGCCATCTCGACGATCGTCACGTCAGTGCCCGCCGAACGAGCCGCGGCCGCCACCTCGAGGCCGATCCATCCCGCGCCGATGATGACCAGCCGCCGGTCCTCGCCGAAGGTGGACTTGATGGCGTCGGAGTCGGCGTGGCTGCGCAGGTACAGCACGCCGTCCGCGTCCGCCCCCGGTACCCGCAGGCGACGCGGCACCGAACCGGTGGCGAGCAGCAGCTTGCCGTAGTGCAGGGTCGATCCGTCGTCGAGCGTGACGGCGTGGGGCAACGGATCGATCGCGGTGGCGTTCGTGTTCAGCAGCAGGTTGACGTCGTGCTCGGCGTACCACGGCTGCGGGTGGACGAGTGCATCCTCGAACGGGGACTCGCCGGCGAGGTAACTCTTCGATAGCGGCGGTCGCTCGTACGGAGGCTCCACCTCGTTGCTGATCAGCGTCACGGCGCCGCGATATCCCTGCTCGCGCAAGGCCTCCGCGGCTTTCGCGCCGGCTAGCCCACCGCCGATGATGACGACGCTGTCGGGTGTCTCGGTCATGTCGCGTCCAATGGTTTCGGCGGGTCAGTTGTGGTTGCTGCCGGTGAGCGAGAAGAACTCCTGGCGCGTTCGTGAGTCGTCGCGCAACGTCCCGAGCAGAGTCGACGTGACGGTGGACGAACCGGTGGCTCCGACGCCACGCAGGGTCATGCAGGTGTGCTCGGCCTCGATGACGACGCCGACCCCGCGCGGATGCAGGTGTTGGTCCAGCCAGCCCGCGACCTGCTTGGTCAGCCGCTCCTGAACCTGTGGGCGGGCGGCGAAATGTGTGACCAGTCGGGCCAGCTTCGACAGCCCGAGGATGCGCGCCCGGGCAGGTACCCGACATGGGCGACGCCGACGAACGGCAGCAGGTGGTGCTCGCAGACCGAGCGCATCGGGATGTCGCGGACGAGTACCAGCTCGTCGTAGCCCTCGTCGTTCGGAAACGTCGTCATGTCGAATGCGTCCGGACTGAACATCTCGGCGTAGGCGCGGGCCATCCGGCCGGGTGTGCCGCGCATCGTCTCGGTGTCGGTGGAGATCCCGAGCGCGTGCAGCAGGTCCGCGGCTGCCTGTTCGGCGGCGTCGAGATCGATGCCACTGTGCGCGGGGAGGACGGACAGCGGGCGCACCGTCGCAATGGTCGTCATGTGGCCTGCCTCGGCCGTCGGCCGGCGGTCGGTTGCCTGTCGAGCGCGACGCAGCAGCCCTCGGGCTCGGGGTCGAGGCGGGCTCGAGGGCCACCTGGCCCGCACTTGTCGAGGAGCCCCCGAATCAGGTCGAGGTTCATACCGCACACGAGATCGCGGTAGTCCTCGGCGAGGGCATGGAATGGACAGTTCGCGAGCGTGATGACCCGCTCGGCGGTGCGCGGCTCGTAGCCGTGCTCGGCCAGAACGTCACGGACGGCGCGCTCGCGCTTGGTCGGGCTGGCGCCCGGCCCCAGACGTTGCGCGACCTGCTCGCCGAGTTCGCGGCCTTCGGCCCTGGCGGCTTGCCGGGTCGCCGCCTCGATGGCGATATCGGCGCTGCCGGCCGTGACGATCGCTCGTGCCATGACCCGTCCGGCCAGGTCGTAGCTGCGCGACGGCAGGCTGACGGAGACCTCGCCGCGCGAGCGCCGGTAGCGCTTGGCCGGGCGGCCGGCGCCGGGGCCGCCGCGTCCAGGTGGCCGGCTGTAGGACGTTTCAAGCAGGCCGTCGGCTTCGAGCCGGTCGAGGTGGAACTTCGCGACATGGCGTGCGATCCCGACTGCGGTCGCGGCCTCGTCACGGCTGACAGGTTCCGGCTGCGCCGCGACATGGAGGTACAGCGCCCGCCGGATCGGTTCGCCGAGCGCGGCGATCCGGCCTATCCGTTCGTCGAACGCGTCTGCATTCGCTACTCGGCGCATCGGCATCTCCTCGATCGTTCGCTGCAGTCTATCGGACGAATATCTTGACGCAATACCCGCGGCGGATCTACCGTGCAGAAATACGTCCGATACAAAGGAAGTGTGCCATGGCTGCAACCACGCTTGCCCGACGGGCCGCAGAGCCGCCGGTACTCGCCCGACTGAAGACCGACGCCGCGTTCCAGGCGTTCTGGATGATGCGCATCGGGTTCACGGTGGTCCCGATCCTGTTCGGGGCCGACAAGTTCGCCCACGTGATGGTGAACTGGGACAAGTACCTGGCCCCTGAAGTGCAGCATTGGTTCAGCCCGTTCGACACGGTGCAGCAGACGATGTATGTCGTCGGCATCGTGGAGATCGTCGCGGGTGTCGTCGTGCTGTTCCTGCCGCGCGTCGGCGGCTACTTGGTGGGGTTGTGGCTGGCGGGCATCGTCGCGAACCTGGCGATGATCGGCGGCTACTGGGACGTGATGATGCGCGACGTCGCGCTGTGCCTGCTCGCGCTGAGCTTCGCCCGGCTAAGCAGTTCGGCCGACGTCGTGCGGCCCGCTCAGCCGTCCAGCCCGAGTTCGACCAGCACCGGGTAGTGGTCGCTCGCGCGGACGACGTCGGGTGTGTCGATCACTTCGGCCGAGATCACCGGCAAGCGCCGATCCGCGAACACGGCATCGATCCGGCGTCTCGGGTTCTTCGGGTTCGACGTGAATCCCTCGCCGCTGCCGGCGGCAAACCAGGCGTCCGTGCGAACTGCCGTCAGTGCTTCCCACGAGGCAGAACCCGGCACGTCGTTGATGTCGCCGGCGACGACGGCGGGCACGTCGGCGGGCACGTAGCGATCCAGTGCCGCGTGCAGCTCGCCGACGTGGCGCAGCCGCGGTGCTTCGGCCAGGTCGAGGTGCGTGCCGGCCACCGCGAACCGGACGCCACCCAGGGCTAGCACGGCAATCGCCGTCCCCCGCTGGTGCAGCCGAGGCTCGGGCGTGAACAGGACCTCGTGGGTCGAGACGACATCGACTCCGAGCGAGGACAGGATCAGGTTCGCCGCGGCACTCCGCCCGCCGCCCACGACCACCAGCCCGCTGCGTCGAGCAAGCGCCGCATTCTTCGATCGCCAGCGCGCGAAGCGGGGCGCCTCCTGGACACAGACGACGTGCGGCTCGCATCCGCGGATGACGCGGGCGACGGCGTCCTCGTCGTCCCGAAGGGAGCGGACGTTGTAGCAGAGCAAGCGCAGCGTCGGCACGGTTGCGCATTCTGGCCTATCGCGGGCCGTCAGACGCGACGACGTGCCAGGTCCGCGGCGCCGACGAGTCCGGCCTCGGGGCCGAGCTCGGCCAGTTTCACGTCGGCCATCGGACGAAAGCCGCGTCCGGTCAGCGAGCGCCGGAACGTCTCACGAGCCGGCACGATCAGCAGATCCCCCGCCTCGGAGACGCCACCGCCGATCACGAACACCACCGGGTCGATGATCGCCGCCAGGTTGGCCAGCCCGCGGCCGAGCCACTGGCCCATCGTCGTATAGATCTCGACGGCCGCGGGGTCGCCCTCACGCGCCGCCTGCGTCACGAGCGGCCCGCTGAGCTCGGCCGGGTCGCCACCGGCCAGTTCGAGCAACCGGTGCGCCGCGACTGGCGAGATGTCGGCCAGCTCCCGGGCGTCTCGCGCGAGCGCGCTGCCCGACGCGTACATCTCCCAGCAGCCGCGATTGCCGCAGGCGCAGCGCCGCCCGTCCGGGACGACGGACATGTGCCCGTACTCGGTGCCCACGCCGTACGCGCCGCGGTAGAGCACCCCGCTGATGACGAGCCCGCCGCCGATGCCGGTGCCGAGCGTCACGCAGACGACGACCCGCGAGCCGCGGGCCGCGCCGAAGCGGTACTCGGCCCAGGCCGCGGCGTTCGCGTCATTCTCGACGGTGACCGGCGAGCCGATGCGGTCGGCCAGGGCGTCGCGCAGTGGCTCGTTTCGCCACGCGAGGTGCGGCGAGAACAGCACGGTGGCCCGGTCGTTGCCGATCCAGCCGGCCGCACCGATGCCCACTGCGACGATCTCGTGCCGCTTGCCGAGCTCGCCGACGACCTCGGCGATCACCCGCTCGGTCTCGGCGACGTCGTGGCCCGGAGTCGGGCGCCGCTCGGTGTCGATCACCTTGCCCCCGTCGTCGACGACGCCGGCGGCCACCTTGGTGCCACCGATGTCGACGCCGATCGCCAGTGGCATGTCAGGCGTCGTCGAGGTTGATGTGCTGGACCCGGGAAGCTGCGTCGTCCGGGGGGCGCGGCGGGCTGGCCGCGGCCGCGTCTAGGACGGCACGCAACGCGGCCACCAGCGACGCCCCCGCCTCGGCGACCTTCTCGCTGATCTCCGGCCGGTCACCGCGCAAGATCGCGATCAGCTGGCAGATCGGGCACCACGTGCACTCCGGTGCGCCGGTCGCGATGTGCGACGTGGCCGGGTCGCCGAAATTGCGTCGGGCCCAGTCCTGGAGCGCGTCGAGCAGCTTCGCGGCCTCGTCGCCGATCGTGCCGTGCTGGGCATGACCGTTCGGGCCGGTCATCGGCTGCTCCCCCGCCGCCGGGTGGGCCGCTCTGCGTCGTCGTCGGGCTTGGGCCACAGGCTCGGGTTCGGGCGGAACCGGACGCGCAGCTCGCGTTCGGCCAGCTCGCCGCCGATGACATCGCACCGCCGCAGCACGCTCGGCAACGTGATCACCCGCCGGTGACCCGCGACGGTCAGCACGAGGTCGTCGCCGGAGCGCGCGGCGTCCACTGCTGCGCGTTCGACGAGCGGAAGCCACATCCGCAGCACGTACTCACCGTCGACCGAGTCGACGGTCATCAGCTCGGCGGGCACCGACAGCCGCACCGGGTCGGCACCGGGCAGTACGCCGTAGAGCTCGTCGGCGACACCGCGCAGCGCTGCTGTGCCCACCGGCTCGGCCTGCCCGTACGCGAGCTCGTGCACCGGCAGGCCGGCGAAGGATTCGCGCAGCTCGGCGAGCTGAGCCTGCTGGGCGCTCACCCAACCCTGCCGGAATGCGTCGCGTCCCTTCGGGAAGACCCGGTTGGCGATCACCAGGTCGACGCGGTACCCGTACAGGGCCAGGGCCGTGAACGTGCGCCGGGCCTCGGCGGCGACCACAGTCTCCGGCGTGAGCACAAGGCGCACGGTCGTCACGGCCGGATCGGCGAGCAGTTCGCGCACGGAGGCCAGGTCGTCGGAGAGCCGGAGCAGCGCGTCGAAGATGCTGTCGGGCGGGATCACCTCGCCACGTCCCATGATCGCGGCCAGCGGGCGCATCCCCCGGGCCAGTCGGCGATGTGCTGGGAACACCTTCTGCAGGTACCAGCCGAGCGCCTCGGGCAGCGCGAGCAGCCGCAGTGTCTCGGCCGTCGGGGCGCAGTCGACGACCAGCACGTCCCACTGACCGTTCAGCGCCAGATCGCGCACTGCCAGCAGAGCGAGAACCTCCTCGACGCCGGGCAGCACGGTCAGCTCCTCGGCGGTGATCGGATCGACGCCACCGCGCGCCAGCAGGTCGAGCAGGAATCGCTGCACATCGCGCCAGGCGACCTCGAAGCGCTGCTGGGTGTCGATGTGCACGGCCCACAGGCTCGGCGCAACCTCGACCGGCTCGTTGCCCAACTCGGCGCGGAGCGCGTCACCGAGCGAGTGCGCCGAGTCGGTCGACAGGAGCAGGGTCTTGACGCCCCGGTCAGCCAGCCGTAGCGCGGTCGCCGAAGCGGTCGTCGTCTTGCCGACGCCGCCCTTGCCGGTGAACAGGACGATGCGCATATCGGCGCTATCCCCCGCCTGCTTCGACGCGCCGCTTCAATTCCTTCAGCGCGGTGTCCATGATCACCCGCTCCGCCTTGCGCTTGAGCATGCCCAGCATCGGTATCGCGAGGTCGACGGTCAGCGAGTACGTCACCTCAGTGGCTTCCCCCGTCGGCTGCAACACGTAACTGCCGTGCTGCATCTTCTGCATCTGCCCCTTGACGAGATTCCACTCGACCCGCTCGTCGCCGGTCCAGATGTACTCGAGCTCGTACTGGTCCTTCACGATCCCGGCGTCCAGCACGAACCGGACGCGCTTGGCGCGCCCACCGGCGCCCTCGTCGGCGACCTCGGCCGACTTCACCGAGGTGGCCCATTCGGGATACGCCGGAAAGTCCGCAATCACGGCCATGATCTGAGCCGGCGGAGCATCGATCGTGATGGACTGGGTGGACTGGTCGGCCATGCGCGTGAGGTTACCGCCGCTGTGTTTCGCGTCCAGCCGCGATGCGCCCTTCGAGATCGTCCTTGACCGCCCAGAAGATTCGCTTGGCTCGCCTGCGGTGACCGAGCGCGACGCGCTGGACGCTGCGCCCGAACCGACCGCGCCGCTCGGGCACCGCGAGGCGCAGGAAGTAGTGCAGCATGACGCCGTCGCGGCACTCCTCCAGCCACACCTCCATCGAGCCCGTGGACGGCGACGCGGCAGACGGGCGTACGAACCACCGCACGCCGAGCGGGCCGCGCAATTCGTCGACGGCCAGATCGAGATCGGGCCACCAGCGACGCCAGTTCGCCGGGTCGGCGACCGCGCCGGCGACGCGGTCTCGGGACGCCGCGATCCAGGTGTCGTCGGCGATGTCGACCTGTGGCATGGCGTTACCATGACATGCCGTCTGCGTTACCGCAGCCGGATCGTACTGATCGACGGTCACCAGGTACGGTGCCCGGCACAAGGCCCCGGGACGAGCCGCGGCCACCCGCGGAAAGGATGCGGACGAGTGCGCGAACTTTCGGTTCCCCGCAATGCGCCGAACCCCAGCCAGCACAACACGGCCGACTACGTGTTCGACAATGCCGCAAACCACCCGGACCGGCTTGCGCTGCGCCGTCGCGTCGATGGCTCGTGGCAGGGCGTCACGTCCGTGCAGTTCGCGAGCGACGTGCTCAGCTGCGCGCGCGGCTTGATCGCCGCGGGCATCGAGCCCGGTGACCGCATCGCGCTGATGAGCAAGACCCGCTACGAATGGACGCTGCTCGACTTCGCGATTCTCAGCGTCGGGGCTGTCGTCGTGCCGATCTACGAGACGTCCAGCGTGGAACAGGTCGAGTGGATCCTGTCCGACTCGGGCGCCACGGCGGTCATAGCCGAGACGGCCGAGCACGAGGCGGTCGTCGAGACCGCTCGCGCCGTCGCGCCGGCCGTCAGGCAGGTCTGGCGCATCGAGGCGGGCGCCGTCTCGGCGCTCGGCGAGCAGGGCGTCGGCGTCACCGAGGACGACGTGCACAAGCGGCGCGACGCCGTGACCCTGAACGATCTGGCGTCCATCCTGTACACATCCGGGACGACGGGGCGTCCCAAGGGCTGCCGGTTGCTCCATCGCAACTTCGTCACCGAGGTCAACGAGGTCACCGGCGACCTACCCCAGCTGTTCAACCCGGGAACGTCGACCTTGCTGTTCATCCCGATCGCGCACGTCTTCGGCCGCGTGATCCAGATCGGCGCTCTGGCCAGCGGCTGCGTGCTCGGCCACACGGCCGACGTCAAGAACCTGCTCGCCGATCTCGCCGCGTTCCAGCCGACGTTCGTGCTGAGCGTGCCGCGCGTGTTCGAGAAGGTCTACAACACGGCCAAGCAGAAGGCGCATGCCGAGGGCCACGGCAAGATCTTCGACCTCGCCGAGCGCGTCGCGATCCGCTACTCGCAGGCGCAGGAGCGAGGCTCGGTCTCGCCGATTCTCAAGGTGCAGCACGCGCTGTTCGACCGGCTCGTGTATGGCAAGCTGCGGGCCGCACTGGGTGGTCGATGCGAGGCGGCGATCTCCGGAGGCGCGCCGCTCGGCGAGCGGCTCGGTCACTTCTTCCACGGCGTCGGCGTCACCATCTACGAGGGCTACGGGCTGACCGAGACGACCGCCGGTGTGTGCGTGAACCGTCCGGACGCGTTGCGGATCGGTACCGTCGGGCGCCCCGTCGGCGGGGTGAGTGTGGCGGTCGCCGACGACGGCGAGTTGCTGTTCAAGGCGGACCTGATCTTCGACGGCTACTGGAACAACGCGGCGGCGACGCAAGACGCAATCGACGCCGACGGCTGGTTCCATACCGGCGACATCGGCGAAATCGACGCCGACGGATTCGTCCGCATCACCGGGCGCAAGAAGGAACTCATCGTCACGGCAGCCGGCAAGAACGTCGCCCCCGCAGTGCTCGAGGACCGCGTACGCGCGCACTGGCTGATCAGTCAGTGCCTGGTCGTCGGCGATCGCAAGCCATTCATCGCGGCCTTGATCACGCTCGACCCGGAATCGTTGCCCGCCTGGCTGGAGAAAGCCGGTCGACCCGCCTCGACCGAACTCGCCGACATCGTCGACGACGTCGAGCTGCGTACCGAAGTGCAGGTCGCGGTCGACGACGCGAACAAAGCGGTGAGCCACGCCGAGGCGATCAAGAAGTTCGTGATCTTGCCGATCGACTGGACGGAAGCCACCGGCCAGCTCACGCCGTCGCTGAAGCTCAAGCGCAACCTCGTGCAGGCCGAGTGCGCCGAGGAGATCACGGCGCTCTACACCGGCGGCAAGGACTAGGGCGCGTTGTTAAACCCCCGCTCGTCGCGAGCGGCGGCCGGGCGGCGGCTGGCAAGGCGGACGAGGAGCCGATACCGGGGTTGTATCGGCGACGAGGACAACGCAGCCAGGCGCGATCCGGGCGTCGCGCAGCAGAGCATGGGGTTTAGCAACGTGCCCTAATCCTCGAGCATGTCGCGCAGGCGCGCGGCAACAATGTCCCATCGCCACTGGTCGATGACCCAGCGCCGGCCGGCGTCGCCGAACTTGGCCCGCAGCTGAGCGTCGTCGAGCAGTTCGGCGATCCGCTCGGCGACCTGGTCGATGTCGCGGCCGTCGACGAGATAGCCCGTCTCTCCGTCGCGGACGGCATCGGGCGCGCCCCCCGAGTCGCCGACCACGACCGGTAGCCCGAGCGCCGACGCTTCGAGGAACACGACGCCGAGTCCTTCGACATCCATACCCAGGCGTCTGGTTCGACACGGCATGGCGAAGACGTCGCCCGCCGCATAGTGCATCGCGAGTTCATCGGCCTGGACGCCACCGGTGAGCACCACGTGCTCGGCGACGCCGTCGCGCGTGGCCAGGCGGCGCAGCGTGGCGTCGAAGCGGCCCTTCCCGACGAGCAGCAGCGCGGCGTCCGGGATCCGGCGGCGGATCGCCGGCAGAGCACGGATCAGCGCGTCCTGGCCCTTGCGGGGCACCAGCCGCGACACGCACACGACGACGGGCCGATCGGCCAGTCCGTACCGGGCGCGCACCGCCGAGCCGTCGATGCCGGGACGGAACGTCTCGACGTCCACTCCTGGTGTCAGTTGACGCATCGTCGCGTGCCGGCCCAGCGCCGGCGCCAACCGCCGGCGAGCGTACTCGCCGAGGTACAGCCGCGCCGAACCAGGCGGATGTACAGCCTTGCGCCCGGGCGGTCGCGACGATGCGCCGCCCCGCGGCGGGGGTCGGCACGAGCAGCCCGGTGGGGTGACGCACGACCGGGAACGGCTGAGCCGCGTCGAACTCGGCGGAGCCGTCGTGGTCGGACGCGTAGACGACGACCGAGCCGGCCGGCTGGCGGATCGCCACTTCGTGCACGAACGACTGGATGCCGCCGCGCCTGGGCGGGAAGTCGTTCGTGACGATCAGGGTCTTTCTCACGACGGCGCCGTCACCCCAGCTGCGCCCGCACGTACTGGCGCCATCGGGCGGTGAACTGCGCGGTGCGGAGGCTCAGCGTGTCCAGCAGCGCGGCGTCGAGCGCGTCCCGCGGGCTCCCGGCCGACGTGGCGACGTGCCGGTACAGGCGGACCAGCGCGTCCTGACCTGCTCTCGCCGCGATGAGCCGGCACGCCAACCACGCCTCCTCGTAGACCTGCGGCAGCCGGGTGCCACCGGGGGTGAACTCGTCGTTCGCGGGCAGCGCGGCCGGGATCTTGCCGGACGCCACCTCGGCCCGCAGCTCGCCGGCCGCGACCGTGACGGCCTGCCCACTGCCGAGGTTAGCGACGTAGTCGGCGAGCCCCTCGATCAACCAGGTCGGCAGCGTCTCGCTTGCGTGGGTGAGCGCCCAGGTGGCGACGTGGGTGACCTCGTGACGCATCACCAGCCGCAGCCCGAGGGAGCTCAGTCGTGCCGGGCTGAGCACCACCCGCAGGCCGGTGCTCGGATCGGCGTCGTCGGCGACGGTCTCCGCAGCTGTGTCGCTGCCGCCGGACACGCCGACGATCGCCGCCATCTCGTCCGGGCTGTCCGCGACGATCACGACGACGCGCCGCGGCCAGCCGTTGCCCCACAGTCCGGTGACCGCCGCGACCGCGTTGTCGGACACCGCGGCGACGGCCGACAACCGCGCCTCGTCCGCAGGGTGTGCGAGCACCAGACTGGCCGCACCACGGCGAGCGACCACTGGGCCGAAGTCCCACGGACCGTGCCAGCTCGCACCGCCCTCGCCGGCCAGATCGGCGTCGCTCGCGAGCAGCACGCGGCCCGAACGGCGCACGAAGGTCAACCACACATCGTGGGCGGTCGGCGCGGGATCGGCGTCGCGGAGCTGATACCGAAACGCGACGCGCGCGATGAGGATCGCCGCGCCGTAGCGCGTGGCCGCGTCGGCCAGCACGCTGCCGCCGGTGACCGGCGCGGTGATCTGGTACGACCAGGCGGCGAGCGGTGCTCCAGCGACATTGTCGAATACGGCGGCCTGTGCTGCTCGGTATCTCGCGGCGGGCGGTGACAAGTCGAGATCGGCCAGGAATGCCGCGCGGTCCCGCGCCAGCAGGGCGGCGCCATGGCGGTTGAGAATGTGCTGCGCCGCCGTCATCGTCGGAGCGCCGGGGCCTCCGCCCGCGCCGGCCTGGGTCCTGCCGCCGGCACCGTCCGCGGATCCTCCCGGCGACGACGCGACAACGCCCAGCGCAACGGCGGCAGCGACGACAAGCCCGGCGCACAGCGCGACCAGGGGGCGGCGCAGACGAGAAAGCGGGGCGGGCCCGTCACCGGAACCCGCCCCGCTCGTCGCGTTCGGACGCGGCGTCACACCAGCCGAGTCGCACCCGCCCAGTCGGGCAGGTCGTCGGCCACATTCACGTACCTGATGCCAAGTTGCTCATCTGCCGCCGACACGGCGACGCCATCGCCGATGTAGATCTCGACGTGCGTGATCGGCTGGTACATGAAGACCAGATCGCCTGGTTGCAGCTCGCCGTAGGACACGTGGTGGCCGTAGTTGTATTGGGCCGAGGCGAGGTGTGGCAGCGACACGCCACCCTGCGCCCACGCGGCCATGGTCAGGCCGGAGCAGTCGAATGCGTCTGGGCCGGAGGCAGCGAACACGTACGCCTTGCCGACCTGGGCTCTCGCGAAATCGATCGCCCGCTGGGCAGCCGCCGATCCCGCGTGGATCGGCATGGTGGGCGGCGCCGCAGAGCCCCGGCTCATGTATGCGGCCCGCTGCTGGGCGCTCAACTGGCCAAGCAACAGCTTGTACTTGTTCTGGTCGACCTCGATGGCGTGCCGCTGCTTGTCGAGCGAGTCGCGCTGCGTCTTCGCCCGGGCGAGCAGTTTCGTCGCGGTCTTCTGCGCGGTCTGCGCGGCGGTGTGCGCGGCGGTGATCTGCGAGACGACCTCGGCACGGTGCGTGGAGATGAGATTGAGCGTGTTCAGGGTGTCGATGTAGCTCTGCCCGTCCTGGCTGGTCAGCAGCGCCCCGGCCCGGCTGAACGACGCGGACTCGTACTCGGCGATCACCGTCTGGCTGAGTTGCGCGCGGGCCGTGTCGAAGCCCGCCGCCGCTGCAATAGCGGCCTGCTGGGCCTTGTCCGCGGCCTTCTGCTCGGCCGCGACGTCGCTGGCGGCTTTGTTGTACTTCTCCGTTAGCGCCTCGTTCTGCCTCGCGAGTTTGTGGAGCTTGGCGGTGACCTGAGCGATGCTCGGGGTCCCTGGATCGGCGCCCGCGACGTGAGGCAGGACGACGGCTGCGCCCACCCCAATCAGGATTGCACCGGCTAGAAGCGATCGAACACGGCTGGGGGTCCGAGTCAACGCCACGGCAGGCGGAACTCCATTTCTCCCTCGTACCGCCTACCGAGTTAGCTGACGGGTTCGGGCCGGAAGTAGCCCTACAACACGACGTCCACCGCGATCTGGCCGCGGCGGGCCTCGTGCCGATTCACCCCGTGGAACTCGTGGGTCCCCGGTTCGCCGACCCCTGCGCTCCGTCCCGCACGGAACGCCGGTGCCGATGACGATTCGGCGGTGACTTCCCGGTGATTCCCCGTCTGGGAGCCGACTAACCGGTAGGTCGCGGAAAGATTACGGGATCGACTACTGCCCGGCAACGAGGGGGGCCCGGCGATTCGCGGCGAGTCTTACGCGATGTCACGGCGCGTGATGGTTCCCCCCGGAACGAGTCGCAATGGCGGCACAAGCCCTTCTGCGGCTAGTACGTCCACTGCGACGTGCTCGCAGTCGTCGAACTCGACCACTTGTCCTGGTTTGCCCAATAAAACCGTAACAACGCAGTCGCCGCAAGCCTGGTCTCGCGCGCGACAGGTATCGCAGTCGATAAGCACGCTCTACCTCCTCGTTTACTCGATGTTGGAATCGAGGTTATGGAGGTGGTCCGACAATTTTTCGCCGGCGTGTCAGGTCTGGCCGAATCTGGCCAGTAGCACGGCCGAGGCGGCCGTCCAGGCGCCCCAACGCGTCGCGTCGCGGGCCACCTCGTTGTCCGACGAGACCACGACGAGCGGGCGCCCGGGTGGCTCCGCGCCGACGAGCCGGCCGATCAGGTCGTCGGCTGTCTCGGCCGGATCACTGAACAGCACCCGGACGCCGCGCGGCGCCGGCGGCATCGTCGGCGGTCGCTGGCCACCGTCGAACACCACCGTCACCTCCGCGCCGGACCGCGCCGCCAGGGCCGCCAGGGAGCCGACGAGCCGCGCGCGCTGATCAGCCAGCGCCAGTTCGCCGTAGCCGGTCTTCGTGACGTTGTAGCCGTCAACGATCAGGTGCACGTTGGGCAGCGCCAGCACGCCGTCCAGTGCGACCGGATCAGCCGCTGTACGGCGCCGGGCCGGCGCGTCCGCCGATGCGACGGTGTCAGCGGGGCGAATCGCGGGCGCCGGCAGCGACAGCTCGCGCCGCACGCCCGCAGCCGCCTCGGTGAGGGTGTCGACGAGCAGCCACAGCCGCGCACCGTCGACGTCGCGGTCGGAGCGTGCGCCGCGGCGGGCGGCCTCCAGCGCGCGCTCCAGCTCGCCGATCCGGACGCGACTGCGCCGCGACTCGGCCTCGCGTGCTGCCTCGGCCGCAGATGCCCGCGCGACCGCGTCGGCAGTCGCCGCATCGGCGTCGGCGCGTGCCCGTTCGGCGGCACGAAGCTCGCCGGTGCGCGCACGCAACTGCTTACGCAGGTCGGCGATCTCGGCCTGCGCGCCCGCCGCCGCGTCGGTGATGGCCGCCTTCGCCTGCGCGGCTTCAGCGCGCAGCTGCGATTTCAGCTCGGCGATCTCGGCACGCGTCCGCTCCAGGTCGGCCGCGCTCTGCTCCGCACCCGAGTGCGCCCGCTCGGCCGCCCACCGCGCGTTGGCGTCGGCGACGATGCCTTGCCAGCCGTCAGGACGGATCAGGTAGGCGACGACGGCGGTGTCGACCGGGTCCGAGGCGGCAGTCGATCCTCCTGTCCGCACGGCCTGGGCAAGGTGCGGCGAGGCCTCCTCGACCGCGTCGGCGACGCGTCCGCGGAACGTGTCGTCGGCGTCGAGCGCGGCCGCGATCACAGTGCCGCCCAGCCTTATCCGCTTTGTCGGAGTGAAGCGCGCGACCGCACGCAGAGCCGCGGGAAGCTCGTCGGCGCCGAGCCGGCCCACGAGGTCGGCCCCGATCGTGATCAACTGATGGCGGGCAGGCTCACTCAGGGCAACGGGACGCCCGTTGCCCTCAGGTACCTGCGTGTCGGTCACCTCGCGAGGTTACGTCGCCCGGAACGGCGAGGCGGCGTGTTTTGGTCAGACCCCACGCCTAACGTCCGCATCGTGAGTGCCGCACCAGTGGGGATGTTCCTCCAGCAGAGCTTCGACGAGCTCGACGAGCCCCTGCGCGACACCACGTTCACCGTCGTCGACCTGGAGACCACCGGCGGCACCGCGGGATCGGACTCGATCACCGAGATCGGTGCGGTGAAGGTGCGCACGGGCGAGGTTCTCGGCGAGTTCCAGACCCTGGTCGACCCAGGGGTGCCGATCTCGCCGTTCGTCAGCGTGCTCACCGGCATCACCGACTCCATGGTGTCGGTGGCGCCACGCATCGAGGCGGTGCTGCCGTCCTTCCTCGAGTTCGCGCGCGGCAGCGTGCTGGTGGCCCACAACGCACCGTTCGACGTGGGCTTCCTGCGCAACGCGTGCGCGGCGCTCGACGTGGCCTGGCCGGCGTTCCTGGTCGTCGACACCGCCGTGCTCGCGCGGCGCGTCCTCACCCGCGACGAAGTGCCCAACTGCAAGCTCGGCACGCTCGCCCGCTTCTTCCACGCCACGACCGAGCCGGTGCATCGCGCTCTCGCCGATGCGCGCGCGACCGTCGACGTGCTGCACGCATTGCTCGACCGGCTGGGCAGCCTGGGCGTGCAGTCTCTGCCGGAACTGCGGGCGTTCACCGCGCAGGTGTCCGACGCCCAGCGGCGCAAGCGGCACCTCGCCGACGGCATGCCCGCGAGCCCGGGCGTCTACGTGTTCCGCGACGCCAGGGGTGAGCCGCTCTACGTCGGCACCAGCCGCAACCTGCGCGCACGCGTCCGGCAGTACTTCGTGGCGAGCGAGACCCGCAGCCGCATCGGCGAGATGATCGGCCTGGCCGAGCGGGTCGACCCGATCGAGTGCGCGCACGCGCTGGAGGCACAGGTTCGCGAACTTCGGTTGATCGCCGCGTACAAGCCGCGCTACAACCGCCGGTCCAAGTTCCCGGAACGTTCGATGTGGCTCAAGCTCACCGTCGAGGCCTTCCCGCGGCTGTCGATCGTCCGCGACGTGCACGACGACGGCGCCGCGTACCTGGGCCCGCTGCGCTCGCGGCGCCAGGCCGAGACGATCCGCGACGCCATTCACGACGCGGTGCCCTTGCGGCAGTGCAGCGACCGGCTCTCGCTGCGTCGGGTGGTGCGCGCGGCGTGTGCCCTGGCCGGCATCGGCCGCTGCGGCGCGCCGTGCGAGGGCAGTGAGTCTCCGGCCGAGTACGAGAGCCTCGTGGACGTCGTGCGCACGGCTTGGGCCGGTGACGTCCGGCCCCTCGTCGATCCGCTGCGCCACAAGCTCGCCGCCCTGTCCGAGGCCGAGCGCTTCGAGCGCGCCGCCGTTGTCCGCGACCGGATCGCCAGCGTCGTGCGGGCCTGCGCACGCATGCAGCGGCTCGTCGCGCTGACCTCGATCGCCGAGGTCGTCGCTGCCCGGCCGGACGGCGACGGCGGCTGGGAGATCGCCGTCGTGCGGTACGGGCGGCTGGCCAGTGCCGCGGTGGCCAAGCGGGGCACGCCGCCGTGGCCGGTCATCGACGCCCTGGTTGCGACCGCCGACGCCGTCGAGCCGGGGCCCGGTCCGCTGCGCCACGTCCTGGCCGAAGAGGCCGAATGCGTGCTGCGGTGGCTGGAGGCGCCGGGCACCCGCCTCGTGCTCACGTCGCATCCATGGGCGCAGCCGGCGTTCGGTGCCGGCGGCCTGCGCGCGTTCCTCGGCGCCGACTCGGCATGGCTCGCGGCCGACCCGTTCGCCGACCGGCGGCGCCTGCGCATGACGAGCCGGCCGGCGCGCGCGTCCGTCTAGGATGTGCCGCATGATCACGGCGATCGTCATGGTGTCCGTCGAGGCCGACCGGATTCCCGAGGTGGCAGAAGAGATCGCTGAACTCGATGGCGTGAGCGAGGTGTACTCCGTCGCCGGCGACGTCGACCTGATCGCCGTGGTGCGCGTGCGCGAGTTCGAGCAGATAGCCGACGTGATTGCCGGGCGGATGTCGAAGGTCGACGGCGTGCTGCACACCGATACGCACATTGCGTTTCGCGCGTACTCGCGGCACGACCTCGACGCCGCGTTCTCGATCGGCGTCGAGTCGGCCGACTAGCCCTCGTGGACCTGCATCCGGATCACGTCGTACATGACGCCGGCCATCGGCTCCATCCAGTCATCGACCGTGTTGCCCCTGGTGAGCGGCGCGAGCGGCGCGCGAACGGGCGACAGGGCGAGCACGTTCTCGCCGGACCGGATCAGCGACGCGGGGAACGTGACCGGCGGAAGCTGGCGATACATGCCGCGACACGCGAGCCGGTAGGACGAGTTGTCACCCTGCGGACCGGGCAACGGGTCGAAGCTCGCCAGCTCGGTGCCGTTGAGCGTGATCCGCAGCGTGCCGAACACGTCGCCGGCGAGCGCGATGTCTAGGGTGCCGGTGCCCCTGACGTACGGGTGTGCGTCGAAGCGAATACGCCATGTCGTAAGGGAATGGTCCTGCGTGGTTCCGCGGAGTTGCAGCTGGAACGGCGTGCCCGGGGTCTTGTACGCGGGCTGGAAGTAGTTCCACTTCTGCGCGATGTCGTCCACGCCGACCTTGAAGTCGACGCCGTCCGGGAACTCGTACGGGTACTCGAGCCACGTCAGGTACTTGCGGAACCCGTCGGCCCCGCCGTAGACGTGCGAGCCGCTCGAGGACCGGTTCGGCGTGCCGATCTGCCACAGCGTCGTGCCGTGCGACTCGGGTATCCACACCAGGTCGCCGACCGCCACGTCCTCGGCAGGCCCGACCGTGACGTTCTCCCGCGTGTACTCGCCCAGCACCCCGTCGGCGAACGCGGTCAGCAGGTAGGTGCCCGGGCGTACCGCCGGCACGGTGAACAGGCCTCCCCGGTCGGCGCGGGCGGAGTAGACGTAGTCAAGCTGTTTGTACTGCCAGTCCTGGCCGGAGAGCGTCGCTCCCTGGTAGATCCGGTCCTGGCTCGGGGTCGACAGGACGATCCACGCCCCCTCGGGCGAGACGTTGTCGGCAATCGTCAGCTTGCCGCTCACGGTCGATCGGACGTCGGCTGCGTAGCGCGGATCCGATACCCAGGCGTATGGCCACTTCGCCTGCTCGCGCGCGGCCGCCGATTTCGCGTCGTCCCACATCTGGGCGACCGGATCGGTGCCGGAAGCTTCGTTGACGTGCAGGTAGAACGGGCCGTAGATCTTCTCCCACCCGTGGGGCGGCTCCAGATCCGGCGACCCGTAGTGCGACGAGGACGGGTGCCAGAGCAGGATCTCGCCGTTGTTGTAGTCGTGCGCAGTGAGCTCTTGCCGGGTCGGCCCGCCCGTGAACGCCTCCTTGCCGGCCTGCACGAGCGACATCCCGAGCTTGCCGTTGGAGATCATGAAGACGTGGTTGTCGCCTTCGAGGTTGCTGATGTTCTGGTACTTCGACCAGACGCTGCCGTCCGGCAGCAGGTACGTGGTGTCCTGCAACGTGACCCACTGCCGGGTGTCGTCGATGGACGGCCGCTGCTGGATGCCGCGCGTGTCGTCGATGACGAAGTAGGTGAAGGAAGGATCCCCTGCAGCAAAGGCGTACCGCAGCTGCTGAACGGTCAGGCCGTCCGGCATGCCGGGTGGGTAGCCGAAGATCATGTAGCAGTACAGGCCCGGCACGCCCCGCTCTAGCGCCATGTGCACGTCGACGTAGAACGGCAGGCTCGCCGGGTCGTTGCCGGTCATGGCGATCTCGACCAGGTCGTCGCTCTGTGACACGACCCGGTACGTCGCGCCGGAGAGCCCTTTGGAGAACCTGGTCGTGCCGACGTAGTAGTCGAACGTGCTGTAGCCCTGCCCGCCGGTACCGCTGACCAGGTTGAACGCCTCGTTGCCGTTCGTGCTGCCGATCAGTTGCATCGTCCGGATCTGAGCCGTCGCCTTGGTGACCGTGAAGCTGAGGATCCCGTTGCTCAACGTGACGGTGCTGCCGTCGTCGACCAGTTGCACTCCGGGATCGTCAGCTGCCCTCGCCGGATTGGGTCGCAGCCACGGAGCGGCAGCCGCCGTCGCCGTCGCGGCGCCGAGCATGCCGAGTGCGGCGCGTCGTGATACCTGCCGTGGTTCGTTGCGCATGGTCACTCCTCGGCGCGCAGCCCAACTTGGGAAAGCGCTTGCCGGAGAGGGTTCAACCTGCGAGTCTTGTTGTCAAGACTCGCCTCAACGAAGCCGCTGGCTCGCCTCGACCCACCGCGCCAGCAGATCCGCCGCGGCTCCGGAGTCGATCGAACGGTGCGCCTCGACAAGGCCTTTCGCAATCAGATCGTCCACAGTGGACGGTTCGCTGATGCCATCGTGAACCGCAATCGCCGCGGCGGCGTTCAGCAACACGGCGTCGCGGACGCGGCCTCCCCTACCGGCCAGAACCTCGTGCACGACGCCGGCGTTGTAACTGCGATCGCCCCCACGCAGATCGTCCGGCTCGGCGGCGGCTATGCCGAAAGCAGCGGGATCGATCCGCGTCTCGTGCACTTGCAAGCCGGTCGCGAGCCACGCGCTGGACGTGGTGGTCGTCGTCAGCTCGTCCAGGCCGTCGTCGCCGCGAAAGACCAGGGCGGTGTCGCCGCGGCGCGCGAACACCTCGGCCATCAACGGGGCCATCCGCCGATCAGCGCAGCCGACCGCGGACGCGGTCGGCCGGGCCGGGTTGGTGAGCGGGCCGAGGACGTTGAACACGGTGGGCACGCCCAGTTCGCGGCGCGGCGGCCCGGCGTGCCGCATCCCGCGATGGAACACCGGCGCGAAGCAGAACCCGATGCCGACCTCGCCGGCCGTGGCGGCGACGCCGTCCGGCCCGAGGTCGATGACAACGCCCAGCTCTTCGAGGACGTCGGCCGCACCGCACTGCGACGAGGCGCTCCGGTTGCCGTGCTTGACGACCATCCGCCCGCTGCCCGCGACGACGATCGCCGCCATGGTCGTGATGTTGACCGTGTGCGCCAGGTCGCCGCCCGTGCCGACGACGTCGACGGCGGGCCCGCGGATCGGCACTGGCGTGGCCCGCTCGCGCATGGTGTGCACCAACCCGGCGAGCTCGTCGGACGTCTCACCCTTCGCGCGCAGCAGTACGACGAATGCGGCCAGCTGCGCCTGCGTCGCCTCGCCGGCCATGATCTCGTCCATCGCCCACGCGGTCGCTGTCGAGTCCAGCGGCTCGCCACGCATCAGCGTCGCCAGGACGCGGGGCCAGCTGTGCTCGGCCATGTCTCAGCGCACGACCGGGATGCCCGAGACCCGATTGCGGAGCTGGTCGGCCACGACCTCGGCCGCGGTCACCGGGTCGAGCGGCTGGCTGATCACGCCGTCGGCCAGCGACCAGCTGGCCAGCCAGCCGTCGTCCTTGCGCGCCACCAGGACGACGATCGGCGGGCAGTCGTCGATCTCGTACTTGAACTGGCGCGCCAGCCCCATGCCGCCCGTGGGCTGCGCCTCGCCGTCGACGATGACCAGGTCGACCTCGCCGAGGTCGATCTGCTCGACGACCTGGGCGCTGGTGTCGCACTCGATCCAGTCGATACGGGGCACGTCCGGGGCGGGGCGGCGCCCCACTGCGGTGCGGACCTGGGCCCGGACTGCGGCCAGGTTGCTGTAGACGACGACGGTGACCCGATCGGACGACGCGGTGGTCATGCGCGCATCGTATCGGCGAGGTTTCGGCGAACCACCGGCCAGTCGCGACACGAGGCGCACCCCGGCGAACCACCACCAGTCCGTCACGACATAATGCGATCGTGACGTCGACCGCCAGCCCGCCGCGCTTCGAAGCCAGCCGCGTGCACTCGCTGACCCGGCCGAACCTTGTCAGTGTCGGCACGATCATCTGGCTGTCCAGCGAGCTCATGTTCTTCGCCGGCCTGTTCGCCATGTACTTCACGATGCGTTCGGTGCATTCGGCCGACTGGCCGATGTGCCTGACGCCCCGCACGGCAAGCGGAGTCTGCGACGACCCGATCAATCTCGCCCTCTGGCACGGCATACCCGCCTACGCGCTGCCGTTCACGATCATCCTGGTGTCGTCGAGCTTCACCTGCCAGTGGGGCGTGTTCGCCGCCGAGCAGGGCGACGTCTTCAAGCTGCGCCGCTGGTTCACGTTCACGTTCGTGCTCGGCCTGATCTTCGTGCTCGGCCAGGCGAACGAATACCGGATGCAGGTCGCCGACGGCAACACGATCTCCCACACCGGCTACGGCTCCGTCTTCTACCTGACCACCGGGTTCCACGGCCTGCACGTCATCGGCGGGCTGCTCGCGTTCGTCTTCTACCTCATCCGGACGACCTTGGGGCGGTTCACCCCGGCGCAGGCGACCGCTGCGATCGTCGTCTCGTACTACTGGCACTTCGTCGACGTCGTGTGGATCGGCCTGTTCGCGACCATCTACCTGATCCGATGAACGAGCCCAGCGAGCACCGACCGAGAAAGGACGTCATGGACGAAGACGTCGACGAGCTGGGTTTCGACCCGGCCGTGTCGGCGACCGGCGCGGACGTCGAAGCCGACGCCGAGCGCAAGCCCCGGCCGCGCAAGAAGCGCCCGGCGTGGCGGCGCCAGTTCTCCGGCGCTCTCGTGCTGATGGTCGCGCTGGGCGGAGTCGGCGGCGCGTACACGCTGTTCGCCACGTCGTCCGGGGCCAACGACACCACGACGAGCCAGGCTGACATCGGCGCCGGCCGGCAGCTGTTCAACACCGCCTGCATCACTTGCCACGGCGCGAACCTGCAGGGCGTCCACGACCGAGGACCGTCCCTGATCGGCGTCGGATCCGCCTCGGTGTACTTCCAGGTCAGCACCGGACGCATGCCCGCTGCCGGCCAGGCCGCGGTAGAGCCGCGCAAGGCGCCCAAGTTCAACGAGCAGCAGATCGACCAGCTCGGTGCCTACGTCGAATCCATTGGCGGCGGGCCCGCGTTGCCGCAGGGCAGCCTGAAGGTCGACGACAAGGAGCTTGCCGAGGGCGGCGAGCTGTTCCGGCTCAACTGCGCGGCCTGCCACGGCTCGACCGGCAAGGGCGCGCCGCTGTCGGCGGGCAAGAGCGCGCCCGGCCTCCGCGACGCCACGGACAAGCAGATCCTCGCGGCGATGCTGTCCGGCCCGGAGAACATGCCGGCCTTCAGCGACAACCAGCTCACGCCGGAGCAGAAGAAGGCGATCCTCAACTACGTGCAGAAGCTCGAGGCCTCCAAGGATCCCGGCGGTAACGGGCTCGACCGCATCGGCCCGGTCTCCGAGGGGCTGGTGATCTGGATTCTCGGCATCGGCGCGATGATGGTCGTGATCTTGTGGATCGGAGCCAAGACATGACCGGCACGAACCCTCCGCCGGACGAGGCCGAGCTCCGGCAGATGACCACCGAGCAGGCGATGATCGCCGGAGCCGAGGCCGACGGCGTCCACGTCGTGCATCGGCGTGACCAGTTCCCGGTGCCCGGCTCGCGGGCCGAGAAGCGTGCCGAGCGTGCGGTCGCCAGCCTGTTCGTGCTCTCCGCCCTCGCCGGCGTCGCGTTCATCGTGGTGTTCGTCGCCGTGCCCTACAGCTACAAGACCCCCGGCCACAGCCAGAACTTCCGCTTCTACACCCCGCTGCTCGGAATCCTGATGGGACTGATGCTGACGTTGCTCGGCATCGGCGCCATCCTGTGGGCGAAGTCGCTCATGACCGAGGAGGAGCTGGTCCAGGACCGGCACGACGTGCCCGAAGACGGCCCCGAGCAGGTGATGACCGGTGCCACCCTCGTCTCCGGCGTCTACGACACCGGCCTGCCCCGCCGCTCCCTGATCGTCCGCTCGCTCGGTCTCGCGGGTGGCGCAGTGGCTACCGTCCCGCTGGTCATCCTGGTCGGCGGGTTGCTCAAGAAGCCAGGCAAGACGCTCGACCACACGCTGTTCCAGCCGAACCCGAACTTCCCGAAAGGCGTCCCACTGGTCTACTCCGACGGGCGGCGGGTCAGCCCCAACGACCTGCAACCCGGCGGCATCGCCACGGTCTTCCCCGGGGTGCCGGGCGGCGTCCATGGCCCCAGGTCGGCGAGCTCGCCGACGCTGCTCATCCGGCTGCGTCCCGGGCAGGGCAAGCTGGTCAAGGCGCGCAAGGGGCAGGCCGACTGGAACTGGCAGGACTTCGTCGCCTTCTCGAAGATCTGCACGCACGCCGGCTGCCCCGCGTCGTTGTACGAGTCGCAGACCACGCGCCTGCTCTGCCCGTGCCATCAGTCGCAGTTCGAGGTGCTCGAAGACGCCAAGCCCGTATTCGGGCCCGCAACGCGGAGTTTGCCTAAACTGAAACTCGGCGTCGAGGTGGTCGACGGCGCGCAGTACTTCGTGGCGCCGCAGGATTACCAAGAGCCGATCGGTCCGGGCTTCTGGGAGCGTTCATGACCACGACACAAACCCCGACGCGGCGTGGCGGCAAACCCCGCACCATCGCCGGCAAGTCCGGGGTCTGGATCGAGGAACGCTTCCGCATCGCCAAGCCGACGCGCGGCCTGCTGAACAAGGTCTTCCCTGACCACTGGTCGTTCATGATGGGTGAGATCGCGCTCTACTCATTCATCGTGCTGCTCCTGACCGGCACGTATCTCTCGTTCTTCTTCGACGCCTCGATGGGCGACGTGGTCTACAACGGCAGCTACGTGCCGCTGCGCGGCGTCGAGATGTCGCGGGCCTACGCCTCCACCCTGCACATCTCCTTCGACGTGCGCGGCGGGCTGATCATTCGCCAGATCCACCACTGGGCGGCGCTGCTGTTCGTCGCGGCGATGCTCATCCACATGCTCCGGATCTTCTTCACCGGAGCGTTCCGCAAGCCTCGCGAGGTCAACTGGCTGATCGGGCTCACCCTGCTCGTGCTCGGCGTGGTCGAGGGGTTCGCGGGATACTCCCTGCCCGACGACCTGCTGTCCGGCACCGGGCTGCGCATCGCCGACGCGATCATCCTGTCCATCCCGTTGATCGGAACCTGGACGTCGTTCCTGGTCTTCGGCGGCGAGTTCCCCGGCACCGAGATCGTCGGGCGGCTCTATATCGTGCACGTGCTGCTGATCCCGGCCATCCTGGCGGCGCTGATCGGCTTGCACCTGGCGATCATGATCCGGCAGAAGCACACGGACTTCCCGGGGCCCGGCAAGACCGAGTCGACGGTCACCGGCATCCGCTTCTACCCGACCTTCTCCGCCAAGGCCACCGGCTTCTTCTTCATCGTCTTCGGCCTGCTGGCCGCGCTGGGCGGCCTGGCACAGATCAACCCGATCTGGCTGTTCGGCCCGTACAACCCGGCCCAGGTCTCCTCCGGTTCGCAGCCGGACTGGTACATGGCGATGTTGGACGGGTCCACCCGTCTGTTCCCGTCCTGGGAGACGCGGCTGTGGGGGCACACCGTCCCGGCGCTGTTCTGGCCCACGGTCGTGCTGCCCGGCGTGCTGATCGGTCTGGCCGCCGCGTACCCGTTCCTCGAGGCCAAGCTGACCAGGGACAGGGCGCGGCACAACCTGCTGCAGCGTCCACGCGACGTTCCCGTGCGTACCAGTCTCGGCGCGATGGCCCTCACGTTCTGCTTCGTGCTGTTCGTCTCGGGTGGCAACGACCTGATCGCCAAGGCGTTCGACATCTCGCTGAACGCCATGACCTGGGGTGGCCGCATCGCGACGTTGGTGCTCCCGCCTCTCGCGTACGTCGTCACGTATCGCATCTGCCTCGGCCTGCAGCGCCACGACCGCGAAGTGCTCGAACACGGCGTCGAGACAGGAATCATCAAGCGGCTGCCGACCGGCGAGTTCATCGAGGTGCACCAGCCGCTCGGGCCCGTCGACGAGCACGGCCACGGCGTGCTGCCCTATGCCGGCAGCGCGGTGCCCAAGCGGATGAACAAGCTCGGCACCGGCAAGCTGACGCACGTGCGCGGGTTCTTCTACCCGGTCAAGGAAAAGCCGGAGATCGCCGAGAAGCTAGCAGCCCTCGAAGAGCGCGAACGTGCCGAATCCGAGCGGCACGCCGAGCTGACCGACTAGCCGCGGGCCGTCCCGCGCACGGGCTGGCTGCCGCACTGCGTCCGGCACGCAGCCCGCTCCCCCGCCGAGATGACCGAGATCCAAGCGGGATGTCTGAGATTTCAGCGGGGAAGCCAGCGCCAGAACGCCGAACTGGGCGGCGGGTGAGCGGCACCGCAGCCGCCCGTGCCGGGCCGTCGGCCGAGGCTCCCCAGCCGCCGCGAACTCGTCGGCCGAGGCTCCCCAGCCGCCGTGAGCGCCGTCGGCCGAGGCTCCCGGAGCGCCGTGAGCGGAATCAGTGGCGGCGGATCGGGTCACTGTGGCCGGATAGTAGCCAGGTCGATACGGAGCAGCGCGGCAGTCGCGCCTACGCCCGGCGCGTGCGAATCAGGAGAGCGGCTTGCGCCCGCCGACGTAGTACTCGAAGAGAAGCCCGCCGACGCCGAGCAGGATGCCCAGCACGGCGACGAGCACCAGCCAGACCTGCATGAACGCCAGCCCTGCCCCCGCGAGGGTGGCTGCGAGCGCGATGCCGAATGGCCAGTAGCTGCCCGGGCTGAAGAACCCGAGCTCGCCGGCGCCTTCGGCGATCTCTGCGTCCGGGCGGTCCTCGGGGCGTGGATCGATGCGCCGCGAGACGAACCAGAAGAACGAGCCGCTGATGCCCGCCAGGCCGCCGGACAGGATCAGCGCGGCGAGCCCGGCGACCTCGACGTGACCGTTGGTCTTGTTGGACCAGTACCCGTACACACCGGCGATGACCCAGCAGAACACCGCGATCATCAGGAAGACACGTGCCTCGATCTTCATTGGCGGGTCCTAGTTCGACGCTTGCCGGGCGGAGCGGTCCGGATTGAAGGGATGTGTCGTCGTCGCGTACGGAGTCTCGCCGATCGCACCCAGCGCCTGCGCCTGCCGCGCGGGGCTCGCCGGGCCGACAGCGGCCAGCGCGTCGAGGTACTGCGCGAACTTCGGCGGGTCGACGACGCGGACCTCGAAGTTCATCTGCGAGTGGTACGTGCCGCACAGCTCGGCGCAGCGGCCGACGAAGTGACCGTTCGACGTCGGCGTGATCTCGAACTGGTTGTCTCGGGCAGTGCTGTCGCTGCCGTACGGGATGACGTCCCGCTTGAACAGGAACTCGGGCACCCAGAACGAGTGGATGACGTCCTCGGAGTGCTCGATGAACCGGATCGTCTCGCCGCGCGGCAGCACCAGGATCGGGATCTCGCTGGACGAGCCGACCGTCGAGAGCGCCTGCGCCGGGCTGACGCCCGGGTACACCGTCGCCTTGCCGTGGTCTTGCTTGTACTCGAACTGCCAGTTCCACTTGAACGCGTCGACCTCGACGGTGACGTCCGGGTTCTTCGTGGTCTTGTTGACGTAGTTCTCGGTGCGAACGGTGAAGTAGAACAGCCCGGCAATGATCAGGAACGGGGTGATCGTGTAAGCCCACTCGAGCGGCAGGTTGTACTTGGTCTGCTTGGGGATCTCGTCGACCTTGCGACGGTAACGGCCGCAGGCCCAGAAGATCAGTCCCCAGACGATGACGCCGACCGTGAGCGCGGTGACCGACGACCAGGTCCACAGGACCCGCATCTTCTCGGCCTGCTTGGTGACACCGGTGGGCCAGCCGAAGCGCAGCTTCTTCTCCACGTCGCTGGACGAGCAGCCGGCCAGCACGATCATGGCCGAGGCGACGAGCAGCGTGCGACGAGTGACGCGAGTCCATCGCCTGCGCTGCACGGTCAACCGCCTTTCCAAGCCTGCCCTGGGACCGTTTCGGAGCGTACTGGACCGCCGCGATCCAGCCGGGCCGGGGGCCTACCGTGATGTCGTGCCCGGCTATCTCGACGCCGCCTCGGCGGCTCCGCTGCATCCCGTCACACGCGAGGCACTGCTCGCCGCCCTGGACGACGGCTGGGCCGACCCGGGACGCCTCTACGGCGCTGGACGCCGCGCGCGCATGCTGCTGGACGCCGCGCGCGAGACGGTCGCGGAGGCGATAGGCGCGCGCCCGGACGAGGTGAGCTTCACCGCAGGCGGGACGCAGTCGCTGCACGCTGCCACGCTCGGGACGCTGCATGCCAACCGTCGGCGGGGCGACGTGTTCGTGCACTCCGCCGTGGAGCATTCGGCCCTGCTGCACGCGGCCGAGCGGCACGTCGCCGCCGGCGGCAGCGCGGTATCGGTCGGCGTGGATGAGCTCGGGCGCGTCGACGCCGAACAGTTCGTCGACGCGGGGGCCCGCGACGGCGTCGCGGCGGCCGCACTGCAGGCAGCCAATCACGAGGTCGGCACGCTACAACCGGTCGCCGACGTCGCCGCCGCACTGCCCGGCGTGCCGCTGATCGTCGACGCCACGCAGACGCTGGGCCACGCGGACGTCCCTTCGGGATGGTCCGTGCTGGCCGCCGATGCCCGCACCTGGGGCGGGCCGGCCGGGGTCGGCGTGCTCGCGATCCGCACCGCGACACGCTGGACGTCGCCGTACCCGGCCGACGACCGCGAGGCGGGGCGCATCCCGGGTGTGCCGAATGTCGCCGCGATCGTCGCGGCGGCGGCGTCGCTTCGCGCGGCCCGCGCGTCCCAAGCGGCCGAAGCCGCGCGCCTCTCGGCGCTCATCGACCGGATCCGCGTGACGGTGCCTGCGACCGTGCCGGACGTCGCGGTGCTCGGCGACGCCGCGCACCGCCTGCCGCACATCGTCACGTTCTCGTGCCTGTACGTCGATGGCGAGGCGCTGCTCACGGGGCTGGACAAGCGCGGGTTTGCAGTCTCGTCCGGCTCGTCGTGCACGTCGTCGACCCTGGAGCCCTCGCACGTGCTGGTGGCGATGGGCGCGCTGACATCGGGCAACATCCGCGTCTCGCTGCATCACGCGACGACCGAGAACGAGGTGGACGAGTTCCTGGCCGTGTTGCCGCGGGTCGTCGCCGAGGTCCGCGCCGAACTCGGGGCGGCAGAGTTGTGAAGCTCGACAGCCGGGGCCGGCGCTGCCCGCTGCCGATCCTGGATCTCGCCCGTCACATCGGCGACGTCCCGGTCGGCGAGACGATCACCGTCGAGGCCGACGACCCGGCCGCGCGCCCGGATATCGCGGCATGGTGCCGAATGCGCGGCCACGAGAACGTGGGCGAATCTCTCGCCGCGGACGGAACGCCCGCCTACACGGTCCGCCGCCTGCACTGACGCGCCCACCTGCGAGCTGCAGCCACTGCCGAGGGATACTGGGCCGCGTGTGTGGGCTGATCGGATTCCTGTCCGCTGATAGCGACGCGGCGAGCGTCAAGGCCGACGTCGAGGGCGCGCTGGTCAGCATGCGCCACCGCGGCCCGGACGAAGGCGGCGTCTGGTCCGATGACGACGTGGCGATCGGCTTTCGCCGCCTGTCGATCATCGACATCGACCACTCGCACCAGCCGTTGCCGTACCTGAACGGCCGCTATCACCTGATCTTCAACGGCGAGATCTACAACTACATCGAGCTGCGCGAGCGCCTCGCCCGCGAGTTCGGCGCGCTGTTCGAGACCGACGGCGACGGTGAGGCGATCGTCGCCGGTTATCACCACCTCGGCGAGAAGGTGGTCCGCGAACTGCGCGGCATGTTCTCGTTCCTGATCTGGGATTCACAGGAACGCGTGCTGTTCGGCGCCCGGGACTGGTTCGGCATCAAGCCGCTGTACTCCTACCTGGACGAGCGCGGCGCGTTCTTCGCCAGCGAGAAGAAGTCGCTGCTCGACGTAGCCGAGCACACCGAGGTCGACCGGACCGCGCTGCAGCACTACCTGACCCTGCAGTACGTCCCCGAGCCGGCGTCGATGCACGGCTCGATCCGTCGCGTCGAGTCGGGAACGTACTTCACCATGCGCGCAGGCGAGCAGCCGAGGTATCGCCGCTACTTCCATCCCGACTTCGCGATCCGGCCGGTCGATGACGCCACAAAGCTCTACCGCGAGATCACCGACGTGCTCGAGGACTCCGTCGAGAAGCACATGCGCGCTGACGTCACGGTCGGCTCGTTCCTGTCCGGTGGCATCGACTCCACCGCCGTCGCCGCGCTGGCGAAGCGGCACAACCCGAAGCTGCTGACGTTCACGACGGGGTTCGAGCGCGAGGGCTACTCCGAGATCGACGTTGCCGCCGAGTCCGCCGCTGCGATCGGCGTCGAGCACATCACCAAGGTGGTGAGCCCGCAGGAGATGATGGACACCCTGCCGCTGATCGTCTGGTACCTCGACGATCCGGTCGCCGACCCGGCCCTGGTACCGCTGTACTTCATCGCCCGCGAAGCGCGCAAGCACGTCAAGGTCGTGCTCTCCGGCGAGGGCGCCGACGAGCTGTTCGGCGGCTACACGATCTACCGCGAGCCGATCAGCCTGCACGGCTTCCGGCACGTCCCGGCACCGGTCAAGCGCGTGCTCGCCGCGGTGAGCAGCGGTCTGCCCGACGGCATGCGCGGCAAGGATCTGCTGCGACGCGGCGCAATCGGCATCGAGGAGCGCTACTACGGCAACGCCCGCATCTTCCGTCCCGACGAGATGCGCGGGCTCCTGCGTACCTACGACCCGAACGTCTCCTACATGGACGTGACCGCGCCGCTGTATCGCGACACCACGCATCTCGACGACTCGACGCGCATGCAGTACGTCGATCTGTTCACCTGGCTGCGCGGCGACATCCTCGTCAAGGCCGACAAGATGACGATGGCCAACTCGCTCGAACTGCGCGTGCCGTTCCTCGACGTCGAGGTGTTCGGCGTCGGGTCGTCCATCCCGACCAGCGAGAAGCTCACCGACGAGACGACGAAGTACGCACTGCGCCGCGCGCTGGCCGACATCGTGCCGCCGCACGTGCTCAACCGCGCCAAGCTCGGTTTCCCCGTGCCGATCCGGTTCTGGCTGCGCGACGAGATGTACGACTGGGCGCGCGCGATCATCACCGAGTCGCAGGCCGACGAGCTGATCGACCGCGACGCGGCACTGCACCTGCTCGACGCGCACCGCGCCGGCAAGGCCGACTACTCCCGCAAGGTGTGGACGCTGCTCGTCTTCCTGCTCTGGCACGGGATCTTCGTCGAGCAGCGCATCCACCCGCACATCCCCGAGCCGGTGTACCCGGTCCGGCTGTAGCTCAGTCGATCGCTGCCAGGTGCGGCAGCACGTCCGCCGCGGCCTCGTCGCCGTATGACTCGGCGAGCCGATCGAGGAAGTCGGCCTTCTTGACCTGGTACTCCTGCCCGCCGTCGCTCTCGAGGACGAGAGTGGCGAGCAGGCTGCCGACCTGCGCCGAGCGATCCCACGGCAGCCCCCACGTGCGGGCAGCGAGGAATCCCGCGCGAAAGCCGTCGCCCACGCCGGTGGGGTCGACCTTGGCCCGTTCGCGGGCCACCGGCACGTGCACGGTGGGCAGGTCGCGTCCACGGATCTCGACGCCCTTCGAGCCGAGCGTCGTTACCTGGACGTCGACGCAGGCGAGCACGTCCGCCTCGGAGTAGCCGGTCTTCGACTCCAGCAGGCTCTTCTCGTAGTCGTTCGTGAACAGCAGGCTCGCGCCCTCGATGAGGACGGCCAGCTCCTCGCCACTCATCCGGGCAATCTGCTGTGACGGATCGGCCGCGAACCGATAGCCCCGATCACGGCACTCGGCACTGTGCCGGGTCATCGCGGCCGGATCGTCGGCGCTGATCAGCACCAACTCGGCGCCGGTCCGCTCGACGGCCGGGGAGAGCTCGATGTTGCGGGCCTCGCTCATCGCGCCCGCATAGAACGACGCGATCTGGCACATCTCCTCGTCGGTCGTGCAGACGAATCGCGCGGTGTGGTGCTCGGCAGAGATGTGGACGGACTCGCAATCGACACCGTGGCGCTCGAGCCAGGCGCGGTAGTCGCCGAAGTCGTGGCCGGCCGCCCCGATCAGTACCGGCGACTCGCCGAGCTGCGCCATGCCGAACGCGATGTTCGGGGCAACTCCGCCGCGGCGGACGACCAGATCGTCGACGAGGAACGAGAGCGACACCTTGTGCAGTTGATCGGCGAGCAGCTGACCGCTGAACTTGCCGGGGAAGTGCATCAGGTGATCGGTAGCGATGGAACCGCTGACGAGTACGGGCACTCCCCGCACGCTACCCAATGCGCTCGCCGAAGCGGTAAACCGCGAGCGGAAGCCATGAACACATGCACATTTGTTAATGTGTTCGGGTGAGTTCGACCCAGCTTGCGCCGGCACGTACCGCGACCAGGCTGGAAGAAGCCGGCCAGCTGCTGCGGGTGCTCGCCGCGCCGATCCGCCTGGCCGTCATCGAGCAGCTCGCCGACGGCCCCCGCTGCGTGCACGAGCTCGTCGAGTCCCTCGGCGCGAGTCAGTCCCTGGTGTCGCAGCACCTGCGGGTACTGCGCGCGGCACGCCTCGTGACGTCCGAGCGGCGCGGCCGCGAGATCGCCTATGCGCTGACCGACAACCAGGTTGCACACATCGTGCGCGACGCGATCATCCATACGAGCGGCCGATGAGATCAGCGATCGGCCGGTCTGAGCCGCAGCGAGGAGGACGAGTGCCTGCCGGCCAACGCCCCGCGAGCACGGCTACATCCGCGCCAACCCGGCCCGGTCGGCTGCGCAACACGCGACAGGCAGCTGCCGTCGAAACCGCGCTGCGCGACGCCGATGGCTTTCGCACAGCGCAGGATCTGTTCGCCGAGCTGCGCCGGCGCGGTGACCGCATCGGTCTGACCACTGTCTACCGCCACCTCAACATGCTGGCCGAGCAGGGCAGAGCCGACGTCGTGCACTCCGCCGAGGGCGAGTCGCAGTACCGGTTGTGCGGGGTGGGCGCCCACTCGGCCGACGAGCCCGGTGAGCCCGGTGAGCATCATCACCACTTGGTCTGCCGGGTGTGCGGCCGCAGCGTCGAGGTCAGCGGCCCCGAGGTCGAGGCGTGGGCCGACCGCGTCTCGGCCGCTGCCGGCTACACCGAGATCAGCCATACGCTCGAGGTGTTCGGCCTGTGCCCGGAACATTCCGCACGCCGCGCCGGGCGTACCCGCCGCAGCTGAATCGTCCTCAGCCGACGGGCAGCGGATCGGCCGACTGTTCGGCCGTGCGGTGGTCCGGCGTACGGCGCGCGTCGCGGCGGCGGTTGCCGGCGGAGTAGAGCGCGGCCAGCGCGTACTCGCCGGCGGCGAACGTCATGATCGCAAAGCTCGCGGGCAGCTTCGGCGCGGCATAGGCCAGGCACAGTCCAGCCCACATCGCGATGACGGCGAGCAGCCCGGACAAGGCCAGCGCCCGCCACGGCCGGTCGGTCAGGCGCTGTGCCGCGGCCGCCGGAGCAGCAAGCAGGCCGAACAGCAACAGCGCGCCGATGGCCTGGCTGGCCTCGGCCGCCGTTGCCCCGACGACGGCCAGGAACACCGGCCCGAGCACGCGGACCGGCACACCACGCGCGGCGGCGACGGCGGGGTCCAGGCTGGCGAACAGCAACGGCCGCGCGATGGCGAGCAGCACGGCAATCAGGACCGCCGCGATCACCGCGGCCGTTGCCGCCGCGCTCGGGCTGATGCCGAAGATGGAGCCGAACAGGACATTGACGTTCGCCGCGCCGTTACCGGTGCTGGCGTGCGTGGTGTAGATGGCCAGGAAGAACACGCCCAGTCCCAGAACCCAGGCGAACGTCGTGCCGATCACGACGTCGTCGGTCGTGCCGCGTCCGCCGAGCAGGCCGAGCGCGAGACCGACCGCGATCGTCGCCGCGAACAGTCCGAGCCGAAGATCGACGCCCGCCGCGAGCGCGGCCAGTGCGCCGGTGTAGGCCACGTGCGAGAGCGCGTCGCCGGCGAATACCTGGCCGCGCAGCACGACGAAGTAGCCGACCAGTCCGGACAGCAGCGCGATCGCCGTGCCCGCCACGAGCGCGTGCTGGATGAACGGGTGCGACAGCATGTGCGCAACCCCCGTGATCGGGCCGGCCGCCGTCACGCAGGCTGCCTCGACACGACCGGACGCCGCACGCCTCGGCGAGCGAGCCGATCGACTCCGGCCCGGTACGCGCTCGCCAGCAGGAACGCCGCGAACGCGAGCGTCGTCACCCAGAAGCCGATCGGGTAGGGCGAGTAGAACGCGATGCCCTCGCCCACCCAGGTGATCACCACGGCAAGGCCGATCGACAGCGCAAGCCCGGCCGCGGGACGCGCCGTGAGCCGGCTCGCCGTCGCGGCGGGGGCAACGAGCAGCGCGAAGACCAGCAGGCTGCCCGTCACCTGACTGGTTCCGGCCGCGGCCACGCCCAGCAGCACGAGGAACGCCGCGCTGACCAGGCGCACCGGCACGCCACGAGCATGCGCGACGTCCGGATCGACGCTGGCGAACAGCAGCGGTCGGCCGAGCACAGCCAGCACGGCGAGGCATCCGGCCCCGGCGACGAGCAGGACGACGACCTGCGAGTCGGTGACCCCGGTGATGGTGCCGAACAGCAGGCTGTTCAGGCCGCTGAGGAATCCCTTGTACAGGCTGACGAACAGGAAGCCACAGGCCAGCGCGAAACCCTGCACGGTGCCGATCACGGCGGACTCCTCGCCAGACCCGCCCAGGCCTGTGGTCGTCCGCCCACCCGAGGGCAGGGCCGCGATCACCAGTGCGCCTGCGACGCAGAATCCGAAGTACCCGATGCCGGCGTTGAGGCCGAGCCAGATCGCGCCTGCCGCGCCGGGGAAGCCGATCACCGCCAGCGTGTGCCCGGCGAACACCTGCCGCCGCATCACCATGAAGTAGCCGATCGCGCCCGCCACGACGGCGACGATCGTGCCGGCACGCAGCGCGTTGAGCATGAAGTGGTAGCTGAGCAGTTCGCGCACGTCGTCGACGATGTTCCAACTCATGCGCGTTCTCGCTTCGCTGCGAACGCGCACGAGCCTCGTAGCACGCTGTACCTATTGATTCGCTCGCTGCGCTCGCTCATGCGTGCATCCCGTGGTGGGTGTGCGTGTCCGGCTGACCGACGACGACCAACCGCCCGGTGCGGTCGCGCAGGACGTCGACCGGCGTGCCGTAGAGCATGCTGAGCGTGTCGGCGGTGATCACCTCCTCGGGCGGGCCCATCACCGCACCGCCGTGCGCGAGATAGATGACCTGATCGACGTAGGGCAGGATCGGATTCACGTCGTGCGCGACAAGCATGACGGCGACGCCCTGGCTGCGGCACACGGACTGCACCAGCGCGCTCACCGACGCCTGGTTCGTGACGTCCAGGCTGTCCAGCGGCTCATCCAGCACCAGCAGGTCCGGATGCCGGACAAGCGCCTGCGCGATGAGCAACCGCTGCTGCTCACCACCGGAGCACTGCCCGATCGGACGGTTCGCGTAGCTCGTGGCGCCGACCAGGTGGATCACCTCGCGGACCCGGTCGTGCGCTGCCCGGGAACGCCGGCGCGACGTCCAGCTCGGCAGCGGCGTACCCCACCGGTCGCCGTCCCAACCCAGCCGGACGATGTCGACACCGCGGATGCGGGTCGCCGCGTCGAACGCGCGGCGCTGCGGCAGGTAGCCGACTCGCGAGTTGTGCCGGCCCGGACGCGAACCGAGCACGCGCAGCTCCCCCGCGCTGATCGGCTGCACGCCGAGCACCGCCTTGAGCAGCGTGGACTTGCCGACCCCGTTCGGCCCCAGCACCGCCGCGAATTCGCCCGCGCGAACCCGAAGGCTCACGTCCGACCAGATCGTGCGACCGCCGATCCGCGCCGCAACCCGATCCAGCGAGACGACGTCCGGCGCGGAGCGTTCGGCCGGGTCAGTCACCCGCTCAGTATCCGCGAGGCCGCTCACCTGCCTGTGCCTGCCCGTAACGCCGTCTTCAGCGCCTGCAGTTGCGCCGACTGCCAGTCCTGGAAGCTCTCGCCGGCCGGCGAAAGTGTCTCGGTCATGGTCGACACCGGGATGCCGACCTCCTTCGCGGCCGACGCCTGCGCCGCGATGTCCGGCGTCGAGTTCTGGCTGTTGAACACGTAGACCTTGATGGTCCTCGCTCTGATCTGATGATCGATCGTCGCCTTGTCGGCCGCGGACGGGTCGGTGCCCTCGCTGGTCGCCTTGAGGAAGCTGGCCGGTGTGATCAGATCCAGGCCGAGCGCCTCGGCCAGCGGCGCGAAGACGCTCTCGCTGGCGCCGACGGGCGTGCCCGCGTACGTGGTCTTGATGTCGGTGATCAGCTGGTGATACCGCGCCAGGCCGGTGTTCTCGAACGCCTGCCGCTGGCTGTCGAAGTATGTGGCGCCCGCCGGGTCCGCCTTCTTGAGGTCGGCGGTGATCTCGTCCGCGACCTTCTCCACGTCACTCGGCGAGTACCAGCGATGCGGGTTGCCGCCCTCGGACACGCCGACCAGGTCGCCGATGTCGATCAGGATCCGGCCGGAGTCCGGGCTGGCCGCGATCGCTTTTGCCGCCCACGTGTCGTAGCCGATGCCGTTCTCGACGAACAGCTTGGCGTCGGCGATCGTGCGGCCGTCGGCGGGCGTCGGTTCGTAGTCGTGCGGGTCGGTGTCAGGGTTGGAGATGATCGAGGTCGCGTGGACGCGGGTGCCGCCCAGCTGGGCCAGGATGCTGCCCCAGGCGTTCGTGCTCGCCGCGACTTCGATCACCTTCGCGCCGCCCGGCCCGCCCGCCGCTTCGTGATCGGCCGAGGACGTCGCGCACGCGGCGACGGCGACGACAGCCGTCCCTGCGGCGACGAACGCCATGACGAGGCGGCGAGGCATGGACGCTCCTGGGCTGAAGGCGACTGGCGGCTCGCGTCCCGGTCCGATCGGACGCGGCAACGTTCCGACCACAGCTAACCCAAAATGAAATCGATTGTCAACAGCGATAAGCAGGGGTCACAGCAGAAGGCCGCAGCGCCGTGAGCGCTGCGGCCTTCGGTAGCCGATCAGTGTGCTGCGATTGCGAACCCTCAGCCGCAGAACGAGTTGCCGCAGGCACAACCACCAGACGCGTTCGGGTTGTCGATGGTGAAGCCCTGCTGCTCGATCGTGTCGGTGAAGTCGATGGTCGCCCCGACGAGGTACGGCGCGCTCATCCGGTCGACGACGACCGGGACGCCGGCGGCGTCGATGTCGACGTCACCGTCGAGCGTCCGCTCGTCGAAGAAGAGCTGGTACTGCAGACCCGAGCAGCCGCCCGGCTGAACCGCGACCCGAAGGCGCAGATCGTCGCGGCCTTCCTGCTCCAGCAGTGCGCGGACCTTGAGGGCCGCCGTGTCTGTCAGCGTGACGTTGCCAGCCGGCGCCTCGGCAGGCGCGCTGGTCAGCTCGATGGTGGTCGTATCGCTGGCGGTCATGTGACTCCCAGATGATGAAACGGGCGGACTGTTACCGGGCAATTCAGTGTCGCAACCCGGCCGCGCCAGGAAGCTATTCCCACTGTACCCGCGACAGTCAGGCTGATCGGACTTCGCCGCCCTCAACCGACACCCGGATCGCCGTGAGCCCGCTCGGCGCCGGGCCGGCCGTATGCCGCCCGGTGGCGTCGAACCGCGACCCGTGGCACGGGCAGGCGAAGCCCTCTGCCGGCGAGACGAAGTTCACCGAACAGCCCTGATGCGGGCAGGTCGCGTCGTATGCGGTGAACTGTCCGGCCTGCAACTGCAGCACCCAGTCCGTGTGGCCGGTGGCCGGATCGCGAACCTGCTTGCCCGTGCCTACCGGGATCTCGGACGCCTTCACCAGCACCCGGCCGGACGTGTCGGCCTGCGGCGCCGCCCTGGACGGCGAGCGCCGGAACAAAGCCGAGCCACCCGCCAGGACGCCGCCGAGCAGCGCCGCTCCCGCAGCGAGCACGGCGCGGCGAGTGCGGTCCGCGCGAGTGCCCGGGTGGCGCTCACGCGCCTGTTCGAGCCAGGCGTCCAGCGAAAGAACGCCGGCCGAGCCACCGATCAGCAGCGGGGTGAGCGCGAAGAAGTAGACGACATCGGCGCCGGTGAACCAGGGCTCGGACTGCCAGCTGACCGAGAGCCACAGCGACAGCGTGATCAGCATGCCTCCGGCGGCAGCGATCCTGGTGAACAGACCGAGCACCACCCCCAGGCCGACCGCGATCTCGGCGAGCGACATCGCCAGCCCGAACGCGAAACTGTGGTCGGCCGCCGGGCCGAGCAGCCACCCGATCGGGCTGCCGTGCCGCACCGCCACGACGGTCGCGTGGATGGACAGGGGCGACGAGCCGTCGAGAAAACGCCGGTCGGCGATCTTGGAGATGCCGGCGTAGAGGAAGACGACGCTGAGGAACCCGCGCAACGGCAGGATCACCCAGCCCGGCCGGGCGAACCTCGAGGTAGGCATCCGACCTCCCGGGAACGTGCGCGTGACCACATTGGAGCATGCCAACTGACGGAGATACGTAAATTGGTTACGTGACGTTCACCGAACCGGTTTCGACCCCACTGGCACTCCTGTTGCTGGGACGCGGAAGCGATCCGCAATCCGAGCGAGGGGTCGACTGCCCCGGCGATCTGCCCGCGGCGTCGGATCCCGACCTGGTCGCGCGTGCCCGGGCGGCGAAGGACGCGCTGGGTGATCGGGTCTTCGTGCTCGGCCACCACTACCAGCGCGACGAGGTGATCCAGTTCGCCGACGTGACCGGCGACTCGTTCAAGCTCGCTCGCGACGCCGCGGCACGACCCGATGCTGACTACATCGTCTTCTGCGGTGTGCACTTCATGGCCGAGTCCGCCGACATCCTGACCTCGCCGCAGCAGCGCGTCATCCTGCCCGACCTCGCGGCCGGCTGCTCGATGGCCGACATGGCGACCGGGCAGCAGGTGCTCGACGCCTGGGACGTGCTCACCGACGCGGGTGTCGCCGACGTGACCATCCCGGTGACGTACATGAACTCCTCGGCCGCGATCAAGGGGTTCACCGGCGCGCACGGCGGCACGGTGTGCACGTCGTCGAACGCCAAGCGGGCGCTGCGGTGGGCGTTCGAGCAGGGTGAGAAGGTGCTGTTCCTGCCCGACCAGCACCTCGGCCGCAACACCGCCGTGCTCGAGCTCGGACTCACACTGGACGACTGTGTGCTGTTCGATCCGCACAAGCCCGGCGGCGGCCTGACCGCACAGCAGTTGCGCGACGCGAAGATGATCCTGTGGCGCGGCCACTGCTCGGTGCACGGGCGGTTCACGGCGGAGAACGTCGACGACGTCCGCGCCCGGATCCCCGACGTCAACATCCTGGTGCACCCGGAGTGCCGCCACGACGTCGTGCTCAAGGCCGACCTCGTCGGCTCGACGGAGTTCATCATCAAGACCATAGAGTCCGGATCGCCTGGTTCTTCTTGGGCGGTCGGCACCGAACTCAACCTGGTGCGCCGCCTGGCCAACCAGCATCCGGACAAGCAGATCGTGTTCCTCGAGAAGACGGTCTGCTACTGCGCGACGATGAACCGGATCGACCTGCCGCACCTGGTGCACTCTCTCGAGTCGCTGGTGCGCGGCGAGGTCGTCAACCAGATCACCGTCGACGAGTCGGTGGCGACGAACGCCCGATTGGCGCTCGACCGGATGCTGGCTCTACCGCAGACGGGCACTACCCTCGACTAGGTGAAGATGCTGCGCCGAAATTCGGTTCCCGCCGTGGAGCCCGAAGTGGTCGAGCCACCGGGCGACGTGGTTTCCGGCAAGGGCCGTCCGACCCCGAAGCGACGCGACACGACGCCGCAGCGCGGACCCGTGCAGGCGCCGAAGAATCGCAAAGAGGCCTACCGGTGGCAAAAACAGCAGACGCAACGTGGCCGGCGCGGCTCGTCCGCGACCGGCGGCAAGGTGAGCAACCAGGCGTTCCGTGAGGCTCTTCGACGCGGCGATCCGGACGCGCTGCCCAAGCGTGACAAAGGCCCGGTCCGCAAGCTCGCCCGCGACTGGGTCGACTCGCACCGGATGCTGTCCAACTACATGCTCGTGCTGTTCCCGCTGATGGTCGTCGGCTTCTTCATCCCGTTCCTGAACATCGCGGTTATCGGACTGCTGTTCACGATCCTGGTCGAGTGGTACCTCACCGGGCGCCGGATCCGCGCGCTGGCCAAGTCCCGCCTCGACAGCGTGCGCGAGGGCCCGTGGTCGATCGGGTTCTACGCGGGCAGTCGTGCCTACATGCCCCGCAGGTGGCGGCTGCCCGGCCCGCAGGTCGACATCGGCGACACGATCTGATCGATCTGACCGCGGGCGCTCCGGCCGCTCAGCCGCCGGAGCGGTCGATGACCAGCCCGCCGATCTTGCCGAGTCGCTCGCTGCGCGCGGACGTCGGCACCAGCCTGCTGATCACGCTGATCGCGATGGTTCGCTGACCGGACGCCACGACGAGCAACGGGATGTCGTACCCCGGCGCGGAACCGATCAGGATGCTGCCGGCGTGTCCGGAGACGGTGATCGGCGTTCGCGTCGCCCCGTGGTCGACGTAGTCGGCGATCGTCCCGTTGAGTCGCTTCGCTGCCTGGGCGGCCGAGTTGTAGAGGCTTACCCCGATCTCGACCTTGGGCACCGCGGCGGCGCCACCGACCAGCCCGTACCGGCAGTTGATGTACGCAAGACGGCCGATGCCGCGATCGGGCAGGCCGACGACGAACGACGTCTTGCCGGCGATGTCGACGTCGAGCGCGTCCTGCAGATCGAGCAGGGGCATCACCGAGTCGCACGTGGCCGTTAGTTTCGTCACCGGACGCGGCGCAGCCGTGGTCGACGGCGACGCACTCGCTGACGTGGTCGGCGGCGTGGACGAGGCGGTGACGTAGACCGTCTTCGGGGGCTGGGTCGAACCGTGCCCCGACCCGCCCGAGCTGCAGGCGGCGAGGAAGGCGAGCGCGACCACGGCACCGACGGTGCAGGCGAGGCGTCCGCGCATGCGCACGCGTTCACGGTAACGCCGGCACGGGTGTCCGACCGGTTCGACACGACGGTGCCGCGCGTGATCACTGACCGCGCTTGGCCACCGTCAGCAGCACGGCTGCGTCCTCATCGGCGTGCAACGCGTGCGGCGCGGCAGGCACGACGAGCAGGTCGCCCGCTCGCCCATCCCAGGACGCATCGGCCGTCGTCAGCCGGACCCTGCCGGCGAGCACATGAATCGTCGCTTCACCTGGGCTGTCGTGCTCGTCCATGGACCGGCCGGCGGCAAGCGCGATCACGGTCTGCCGCAGCACGTGCTCGTGCCCGCCGTAGACGGTGTCGGCGCTGCGTCCGCTCGATGCGGTCCGAGCCTGCTCGAGCTGCAGCCGCACAACGGCGGTCAGTGAGAACTTCTCCACGCAGCAATCGTCTCGCACGACGGCACACGCCGCTTGGGCGGACGTCAGCTGTCGGACAGCAGCATCGGGCCGTACACCTCTTCGCCGTCCCGCTGAAGGACCACTTGGGCGACGCCGGCCTCGGCAAGCTCGCGCCACGTCTCGCCGAGCCAGCTCTCCGCATCGGACTGGCTGGCGTGCGCCGGCGAGGCCGGCGTCGCCAGGTCTCGCCCGTCGGCCGACTCGAATCGCCAGACCCAGCTCACTGCGCCGCCTTCCGCCGGTGTGAGGTTCGACCTTAACCGGCGGCTGGTGTTTGACCGGGGGTCGCCCGGTGTGGTGCCATGACCAGCGCACCAGTCGATCCAGGTTCAGGGGAAGCCGGTCCAAGTCCGGCACTGACCCGCAGCCGTAGATCCGTTGGCCGGAGCTCCAGCGGATGAGTCGGAACACCTGACCGGGACCGTCACTCCATATACGCCGTCGTGGTCTGCGGCGTGGGGTCGTCGTGGATGCCCTGCGCGCTGCGGTGCAGCGGGGTGGTCGCGTGACTTCAGGTCCGGGCCATCCAGCAAGGGGTCCGCCGATGCCTTCCACTTCTCGCCGGTTCAGCCTGGCCGCTGCCGCGCTCGCCGCGCTGCTCGTGGTGACCGCCGCGCCGGACGCCGCCGCGGCCACCCCGCAGACGACCACCGACCCGGCGAAGGCAGCGGCCGGGTGGCTCGTCCAGCAGTTCGTCGACGCGTCCGGCAAGCCGTCGCCGTCCGGTGACCACTTCGATTTCGCCGGATCGACAGCCTTCGACGGAGGCCAGACCGCGGCCGGGATCTTTGCCCTCGCCGCCGCGAAGGCCGGCAAGACCAAGATCGACGCCGCAACGTCCTACCTGGCCAAGCACATCGACGAGTACGCCGACCTGTCCAAGGCGCAGGGTGGCCCCTACGACGGGAGCGTCGCCAAGGCGGCGCTTGCCGCGATCGTCGCCGGCGCCGACCCCCGCGACTTCGGCGGCTTCAACCTGCTGAAGATGCTGAAGGAAGACGAGTGCCCGGCATCGTCGACGACGTGCACGCCTGGGGCGGCGGCCAACATCTTCTCGAGCATCTCCGAGTCGCTCGCGATCATCGTCGAGTCACGGGTGGACGGCTTCGCTCCATCGCCTGCCGCGACGACGTACTTCCTGTCGCTGCAATGCGCGGACGGCGGCTTCGACGGCGACATCCTCACGTCGGGATGTGTTTCCGGACTCGACGAGACGTCGTACGGCATTGCCGCCCTCTCCGCGCTGGGCGGGCATGGCACAGAGCTGGCCAAGGCGCTGGCCTGGCTGAAGTCCAAGCGCAGCTCGAACGGGTCGTGGTCGTCCAACACGGACTCCACCGGGCTGGCTGCCTCGGCGCTGGGCGCCAACGGCACGAACGTCAGCGCCTCGCGTGCCTGGCTGGCCAGCCAGCAGGTAACCGTCGGCGTGACTATCGGCGCGACGGCAACTCGCGGCGCGCTGCGGTTCGGCGGCAAGGCGGACGTGCGGGCGACGAACGACGGGTTGCTGGGCTTGGCGCCCGACGCGTTCCTCGCCACGCTCACCGCTGACGGCGCTTCGGCGGACGCTCCGGTGCTGGCGCCGACCTCGACGGTGCGGCACTCGTCGGTGGCGCAGGGCGCGTCCCTGACCGTGACAGGCGTCGGATTCAGCGCGGGCGAGTCGGTGCGCGCGACCGTGCACTCCGCGGCACCGGTGGACGCCGGCACCGTCAAGGCGGGCTCGAACGGCACTGCGAAGATCACGTTCAGCGTGCCGGCGACGCTCGCCACCGGCAGCCACACACTCGAGCTCACCGGCCTGACGTCGGGGCTCACGACGTCGACGACGTTCACCGTCACCGCGGCACCGACGACCAGGTCGTCAAGTTCGACCGGCAGCGGCGCCGCCGCAGCGCAGGATCTGACCTCGACCCTGCCCGCGACGGGCACCGACGGGCATCAGCTCACCTTGCAAGCCATCGCCGGGGCCACGCTGATCTCGGTTGGCGCGCTGGCGCTCCTGGCCGGTCGGCGACGCAGGGTGTGACCGGTATGCGCCGCGCGCTGCGCCTCGCCGCTGTTGCGGGGCTCGCAGCCGCTGGGCTGGCGATCGGCCCGGTCGGCGCGGCGCACGCGAGCACGTCCTACGTCGCGATCGTGATCGCCGGCGACAAGACCGCGTGCGTGCCATGGCACTCCGGCATCACCGGCGACGACGTGCTGAACGCCGTGGCGAAAGTGACGTATCGGTACGACGGGCTGATCGTTCAGATCGACGACAAGCCTAGTAGCGGCACGGCCGACAACACGCACTACTGGGCGTACTGGCACAACACCAAGGGCTATTGGGTGTACAGCAGCGAAGGCGCCGGCACGTACCTCGCGCCAGCCGGCTCCGTCGAAGGCTGGGCTTACAGCAACGGCACATTGACGAAGCCGCCGCTCGTGAGCTACGCCAGCATCTGTCACGACACGACGACGTCGCCGCCGGCCAGCAAGACGCCGACTACGAAACCGGCGAGCAATTCCAGCGCGCCCGCGCAGGCCGGTCACGCCTCGAGCACCTCCGAGGCTCCCCCTCTGCTCTCCTCGCACGCCGGAGTCTCGGCGACGCCGCCGACGACGAAACCGCCGAGCCGGCACCAGTCGGCGACGTCAGCCGCGCCGACGACGACCGCCGGACAACCATCCACAGTGGACAGTGCGAGGCCGGCGCCGTCGCCGTCGACGACCGCGCCGCCTAAGAAGCACCACTCGGCCTCGGCAGCGCCTGCGGCAGGCACGGCGGCCGGCATCGTCGCTGCGGCGGCCATCGGCAGCGTGGCCTTCTGGCGGATGCGCCGCCAGGACGGCAACTGAATGACGCCGCCGGCGGCGCGGCTGCTGCACCCGGGTGCGTGGTGGCTCTGGGCGCTGAGCCTGGCCTACGCGGCGATGCGCACCACCAATCCGGTATTGCTGGTTACCATCGCCGCGGTGGCCGGCCTCGTGGTCGCCGCCCGCCGGGTGCGCGCGCCGTGGGCCCGCGCGTTCGGCATGTTGCTGCGGCTCGGGCTGCTGGCGATCGTGATCACCGTGTTGCTGCAGGTCGTCGTCGGCTTTCGTACGCACGGTCACGTGCTGTTCCGCCTGCCATCCGTGCCGTTGCCGCACTGGACGGCCGGGCTGTCGCTGGGCGGGCCGGTCACCGCCGAGTCGTTGCTCAACGCGTTCGACGCGGGCCTGCGGCTCGCCGTACTGATCACCTGCTTCGGGGCGGCCAACTCGCTCGCCCACCCGGCGCGGCTGGTCCGGATCCTGCCCGCCGCCCTCTACGAGGTGGGCGTTGCCGTGGTGGTCGCCATGACGTTCGTGCCCCAGCTCGCGGAAGCGACAGTACGGGTGCGTATGGCGCAGCGGCTGCGTGGGCGCCCGCTGACCGGCCTGCGCGGGGTGCGCGGCCTGGTCGTCCCCGTGCTCGAGGAGTCGCTCGAGCGGGCGATCCGGCTGGCCGCGTCCATGGACTCGCGCGGGTACGGCCGCCGCGCCGACCAGCCGGTGTGGATGCGGCGCGTCACCGGCGGTGTGGTCCTGCTGGGCCTCGGCGGCGCGATCGCGGGTGCCTACCAGGTCATCGACGCCTCGTCGGACCACCGGCGCGGCGTCGGCGTTCTGGTCGGCGGCACCGCCGTCGCGGTCGCCGGCGCCATGCTTGCCGGGCGGCGGGTGAACCGCACCCGCTACCGGCCCGATCCATGGGGCTGGCCGGAGTGGTTCGTCGTGGCCTGCGGGCTTGCGGCTGCTGCGTCTTACCGCGGATTCGTGCACGATCCGGTGAACGCCGGCCTGCCGCTCGCGTGGCCCGCACTGCCCGTGGTGCCGTTCCTCGGGACGCTCGTCGCCGCGCTGCCTGCATTCGTCACGCCGGCGGTCCCCGCGACCTCGCGTCCACGGCCAGGCTTCGCATGATCGACTTCGACGCCGTGACGGTCACCTACCCGGAGGCGGCCGCACCAGTCCTGCGGGACGTGACGTTGCATGTGCCCGACGGCGAGCTGTGCCTGGTGATCGGCGGCACCGGCACGGGCAAGTCGACGCTGCTCGGCACTGTGAACGGACTGGTCCCGCACTTCACCGGCGGCACGCTCGCCGGCACGGTCACCGTCGCAGGGCGCACCACGCGTCAGCATCCGCCGCGCGACCTGGCCGACGTCGTGGGCGTCGTCGGCCAGGACCCGCGGGCGTCGTTCGTCACCGACACCGTCACCGACGAGCTCGCCTACACGATGGAGTCCCTGGCCCTGCCGCAGGACGTCATGCGCCGGCGGGTCGAGGACACGCTGGACCTGCTCGGCCTGGACGAGCTGCGCGAGCGCCCGCTGTCAACGCTGTCCGGCGGGCAGGCGCAGCGTGTCGCGATCGGTGCCGTCCTCACCGCGCATCCGCGCGTCCTCGTGCTCGACGAGCCGACCTCCGCACTCGATCCGGCAGCGGCCGAGGAGGTGCTGGCCGCGATCCAGCGGCTCGTCCACGACCTCGGCATGACGGTGCTGATGGCCGAACACCGTCTGGAGCGGGTGGTCCAGTACGCCGACTCGGTCATCTGGCTGCCTGGCGAAGGGCGCGCGATCGAGCACGGCACGCCGGCCGAGATCATGGCGTGCTCGCCGGTAGTGCCGCCGGTGGTCGACCTCGCCCGGCTGGCGGGATGGTCACCGGCTCCGCTGTCGGTACGCGACGCGCGCCGGGCCGCGGCGCAGCTGCGCGAGCGATTGCCCGGGACGCCGGCTCCGCTCGCCCGTCCTGACGTCGGGGCACTCGTCGCGAGGGCCGATCGGCTGACGGTTCGCTACGACGGGCTGGTGGCGCTCAACGCCGTCGACCTGACCGTCCACAGTGGAGAGATCGTCGCCGTGATGGGACGCAACGGGTCCGGCAAATCGACGCTGTTCAACGCGCTCACCGGCCTGGTCCGGCCCGCCCGCGGCACGGCGCGCCTGGCCGGCGACGCCGATCCGCGCCAGCTACGCCCGCAGCAGCTCGTCCGGCACGTCGGGCTCGTCCCGCAGCAGCCGGGAGACTTGCTCTGCGCCGAGACGGTGGCGGCCGAATGCACGACCGCAGACCGCGAATCAGCCGTCGACGCCGGCACGACGGCGGCCCTGCTCGGGCAGATCGCGGGCGACGTCGACCCCAACAGGCATCCGCGCGACCTGTCCGAAGGTCAACGACTCGCCCTCGCGCTCGCGGTCGTGCTTGCCGGGGCGCCGCCGCTCGTCCTGCTGGACGAGCCCACCCGCGGCCTGGACTATGCGGCGAAGGCACGGCTCGTGGACGCGCTGCGCCGGCTCGCCGCCGAGGGGCACGCGATCATGCTCGCCACGCACGACGTGGAGCTGGCGGCAGAACTCAGCCAGCGCACCGTCGTGCTCGCGTCGGGCGAGGTCGTCGCCGACGGGCCGAGCCGCGAGGTCGTCACCCACTCGCCCGTCTTCGCGCCGCAGGTGGCCAAGGTGCTCGCGCCGTTGCCGTACCTGACCGTGTCCGACGTACGGCGCACGCAGGCGGTGGCCCGGTGACCGCCCTCGTCGCCGCCGCCCGCAGCCGCCGGCCCCGCGCATTGCCGGTTCGGCCGCGTGCGTTCGCGGCGATGGTCGGCGTCACGGTCGTCGGCGTCGGGGCGTTCACCTGGCCGCTCGTGCTGGGCTTCCACAGCGGCCAGTCGGCCCATGCGCATGACGCGCCGTGGATCTTCCTGCTGGTCCTGCCGCTGCTGCTGCTGGTCGTGGCGGCCGAGATCGCCGACGGCGGAATGGACGCGAAGGCCGTGGCGCTGCTGGGCATCCTGTCCGGCATCAGCGCGCTGCTGCGCCCGCTGACCGGCGGGCTGACCGGCGTGCAGCTGATGTTCTTCCTGCTCATCCCAGCGGGGCGGGTGTTCGGCCCGGGTTTCGGCTTCGTGCTCGGCAACGTCGCCATGTTCACCTCGGCGGTGCTGACCGGCGGCGGTGGCCCATGGCTGCCGTTCCAGATGCTCGCCGCGGGATGGGTCGGCCTCGGAGCCGGGTTGCTGCCTCGCGCGCGCGGCCGCGCCGAACTTGTGCTGCTGGCCGCGTACGGCATGGTCGCGGGCATCGCCTATGGCTTCGTGCTCAACCTGTGGTTCTGGCCGTTCGGCACGTCGAACACCGGAGCGTCCGCGGCGGTCACGTTCGTGCCGGATGCTCCGCTGGCAGAGAACCTGCGGCGCTGGCTGGCGTTCAGCCTGAGCACGAGCCTCGGCTTCGACATCCCGCGCGGGGTCGCGACCGCGGTCGCGATCCTGGTGATCGGCCGCCCGGTGCTGCTCGCCCTGCGCCGGGCGTCGCGGCGCGCCGCGTTCGAGGCACCGGTCAGCTTCGACCCGTCGGATGCGCCCTGAGCCATGACAGCACCTGCTCGGCGTGCCCGTCCGGCGGAAACACCGGGTAGAACACGCGCTCGACCCGCCCGTCACGCACGACGAGGGTCAGCCGCCGGTACAGCCGCTCGCCCTCGACGGTGAACGTCGGCAGCCGCAATGCGTCGGCCAGCTCGAAGCGCTCGTCGGACAGCAGGGCGAACGGCAGGTGCAACCGGTCGGCGGCTTCGGCCTGATAGCCGGTGCTTTGGCTGGACAGGCCGAACACCTCGGCGCCGAGCGCGGCAAGCTCGCCGTGGTGGTCGCGGAAGTCACAGGACTCCGGCGTGCAGCCGCGCGCGCCAGGGATGAGGTCCCAGCCGTCGGGCATCGCGATGCCCGGGCGTCCCGTCTTCGGGTACGCGTAGACGACGACGCGCGGCGAGGTGACCGCGGTCAGATCGACGGTGCCTCCGGTCGTCGCCGGGAGGGCAAAGCTCGGCATCGGCAGGCCGGCCAGGTGGTCGGCGGCACCGTCGTCCTCGGGAACCGCCAGGTCGGCCGGGAGCTGTTCGAACGTCACGATCGCAAACTAGCAAGATGGGCGCCATGACCGACCTCGCCGCGATAGCGGCCGACGTCCCGTGGCCCGACCACGATGCCGAGGGCGACGCGCGTGTGCGGGGCCGCGCCGACCTCGGGCGGCTCGACGAGCTGGCGCAGTGGCTCAGCGGCGTCCAGGCGAAGTACCCGCCCGACGATTTCGAGCGCGCTCGCGCGGTGATCTTCGCCGGTGACCACGGCATCGCCGAGGCAGGCGTGTCCGCGTCCGAGCCCGGGGCCACGGCGCGATGGGTGGCCGAGACGGCCGGCGGCTCCGGACTGGTCAACGTGCTGGCGGAGCTCGCGGGCGCGAGCGTCCGCGTCGTCGACATCGCCGTGGACGACGACGCCACACCCGAGTACCGCGTCCGTCGCGGCAGCGGGCGCATCGACCGCGAGGACGCGCTCGCTCCCGACGAGGCGCTCGCCGCGATCGACGCAGGGGTGCGCGTCGCCGACGAGGAGATCGACGGCGGTGCGGACCTGCTCATCGCCGGTCAGCTCGGCGTCGGCGCGACGACGGCGGCGGCAGTGCTCGTGTCCGTCGCCACAAACACCGAGCCGGTCAAGGTCGTCGGCCGCGGAAGTGGCATCGACGACGAGGCCTGGATGCGCAAGGCGACCGCCGTTCGCGACGCGCGGCTTCGCGCCTGGACGCACCGCGGCACGCCGATCGACCTGCTTGCCGCGGCGGCGGGTGCGGACCTGGCAGCGATCGCCGGTTTCTTGATCCGGGCAGCGTCGCGGCGAACGCCCGTGCTGCTGGACGGCGTCGTGGTGGCCGCCGCCGCACTCGTCGCGCAAGAGCTGCAGCCCAGATGCGTGCGATGGTGGCGCGTCGGGCAGCGCACGAGCGAGCCTGCACAGGCGATCGCGCTGCGCCGTCTCGGCCTCGAACCACTCGTCGACCTGGGCCTCAACACCGGCGACGGCTCGGGCGCTCTGCTGGCGCTGCCCGTGCTGCGCGCCGCCGCGCGGGCCGCTGCAGCCGATCGCTAGCGCACGTGTGACTCGACGAACGGCGGCTTGACGACGCGCACCGCGATGCGCCTACCCCGCACGTCGACGACGACCTCGTCGCCCGCGCCGACCCCGGACGCGGTGTCGATCAGCGCCAGGCCGATGCCTTTCTTGAGCGTCGGGGAGAAAGTCCCGCTGGTGACCTCGCCGACCTGCGACCCCGCGGCGTCGAGCACCGCCATGTGTGCCCGTGGGATGCCGCGGTCCAGCGCCTCCAGCCCGAGCAGCATCCGGCCGGGGCCGGCCGCCTTCTCGGCGAGCAGCGCGTCACGTCCCCAGAACGCGTCCTTGCCGAAGCCGACGGCCCACGAGGATCGCGCCTGTAGTGGCGATATGGACAGCGACAGATCCTGGCCGTGCAGCGGGTAACCCATCTCGGTCCGCAACGTGTCGCGCGCGCCGAGCCCGGCTGGCATCCCGCCGAGTTCGCGCACGACGCCGACGAGCACGTCCCACATGGCGGTCGCATCGTCCCAGCCCGGGATCAGCTCGTAGCCGTGCTCGCCGGTGTACCCGGTCCGGCAGATACGCACCGGGCGGCCTTCGTAGGACGCGTCCACGTAGGCCATGTAGTCCAGGTCGGCCGGCAGCCCGAGATCGGTCAGCACCTGCGCCGACCGCGGACCCTGGACGGCAAGCACCCCGAACTGCCGGTGCTGCCCGGTGACCGCGATGCCGTCGGGTGCCGCCTCGGCGAGGCGGCGCACCACCTCCGCCGTATTGGCCGCGTTCGGCACCAGGAACACCTCGTCGTCGGCGACGAGGTACGCGATCAGGTCATCGACGACGCCGCCGGACGGATCGCAGCACAGCGTGTACTGAGCCTTCCCGGGTGCGATGCGTCCCAGATCGTTCGACAGGCAGGCGTTGACGAAATCCCGAGCGCCCGGCCCGCGCACGGTGGCCTTGCCCAAGTGCGACACGTCGAACAGGCCGACGGCCTCGCGCACGGCCGCATGCTCCTTGAGCACGCCGCCCCCGCTGGCCGCGTACTCGATGGGCATCTCCCAGCCGCCGAAGTCGGCGAGCTTGGCGCCCAGATCGACGTGCCGGTCGTGCAACGGGGATCGCAGCAGGTCGCTCACGCGTGCACGGTACCGAGTGCCATTGGCGCACCTGTCGCGTACCGGACCGCTGGTCCCGATGGGGCGAGCACATAACATGCCCGGATGGTTTCGGTCTCGCTCGCCGCCTCGTCCGAACTGCCCGCCAACGCAGCGATGCTGGTGGGTGTCCACTCGGGCGAGCTCCGCCTCGCTCCGGGTGCCGAGCCGGTCGACGCGGCGCTCGGCGGGCGGCTGCTGGCGGCACTGCGCGCCGTGGGCGCAACCGGCAAGCCCGACCAGGTACTCAAGATTCCGACGCTCGGCGTCGCACCGTTCCCGCTCGTCGTGGCCACCGGGCTCGGCCCGGCCGGCGCCGGGCTCGACGCCGAGCAGGTCCGCCGCGCCGTCGGCGCCGCGGTCCGGTCGCTCGACGCGACCGCTCGGGTGCACGTGGCAATCGGCGACGCGTCGACGGCCGGCGCCGCGGCCGAGGGCGCGCTGCTCGGCGCGTACACGTACACCGACTACAAGTCGCAGCCGAAGGCGTCGGCGTTACGCCGGGTCGCGATCGGAGCAGGCGACAGCGGCAAGCATGCCCGGGCCGCGTTGCGCCGGGCGCAGGTCGTCGCCGACGCCGTCAACTTCACTCGCGATCTGGTCAACGTGCCGCCGAACGACCTGTACCCGCAGACGTTCGCCGAGCGGCTCGCCGAGGCGGGGCGGGCCGCCGGTCTCGAGGTCGAGATCCTCGACGAGAAGGCCCTGCGACGCGGCGGCTTCGGCGGAATCCTCGGCGTCGGATCCGGCTCGGCGAGGCCGCCTCGGCTGACCCGTCTCGCCTACCGCCCGGCCCGTCCGATCGCGCGAATCGCCTTGGTCGGCAAGGGGATCACGTTCGACAGCGGCGGGCTGAACCTGAAGCCGGGTTCGAGCATGTCCTCGATGAAATGCGACATGGGCGGCGCCGCGGTATGTGCCGCGGCCGTCGTCGCTGCGGCCAAGCTGAAGCTGCCCGTCGAGGTCGTCGCCACGCTGCCGATGGCCGAGAACATGATCTCCGGATCGTCCTACCGGCCCTCCGACGTGCTGACGATGCGGGGTGGAAAGACCTTGGAGATCGTCGACACCGACGCCGAGGGCCGGGTGATCCTCGCTGACGCGATCACGCGAGCGAGCGAGGACTCACCTGACTACCTGCTCGAGACGTCGACGCTGACCGGCGGCCAGGTCGTCTCCCTCGGCACGCGCGTGATCGGCGCGATGGGCGAACCCGCGTTCCGCGACCGGGTGGTCGCGGTCGGGAACGCGGCCGGCGAGTCCTTGTGGGCGATGCCGCTGCCCGAGGATCTGCGTCCAGGGCTCGACTCCGCGGTCGCCGACATCGCCAACCTGCCCACGGACCGATGGGGTTCGATGCTGGTCGGCGGACACTTCCTCGCCGAGTTCGTGCCGGACGGGCTGCCGTGGGTGCATCTGGACATCGCGGGGCCCGCGTGGAACGACGGCTCGCCGCACGGCTACACGCCCAAGGGCGGAACCGGCGCGTGCGCACGCACGCTGATCGCGATGCTCGAGGATGTGGCTGCTACACCGAAGGGCCGCTGAGCCCGGGCGGGCCGATCTCGCCGTTCGCCTTGCGCTTCGCCGTCCAGTCGCGCATCCGCTGCGGGTAGCCGACCACGCCGACGTCGTAGAGCGGGACGCCGTGCTTGCGCGCGAATTCGCGAGCGCCTTCTGCGCCGGCGACGCGGCGGCGCGTCCACTCCCCGGTGGAGGCAACGAGAACCACCGTGGTCTCGGTCACGGCGGTACGTGGCTCGATGAACGCCTCGACGCCAGGCCGGGACTTGACGAATTGAGACAGGTGCGCCACGTCCGTCGACGACGCGCTACGCACCGTGCCGGGTCGATGCCTCTTCCGGCGACCGAACAAGGCCACCGCTCCCCTTTCGTCACCGTCCGCCGAAATGTCGCCGGACGCCGGTCAAGCCGGTCTGCCAGCCCCAATCATGGCATCCGCCGACAAGTTCCGGCCGCACCGGCGCGAGGCCCTCTGCGCCGAGTGTCACGGGCGGGCAGGTGGGTGCCAAGATGGTCCCGAGCGCTTGTCCACAACGGTCAGGAGACAGGAACGTGGCTGACAACGCCGGCATCGCTGGCAACACGGGCGACATCGGCGCCACCGTTGACCTAGCCATCCTCGGCGGCGGCAGCGGCGGTTACGCCGCGGCGCTGCGTGCCGCCGAGCTGGGCAGGTCCGTGGTGCTCGTCGAGAAGGACAAGGTCGGCGGCACCTGCCTGCACCGCGGCTGCATCCCGACCAAGGCACTGCTGCACGCGGGCGAGATCGCCGACCAGGCCCGCGAGAGCGCGCAGTTCGGCGTCAACGCCACGTTCGAGGGCATCGACATGGGCGGCGTCCACAAGTACAAGGACGGCGTCGTCGACAAGAACCACAAGGGCCTGGTGGGGCTGATCAAGAGCCGCGGCATCACCATCATCGAAGGCGAGGGACGACTCACCGGCGCCCAGCAGCTGACCGTCGGCGACACCACCTACACGGCGAAGAACATCATCCTGGCCACCGGCTCCTACTCCCGGACGCTGCCCGGCCTCGAGCTCGACGGCGGGCGGGTCATCGCCAGCGAGCACGCCCTGCAGCTCGACCACGTGCCGTCCAGCGCGATCGTGCTCGGCGGAGGCGTCATAGGCGTCGAGTTCGCCAGCGCGTGGCGCTCGTTCGGCACCGAGGTCACCATCATCGAGGCGCTGCCGCATCTCGTCCCGCTCGAGGACGAGGCGAACTCCAAGCTGCTCGAGCGCGCCTTCCGCCGCCGCGGCATCGGCTTCAAGCTCAACGCCCGGTTCCAGCGCGTAGAGCACACCGAAACAGGCGTGCGTGTCTTCCTCGAGGGCGGCGAGAACGTCGACGCCGAGCTGCTGCTCGTCGCGGTCGGGCGCGGCCCGACGTCGGCGAACCTCGGCTACGAGGAGGCCGGCATCTCGATCGAACGCGGATTCGTCACCGTCGACGAGTACTGCCGCACCAGCGTGCCGGGCATCTATGCCGTCGGCGACCTGGTCGCGACCCGCCAGGCGGCACATCCGCAGCTGGCGCACGTCGGGTTCGCCGAGGGCATCATGGTTGCCGAGCACATCGCCGGGCTGCCCGTCGTGCCGATCGACTACGCCGGCGTCCCGCGAATCACCTACTCCTCGCCCGAGGTCGCCTCGGTCGGCCTCACCGAGCCGCAGGCCGTCGCCAAGTTCGGTGCCGACAACGTCAAGACCGTCACCTACGACCTGTCCGGCAACGGGCGTAGCGCGATCCTGCAGACGAAGGGCGCCGTCAAGCTCGTCGCGCAGACCGACGGACCGGTGCTCGGCGTGCACATCGTGGGCGACCGGGTCGGCGAGCTGATCGCCGAAGCCCAGCTGATCTACAACTGGGAGGCGCTGCCGAGCGAGGTTGCCCAGCTGATCCACCCGCACCCGACGCAGTCCGAGGCCATCGGCGAGGCGCACCTGTTGCTCGCCGGCAAGCCGCTGCACGTCCACGACTGAGTCAAGTCACCCGCCCACTCGAAGGAGCCTTGGATCCATGTCGGTCTCTGTGACCATGCCGCGACTCGGAGAGAGCGTGACCGAGGGAACCGTCACCCGTTGGCTGAAGAGCGAGGGCGACCACGTCGACGCCGACGAGCCGCTGCTCGAGGTGTCTACCGACAAGGTCGACACCGAGGTACCTTCGCCCGCGTCCGGAGTCCTCACCTCGATCAAGGTGCACGAGGACGAGACCGTCGAGATCGGCGTCGAACTCGCCGTGATCGGCGACGACGGCGCCGCCGCGGCGCCGGCCACGCCCGCGGGGCCTGGCTATGCCGAGCAGCCGCGTGCCCAGCAGCCGCGTGCCGAGCAGCCGCGTGTAGAGCAGCCGCGTGCCGAGCAGCCGCCCGCGCCGCAGCCGTACCCGCAGCAGCCGCCTGCGCCGCAGGCGCCGCCGAGCGCGCAGCCGTATGCCGACCAGCCGTTCGCGTACCAGCCGTTCGGCGACCAGCCCTTCGCAGCCCCGCCGGCGTCGGCACCCGGCCAAACCGCGCCGCCCCCGCAGCAGGCCGCTCCCGCTCCGCCGGCGCCCGCCGCTGCTCCGCCGGCGCCCGCCCCGCAGCCGTACGCGTTCACCCCGCCGGCGCAGCCGCAGCAGCGGGAGGCGCCCGCCCCGCAGCAGGCTCCTCCGGGCCCGGTCGCCAACGACGCCGCACCCGCACCGGCACCGGCACCGGCCGAAGAAGCCGGAGCACAGGTCGAGTCAGCCGACGACGACGACCTTGCCGGCACCTACGTCACTCCCCTCGTGCGCAAGCTGGCAACCGAGCACGGGGTCGACCTCACCGCGATCGTCGGCACCGGAGTCGGTGGGCGCATCCGCAAGTCCGACGTCCTGGCGGCCGCCGAGCGCGCAGCGCAGGAGGCCGCCGAGCAAGCCGAGGCGCTCACCACCACAGCTGCGGCGCCCGCGCCGCCGCTTGCCGACTCGGTAACAGCCGCCTCAGCGCCGCCGGCCGTACGCGGTCACGTCGAGAAGATGAGTCGGCTGCGGCAGACCATCGCGTCGCGCATGGTCGAGTCGCTGCAGACCTCCGCGCAGCTCACCACGGTCGTCGAGGTCGACGTCACCCGGATCGCCCGGCTGCGCGACCGGGCCAAGGCGGACTTCGAGGCGCGCGAAGGCGTCAAGCTGTCGTTCCTGCCGTTCTTCGCCGTCGCGGCAGTCGAGGCACTCAAGGCCCACCCGAGCGTCAACTCGTCCGTCGACACCGAGCAGAAGACGATCACCTATCACGATGCCGAGCACCTGGGCATCGCGGTCGACACCGAACGCGGCCTGCTCGTGCCGGTGATCCACAATGCCGGCGACCTCAACCTCACCGGGCTGGCACGCCAGATCGCCGACCTCGCCGAGCGCACCCGTACCAACAAGATCAGCCCGGACGAGCTGTCCGGCGGCACGTTCACCCTCACCAATACCGGAAGTCGCGGCGCGCTGTTCGACACGCCGATCATCAACCAGCCGCAGGTCGCGATCCTCGGCACCGGAGCGGTCGTGAAGCGGCCCGTGGTCGTCAGCGACGACAACTTCGGCGAGACGATCGCGATCCGATCGATGGTGTACCTCGCGCTGACCTACGACCATCGCGTCGTCGACGGCGCCGATGCCGCGCGGTTCCTCGGCACCCTCAAGGCTCGGCTGGAGGCCGGCACCTTCGAGCGCGCGCTCGGGCTCGCCTGACCCGGGTGACGATCCTGCTTGCCGGCGGCTCAGGGCTGCTCGGCACCGAGTTGGCGCGTTCGCTCATCGCCGACGGGCACGTCGTCCGCCGTCTGGTGCGGCGCCCGGCCCAGCGCGCGGACGAGATCGAGTGGCACCCCGAGCGCCATGACGTCCCGGCCTCGGCGCTGACCGGCGTCGGCGCCGTGGTGTGCCTGTCCGGGGTGGGCGTCGGTGATCATCGCTGGACACAGTCCTACAAGCGGGTGATCCGCAGCAGCCGCCTGGACCCGGTTTCGACCCTGGCGCGGGCCGTCGCGGGCGCCGAGCATCGCCCGAGCCTGGTCTGCGCATCCGCGATCGGGTACTACGGCGATACGGGAGAGCGCGTTGTCGACGAGTCCGCGCCGCACGGTGCGGGCTTCCTCGCCGAGCTGTGCAACGACTGGGAGGCGGCCGCGGACCCGGCCAGGCAGGCGGGTGCTCGGGTCGTCCACCTGCGCACTGGCGTCGTCTTGTCGCCGCACGGCGGGCTGCTCGGACGGCTGCGTCCGATCGTGCGGATGGGCGTGGGGGGCCGGTTGGGTACCGGCCGGCAGTTCGTGGCGTGGATTTCGCTCGCCGACACGGTCGCTGCGATCGCCTTCCTTATCGACTCCGACCTCGACGGGCCGATCAACCTGACCGCGCCCAATCCAGTGCGAAACAGCGAGCTCATCGCCAGCCTCGCCCGGCTGTTGAAGCGGCCGGCCGTGATCCCGGTGCCGAAGTTCGCACTGCGGCTCGCGGTCGGCGAGCTGGCCGGCGAGGCACTCGGCGGTCAGCGCGCGCTGCCGGCTCGGCTGTCGGCGGCCGGCTTCGAGTTCCGGCATCCGACGCTCGACGAAGCGCTGCGCGCCGCGTTGCCGGCTGATCACTAGGTCGGCGTCTGCTGGCTGGCGATCCGGTATCCGTCGTCGTGGCGCACCAGTTCGATGCGCAGCGTGGCCGGACCCTCGCCCGCGGCAGTGCCCGAGCGCGTCCCGCCGCAGATCAGCGTCGAGGGCGCGAGCGTCGCCCGCGTCGTGACCACCGGATGTTCGCCGGAGACGTCCACTCGCACCGACGTGTACGCCGTGCGGACGCCGGCCAGCGTGCATCCGCGAGGCGCGACTCGCTCCAGCAACGCGGTGTCCTGGACGAGCAGCGGCCCGGGCACGTACACGCGTGCCAGCAAGGCAGGATCGCGCCGTGCGAACGCCTGCTCGCGGAGACTGTCGAGCGAGCGCAGCACCGCCGCCGCGCCCGCCGCGTCGAGCCTCGAAGGACCGGACGGTGACGGCGAGGCCTGCCGCGTCGGAGTCCTGTCCGGCGGCGCGGCATCGCCTCGATGCGCCGACAACGCGACGGCCGCCGCGCCGATGCCGAGCACGACGAGGACGGGCGCGGAGAAGCGGACCACGCTGCGCAGCACATCGTGAGCCCTTCGCCGCCGAGTCGGCAGCACGGGACGCAGCGCGGCGCGGACGCCGTGCGTGAGCTGGCCGGGATGTGACGGCGGTGTGTCGATACCCGGCCGCGGGAACGTCGGCCGCGAGACGGTCGACGGACCGAACTCCGCTGGCCGCTCCGATGCGAACTCCGCCGGGGCGGCCTGGACGCGGCCCGCGCACAGCTCTACCGGAGTCGGTTCGGCACTGTGCCGCAGGTCGAGGGCGAATTCGGCCGCATTGCACCGCAGGTGGGGTTCGACCGACAGCGCCCGTTCGAGCAACGCGGCCATGTCGAACGGGATGCCGCACAGGCGATCGGCGACATCGAGCTCGCCGGCCGCAGCCTGGGCAAGCATTTCGGCAGGCGTGGCGCCCGACCACACCGGCGTGCCGGTCAGTGCGTGGAGCGCGACCGCGGCGAGCATGAACACGTCACTCGGCGCCCCCGGCGCACAGCCCGCCGCGACTGCCGGATCGACGTACGCGGGCGTGCTGCGCGCGGGCGCTGTGTCGCCGACGATCCGCGCCACGCCCAGGTCGGCCAGCAGCGGCAGTCCGGGCTCGGTGAACAGCACGTTCGCGGGCGTGACGTCGCCGTGCACGACACCCTCGTTGTGCGCGTACGCCAGTGCGGCGCCGATCGGCGCTAGGGCGGTGATCACCTCGCCAGGCGTCAGCCGGCCGCGCTGCGCGAGCAGATCGGCGAGCGAACCGCCCGCCGCCAGATCGAGCACGAGGACGACGGCGTCGGCGGCCGGGACCAGCTCGTGCAGTCGGATCAGGTGCGGGTGATCGAGCGTCGACAGCAACGCTGCCTCGGCGCGCGCTGCCTGGATCTGAGCCGGCTCGGCGATCGGCAGCCGCTTGAGCGCCACCGGGTCGACACCGGCGCTGACCCGGCCGCGCCAGACCTCACCCGACCCGCCGAAGCCGAGCAGCTCCTCGACGACGTAACCAGGCAGCTTCCACGTCATGGCCGCAGACACTAGGCGAAAACGGCAAACCGGCGTCGTCGGTTATCCACAGGCGCCGACTGGTCGCAGTCGACTGTTCGCAGTGGGGTGAATCGGTCTATTCAGGGTATTGTCCCTCGGCGGGACATATCACGGCGTTACTCATCGGTTCCGGGAGCCCGAATGGCACTCAAGTCGTCCTGGTCGCAAGAGCAGGCTGAGCAGTTCCTGCGTGAGCAGACGATCCGTTTCACGCCTGCGGCCGGCGTCGCAAGGAGTTCGGCACCGCGGTCCTGCGATTCGCAGTCGCGCACCACCGGCACACAGAGGTGATCGGCAAGCACTGGGCAGAGCCCGCCACCACGCAGGAAATGCCGTGGGCCCGACCGCCGCCACCCGCTAGCGTCCGGATGCATGACCGCTGAGCAGCCGACCATCCTGGCGACATCGGGGGGCGTCGTGCCAGGGCGGCGGGTGGCCTGGGCGATCGGCCCGCTCACCGAGTTCGCCATAGACCTGTCCGGCGTCGCCGGCCGCGTGCCGCGGGTGTGCTTCATCCCCACCGCGAGCGGTGATGCCTCCGGGCTGATCACCGCGTTCTACGACGCCGCGCAGCAGCGAGGCATTCAGGGCAGCCACCTCGCACTGTTCACGATGCCCAACATCGACGACATCCGCGGCCACCTGCTCGACCAGGACGTCGTCTGGGTGTGGGGTGGCAGCGTCGCCGGACTGCTCGCGCTCTGGCGGCTGCACAGTCTCGACACGATCCTGCACGAGGTGTGGCAAGCAGGCATCGTGCTGACCGGCGTCTCGGCCGGTTCGATCTGCTGGCACGTCGGCGGCACGACGGACTCGTTCGGCCCGGACCTGCGGCCGGTCACGAACGGCCTGGCGTTCCTGCCGTACTCCAACGGGGTGCACTACGACACGGAGGACCAGCGCCGGCCGGTGTTCGAGTCGTTGATCGCGAACGGCACGCTGCCCGCCGGATACGCGACCCACGACGGCGCCGGGTTGCTGTACCGAGGCACCACGCTGGTCGAGGCGGTCACCGAGATCGACGGCAAGGGTGCCTACTACGTCGAGCAGGCCGACGGCAATGCCGTCGAGACCCGGCTGGACACGCGCCGGCTCCGCTGAGACCGCTCAGCCCGCGGATCCGCGCAGGTAGCCTGGCTCTCGTGAGGATCATTCGGGCGGGCCTGGTGCCCTACGACGAGGCCTGGCAGCGGCAGCGCGAACTGCACGACGCACGCGTCGCCGGCACGGCAGACGACACCGTTCTGCTGCTGGAGCATCCCCCGGTGTTCACGGCAGGCAAGCGCACGATCGCGTCCGAGCGGCCGATCGACGGCACGCCGGTGATCGACGTCGACCGCGGCGGCAAGATCACCTGGCACGGCCCCGGGCAGCTCGTCGGCTACCCGATCCTGCGCCTGCCGGACCCGATCGACGTCGTCGCGTACGTGCGCAGCCTGGAGCGGATGCTCATCGCCGTCTGCGCCGAGATCGGCGTGCCGGCCGAGCAGGTCGAGGGACGCAGCGGCGCCTGGCTGACCACGGGCGGGCCGCACCGCAAGGTGGCCGCCATCGGCGTACGGGTGGCACGTGGCGTGACGCTGCACGGCTTCGCGATCAACTGCAACCCCGACATGTCGTGGTTCGACCGCATCGTGCCGTGCGGCATCACCGACGCAGGCGTCACGTCGCTGTCGCGCGAACTCGGCCGCGACGTGACGGTCGACGAGCTGCTGCCGATCGTCGAAAGCCATCTGCCCTCGTTCGTCGACGGCCTCGCGCATCAGCCGGCGACGGTCGCCTGATGCCTCGTCTGCGTAAGCTCGACTGGTGAGTGTCGCCCCTCCCGACGGACGCCGGATGCTGCGCCTGGAAGCGCGCAACGCCGAGACGCCGATCGAGCGCAAACCCCCGTGGATCAAGACCCGGGCACGGATGGGGCCGGAGTACACCGAGCTGCACGCCCTGGTCAAACGCGAGGGGCTGCACACCGTCTGCCAGGAAGCCGGCTGCCCCAACATCTACGAGTGCTGGGAGGACCGCGAGGCCACGTTCCTCATCGGCGGCGACCAGTGCACGCGCCGCTGCGACTTCTGCCAGATCGACACCGGCAAGCCCGCCGCGCTCGACCGCGACGAGCCGCGACGGGTCGCGCAGAGCGTCGAGGCGATGGGCCTGCGCTACGCCACCGTCACCGGTGTGGCCCGCGACGACTTGCCCGACGGCGGCGCCTGGCTCTACGCAGAGACCGTCCGCCAGATCCACGCGCTCAACCCGGGCACCGGCGTCGAGTTGCTCATCCCCGACTTCAACGCGGTGCCCGAGCAGCTCGCCGAGGTCTTCGCCAGCGCCCCCGAGGTGCTCGCCCACAACGTCGAGACAGTTCCGCGCATCTTCAAGCGCATCCGGCCGGCGTTTACCTACGAGCGATCGCTCGACGTCATCGGCCAGGCGCGCGACGCCGCGCTCGTGACCAAGTCGAACCTGATCCTGGGCATGGGCGAGACGCGCGAGGAGATCAGTCAAGCGCTGCGCGATCTGCACGGCGCAGGCTGCGAACTGATCACGATCACCCAGTACCTGCGGCCCAGCAAGCGCCATCATCCCGTCGAACGGTGGGTCAAGCCCGAGGAGTTCGTCGAGCTGCGCGAAGAGGCCGAGCAGGTCGGCTTCGCCGGTGTGATGAGCGGGCCGCTGGTGCGCTCGTCCTACCGCGCCGGCCGCCTGTTCCAGCAGGCCGTAGCCGCTCGGCAGTAGCGGCCGGGATTGCGCTGCGCGCGGCTGACCGTCCCGCGCGCGGTCGACCGTTCTTGATCATGGCGGCGGCTGGTGATCGGGCGGCCGAGACCGGGGGGCGCTCGGCGGTAAGCCGTGCCGGCTGCGCGCCTCAGTGCCAGATCGTGCCGAACACGATCTGCGATGACCAGATGGTCTCGATCTTGACGTCCTGCCCGGTGGCCGGTGCGGCGTACTGCAGGTCGCCACCGGCGTAGATCGCCACATGGTAGGACGACTCGCCGGACATGTAGAAGATCAGGTCGCCGGGCCGGGCCTGGTCACGCGGGATCGCCCGGAACATCTGCCGCTGCGACTCGGAGTTGTGCGGCAGGCTGCCCACGCCCGCATGTGCGTACACCCACATCGTGTAGCCCGAGCAGTCGAACCCCGCCGGCGATGCGCCGCCGTACACGTACGGCACGCTGAGGTACTTGCCCGCCTCGGCGATGATGCGCGAGCCCGCCGATCCGTCGAGCGGCACCGCAGGCGGCTGGATCGTCCCCGGCTGCATTGCCGTGCCCTGGACGGTCGGCTCCGGCGCCGGGATGTGCTTGGTGAGCACCCCGAGCCCGGACGCGTCGGAATCGACGGGCAGGCCATGAGCGCGTAGCGCACCCGCCACCTGCTTGGTTGCGCGCGACGGCAGCGGCGCCCGATCGGCCGATCGTGACGTCCGGTCCGTCCAGGCAGGCGCGCCTCGCGCTGGTTGCGCCAGTGAGTTGGCCGGATTCTTGACGTCGGCGACCGACGTGGGCGCCGTAGACGGAAGCGCGACCATCGCGCCGAGGCCCAGCACGGCCAGGCCGCCGGCCACGCGTGGCGAGCGGCGAGCCGGAGTGGGTTGGCGACGATGTCGGCCGGCGGCAACGACGCGCCCGCCAGACGTTGCCCTCCGCTGTGCGTCTGCCACGATGCCGGTGATTATGCATAACGATTCGGTCTCGGGGAAATCTGGGCTCCGAATCCGGACGATGCGGCCCGGCCGGGTGACCGCGCGTCGCGGCCCTATCCTTGGTGTCATGGCCAAATCTGCCGGGCCCAGCAAGGCCGCGAAGCTCACCCGCGTCGAGAAGAAGGCGGCCCGGGCCGAGAAACGAGCCAGCCGGCGCCAGACGTGGCGCAACGTCCGGCAGGCATTCACGCTCACCCGGCAGAACGACTCTCGCCTCATCCCGTACCTGATCATCTCCGGCGTGGGCGTGGGGGCGATCCTGTACGTGGCTTTGTTCCTGTTCGCCGGGCCGTTCATCCCGATCCCGATCGCCGTGGTGAGCGGCGTGATGGTGGCGATGTTCGTGTTCAGCCGCCGCGCCCAGGTCGCGATGTTCGCCCAGGCCGAAGGCACACCCGGCGCCGCCGCGTGGGTGCTGCAGAACAACCTGCGCGGTGACTGGCGCACCACACCGGCCATCGCCGGCACGTCGCAGCTCGACGCGGTGCACCGGCTCGTCGGCCGGCCCGGCGTCGTCCTCGTCGGTGAGGGCGCGCCGCATCGCGTCCGCGGCCTGATCGTGCAGGAGAAGAAGAAGATCGCTCGCCTCGCGGGCGACACCCCGATCTACGACGTGGTGGTGGGCAATGGCGAGGGCGAGGTGACGCTGCGGAAGCTCAACAGCCACCTGTTCAAGCTGCCGCGCAACCTCAACAAGGACCAGGTCAGCGCGCTCGACAAGCGACTACAGGCCCTCGGCGGAGGCAAGCCGCCGCTGCCGCAGGGGCCGATGCCGGCTGGCGCGAAGATGCGCAACGTGCAGCGCAGCGTCCGCCGGCGTTCGTGAGCACGACCGCCCCGCAGCACTATCGCGGTGAGCGGCTCGGCCTGCCCGCCGAGGGCACCGGATCGCTGGCCCCGACGGGCACGCGCGCGTTGGCGCTGCTCGTCGACTGCGCCGCGTCGGGCCTGATCGCGTCGCTTTTCGTGCGGCGCAGCGACCTGCACGGTGCGGCCAGCCACCTGCCCGGATCGTGGAGCCTCATCCCGCTGGCGATCGACTACATCGTGGGCTTGATCCTCAGCGGGCAGACGCTCGGCATGCACCTGTTCGGCGTCCGCGTGGTTCGCGTCGACGCGGCTCAGCGACTCAGCCCGCTGCTCGTGGTCGTGCGCACGGCGCTGCTGTTCGCGTTCGTCCCGGCCGTGATCGTGGACAGGGACGCCCGCGGGCTGCACGATCGCCTCACCGGCACCGCTGTCGTGCGGGCATGATCGACTCGCTGGCACAGGCGCGTAACACCTCGGAAACAAACGGGATATCGACCAGCAACCCCGCGTTCGTAGCGTTCACCGCACCCACACCGCACACGGAGGACGGATGTTCAACAGCTCAGAAGATGTCCTGAAGTACGTCAAGGACAACGACGTCAAGTATGTCGACGTCCGGTTCTGCGACCTGCCCGGCACCATGCAGCACTTCACCGTGCCGGCCACGACGTTCAACGCCGATTTCGTCACCGGCGGCGTCGCGTTCGACGGCTCGTCGATCCGTGGATTCCAGGAGATCCACGAATCGGACATGCTGCTGCTGCCCGACCCTGCCACGGCCGTGCTGGATCCGTTCCGCACCGAGAAAACGCTCAACATCAACTTCTTCGTGCACGACCCGGTGACGCTGGAGGCGTACAGCCGCGACCCGCGCAACATCGCCCGCAAGGCCGAGCAATACCTCAAGAGCTCCGGCATCGCCGACACTGCGTTCTTCGGGCCGGAGGCGGAGTTCTACATCTTCGACTCGGTGCGCTACGACGACAACGCCCACGAGAGCTACTACCACATCGACTCCGAGTCGGCCGCGTGGAACACCGGTCGCGAGGAGGAGGGCGGCAACCTCGGCTACAAGGTGCGGCACAAGCAGGGTTACTTCCCGGTGCCGCCGTATGACCACTACGCCGACCTGCGCAGCGAGATGACCACCGTTCTGCAGGATCTCGGGATCGAGATCGAGGCGGCGCACCACGAGGTCGGCACGGCAGGCCAGGCCGAGATCGACTTCAAGTTCGACTCGCTGCTGCACGCTGCCGACAAGCTGTTGCTCTACAAGTACGTCGTGAAGAACGTCGCGTGGCGCAACGGCAAGTCCGTGACGTTCATGCCGAAGCCGCTGGCCGGCGACAACGGCTCGGGCATGCACTGCCACCAGTCGCTGTGGAAGGACGGCGCGCCGCTGTTCTACGACGAGGTCGGCTATGCAGGACTCTCCGACATGGCGCGGTTCTACATCGGCGGCCTGCTCGCGCACGCGCCGTCGCTGCTGGCGTTCACCAACCCGACGACGAACAGCTACCACCGCCTGGTGCCCGGCTACGAGGCGCCGATCAACCTCGTGTACTCGCAGCGCAACCGCTCGGCGTGCTGCCGCATCCCGATCACCGGCGCCAACCCGAAGGCCAAGCGGGTCGAGTTCCGGGTGCCGGACCCCGCGGCAAATCCCTACCTCGCGTTCCCGGCGATGCTGCTTGCCGGCCTCGACGGCATCCGGAACAAGATCGAGCCTCCGACGCCGATCGACAAGGATCTCTACGAGCTGCCGCCGGACGAGGCAAAGGCGGTCGCCCAGGTGCCAGGGTCGTTGGACGCGGTGCTCGACGCGCTCGAGGCCGACCACGACTACCTGCTCGAGGGTGGCGTCTTCACCGCGGATCTCATCGAGACCTGGGTGGACTACAAGCGGGAGAACGAGGTCGATGCCATCCGCCTGCGCCCGCACCCGCACGAGTTCGCGCTCTACTACGACGTCTGAGCCCTACGTGCACTGGAGGCCCCGGGATCCCCGGGGCCTCCAGTCGTTTCAGCGGAATAGCCGGCGATCGCCATACGCTCAACCCAGGACAAACGCTATCTAGTCGGGGAGTCTCCGTTGAGCGATCTGTCCGATCTCCCGGTCACCACGTTGCAGGGCACGCAGACGACGTTCGGCGCGCTGAGCGCCGGCAAGGCAGCGCTCGTCGTCAATGTGGCTAGCCGCTGCGGGCTGACCCCGCAGTACGCCCAGCTCGAAGCGCTGTACGACGAGCTCGCCGACCGGGGGCTCACCGTCATCGGATTCCCGTCGAATCAGTTCGGCGGCCAGGAGCCCGGCAGCGCCGAGGAGATCGCGGAATTCTGCTCGACGACGTACGGCGTCACGTTCCCGATATCGGCCAAGATCGAGGTCAACGGGCCCGGCCGCGACCCGATCTATGAGCGCCTCACCGAGGTCGCCGACGCCGAGGGCGAAGCCGGCGACATCCAGTGGAACTTCGAGAAGTTCCTGATCTCACCGGACGGCGCGGTTGTCGGCCGGTTCCGGCCGAGAACCAAGCCGGACGCGCCACAGATCCGCGCGGCCATCGAGGCGATCCTGCCGGGATCGTGACAAAAACCGCTGCTGAGGCCTCGCTGAGCGAAACGACACGTCGGCCAATATCAATGCACGTGCCGTGCGGCCGCAGTGAGACCATTGCGCGATGACCGCGACCGCCACGCCGACGAGGGAGAAGTCCCCGTCATTAAGGCGCTTCCGCGGTTTGTGGCCGCAGCGGCTGCTGTATCACCGCACACCGCGATGGTGGCAGGAGCTCGCGCTGATCGGCATCGGTTACTACCTGTACCGCGAAGCCCGCAACCTCGTGCCGAACCAGCCCGGCATCGCCTACCGGCACGGGCGCAGCGTGCAATGGCTGCAGGACAAGCTGCACTTCAATTTCGAGCTGTCCGTGAACCATTACGTCGACCACAACCCGTGGTTGGCGCAGACCATGGACTACTACTACGCGACGCTGCATTTCGTCGTCACTATCGCCGTGCTGGTGTGGCTGTTCATGGCCCGACCGCGCGTCTACCGGGGCCTGCGTACGGCGTTGTTCGCGATGACGCTCGCCGGGCTCGCCGGATTCTTCATGTACCCGCTCGCTCCCCCGCGTCTGCTTCCCCAATACGGCTACATCGACACGCTCGCGAAGTACCACACCTGGGGCTCGCTGGCTGATCCGAACGTCGCCGAGCACACCAACCAATTCGCCGCAATGCCCAGCCTGCACATCGCCTGGGCCGTCTGGTGCGCGATTGCCGTGTACTACTGCGCGCGGCCGCGGTGGCTACGGGCGCTGGCCGTGCTCTACCCGTTCGGCACCCTCGTCGTGATCGTGGGCACGGCCAACCACTTCGTCATCGACGCGGCCGGCGGACTGCTCGTGCTCGGCCTCGGCTTCGGCGTGCAGTGGCTGATGTCCGGACGTCCCGCGCACTCGCCCGCGCCTGAGGCGGCGCGATACCCGGCGGGCGCCGGCCGGGCCGAGCTCGAGCGGCTGCGGGCTATGGTCCATCGGCATCACGGCGACGACCTGCCGCCTCAGTTGTAGAAGATCCGCTCGACGACGCGGCGGGCTCGCCGTGCCGTGCGGCGGTAGTCGTCGACGACGCGACCCGGATCGAAGCCCGCCGGGTAGCCAAGCGCCCGTCCCACCCCGCGCAGGGCGGCGCCCTGGTGCGGCAACTGGTCCTCGGCCTTGTCGCGAACCAGCATGATCGCGTTGCGGGCGTGCGTGGCCAGACGCCAGGCCGCCTCGAGCGCCTCGGCGTCGGCGCGGTTGAGCAAGTCGGCGGCTGCGGCCGAGCGCAGGGCGGGGATCGTCCGCGTGGTCCGCAACCCGGCGACCGCGTGCCCGTGCGCCAACTGCAGCAACTGGATCGTCCACTCGACGTCGGCAAGCGCGCCGGGTCCGAGCTTCAGGTGCGTCGCCGGGTCCGCGCCGCGCGGCAGCCGCTCGGCGTCGACGCGGCCCTTGAGGCGCCGGATTTCGGCGATGTCGGCCGAGCTCAGCCCGTCCGGCGGGTACCGCACCGGATCGATCAGCTCGGTGAAGCGCCTGCCCAGGTCGGCATCGCCTACCGCGAACCGGGCACGCAGCAGCGCCTGCGCCTCCCATGCGGACGACCAGCGCGCGTAGTACTCGGCGAAGGACGCCAGGGAGCGCACGAGCGGCCCGTTACGCCCCTCCGGACGCAGGTTCGCGTCGATGGCCAGCGGGGGATCCGCCGACGAGGCGCTGAGCAGCGTTCGCAGCCGCTCGGCGACGTCGTGCGCCATGTGCGCCGCGTCGGCTTCCGGCAAGCCTGGCTCGCGCGGGGCGAAGACGAACATCACGTCCGCGTCCGAGCCGTAGCCGACCTCGCAGCCGCCCAGCCGGCCCATCGCGATCACCGCGAAGTCGATCGGCAACTCGGCCAGATCGAGGTCGGCCGCGACGGCGCGGCGGATGACCTGTAGCGCGGCGTCGAGTGTCGCCTCGGTCGTGGCACTGATCGCCTCGCCGACGTCGGCGACGTCGATGACGCCGAGCAGGTCGGCGAACGCCGTCCGCAGCAGTTCGACGCGGCGCAGGCCGCGGACGACGGACACCGCGGCCGGCGCGTCGGGCTGCCGGTGCGCCGATTCGACCATCGCGGCGTGCAGCTCCTCCGCCGGTCGCGGGACGAGAGACGCGTCGTCAGCGAGCAACTGCAGGGCCTCCGGCGCGCGTTCGAGCATCCCCGCGACATAGCGGCTCGTACCGAGCAGGTAGGCCAGGCGCTCGGCCACCGCGCCCTCGTCGCGCAGCAGCCGCAGGTACCACGGCGTGGAGCCGAGGGCGTCGGACACCCGCCGGTAGGCCAGCAGGCCGCCATCCGGATCGGGCGCGTCGGCCAGGTAGGACAAGATCACCGGGAGCAGCGTGCGCTGCAGTGCAGCCCGTCGCGACAGCCCGGCGGTCAGCGCCTCGATGTGGCGCAGCGCGCCTCGCTCGTCGCCGAAGCCCAGCGCGGTAAGCCGCCGGCCCGCCTCGCCTGCGGTGAGCCGGAGCCCGACGGACGGCACCCGGGCCACTGCGTCGAGCAGCGGTCGGTAGAACAGCTTCTCGTGCAGCCGCCGGACCTCGCGCGCGTGCAGCGTCCACTCCGCGTCGAAGACGGCCCGCGCGTCGCCGCGCGCATCGGGCCGAAAACCCATCGCGCGGGCCAGCCAGGCGAGGTCGGCCGGGTCGGTCGGCAGCAGATGCGTGCGCCGCAGCCGCCGTAGCTGTAGCCGGTGCTCGGCCACCCGCAGGAACTGGTACGCGTCGCCGAGGCTGAGCGCGTCGTCGCGTCCGACGTACCCACCGTCGCGCAGAGCGTCGAGCGCGGGAAGCGTCGCCGCGACGCGCAACGACTCGTCGCCGCGCCCGTGGACGAGTTGCAGCAGCTGCACGGCGAACTCGACGTCGCGCAGTCCACCAGGGCCGAGTTTGAGCTCGCGCTCGGCTACATCAGCCGGCAAGTGGGCGACGACCCGGCGCCGCATCGCCTGCACGTCGGAGACGAAGTCCGGACGCCCCGCGGCGGTCCACACCATCGGCGCGGTGACCTCCACGTAGCGACGGCCGAGCTCCATGTCGCCCGCGACCGGCCGCGCCTTGAGCAGTGCCTGGAACTCCCAGGTGCTCGCCCAGCGCCGGTAGTACGCCTCGTGGCTGGCCAGCGTCCGGACGAGCGGGCCTGCCTTGCCCTCGGGGCGGAGCGCGGCGTCGACCTCCCAGGCCGCCGCGCCACAGATCCGCATCGTCGCCGCGGCCAGCGAGGTTGCTGCGGCAAGCTCGGCCTGGTCGGCCGCGTCGTCGGCGACGAACACCACGTCGACGTCGGAGACGTAGTTCAGCTCGCGCCCACCGGCTTTGCCCATGGCGATGACTGCGAGCCGGCACTGGGCGGCGGCGCCGCCATTCGCGGCCGCCAGAGCGCTCTGCACTACGTAACCGGCCAGGTCGGCGAGCGCCTCGGACACGGCGCGCAGGTCGAGCTCGCCGGCGACATCGCGTCCGGCGATCGCGACCAGCTCATGCCGGTAGGCCGCCCGCAGGGCGCTCGCCGCGGCCTGCTCGCTCTGGGCGTCGCCGACGGCATCGACCAGCCGCGCGGCGGATCCCGTGACGTCGTGCTCGCCGCCGAGCAGCACGCGCCAGGCGTCCGGATGGGCGACGAGATGCTGGGCGAGCGCCGGCGACGCCCCAAGCAGCGCCACGAGACGCGCCCGCAAGACAGCGCTGCCGGTCACCGCCTCACGCAGTTCGGGCCCGGCGGCGTCGGCCAGCACTGCGAGCGAGGCGAGGGCTGCGTCCGGATCAGCGGCCCGGCTCAAAGCCGCCACGACTGCTGCGGCTCCGTCGTCGGACGGCTCGTTCGCGGCGGCGTCCCACAGGCGCAGCGCGTCACCGCTCAGCAGTTCGCTGGCGCGGCCGGCTTCGAGGAACCCGAGCCGCGCCAGGCGCTGCGCGATGCGGCCCGTGGTCACCTCGGGCCGGACGGCGGGTCGGCCGCGGGCTGCCGCGCGGCGTGCAGCTCGGCCGCGAGTGCCGCGCGAATCGCGGCAGGGTCGGTGACCGGCTCGGCGGTCACCATGCGAAGCGGGCGCAACGAAGGTACGGACGCGGGATCGGTTACGACGGCCGCGAACGCCGCGGCGAACGGGCGCCACGTCTCGGCGATGTCGGCGTGCACGGTGTCGCTCCGGTCGAGGATCGCGTCGACGTCGTAGCCGTCGAGGGCTGCGGCGTCCTCGTCGGCCCACTGGCGAACGATCGACGGCGTCGTCTCGACGTGGAACTGGATGCCCCACGCGACCCGTCCGGCGCGGAACGCCTGCACTTCGCAGGCCGGCGAGCTGGCCAGCAGGACGGCGCTCGCGGGCAGCTCGAGCACCGCGTCGTAGTGCCACTGGATGACGTCCGGGGTGATCGGCAGGTCGCGAAACAGCGGGTCGGTGGCCGAGTTGGCGCGCTTGGCGACGAGCTGCGCTCCGAACTCGGGCCCGTCCGGATTCGGGCCGACGCGCCCGCCCAGAGCGACGGCGAGCAATTGCGCGCCGAGGCAGACGGCGAGCGTCGGAACCTCGCCGGCAATCGCCTCGGCGAGCAGCGCCCGCACCGCGGGCAGCCACGGCGCCCGCTCGTCGTCGGCCGCGCTCATGCCACCGCCGAGCACCAGCAGCCCGCCGAATTCGTCCAGGGCGCCCGGCAGCGAGTCACCGCGCTCGGCGTCGCGGACATCGAGCGTCAGGCCCGCAGCCTTGAGCCACTCGCCGAGCGGCCCGATCGGGTCGTCGGCGGCGTTCTGCACGACAAGCAGCGGTCGTCCACCCACGCCGACGACCCTAGTGCGCCCACGCCGGAGTCGATTGCCCGCTGCGGTGGTCGGTCGGTTGCCGCATCGCTTTGCTCTGCGTACCTATACGCAACGGCGCCTCGCTTTGCTCTGCGTACCGCTACGCAACGGCAGCGGGATGGCACCAAGCCGCCAGAACCGACGCCGAGACGCGGGTGTTGCGTATTGGTACGCAGAGCAAAGGGGCGCTGCACGACCACCCCCGCGACCGGGCGACACGCCAGACGGCAACGGGCGACGGGGGGCGGACGGCCCAGCTCACACTCCGGCGACGACCGGTTCCCGGCGCTGCTCGACGACGGTTGCCCGGCGCGCTTTGCGCGGCATCACCGCGTACGCGCCGACGTACAGGATCGCGGCGATGACGAGTAGCGCGCGGTAGCCGAAGGCCAGCGAGAGGTACTCGAGCGCGCCGCCGAGCATGGCGCCCAGCAGGTTCGTGGCGAACGCGATCGTCGGATGCGCAGTCGCGGCGAAGCGTTTGGAGAAGATCACGTTCGCCGCGAAGATCGGCAGGAACGCGATGACGATGGCGACCGGCACGCGCAGCAGCAAGGTCAGCGACAGCAGCCACGATGCGGGCACCAGCCACGCCAGGGCCAGCCCACCGAGCAGCAATCCGTACATGATCGGCAGCGCAGGGGTGGGCCTTCGGCGGGTGAACTCGACCGCGCCGAGAACCGCGATAAGCACACCGCCGAACACGAACGCGTTGACCAGCCACGTGGTGCCGAACAGCAGCGCGAATCCGGTGACGTTCTTCGTCTCCAGCAACAGGAACGCGGCGCCGAGCAGGAACAGGTCGCGGTAGGACCACATGTGCCGCACGCGGTCGAGCCGGGTCGAAGTCCGCGTGGCAGGCGCGCTCAACAGGACGGCGAGGACGGCGATCAGGCTGGCCAGCAGGATCAACCCGAGCGTCGTGACATACAGCGACGGCACCGTCGAGTGGCGTACGTACAGGAAGGGCTTGTCGTCCGTGGACGGCGGCGGGGTCGCGGACGTCCGACGCCACGTCACGTCGCATTTCTGATCGGACTGCGTGAGCCCGGCAAGGATCACCGCACGGTTCGGTGCGTCCGGGCGCTCGGACAGGCACGGGGCGTGCCCGAACGCGGTCTCCATCGTCCCGGCCAGGCGGTCGACCAGCCACGACTCGCGGTAGAAGTTGTACATCGCGAACGCGCCGCCAGACGCGAGATGCGCCCGCGCGGCGCGCATCGCCTCGACCGTGAACAGGTAGCTCTCCAGGCGCAGCGAGCTGGCCCCGGAGACAAGCGTCAGCGAGTCGGGCAGCGCGAACAGGATCAGGTCGAACTTCTTGTGCGTGGTCTGCAAGTACGCGCGGCCGTCGTTGACGTGCGAGGTGACCCGGGGATCTTGGTACACGTGGTTCGGGTTGTTTTGGCGGCCGAACCGCAGCAAGGTCGGGTCGATCTCGACGGCGTCGACGTGCCTGACACCGTGCGACAACGCGATGGCGATGTCGGTGCCGGTTCCGGCCCCGACGATCAGCGCGTTCTGCGGCGTTCGCGGCACCCGGAGGTAGGGCTCGCTGTACCACGGCTCTTCCTGCTCGCGGGCCGCTGCACTCGTCAGCCGCTGATGCGGGATTCCGTTGACCTGGACGTCCCACGCGGGGGCACCCGTCGAGTCCGCCGTGGCGATCGTGGTGACCTGGTAGTACGGCGACCAGAACACGCCTTTGTCGTGCCGCATCGGGTAGATGAACATCAGCAGCAGCGCCACGAGCAGTGCGACCGATACGGACAGGCCCGGTCGTCCGAGCAGAGCGACGTACAGGACGCCGATGATCGTGAACCACACGAACGGCGGCGCGTCCAGGAATGCGAGGCCGGTGAACGCCGTGATGCCGATCAAGCTGCCGACCAGGTCGTACCGGTATGCCTCGAGCCTGGGCAGCCGCTGGAAGCACTCGCCGACGAGCTCGCCCGGACCGGCCATGATCACCGCTACGGCGAGGAAGATCGCCGGCAGGATCAGCCAGATCGGCGGCCCGGTCGTACTGAGGCTGGTGAAGAAGATCAGCTGGCTGCCCTTGCGGTCGACGGTGACCGGGTAGGCCGAGATGAAGCCGACCAGCCCGAGCAGCACCACCGGCGAGTAGTACGGCGCGGGTCGGCGATCGTCCGGCGCGCGCAGGAAGCCGAGGCCGATGCCGAGGAACGAGCCGAGCAGCACGAAGTTCGAGAAATAGCTCAGATGCAGGACGTGCGCACCCGTCCACCGGATCAGCGACAGCTCGAGGAACAGCATCAACGCGCTTGCGACTACCAGCCGGATGCGAGTCGGCATGTGCGGGTCATCCTCCAGCTGGCGCGGTCGAGCGGGCGTTCGTCGAAACGACACCTACAGCGCAGGAAGGTATCTGCTCAGCTCGAACGGGGTCACCTCGGCCCGGTAATCAACCCACTCGCTGCGCTTGTTACGCAGGAAGAATTCGAAGACGTGCTCGCCCAGCGTCTCGGCGACGAGTTCGGAATCCTCCATCGCACGCAGCGCATCCGCCAGGTTGTGCGGCAACTCGTCGTAACCAAGCGCGCGACGCTCGGTGTCCGAGAGCGACCAGACGTCGTCCTCGGCGCCTGGTGGCAGCTCGTAGCCTTCCTCGACGCCCTTCATGCCGGCCGCGATGAGCAGCGCGAACGCGAGATACGGGTTGCACGCGGAATCGAGCGAGCGCATCTCGACCCGAGTTGAGTTCGCCTTTCCGGGCTTGTACATCGGGACGCGCACGAGCGCCGAGCGATTGGCGTGCCCCCAGCAGACGAACGTCGGCGCCTCGACCAGCTCGCCGGGCGCGGCGTACCCGAACAGCCGCTTGTAGGAGTTCACCCACTGGTTGGTGACCGCGGTGATCTCACGGGCATGCTGCAGCAGCCCGGCGATGAACGCGCGTGCCGTCTTGGACAGGTTCAGCGGATCGCCGGGGTCGTGGAACGCGTTGCGGTCGCCCTCGAACAGCGACAGGTGCGTGTGCATGCCGCTTCCCGGGCGATGCCGGAACGGCTTGGGCATGAACGTCGCATGCACGCCGTGCGCGATCGCGACCTGCTTGATCACGTGCCGGAACGTCATGATGTTGTCGGCCATCGACAACGCGTCGGCGTAGCGCAGGTCGATCTCCTGCTGGCCCGGCGCCACCTCGTGGTGGCTGAACTCGACCGAGATGCCGAGACCCTCGAGCGTGCTCACTGCCTCACGGCGGAAGTCATGAGAGCTATCGTCACTGGTCATGTCGAAGTAGCCGGCGTTGTCGAACGGCTCGGGCTCGCTGCCGTCGGACGGCCGGTCCTTCAGCAAGAAGAACTCGATCTCGGGATGGGTGTAGAACGTGAAGCCGCGTTCGGCCGCCCTCGACAGGGCGCGCCGCAGCACGTAGCGCGGGTCGGCCCACGACGGCGAGCCGTCGGGCATCGTGATGTCGCAGAACATGCGCGCCGAATCGGCCGGCCGCCCGGCGGGCTCGGGCAGGATCTGGAATGTCGCGGGGTCCGGCCGGGCGAGCATGTCGCTCTCGCTGGCCCGGGCGAAGCCCTCGATCGCCGAGCCGTCGAAGCCGATGCCTTCCTCGAAGGCGCCGTCGAGCTCCGCAGGCGCGATCGCGACCGACTTGAGGTAGCCGAGCACATCGGTGAACCACAACCGCACGAAGCGGATCTGGCGCTCTTCGAGTGTGCGAAGGACGAACTCCTGCTGACGATCCACGGATCCCATTCTTCCGGTGAGCGGTTACCCGGAGGTTACGCCGCGCCTGCCCGCCTGCGCGGCAAGCGCCACGGGGAGCAGTCGCAACCACAGAGCGATGAGCGCTCGCGCGAAGAGCCCCGCCGCCGCGACGCGGCCCGCGCCGAAGGCGCGGAACGGAACCGTGGATCCACCCGAGCGCAGCGAGCGGTGGAGACGCGGATCCGCACAAGGCGGGAAAAGACAGCGAGCGGTGGAGACGCGGATCCGCGAAAGGCGGGATCAGTGCAGCGCGCTGCCGGCCTTCCACTTCGACCACGAAAGGCCCCAGTCACCGTTCTGCCAGACCTCGAGCGGCGCACCGCCGGTGTTCTTCACCTGCACGACGTCACCGGGCTGCGACCACTTGTAGAACCACTCGGCGTTGGCGGGTGAGACGTTCAGGCAGCCGTGCGAGGTGTCCTGCTTGCCCTGCGCCCATACCGACCACGGCGCGGAGTGGACGTAGATGCCGTCGGTGCTGATGCGGGTGGCCCAGTACACCAGGACGTTGTATCCGCCTGCGTCGAGGGCCAGCCCGAAGCTGCGCGAGTCCATGCGCACCGGGTTGCCTTGGTCGAGCACCGTGTAGGTACCCCGCTGGGTCCAGAACGTAATCGTCTGGCCGTTGCTGACCTCGCTGCCGCCCTTGCCCATCGAGGTCGGCATCTTCTTGATGAGCGTGCCGTTCTTGTAGACCTTGACCATGTGGGTCTTGTCGTCGGCGATCGAGACGTGGCGCGCGCCGATCTTGAACGACGTGCTCGTGTCGGCCTGCCCGTACATGCCCGGGGCCATCTGGACGCCGTACACATCGGCCGCGACGCTGACCTTCGTACCCGACTTCCAGTACTGCTGCGGGCGGAAGTGGACGTTCTGGTCGTCCATCCAGTACCAGCTGCCCGGCTGTGACGGCGACGAGGTGACCTTCAGGTGCTTCTCGGCGGCCGCCTTGTTCGAGATCGCCTCGTCGAAGTGGACGCTGATCACCATGCCGACGCCGTAGGTCGCCCCGGCCTTGATGCTGGTACCCGCGGTCGTGTTCAGGTACGGCATCGTCATGTTGTCCGGGGTGAGCGTGGTGAAGCGCGACGTGCGCGCGGCCGGCTTGCCGTCGGCGTTCACCGCTTTCGCTTTCACCGTGTAGGCCTTGCCGTAGCCGAGGTCTTCGCCGACCGCCCACGAGTGCTGGTCGGCGCTGATCGCGCCCTTGACGATCTTGCCCTCGTCGTTGGTCATCGTCACCGACGTCAGCGTGCCGTCAGCCACAGTCACGGTGATCGGGTCGGCCGGGCTGACGCCGTGCGTCCCATCGGCCGGATGCGCGACCAGCCGAGCGGGCGGCGCCACCGCCGTGCTCGTCGCCGTGCTCGGTGCGGGCGATGTCGGGGACTGGGTGTGCGCCGCAGGCGACTGGCCTCCCGGTACCCCATTGTGCTGGGACGTGCACGCCCCGAGAACCAGAGCAGTCGTGGCAGCCAAGGCCGCCACGAACGAAGCTCTCCGAACCCCCACCGACACCGTTAACCTCCGGCTCGCCCTGCCCGAACAACCATTGATGTGAAAACTGTAAAGTTCTGCCGCCAAAGAGCCATTGTGACCCATGCGGATCCCACGACACGCCAAGCCGCGGGCCACGATCGGCTCTTCCGACTGTTATGACGCGCAGATGGTCGGCTTGGTTGCGTGCGATCCCGTCGTCTTGGGCGTGTCGCTGCGAATTCGTTGCCGGCCGGTGCGCGAGTAGCGAGCATTCTGCCCTATGCCGTCCGTTACGCGTAGACCGCTCCCCTGGTGACCGACGAGTCATCGGACGCCGGTGCGCCACGGGCCCGCGGACGGGACACTGGACGTATGCCTCAGCTTCGGGTGGCCCTCGCCCAGATCGATGTCACGGTCGGTGACCTGGCAGGCAACGCCGCGGCCGTTCTGGATCGCACCCGCGAAGCCGCGGCGGCAGGCGCCCATCTCGTGACGTTCCCCGAGATGGCGATCACCGGATACCCACCGGAGGACCTCGTCTTCCGCGAGTCGTTCCGCACGGCGTCGCGGGCCACCGTCGAGAAGCTGGCGGCCGACCTGGCCGACGCCGGCCTCGGCGACACAGCCGTCGTCGTCGGCTACCTGGACGAGGACGGCGGCCCGCACAACGCCGCGACGCTGTACCTCGACGAGCGGGCCGGTCCGCGCAACGCGGCAGCGTTCTGCCTCGGCGGGCGCGTCGTCGCCACGTACTTCAAGCACCACCTGCCGAACTTCGGGGTGTTCGACGAGGCGCGGTACTTCGTGCGCGGCGACCGCTTCACCGTCGTCCGCTACCGCGGCGTCGACATCGCGCTGACGATCTGCGAGGACGTGTGGCAGGAGGGCGGGCCGTTCACCGTAGCCGGCCAGGTCGGCGTTGGGCTCGTCGTCAACATCAACGGCTCCCCCTACGAGCGCAACAAGGACGACGTCCGGCTGCCGCTGCTGCAGCGGCGTGCCCGCGAGGCAGGAGCGACCGTCGTCTACGTCAACATGGTCGGCGCCCAGGACGAGCTCGTCTTCGACGGCGACTCGATCGTGGTCGGTGCCGACGGTGCGGTGCTCGCCCGCACTCCACAGTTCGTCGAGGGGCTGTTCCACGTTGACGTGGAGTTACCACCTTGCCGGTCCGCTATCCCTGCGACTCCGCCGAACTCGCCCATGCGGGTCGAGCACCACGACACGCAGACCGGCCCGGTGCCTGCGTACACGGCGGCGCCCGGCGACATCGCCGAGCGGCTCGGCGACGAAGCCGAGGTGTGGGGCGCGCTCGTGACGGGCACTCGCGACTACGTCCGCAAGAACGGCTTCCGCTCGGTGGTGCTCGGCATGTCCGGCGGCATCGACTCCGCCGTGGTCGCCGCCATCGCCGCGGACGCGATCGCCGGCGACAACGTGCACGGCGTGTCGATGCCCAGCTACTACTCATCGGAGCACTCCAAGTCCGACGCAGCCGATCTCGCCGAGCGCATCGGCGCGCAGTATCGGGTGGTCGCGGTGGCGCCGATGATCGACGACTTCGTCGAGTCGCTGAAGCTGACCGGTCTGGCCGAGGAGAACGTCCAGGCGCGGGTTCGCGGCACGACGCTGATGGCGCTGTCCAACGCGGAGGGGCACCTCGTTCTGGCCACCGGGAACAAGAGCGAGCTCGCGGTCGGCTACTCGACGATCTACGGCGATGCGGTCGGCGGATTCGCCCCGATCAAGGACGTGCCGAAATCGCTCGTGTGGCGGCTAGCGCGCTGGCGCAACGCGGACGCGCAGGCGCGTGGCCAGATGCCGCCCATCCCGCCGAACTCGATCGAGAAGCCGCCGTCGGCCGAACTGCGGCCCGGGCAGCTCGACACCGATTCGTTGCCCGACTACGACCTGCTCGACGCGATCCTGGCGCTGTACGTGGACGGCGACGCCGGCGTGCACGACGTCATCGCGGCCGGATACGACCCGGAGCTCGTGAGCCGGATTGCGCGCCTGGTCGACTCGGCAGAGTGGAAGCGCCGCCAGTACCCGCCGGGCCCGAAGATCAGCTTCAAGTCGTTCGGACGCGACCGCAGACTGCCGATCAGCAACCGCTGACGCGAGCGCACGTGAGCAACTTCTCTCGGGTTTCATGGAGACATCTGGCGCGTTACGGCGCACGATGATGCTGTCCGTCCACAGATGAGCCCGGGGACCGGCCAGCCGGCCTCGAGGAGAGTGGGGTCAACATGTCCGAATCCCTTTACGGCGGCGTGCAGAACCGGCGCGTGACGATCCGCGACCTGCAGCACGCGAAAGAGGCCGGCGAGCGCTGGCCGATGCTCACGGCCTACGACTACTCGACAGCGCGAGTCTTCGACGAGGCGGGCATTCCGGTGCTCCTCGTCGGCGATTCCGCGGCAAACGTGGTGTACGGCTACGACACAACGTTGCCGGTGACCGTCGACGAGCTGCTCCCGCTCGTGCGCGGCGTCGTCCGGGGCACTTCGCGGGCACTCGTCGTCGCTGACATGCCATTCGGCAGCTACCAGTCCTCTCCGCAGCAGGCGCTCGACACGGCAGCTCGGTTCATGAAGGACGGCGGCGCGCAAGCGGTCAAGCTCGAAGGCGGGCGCCGGGTGGTACCGCAGGTCGAAGCCCTCGTGGGCGCGGGTGTGCCGGTCATGGCGCACGTCGGGCTCACCCCGCAGTCGGTCAACGCGCTGGGCGGCTACCGCGTGCAGGGTCGTGGCGACGAGGCAGCGCACCGGCTGCTGCAGGCCGCCAAGGCGTTGCAGCACGCCGGCGCGTTCGCCGTCGTGATGGAGGTCGTGCCGGCCGAGGTCGCACGCGAGGTGACAGCTCAGCTGCACATCCCGACGATCGGCATCGGCGCCGGCCCCGACTGCGACGCGCAGGTTCTCGTCTGGCAGGACATGGCCGGGCTGCGCACCGGTGGCCGCAAGCCCAAGTTCGTCAAGGAGTTCGCCGACATGGCAGGCATCCTGCGCGGTGCCGCCGAGCAATTCGGCGACGAGGTGCGCGCGGGCAGCTACCCCGCCGAGGAGCACAGCTACAACTGACTCATCCCGCCGTGTGCGGATCCGCGTCCCCACCACTCGCTGCGCTCGGGTGGATCCGCGTTTCCGCTCCGCGCCTTCGGCGCGGGCCGCGTCGCGGCGGCGGGGCTCTTCGCGCGAGCGCTCATCGCTCGGCTGGTTACGTCTCATTCACGCTGGGCTACTTCTCGCTAGATGCCGGTGATGCGGATGCTTGAGCGCGCCTTGTAGCGGCCGTTGATCGCGATCAGGTTGGCGGTGAACGCCTCGACCTGCCCGGCATTGCGCAACCGGCCACCGAACACACCGCGCACGCCGGGCATAAGGCCGGCCAACCGGCTGACCGTGTCGGTAGCGGTCCGATCATCGCCGAGCACGAGCACGTCCATGTCCAGGTCGGTGACCTGTGGATCCATCAGCATCGACGCGCTGACGTGATGGAACGCCCCGACCACCGTCGAGCGTGGCAGGATCGCGGCGGCCTGCTCGGCCGCGCTGCCGTGCGGCACGTCGATGCTGCGCGGGCCGCGCTCGTCGAACCCGAGCGGGTTCACGCAGTCGACGACGAGCTTGCCGGCAAGCTGCTCGACCAGCGCGCGCAATGTCGTCTCGTGCGCAGCCCACGGCACGGCGACGATCACGATGTCGGCACGAGCGCTCGCGTACTCGTTGGCGGCACCCTCGACGTGGTCGCTCGGGATCTTGGCCGCCAAGCCGGCCGCGGATTTGATTGCGCGCTCCGCATCGCGTGAGCCGATGACGACGTGGACGCCGGCGCCGGCCAGGCGGTACGCGAGGCCCTGTCCCTGCTCTCCGGTACCGCCGAGCACGGCAACGGTCATGGCTCGAACGTCGGCCGGATCAGGCACGGCAACACTCCTCGGCGGTGCGGCAACCGGTTCGATCCGAACCGTACGCGACGCCGCGCCGGTCACGACGAGGCACATCCCTCTCCGGACTTGTCATACCTGCCGCGTGTGCTGAGTCGCCGAAGGCATGACAAGTCGGAATGGCGCGCGGCGGGTGCCGTACAGACGAAACTCGCCGGGCACCGCCGGTTCCTGCGCAATGTGGCAGGACCAGAGATGCACCGGCGAGCCGATGCGCGATCACGTCGAAGCGTGACGCCTAACCGGTCGAGTTACTACCGGGCTCGCTTCGTAACCGCCTTGCGTGCAGCGGGCCGCTTGGTTGCGGTCGTCCGCTTCACTGCGGCCTTCTTGGCGACTGTGCGTTTCACTGCGCTGACCTTCTTCGCAGCTGTCTTCCTGGCGGGCGCCTTCTTCGCGACGGTCTTCTTCGCGACGCGCTTCGCCGGTGTCTTCTTCGCGGGCGCCTTCTTGGCGGCGGTCCGCTTGGCAGGAGCCTTCTTCGCGGCGACCTTTCTCGTCGTCCGCTTCGCAGGAGCCTTCTTCGGCCGTGCCTCCTTGTAGGCAATCGTTGTAGAACGATCGTGATCAGTGGACGATGCGATGCGCTACAACGTCAATACGCCACGCCGTCGTGTTTGCTCGCGGTCGTAGAACGACATTTCGTACTGCATGCCTGCGGGACGCGATCGCGAGTCGCATGATCGAGCAGAATCCCCTTATTCCATAGGGTGATCCTCGGTCAGCGAGTGATGATCTCCAGCGCGAGATGCGCGTCAACGACGTGCAAGCAATCCGAAGCAATCGCGTACGTACGGCAACGTATGGAACGCGATGTGCCGCGTCGTCGACTCGTGTTCGGCATCGCAACGCACGCGATGCAGCAGTCGAGGCGACGGACGAGTCGACGCATAAGCCGGGTCCTGTACTCGGCACTTGCGCACCGAGTGGCGGCCATCCATCTCGGCCTGCCGTTGCCGGCAGGCTCTAGCGATCTACCCGCAGGCTCGGGCGGGCCGCCCTCGATCGCCTGCGCGAACCGGCTGGTTTCCCAGTCGATTCTTCTTGACCTTGCTCCGGGTGGGGTTTACCTAGCCGCTCCGGTCACCCGGAACGCTGGTGGTCTCTTACACCGCCGTTTCACCCTTACCGAGTCGTGTGACTCGGCGGTCTGTTTTCTGTGGCACTGTCCCGCGGGTCACCCCGGGTTGCTGTTAGCAACCACCCTGCCCTGTGGAGCCCGGACTTTCCTCGGCTGAGTTCCCGGAAGTGCTGGGAACGCAGACGCGGCCGCCCGGTCGGCTCGTCCGCCGCAGCCGCGATCGTACGCGCTTGCCGATCGCGCCGCCGCCGTCGAGAGTGGGCCAGGTAGCACATGGAGAGGAGACGGCGATGCTTCAGCCACAAGGCGCACAACTCGACGAGATCAGGGCGCACCGGAAGGTTCTGCGCGAGCGATACCTCCTCGAGGGTGCGGATCGGCCGACGACCACCGCGCGGGGCGTGCATCACATCGCACTGATCTGCAAGGACGTCGAGCAGACCATCGAGTTCTATCAGGGTTTCCTCGGCTTCCCGCTCGTCGAGATCGTCGAGAATCGTGACTACGCCGGATCGACGCATTTCTTCTTCGACATCGGCAATCGCAACCTGCTCGGATTCTTCGACTTTCCCGGTCACGATCATCCGCCGTTCGAGGAGACGATCGGCAACGTCCAGCACATCGCGATCTCGGTGACGGCTGAGCAGTTCGCAGCGGCGAAGGCGAAGCTCGACGCAGCCGGCACGGACTACCTCGGCCCGGATCGCGGCGTCGAGGACAGCCTCTACATCCGCGACCCGAACGGCACGGGCATCGAGCTGTACAACGAACAGCTCGGCATCTTCGACGGACGTCCCCTCCTCGGCTAGTTGGTCCAGATAGCCTCGCCGCGTGAGCGTCGGCGACATCGTGCTGCTGTGCGGCGCGGGCCTAGCCGGCGGGTTCGTCAATGCCGTGGCGGGCGGCGGTTCGCTGCTGCTGTTCCCAGCGCTCGTCGCGACCGGACTCGGTACGGTCGCCGCGAACGTCACCAACTCGGTGGCGCTGTGGCCCGGCTACGTCGGCACGCTGGTCGGGCTGGGACCACTGGTACGCGAGCAGGCGCCGCGTGCACGCAAGCTCGTGTTCGTGTCGTGCCTCGGCGCAGGAGCCGGATGCGCGGTCCTGCTCGGGACCCCCACCCAGGCGTTCAGCGTCGTCGTACCGTTCCTCGTCATCGGCGCAACACTGCTCGTCGCCGCGCAACCTGCGATCGCCCGCCGGGTCGGCACGGAGCACCGGGCGCATCCGCGCATGATGGTCGGTGCTGTCGGGCTGGCCGCCGTGTACGGCGGTTACTTCGGCGGAGGCCTGGGCGTGATCCTGCTGGCAGTCATCGGTCTGAGCAGCGCCGGCCCGCTGCGCGCGACGAACGCCGTGAAGAGCGTCGTGTCGTTGGTCGTCGCCACGGTCGCGCTCGGCGCGTTCGTGCTGTTCGGGCCGGTGCATTGGCTCGAGGTCGCGATCACGGCGCCGACCGCGTTGGCTGGCGGCATCATCGGCGGACGCATGGCCGCATCGGTGAACGAGCACTTGCTGCGAGCGGCGATCGTCGCGTTCGGGCTGGCCATCGGCGCGTGGCTGGCGGTGCGCGCGTTCGGCTAGCCGGCGCGCGGCGCCAGGTGGCTCGTGTCGTTCAGCAGCCGGACCGAGGGCGTCCCGTCGGCGAAGTAGTCGGCGATCGACACCGATGCCGGATCGAGGTGCATGCGGGTCATCGCCGTGACGGGCGCGTCTAGCGCCACCCGGATCAGCGTCTTGATCGGTGTGACGTGACTGACCACGACGAGGGTGGCTCCCGGACGCGCGGCGATCAGCTCGTCGCGCGCGCGGCGCACCCGCTGCGCCACCTGCGCGAACGTCTCGCCGTCCGGCGGCGCGCCGTCGGGCGTGGTGAACCACGCTGTCAGCTCGTCCGGCCAGCGCCGCTGCACCTCGTCGATCGTCAGGCCCTCCCAGGCTCCGAAGTCGGTCTCGATCATGCCGTCGCTGATGTCGACGCCGAGCCCGAGCGCGCCGGCGATGCGGTCGGCCGTCTGCCGAGCACGCGACAGCGGCGAGCTCACGACCGCGGCGACGTCGCCGAACGACTTGGCGCGGTCGGCCAGCGCCGCGGCCTGCCGCTCGCCGCCGGGCGAGAGCGGCAGGTCGTTGCGTCCGGAGAACCGCCGCTGCGCGGAGTGTTGCGTGGACGCGTGGCGCACCAGGATCAGCCGGGTCGGCGTGCCGGTCGGCGGCGCCCATGCCGGCACGTCCACGACCGGACGTACGGGCACCGGCGGCCGGCCGGAAGCGATGTCCATCGCCTCGTTGGCCAGCCGGTCGGCGTGCCTGTTCTGTTCGCGCGGTACCCAGTCGAACGTGATCTCGGAAAACTGCGCGCGAAGGGCCACCGCCTCGCGAGCGAGCGGGCGCAGTCCCGCGTGCTTGACCTGCCACCGTCCGTTCATCTGCTCGACGATGAGCTTGGAGTCCAGGCGGACGGCGACCGAGATCGCGCCCAGTTCGGCGGCGGCCTGCAGCCCGGCGATCAGGCCGCGGTACTCGGCGACGTTGTTCGTCGTGCGGCCGAGTGACTCCTTGCGCTCGGCAAGAACCTCACCGGTCTCGGCGTCACGGACGACAGCGCCGTACCCTGCCGGGCCCGGGTTCCCGCGCGAGCCGCCGTCGGCCTCGACGACGACGCGTCGCGTCACAGCCCGGACTCGTCGGTGCGCACGAGGATGCGCCGGCAGTTCTCGCAACGCAGCACCGTCTCGGGTGCGGCGGCGCGCGCGGCGCCCAGCTCGCTGCCGGCCAGTTCGAGGTGGCATCCCTCGCAGCGCCGCTTGCGCAGCATCGCGGCGCCGACGCCTCCACTGGACGCGCGCACTCGGTCGTAGAGCGCGAGCAGGTCGCCCGGCAGCTCGGCGGCGATGGCGTCACGCTCGGCGGAGCGCTGTGCGGTCGCCTCTGCGATCGACGCGAGCGCGGCGTCGCGGCTGGCAACCAGCTCGGCGCGGCCAGTCTCGGCGGCAGCCTGCTTCGCGGCGATCGAAGCGAGCTCGGACTCGATGCTCTCTCGCTGCTCCATGATCTCGAGCAGGTCGTCCTCGAGATTGGACTGGCGGCGAGTCAGCGACGTGATCTCGTGCTGCAGGCCCTCGAGTTCCTTGCCTGGCAGGCCGCCCGCGGTGAGGCGCTGCTCGTCGCGCTTCGCCCTGGACTGCACTACGTCGACCTCGTTCTCGAGGCGGCGCTGGTCGCCGGCCACGTCGCCGAGGCGGGTGTTGAGCTCGAGCGTCTCGCCGCGCAGCTGTTCGGCCCGCGCGTCGGACGCGGCGAGCGCCGCGATCTCGGGCAGGCTGCTGCGCCGGTGCACGAGCTGCTCGAGCTCGGTGTCGGCCGATTGCAGGTCGAGCAGGCGAAGCTGTGCGGCGGGATCGGCATTCACGACTGGCTGGCACTCGATTCATGCAGGGTCCACGGGTCGGTGGCGACCGTGGAGACGGTGACATCCACCGTAGTGCCGAAGCGCTCGCGCAGTCGCCCCGCCACCGCGTCGAGCCACGGCGCCTCGCTCGCCCAATGCGCCACGTCGAGTAGCGCCATCGCGTCCGGTCCGTGCTCGGTGACGGCGTCGAGCGTGCGGTGGTGCTTGAGGTCTGATGTCAGGTACGCGTCCGCGCCGGCGTTGCGCGCGTCGTCGATGAGGTCGGCGCCGACGCCGCCGCACACGGCCACGGTCCGCACCCGGCGGTCCGGGTCACCCGCGGCCCGCACTCCCCAGACGGTGCGTGGCAGGACGTCCGCAGCGTGGCGGGCGAACTCGCGCAGCGTCGTCTGCGCGGCGAGCTCGCCGACGCGGCCGTGACCGCGCGCCCCGTCAACGGACACCTGCGGGTAGAGGTCGAACGCCGGCTCTTCGTACGGATGCGCCCGGCGCAGGGCGTCGAGCACGGCACGGCGCGCGGGCGATGGCACCACCATCTCGACGCGCGTCTCGGCCACCGCCTCGACCTGCCCGGAGCGGCCGATCGCCGGCCTGGCCTGATCCGTGGGCCGGAACGTGCCCACACCGATCGTGGTCCAGGCACAGCGCTCGTAGGCGCCGATGCGCCCGGCGCCGGCCTGCCCGAGCGCATCGATCATTCGGGAGGCGTCGTCGGTCGGGACGAAGACGACGAGCTTGTCCGGCGCCTCGAGCGCCATCGCTTCGAGTGGCCGCAGCGCCGTGAGCCCGAGCCGGTCGGCGAGCGCGTCGGACACTCCCGGGTCGGCGACGTCGGCGCTCGTGTGCGCCGCGTAGTGCGCGATCCCTGACCGGATCAGCCGATGGACGAGCGCGCCCTTCGGCTCGGTGGTGGCCACGCTGTGCACGGCGCTGAGCAGTAGCGGATGGTGGGTCAGCAGCAACTGGGCGCCCCCGTGCTCTGCCTCGTCCACGGTCTCGGGCACCGCATCGACGGCGAGCACGACGCGCTCGACTGCCTCGGCCGGATCGCCACAGGTCAGGCCGCTCGCGTCCCACGACTCGGCCCAGCGCGGATCGAACCATTCCTCGATCGCGGCGACGACATCTGCGAGCAGCGGCACGGACGCGAACCTACCCGGGGCTGCACAGGCGTGCCGCCTGGACGCATGAAGGCCCGGCCCGCGAGATGCGGGCCGGGCCTGCGGTGTGCGTGGCTTACTCGCTCGCCGCGTCCGACTCGATGGCCGGAGCCGGAGCGCCGACCGTGACCGGGACGCGCTGCGCGGTCGAGCCACTGTACGCACCGGCCACCCGAACGGTCAGGACGCCGGCGTCGTAGCTCGCGGTCAGGTCGCCGCCGGTGACGTGCGCCGGCAGCCGGAACGTGCGGCGGAACGCGCCGTAGCGGACCTCGCGAAGGACGCGCCCGTCACGCTCGTCGGATCGCTCGTCGCGGCGCTCGCCGCGGATGACGAGCGTCGGCCCCGAAGGACCGGAACAGACCGTCGAACTCAGCGAACGGGCGCCAGGTGTCACGCAGTGTCAGAGTCGTCATATTTTGCTCACCTTCCATGTTGTCCCCACCCATCATGGGCCTCGACTGATGAAACTTGAGCGTCCTCGGCTTTAATTCCGCAGGCGCGAGCCGACGCGAGTGGAAGAGGCCACACTCGGCGACATCGTTGGTGATCATCTGCGGATTCCGCACCGCACGCGGTCAGCAACCCTCAGGTGATCACGACCGGACTGCGCGCCGGGCCGGCTGTCGACGGGCCGCAACCGACCGGCGACACGGTGGGCGCTACTGGGATCGAACCAGTGACCGCTCGGGTGTAAGCCGAGTGCTCTCCCGCTGAGCTAAGCGCCCGCAGACCCGACTTGCGGGCCCGCGCCAGGGTACCCGGGACGCGGGCCGCTGCGCGTCGTAGCGTGATGGCCGTGCTCAAGGCTCTGCGCCAACCGCGCTACGCGGCGATGACGGCACTGATGGTGCTGATCGCCTCGGTCTGCGTGCTGCTCGGCGTGTGGCAGCTGAGCCGGCTCGACGGCAAGCACCGGACGAACATCGACCTGCGGCACAACGCCAAGGCCGCCCCGGTGCCGGTCGCGGACCTGCTCCGACCCGCCAGTGCGGCACCCGGGCCAGGTCGGGTCGACGTGCAGTTCCGCCGGGTCACGGCAACCGGGACGTACGACGGCGCGCACCAGTCGCTGCTGCGCAACCAGACGGTCAACGGCGTGACCGGCTACCTCGTGATGACCCCGCTGCGCACCGGCGACGCGACGCTGCTGGTCGTTCGCGGATTCGTCACCGGACCGTCGGGCAGCGTCTCCGCGCCGGCGGCGCCGCCCGGCCACGTGGCGATCACCGGGCGGGTCTGGCCGACAGAGTCCAAGCCCGATCGCGGCGCCGGGCTGCCGCGCGGCCAGGTCGAGTCGATCAACGCCGTCGATCAGGCCAAGCGGCTCGACACACGCGTGCTGAACGGGTACGCCGAGCTGCTCGACGGGCAGCCAGGCGGCGCCGGGTTGACGACGATCCCGCCTCCGGACCTGTCCAACCCGGCGGGCGGCGCCCCGGAGTTGCAGCACCTGGCCTACGTCATCCAGTGGTTCCTGTTCGCCGCGCTCGCCCTCGCGGCACCCGTCATCATGGCGCGCGCCGAGGCCGGTCACTCGACACGCGAGATCGACGAGGAGGACGAGCCCGCCGCCCCGCCGACCGCCGAGCAGGCGCGCGCGGCGATGCTCGCCGACCGCTACGGCCGGCCGCATCGCTGAACACCCCTCAGTGGCCGGTGAGCTCCTTGATCGCTTCGAGCCACCGCTGGGCGTCGCGGCCCTCGCCCGGCTCGTTCATCTCGGCGAAGCGGACGATGCCGTCGCGGTCGACGAGGAACGTGCCGCGGTTGGCGAAGCCCGTTCGCTGGTTGAACACGCCGTACGCCAGGGCCACGGCGCCGTGCGGCCAGAAGTCCGACAGCAGCGGGAACGTGTAGCCCTCGCGCTCGGAGAAGACCTTGTGCGAATAGGGCGAGTCGACGCTGACCGTGATCACCTGCACGTCGTCGTTCTGGAACGAGCCGAGGTCGTCTCGCACGACGCACAGCTCGCCGGTGCAGATGCCGGTGAACGCCAACGGGTAGAAGACGAGCAGCACCGCTTTCTGTCCACGGAACGACGACAGGGTGATCTCTTCGTTGTTCTGGTCGCGCAATGTGAAATCCGGGGCCTGTGCCCCGACCTGGATCGGCATGACGAACGAACTCCTCTTTTCAGCGCCTGTCGCTTCGTGCTCTGCGCGTGACGAGCCGTGCGCCTGCCCAGGCGGTGCCGACGGTCGCCAACGACGTCTGCGAGAGCCCCGCGGTCGGAGCGGCCTCGGCGATGTCAGACGGCTCGACGTAGCCCTCGCGGCCTCGTTTGGGTGTCAGCAGCCAGATGAAGCCGTTGTCGGCGAGCGGCGCTATCGCATCGACGAGCACATCGACGAGGTCACCGTCGCCTTCCCGGTACCAGAGCAGGACCACGTCGACTACCTCGTCGGAGTCCTCGTCGACGATCTCCTCGCCTGTCGCGTCCTCGACAGCAGTGCGGAAATCGTCGTCGGCATCGGAGTCCCAGCCGATCTCCTGCACGACCAAGCCGGGCCGGAAGCCCATCCGTTCGGCCATACCCGGCGCAACGCCGGAGTCTCATCACCGATGGCCTACCCAGCCAGCTACCCGACATCGATCCCAGCGAGACCCGCGAATGGATCGAGTCGCTGGACGCCGCGATCGACAGCGACGGCCTGCAACGAGCGCGCTTCCTGATGCTCAAGCTGCTCGAACGTGCCCGCGAGCGCCACGTCGGAGTGCCGGCGCTGCGCAGCACCGACTACATCAACACGATCCCACCCGAGCGCGAGCCGTGGTTCCCCGGCGACGAGGACATCGAGCGGCGCATCCGCGCCTACATCCGGTGGAATGCCGCGATCATGGTGTCGCGCGCGAACAAGACCGTCGGCGTCGGCGGGCACATCGCCACCTACGCGAGCGCCGCGTCGCTCTACGAGGTGGGCTACAACCACTTCTTCCACGGCAAGGACCTGGCCAGCGGCATGGGCGACCAGATCTACTTCCAGGGCCACGCGGCTCCCGGCATCTACGCGCGCGCGTACCTCGAGGGACGCCTCACCGAGAACCATCTCGACGGGTTCCGCCAGGAGAAGTCACACGCACCGTTCGGGCTCTCGTCCTACCCGCACCCGCGGCTCATGCCCGAGTTCTGGGAGTTCCCGACCGTCTCGATGGGCCTCGGCCCGATCTCGGCGATCTACCAGGCGCGCTTCAACCGCTACCTGCACGCGCGCGGCATCACCGACACGTCCAACTCCCACGTATGGGCCTTCCTCGGCGACGGCGAGATGGACGAGGTCGAGTCGCTCGGCGCGATCGGCGTGGCCGCCCGCGAGGAGCTCGACAACCTGACGTTCGTCATCAACTGCAACCTGCAGCGGCTCGACGGACCGGTTCGCGGCAACGGCAAGATCATCCAGGAGCTGGAGACATACTTCCGCGGGGCCGGCTGGAACGTCATCAAGGTCATCTGGGGACGTGACTGGGACCCGTTGCTGGCCAAGGACGGCGACGGCGTGCTCGTCAACAAGATGAACACGACGCCGGACGGGCAGTTCCAGACCTACACCGTCGAGTCCGGCGCCTACATCCGCGACCACTTCTTCGGCGACGACATCAGACTGCGCAAGATGGTCGAGGATCTCAGCGACGACCAGCTGCGGCTCCTGTCCCGGGGCGGGCACGACTACCGCAAGGTCTATGCCGCGTTCCAGGCCGCGCGCGAGCACGTCGGGCAGCCGACCGTCATCCTCGCCAAGACGATCAAGGGCTGGACGCTCGACAGCTTCGAGGGGCGCAACGCTACGCACCAGATGAAGAAGCTGACGACCGCGGACCTGAAGGCTTTCCGCGACCGGCTGCGCCTGCCGATCACCGACGCGGCGCTCGAGGCCGACCTGCCGCCGTACTACCACCCGGGTGAGAAGTCCGACGAGATCTCCTACATGAAGGAGCGGCGGGCGGCGCTCGGCGGGTTCCTGCCCAAGCGGGTCGTGCGGTCCAAGCCGCTCAAGCTGCCCGGTGACGATGCGTACGCGGAGCTTCGCAACGGATCCGGCAAGCAGCAGGTCGCGACCACCATGGCGATCGTGCGGCTCTTCAAGGATCTGATGAAAGACAAGGAGATCGGCAAGCTGTTCGTGCCGATCATCCCGGACGAGGCCCGCACGTTCGGCCTGGACGCGATCTTCCCGACCGCCAAGATCTACTCGCCACACGGGCAGGAGTACGAGGCCGTCGACCGCGACATGCTGCTGTCGTACAAGGAGTCGACCACCGGGCAGATCCTGCACGAGGGCATCAGCGAGGCCGGCTCGACCGCTTCGCTGATCGCCGCAGCCACGTCGTACTCGACGCACGGCCAGCCGATGATCCCGTTCTACATCTTCTACTCGATGTTCGGCTTCCAGCGGACCGGCGACCAGTTCTGGCAGCTGGGCGACCAGCTCGGGCGCGGCTTCGTGCTCGGGGCGACGGCCGGCCGGACGACGCTCACCGGCGAGGGACTGCAGCACGCCGACGGGCACTCGCCGCTGCTCGCCTCGTCCAACCCGGCATGCGTCGCCTACGACCCGGCATACGCGTTCGAGATCGCGCACATCGTCCGCGCCGGCCTGTCGCGCATGTACGGCGCGCCGATCGACGGGGCGAGCGTCTCAGAGCACGACGTCTTCTACTACCTGACCGTCTACAACGAGCCGATCAACCAGCCCGCCGAGCCGGACGATCTCGATGTGGACGGCGTGCTGCGCGGGCTGTATCGCTACTCGCCCGCGCTCGGCGTCGAGGGCAGGCCGCGGGCGCAGGTGCTCGCATCCGGCGTCGCGGTGCCGTGGGCGCTGCGTGCGCAGCAACTGCTCGGCGACGACTGGAACGTCGACGTCGACGTGTGGTCGGCGACGTCGTGGAATGAGCTCCGCCGCGACGCCGTCGAGTGCGAGCACGCGAACCTGCTCGCTCCGTCCGACGAGCCCCGGGTGCCGTACGTGACGTCGAAGCTGGCCGATTCCCCCGGTCCGGTGATCGCGGTGTCCGACTTCATGCGTGCCGTGCCCGACCAGATCTCGCGCTGGGTACCCAATGACTACACGTCGCTCGGCACCGACGGCTTCGGCTTCGCCGACACGCGTGGAGCGGCGCGGCGGTTCTTCCACGTCGACGCGGAGTCGATCGTGCTGGGCGTGCTGACCCAGCTCGCCCGCACCGGCGAGGTCAAGCCCGAGGCGCCGCGAGAGGCGATCGAGCGCTACAGCCTGCTCGACGTGGCCGCTGCTGGGATCGGGACAATCGGCGGCGACGCTTAACCTATCCCGCCTGGGGCGGATCCGCGTCACCACCACTCGCTCCGCTCGGGCGGATCCGCGGCTCCGCTCGCACCTTCGGCGCGGGCCGCGTCGCGGCAGCGGGGCTCTTCGCGCGAGCGCTCATCGCCCGGTGGGCGTGCGAGGGCTCATCGCTGGTAGCGGCGGTCCTCGCAGCGCCTCCGCCCATCGCGGCCACGCCGAGGAGCCGATCGCCCAGCGAGGTTCGCGAGTGCAGTACAGCCTTTCCGGCGCGCTCGGTGACGAGCAGCCCGGCCGCACGCAGCGTTCGGGCATGCTCGGACGCTGACGGGGCGCTGATGCCGAGCTCGCGGGCGAGCTGACCGGTCGTGCGCGGCTCGGCGGCGAGCCCCAGAACGGCCGCTCGGGTGCGTCCGAGCAGGTCGGCGAGCGGCTCGTGCACCGGCGACTCCTCCACCAGCGGCAGCGCGGTCAGCGCCGGGTAGACGACCAGGATCGAACCGTCGGGATGCGCGCCGACGAGTGGCCGAGTGGTCAGGAATGCCGACGGCAGCAGCGTGACGCCGCGCCCTGCCAGGTGCACCGAGTACTGCCTACCCGTGTCGATCTCCAGGGTCGTGTCACGCCATCGCGTGTCCGGGTGGAGCGTCTCGAGCGCAGCCATCAGGCCGGACTCGCCAATGAGCCGACTGCGCCAGGCGACCTCGCCGCGAAAGCTCTGCCAGACGCGCGACCAGGCCGGCTCGACGAGCGCGCCGTGCGTCGACCGGACGGCGGTGCCGAGCAGCCGCCAGGCGTCGGGGTCACGCTCGTCCAGTGCCCGGATCCACGGCGTGATCGGCTGGCCGGCCGAGCAGATCCGCCGCAGTTCGCGTCGCACGAAACCGCCCGGCGACGACAGCACCGTGTCAAGGCCGTCGTCGAGGTCGTCGCTGATCGGGTCGAGGAACAGCGGACTGGCGCCGCTCGGCGGCACCAACTGGAGCAGCGTCCGGCCAACGCGCGGCAGCCGGGCGCCTGACTCTCGGCGCCAGTTGTCGAACAGCGTGTCGCGCCGCTGCAGTGCGGCGACGGCGAGGCCCATCTCCACCAGCGGCGCGGGCGCCGTCGCGAAGCGGGTACGCAGCAGGTCGTCCGCGGTGAAGTGCAGCCGTAGCACGCCGCTCCCAAGCTCGCCGGTCGTTTAGGCCTCCCCCGAAACCATCGCATTCGCGCGGCGGGTCGGGCGAGGCTGCAGGTCCAACCGTTATCGAGGAGGTTCGAGAGTGAGACTTCGACGTGTCCTAGCGGGCGTGGGGGCGGTGGTCGCCGTCGTGGGCCTCGCCGTGACCCCGGCGTTCGCCTCGGCGCCCACCCCGTGGCAGACATTTCGCGAGGAACCGTTCACCGACGCGGCCGGAACGGTGTGCTCGTTCGGCCTGCACGGCGACATCGTGGACGACCACGAGCTCGTGCGGACGCTGCAGACGTACCCCGACGGGTCGCCGCTCGAGCAGGAGTTCGTGGGCCCGCTCATCATCAAGTTCACCAACATGGACAGCGGAGCGTCGGTGATCCGCAACCTGACGGGCACCGGATTCTTCTTCTTCGATCCGGATGGCTCGATCCACGGCAACGGCTTCGGGCACATCGGCATCGGCGTGCACATCGGCAAGACCACGACCACACCGTCGGGCGAATGGATACTCTCCGGGACGTTCGACTTCGTGCTGGGTTCGGACGGCGTGCGCACGTTCGACGTGACCGGCACGCAGGAGAACCTCTGCGAGACGCTGGCCTGACGGCGGATGGGATCGAGGTCGATCCCGCGGTGCGGATCGACCTCGATCGCTGGGCGGTCAGTAGCGGGCGCCGACGACCTGCTGCGCGAGCGGGTCAAGCACCGCCCGCTCGTCCGCGCTGAGCTCGATGTCGAGTGCCGCGACGTTCTGCTCGAGCCATTTGACGCGCTTGGTGCCGGGGATGGGCACGACTGGAACGCCGAGCCGCTCCGCCTGCGCGTAGACCCAGGCCAAAGCGATCTGTGCCGGTGCTGCGCCCTTCGCGTCGGCGACATCGCGCACCGCCTCCACGATCGCGAGATTCGCCGCACCTGCCTCGCCTGCGAAGCGCGGGTTGCGGCTCCGGAAGTCCTTGTCGCCGAGCGACGTCAAGTCGAGCGTCGCCGTCAGGAACCCGCGTCCGAGTGGCGAGTACGGCACGAGCCCGACGCCCAGTTCGCGCAGCGCGTCCAGCACCGTCGTCTCTACGTCACGCGTCCACAACGAGTACTCGCTCTGCACGGCAGTGATCGGATGCACCGCGTACGCCCGTCGCAGCAGTGCACTGTCCACTTCGGACAGTCCGAGATGGCGAACCTTGCCCTGCTGGACGAGCTCGGCCATCGCGCCGACGGTCTCTTCGATCTCGGCGGTCTGCGGCGGCCGGTGCAGGTAGTACAGATCGATGTGATCGACGCCCAGCCGCAACAGCGACGCGTCGCAGGAACGCTTCACGTACCCGGCCTCGCCCCGGATCACCCGCTTGTCGTCGCCGCCGGAGCGGTCGACGCCGAACTTGGTGGCGAGCATGACCTCGCCGCGCCGCCCGACGATGGCCCGGCCGACGAGCACCTCGTTGTGGCCGGCCCCGTAGATGTCGGCGGTGTCGATGAACGTCACGCCGAGGTCGAGCGCGCGGTGGATCGTGGCGATCGACTCGTCCCAGTCGGCGGCACCGTACCACTCGCTCATTCCCATGCAACCCAGGCCCTGGGCCGAGACGGTCAAGTCGCCGAGTGCGACTTCGCGCATGTCAGTTTCCCTTCTTCGCCGCACGCACTCGGCGGCCGTAGATCCCTATCTTGTTGTCGAGCAGTTGCAGGCACTCCTGCCGCTGGGTGATCGACTGCAGGACGAACTCGCGGTGACGTCGGAGCAGGTCGAGCCGCTCGGGCTCTCCGGCTCCCGAACGGACCAGCTCGGCGTAGCGCTGCATGTCGCGTACCGGCATGCCGGTAGCGCGCAGCTTGCTCAGCATCAGCAGCCAGTCCACGTCGCCGTCGCTGAACCGGCGCCGCCCGTCCGGGCCGCGCTCAACCCGATCGAGCAAGCCGATCCGCTCGTACCACCGCAGTGTGTACTGGCTGAAGCCGCACTTCTCGGCTGCTTCCCGCGTGGACCATGTTGTCATGAGCCGAGGATCTCCATGACCATCGCAGCGACTACCGCAGCGAGCGCCAGCGAGCGAGGAACGCAGCGAGGAGCGGAGTGGAGGGCCGAGGCGGGGGGTGCAGTCACGCTTTGAGCGTAGGTGTTAGAGCTAGCTCTAACACAAGCCGGTCAGGACGCGGTGCGCACCTCGTAGATGAAGCACTGCGACGCCGCGGCGCGGACGTGCACGGCGGCCACCCGCGGACGGCTCAGCAGGTCGTGCAAGGCGGGCTCGAGATCCTCGTCCGCGCGCACGAACGTGATGTCGTCGTAGTCGAGCGACTCGTCGGCGTAGTAGGTGCGCAGGATGCGCGGACCGCTGCGCAGCTCGGGCGGCAGTTCGCCCGCGGACGGATACCCCTCGCAAGCCTCGGCGTGGATGAACACCGGGCCGACCTCCGCCCACGGCGAGCGCAGGGAGAACGGCGAGTACGAGATGAGCGCGATCTGCTCGTCCGCGCGGGCGACGCGCAGGCAGCACCGCAACGGTTCCCAGCCGTCGGCCGGGCGGGCGACGATCTCGTTGCCGTGCTCGTCCGTGCGCGCGCGGCGGATCGACTCGAGGCGGTCAGGATCGATGGCAATGACGGTCAGATCGCTCATGCCGTCGAGTCTGGGCAACTCACCGAGCGATGTCTGGCGGGAAACAGACACGGCGTCGCGCGTGCTTGGATTGCCCGGTGACGTCGATCCCGCGGGCCGCAACGGGCCGCGCGACGCTTCGCCCGTGGCATTTCGTGCTGTCGTTCGGGCTGGTCAGCCTGCTCGCCGACATGGTCTACGAAGGCGCTCGCAGCATCATCGGGCCGTATCTGGCCACGCTCGGCGCCTCGGCCACTGTCGTCGGTATCGCGGCGGGCGCCGGCGAGTTCATCGGGTACGGGCTGCGCGTCGTCTCGGGCTACCTGGTCCAGCGGAGCAGTCACTACTGGGCATGGACGATCACCGGCTATGCGCTGACCGTCGCCAGCGTCCCACTGATCGGCGCGACCCACGTGATCGCGCCCGCGCTGCTGCTGTACGGAACCGAGCGGCTGGGCAAGGCCGTCCGATCGCCGGCGAAGGACACGCTGCTGTCGCACGCGTCGACGCAGACCGGCCGCGGCACGGCGTTCGGCGTACATCAGGCTATGGACCAGCTCGGCGCGGTTCTCGGACCGCTGCTGCTCGCCGCGGTGCTGGCCGTGCGCAGCGACGACTACCGGCTGGCGTTCGGGGTTCTCGTCGTTCCCGGCGTGCTCGTACTGGTACTGCTCGCCTGGTTACGGCACCGGGTTCCCGATCCCTCGGCGTACGAGGTGAGCGATGCGCCGCCGGCTGCTCAGGCTCACGGGCGGGTCCGCCTGCCGCCGCTGCTGTGGCGCTACGTCGGCGCGGTCGCGGTGCTGTCGTGCGGTGTGGCGTCGTTCCCACTGCTCGCCTACCACGCGCAGACCCGCGGACTCGTGTCGCCCGCACAGATCCCCGTGCTGTTCGCGCTGGCGATGCTCGTCGACGGTCTGAGCGGACTGGTGATGGGACGCGTCTACGACCGGCGCGGTGCGTACGTGCTCCTCGCCGTTCCGGTGGCGGCGTGCGCAGCCGCGATCGCGTTCGGCGCGAACGCCCCGCTGGTGTGGCTCGGCGTCGCGATCTGGGGAGTCGTGAACGGCGTGCTCGACTCGACGGTCAAAGCCGTCGTCACCGAACTGGTCGACCGCGATGCGCGGCCGTCGGCGTTCGGTTGGCTGGCGCTGGTGCGTGGAGTCGGCCTACTGGTGGCCGGCGCGGTGCTCGGCGTGGCCTACGACCACAGCGTGACGCTGACGATCGCCCTGATCGTGGCCGCGAATGTCGTCGCCCTGGCCGGACTGTGGTCGGTCATCTCGCGGGTGCGTCCAGCATCTCCCAGATGAGCAGCTCGGCGTCGCCGCCGACGGCGTGACCGTCGCCGCCTGTGATGCGCGCCGCGTCGCCGGCATGCAACGCGCCGATGTCCGCGATCTCGGCCTCGCCCCGCGTCACATAGAGGTGCACATAGGGCGCCCTCGGCAAGATCGCGACGTCACCGTCGAGTCGCACGATGTGCAGGTTCGCCTGGTCCAGCCGCAGGATCGTGCTCGACGAGACGGTGTACCTCGGCGTGACCTGCCCGCGGCTCAAGACCGACATCTGCACGAAGCACAGCTCGTCGACGCCGCTGTTCCGCTCGGCGTGCTCGACACCGGAGCCGGCCGAGAGGTGCTGCACCGTACCGTGGCGTACGGTGCTGCGATGGCGGGTGGAGTCCTCGTGCAGCAGCGTGCCGCGCAGGACCCAGGTGACGATCTCGACGTCGCGGTGCGGATGCATGTCGAAGCCGGACCCGGGGGCCAGGACGTGCTCGTCATGCGCCACCAGCAGGCCGAACTGCGTGTTCGCAGGGTCGTAGTGCGATCCCGACGAGAAGCTGTGCCGCGTGACGATGCCCTCGGCGCGCGACTCGGTACGGTCCGCGGCGCGCCGGACGTCGATCACGGGCGCGCCTCGTGGTCGGCCGCCCAGGCGAGCAGGTCGCCGGCCGCCCAGGTGTTGACGACCGTCTCCGCCGGCACGCCGCATGCGGCGGCACGCTCGCACCCGTACGGCTGCCAGTCGAGCTGTCCAGGCGCGTGCGCGTCCGTGTCGATCGACACGAGGCATTCTGCTTCGACGGCCAGGCGCAGCAGGCGTTTTGGTGGATCGAGCCGTTCGGGTCTGGAGTTCACCTCGACGGCTACCCCGAATCTCGCGCAGGCGGCGAAGACGATCTCGGCGTCGAACTCCGACGGCGGCCGCTTGCCGCGCCCGCCGGCGATCAGGCGTCCCGTGCAGTGGCCGAGGATGTCGGTGTGCGGGTTGGCGATCGCCGCAACCATGCGTGGCGTCATCTCGGCGGACGGCATCCGCAGTCCACTGTGGACACTCGCGACGACCAGATCGAGCCTGCTCAGCAATGCGTCCGTCTGGTCGAGCCGGCCGTCGTCGAGGATGTCGACCTCGATGCCGGTCAGGATCCGGAACGGCGCCAACTCGTCGTTGAGCGACGCGACGACGTCGAGTTGCTGTTCGAGCCGCTCGGCCGAGAGCCCGCGCGCGACCGTCAAGCGCGGCGAATGGTCGGTGAGGACGAGGTATTCGTGGCCTAGGTCGCGGGCAGTCTCGGCCATCTCGCGGATCGGCGACCCGCCGTCCGACCAGTCCGAATGCGTGTGGCAGTCACCGCGCAGCGCGGCCCGCAACTCGGCGCCTGCCTCGGCGACGGGCGTGCCGGCCGTCGCGTCCAGCCGCCGCAGGTACACCGGCTCCTCGCCACGCAGCGACTCGGTGATGCACCGCGCGGTCACGTCGCCGATGCCCGGCAGCTCGCGCAGCGTCCCGGCGGCGGCACGCTCGCTGAGCTCGGCCGGCGTGAGCGACTCGGCCCGCGCCGCCGCTGACCGGAATGCCCTGACGCGGAAGGTCGGTTCATGGGCCCGCTCGAGCAGGAACGCTATGCGGCGGAGGTCCGCGACGACGTCCCGGGAAGGAGGCACACCGAGCACGCTAGCCGGTAGGCGTGGCAGGCTGCTCGCGTGAGACCCGCGCACGACGAGCGAACGATCCGGCGCATCGAGCAGGCCGCCGGACGCCTCGCCACGCAGGCCGTCGCGCGCATGGACGACGAGCTGCCGTGGTTTCGCGAGCTGCCGGCCGACCAGCGGTCCTGGGTCACGCTGGTGGCACAAGCCGGCATCGCGTCGTTCGTCGAATGGCTGCGCTCCCCCGACGACGTGCTGCGGCTGACCGGCGAGGTCTTCGCCGCCGCGCCTCGGGCGATGGCCCGCACCGTGACGCTGCAGCAGACCGTCGAGCTCGTCCGGACGACGATCACCTTGGCCGAGGAGCAGCTGCCCTCGCTCGCCGCGCCGGGCGACGAGGACGCCGTCCGCGAGGAGCTGCTGCGCTTCAGTCGCGAGATCGCGTTCGCGTCCGCGCGCGTCTACGCCAGCGCCGCGGAGAGCCGGGGCGCGTGGGACGCGCGGCTCGAGGCGCTCGTCATCGACGGTCTCGTCCGCGGGGTGTCCATCGCCGACGAGCCGCAGAGCCAGCTCGCCGCGCTGGGTTGGCGCTCCAGCGGCCCGGTGACGGCCGTCGTGGGCGCGGCGCCCGACCGCGAGCGCGAGGAGATGCTGTCCGGGGTGCACCGCGCGGCGCGGCGCCTCGGATTCGACGCGATCGCCGGCGCGCACGGCGGGAGGCTGGTCGTCGTACTCGGCAATATCGACGACCCGGTGACTGCCGCGCAAAGCGTGCTGACGTCATTCGGCGACGGGCCGGTTGTCGTCGGCCCGCGCGCGAGCGACGTCAGCGAGGCGAGCTCGGTCACCCGGACAGCGCTGTCGGGCCTGCGCGCAGTGGCCGGCTGGCCGGGTGCTCCCCGGCCGGTCAGCGCCGACGCGCTGCTGCCCGAACGAGCACTCGCCGGCGACGCCGATGCGCGCGAGGCGTTGCTGGCGCACGTCTACCGCCCGTTGACGAAGGCCGGCGACGTGCTGCTCGACACGGTCACGACATTCCTCGCCTCGGGTGGCGCCCTGGAGACCACCGCCCGCGCCCTGTTCGTACACGCCAACACCGTGAGGTACCGGTTGCGACGCGTTGGCGAGGTATGTGGCGAAGCGCCCACCAATCCGCGTGGCGCGTTCACGATTCAGGTGGCATTGACGCTCGGCCGGTTGGACGCGTCGGGCTGACGTCCGCGCGCCCACAACCGAAACTCTTGCGCAACTCCGACGATCATTCGACGTCACATACGGACAAGCCATCTCGGAAAGTTGTGAGTTAGCTACAACGGCGCGCCGACTAACCCTGTGCGGGTCGTCATCGCCTTGGTTGCCATCGACAAGGGATCGTCGGGGGTGTGATTGCAGTCCTCGCGCCCGGACAAGGCGCCCAGAGCCCCGGCATGCTCTCGCCGTGGCTCGAGCTGCCGGGGGCTTCCGACCTGCTGGGCACCCTCGGCGAGCTCGCCGAGCTCGACCTGATCCGGCTCGGCACCACCGCGGACGCGGACGAGATCAAGGACACCGCCGTCACTCAGCCGCTGATCGTGGCGATGGGCGTACTCGCCGCGGCTGAACTCGGCGTCGACGGCGCATCTGCCGGCGCGTCCGTGGTCGCCGGGCACAGCATCGGCGAGCTGACCGCGGCCGCAGTTGCCGGCGCGCTGACACCCGAAGCCGCGGTCGCGTTCGCCGCCCGCCGCGGTGCCGAGATGGCTGCGGCATGCGCGCTCGCGCCGACCGGCATGTCGGCGATTCTCGGTGGCGACGTGGACGACGTGCTGGCCGCCATCGCGGCCGCGGGCCTGACGCCGGCCAACCGCAACGCCGCCGGGCAGATCGTCGTGGCGGGCGCGCTGGCCGACCTCGCCGCCTTCGCCGAAGCGCCGCCGCCCGGAGCCCGGGTCCGGCCCCTCGCGGTTGCGGGCGCGTTCCACACCCGGTACATGGCACCCGCCGAGCACGCGCTGGGGAGCTATGCCCAGGCCGTCAAAGCGACCAACCCGCACCACCTGCTGCTGTCGAATGCTGACGGCACGGCCGTCGCTTACGGCGACCAGCTCGTCGCGCGCCTTGTCCAGCAGGTGACGCGCCCGGTGCGCTGGGATCTGTGCCTGCAGACGTTGCGCGACCTGGGCGTGACCGCCGCGATCGAGCTGCCGCCGGCCGGCACGCTGACCGGCATCGCCAAGCGCGAACTGCCCGGCGTCGAGTTGCTTGCCGTCAAGACACCTGCCGACCTGGACGCTGCGCGCGGCCTCGTCGCCAGCCGGCCGCTGCACGGCCAGGGCGAACACACGCCCGATTTCCAGATCGTCGTCACGCCGGCGAAAGGCATCTTCACGCGCACCGAGGCGCTCGCCGAAGGCCAGCACGTCGAGCGTGGCACGCGGCTGGGCATCGTACGCACCAATCGCGACGAGCACGCGATCGTCGCCACGACGGCGGGCGTGCTGACCGAATGGCTGCGGCACGACGGCGACATCGTCGCCGCCGGACTGCCGGTGGCCCTGCTGTCCGACGGATCGGAGCTGTAGCGACCATGCCGTTTGCCGCGCCAATCAGCGCCCCTACAGCCACGCGCATCCTCGGCGTCGGCCACTACCAACCGTCCAACGTCGTGACCAACAACGACCTGATCGCGCGCGGCGTCGACACCGACGACGAGTGGGTCAAGAGCCGCGTCGGCATCGCCGAGCGCCGCTACGCCGACCAGGACGAGACCGTGGTCGACATGGCCGAGAACGCCGCCAGCAAGGCGCTGGCCGCCGCGGGCGTCGCCACCGGCGACATCGACCTGGTCATCACCGCGACGTGCACGATGCCGACACCCATTCCTGCGGCCGCGCCGCAACTGGCGAGCCGGCTCGGCATCGCGGCGCCAGGCGCGTACGACGTGAACTCCGGATGCTCGGGGTTCGTCTACGCGCTCAACGTCGCGTCGGCCGCAGTACAGGTGGGCCAGGCCCGCAATGCGCTCGTGGTGGCGTCCGAGCGCTTCTCCGGCTGGCTGGACTTCACCGACCGCAGCACGTGCATCATCCTCGCCGACGGTGCCGGGGCCGCCGTGGTCGGACCGTCCGACGAACCGGGCATCGGCCCGGTCGTCTGGGGCAGCGACGGCGACCAGGCCGACACGGTCGTCATCGACGAGCAGTCCCACTTCTTCCGGCAGGAAGGCCAGGCCGTCTACCGCTGGGCGACCACCAAGATGGTGCCGGTCGCGCTCGAGGCCTGCCGGCGGGCCGGCGTCGACCCGTCCGAGCTCGGGGCATTCGTGCCGCACCAGGCAAACCTGCGCATCATCGACGTGCTCGCGCGCAAGCTCGGCGCGGCCAACGCCGTCGTCGCCCGCGACATCCAGGTCTCGGGCAACACGTCGGCCGCGACGATCCCGCTCGCGCTTTCCAAGATGGTCGAGCGCGGCGAGATCCCGACCGGCGCCCCGGTACTGCTACTGGGTTTCGGGTCGGGACTCGCATACGCGGCGCAGGTCGTCCTCGCTCCGTGAACACCGTCTGTGCCTCCGTCATCCCGACGGAATAGACAGACTGACAGAAAGGAACCGCCAGTGGCCGCCACTCCCGACGAGATCCGCACCGGACTCGCCGAGATCCTGCACGAAGTCGCCGACGTCGCACCGGATGACGTCGTCGACGACAAGTCGTTCACCGACGACCTCGACGTCGACTCGCTATCGATGGTCGAGGTGGCCATGGCAGCCGAGGAGAAGTTCGGCGTCAAGATTCCCGACGACGAGCTGCCGAAGCTCAAGACCGTTGGCGACGCGGTGAGCTACATCCAGTCAAACGCGTGACATCGAAGGGACGTCAATCATGAGTGCCGCCAGCGACGAAGTCGTCGTCACCGGCCTTGGCGCGACGACCCCGCTCGGCGGTGACGTGGCGACGTTCTGGTCCGGCCTGATCAAGGGCCGGTCCGGCGTCGGACCTCTCACCCAGGACTGGGCGGCGTCGATCGCGGTGCGCATCGCCGGGCAGATGGCCGTCGACCCGGCTGAGGTGCTGCCTCGCGTCCAGGCAAGACGCCTGGACCGCGCCGAGCAGGCCGCGATCATCGCCGGACGCGAGGCGTGGGCCGACGCCGGGTTCACCGGCAAGGCCGCCGACGCCGGGCTCGACCCGGAGCGGGTCGCCGTCGTCATCGGCACCGGCATAGGCGGCGTGACCAGCCTGATGGCCCAGCACGACATCATCCTGGAGAAGGGTGCGAGCCGGGTTTCGCCGCTGCTCATCCCGATGAACATGCCGAACGGGGCCGCGGCTTACGTAGGCCTCGATGTCGGCGCGCGCGCCGGCGTCCATACGCCGGTCAGTGCCTGCGCATCAGGTGCCGAGGCGATCGCATACGGGCTCGACCTGATCCAGCTCGACCGCGCCGACGTCGTGGTCGTCGGCGGCACCGAGGCGTGCATCCACCCGCTGACCATCACCGGGTTCGCGCAGATGCGCGCGATGAGCACCCGCAACGACGAACCTGACCGCGCGTCGCGTCCGTTCGACAAGGCACGTGACGGGTTCGTGCTCGGCGAAGGTGCGGGCGTGCTCGTCCTCGAGCGACGCTCGTCGGCCCAGGCGCGCGGGCGCGAGCCATACGCAGTGCTGGGTGGCGCCGGAATCACCGCCGACTCGCACGACATCGTGCAGCCCGATCCCGCGGGTTCCGGCCAGGCACGGGCCGCGCGGCTGGCGGTGGAGCGGTCCGGCGTCGACGTCGCGGACGTCGTGCACGTGAACGCCCATGCCACGTCGACGCCGGTGGGCGACATCGCGGAAGCCCTGTGGATTTCCGCGCTCTTCGGCGATCAGACTGTCGTCGCGGCCACCAAGTCGATGACCGGGCACCTGCTCGGCGCGGCCGGCGCGATCGAGGCGATCGCCACCGTGCTCGCGATCCGCGACGACGTCGTACCACCGACCATCAACCTCGACGACCCCGACGACGACATCACCGTGGACATTCCGCGCGACGACGCGCGACACATGACCGTGCCTGCCGCGCTGAACGACTCGTTCGGATTCGGCGGGCACAACGTCGCAGTGCTCTTCCACAAGGCCTGAGAGGACGTCGTCTCATGACGCTCACCGCCGAACCGCCCGTCGCCGCCGAGATCGACCCGCGCGATCCTGAGCTCAGGCTGTCGAAGCTGCTCGACCCGGGCAGCATGCACGCGCTGCACGAGCGCGACAACAGCGGTGTGTTCGCCGTGCGCGGCACTATCGAGGGCGCGCCGGTGGCGGCGTACGCGACCGACGCGCTCGTCATGGGCGGGGCGATGGGCGCGGTCGGCTGCCGTTACATCGTCGACGCGATCGACACGGCGGTACGCGAGCGGATCCCGGTGATCGGCCTGTGGCACTGCGGCGGCGCCCGGCTGGCCGACGGCGTCGAGGCACTGGATGCCGTCGGGCTCGTCTTCGCGGCAATGATCCGCGCATCCGGGCGGGTGCCGCAGATCTCGGTGGTGCTCGGCCCGGCCGCAGGCGGCGCCGCGTACGGCCCGGCACTGACCGACCTGGTGATCATGTCGGCCACCGGGCGGGTGTTCGTCACCGGCCCGGACGTCGTGCGCAGCGTCACCGGCGAGAACGTCGACATGGAGTCGCTCGGCGGCGCCGACACGCACGGGCGGCGCAGTGGCGTCGTCCATATCGTCACCGACTCCGACGACGATGCGCTCGACACGGCCCGGCGCACGACGGCGCTGCTGGCCCTGCAGGGCACGCTCGACCTGCACGCGGTCGGCCCGGACCGCGATCTGCGGGCGCTGCTGCCCGACAGCCCGAAGCGCGCCTACGACGTCCACCCGCTGATCGAGGGCGTGCTCGACGAAGCCACGTTCATCGAGCTGCACGCGAGGTGGGCGCCGAACATCGTGACCGGACTGGGCCGGCTAGCCGGCAGGTCGGTCGGCGTGCTGGCCAACAACCCGATTCGCCTGGGCGGCTGCCTCGACTCGGCCAGCGCCGAGAAGGCCGCGCGGTTCGTGCGCACCTGCGACGCATTCGGCGTGCCGCTCGTCGTGCTCGTCGACGTGCCCGGCTACCTGCCCGGCGTGGGCCAGGAATGGGACGGCGTCGTGCGTCGTGGCGCCAAGCTGCTGCACGCGTTCGGCGAGGCAGTCGTCCCGCGCGTGACCCTGGTGACCCGCAAGGCCTACGGCGGCGCGTACATCGCGATGAACGCCCGGTCCCTCGGCTCGAACGCCGTATTCGCCTGGCCCGGCGCCGAGGTCGCGGTGATGGGCGCCTCGGCCGCGGTGGGCATCCTGCACCGCAAGAAGCTGGCCGCGGCCCCTCCCGGTGAGCGCGAGGCGCTGCACGCCGAGCTGGCCGCTGAGCACGAGCGCATCGCCGGCGGGGTCACCCGGGCGATGGACATCGGCGTCGTCGACGCCGTGGTCGATCCGGCGCACACCCGAGCCGCGCTGGCCGAGGCCCTGGCTTCCATGCCGAGCGGACGCGGCGCGCACGGCAACATCCCGCTCTAGCGGGATCACCCCGCAGGGTCTGCGCTCGACCTACTAGCGGCCCGCCAAGCCTCGATGTCAGTCGCTTTGCTCTGCGTACCTATGCGCAACAGTCGCCGACGCAGCAAGGCGTTGCGCACAGGTACGCAGAGCAAAGGAACTGACGAAGCACGCCGGCGACGGACGACGAGGGCCTTTGGTCGGCGATCTTCCTGCGTACCCAGGAGGCCGGATACGCAGGAAGATCGCCTTGGCGACGGACGGTCGCGGTGATGGTGGCTTCGAATGCCGGGCGAATCAGACGACTTGGTGCAGCAGGGTCACCGGTGCACCGTCACCGGCATGCCGATACGGCTCGAGCTCGGCGTCCCAGGCCGTCCCGAGCAGCTCGGTGAGGCCGTGGGCGTAGTCGTCGGCGGTGCGGGCCCGGCTCTGCAAGCCGCGCAGCCGCTCCTCACCCACGACGATGTCGCCGTTGGCCGACACGGCGCTGCGGTGGAATCCGCGGCCGGGCACGTAGGCGAGGCGCTCTCCGTCGCTGACCGACGTGCCGTCCTCGGTGACCTCGTAAACGAGCATCGGCCAGGCACGCAGGGCAGCCGCCATCCGGGCGCCGGTGCCGATCGGACCGTTCCAGCTCGCTTCCGCACGCAGGTGCACCGGGGCGACCGGCTGGGCGGTCCAGGACAGCCGGACCGGGTGCGCGAGGACGCCCGCCAGGGCCCACTCGACGTGTGGCGCGATGGCTGACGGGCAGCAGTGCATGAACACCACGCCACAGGTGGCTGGTGCCGTGCGCCGAGCAATCGTCATCGCACACCTCCACTGATCCGACGGCGACGTCTTCCCCAACGCGCCGGGCACCAGTGGTGCGGACGTGCACATTGTTACCTATGAGGTCGCCGTTGCGCCAGCGGACTCGCCCGCGCGCCGACGCGCCGGTTCAAAGATCAAGAAGCGATCCGAAGGTGATGTTCGCAATTGTCCCGGTCATCCCGCAGCCCCGGTCGGATCCGCAGAAGGCTGCCGTGTCCGCGTCTGCACCGGTCGGCGGCGCTCGAACTCGTCGGCGACGCAGTCGATCAGCTCGTCGCGACCCGTGTGGGCGAGCCAGCCCTCCATCGTCACGTATGGCTGCTCATCCGGCTGTAACGCCGGCGCGAGTCGCAGGACAACCTCCTCGAGCAACATGGACCCAACGGTCTCGCGGCTCTGTGTCTCGGCGATTTCCGGTGCGTCTCGCCGCGGGAAATCCTCGGCGGCCACCCGTTGTCAGTCCCTTAAGACAAGCTGAACTCTGCTCCGCCTAGGTGGATTTCGCGCGGGGCCGGTAGTAGGCACGAAAGGAAGTCAAGGAGGACTCATGCCCGATTCCGTACCATTCGCAGCCCCCGCCCCGGACTCGGCGGCCGACGCGTCGCAGCTTCCGGAGGCGACCGAGATCATCCCGCATCGCGAGGCGGCCGAGGCGTTCGTCACTCGGATCTGTTTCAAGATCGGGCCGCCACGGCTCGTCGGCCTCGAACTGGAATGGCTCCTGCACGATCGTCGAACACCAACCGAACCGCTCACGACGAATCGCCTCGCAGCCGCGCTGGGCCCTTGGAGCCCGCCGGCACTGCACTTCTCAGAGGCATCGCGCGACTCACAGGTATCGCGCCACTCGAACGCTCCCGCCCCGACCATGCCGAACGGCTCGGCCGTCACCGTCGAGCCCGGCGGTCAGCTCGAGATCTCCACCGCTCCGGCACACAGCCTCGGCGAATGCCTTGCCGCCGCCGCTGCCGACACCCGGCTCATCCATGGTCGCCTCGCACGTGCCGGGCTCACCGCATTGGGCGCGGGGGCTGATCCCTACCGTGCGCCTGCGCGCATCCTCGATGTGCCTCGGTACGTCGCGATGGAGGCGTACTTCGACCAGCGCGGGACGTCCGGGCGCGTGATGATGGGCGCCACGGCGGCGGTGCAGCCCTGTCTGGACGCCGGCCGGGCCGCCGGTCCCGACTCGTTCGTCAGCCGGTGGCAGACACTGCACGCCATCGGCCCCGCGCTCGTCGCGATGTTCGCCAACTCGCCGGTGCTGGCCGGCCAGCCGACTGGTTGGCGCTCGTCGCGGCAGGCGGCCTGGTTCGACATCGACCCGGCCCGGACGGCGCCGCCTGCGGCGGGCGGCGACCCGCGTGATGCGTATGCGCGCTACGCCCTCGACGCCCCGCTGCTGTGCATTCGCCGCGACGACGGCCCGTGGAGCGCGCCGCCGGGCATCACGTTCGCCGACTGGCTCGCCGGCGACGTGGATCCGGCCCCGACCTACGACGACCTGGCCTACCACCTGAGCACGCTGTTTCCGCCGGTGCGGCCATCGGGGCACCTGGAGGTGCGTTACCTCGACGCGCAGCCGGGCGACGGCTGGATCGCCGCAGCCGCCGTCACGTGGGCGCTGACCGCCACGTCCCACGCGCGAGACGCCGCCGACGCGGCGGCCGAGCCGGTCGCGGGTCGGTGGGCCGATGCCGCCCGGCTCGGTCTCGCCGACCCGGCGCTCGCGCGTGCCGCCCGGTCGCTCATCGAGGTCGCGCTGGACGGCCTGACCGGCCAGCCGGCGCACATCGCGTCCCGGGTCGCCGACTTCGCGGACCGTTATCCACTGCGCGGGCGCTGCCCCGCCGACGACTGGGAGGTCGCCCGATGACCCAGCCACCCGCCTCAGCCCTCCACTCCGCTCCTCGCTGCGTGCTGGCACATCCAGCGCCCGAGGGCGCTGTCCCTGCGGTACTTGCTGCGATGCTCGTGAAGGACCTCGTCTCATGACACTCGGCACAGAGGACCTGCGCTCTTATATCGCCGACGAGCTGGCCCGCACCCGGCTGCGTACCAAGGCGCTCACCGACGCCGTCGACTCCGACGACCTGGTGCGCCAGCACTCGCCGTTGATGTCGCCGCTCGTGTGGGACTACGCGCACATCGGCAACCAGGAGGAGCTGTGGCTGGTGCGCGACGTCGGTGGGCGCGAGCCGGTGCGCGCCGACATCGACAACCTGTACGACGCGTTCCAGCACCCGCGCCGCGACCGGCCGACACTGCCCTTGCTCGGGCCGGGTGAGACGCGTTCCTACGTCGGGACGGTGCGCGACAAGGTGCTCGACGTGCTCCAACGGTCGCCGCTCGAAGGCCGGCGACTGGTCGAACACGGCTTCGCGTTCGGCATGATCGTCCAGCACGAGCAGCAACACGACGAGACGATGCTCGCGACGCACCAGCTGCGTACCGGAGCGCCCGCCCTGCACGCCGAACCGCCACAGCCGGCGCGCGACGCCGGCGCCGACCTGCCGGGCGAGGTGCTCGTGCCGGCCGGTTCGTTCACGATGGGCACCGACGTCGAACCGTGGGCGCTCGACAACGAGCGTCCCGCGCGGCAAGTCCATACGCCGGCGTATTGGATCGACACCGTCCCGGTCTCCAACGGCCACTACGCATCATTTATCGAGGCGGGCGGCTACGACGATCCGCGATGGTGGGCGCCGTCCGGGTGGGCGCACCTGGTGTCCACCGGCCTGCGCGCGCCCCTGTTCTGGCGTCGCGAGGGCGGGCAACACTGGCGGCGGCGTTTCGGAGTCGAAGAGCCGGTGCCGGCCGACGAGCCGGTGCAGCACGTGTCCTGGTACGAAGCCGACGCGTACGCGCGCTGGGCGGGCAAGCGGCTGCCGACCGAGGCCGAGTGGGAGAAGGCCGCTCGGTGGGATCCGGCCACCGGCCGATCGCGCCGCTATCCGTGGGGCGACGACGACCCGACGCCGGACCTCGCCAACCTGGGCGGCGCGCACCTGCAGCCCGCGCCGGTCGGCTCGTACCCGCGTGGCGCGTCGCCGCTGGGCGTCCGCCAGCTGATCGGCGACGTCTGGGAGTGGACCGCGAGCGACTTCACCCGTCCACCGGGATTCGTCGCGTTCCCGTACCGCGAGTACTCCGAGGTGTTCTTCGGCGACGAGTACAAGGTCTTGCGCGGTGGCTCCTGGGCTGCCGACCGATCCGCCGTGCGGGGCACATTCCGCAACTGGGACTACCCGGTCCGGCGGCAGATCTTCGCCGGATTCCGCTGCGCGCGGGATGGCTCCGATGGGTAGGGCGGCGGCGCCGATCGTGACTTCTCCGACGTTGATCACCTGCGGATCGCGCACTGTCGGCGGTATGCGATCCGCAGATGATCACGGCCCGAGAGCGGTAGCTCGGCTGACGGCGGGCCGAGGTCGCGATGTGTAGGCATCTGGCGTATCTCGGGCCGCCCGTGCCGCTCGGGCGGCTGCTGCTCGACCCGCCGCACGGGCTGCTGCACCAGTCGTGGGCGCCGCGACGGCAGCGCAACGGCGTGCTCAACGCAGACGGGTTCGGCGTCGGGTGGTACGTGCCGGGCGATCCCGTCCCGGCCCGATACCGCCGCGACCGTCCTATGTGGACGGACGCCAACCTGGCCGAGCTGGCCCGGGCGGTGAGCTCCGGCGCCGTGCTGGCGGCGGTGCGCTCGGGCACCGACGGCATGGGGCATGCCGAGGGCGCGGCGGCACCGTTCCGCGACGGGCGGTGGCTGTTCAGCCACAACGGCCGGCTGCCGGGCTGGCCGTCCTGCGCCTCGGCGCTGGCGGGGGCACTGCCAGCGGAACGGCTGCTGCACCTGGACGCGCCGACCGACTCCGCCCTGCTTTGGGCACTCACCCATGCGCGGCTCGAGGCAGGCGCGGTGCTCGGCGACGCGCTTGTCGCGACCGTCTCCGCGGCAGCGCAAGCCGCGCCGGCCGCACGGCTGAACCTGCTGGCAACCGACGGCGAGACGATCGCCGCCACGACCTGGGGCGACACGCTGTGCTGGCGGGCCGACCAGCTCGGCGTCGTGGTCGCGTCCGAGCCGTCCGACGACGAGCCCGGCTGGCACGACGTGCCCGACCACAGCCTGCTGACCGCAACCCCCGACGGCGTGCGCATCACGCCCATGAGCGAAGGAGAAGAGCAATGAGCAGCGAGGATTCGGCGGGGGCGAGCGCAGGAAGTCCGACCACGGACGCGATGAGCGCTCGCGCGAAGAGCCCGCCGGCCGCGACGCGGCCCGCGCCGCAGGCGCGGAGCGGAGCAGCGGATCCACCCGAGCGCAGCGAGCGGTGGGGACGCGGATCCGCCCAGGGCGGGATCAGCATCGACAATCATCTGCCGGCTGACTTCCTTACTGCTGCGTTGCGGGAAGACGCGTTGCGCGGGCTGACCGCGTCGCCGAAGTGGCTGCCGCCGAAGTGGTTCTACGACGAGCGCGGCAGCGAGCTGTTCGAGCAGATCACCCGGCTGCCCGAGTACTACCCGACCCGGGCCGAGCGCTCGATCCTGCGGGAACGCGGCGCTGAGATAGCCGCCGTGTCACGCGCCGACACGCTCGTCGAGCTCGGCTCGGGCTCGGCGGAGAAGACCCGCCTGCTGCTCGACGCGTTGCGTGACGCCGGGACGCTGCGCCGCTACGTCCCGGTCGACGTGTCCGAGGTGGCATTGCGCCAGGCGGCCGCCGAGATCCTCGACGAGTACCCAGGCCTGGCCGTCCACGGCGTCGTCGCCGACTTCGAGGAACACCTCGACCGGCTGCCGGGCGGCGAGCAGCGCATGGTCGCGTTCCTGGGCGGCACGATCGGCAACCTGGTGCCGGCCGAGCGGGCGACTTTCCTGCGGCAGGTACGCGCCGAGCTGCGTCCCGGCGAGACGCTGCTGCTCGGCACCGACCTGGTCAAGAGCCCGGACGTGCTAGTGCCGGCGTACGACGACGCGGCCGGCGTCACTGCCGAGTTCAACAAGAACGTCCTGCACGTGATCAACCGCGAGCTGAAGGCCGACTTCGATCCGGACGCGTTCGCGCACGTTGCGATCTGGGACGCGGATGCCGAGTGGATCGAGATGCGCCTGCGGTCAGGGTGCACCCAGCGGGTACGCGTCGAGCTGCTCGGGCTCGACGTCGCGTTCGAGGCGGGCGAGGAGATGCGCACGGAGGTGTCGGCGAAGTTCCGCCGCGAGGGTGTCACCGCCGAGCTGGCCGCGGCTGGCTTCGAGCTCGCCGATTGGTGGACGGACGCGGTCGGCCAATTCGGCCTGTCGCTGTCGACCGCGAGGTGACGCGCGCCACGCATGTCACACGGGCCGGCGATCGCCGGTCTCATGGGCATGACAAACGCGACAGAGCAGAAGACGGTACTGCTCGCCGGGGCGAACGGCGTCCTCGGCGGGCACATGGCCCGGGCGCTCACGGCGGCCGGCCACAAGGTGATCGGGCTGAGCCGCAGCGAGAAGACGGGCGTAGCGGCCGACGTGCTCGACCGCGACGGGTTGTTGCGCGGGGTCGAGGGGCTGCACGCCGACGTCGTCGTCCACGCGGTGACAGCGTTGCGCAAGCCGCCGACGCGCCACCGCGACATGGCGCTGACCGATTCGCTGCGCGTAGAGGGCATGTCGAACCTCCTCGACGCCGCGGTGGTGGTCGGCGCTCGGCAGTTCGTCGTCGAGTCCATCGCGATCGGCTACGGCTACGAGGACTTCGGCGATCGCATCCTCACCGAGGACGACCCGTTCGCCCCGCCAGGAAAGAAGCGTCAGATGGAGAAGCACCTGCGGGCCATGCGGCTCAAGGAGCAGCAGGCGTTCAGCACCGACGGCATCGACGGCATCGCGCTGCGATTCGGCTTTCTCTACGGCCCGGGCGGCACGGATGCACTGGTCGCCATGCTGCGTAAGCGCAAGATCCCCGCGCCCAGTGGTCACGGCGTACTGCCGTGGGTCGACCTGCGAGACGCGGCGTCAGCCACGGTGGCCGCGATCGAGCGCGGACGCGGCGGCGAGGCCTACAACATCGTCGACGACGGCCCGATCGGTTTCGGCGATCACGTCCGGGCGGTAGCCGAAGCGTTCGACACACCGAAGCCGATGACCGTCCCGCTCTGGATGGTGCGGCCGATGGGCTTCGCCTACGCCACCGCGCGGTCGAACATGCGAGTCTCGAACGCGAAAGCCAAGCGCGAGCTCGGCTGGACGCTCACCTCGCCGACGAGCCAGGCCGGCTTGCGCGTCCTGGCAAACTCGCACCCGTGACCGACCCGTTCGCCGATCACCGGAGGCTGCTGTTCGCAACGGCCTACCGGATGCTCGGCAGCGTCGCCGACGCCGAGGACATCGTGCAGGACGCCTGGCTGCGATGGGCCGCAGTCGACCAAGCGAGCGTCGAGCATCCCAAGGCATACCTCGTTCGCACCGTGACGAACCTGTCGCTCAACCGGTTGCAGTCGGCGCGGGCGCAGCGCGAGTCCTATGTCGGCCCGTGGCTGCCCGAACCGCTGCTGACGTCGCCGGACGTCGCCGACGAAGCCGAGGTCGCCGACTCGGTGTCGATGGCGCTGCTCGTCGTGCTCGAGACGTTGTCGCCACTCGAACGGGCGGTGTTCCTGCTGCGCGAGGTGTTCGGCTACTCCCACGCCGAGATCGCGACGGCGCTGGATCGATCCGAGTCGGCCGTGCGGCAGGCGGCCCACCGGGCACACGAGCATGTGTCAGCACGGCGTCCACGCTTCGAGGCCGACCGCTCGCAGCAGAGCGAAGTGGTGCAGCGCTTCCTCGACGCCTGCGCCGGTGGCGACTTGAACGAGCTGATGGCAGTGCTCGCGCCCGACGTCACTCTGTGGGCCGACGGCGGCGGTAAGGTCTCGGCGGCGACGCGTCCGCTGCACGGCGCGAGCAACGTCGCCCGCTGGGTTCTGGGCGTTCTCGCCAAGCCGCAGGCGCAAGGCGTCGAGTCCGACCTCGCGTCGATCAACGGCGAGCCCGGACTGCTCGCGACGTTGGCCGGCATGCCGGCCGGCGCGGTGACGTTCAGCATCGTCGAAGGGCGCATCGCTGAGCTCCGCTGGGTCGTCAACCCGGACAAGCTCGCCGGGCTCAGAACGGAAACTCCCGCGGACGGCGCTTCACGCTGACCCAGTGCAGCTCGGTGAACTCCTCGGCGGCGAAGCTGATGCCGAAGCGTCCCCAGCCGCTGTCCTTCACTCCCCCGAACGGCATCTGGGGTTCGTCGTGGATCGGCTGGTCGTTGACGTGGACGATGCCGGCGTTGAGGCGCTCCGCGAGCATCAAGCCGCGTTCGGAGTCGCCGGTCAGGACGCCCGCCGTGAGCCCGTAGGGCGAGTCGTTGGCACGGGCGACTGCCTCGTCGGCCGAGTCGACGACGTCGGCGATCGCGACCGGGCCGAACGTCTCGTAGCGGGCCAGCTCGCAGTCCGGCGGGACATCGGCCAGCAGCGTCGCCGGATAGCACGGCCCGACCGCGCGCCCCCCGGCGAGCAGCCGCGCACCGCCGGCCACTGCCTCGTCGACGCGCCGCGCGACCATCGACAGCGCGTACTCGTTGATCAGCGGCCCGATGACCGTCCGCGGGTCACGCGGGTCACCGGACGTCAGGCCCGCGGTCTTCTCGGCGAAGCGCGCGAGGAACTCGTCCGCGATCGGGCGCTCGATGAGAATGCGCCGTGCGCACATGCAGATCTGGCCTTGATGCAGGAACGCGCCGTACGCGGCGGCGTCGACGGCGTAGTCCAGGTCGGCGTCGGCGAGCACGATCAGCGGGTTCTGCCCGCCGAGTTCGAGCACGACTCGTTTGAGATGACGCCCCGCAGCCTCGGCCAGCCGGCGGCCGGTGGCCGTCGAGCCGGTGAAGTTGATCCGCCGCACCCACGGGTGCGCGACCAGCTCGTCGCCGATCGCGCCGGCCTCGCCCGGCGCATGCGTGACGACGTTGAGCACGCCGTCCGGCAGGCCAGCCTCGGCGAAGATCTGTGCCCAGAGCAGCCCGCCCGACCACGGCGACTCCTCGGACGGTTTGAGCACGAGCGTGTTGCCGAGCGCGAGCGGCGCGGCGATCGCTCGTCCGGACAGCACGAGCGCTGCGTTCCACGGCGCGATCGCGGCCACGACGCCGACCGGCCGGCGCACCACCATGGCGAGCGAGCCGTGCAGGTCGGACGGGATGACCTGCCCGACGGCGTTGTACGGCGCGGCAGCCGCCTGGCGCAGCAGCGACAGTGCGAAGTCGAGCTGGATCGCGCCGAAGTCGTGGCCGCAGCCGGTCTCGGCTGCCAGCCAGCCCATGACCTCTGCGCGGCGCCGCGCGAGCACGTCCGCGGCCGTGAGGAAGATCGCCTGCCGGTCGGCCGGCGCAGAGTGCGACCAGGCGGGCAACGCGTCGTGCGCGAACTCGACGGCGAGGCGCGCGTCCTCCGGGCCGCCGGCGGCCATCTGCGCGACGACGTCACCGCTCCACGGATCATGGTCGGCGAACAGCCGCCCGCTGTCTGCGGCACGCCACTGCCCGCCGAGGTACTGGCCGTACACCGGCGGGCCGGCGTCGACCGGCAACCCGGCCATCAGGCGCGCTCGTCCGCGTCGATGCGGTGCAGCCGATAGCCGACCGGCAGCAACTGGACGTGCAGCCGCTCCTCGACCAAGCTCCACAGCCCCCGTGGTAGCAGCAACGCGAACGCCACGGCGGTGGCGCCGAGGCCGATCAGGTACCAGGCCCCTTGGTCGGCGAACTCGTACTGCACCCCGAAGTAGACGAGCGCCCCGATGATCGGGCCTTCGACGGTGCCGATTCCCCCGACGAGCACCATGAAGATCATGTACGCCGTCCATTGCACGCCGAAGATCGACTGCGGCTGGATGAACAGCGTGTTCGCGAGGATCAGCGCCCCGGCGGCGCCGCAGCCGAAGCTGCCGAGCACGAACAGCAGCAGCTTGAGCCGGTCGACCCGCACACCCGACGCGGCAGCAGCGTCCTCGTCGTCGCGGATCGCCTGCAGCGCCGCACCGCTGCGGCTGCGCAGCAGCGTGAAGAGCAGGCCGATGAGTAGCACCGTGAAGGCGAGCGTAAGCCAGTACGTGTAGCCGCGGCGGGTCTCGGGGTCATAGACGTTGAGCCCGCGCAGCGAGATCCCGGTGCCGCCGCCGAGTCCCTTGTCGAGCGCGACGAGCAGCGCGAAGACCTCGGCGACCACCCACGTGCCGATCGCGAACTGCCCGCCGCGCAGCCGCAGCACCAGCAACGACACCGGCACCGCCACCACGGCGCAACCCAACGCCGCGAGCGCCATCGCCAGGTAGGGCGTGACGCCGTGCTGGGTGAACAGGATCGTGCCGTACGCACCGATGCCGATGAATGCCTGCTGGCCAACCGACACCAAGCCGCCGAATCCGGCCAGCGCGTTCCACATCGTCGCGATGATCACGAAGATCAGCAGCGACGTCAGTTGCTGCACCACATTGGCGGTCAGCGTCAGCGGGACGGTGGCGAGCGCGGCAACGCCGACCGCGGCGGTCCCGGCCGAAACCCGCGACGTGAGCGTCCAACGACGCACGACGTACGCGCTCGCTGTCGTGGCCGTCATGCCGCAACCGCCCGGGTCCGGCGCGCGGCGATGAGCCCGCCACGCGGGCTGGCCAGCACGGCCAGGAACACCAGGTGCCCGGCGAGGATCGCGTACTGCGGATCGATCTGGGAGCCGATCGCCTGCGCGACGCCGAGCAGGATGCCGCCCCACAGCGTCCCCCACAGCGAACCGAGCCCGCCGATGACGACCGCCTCGAACGCGAAGATCAGCTGGGTCGGTCCGCTCGACGGCTCGAACGTCGTTCGGATCGCCAGGAACGCTCCGGCCAGGGTCGCGGTCGCGACTGCGATCGCCGTTGCCCGGGCATAGACGACTCGGGTGTTGACGCCGACGAGTGCCGCCGTATCGGGGTCCTGCGCGGTGGCGCGCATCTCGCGCCCGAAGCTCGTGCGCGCGAGCAGCAACTGCAGGCCGCCGAGCACCGCGACCGCGACGGCAAGCACGAGTACGCCGAGCGCAGGGATCGACAGCTGGTCGGTGATGCGCCAACTCGCCGTCCGGACGGCGCCGGCCTGCCCGCCGAGCGAGCGCACGTCCGGCGAGAAGATCTGCAGCAGCGCGTTCTGGATCACGATCGCCAGCCCGAACGTGGTCAGCAGTGGGACGAGTTCGCCGCCACGCAGGCTGCGGTCGAGCAGCGTGAGCTGCAGCAGGTAGCCGACGACGAGCATGCCGGGCAGCGCGGCGAGCAGGGCCAGGAACGGCGAGATGTGCGCGTCGGTGGCGACCTCCCACACCACGAAGGCGCCGACCACGGCGATGTCGCCGTGAGCCAGGTTGATGATGCGCATGACGCCGAACAGCAGCGACAGCCCGCACGCGAGCAGGGCGTACAACCCGCCGAGCAAGATGCCCTGGATGATCGCGTTGAGCAATGTCATGAGCCGCGGCCCTCCATGAGCATCGCAGCGAGTACCGCAGCGACAGCGCCCTCGGGCGCTGGATGTACCAGCACGCAGCGAGGAGCGGAGTGGAGGGCCGAGGCGGGAGGCGCAGTCATGAGCTCACCGCGCCCAGGCCGAAGTAGGCCTCGGTGACCCGCTCGCGGGTGACCTCGCCGGCCGGCGCCTCGAGCACGACGCTGCCCTCGAGCAGGCACACGACTCGATCGGCGAAGCGCAGCGCACGTGCCACGTCCTGCTCGACGAGCAGCATCGTCGCCCCGCCGGCAGCGAGGATGTCGAGCGACTCGTAGACCGCAGCGACGGCACGCGGCGCGAGGCCGAGCGACACCTCGTCGAGCAGCAGCAGCCACGGGTTGGTCATCAGGGCACGGCCGATCGCGGTGAGCTGCTGCTCGCCGCCGGACAGTGTCGCCGCCGCGCGGGCGCGCAGCGGGCGCAGCAGCGCGAACGCGTCGAGCACGGTGTCGACGGTCCACTGGCCGCGGCGCCCGTGTCGGCCCGCCACCAGCAGGTTCTCCTCGACGGTCAGTTGCGGGAACAGCCGTCGCCCTTCGGGCACCAGCGCGATGCCCAGCGCGACACGGCGGTGCGCGTGCAGCCGCGAGATGTCGGCCCCGTCGAAACGCACAGCGCCGCTCGCGAGCGGATGCGCTCCGGCGATCGCGCGCAGCAGCGTCGTCTTGCCCGCGCCGTTGGCGCCCACCAGCGCGAGGCGCTCACCCGCGTCGACGTCGAACGACACGCGCCGCACGGCGGTGAGCAGCCCGTGCCGCGCCTCGACCGCGTCCAGGCTCAGCAGACTCATGGCGCGGCCTTGCCGAGGTAGGCGTCCACGACGGCCGCGTCCTTCAGAACTGCGCGCGGCTCGCCGTCGGCGATCACCCGGCCGGCGTCCATGCAGACGAGCCGGTCGATGACCTGGAGCAGCACGTGCACGATGTGCTCGATCCACACGATGACGATCTCGCGATCGCGCAACTGCCGGATCGTGGCCACGAGTTGCTCGGACTCCGCATCGGTCAGCCCGCCGCCGATCTCGTCGAGCAGCAGCACGCGCGGCCCGGTGGCGAGGGCGCGCGCTAGTTCGAGCCGCTTGCGGTGCAGCAGCCCCAGGCTCGCGGCGCGGCGGTTCGCGAGATCCACCAGCCCGCAGACGTCGAGCGCGTCGATCGCCCGGGTGTACGCGGCGCCTCGCCGCAGCGCTCCCCCGAAGGACGCGCCGACCAGGACGTTCTCGAGCACGGTCATCCCGGTGAACGGCCGGGGTATCTGAAAGGCACGGCCCACGCCGCGACGGCACCGTACCTCCGCCCGCAGGCTCGTGACGTCCTCGCCGGCCAGGCGTACGCGTCCGCGATCGGGTGCCACCGAACCTGCCAGCACGTCGAGCAGCGTCGTCTTGCCCGCGCCGTTCGGGCCCACGACACCGACCGCCTCGCCCGGTAGGACCGCGAAGTCGACGTCGTCGAGCACGACCAGCTCGCCGTAGCGCTTCACCAGTTGCTCGCCGTGCAGCACCGGGATCGACGACGTCGCGTGCACGCGATTAGGCCGCGTAGGCAGCCAGCTTGCCGGCCACGGGGACGTTCGGGTCCGAGGAGTTCTCGCAGATCACGAACTCCAGCTTGTACTTGCCACCCGGGGCTGCGACCCACTGCCCGCCGATGATCGGTGTCGCGACGACGTTGGCCACCGGACCCTTCGTCCAGTCCAACTTGCCGATCGACGTCTCGACCGACAGCTTGCCGATCGCGTCAGCCAGCCCCTTCTTGTCCTTCGGGTCCGAGCTCGCCTTGAACGCCGCCGCGGCCACGTCGAAGAGCGCCAGGCTGGGCCCGAGTTGCTGGTTCCACTGCTTGCCGGTCGCGCTCTCGTATCCGTCCGCGAGCGCCTTGCCGGCGACGTTCGTGAGCGGGGACGTGTACGGCCAGGTCGGCGCCCAGTACGTGCCACCGGCGAGACCCACGCCGATCGAGCCGAGTGCCTCGACCTGTGACGGGAACAGCCCGGTCTTCGCGATCTGCGCGATCTTCGGCTTGTATCCCTGCTGCGCGGCTTGCGGCCAGAACGTGGCGAAGTCCGGCGGGATCGGGAAGGTATTGAAGATCTCGCAGTTCTGCGACTTGAACTTGGCGATCTGCGTCGAGTAGTCGTTCGTCCCGTCGGAGTACGCTCCCGGGTCGACGATCGTGTAGCCGGCCCTCTTCAGCAGTGGTCCGAGCGATTCGCGGATGGCGTTGCCGTCGGCGTCGTTGGGCCACATGACGCCGACCTTCTGGTTGGTGCTCACCTGCGGCCACAAGTGCGTGTACATGTTGTCGAACTGCTGCACGCCGAAGCAGAAGTGGTAGGTGAACTTGAACGGCGAGGGCTGGCCCGGCTTCGCGCCACGGCCGAAATACCACGCCTCCCAGGGCACCACCGTCGAGATGCACGGGACGCCCGCCGCCTCGGCCGCGTCCGACACCGGGTTGACCGTCTCCGGGGTCGACGTCGTCAGCAGCAGGTCGACTCCGGTGCTGTTGATCAGATCGTTCGCGACCTGGGCGGCGCGCTGCGGGTTCGACTGGCTGTCCTTGTCGGTGATAGTGACGTCGTACTTCGTGCCACCGACCGTCAATCCGCCGGCGAACGCCTTGCGGGCCAGGCTGAGGACGTAGCCGTCGGGCTCGCCGAAGCCCGCCGTCGCGCCGGTGCGCGGGCTCACGAAACCGATCTTGAGACTCTTGCCTCCGCCACCACCGCCGGACGAGCTCTTGCACGCCGCGAGCAGCGGACCGGCGAGCGCAGCGCCGCTGATGCTCACCCCCGCGACCTGGAGGAACTGGCGCCGGCTCGGGCTCGGCGGGTTCGGGGTGGAGCGGCGCTGGGCGTCCACGGGATCACCTCCGGGGCAGGCTGTGAGGGCGAACCGTAGGAGCGCTGCGTCCCGTCCGTCAACACATCGTTCTAGTATTCGGAACATGTCGCCGCCTCGGAATCCAAGTGGCGCAGCGGTGCCACCGCGGGGCACCCGCCGACCGCGCTCCGTAGTCAAAACCGATGACGCCTCGCTACCAGCGAGTGCGTCCGCAGCCGGACGGTCCCAATCGCTGGAACGCGGTCTGTCGATCCTGTCGTCGTTCAGCGAGCGCCGGCCGCTGCTCGGCATCGCCGAGCTCGCACGGGCCGTCGGCCTGAACAAGAGCACGGCGCACCGCTACATCGCGACGCTGGCGAATCTCGGCTATGTGCAACAGGATCCGGAGACCCGCAAGTACCGCCTCGGCCCGCGCGTCGTCGACCTCGGCTTCGCCGCAATCAATTCGATGGAGATCACCCGGATCGCCGGGCGACACCTGCAGGCGTTGTCGGACGAGACCGGCTACACCGTCAACATGGCCGTGCTGGACGGCACGGACATCGTCTACATCGACCGCCGGCGCAGCGCGCGTGAGGGCCAGTTCGGCATCGACCTCAACCTGCACATCGGGTCCCGCCTGCCGGCGTACTGCACGTCGATGGGCAAGGTCTTGCTCGCGAACCAGCCGCCAGAACAGTGGCAGTCGCTGATCGATCGCATCGACCTGGCCCGGCGCGGACCGAAGACCATCACCGCCCGCGAGGCGCTCGTCGTGGCGCTGCGCCGGATCCGGCAGACCGGGATCGCCGTCAACGACGAGGAGCTCGCGCCCGGGCTGCGCTCCCTGGCCGCGCCGATCCGCGACGGGTCCGGCACGGTCGTCGCGGCCATAAACATTGCCGTGCACTTGTCGATCTGGAACGCCTCGATCGACTCGATCATGCAACGCCTCGAGCCTGCCCTGCGACGTACCGCCGAGGAGATCTCGGTGCCGATGGGCTACCGCGCGGGGTAGCTCGTTCCAACTATCGGAACACTGCGCCGACCAGCCGAACTTGGGTTAACGTCGTCCCCGTCTTTCGGCGTTCGATCCGCGGGAGCTGTGATGGCCCTTCTCGACGAGTCCGTGTGGCAGGGCAAGGTCTTTCTCGGCGGTGCGTGGGTCGCTCCGCCGGATGGCGAATATCCGGTCGTCGAACCAGCCACCGGAGCCACCCTCGGCGCGCTGGGCAAACCGTCGGCGCAGGACGTCGCACGCGCCGCCGAGAGCGCGGCCGCCGCGCAGTTCGAATGGGCCACCACGCCCTATCCCGAACGCGCCGCGGTGCTGCGACGGGCGGGCGGCCTGTGGGCCGAGCACCGCGACGAGATCTCGTGGTGGAACATCCGCGAAGTCGGGGCGATCCCGCCGATCGCCGACTTCGCGCTGCACGTCGCCGAGCAGGAGTGCTTCGAGGCGTCCGCGCTGCCGAGTCGCGCCTACGGCGAGTTGCTGCCGAGCGAGGAGCCGCGACTGTCGATGGCCCGGCGCGTCCCGGCCGGCGTCGTCGGGGTGATCTCGCCGTTCAACGTGCCGATCATCCTCGGCATCCGGTCGGTGGCACCGGCACTGGCGCTGGGCAACGCCGTCATCCTCAAGCCGGACCCGCGCACCGGCGTCACAGGCGGCGTCGTCCTGGCCCGGATCTTCGAGGAGGCAGGCCTGCCGGGCGGCGTGCTGCAGATGCTGCCCGGCGGCGCCGACGTCGGCGAGGCGATGATCACCGATCCGCGCGTCCGCGTCATCTCGTTCACCGGGTCGACCGCGGCGGGCCGCAAGGTCGGCGAGCTGGCCGGCCGGCACTTGAAGCGGGTCCACCTCGAGCTCGGCGGCAACTCCGCGCTGGTCGTCCTCGACGACGCGGACGTCGACCAGGCCGCGACGCTCGCCGCGTTCGGGTCGTTCTTCCACCAGGGCCAGATCTGCATGACGACCGGGCGGCACATCGTGCACGAACGCCTCTACGACGACTTCGTCGAGCGACTGTCTGCCAAGGCGGCGCATCTGCCGGTAGGCAACCCGGCCACCGACCAGGTGGCGCTCGGACCGGTCATCGACGCCCACCAGCGCGACAAGATCCACGGGCTGGTCACCGCGAGTCGCGACGCCGGCGCGAAGGTCGCGGCGGGCGGCGAATACGACCAGCTGTTCTACCAGGCGACGGTGCTGGCCGACTCGCCGCCGACGTCGCCCGCCTTCACCGACGAGGTGTTCGGGCCGGTCGCGCCGGTCACCCGATACTCCTCCGTTGACGAGGCGGTGCGGCTGGCCACGGCGTCGGACTACGGCCTCTCGCTCGGCATCGTCACCCGCGACGTGATGAAGGGGCTCGCGCTCGCCGACCGCATCCCGACCGGCATCGTCCACATCAACGACCAGACGGTGAGCGACGAGGCGAACGTGCCGTTCGGTGGCATCGGCGCGTCCGGCACCGGCGCTCGCTTCGGCGGCGCTCCGGCCAATGTCGACGCGTTCACCGAGACGCGCTGGGTCACGGTCCGCGGCGAGCCCCCGGCGTACCCGTTCTGAAGCCGTTCAGGCCGCGACCGAGAACATCCAGGCCATGATCTCGGCGAGCAGCAGGACGAGCGCGACCTGGAACGTCTCGCGCAGCCGCCGGACGATGCGGCCGTTGTTCGCGAAGTCAGCCTTGATCCGCAGCGCGAGCAGGCGGTGCATGTCCTGCATGGACGCGGGCTGGTCGGTGTCGACGTAGCGGGCAAGCAGATCCTCGGGATCGAAGCGGAACGCGAGGTCGTAGTAGGGCCACAGCAGCACGACCGTCAGCGCGCCGATCAGCAGCAACAGCACGATCGCGAGCCAGTCCCACGCGCCGACGCCGTCGGCGAGCGCCCGGCTGCCGAGCAGCGAGCCCGCGAAGGACGCGGCGAAGACGAGCGTGGCGGCGCGGTTGTGCAGGCTCTCCACTGCCGCCTGCTGCTGCATCAGCCCGCGCAGGGCTTCCTGGTAGACGAATGCCACGCGGGGATCGTCGGTCGCAGACTCTGTCATGGCGGCAATCATGCCGGGCCTATCGTCGAGGGCGGCCGCACGACCGCCGTTTTCGACAAGGACTGGACAGATGACAGACGACGCAGTGCAGGGCATCGATCCGCGGACGGGCCGCCCCAGCGGCGAGCCGATCCCGTTCACGGCGCGAGACGAGCTCGACGCGATCGCAGCCTCGGCCGCAGCGGCCTTCGAGGCATGGTCCGCGACGCCGGCGGTGGGCCGAGCCGCGGCCCTCGACCTGATCGCCGACCGGCTCGACGAGGGCGCCGACAAACTGGTCGAGATCGCTGACGCCGAAACCGGCCTCGGCGCCGTCCGGCTCACCGGCGAGGTCACCCGCACGTCCAACCAGCTTCGGCTGTTCGGCGAGGTGCTGCGTGACGGCGGCTACGTCGAGGCGATCGTGAGCCCGGCGAAGGCGTCCGCGACGCCTCCGCGGCCGGATGTGCGCCGAATGCTCGTCCCCCGCGGCCCCGTCGCCGTGTTCTCCGCGAGCAACTTCCCATTCGCGTTCTCGGTCGCGGGCGGCGACACTGCGTCCGCGCTGGCGGCCGGCTGCCCGGTCGTCGTCAAGGCGCACGAGGGGCATCCGGCCACGTCGGCCGCCGTTGCGGCCGTCGTTGCCGCCGCGCTGCGCGAGGCCGGCGCGCCCGAGGGAACGTTCGGCATCGTGTACGGCCCACCTGCCGGCGGGCCGCTCGTGCAGCACCCGGCGATCAGCGCGGTCGGCTTCACCGGCTCGCCGCGCGGCGGCCGGGCGCTGTTCGATCTCGCCGTCGCCCGCCCCGATCCCATCCCGTTCTACGGCGAGCTCGGCAGCCTCAACCCGGTCGTCGTGCTGCCGGACGCCGCCGAGCGCGACGCCGAGCGGATCGCGAGCGGGTACGCAGGCTCGCTGACGATGGGCACCGGGCAGTTCTGCACCAAGCCGGGCCTGCTGTTCGTTCCCGACGCGACCGCGTTCCTCGACCGGATCGCCGAGGCGATAGCGGCGACTCCCGGCGGGCCGATGCTGACCGCCCGGATGCGCGACGCGTACGCCGACGACTCGGCGTGGCAGGGTCTGCCCGTGCTGGCCGAGGGCGGCGCGTCCGACGACGCGTTCGGCGCCCGTCCGCAGGTGCGCCTGGTCGAGCTCTCCGGGTTCGCCGCCGACCTGGACGCGCTGACCGAGGAGCGGTTCGGGCCGGCCGGCTTGGTCGTGCGGTACCGGTCCGTCGACGAGCTGCTCCGCGTGCTCGGCCACCTGCCCGGCAGCCTCACCGGGTCCGTTCACGCGACCGACTTGGACGCCGCGGCGACCGCGCGGGTGGCAGCCGTGCTACGGCGCAAGGCCGGACGGCTGATCATGAACGGCTGGCCCACCGGCGTCGCCGTGTGCTGGGCGATGCACCACGGCGGCGCCTGGCCGGCGACGACCGACGCGCGGCACACCTCGGTGGGCGCGACGTCCATCGGGCGCTGGCTCGTCCCCGTCGCGTACCAGGACTGGGCCGACGAGCTGCTGCCGCCCGAACTGCAGCGCGCCAACCCGCTCGGCATCCCGCGCCGCACTGAACGCTAAGCGCCGATCGGCTCCGCCCAGGACGGGCGCGGGATGAGGCAGAACGGGTGCCCGGCCGGATCCGCGTATACGCGTCCGCTCTCTGACGCCAGCCGGCGGGCGCCGAGCGCGAGCACCTGTGGCTCGGCCGCGTCGAGGTCGTCGACTATGACGTCGAAGTGCACCTGCTGCGGATACGCCGGGTCCGGCCACTGCGGCGGCTGGTGGTCGTGGGCCAGCTGGAAGGCCACACCCGACGACGTGTCGTTCCGCGCGACCACCACGAAGTCCGCCGAACGGTAGGTGACCGGCAGCCCGAGCAGCTCGGAGTAGAACGCGGCCAGCGCCGCCGGGTCGGGGCAGTCGACGATCACGTGATGCAGCCGTCCGATCATGGCACCGATCATGCCCCGGTACGCGGCGTGACTGCCCAGTCCAGCGCGTAGTCGGCGACCTCCTCCCAGCCGTCCTGGCCGAGCGTGTAATGCGAGCGGCGCGGGAACTCCCGGTAGGCGACGATCGCCGCGGACTTGCCGTACAGCTTGTAGTTCGCGCGGTTGACCGAGGCCGGGACGGTGTGGTCGACGCCGCCGCCGATGAGCAACAGCGGCGCACGCTCGCGTCGGTCGTACTCGATCCGCAACGGCGAGCGCCGGCTGACGTTCGCGAGCGCCCCCTCGAACAGCACGCGGCCGGGGCCGGGCACCGCGTAGCGCTCGTAGACGGGCAACGACTCCTGCTCGGACAGCGTGTTCGTGAACCCGTAGTGGAACTGTCTCGGCGTCAACATCACGGCCCTGCGGTAGTTCGCGGGATTGCGCAGCACCGGCGACGCCGACCGCAGCGTCGCGGGGGGCAGCTTGAGCACGCCCTTGGTCGGTGCCGCGTCGATCGCGATGCCGGCGGCACCGAGGCCCCGGTCGAGCAGCACCTGGACGAACGCCCCGCCGAACGAGTGGCCCATGATGATCGGCGGAACGTCGAGCGCGCGGATGATGCGGTCGTAGTGGTCGACGACCTCGGTGATGCCGAGCCGGGCGTACGGCGTGGTGTCGCGGCGCAGATCCGCGACCGAACCGTCCAGGCCGGGCCAGGCCGGGGCGTGGACCTCGTAGCCCGCCGCGTCGAACCGCGCGACCCAGTTCTCCCAGCAGAGCGGGGTCATCCAGAGACCGTGGACGAGCACGACCGCGGGTCGGGCGCTCGTCACGACGTGGCCAGCTGCAGGTAGGACAGCCCGCGCAGATCGAGCCAGGTTCGCCCGGGCCCTTCGACGAGGCGGATCAGCACGCCGTTGCAGTTGGCGCAGCGCACGACCAGGCCGGGCGCCTGCGCGTAGAGATGGGCGCCGCCGAGCGGCCCGGTGTTACCGCAACCGACGCACTGGCCGGTAGCCGCGGTGACGTCGACGGCGAACACGTCGCGCAGCGCGCCGGCGGCTGCGTTGCCGTCCAGGAAAGTTGTCATCGGGATCCTCCACTCGGTCCGAAACGCTCAGTTCTGATCCGGGATGGGTCGTGCTCGGCGCGCACGAGCAGGTCGGCGACGTTCTCGACGAAGCCGGTCGGCCCGCACACGTAGCAGGTCGGGGCGAACTCGGGCGAGAACGTGGCCTCGGCGAGCAGCGCCGCGTCGATGCGCCCCGCCGGTCGAGGCCAGCCGGGCGGCGCCACCCGGGTGTAGGCGTAGGTGAGCTCCAGGGCGCAGTCGGCCGCGTCGAGCTCGTCCCGGTAGATCACCGCCTCCGGACGGCGCGCGGAGTACAGCATCCGCAGCGGGGCCGCGTTGGCCGAGGCGACGTGGCGGCGCACCATCGCCATGAGTGGCACCACGCCGCTGCCTCCAGCCACGAGCTGAACCGGCTCGGTCTGCTGCGGACGCCAGACGAACCAGCCGCCGACCGGGCCGCGCACCTCGAACCGGTCGCCGATCGAGGCCACCTGGGCGAGGTACGGCGACACCTCGCCGTCCGGGGCCACCTCGACGGTCAGCTCGACGCGTTCGCCCGCCGGCACCGAGGCGATCGAGTACGAGCGCACCGCCTGGTAGCCGTCCGGCGCGGTCAGCCGCACGTCGACGTGCTGGCCGGCCTGGTGACCACGCCATCCCGGAATCTCGAGGACGAGCGAGCGAGCCGTCGGCGTCTCGTCACGCCGTTCGACGACGGTCGCCACCTGCCAGGACGCCACGCTCAGTCGCCCCAGTAGCGCTGCTCGCGCCACGGGTCGCCGTAGTTGTGATAGCCGAGGCTCTCCCAGAACCCCGGCTCGTCACCGTTCGACAGCGTGATGCCACGGACCCACTTGGCGCTCTTCCACAGGTACAGGTGTGGCACCAGCAGCCGAGCGGGTCCGCCGTGCTCGGCCGGAAGATCCTCGCCATCGTAGGAGAACGCCACCCACGCCTTGCCGTCGAGCAGATCCTCGAGTGGCAGGTTCGTCGTGTAACCGCCGTAGGACTGCACGAACGCGTAGTCGGCCACCGTCTCGACGTCCGCGACCAGCGTGTCGAGCGACACGCCCTCCCAGGTCGTCTCCAGCTTCGACCACCGGGTCACGCAGTGCAGGTCGACGGTCGGCTGATCGGTGGGCAGCGCCCGCAACGCCGCCCAGTCCCACCGGTGCACCTGACCGGTCTCGGTGGTGATCGTGAACTCCCAGTCCTCGGTGCGCACCCGGGGGGTCGGCCCGGCTGACAGAACCGGGAAGTCCTTGGTCAGGTACTGGCCCGGCGGCAGATCCGCGCGCTCGGACCGTGCGCGTCCGGAGAATCCCGGCGAGACGATGCCCACGGTCGCCCCTTACCTGAGGAAGTCGAGCGGGTAGACGTGGATCAGCACGACCGGCGTACCGGAACCGTGCTCCTCGTAGTAGCTGTCGATGGGCCCGGAGTTCTCCTGGCCGACGTTCACGTAGGGCATCGCGGCTTACTCCTCCGGGGCGACGGTTCGGTCGGCCAAGTCGATCTCGCGGGCGCGAAGGCTCATGCACGGCTCCTGACGCTCGGCCTCGGTTGCATCAGAGGGTCGCGACGCCACGGCACACCGGCCACGATTCCCCCGAAACGTGCTCTAGTCCGCATCGCGGCGCACCGGTCGGCGCGGCGAGAAGCGGACGCGTCCAGGCTATAGGTCAGCGCCACCGCTGGACACCGGGTCTAGCGCCCGGCAAGCCGTGACAGGTACATCCAGGTCGGGCGATACCCGCGACGCTCGTAGAGCCGGATCGCGGCCGCGTTGCCAGGCAGCACGCCCAGCACGAGGTCACGCACGCCGTCGTTGTCGAGTTCGTGCTCGAGCGCGTCGAGCAACCGGGTGCCGACGCCGCGGCCGCGGTATTCGGGCAGGACGGCCAGCGATTCGATCTCGCCGATCCGCGCGCCGGTGGCCCACGTGTCGGGCAGCCACGTGTCGCCGACCGCCATGACGTGCGCCAAGCCGTAGCCGATCAGCCGGCCGTCCACCTCGGCGAGCAGCAGGACCGTGTCGGGCTTGGCGAGCAGCTCGGCGTACAGCGCACCGCGCACGGCCCAGGTCTGCGCGTCGCTGACGTAGGGCGCCAGCTCGGGCATCGCCTCGGCGTGCCGGTGATGCACGCTGACCCATAGCGGCTCCAGCAACGGCAGGTCGTCGCGCGTCCCGCGGCGCACCGTGGCTTCGGTCATGCGGGGCAGCCTGCCACGATCTCAGTTCACCAGGACCGGCTCCGGCGGCGGCACGCCGAGTTCGATCTGGCGCTGCACGACCGGGCATTCGGCCCGCGGACACCGGCTCTGGTCACACAACCGGCAGGATCTCGAGCCGGGCGAGCTCGCCAGGTGCGCGAGGCCCTTCTCCAGGATCTTCGCAAGCGTCGCGGACTCCGTCTTGGTCAGCTCGGGCAGCGCGTCGGCCAGGACGTTGCGCCGCACGTCGAGAATCGCGCGGGCTTGGCGATGCCCGGCGGCGGTGGTGCTGAGCGCCACTGCCGGTCCCCTGCCGGCACGCCGCCGCCGGACGAGGCGCTGCTCGACGAGCCGGTCGACCACGCGTACGGCCGCGGGATGCGACAGGCCGATCGCCTGCCGCAGGAACTCCACCGTCCGGTCGGGGAAGTGCGCGATCATCACCAGCGCCGCGGCGGCGGCGCCGGTGTGGCCGACTGCCTCCTCGGTGTCGATCCGGAGCCGGTCGGCAACCGCGAGGACGAAGGCGCCGAGCAGGTTGTCAAGTCGGTCGTCATCGTTCATTGCCCGCTCCTATCTTTGGTACCACTATGCACCATGCATACTCCTGCTAGTATGCGCCTTGCATACTTATGCTGCGTCGGATCCGCGCACACCGTCCGCGAGGGGTAGATCGATGTCCACACGATCGCAGGCATCTGTTGTCGACAGCGAGAACGGCACGCTGAGCCGGCCCGCCTGGCGCATGCTCATGGCGCTCCAGTTCGGCGGCGCCCTGGTGCTCGCCGCGGTCACTGCGGTCAACAACGCGGCCGCCGGGCCGGGCGGCTCACAGCAGGCCGTGCTACGCGGATTCCACGCCGCGATCGTCGTGTCGCTGGTCGTGGCACTTCTCGGCGTGGCCGTGACAGCATTCGGCGCGGTTCGCCGGTCAGTGCCGTCGCCAGCCGCGCCAACCGACGCCTGCTTGCCGCAGCAGGCAGTCGCGTGCTCGTAGAGGGAGATGAAGCAGATGATCTTGGTTACCGGTGCCTCGGGCAATGTGGGGTCGGAGATCGTCCGGGCCCTGCTGGGTAGCGGCGAGAAGGTTCGTGCGCTGACCCGCGGGACGGCCTCGGCGGCGTTGCCGGCCGGCGTCGAGATCGCGATCGGCGATCTCGATCGGCCGGAGACGGTCGGCGCCGCCAGCACCGGCGCGCGAGCCGTCTTCATGCTCCCCGGCTACCAGGACATGGCGGGCGTCGTGCGCGCGATCCAGCTGGCCGGCGTCGAGCGCATCGTGCTGCTGACGTCGGGTGCCGCGGCCAACGGCGACCTGACCAATGCTGTGGAGCGCGGGCAGATCCTGTCCGAGAACGCGGTTCGCGAGTCCGGCCTGGAATGGACGATCCTCCGGCCGAGCGGTTTCACCTCGAACGCCCTGCGCTGGCTGCCGCAGCTGCGCGCCGGTGATGTGGTGCGCGAGCCGTTCCCGGACGTTGCGGTCGCGTCCATCGACCCGTTCGACATCGCCGCCGTCGCGGCGCTCGCGCTCACCACTGCTGGGCACGACGGGCAGACCTATCGGCTGACCGGCCCGGAGTCGTTGTTGCCCGCCGAGAACGTCGCGATCCTGGGCAAGGTGATCGGCCGCGACCTCCGCTTCGACGGCTACACCGACGCCGAAGCCCGGGACGCCCTGAGCGCAGTCATGCCGAGCGAGTACGTCGACGCGATGTTCCAGTTCTTCGTCGAGGGAACCTACGACGACTCGAAGGTGCTGCCGACCGTGAACGAGCTCACCGGCCAGGCGCCGCGCACGTTCGAGCAATGGGCCGTGGCGCACGCGGACGCCTTCCGCTGATCCGGGTTTTGGCCGTCCGGACCGACATACGCGGTCCGGACGGCCAAAACCGTCTTACGGCGTCTGCAACTCGGTGATCTGCATGAACCCGGTGGACGTGTTCGGAGCCGGACTGGTGAGGTCGAGCCTGATCGCCGTGGTGCTCACGGGGTCGAACGTCACCGTGGTCGGCTGGTTGGACGCGGCGGCGAACTGCACCTGCTGATTGGTCGTCGCAACCCACTCGGTGCCGTTCCAGTACGACACGTTCAGCGCGCTGGGCAGTACCCGGCTCGTGCTGATCGTGAAGTACGGGACGACCGAGCTGACCTGCCTCGCGGCCGGCCAGGTGACGGACACCCACTCGTTCTGGTGCGCGAGGCTCACCGAGGGCAGCGTGTTCGTCGCGGACTTGTTGTAGGCGTTCGACCATCCGCCGGATGCCGTGTTGCCGTCGAGCAGGCCCGCCGGAACCGAGTTCGGGCTGCCCGAGTAGCCCGCGTCGGCAACCGGCCCGGTCGGCGGGGGCGGCGGCGTGAACGTGCGGTCGATCGGATCCGGCTCGGGCCCTTCGACCGGCGTCGCGGCGGCGACCACGTGCAAGGTCGTCGTGGCCGGCGCCAGGCCGTCGCCGGTCGCGGTGATCGTGACCAGGCCCGGACGCTGGCGAGCCTCGACGATGGCCAGCACCTTGCCGTTGAACGCGTCGTGCGTGGTCGCCTGGTACCCCTCGGCGTCGTCCTCCTTGCCGTTGTCCGCACCGACGAACGCGCCGGCACCTGACACGTCGAACGTGATCGCGTTGGCGGCGTCGGGCACGACGACCCCGTGCTCGTCGACGACGTCGGCGGTCACGTAGGACAGCGATTTGCCGTCGGCGGCGAGCACCGTCTTGTCCGGCGAGAGCCGCACGGTGTACGGCTTGCCCGCCGTGTCGACCTCGTCGCGCGCGACCTGCTGGCCGTCGCCGTCACGTGCCACGGCGACGAGCTGGCCCGGCTGGAACGGGACGTTCCAGGTCAGGTGCAGCTTGCCGCTGCTGCCGTTCGGGCTCTCGTAGCTGCCCGGGCACGTCCCGGTGGTGTAGTTCTTGTCGTCCTTGCTGCACTCGGTCGTCTCCAAGTAGTCGACGCCGTCGGTGGATGTCTTGGCGTCGAACGACTTCGTGCCGAGCGACTGGCCGTTCAGGAACAGCTCGACGCTCTTGACGTTCGAGTACGCCCACACCTGGACGTTCTGCCCGGGCTTGTAGTCGGTCCAGTTCATCGGCAGCAGGTGCACCATCGGACGCGAAGTCCACTGCGACTGGAACACGTAGTAGGCGTCCTTGGGGAACCCGGCGGTGTCGATCGTGCCGAACGACGACGTCTTGACCGGGAACTGGTTGTACGGCGTCGGCTCGCCGATGTAGTCGAAGCCAGACCAGATGAACTGCCCGGCGAAGTACTGCCGGTCGCGGTCCTTCTTCAGGCCGTACTCGTCGCTCATCGTCCACGACGCGAGGTTGTTGTCGTAGGACGACGTGAGCCGCTTGCCCGGCGTGTAGTTCTCACCGGTGTTGATGTAGTCGGGATCCTGGTAGACGCCGCGCGCCGACTCCTCCGACGACGACTCGGACTCGAAGAAGAACTTCGTCGGGTACCTGGCATGCAGCCCGTCGACGACCAGCGCCGGGTTGTAGTTCAGGCCGAGCCCGTCGAGGTTCAGCAGCATCTGCTCGGACGCCGAACCGGGGCTGGGCAGGCTGCGATACCGGTCCGAGCCCGCGACGACCGGCCGGGTCGTGTCGAGCGCCTTGACGTCGGCGATCAGCCGCAGCTCGTTCGGGATCTCCGACGTGGTGCCCCAGCCCGGGATCTCGTTGCCGATCGACCACATGATCACTGCCGGCGAGTTCTTCGCCTCGTTGACCATCTCGGCGATGTCGCGGTCGCTCCAGTCGTTGAAGTACAGGTGGTAGTCGTTGGACAGCTTCTGCCGGTCCCACGCGTCGAAGGCCTCGACCATCATCACGATGCCGAGCCGCTGGCAGACGTCGATCATCTCCGGCGACGGCGGGTTGTGCGACGTGCGGAACGAGTTCACGCCCTCGCTCTTGAGGATGCTCATCTGCCGCCACAGCGCGTCGTAGTTGTTCACCGAGCCGAGCGCGCCCTGGTCGTTGTGCAGGTCGACGCCCTGCAGCTTGAGGTGCTGCCCGTTCAGGAAGACGCCGTTGGCCGGATCGAACCTCAGCCAGCGCACGCCGAATGTCGTGTCGTACGTGTCGATCACCTGGTGATGCTGCACGACCTGCGTCCGCAGCGTGTACAGGTACGGATCCGTTGTCGACCACAGGTGCGGGTCGGTCAGCTTGATGTCGGCCGTGTCTGTCGCCGAGTCGCCGAGCGCTACGTCGCTCGACGTCGAGGAGACGACGGCATGGCCGTCCGCGTCGCGCACGGTCGAGACGACGTCGACGGACGTAGCGTGGCCCGTCTCGTTGCGCAGCTGCGTCTGCATGTGGACATCGGCGTACCCCGACTCGATCGTGGTGGCCAGGTCGGGCGTCGTCACGAACGTGCCCAGCCGCGCCACGTGGACCGGGTCGGTGACAGTCAGATGCACGTTGCGCGTGATGCCGCTGCCCGAGTACCACCGGCTGCTGGGTTGCTTGTTCTGCACCACAACAGCGAGGACGTTCGGGGTGCCGTCAGCGTGCACGCGGTCCGTCACGTCGAACGAGAATCCCGTGTAGCCATAAGGGTGATTGCCCAGCAGCGCGCCGTTCAGGTACACGTAGGAGTTCATGTAGACGCCGTCGAAGTCGATGCTGAGCCGCTTGCCGTCCATCGACTTCGGCACGGTGAACGTCTTGCGGTACCAGCCGAGCCCGCCGGGGAAATACCCCGTGGCATTCCCATTCGACGCCTGCGGCAGCTGCTCGATGCTCCAGTCGTGCGGCAGCGTCACGGTTCGCCAAGAAGCGTCCGGGAAGTCGACGGCCGCCGCGAGCGGATTCGACGAGTTGCCGTACACGCCGGACGGGTCGGTGGTATCAGCGGTGTTGACCAGCTGGAACTTCCACCCGTGGTCGAAGTCGAGCGTCCGGTCGCCCTGGTTGAAGACACCGTCGGGTGGGTTGCTCGCGACCGGTACGGCCTCGTCGGGCACTGCCGCCGTGGCGGGCACGGTGCCGGCCGTCGCCGCCGTCACCCCGAGGAGGAGGACGCCGACGGCAAGCGTGGTACGGATGCGCACGAACATTCAGCTCTCCTCGGGTCAGGACGGGATCACGCAGGGAACGTCGTAGCGGTCGTATCGCTGGCAGACGGCGGTCTGGTTCTCGAAGAGCCCGATCGACGGCAGCGCGCGCCCCTGGAAGTCGAACAGCGTCAGGTTGTCGTTCGGCGCGCCGGCGCCTGGCGTCCAGCCGACGCCCGGCACCCACTCCGGCTCCCAGTAGAAGAACCCGGCACCGTGGCCGCCCGGGGCCTGGGCGAGTATCGAGAGGATGTCGTTGACGAGCGAGAGCTGACCACCTGGGCTGGCCGGATAGCCGGGCTCGAGCTGGCTGGCTTGCCAGACGAAGTTGCCGGTGGTGTCGCCGTTCGCGAGCGTCCACGCCGACTGCATCTCGGCGATGATGATGTCCTTGCCGAACCGGGTGGCCAGCTTGTCGACGTTGTCGCGCAGGCCGGTCACCGGCCCGTGGAAGAACGTGTAGTACGACAGGCCGATCACGTCGAACTGAACGCCGCGGCTGATCAGGTTGTCGAAGAACGTGGTGGCCTGCGGGTTGTTGCCGCCCTGGTCGTAGTGCAGCATGACGAGCTGCTCGTGATGCGCGGGGTTCGCGCTGCGGGCGCCTTCGACGCCGGCCTTGAGCAAGGTGGCCAGGTTGTCCCAGCCGGTGTTGGCCGTCCAGTCGATCTGGCCGACCGGCCAGAGCATGCCGTTACGGATCTCGTTGCCGATCGACACCATGTCGACGGGGGTACCCCGCGCGGCGAACGCTGCGATGACGTCGTGGGTGTAGCTGCGCACGGTGTTGGTCAACGTGGCGAGATCCTGGCCCTGCCAGGCGACCGGGGTGTCCTGGTGCTGCGGATCGGCCCAGAAGTCGGAGTAGTGGATGTCGAGGTACACCTTCATGCCGGCGGCCTTCACCTGACGGGCGAGCGTGAGGTCGCTGGCCAGGTCGCTGTACCCGGCCGGCGGGTGTAGCCACAGCCGCATCCGGACGTAGTTGGCTCCGTGCGAGCGCAGGATCTGCAGCGGGCTGGCCGCGACGCCGCCGTCGGTGAACTGCGTGCCGGCCGCCTGTTCTTGCAGCATGAACGACAGGTCGGCGCCGAGCAGCATGTGGTCGGTGGCACCGTCGTGCCCGAGCAGCCGGAACTCGCCGACGCACGCCGGCGTCCCGTCGCCCGTCGTCACGGTGAGCCGGGCGTAGCGCACGGCCTGCGTGCGCGGCAGCGCGACGTAGGACGGCGTGTTGCCGTTCAGCGCGATGTTCTGCGCCGACGCCACCGGCTGCCAGGAGCCGGCCTGGGTCGCGAGTGCGATCGCGGCCGTGGACGGCGATGCCGTGGCGCCGAGCGTCACGCCGATGCTGTCGAGCGCGCGAGCCGAGCCGAGGTCGACGGTGACGCTGCCCGTCCATTGAGTGGCGCACCACGTGGTCGTGGCGCTGCCGTCGACGGCGTTCGACGCAGGGGCGCCGCTCCCGGCCGACGTCGCGGTCGCGCTGGCGCCGATGGCGAGGTTGACGCTCTGCGCCGGACCGGTCGACGGGGTGCCCGCGTCCGACGAGGCGAGCGTGAGACTGGGGACTGCGGCGGCGACGAGCGCCAGGAGCGCGAGCCGTGCCAGCCGTGGAGTGGACATAGACATGTGACACCTCTCAACACGGGGATACCCGGCCCGGTGTGCAGTCTTGGGTGTATTCAGCGAATAGCGTCCGCTGTGGGCACACATTCCGTCAATAGCGAACGCACAGATGTTGGAATCTGATCAAGTGTGGTGGGCATGTGCGATCGCTGGCGAGAGAGCGAGTTGCCAGTCATCGCACCGCATGATGTGACCTGGCGGGTACTCGAAGTCGTATTCGCCGGCGAGTTCGAACCCGAGCTTGCGCGGGATCGCGTTGGACGCCGCGTTCGCGACCGACGGATACGCGTGGATGTGGCTGTGCGTTCGCTGCTCGCGGGCCTCGGTGACGACCGCAGCGACGGCGGCGGTCGCGATGCCCCTGCCCTGGAACTCTGGTAAAACCTGCCAGCCGGTCTCGTAGACGTCCACGTCCTGCCAGACGCGTTGCCAGTAGCCGACGATGCCGACCGGTTCGCCCTCCGGTAGCAGGGCGACGCGGAACATGCGCCCGGCCGCCGGATCGCGCATCTCGAGATATCGGCGGTGGCGGTCCAGGAGCTTCTCGTCGGACTCCGGGCCGCCCAGGTGCTCGGTCATCTCCGGCGCGTTCGCGCGGCGCAGCAGTTCGAGGTCATCGTCGACCCACGGCTCGAGTCGTATGTCGGTGCTCATGCCGCGATCAAACCGGACCGCACTGACAGAAACGACGCATGCCCGTGATCATCTCTGCCGCACCTGCCTTCCAGCGCACCTCCAGCAGAGATGATCAGGGGCCAACGGTGGCAACGGCTCGTGCGCGACGCAGTCTCGTTGTCTGGCGTTCGATCTTCATGATCGGGCAGCAGCCGCACGGCTGCTCTGGGCGACGACGGCTCAGCCGGTGGCGATGGCCCGGGAGATGCCGCGCGCGGTGGTCAGCACGGCCGGCACGAACCGCTGCGCCTGGGTTCGGGCAGGTATGACGATCGAGACGGCCGCGACGACATCGCCGTTCGCGGCACGCACCGGCGCGGCAACCGACAGCGACACGACCTCGATCTGCCGGTCGCTGATCGCGTAACCGTCGCGCCGCACGGCGGCCAGCGTGCGGCGCAGCACCGCCGGGTCGGTGATCGTGTACCTCGTGTAGCGGACGAGCGGTCCGGCGAACACCTGCTGGCGGACGGCGTGCACGGCGTGTGCCAGCAGGACCAGCCCGACGCCGGTCGCGTGCAGTGGCAGCCGGCTGCCCGTCCGGGTGACCACGTGAACGGCCTCGCGGCCGCTGATCCGCTCGAGGTAGACGGCGTCCGTGCCGTCGAGCACCGCGAGCTGCACGTTCTGGTGCGTCGCCTCGTATAGATCTTCCAGGTAGGGCAGCGCAGCCTCGCGCAGCCCGACGTTTCGGTGCGCGCGCGCCGCGATCTCCCACAAGCGCAAGCCGATCCGGTAGCGACTCGCGTCGTCGCGCTCGACGGCTCCCCAGTCGGCCAGCTGACGCAACAGCCGGTGAGTGCTGCTCAGCGGCAGCGACGCCAGCCGGCTGATCTCGGTGAGCGAGAGCCCAGGATCGGACGAACCGAACGTGTCAAGGATCCGCAGCACGCGCTCGACGACCGTGACGTCCGACCCGGCGCGCATGAAAGACATCCTTCCACTCAGTGGAAGCTCGCAGGTCATCCGGCCGGAAACCGCCGGACACTGGCAGCCGTGCGCACGCAGGTCGGCATCGTCGGCGCGGGCCCGGCAGGACTGCTGCTCTCGCAGCTGTTGCACCTGCAGGGCGTCGAATCGGTGGTGCTCGAACGGCACGACCGCGCCTACGTCGAGCAGCGGGTGCGCGCCGGCGTCCTCGAACACGGCACGGCCGAGACGCTGCGCGAGGCGGGCGTCGGCAAGCGCATGGATGCCGAGGGGCTGCCGCACGAGGGCACCGAGCTGCGCTTCGCGCGACGCCGGCACCGCATCGACTTCGCCGAGCTGACCGGCCGCTCGATCATGGTCTACGGCCAGCAGGAGGTCGTGAAGGATCTCATCGCCGAACGCATAGCCCGCGGCGGAGACGTGCGGTTCGAGATCGCGGACGTCCGGCTGGCCGACCTGGACACCGACCGTCCGCGGATCGAGTGCGCCGACGGCAGCATCGATTGCGACTTCGTCGTGGGCGCGGACGGCTTCCACGGGATCAGTCGTGACCACATCCCCGGCCTGACGATCCACGAGCGGCAGTATCCGTTCGCCTGGCTGGGCATTCTCGCCGAGGCACCGCCGTCGTCGCACGAGCTGATCTACACCCGGCACGAGCGCGGGTTCGCGCTGCACTCGATGCGCTCGCCGAGAATCACCCGCATGTACCTGCAGGTTCCTCTCGACGACGACCTTGCCGCATGGCCGGACGAGCGGATCTGGGCGGAGCTGCATCGCCGCTTCGAGACGGACGACGGGTTCGTTCTCACCGAAGGACCCTTGCTGGACAAGGGAATCACGCCGATGCGTAGCTTCGTCGCTTCGCCGATGCAGCATGGACGGCTGCTGCTGGCCGGCGACGCCGCGCACATCGTCCCGCCGACCGGCGCGAAGGGCCTGAACCTCGCGGTTGCCGACGTGCGGCTGCTCGCGCACGCGCTGGGCGGCTACTACGCCGACGGACGCGAGGATCTGCTGGCCGCATATACCGAAACCGCGCTGCGCCGCGTCTGGCGCTCGACGCACTTCTCGTGGTGGATGACGTCGATGCTGCACGTCGACCCGCATGCGGACGTGTTTGACGAGCAACTCGCGCGGGCGCAACTCGACTACGTCGTCTCGTCGCGGGCGATGGCGACGACCCTGGCCGAGAACTACACCGGCCTGCCGTACACGCAAGGCTGGTCGTATCGATGAGGAGATCCGGATGAGACTGCCGAGCTACCCGCCGGACGCGGACGGCACGCAGCCGCCGAACGACTCACCGGCCTATCGCAGCACCGCCCTGCGGCATCCGAAAGGACCGCTGCACGTGCTGCCGCAGCGACTTACCGAGGTCACCGGCCCGCTCTTCGGCCATGACCGAGTCTCCCCCGGCGACGACGACATGACGCAGTGGTCCGGCGGCGAGGCCGTCGGGCAGCACATCGTGGTGCACGGGCGCGTCGTCGACTCCGGCGGGCGCGCCGTGCCGGATGCGCTGATCGAGGTCTGGCAGGCCAACGCGGCCGGCCGCTACCGGCACGTCGTCGACCAGTGGCCTGCGCCGCTCGACCCGCACTTCGCCGGGGCAGGCCGGGTCGTCACGGACGCCGACGGGTACTACCGGTTCACGACGATCAAGCCCGGCGCGTACCCGTGGCGCAACCATCTCAATGCGTGGCGGCCCGCGCACATCCACTTCTCGCTGTTCGGCCAGGCGTTCACCCAGCGTCTCGTCACCCAGATGTACTTCCCGGACGACCCCTTGTTCTTCCAGGACCCGATCTTCAACTCCGTGCCGGACGAGAAGGCGCGCGCCCGCCTTGTCTCGGCGTACGACCACGACGCGACGACCGACCACTGGGCACTCGGCTTCCGGTGGGACATCGTGCTGCGCGGGCGCGAACAGACCCCGTTCGAGAGCGAGCCGGACGATGAGTGAGTCCACGCCGTCGCAGACGGTCGGGCCGTTCCTCGCGATCGTGCTGCCGTGGCCGGACGGCGCATCGGTCGTGAACGAAGGAGGCGTGCTGATCACCGGGCGGCTGTGCGACGGCGCCGGCGAGCCGGTGCCCGACGGGCTGATCGAGACCTGGCAGGCCGATCCGAACGGCCGGTTCGACCATCCGGACGACCCGCGCGGCGCGGTGCGCTACAACGGGTTTCGAGGGTTCGGGCGCTGCCCGACCGACGCGGACGGCCGGTTCGCGATCCGGACGCTGAAGCCCGGCGCCCTGCCTACTCCTGACGGCGAGGTCGAGGCTCCGCACCTCGACGTGACGGTGTTCGCGCGGGGGCTGCTCCGGCACCTCGTCACCCGGCTGTACTTCCCGGACGAGCCGCAGGCCAACGATGCCGATCCCGTGCTGCGCTCGCTCGACGCGGCCGACCGCGACGCGCTCACCGCCGTACCCGACGGTATGGGCCGGCTGCGGTTCGACATCCGGCTGCAGGGCGACGGCGAGACGCCGTTCTTTACGGTGTGACGCGTGAGCCTCTTCGACCCGATCTTCGGAGCGTCCGCCGTGGTCGCCGCGACGGACGATCGCGCCTGGCTGACCGCGCTGTGCGACGTCGAGGCGGCGCTCGCCCGCGCCTGCGCTCGTGTCGGCGTCGTCGAGCCCGAGACCGCCGCGCGGATTACCACCGCCGCCGACGGGCTGAGCCGCTCCGATCCGGCCGAGCTTGGCCGTGCCGCCGCGGCAGACGGCAACCCAGTGATCCCGCTCGTCGCGGCGTTGCGGGCCGCAGTGGCCGAGGACGCTGCCGCCGTACATTTCGGCGCGACCAGCCAGGACGTGCTCGACACCGCCTCCATGCTCATCGCGTACCGCGCGCTCGCCGGCATCGTCGCCGACCTGTCCGCATGCGGCGAGTCGTGCGCGCGGCTGGCCCGCGGCCACCGCGACACCGCGATGGCGGGGCGCACCCTGCTGCAGCAGGCGGTACCGACGACGTTCGGCGCGCTCGCCGCCGTGTGGGGTGCTGCGCTCGACCGCGCAGGCGCGCGGCTTGCCGAGATGCGCGGAGAACTGCCGGTGCAGCTGGGCGGTGCGGCTGGAACGCTCGCCGGGCTGCCGCGCGACGTCGTTGCCGCCTTCGCGGCGGAGGTCGGGCTGGCCGAACCCGGCGGTGTCTGGCACACCGACCGCACCGTCGTGGCCGAGCTGGCCGGCGCGCTCGGCGTGGCCGCCGTTGCGATCGGCAAGGTCGCCACCGACGTCGTGGTTCTCGCGCAGACCGAGATCGGCGAGGTCCGCGAGCGGGCCCCTGGCGGGTCGTCGATCATGGCGCACAAGCAGAATCCGATCGCCGCGGTCACCGCTCGCGCGGGCGCTGCGCAGGCGCCGGGACTGGTCGCGACCTTGCTCAGCGGCGAACATGAGTTGCAGCGAGCGGCCGGGGCGTGGCACGCCGAATGGCCCGCGCTCATCGGGTTGCTGCGGGCGGTGGGCGGCGGCGCGTCACGGCTCGACACGTGCCTGGCCGGGCTCCAGGTCGACACGTCGGCGATGACACGCAACCTGGCCGGCCTCGACGGCGACGCGGGTCACGCGGGCGATCTCGTCGATCGCTACCTCGACGGGAGAAGCCCATGACGCTGGCCTGGCGGGCCGACGGTCCACAAGGCGCGCCCACGCTCGTGCTGCTGCATTCGGTCGGCACGACGAGCGACATGTGGACGCCGTGCATGGGCGTACTGGCCGAGCACTTCCGGGTCGTGCGCATCGAAGCCCGCGGCCACGGCGACTCCCCCGCGTCACCGCACGGTGCGCAGATAGCCGACCTGGGCGCCGACGTGCTGACCGTCCTCGACGAACTCGGGCTGGGGCGCGTCCACCTCGCGGGTCTTTCGCTGGGCGGCATGACCGCGATGTGGCTGGCGATCCACCATCCCGAACGCGTCGGCCGACTCGCCTTGCTGTGCACGTCGGCGTACCTGCCGCCCGCGCAGGGGTGGCTCGACCGGGCCGCCACCGTGCGCGCCGACGGTATGGACGCCATCGCGGATGTGGTGGTGGCGCGCTGGATCACCCCGCCGCTTGCCGCACGCGATCCGGCGCTCGTCGCGCGCCTGCGCGGAATGCTCACAAGCGTCGATGCCGAGAGCTACGCCCAGTGCTGCGAGGCGATAGCCGGCCTGGACCTGCGCGCCGACCTCGCCCGGATCGCGGCGCCGACGCTCGTCGTCGCCGGCGAGGACGACCCGGCGATCCCGCCGCCCCATTCGCGTGCGCTCGCGGACGCGATCGCCAATGCCCGCCTGGAGATCATCACGCCCGCAGCGCACGTCGCGACGTACGAGCAACCCGGCCGCATCGCCGCGTTGCTCCTCGACCACTTCCGCGCCGGTGGCACGCTGACCGCCGGCTTCAAGACCCGCCGCGCCGTGCTCGGCGACGAGCCGGTCGACCGGGCGATCGCTGCCACCACCGAGCTCACCGCGCCGTTCCAGGAGTTCATCACCCGTTACGCGTGGGGCGACGTGTGGTCGCGTCCCGGGTTGGCCCGCCGCGACCGGTCGATCGCGACCCTCGCCGCGCTGGTAACGCTCGGCGCGGAGCACGAGATCGCGATGCACGTCGAGGCAGCGCGCCGCAACGGCCTGACCCCGGACGAGATCGCCGAGGTGTTGCTGCACGTCGCGGTCTACGCCGGCGTCCCCCGGGCGAACCGCGCGTTCGCCATCGCCCGAGACGTACTCGAACGAAAGGCAGAGCCATGACTCCCCCGTTCCGCGCCGACCATGTCGGCAGCCTGCTCCGTCCGCCGGAAGTGCTCAAGGCGCGCGAAGACCACGCGAGCGGCGCGATCGATGCCAAGCGGTTGCGCGAGATCGAGGACGCCGCGATCCGTGACGTCGTCCGCATGCAGGAGGACATCGGGCTGCAGACCGCGACCGACGGCGAGTTCCGCCGGGCGTCCTGGCACATGGACTTCATCTACCGGTTGCAGGGAATCAGCCGTACGGACGAGGCGATCCGCGTGCACTTCCGCAACGCCCAGGGCGATCTGGAGTTCACCTCGGCGGCGCTGAAGGTCGACGGCAAGATCGGCATTGACGGGCCGATCTTCGGGCCGGACTTCCAGTTCCTGCAATCCGCGGTGACGACCGGCACGCCCAAGCTCACGATCCCGTCGCCGAGCATGGTGCACTACCGCGGCGGCCCGGCGGCGATCGATCCGGCCGTCTACCCGGACGAGGACGCGTTCTGGGACGACCTGTCCGGCGCGTACGCAAGGCAGGTGCGCGCGATCGCCGACCTCGGCGGTACGTACCTGCAGCTCGACGACACGAGCCTGGCCTACCTCAACGACCCGGCCCAGCGCGCCATGCTGGCCGCGCAGGGACGCGACGCCGAGCACCAGCACGAGCGCTACATCCGCCAGATCAACGCGGCGCTGGCGGGCCGCCCGGACGGCCTGACGATCACCACTCACATGTGCCGCGGCAACTACCGATCGTCGTGGGCCGCCGAGGGCAGCTACGAGTTCGTCGCCGAGGCGCTGTTCAGCCAGCTCGACGTCGACGGCTTCTTCCTCGAGTACGACGACGCGCGCTCGGGCGGATTCGCACCGCTGCGGTTCGTCCCGCCGGGCAAGATGGTTGTGCTCGGTCTGGTCACGACGAAGCGCCCGGAGCTGGAATCCAAGGACGATCTGAAGCGGCGCATCGACGAGGCGTCGCGCTACGTCCCACCGGAGCAGTTGTGCCTGTCGCCGCAGTGCGGGTTCTCGTCCACCGTCGAGGGCAACAACCTCACGCGCGAGCAACAGATCGCGAAGCTGTCGCTGATCGTCGAGACGGCCGCCGAGGTATGGGGCTGACTCGCGACATCGACGACCTCGTCGCCGACATCATGGCGAAGCGCGTCGTCCGTGGCACCCGGATCGTCGGCATCGACGGACCGAGCGGCTCCGACTCGACCGCGGCATCGAGCGTGACGGCGAGGATCACCGCGACCTGTGGCTGACCCTGATGCGCGAGGAGCAGGAGTTCTTCGCCGCGGACGAGACGAGGCAACGCGCCGACGTGCATATCGACGGCGCACCGTCCGTCGCGCACGACCCCGAGACGCAGGTCGTCCCGTCGAGCAGGCATCCGCGGGCCCACAGCGGACCGCGTCGCGCCACTCTTGACCGGCGAAAGCCGTCCGGCTAGCGCTTGTGCGCTCCTGCCTCGGGCCGCGGGCTACCCTCGGTGTTTGCTCCCGCGAATCCGAACGAGGTATTTGTGCTTATAGGCCCGCGCCACTCTGCTGTCTTGCTCGTCGTTCCGGCCGTGCTGCTCACCGCGTGCAGCTCCAACTCCAAGCCCAGCCACTCGTCGAGCCCGGCGTCAGGATCGTCCGGCGCGTCGGCCAAGACGACGACCACCGCCGTCGGCGTCACGGTCTCCGGGGCCTTCGGTGCCACGCCGACTCTCACGGTTCCGGCCAAGCCGGCGCCCGCCGGCCTCACCCAACAAGTCCTCACCCGGGGAACGGGCGCGCCGGTAGCGAAGGACGACACGCTCGTCGCGAACTACCTCGGCCAGACGTGGGCACCCAAGGACGGCAAGGCCAAGGCGTTCGACAGTTCCTTCGAGCGCGGCGCGCCAGCTGCATTCGTCATCGGCGCCGGCAAGGTCATCCCCGGATGGGACAAGACGCTCATCGGCAAGACGCTCGGTAGCCGCATTCTGGTCACCGTGCCGCCGACCGACGGCTATGGCGCGAGTGGTCAGCCGAGCGCGGGCATCACCGGCACCGACACGCTCGTCTTCGTCATCGACCTCGTCGCCGACTACAAACCGGATGCCTCCGCACCGGGGACTGTTGTCAAGAACCTCCCCACCAGCGGCCTGCCCAAGATCACGAACGTGCCTGGCAAGAAGCCAACCATCACCAGCACGGCCGGCGTCAAGGCGCCCACGAAGCCCACGTCGACTCTGGTCGTCGACGGCAGCGGCGCGAAGATCGACACCACCAAGACGCTCGTCTTGCAACTCGTCGAGGCCGATCTGGCAACGGGCCGGCACACGCAAGCGACATGGGGCCAGGCTCCGCAGACCGCCTCCGCCCAGAACGTCCTCAGCATCGCCGACAAACTCACCGGACAGAACATCGGCAGCCGGGTGGTGGTCCTGCTCCCGGCGACTCCAGCAACACCGGCGACGTCCACCCAGGCAGCTCGACCGGCCACCCCACCGACGATTCTGGTCGTCGACGTCGTAGGCCAGTTCTGACGCGGACGGCGCGAGCGAAAGCATCTGCTGGGACGGCCTGTCGAGTTACACCCATCTCGCGGGGCCGGTTGTCTTGTCAACCCGGAGTTGTCACGCTGTCGTGGGGACGGCGGCGTATGCCCGTACGGGGAACGAGCCGAAGTCCGCGAAGCGCGGCGGTGCGGCGGTGAAGCGCGCGCCGGTGGGCGGCAGCTGATCCAGGCCGGTGAGATGCTCGACGATCGGGATGCCCGCGGCGAGCAGGACGCTGTGCGCCGGGCGCGGCCCGCCGCTGACGATGTCGTCGACGCTCGCTGCGTCGATGCCGACGAGACGCGCGTGGTGCTCGACGAGCCAGGCGGCGCCGGCCTCGGTGAGGTAAGGGGCGTCCCTCGTGTAATCCGGAGTACCCCAACGCCGATCCCCGCCGGTGTGCAACAGCACGGCTCGACCGGCGACGTCGAGCGCCGCCAGCGCACCGACGTCCACCGCACGCGAGCGGGTCGCCGTGCTATCGACCGTCCGCACGACCACCGCTGCCAAGTCGGCGAGCGACGACAGCGGCAGGCCCGCCAGATCGACACCCCCGGCAAAGCGGTGCAACGGGCTGTCGAGGTACGTGCCCGTGTTACCCACCATCGTCACCCGGTCGATCGCGAACTCCGTGCCGGCGGCGTAGACGTCCCGCGACGCATCGCGGGTCAGGTAAGGCGCCACCTCGGGAGCGGGCAGCCCGGGGTAGGTCGTCATGCCGGCCGTGATGACGTGGCTCAGTTCCACCCATCGCCAACCCCGCTCCTCACCAGGCGCCATCCGCCCGGCGTCGCTCGGCCCGCCGCGAGTGCCCTTGTGCGGCTCGCGGAAAATCCGCAACCTCCGCAGCTCGACCCGATCGACCAGCAACAGGCTCAGCGAGGTGATGAACAAGGCCGCGACCTCGTCCTCGCCGGTGTCCGGGCCTGGCACATCGACCCGAAACGCCTCGGCGCGCAGGCCACCGCCGTTGGCGAAGGTCACCGTCGCGTCGAACTGCGCGCGGTACTCGTCCACGCTCATGCCGCGAGCCGCACGTTCCGGTCAGCTGCCGGCCAGGCGGCGGTACTCGGCCGCTTTCTTGCGGCGCCCGGGCACGGCATACGGAGCACCTGCTCTGACCTCGGCCATCGTCCGTTTCGTGAGGGTGATCGCGGACTCGTCCGGGCGCGGCTGCCCATCCGACGGCTCGAAGAACTCGACGCGGATCCGAGGCCGCTTCGGAACCCGGACGATGTCGACGGCCCCGATCACCCGCACGGCGACGACCCGGGTGCCGGGTACTGCGAGGGCCAGCCGGCCGGCTCCGCTCTGCGCGCGCAACGGCTTCCCACGCGACACGGTGCCTTCGGGGAATACGCCGATGCACGAGCCGGCACGCAACTGATCGATCGCGGCGGACAGCGCCGCCGTGTCGCCCCGCCCGCGGTCGATCGGGATCTGGCCCATGCCGTCGAGCACCCAGCCGACCGCCCGGATCTTCCACAACGACGACTTGGCCAGAGCCCGAACCTGGCGCGGCCTCCGCATGGCCGCGACGCCGACCACGAGCGGGTCCCACCAGCTGTCGTGGTTCGCGATGATCAGGGTCGGCCCGTCAACGGGCAGGGCGTCCTCGCCGACCACTTCGAGGCGGCCCCACCAGCGCACGATCGGAGTCACGGCCGCCATCACGACGCGGTAGGTACGCGAGACGCTGTCGTTGGACACCGCGACATCCTCGCAATTGCGGCCGCGGCGCCGTGCGGCACCCCGGGCGGTCTGTGGACACACCCGATGAGCTGACTCGAACGTATGGATGACCCGAACCGCACCTCGGACGGCACGTCGGCTGAGCCCACCGCATCATGATCATGTCGCGTCTGACAGCGGCACACCGACCCAGCGCGCAGTCAAACGCGACATGATCACGGACCGGGCGGGCGTAATCCCGTTATGCGCTGTGGCGCAGCCGCCGCAGCATCCGGGCGTCGGCGAAGCCGGCTGCCCGCGCCGCCGCTTCGACCGTTTCGCCCTGCCCGATCAGGTGTTCGGCACGTTCGATCCGGAGCATCTGCTGGTAGCGCAGCGGTGTCGTGCCGGTCGCGCGACCGAACTCGCGGGTCAACGTGCGCGGGCTGACGCCCACGGCGCCGGCGAGCGAGGCCAGCGGCAACGCGTCCGTGAACCGGGCGTCGATGACGTCCTGCACGCGGTGCGCGAAGTCGCTGACGTGCGAGCGGTAGCGCAGCATCGCGCTCACCTGCTGCTCGTGACCGTTTCGGCGCGCGTACACCACCATGTCGCGCGCGACCTGCGCCGCGGCAGCCGGCCCGTGCCGCACCGCGACGAGGTGCAGCGCCAGGTCGATGCCGCTGGCGATCCCCGCCGAGCTGACCACGCGATCGTCCGACACGTAGAGGACGTCGCGGATCACGGTCGCCGCCGGGTAACGCGCCGCCAGCTCGTCCTGGACGTCGTGATGAGTCGTGCACCGCCGCCCGTCGAGCAGGCCCGCGCGGCCCAGGGCGTCGGCTCCTGCGCAGACGCTGGCGACGACACCGCCGGTTTCGTGGTGCTCGCGCAGCCGCCGCAGGCTGCTGACCGCGAGCGGTCCCGTCAGCTGCAGTGTGGGCGCGCGCCAACCGGGCACCATGACCAGATCGTCGGGGCCGAGCCGAGGCCAGAGCGTCTGCGCCTGCACCGAGATCCCCTGTGCGGTAGGCACGATCGGGGTCTCGGCAACGTAGCCCAACTCGTACGGGTACCCGAGGTCATTGGCGGTGAAGAACACCTGCGCCGGCCCCGCGAGGTCCAGCAAGTGGACGCCCGGGACCAGCAAGAACACGATGTGGGTCACGATCCGGTCAGCTTGCCATCCTGCCGGCAACCTCGCCAACGACCTCGTCCACCGTCTTGACGGTCGCGAACCGTCCGGACAACGCGTACCGGGTGCGCTCGAGGATCTCCTCGACGCGCAGCGTTGTCGGATCGGCGAGGATCTCCTCGACCGAACGGCCGGGCGCGGCGTCGGGGTTCTCGATCGGGTTCGTCGCGGTCGCGTCGATGACGAAGGTGACCTCGTAGCCGAGATCGGACGCCACCCGCGCTGTCGTCTCGCAGCACTGCTCGGTGCGGATGCCGCTGACCATCACGTGGCCCACGCCGTGCAGCGTGAGCAACTGCTGAAGGTTCGTTGTGGTAAAGGCATTATGCGACGTCTTGGTCACGACCGGATCGCCGTCCTCGGGTACCAGGCCGTCGATCGGCCGGACGAAGCCGAGCGCTGGGTCGAACACGCCATCCGTGCCCGGCTCGGCGTGCAACACCCACACGACGAGGTCACCCGCGGCCCGCGAAGCCGTGACCAGACGGGCCACGCGGTCGGCGATGTCCGGCGCGGACGAGGTCGCCCACATGGGCCGCTGCCGGAAGGATTCCTGGACGTCTACGACGAGGAGGGCTCTGTTCATGCCACGATCCTGGCGCCTGGCCGGGCGCGACCGATAGACATCATCCGGACCGGCACCGGACGGATCTGGTCACGGTGTTCGCCCTCCTTCCTCCGTACGGCAACACCGGGATAATTGCGTCTTCCTGGATGATCTGACGAGAGGCGCGATCAAGTGACAGTGCGAGTCGCCTTGCACGACGGCTGGACGGTGCGCGCCCTCGACGGCGACATACCCGACGGTATGGTCGGCACGACGATACCTGCGACGGTGCCCGGCAGCGTGCACCTCGACCTCATGGCCGCCGGGCTGATTCCTGACCCGTACATCGGCGAGAACGAGCGGCTGGTCGGCTGGATCGGACGCACCGCCTGGCGCTACGAGACGACATTCGTCTGGGACGACCCGGGGGCCGACACCGAGGTAGACCTGGTCGCTCTGGGGCTCGACACCGTGGCCACCATCGAGGTCAACGCCACCGAGCTGGCCCGCACCGAGAACATGCATCGCAGCTACCGGTTTGCGGTGCGCGACCTGCTCCGTGTCGGCGAGAACACGTTGGCGATCACGTTCGCCGCTGCGCTGACGGCAGCCGAGCGGGCCAGCGAGGCGCTCGGCCCACGTCCGCACGTCAACGCCCACCCGTTCAACGCGATCCGCAAGATGGCCTGCAACTTCGGATGGGACTGGGGCCCCGAGCTGGTGACGGCCGGCATCTGGCGGTCGCTGCGCCTCGAGACGTGGCGCGAGGCGCGAATCGCGGCCGTCCGCCCCCTGGTGGAGATCGACGGCACGACCGGGCTGCTGCGCACGCACGTGGACGTGCAGCGGGCGAGTGATCGGCCAGTGACCGTCGAGGTCGAGATCGCCGGTCGGCGCACGTCCGCGACGCTCGCCCCCGGTGAGTCATCGACACTTGTCGAGGTCGCCATCGCCGAGGTGCAGCTCTGGTGGCCGCACGGGTACGGCGACCAGCCGCTGTATCCGCTGACCGTGCGCGTTGCGGATGACCAGTGGGCCGGCCGCGTTGGTTTCCGCAACGTCGTCCTCGATACGGCGGCTGACGAGCACGGCACGAGATTCGCCTTGCACGTCAACGGGATTCCGGTGTTCGCCCGCGGAGTGAACTGGATTCCGGACGACTGCTTTCCGACTCGCGTCGACCGCGCCCGCTACGCCGAACGGCTCACCCAGGCACGCGACGCGAACGTCAACCTCGTGCGCATCTGGGGCGGCGGCATCTACGAGAGCGACGACTTCTACGACGTGTGCGACGAGCTCGGGATCCTGGTGTGGCAGGACTTCTTGTTCGCATGCGCCGCCTACGCCGAGGAGGAGCCGCTGCGCGGCCAGGTCGTCGCCGAGGCACGCGAGGCCGTCACCAGGCTCAGCCCGCATCCGAGCCTGGCGCTCTGGAACGGATGCAACGAGAACGTCTGGGGCCACGCGGACTGGGGCTGGCAGCAATCGCTGCAGGGCCGCACCTGGGGACTCGGCTACTACACCGACGTACTCCCGTCGATCGTCGCCGAGCTCGATCCGACCAGGCCGTACAGCCCGACGAGCCCGAACTCGTTCGCCGCCGGGCGCCATCCCAACGACCAGGCCCACGGCAGCATGCACATCTGGGACGTGTGGAACGAGCGTGACTACACCGCCTACCGGCGTTACGTGCCGCGCTTCGTCGCCGAGTTCGGCTTCCAGGCCCCACCCACGTGGGCGACGCTGACCCGGGTGATCGACGAGTCGTCGCGCACGCCGGACTCCCCCGCGATGCTCGCCCACCAGAAGGCCGACGACGGCACCGCGAAGCTGACCCGTGCCCTGCAGGGCCATCTGCCCCAACCTCGATCCTTCGACGATTGGCACTGGGCGACGTCGCTTAACCAGGCGCGCGCGGTGGCCTACGGCGTCGACCACTTCCGGTCCTGGTCGCCGGTGTGCATGGGCGCCGTGCTGTGGCAACTCAACGACACGTGGCCGGTCACGTCCTGGGCGGTCGTCGACGGCGACGGTCGCCGCAAGCCGGTGTGGTACGCCCTGCGGCGCAGCTTCGCCGACCGGCTGCTGACCCTGCAGCCGCGCGACGGTGAGCTGGCGCTCGTCGCCGTGAACGACTCCGCCGAGCCATGGCGCGACGAGGTGACGGTGAGCCGGCGTGGCATCGACGGCACGGTGCTCGCGACCGCCATGGCGCGGGTCGACGTCGCGCCGCGCGCCACCGCCGTGCTGAGCGTCCCCTCGCGCGTCACGCTGGCCGGCGACCCGCGGCGCGAAGTGCTCGTTGCCGACGCCGGCAGCCTACGAGCCTGGTGGCACTACGCCGAGGACGTAGATACCTCGCTGCCCGACCCCGATCTCGACGTCACGGTCGAGCAGGTCGCCGACGGTTACCGGCTGACCGTGATGGCGGGCGCCCTCGTGCGCGACCTCGCGGTACTTGCGGACCGGCTGGCCGGCGACGCGGTCGTCGACGACATGCTGGCGACGTTGCTGCCCGGCGAGTCGGCCACGTTCACGATCCGGACGGCGGCCGTCCTGACGAAGGAGCAGCTGACCGATCCCCTCGTGCTGCGCAGTGCGAACCAGCTGACCTCGTAGGGTGAACGCGTGCGATTCGGGGTGATCGGTACCGGCTACTGGGCGCGCGAGGTGCATGCGGCGAGTGTCGCGTCGCATCCGGATGCGTCGCTGGTCGGAGTGTTGGGACGCGATCCCGCCAAGGCGGCCTCGGTCGCGGAGGCGTTCGGCGCCGAGCCCTACACGGACCTCGACGCGATGCTCGACGCGGTCGATGCCGTCACGTTCAGCGTGCCACCGTTCGTGCAGGCCGAGCTCGCCCCTCGGGTCGCCGAAGCCGGGCGGCACCTGTTGCTCGAGAAGCCGCTGGCGATGAACGTCCCCGCCGCCGACCGCATCGTCGAGGCTGTCGAGCGCAACGGGGTCGCGGCGCTCGTGTTCTTCACCGAACGGTTCCTCCCCTCACGTGAGGCATGGCTGCAGGCGCTGATCGCCGAGGGCGGCTGCCTCGGCGCGGACGCCAACTGGCTCGGCTCGCTGCTGGACCCGGGCAACCCGTTCGCCGACTCCGCGTGGCGCAAGACCGAAGGCGCGCTGTGGGACGTCGGCCCGCACGCGCTGTCCGTCGTGGTGCCGGTGCTCGGTCCGATCGCGGCGGTGGTGGGCGCTCGGGGGCTCGGCGACCTCGTCCATCTCGTGCTGACCCATGAGTCCGGGGCGACGAGCACGCTGCACCTGAGCCTCACCATGCCGCCCGACGCGACGCGATCCGGGCTGGAGTTCTATCGCGCCGACGGCTGGCACGCTCGGCCCGACTCGCCGTTCAACGCGCTCGGCGCGCATCGCGCGGCGGTCGCGGATCTGGTCACTGCGGCGTCCACCGGGCAGACTCGGCACCGCTGCGACGTGCGGTTCGGCCGCGACGTCGTCGCCATGCTCGACCGCATCCAGCAAGCGCTGTAGAGCTGACCTCTGCTCTGCGTGTTGGCTGGCCGCGGCCGGTCCCTCGCGTTGCTCCTTTGCTCTGCATACCTGGATGCATCACCCGCGGGGTCGGTGCGGGCTCGCGGCGCGTGCCGTGCTGCTGTTGCGTACCGGTACGCAGAGCAAAGGAGGACTGCCACACACCGGCGCTCCATGCCTGCAGCGGCTCCGGCGACGTGGCTGCAAGCGGACCTGATAGGCATGAGCACGACGATCGACGACGACACAGCGACCGGGCATCCTGGCGCTGCAGATACTTCCGACACATGCCACTAGCTCAGGGAGACGACATGCCAGCGTTCGAGATGCCCCTCGACGAACTCGTGCAGCGCCGAACCGGGACGCCCACGCCCGATGACCTGCGGGAGTTCTGGTCCGGCACGCTGGCCGAGGCGCGAGGCGCGGTGGCCGAGCCGAAGGCCGAGCCGGTCGAGACGGGTCTGCGGCTGGTGCGCACCTGGGACGTCACCTTCAGCGGCTACGGGGGCGACCCGATCCGCGCCTGGTACCACTTGCCGGCCGACGCGTCCGATTCCGCGCCGGTGGTCGTGCACTACCAGGGCTACGGCGGTGGGCGCGGGCTCGCGCACCAGGTGCCGTGGTGGACGATGGCCGGCTATGCCTGCCTCGAGGTCGACACTCGCGGGCAGGGCTCGGGGCACACGGCCGGCGACACCCCCGACCCAACCGGCTCCGGTCCGGCGCATCCGGGCTACATGACGCGCGGCATCCTCGACCCGCAGACCTACTACTACCGCCGGGTGTTCACCGACGCCGTGCTGGCCGTCGACGCAGTCAAGTCACTCCCCGGCGCCGATCCAGGCCGCGTTGCCGTCTCCGGAGGCAGCCAGGGTGGCGCCATGGCCATCGCCGTCGGCAGCCTGCGCGACGACCTGGCCGCGGTGCTCAGCGACGTCCCGTTCCTGTCCGACTTCCGCCGCGCCGTCGAGATGGCGACCACCAAGCCGTACACCGAGCTCTACCAGTACCTGTCGGTCCATCGCGACCACGTCGAGCGGGTGTTCCATACGCTGGCGTACTTCGACGTGTCGGTGCTCGCCGCGTTGGCGCAGAACCCGGCGCTGTTCTCGGTCGCGCTCATGGACGAGATCTGCCCGCCCTCGACGGTGTACGCCGCCTACAACGCGTACGCCGGCCCGAAGGAGATCACCGTCTACCCGTTCAACGACCACGAGGGCGGCGACGTGTTCCACCAGCCCGTCCAGCTGCGCTACCTTCAGGGACGCCTCGCCGAGACGTCCTGACAGCAGGGGGTCAGCGCCGCACTGGTCTGGGCGAACAGCTTGGGACCGTTGCCGAGGCTGGCGGGGAAGACCATCAGCCGGAGCTCGTCGACGAGGCCCTTGTCGAGCAGCGCGTGCACCAGCGTTGCGCTGCCGTGCACGACGACGTCGCCCAACGTGCCGGCAGTCAGTTCGGCGACGTGTTCCGCGAGGTCGCCGCTGAGCACCGTCGTGTTCGTCCACGCCGGGTCCTGAAGTGTCGAGGACACGACGTACTTCGGCATCGAGTTGAACTTGTCGGCGAACTCGCCCTGTTCGTGCGGCCAGGACCGGGCGAACCCTTCATACGTGACGCGGCCGAGCAGCAGGCACTCGCTGTTCATGGACTCGTTCAGCTTGAGCGAACTGGCTTCGGCGCCCTGGTCGAACTGGCCGACCCACTCGCCCGCCCGGATCCTCGACGATGCCGTCGAGGGACATGAATTCGGTGACCACCAGCTTGCTCATGTGCAGCTCCTTCGTCGGGTTTGCCAAGCTGTCAGTCGTAGTAGCGCCGGACGCTGGATCCGATGCGGGTGACGTCGGTTCCGTATATGTGGATGGATATCGCCGTCGTCGCCGCGGTGTTGTGGACCCGGTGGATGTCGCCGGGGGGCGCGAATCCGCTGACGTCGCCGACATGGTTGTCGCTCATGCCGAGCAAGTTGAGGTTCTCGTCGAACAGTTCCTCATGCTCGATGCCCTGGATGACGCCGAACACGCACCAGGTCACGTGGTCGTGGATCCGCGTGACCTGACCGGGTCGCCAGACCAGGGCGATGATCGAGAAGGAGCCATCAGGTTCGACGTGCAGGGTGTGGCTGCGGTAGCCGTCCGGGGATCCGAGTCGTTGCTCAGCGCTCAGCACGTCCGGAGCGGGCAGGTGCAGGCGCAGCTGGTCGGCGACCAGCTCGGCCGTGCCTGACCAGTCGGCGTGTGCCGCGACTGCGGTGCGCACTCCGGTCAGCAGGTCCGACAGGTCCGTCTTCGATGGGGGGCTTTGGCGGGTGAGTGTCGTCGTGTTCATGACGATCAGCGTGCGCGCGAGAACTCATTACGTCTAATGCCAATCTGTTCGCACAATCATAGATAGAGTTAATGCATGCTCGATCTCGCCCGCCTTCGTGTCATCGACGCTGTCGCCCGGCACGGCTCGGTTACCGCGGCTGCCAAGGCCCTGCACTACTCGCAGCCCTCGGTCAGCCACCACCTCGCCCGGCTGGAGGCCGAGACCGGCGCCCAGTTGATGCAACGCGTTGGCAGAGGCATCCGCCTGACCGAAGCCGGCCGGCTGCTCGCCGATCGAGCGGCCGAGATCATCGGACGGGTCGATGCCGCAGACGCGGAGCTGTCCGCGCACGTCGGATTGAACGCCGGCAAGGTTCGCCTCGCCGGGTTCTCTTCCGCGATCGGCTCGCTGTTCCCCCGGGCCATGACCGCTCTTGCTCGCAAGCATCCAGGGCTGCAGATCAGCCTTACCGACGCCCACCCGCCCGAAGGTCTGCAGATGCTGCGGTCCGGCCAGATCGACATCGCAGTCATCTTCCGCTACGCCGAGACCGCCCCCGAACCCGACGGCGTCCGCCTGCACCACCTGCTCGACGACCCGATCTACCTGCTGTCGGCCCGCCGCGGCGCGACACTTGCCCGGCTGCGCGACTCGACCTGGATCGCCGGATGCGAACGCTGTCGTAGCCACCTGCTCGACCTCTGCGCGAAGGAGGGCTTCACGCCCGACATCGCCTACATCAGCGACGACATGGTCGTCATGCAATCCCTCGTAGCCACCGGGCACGGCGTGACGACCATTCCCGGTCTCGCGCTTCGCGCCCACCGCGTCAAGGGAATCGTCGCTACCGAACTCGCCGGCGCTGAACGCCACGTCTATGCCGCGACCTACGGCGAGCCCCCTGACCCGCCGGCAACGGCCGCCGTCCTGGCCGCGCTCGCTGACGCCGCAACCGGCGCGTGAGCTAGGCGGGTGTCGCGGCCGGCTCGGCGATGACGTCCGGCTGGGTCTCGGCGAGATCGCTCGACGGCGCCCCGCGCAGCATGACCGCGGCCACGACGGCGCTGCCGATCGCGACGCCGGCGCTGATGGCGGCGACCACGTGCAGCCCGTGGCTGAACGCATCGCGTGCCGCGCTCAACAGCGCAGCGCCCAGCTCGTCGGGCAGCTCACCCGCGGCAGCCACGGCACCGCCGAGCGTGTCGCGGGACGCCGCGGCCGCCCCGGACGGGATCGCACCGGTCACGTGGCCGCGGTACACGGCGGTGCCGATGACGCCCAGGATCGCGATGCCGAGCGCCCCGCCGAGCTCGGACGCCGTCTCGGAGATGGCTGACGCGGCGCCGGCCCGCTCCGGCGGCGCGGATCCGACGATCAGGTCGGTGGCCAGCGTGAACACCGGCGCCAGGCCGAGGGAGAAGACGACCGATCCGGTGACCAGGACGGCCAGCCCGGTGCTGCCGCCGACCTGGGTGAGCAGCCCGAGGCCTGCTGCGGCGAATACCAGGCCGCCCACCATCGCCGACACCGGGCGGACCCGCCGCACGAGGAGCGGTGCGAGCATCGACCCGGCGATGAAGCCCGCCGCCGAGGGCACCGACCAGAGCCCGGCGCGCATCGGAGACAGGCCGAGCACGAGCTGCAGGTACTGCGCAACGAAGATGTCGATGCCGAAGACGATGAAGATGCCGAGCCCGTAGGTCGCCAGCGCGGCGCTGAACGCCGGCACCCGGAAGAGGGCGAGGTCGAGCAGCGGGTTGGCCAGCTTCCGCTGCCGGCGGACGAACAGAACGCCCAGCAGGATGCCCGCAACGATCGACGCAGCGGCCAGCCGGCTGGGGCCCGCCTGGGCAAGTTGTTTGAGCCCGTAGATCACGGCGAGCACTGCGGCCAGCGACAGGACGGCGCTGCGGACGTCGAGGCGACCGGGCCGCGGATCGCGAAACTCGGGCAGCAGCTTCGGCCCGACCGCCAGTATCAGCACCATAACCGGCACGGCCAGCAGGAACACCGAGCCCCACCAGAAGCGCGCCAGCAGCAGCCCGCCCAGCACCGGCCCGATCGCTGCCCCGGCCGAGAAGCTGGTGATCCAGACGCCGATGGCGAACGTGCGCTGGCGCGCGTCCAGGAACATGCTGCGAATCAGCGACAGGGTCGACGGCGCGAGCGTCGCGCCGGACAGGCCGAGCAGCGCCCGCGCGGCGATCAGCATCGCGGCGTTGGCGGACCAGGCGGCCAGCACGGACGTGATGCCGAACGCCGCGGCGCCGATCAGCAGCAGCCGGCGACGTCCGATCCGGTCGCCGAGCGTACCCATCGTGATCAGCGAACCGGCGACCATGAAGCCGTAGATGTCGATGATCCACAGCAGCTGCGCGCTGCTGGGCCGAAGGTCGGCGCTGATGGCCGGCACCGCGAGGTTCAGGACGGTCAGATCCATCGCGTACAGGACGCACGGCAGCGCGAGAACGGCGAGCCCGATCCAGTCGCGGCGGGTTGCTCTCGGTGCTGTCATGGCCGTGCTCCCTGCCCGTCGGTGTCGGTGTCTTGGTGCTTCAGTGGCACCGACGGCGGCGATTGTTACAGGTAGTCCTCCAGCGCCTGGCGGACTTTGGCGCGGGCGCGATGCAGCAGCACCCGGTGGTTGGCGTCAGTGATACCAAGCAGGTCCGACACCTCCTGGGCGGCCCAACCTTCGAGGTCGCGCAGCGTGATCACCGTCCGCTGCTCGGCGCTCAGCCGCTCGATCGCCGCCCGGGTCACGGCGCGGATCTCGTCTGACAGCAGCACGTGCTCGGGAACCCCGGACCAGTCATCGGGGAACGACGTCCAGTGGCCGGCGTACGGCCCGTCGCTCTGGAACCGGGACGGGTCGACCGCGGGCTCGTCGTCAGACCGCGCCACAGACGAGAACGGCGCCGAGCGCGCCTCGCGCCCGGAACGCCGCTGGGCGATATTGACCAGGATGCGCGCCATCCAGGTACGCAGCGAGGCGCGTCCCTCGAAGCCGTCCAGGCCGCCGAGCACGGCCAGCCAGGTCTCCTGCACGATCTCCTCGGCGACGGCGCGGCTCGGCGCGTAGGTCATGGCGAGGCGCAACAGCGACGACTGGTGTGCGCCCACCAGCTCGCGGAACGCCTGCTCGTCGCCGCGCCGCAGGGCGGCGAGCTGATCCGGCTCAGCAGTCACCGGGCGGACCTGCCGCGGGCCCACTCGCGGAACATGCCGGCCAGCGCGTCGGCCGTCTCGGCCGGGACGGCCTCGCTGGGCGTGGCCTGCAGGACGCGAACCGCCGTGCGCATCTGCTCGACGTGCGCCGTGCATCCGTCGCAGGACGCCAGGTGCTCACGGATCCGGGCGACCTCGTCGTCCGGCAGCGCCCCTTCGAGGTAGTCGGTGACCAGTTCGACCAGCTCGATGCAGGCCATGTCGTCGATCATCTGCATGCTCCTTCGGCTGTCTCGTACTGCAGAGGCGAGAACAGCCGATTCTGTTACTGTGCACGACCCGACGCGATGGAAAGGGCTGCTGTGCAGGCGATCGTCGTTACGCGCTACGGCGGGCCGGACGTTCTGGAACTCGCCGAGACGCCCGCGCCGCAGCCGCGCGCCGGGCAGGTGCGCATCGCGGTACGGGCAGCGGGCACCAACCCGGTCGACGCGGGCAACCGCGCGGACGGCAGCTGGTCCGGGCTCGTCCTGCCCTGGATTCCCGGATACGAGGTGTCCGGCGTGGTCGACCAGCTGGGCGACGGCGTCACGGAGCTGAGCCTCGGCGACCGCGTCATGGCGATGACGCGGTTTCGCCGGCAGACGGGCGGCTACGCCGAGCACGTCGTGGTTGAGGCCGATGCGGTCGCGAAGCTGGCCGACGCGACGTCGTTCGTAGCCGCGGCCGCGACCCCGATCGCCGGCGGGACGGCGTCCGACGTCCTCGATCGCCTGAACCTCGCGGCCGGCGACCGCCTGCTCGTGCTCGGCGCCAGCGGCGGCGTCGGCTCGTACCTGCTGCAGTTGGCGTCGTTGAGCGGGGTCGAGGTCTGCGCGCTGGGCCGGGCCGAGCACCATGACCGCATGCGCGCGCTCGGCGCATCCAACGCCGTCGACTACCGCCTGCCCGGCGCCGTGCAGCAACTCGACGGGCAGCGCGTCGATGCCGTCGCCGATCTCGTCGGCGGTGAGGCGATCACGGCCTGGCTGCCGGCGCTGCGCCCGGGCGGCCAGATCGCGGCCATCGCCACGCCGGAGCTCGACCTGGACCCGTTGCTCGACGACAACATCACGTTCCATGGTGTGCTGATCAGGAACGACGGTGACCGCACTCGCCGGCTCGCACGGCTGCTCGGCGACGGGACGATCGTCGCGCACGTCTCGCACACGTTCCGCCTCGACGAGGCCGAGCACGCTCATCGGATCCTGGAAAGCGGCCACTCCGGCGGCAAGGTCGTGCTCGTCGTCGGCCCGTGAACTCAGGTCAGTATCTGATCGCCGCGGTGGGCGGCGAACCAGTCGGACTGCCGTTGCATGCGCTCGCGGGGCGGCGTCTCGCGCGGCACGCCGTAGACGGTCTGCGGGAAGTCCAGCGGAGCCTGGATCTTCCAGATCTCCTCATGGTCGCCCGGCGGGAGAATCCGGGCCGGATCACCGACGGCAACCCAGCCGATCGGCACCATCGCCTCGTCGGCGAGCACCGTGTTGACGTGCACGACGCCGTTGATGCGCACCTCCGCCGCACGCCCGAGCCGCGAGCCCGGGAACAGCGAGGCACCTGTCGCGAGGAAGCAGCCGTCGCCGACATCCGTCCCGTTGAGATGCGCATGCGGGCCGACGAGCACGTCGTCGCCGATTCGAACGGGATGCGCGGCCCGGCCGCGCACGAGCGCGTTCTCCATGATCGAGCAGCGCTCCCCGATCGTCACCTGCCCGTCCTCGGCAGTCACGATCGCGCCGAACAGGATGGACGTTCCGGCGCCGACTCGCACGTCACCGCACAGCACGGCGGTAGGTGCCACGTAGGCGCTCGGGTCGACGGATGGACGCGCACCTCGATGTTCGACGAGCATTCGTTGCCCTTCCTCGGACTGGTAGCACCGGGATGGTGACCGAGTTGACCATCGGCTTGCGATATTGCGCCGGGGAAGCCCCGATTTCGCCATCTGGTGCCGACCGGATCATGGTGACACGCTGCTGGTAGGGCTTGTATCGCCGTACGCAGTCATGCGTCCGGCGCCTATCGGGGGTTGGTTCAGGTGGCACGTACGCGTCCGATCGAGGTGTCCAAGACTGTTGCCGCCCGTCCGGAACGGGTGTACGCGCTGGTCGCCAACGTTGCTCGCATGGGCGATTGGAGCCCGGAGACGAGACGGGTGAAGTGGCGCCGCGGGGAGACCGAACCTCGTCCTGGCGCACGCTTTCGGGGCAGCAACCGTCACGGCATCTGGCGCTGGCGGACGACGTCCACGATCCAGACCGCCGATCCAGGGCGAGAGCTCACCTGGCGGACGAGCCTGCTCGGCATGCGCGTCGCTACGTGGCGCTACGTCTTCGAGCCCGTCGGCGCCGGAGCCACTCGCGTGACCGAGTCGACGCACGATCAGCGGGGGGCGCTGCTGCGGGCCTGCTCCCCCATCTTCACCGGCGTGATCGATCGCGCGGGTCGCAACGCCAAGACGATGCGACTGACGCTGGAACGCATCAGAACGGCCGCCGAACGCGCCGCGATCTGACGGCGCGCCCGGCTGCTCCGAAGCGGCTCAGCTGATCGAGAACGTGGCCAACCGCATGTCCGAGCCGAACACGAGGTAGACGTCGTGCGTGCCGGCCGCGCCGGAGAGCGCAGCGCTCGCCGTCGCGTACGTGTAGACGTCCCCGGTGCTGGCGACGCTCGCCGTGCCGACGATCGGCCCGGTCGGCGAGTCGAGGCGGATCTGGATCGACCCGCTGCCCGCGCTCGCCTTGGCCGTCCGCGCGGTGAAGGTCGTCGCCTGCCCGAGCGCCGAGCCGGCGAATTCGATCCAGTCACCGGCGGTCGTGGCGCCGACCGCCGTTCCGGCAGCCTTGCTCTCGTCGACGAGCTTGACTCCGGAGTACGCGTCGAAGTTCTCGGCCCGGGTCGGCTGTGCCAGGTTGCGCGGCGGGATCGTCTCGCCGTGGACGTGCAGCGTGGCCTGCTGACGGATGTCGGCCGACGAGCTGCCGACGAGTACGTCGTAGTCCGACGACTCGACGACCCACTTGCCGCGGGTGACGTCCCAGTGCGCGAGGTCGGCCGCCGGCAGCGTGAACCGGGCCGTCCTCGTCTGCCCGGGCGCGAGCGTCACGCGCTGGAACCCGTGTAGCTGCTTGAACGGCTCCTTGTCCCGCGACGTGCGCTGGTGGGTGTACAGCTGCACCACCTCGTCGCCCGCCCGTGCCCCGGTGTTGGTCACCTCGACGCTGACCTGCACCGTGCCGGCCGCGTCCACGGCCGGGGTCGCGCGCAGGTTGCCGTACCGGAACGACGTGTACGACAGCCCGTAGCCGAACGGGTAGAGCGGATCTCCCTTGTAGTACAGGTATGTCTGGTCGGAGGAGATGACGTCGTAGTTGTTCAGGTCCGGCGGCAGGTCGCTGTCGGAGCGGTACCACGTCTGGCTGAGCCGGCCGGCCGGGTTGTAGTCGCCGAACAGCACGTCGGCGATGGCGTGCCCGGTCTCGGCGCCCGCGTGCGTGGTCCACAGGATTGCCGGCACATTCTGCTGCTCCCAGGTGATCGTGTCGGGATAGCTCGTCTCCAGCACGACGATCGTGTGCGGGTTGACGGCCTGCACGGCCTTGATCAGGCCCTCCTGCCCGGACGACAGCGCCATGGTCGTGCGGTCGTGCGCCTCGCGGCCGTTGATGAACGGCATGCTGCCGACGACGACCACGGCGGCGTCCGCGCCGCGCGCGGTCGCGACCGCGCTGTCGACGCCGCTGCTGATGACGTCCTTGGCGAAATGCGCCGCGCCGGCTGCCGTCTTCGAGCCGAGGGTCAGGTTGCCGGAGCTGTCGACGGTCACGTAGTTCGTGCCGCCCCACCAGCTCTCCTGTGTCTCGTAGCCGGCGTAGTGGATGACGTACGTGCCGTCAGGCTGCTGCTCCAGCTTGAACTGCTGCTGGACGAACCAGTTGTTCGGCTGGTCGTCCCGGGTAAGGAACGGACCGAAGTTGTAGCCCAGGTACTTGCCGTTCGCGACATTGCGCAGCGTCAGCACGTTCTGGCCCCAGTCCACGACGTCGAACTGGGTGCTGGCGGTCGGCGTCGTGGCGCTCTCGTTCACGGCGTCGCTGTCGGTGGTTCCGGTGGCCGTGACGTACTTGCCCGTGGCGACGTCCTTGAGGGCGATGCGGTCCTCGCCCTCGCTCCCGGTGACGGTTGCCCCGGCGCCCGCCCGCTGCTGGATGCCTTGCAGCGGCGTGACCCGGTACGGCAACTGGCCGCCGTACCAGTCGGAGTACAGCGTGTTCTCCAGCGGGCCGACCACGGCTATGTGCCGCGCCGTGGACGCGTCCAGCGGCAGCGCCGCGTTCGAGTTCTTGAGCAGCACTGTCGCCTCGTCAGCGGTCTTGCGCGCGAGCTGCCGGTGCGCCGGGCTGTTGATCACGGCCGGCGTGATCTTCGCGTACGGGCCGCCGTCCGGGTCGAACTGGCCGAGCCGGAAGCGAAGGCTCAGCACCGGGCGGACAGCCTTGTCGATGTCCGCCTCGGTCAGCAGCCCTTGCGACAGCGCGGACTTGATCGCGGTGATCATCGGCTGCGGGTTCGAGTCGTCGATCGTGAAGCTGTTCAGGCCCGCCTTAAGGATCGCGGCGTCGGCCTCGGGCTGGGTGGCGAAGTAGTGCTCGGATCCGGTCAGGTTGTACGGGGCGAACGCGTCGGACACGTTGAAAAGTGTCTGGTCGGTCCAGCTTCGCTCGATGCTGTTGAGGTCAGGGCTCACCGTGTCCGGCCGGCCGTTGACCAGGTTGTACGAGGCCATGACGCCGGTCGCCGCGTTCGCCGCGATCGCCGGCTTGAACGCCTGCCGGTCGTACTCGTTCAGCACGCGCGGCGGGACGTTCGACGACGTCACGTCCCGGCCGGCCTCGTTGTTGTAGGCCAGGTAGTGCTTCAGCGTCGGGGCGGCCTTCAGGTAGCGCGGGTCGTTGCCCTCGATGCCCGAGCCGTACGCCGTCGAGATCGCTCCCGTGAGCATCGGGTCCTCGGAGTAGCCCTCCTCGTTGCGTCCCCAGCGAGGGTCGCGCAGCAGGTTCACGACGGGCGCCCACAGATTCAGTCCCCACAGCACGGGGTTCTCGGCATTGAAGCCGCGCGCCTCGTCGCCGACTGCCGAGCCGACCTGCTTGATCAGGTTGGTGTCCCACGTGCTCGCCAGGCCGACGGCCTGCGGGAAGACCGTGCTGGTGGCGTCGGTCTTGCTCCAGTTGTTGTTGAGGTCGTTCGACCAGGCGACGCCGTGCAGTGCCTCCGTGCCGGCCTTGAAGTACGGGATGCCCAGCCGCGGGATCGCCGCCTGCGACTGGTGAAGCCACGCGACCTTCTCGTCCAGGGTCAGCCGCCCGAGCAGGTCGTCGATGCGGGCGTCGAGTGACAGGTGCGGGTTCCGGAACGGGTAGGCCGGATCGGATCTTGCCTGTGCCGGCAGCACGAACACCCCGAGCAGCAGGACCACCGTCGCAACCAGATACGTCTTGCGCCTCACGAGGAACCTCCTTGGATCGACACGGTGATCTCCCCCGCTTCGGCGGCGATGCGCAGACCGTCCACAGTGGACGATGCGGTTCCGCCCTCGATATCGGCGACATCCCCGGCGCCGACCAGCAGCACTGACCAGTTCGCGACCGCGCGATCGGCGGTCACGCGCAATTGCGAGCCCTGGACGGTCGTCGTGAACACCGCCGCGGGCGAGCCGTCCAGGGCGGGCACGGGCGTGACCGTTCGCTGACCGTCCACCGGCCGGGTCACGCGCAGCGTCACCCCGTCCGCGTAGGCGTAATCCGGACGCGTCTCGTCGGCGCCCGTCGCGATGACGGATGCCGGGCGCACCAGCAGCGGCAACGAGCCCATCGGGTGCACCTCGCGGTGCCAGCCGGGCCCGATGATCTCGGCGCCGGTCAGCAGGTGCGTCCACGTCCCGTCCGGCACGTAGTACTCGACCCGGCCGTCGTGGCTGAACACCGGCGCGACCAGCAGGTCCGGCCCGAGCAGGTACTGCCGGTCGAGGTAATGCGCCGTGGGGTCGTCCGGGAACTCGACGAGCATCGCCCGCATCATCGGCGTGCCCTCGTCGCGAGCGGTGACGGCCGCCGCGTACAGGTACGGCATCAGCCGATGCTTGAGGCGGGTGAACTCGCGGGTGATCTCGACAGCCTGCTGGTCGAAGGCCCACGGGACGCGCACCGAGTCGCTGCCGTGCAGGCGGCTGTGCGACGAGAGCAGGCCGAACGGAAGCCACCGCTTGAACACGCCCGAATCAGGCGTTCCCTCGAAGCCGCCGATGTCGTGGCTCCAGAACCCGAAGCCGCTCACCCCGAGCGAGAGACCGCCGCGCAGCGTCTCGGCCATCGACGGGTACGACGAGGTGTTGTCGCCGCCCCAGTGCACCGGGAACTGCTGACCGCCGGCCGTGGCCGAGCGGGCGAACAGTACGGCCTCGCCGTCGCCGCGCACCTCTCGCAACAGGTCGAAGACGCACTTGTTGTAGAGGTGCGTGTAGTAGTTGTGCATTCGCTCGGGGTCCGACCCATCGTGGAACACGACGTCGGTCGGGATGCGCTCGCCGAAGTCGGTCTTGAAGCAGTCGACGCCCGTGTCGAGCAGCGCCCGCAGCTTGCCGGCGAACCATACGCGGGCGTCCGGATTGGTGAAGTCGACGAATCCCATGCCGGGCTGCCAGAGGTCGGTCTGCCACACGTCCCCGTTCGGGCGGCGCAGCAGGTAGCCGTGCTCCTTGCCCTCGTCGAACAGCGGCGACGCCTGTGCGATGTACGGATTGATCCACAGGCTGATCCGCAGTCCGCGCGCCTTGAGCCGTTTGAGCATGCCGTCCGGGTCGGGGAAGACGTCGGAGTCCCAGGTGAAGTCGCACCAGTGGTACTCCTTCATCCAGAAGCAGTCGAAGTGGAACACCGACAGCGGGATGTCGTTGTGCGCCATCTGCTCGACGAAGTTCGTGACCGTCTCCTCGTCGTAGGACGTGGTGAACGACGTCGACAACCACAGCCCGAACGACCAGGCAGGCGGCAGTGCGGGGCGCCCGGTCAGCGCGGTGTACTTGCTCAGGATCTCCTTCGGGGACGGGCCGTAGATGACCAGGTACTCGATGCTCTGCTCGGGCACCGAGAACTGCACCTGGGCGACCGACTCCGACCCGACCTCGAACGACACCGCTCCGGGGTAGTTGACGAAGACGCCGTACCCGCGATTGGTCATATAGAAAGGGATGTTCTTGTATGCCTGCTCGCTGCTCGTGCCGCCGTCGGCGTGCCAGATGTCGACGACCTGGCCGTTCTTGACGAACGGCGTGAACCGCTCGCCGAGTCCGTAGGCGAGCTCGCCGACGCCCAGCGACAGGCGGCCGATCTGGTACTCGCCGTCTGACGTCTGCGCGACGCCGAGGCTGTGGTGGTCGCCGCTCGTCAGCACTGCGCCGTCCGGGTCGCGGAACTCGAGCACCCACGAATCGCCCTTACCGATCGACGCGGTGAGGCGGCCGCTGGTGACCTCGATCCGGTCGCCGTGCTCGGCGACCAGCGCATCGTGCGCCTCGCCAAGCAGCTCGAACGACGGCCCGCGCCGCCCGCCGCCGGCGTGATGCGTGGAGCGCACCCCGATCACGTCCGGCATCGGCGAGAACAACTCGACCGTGAGCACGACGCCGTTCAGCGTGTCGCCGCGCTGCCGCACCCGGCGCACCGGTGCGAGCAGCCGCACGCCGCCGTTGACCTGGGTGACACGCCGGACTTCGGCGGCCCAGGCCAGGCGCACCCCCTCGCGCGCCATCCAGAAACCATCAGTGAATTTCATCGAGCCGCCCTACTTCAATGCCCCGGCCGTGATGCCGCGAGACAGCGTGCGCTGGAAGATCAGGAAGAAGATCACCGCCGGGATGATGCCGAGCAATGCCGAGGCGCTGGACGTCGTCGCGTCCATCAGCCGGTCGCCCTGCAGCACGCCGATCGCGACCGGCACGGTCTGCCTGTCGTTCGTGACGAGCAGGATCAGCGGCAGGAAGAACTCATTCCACGTCCAGATGAAGAAGAATGTGAACAGCACAGACATGGTCGGCCGCGAGATCGGCACGACGACCCGCCACAGGATCTGCAGCCTGGACGCGCCGTCTATCCGTGCGGCTTCGAGGATCTCCTTCGGGAACGTGCTGAACACCGAGCTCAGCAGGTAGGTACCGAATGCGCTCTGGATGACCGTGAAGACGATGATCACCGACAGCTGCGTGTTGTACAGATGCACCTGCTTGGCGATGTAGTACAGCGGGTATACAAGCGATTCCTGCGGCAGCGTGTTCGCGACCATGAACAGCACGAGCACCCAGGTGCGTCCGCGTATCCGTCCGATGCCGAGGGCGTAGGCGTTGAGCACCGAGAGGATCACCGCGAGCACCGCGACGGCGCCGCTGATCAGCAGCGAGTTCTCGAGTTTCTGGCCGTAGTTGACGCGGTTCCAGAAGTTTCGGATGCCGTCGAGGTTGAACCCGTGCGGGAACGACAGCGATCCGTGCGCCGCGTACTCGACCGGCGTCTTGATCGCATTGAACGCGATGATCACGAACGGCGCGAGCACCAAGACGGCCACGATGGTCAGGCACAGCAGGACGAGCCATCGGCCTGGACCGGCCGGACGGCGGGCCGGCCTCGCGCGCCGCACCGGATGCTCGGGCGCGGTCGCAGGCGCGACCGGCAGCGTGCCCACGTCGGTGTTCATGCGCGGTCAGCTCGGTTCTGCGCGCGGATGAACGCCGCGGTCAGCACGATGATGATCAGCGTCATGACGGTCGAGATCGCCGCGCCGTAGCCGACTCGCGCCTTCTCGAAGAAGTTCTGGTAGGCGAAGTACGACGGCACCATCGTGGCGTTGTCCGGGCCGCCTCGGGTAAGCACGAAGATCTGGCTGAACACCTTCAACGCCGCGATGGTTGTGGTGAGCAGGACGACGAATATCTCCGGGCGGATGCTCGGGACGCTGATGTGCCGCAGCCGCTGTAGCCAGCTCGCGCCGTCGAGCTCGGCGGCCTCGTGCAGCTCCGGGTCGACGCGCTGTAGCCCCGCCATGAAGACGACGATCGGGTAGCCCAGTTGCAGCCAGACCATGACGAGCATGACGGACGGCAGGGCGGTGTGCGGATCGCCGAGCCAGTCCTGGGTCAGCCGCTTCAAGCCGACATCGCTGAGCAGCGTGTTGAGCGCGCCCTGATCCGGGCTCAGGATCCATCCCCACACGACGCCCGCCACCGCAATCGGCAGCACCTGCGGCAGGTAGTAGATCGCGCGGAACGTGCTCGCCGTCCGGCGTCCCAGTTTCTGCTGGACGTAGTCGGCGAGCACCGCCGCGATGAGCAACCCCACCAGCGTCGGCACGATCGCCATCGCGATCACCATCGCGAGGTTGTTGCGGAACGACTGCCAGAACACGTCGTCCTGCAGCAGATCCCGATAGTTCTCCAGGCCGATCCAGCTCGGGCTGCCCGTCCCCCGCCAGCGCGTGAAGCTGATCGCGACGTTCATGCCGAACGGGACGCCGATGACAAGCACGAAACCGACCAGGCCGGGAAGCAGGTACAGCCAGTAGGTCGCCGACCCGCGCCGTCCGATCGGCTGCCGGCGTCCGGTCCGGGCGATCGACCGCGTCATGAACTCGCGTCTCCTCTCGGGCGGCATGGCTGGTCCTGGTCCGGGCGGTCCGGGCGCGGCGGCGCCGTCCCCGCCCGGACCAGGAAGGAACCCGTTACTGCACGGTCTTGAGGTTGTCGTCGTACGGTTTCTCGATGCTGGAGAGCATCTTGTCCGGCGAGGACGATCCGGTGATCAGACCCTGCACGCCGGCCACCAGGACGTCGTAGTACCCGGGCGCCGGCCAGTCCGGATAGAACGCCAGACCGTCGTTCTTCACCAGGGTGTCCCAGTTGGCGAGCAGTTCCTTGTTCTTCGGGTCGGTGATCTGCGACGTGTCCGCCGCAACCGGGATGCCGCCGGAGTTGCCGAGCAGGTTCTGGATCTCCGGGCTCATCGTGATGTCGATGAAGTCGTAGACGAGGCTCTTGTGCTTCGACCCCTTCGGCACGACCCAGATGTTGCCGCTCGAACCAGGGGCGAACTTGTTGTCAGGGAACAGGAAAGTGCCCCAGTCGAAACTCTTGATCTCGTCCTTGAACCGGCCGTACCACCAGCTGCCCGAGATCATGATCGGGTACTTGCCCTGCTCGAAGGCGACGCCCATTTGCTCGGCCTTGATCCCGGAGGCGTTCTTGCTGATGTACCCCTTCTTCACCCAGTCGGCGAACGTCTGGGCGCCGTAGGTGAACGCGGCGTCGTGGAAGTCGACCTTCCCCTTGTACAGCTGGTAGTTGTCGATCCAGCTGCGGTCCGCCTTCGACAGCGCGAGCTCGTACATGATCTGCTGCGCGGGATACTCGGCGCCGCCGACGGACAGCGGGGTGATCCCGGCGCTGACGAACTTGTCCATCGCGGCCTGGAAGTCGGCCATCGTCGTCGGCACGGCGATGCCCTGGTCGGCAAACATCTTCTTGTTGTAATAGACCATCACGTACTCGCCGTAGTTCGGGATTCCGTACCAGTTGCCGGACCCCATGACGCCCTTGTCGTTGTAGCGGGCCGTCGTCTGCAGGCTGGGGCTCAGCTTCTTGTCCCAGCCACGCTTGCTGACCTCGGAGCTCAGGTCGGTCAGCAGGCCCTGCGAGGAGAGCAGACCCGCGGTGGCGTTGCCCTTGTTGTACTCCATGATGTCGGGCGCCTGGTCGGAGTTGAGGACGAGCTGCGCGGTCTGGCGGATCTGCTCGAAGCCCTTCTCCTCGAACTTGATCGTCGCGCCCTTGTGCGTCTCTTCGAATTTCTTGATCGCGGCGCTCCAGGCGATGCCCATTGCGCTGTTCGGGCCCTCGTAGTGCCACAGAGTGAGCGTGCCGGTCTTTGATCCGCCCCCGCCGTCGCCGGAACCTCCGCTCGACGAGCAGGCGGTGAGGGCCAGCACCGCAGCGGCCGCGGCCGCCACGAAGCCGACGTGCCGTCTGTTTCTGGCCATCGCTTCTTCCTTCCGGTTGGGATGACGCCTGCCATCCGTGGCTCGGGTACGGCGGGAAGCGCGCCGCGGGTGGCTCCCGCGGTCGCGTGCATGTTTCTGGACTGGGTCAGGTCGGCAGGTGCTCTCTGTTCGGTGCTGGACCAGTGCTTGCCCCGACGTGCAGGGTGCAGGGCAGCAGCCGGGTTCGGACGCTTCGGCGAACGCCTTCGATCTGGCCGATCAGTTGCTTGACCGCGTACTGGCTGAGCTTCTTCGCCGGGGGCGCGGAGATGGTCAGCTGCGGACGGCTCATCCGTCCGGCGATGACCGACGAGACGATCGACATCACCGAGAAGTCACCGGGGATCGACCAGCCGCGCGCCTCGATCTCGCCCACCACGCCGACCGTGGCCAGGTCGTTCATGCTCACGATCGCGGTGAGCCGCGGGTCCTCGGCGAGCAGCCGGGTCACGACCTCGCGGCCGGCGTCGGGGCTGTCGGCACAGGGCGTCGACAGGCCGACCAGGCCGCGCTCGCGCATCACCGCCTCGAATGCTCTCGTGACGCGAATGGTCGGTCCGTACCTCGTCGCGAACTCCGAGGACGAGTGGTTCACCAACGCGATCGTCGAGTGACCGAGCTTGACCAGGTAGTCGACCGCGTCGCGGACCGTCCGCTCGAAGTCGATGTCGACGTAGGACAGCCCGGCATTGTCGGCGGTCTGCCCGATCATCGCGAACGGCAGCCCGGCGTCACGCAGCAGGCCGATCCGATCGTCGTCGAGCCGGATCTCCATGACGATGACGCCGTCGACCAAACCCGCACCGGTCAGTGCCTTGAGCTCGGCTCGCTCGTGCACCTCGGCCGTCCACAAGATCATCTGGTAGCCGACGGCGCGACAAGCCTCGGCCACCGACGTGACGAACTCCAGCTCGGTCACGCCGAGCCCGCGCTCGGGCGTCGGGAACAGCAGCCCGATGATCCGACTGCGCCGGGTGGCGAGCCCCCGGGCCAGTGCGTGCGGGCGGTAACCGAGCTCGTCCATCGCCGCGCGCACCCGGGTCACCGTGGCTTCGGAGATGGGACGCGTGCCGTTGATGACGTAGGAGACCGTGCTCACCGAGACGCCGGCGTGCTGCGCAACGTCGCGGATGGTCGCCATGCGCCGTCCTCCGATCGGGCCTCAGGACGCACCGGCGGTGTCGCTCAGCCCCGTCGAAGCGCATTGTCGAAACGGATTGTCGAACCGCTTCGACAGCTGTTTCGAGGCAGCGTAGGAGCGTGGGCGCATCACGTCAATGGTCGAACCGAAGTTGCCGCCGTCCGGCTTTCGGTCACCCCGTCCGGGTCACTCGCTGAAGCGGCTCAGCGCTCGCAGCGAGAGTGCCGTCAGCGCGATGCCTGTGACGGCGATCGTCAGCGCGCAGGCGCCGAGCGAACCCCACCGGATGTGCGGCTGCAGAACGAGATCGCGCAACCCGGTGATCACGTACGTGACGGGGTTGAACCGCGCGATCGCCTTCAGCGGGCCGGCGAGCAACTCGAGCGGCACGAAGTTCGGCGTGAGGAACAGCAGCGGGAAGAAGATGATGAACGACGCGTTCGTCGTCTGCACGTTCTTCGTGCTCAACGCGATCGCGATCGCGAAGCCCGCATAGGCGACGCCCCACAAGGCCGTGAGGGCGATCAGCAACAGCACGCCGACGAGGCCGGACTTGACTCGGGCGCCGAACGCGTAGCCGACAGCGAGAATGAGCGCCGAGGCGGCAATGCCTCGGGCGAGGTCGGCGGCGAGGCGTCCCCACACGATCGCCGTGCGCCGGATCGGTGCGGCGAGCAGCTTGTCGAGGTAGCCGATGTCGATGTCGGTGACCATCGCCAGCCCGGACGTCGCGGAACTCACCGCGAAGACGAGCGACACCGGGATCTGGAACGCGACGTAGTGCTGCCCGTGCAGGAACGGTGTCGACGGCGGGAAGATCTTGTTGACCTGGCCGAGGTTGACCACCAGGAAGAACACGGGAATGAACAACGCGGGAATCGTCGCGGCCGGGATGCGCCACACCTCGCGCACCGCGCGACGGGCCAGCAGCGAGGTCTCCTTCATGACGCCATCTCCGGGACGCCGCCCTCGATGCGCCGTCCGGTCGACGCGAGGAACACGTCGTCGAGTGTCGGGCGGGACAGCGAGATCGCTCGTGGGTTGATGTCGGCGTCGTGCAGCAGGCGCACGACGTCTGCCACGGCCGCCGCACCGTCGTCTACGTAGACGGCGAGCCCCTCGGCAGCGTCGGTGACATGCCCCAGCCCGGCCAGCCGCGCCAGTGCCGTGCATGCGCGTTCGTGCTCGGCCGGATCCAGGCCGATGGTCAGCACGTCGCTTCCGAGCTCGGACTTCAGCTCGTCCGGTGTGCCCTCGGCGACGATGGTGCCGTCGTCGATGATTGCCAGCCGGTCGCACAGCTGATCGGCTTCCTCCAGGTATTGCGTCGTCAGGAAGACGGTCGTGCCGAGGCCGTTGATGCGGCGAACCTCCTGCCAGACGGTCAACCGGCTGGCCGGGTCGAGCCCAGTCGTGGGCTCGTCGAGGAAGAGCACGTCGGGCTCGTGGACCAGCGCCGTCGCGAGGTCGAGACGACGCTTCATGCCGCCGGAGTAGGTGCTGATCAGTCGGTCGGCCGCGTCGTCCAGGCCGACGAGGCGCAGCAGCTCCATCGTGCGGCTGGGCGGATCGGCGATGTGGTACAGCCCGCATTGCAGCTCGAGCAGTTCTCGCCCGGTCTGCCGCCCGTCGAGGCCGACCTCCTGCAACGCGACGCCGATTCGCCGGCGGACCTCGGCCGGATCGTCGCGCACGTTGACACCCGCCACCGTGGCATGCCCGTCGCTGATCGGAAGCAGCGTGCACAGCATGCGAACGGTCGTCGTCTTGCCCGCCCCGTTCGGACCGAGGAAGCCGAAGACTTCACCGGTGCGAACCGCGAGATCGACACCGCGCACAGCCTCGATCTCACCCTGCCCGCGGCTGCCGCGGTAACGCTTGACGAGTCCTCGCACTTCGATCGCAAGATCGGCCGGGGATTGGCTGGTCACGGTGGTCCCTTTCTGACGTCGCGCACCGTGCTCGAGCACGGGAGCGCCACTATAGGGGCACGATCTGACAAAACGATCAACGGGCGCGCGGTGTGGCCTGCTGGACTCGGGCGCGCGATAAGTGCCGGCATTTTCGCATCACCGGTCCGGCGGGCAGGACAGCCTGGTGCTCCGGTGCGCGGACTCCGAAGATCATTGTTACGGACAGTGCCTGACTGCCTACTTTTTCAGCTTGGCCACGACGACGATGTTCTCGGTGCTGGTGTCTCCCTGCTCAAATGCGCAGGTCACCAGCACGAGGCGATTGGGCACGGTGCTGTCCGACGCCCACGACGGCAACGACGTCGCGGTTTTCGGCGATAATCCAACCTTGCTCACGACGTAATCTACCTCGCCGGATATTGCATCGACCGTTACTTTGTCACCGACGCGCACATTCTTGAGATTCGTGAATGAGCAAACGTGATAGTGACAGGCGTGGCCATAAACGTAGCTGGTGCCTTGGTCGCCGTCGGTGGGAAATGTCGATTGTTGCACCCAGGCCGCGGTCTTCCATTCCTTGTTCGTCGAATGCGGTGGATCCACTGTCTCGCCGCTCTCGACACTAATCGGCTCGACGTCGGCCGAGATCGGCCCGGACTGCGTCGTGATGTCGAGCGAGAACGAGCCCACGCGAACCCCGGGCTCCGGCGTCCCCGCGATCGGACCGTCCGTCGTGGGCGTCGTCGGCGCCGTCGGAGCCGTCGGAGCCGCGGATTTCACCGGGTGGGTAGAGGTGCGAGACGGTGACACGACCGAGTGCGGACTGCCGCTGACTCCGTCGGCCCCACTTGCGGTGGTGCATGCCGCTGTCGCAAGGACAGCGGCACCCACCACTGCGGCGAAGATCGACTTACGAATGCTCACCACGCCGTTTTAGCATCTGAAGCGACATCCCGAGTGCAGCCACGAGCGATGCAAGCCCGCCGGCTAGCAGACCCTGCTTCAGGATCGGCGAGCTGGCCGGCGCCGTATCGCCCGTCTCGCCTGGCCCAGGTACGAATGGCGAGGTGCCCTGGGCAGGCGCCGAGCCGCTCAGCGGGCTCGAGCTCGACTCACCGCCAGAACTCGACCCGCCGCCGCTCGTGCTCGGCGACGGCGGAGCGGTCGGTGACGGCGGCGGTCCACACAGGTAATGGCTCAGGTTGAACTGGCCCTTCCAACCGACGGGAACGACAGCAGTCGCATCGGTGATCTTGAGGCCCGACGCGTAGAAGATGTCGTAGCCGGACTCGTGCTTGTGCTTCGTCGTCACGGTTGAGTTAGCCGATGAGCCGTCGTCGAAGAATACGGTGATCGTGTTCGGTGCATCGGCTTTCAAGATCTGCGTGATGACGAAGTGCGCGCCCGTTGCATTTGCGCCTGTGCACGTTCCGGTCTGTGTGAGTGTTGCTTTGTGGACGTGAACCGTCTTCGTGGCCGTTGCATTCGCTACCGCACCGCCGGTGCCGATAACGCTGTACGCAACGAGCAGTGCGAAGCCGACTACTCCCAGTAATACCGCGGTGATCGGTTGCCTCGCGCGAAGTCGACGAGTACCGAGCGACTGACGCGGACTCGTGCGCCGATGCCGCGGATCTTTGCGGCGCGCAGACGCTGACATAGATCAGCTCCATTCTGGCAAAAAGGTAGGCCCAACCCGGACACATATGGATGGCAAAGAGGAGGGTCCCCCGACTCGGCCGCCGATCAGCTTCCTCGAACCTTTGGCCTGTGTCAAGTTTGACCGTTTATGAAAGGCAAGTTAATACCGACAATTCAGTCCGATTAAGACCGTCTCGTCACGGTTAGACACACGAGCGTGACAGTGCGTCGATGATTTCGTGCATTCTGTCGCGATGCGGTAACGGGCGCAGCCGACACGCCGGCCACCGGGCGCAATCAATTGTCACGAAGGGCGACCCCAGCACACGTGACTGCCACATCCTGCGTTGATCGCCGAGCCGGTTAGCTGTAGTAGCCGTCGAGTGGATGACGCGCCTCGTCGAACAGGGCGGGGCCGTCGTACGCGACTTCGGCCGAGTCGGGGTTGACCAAGCCAGCTGGCTTGAGAGCCTGCAGCTGGTCTGCGCCGAGTGCGTAGACGACGCGGCCCAGCTCGGCTCGCGCGATCACGTTCGCGCACATGGGGCACGGCTGGCAGCTGGTGTACATGGTCGTGGTACGAGCGGTCGCGGTGGGCAGCTCCCGTGCTGCCCACCGGGCGAGCTTGAGCTCGGGATGCGCTGTGATATCTCGCTCGGTGGCGGACGTGTTCCGGTCTTCGGCCAGCACGTCGCCTTCGGCACTGACGAGCAGCGAGCCGTACGGCGGGTTCCCGGATTCCCGTGCCTGCTCAGCCAGCTGGATCGCGAACCGCAGGTAGCGCTCGTCCACCTCATTCATCGACGGTCATCCTCCCCTCGGCCACGACCAGTCCTGACCCGCTCACCCGAACTCGCGGCCCGGACAGCGTGACCTGGATCCGGCTGGGACGTCCTAACGCGTAACCCTGCTCGACCACGGCCGTGGCGCCATCGGCGACCTTGCCGACCGCGACCAGCCGAGCCACCAGCGGACCGGCCGCCGTTCCCGTCGCCGGGTCTTCCCAGATGCCCATCGTCGGATTGAAGAATCTCGTGTACGCGACCGCGCCGGCGTCCACCGGATCCGGGCTGTACACGTAGCAGCCCTCGCCGTCGACGTGTCGCAACACCGCCGCGAGCCTCGGTGCGTCCGGCGCCGCACGGTCGACCGTCGCACGGTCCCGTACCGGGACGAGCAGGTGACCCGCGCCGGTCGAGACGACCTGCGCGGGCTCGCCCGGCACGAGGTCGTCCTCGGCAAGCCCGAGTGCGGCGGCAAGTTCGGCGCCGTCGCTGACCGACTCACCGAACTCCGGCGGTGACTGGTCCATCGATATCGCGACCGGCTCCCCCGCCTCGCGGATCACCTCGACCGGCAGGACGTCCCCCCCGATCTCCTGCGCCAAGCCGCCGCCGTCACCGGGCAGCCGATCGGACGCGGCCAGCCACAACCACGCACCGAGCGCGTGGTGCCCGGCTCCGAAGACCTCGGCACCGATCGGGGTGAAGGAGCGCAGTCGCATAGTGGCCCCGGCCATGGTGGGCCGGAGGAGGAAGGCGGTCTCGGACTGGTTGAACTCGCGGGCGACAGCACGCATCTGCGACTCGACGAGACCGTCGGCATCAGGCACGAGCGACACCGGATTGCCGGTGAGCGGCTGGCTCGCGAAGACGTCGACGAAGTAAAAGGCAACAGATGTCATGGCCACGACGCTACGGCGCTCGGCCGGCCACGCGACACGACGAATCATCGGCATACGGCGCACCTCGGCGCAGGACTTGCGGCAGAGTGACGCCATGACCAACAGCGCCCTCGACGCGCCAGATCGCCGGCTGATCGACGCCGTGCAGCGTGCCGGCCGCGCTTCGTTGACCGAACTCGCGGGCGAGATTCATCTGGGCGTCTCAGCCACCCGCTCGCGGCTGCATGCTCTCGAGCAGCGCGGAGCGATCACCGGTTACACCGCGCGAGTGGATCCCGCGGCCTGCGGCTTCACGCTGCGCGCCGTCGTCCGGATGAAGGTGCACGGCGCGCTCTACGACAAGGTTGCCGACGTCCTGGCCAGACATCCGCAGATCGTGCGCTGCCTGCGGGTGACGGGCGAGGCCTGCTACATCGCGGAGATCGTCGCGGTCGACATGGCCGATCTGGACAGAATCACGTCCGACCTCGCTCGCGTCGGATCGATCACCACCGACCTGGTCTACGAGGTCGTCGCCGACCGGCCGATCCCCTCCGCGTAGAACGTCAGGCGGGCACCGGCACGCGGCTGAAGTTGTCGGTGACGGTGTCGCCGTCGGCGACGATGTCGGCGTCGACGATGTTGTGCACGATGTGGTTGGCGCCCGGCGTCTCGTCGTAGATCGCCATCACGCCGTCAGCCGAGCTGCTGGCCCGGTTCAACGTGTTGCCGGTGATCAGGACGTTCTGCGCGTTCTTCAGGTGGACAGCGCCCTGCGCAGGGTAGCCGTTGATGATGTTCCCGCCGATGGTTACCTGGTCCACGGGTATCTGCCGGCTCGCACCGATCACGCCGATGGCCGCCAGCCCGTTGTTGCCTGCGTAGTGGTTGATGTAGTTGTCCTGGAACATGAGCTGCCCGAGACCGCCCCGCGGCGAGGACGTCTCGATGAGCAGCGCCGACTCGGTTCCGGTCGGACCCAGGTAGTTACCGGACAGGCTCCCGCGGTAACAGTCGACGAGGTGCACGCACTGCAGGGACGCGCCGTCGAGCATGTTGCCGACGATCTGCACGGACTCCCAGTTCTCGAAGAAGAGCGCCTTCTCGAAGCCGGACATGGAGTTGCCGATCACCACGCAGCCCGCGTTGTAGACGCGTACCGCGCCGCGGATTCCGTGTATCCCGTACTGCATGTGGTAGAAGACGTTCTGGACGATCGTCGTGTTGTCCGAGTCGTTGATCGCGATGCCCGTACTGTGTCCCGAGCCGAGAAACTGGCACTGCGTGACGACGAGGGATCGCTGGTTCAGGCTGGACAGTCCAGTGGCCGAACCCCTGACGTAGAACCGGCAGCCGGACACCCGGGTGTTCTGAAACGGCGAGCGCACACCGTCCTCGCTGATGAACAACGCCGCGCCGGGGCCGCCGTACTGGAACGTCAAGCCGGACAGCTCGATCGGCGGCCCGGGATACGGCTCCTCGGTCGACGCCTGGGTGATCGTCAGGCCGGACGGCAGGCTGCCCTCGAAGTTCAGCACGCTGCTCGCCTCGCCACCCAGCCCGGCGATGTGGATCGGTGCTATCGCAGTGAGTGGCTGGGTGATCCGGTATACACCGGGCGGCACGACGACGAGATGCGATCCACCCGTACCGGCGAGGTCGAGCGCGTGCTGGACGGCGGCCGTGTCGTCGGTCTGACCATCGCCCTTGGCGCCCAGCCGGCGCACGTCGACACCGTAGTCCGGCGGCGGTAACTGGTCTGCCCGGGCGACTGCCGGGCTGACGACCGAGCCGAGCAGCGCCGCCGAGAACGCACCGATTCCGCCGAGTGCGGCCCGTCGGCTGTACGCAGCAACGCGATCGTCCATGACAGCACACCTCGACATTCAATCAGTTGGGTAAGCGCTTTCCAGCCCCTCCGGAATATGGTGGTCTGTCCGCTCCCTCGTGTCAATGACATGGACGCGTCTACGTCCTGCCACGATGAGCAACAGACTCGGCTGCGATAGCCGGCGTGGCTGCACAAGATCGCCAGCAGAACGGTTTGCTAGCCGAAGAACTGCCCGAGTCGCTCGATGATCTCGGCCGGGGCTTCCTCGGGCAGGAAGTGACCGGCGGCGATCGGGCCGCCACGAACGTCGTCAGCCCATTCGCCCCACACGTCGAGCGGCTCGTACCAGTTGGCGACCGAGCCGGCATCGCTCCACAGAGCGAGCACCGGGCAGGCTATCTTCACGCGTCCCCGGTCGGATTCATCGTGCTGGTAGTCCAGGGTCGCCGCGGCCCGGTACTCCTCGCAGATCGCGTGAACGGTGTCCGGGTCGGAGAACTTCTCGACGTATTCGTTGCGCACGTCGGGCGGGAACGTGCCTGGCTTCGTGGACCACGCGTCGAGCATGTGGTCGACGATCGTCGCCGGTGAGTGCCTGATGAGTTCCTCCGGCACCGGAAAGGGCGCGGCGAGGAACGACCAGACCCAGAAGTCGAGGCTGAAGTGCATGTCGGCTCGGCGGAATGCGTCGCCGGTCGGGACGACGTCGAGCACCGCCAGACGGGTGACGACATCGGGGTGGTCGAGCGCCATCCGGTATGCGCAGCGAGCGCCGCGGTCGTGGCCGGCGACGCCGAAGCGTTCATGGCCGAACCGCTTCATGAGTTCGACCTGATCGAGCGCGATCTCGCGCATCGAGTACGGGGCGTGATCGCCGGTGCTCGGCGGCTTACCGCTGTCGCCGAAGCCCCGCAGGTCGGTGACGAGCACGGTGCACCGCTCGGCAAGTGCGGGCGCGACACGGTGCCACATGAGGTGGGTCTCCGGAGTCCCGTGCAGCAAGAGCACGGGCGGCCCGTCGCCGCCGCGGCGTCCGTGAATGGTCGTCGCGGAGACAACTACGTCGAATTCGTCGAATCCCTCGTACATGTCTCTGCTCAGCGTTCCACAGCCTCCCGACGCGATCTTGTGCAGATCCGCCTGCCGATACCGGCGCGTCTGCACAAGATCACGAACGGCACAGCCGGATGGGCGTCGGTTAAGCACGATACGGACAGATTTTGCTAACCATAGGTGACGCCACATCAACAACTCGTGTTCACATCTGTATCTCGACGTGAGACTGTTATAAGTCGGGTACACGACTGCCCGTTCCGGTTGCTGAACGCGATCGGGCGGCTGACCTGCCAGGAGGACCCAATGGCGGCCATGACCGCGCGAACAGGCCGCCAATGGCGGTTCCGCTTGCGCCCGCTCTCGATCGTCGTGCTCGCGATCTTCATCGTCATAACCGGCGTGCTGTTCGTCGTCACCAGCCACCTGGCCGACGACCAGGAGCAACGGCTGATCAACGAGCGCACGGCCGAGGTCGGCTCGCTGCTGTCCAGTGCTGTCGCCACGGGCCTACAGGCGTCCTTGACCGGATTGGCCGCAGCGGCACAGTCACCGGCCACCTTCACCGCAGCCGCGCAGAGCCAGCTCGCCGCGTCGCCCACGACGGCCGGTGTCGCGCTCGTCGCGCGCCGGGGCCCTAACTGGGTCGTGCAGGCAACCGCCGGCAAGGCGTTCACGGTGGGCCAGACGCTGATCGGCCCTCGGCGCTCCGTACTCGACGCGACCGGCGCGCAGCTGCACGCGGACGTGATCGCCGTGTCGCCCGGAGTGTCGCGCCTCGCCATCGCAGTCGAACCGCCCGCTGCCGCGGGCGCTGGCGTGTACGAGGAGATCGTGATCAACCCGACCAGACCCACCAAGATTGCCAAATCGCAGCCGTTCCACGAGCTCAACGTCGCCCTGTACGCCGGACCGCGGGCAGAGACGTCCAGACTGCTGCTCGGCACCACGCGTCACGTCCCGTTGCGGGGACGCACAGGCAGCAGCGAGGTGAAGGTGGGCGACGGGAACTGGCTCGTCGTCGCGAGCGCCCGCCATCCGCTCGCCGGCACGCTGGCGAGCAACCTGCCGAAGATCCTGTCGGTGATGACGTTGCTCATCGGCATCGCGATGACCGTTCTCGTCGAGAGCGTGAGCCGTCGCCGCGACTATGCGCTGACCCTGGTGGCCCAGCGCACCGCGGCACTCGAGGCGTCCATGCACGAGCTCGAGCACACGCAGCTGGCGCTCGTCTCGAACGAGCGGATGGTCGCGCTGGGTGAGATGGCCGCGACCGTCGGACACGAGCTGCGCAACCCGCTCAGCGTCCTGACCAACTCGCTGTACCTGATTCGCACCAAGGTCGCTGATGCGACCGACGAGAGGCTACGGCGACATCTGGACACGGCCGATCGCGAGATCGCGGCCGCGACGCTGATCGTCTCCGACCTGCTCGAGTTCTCGCACCCGCGAACGGCGAATCCGATATCGGTCGACGTCGTGGAGCTGCTCGCCGAGTCGGCAAGCGTCGCGCCACCGCCGACCGGCATCGGCGTGGAGCTGCCCGACGAGGCGGTCCCGCCAGTAGTGGCCGACCGCGACCAGATCCGCCAGGTCGTCCTGAACCTGCTGACTAACGCGTACGAAGCGATGCCGAAGGGCGGCACGGTCCGGATCGGCGCGCGAGTCGTCGACGATGCTGTCGAGGTCACCGTGTCCGACACCGGCGTCGGCATGGACGAGCAGACCGTTGCGCAGGTGTTCGAGCCGTTCTTCAGTATGAAGGTCAAGGGAACCGGCCTCGGACTCGTCGTCAGCAAGCGCATCGTCGAGGCACACGCCGGCACGCTGCGGATCGAGTCGCAGCCCGGTCAGGGCTCCACCGCGGTCATGACCCTTCCGCTCAGCCCATCCGTGGTCGGAGCAAGCCGATGAGCCAGGAGCGGCGTTTTCAGGTGCTCGTGGTCGACGACGAACCCGGGATGCGGGAGACTCTCGTCGACATCCTCGAGCAGAGCGGCTACGACGTCAGGGCCGCGAGCGACGGCGCGGACGCCCTACACGCCATACAGAACAACGACGTCGACGTCGTGGTGATGGACGTACAGATGCCCAACCGCGACGGCGTCTCGGTCCTGCAGGAGCTGTCGCCGCCACCGCCGGCCGTCATCATGGTCACCGCCTACGCGGTCGAGGAGCGGCTGCGCGCCGCAGTCGACGCGAACGCCTTCGCCATCCTGCACAAGCCGTTCCCCGTCGGGCGACTGCTGTCCCTGGTTGCCTCGGCGTCGAGAAGCGCGGCGTGACGGCGGCCAGCCTGACCATGAACGGTGTCGCTCGACTGCACGGGAGCGTGCTCGTAGTCGATGACGACGCCGGTCTGCAGAACACGCTGTGCGACATCCTCGACATGACCGGCATCGACGCCACCGGCGTAGGCTCCGCAAGCGAGGCGACGCAATGGTGCGAGGTGCACACTCCCGACCTGGTCGTCCTCGACCAGCGGTTGCCCGATGCGTCCGGCCTGCAGCTGGCCGCCTTACTGAAGGCGAATTCCCCACTACTGCCGGTGGTTCTGCTCACCGGATACGTTTCGACCGACACGGCGATCGCCGCTGTCGGCCTGGTCGACGACTACCTCACCAAACCCGTGCCGCCCGACGAGCTGATCAAGGTCGTCCAGACCCGGCTCGAACAGCACCGGCTCCGGGTCGCGAACCAGCAACTGGTCACGAAGCTCAGGGAAACGAACAACACGCTGGAACGCACCGTTCAGGAACGCACTCGCGAGCTCAAAGCCGCTCGTGACCAGGCAATGGAAGCGTCCCGGCTGAAGTCCCAGTTCCTGGCCAACATGAGCCACGAGATCAGGACGCCGATGAACGGCGTCCTCGGCGCGGGCAACCTGCTGGCAGCCACCGATCTGACTGACGAGCAGCGTGCCTACGTCGACATCTTGTCGAGCTCGGGCCAGGCGCTGCTCACGATCATCAACGACGTCCTCGACCTGTCCAAGATCGAGGCCGGCCGCCTCGAGCTGGAACCGTCGACGTTCACGCTGCTCGACCCCTTCACCGAGGTCGTGAATCTCCTTGCGCCACAGGCATCTGCGAAGAACGTCCGGCTGAGCCTGAACGCCGACGCCGACCTGCCGCTCATAGTCGTCGGCGATGCCGGGCGGCTGCGCCAAGTCGTCACGAACCTGGTCGGCAACGCGGTGAAATTCACCAATGTGGGCCACGTGCTGGTCGACGTCTCGGCTGAGAGCCGATCGTCCGGCGACATCATGCTGCGCTGCGCGGTGTCCGACAGCGGCATCGGCATCGCCGAGCAGGACATCGCCCGCCTGTTCGCCGAGTTCAGCCAGCTCGACACCTCGAACGCCCGGCGTTTCGGCGGCACGGGCCTGGGGCTGGCCATCTCCGATCGCCTCGTCCGGCTGATGAACGGCGAGATCGGGTGCACACCCAACCTCGGCGGCGGGTCGACGTTCTGGTTCACCGCGCCGTTCGCGCTGGCCCGACCGGACAGCCCGGCGCGAAACGACGTCGCAGTCGCGTCCACCGCCACGCCGAGGGGCACAGCCCCCGCCAGCGCCCCGGCGATCCTCATCGTCGAGGACAACGAGACCAACGCGCTGATCCTCACCCACATGCTCAAGCTGCTCGGCTACCGCAGCGACACCGTCAGCAACGGGGCTGACGCCCTCGAGGCCGCAGCCCGTGAGACGTACTCGACGATCCTGATGGACTGCCAGATGCCGGTCATGGACGGCTTCACCACCACCCGCCGGCTGCGCAGCCGGTTCGCGGACGAGCCGCGAATACCGGTCGTTGCGATCACCGCCACCGCCACGACGGAGGACCAGGAGCGTTGCCTCGCCGCGGGGATGGACGACTACCTCCCCAAGCCGATCATCATGGACCGCCTCGGTGCCGTGCTGACCCGGTGGGCTCCACTGGCGCACGAGTGACGTGACGCGAGCCGTCGTAGTGTTTCGCCATCGCCGCGCCGGCCGAGTCGGACAGCGTGCGGCTGGCGGAGCTGGTCGCGACGCTGTCCTATGCCGCCGACCTCGGCCTGAGTCAGCCGATCGAGCACTGCATGCGTCTACCTCGGGCTGCTGATGAATGCCTACTGCCACGTGGACGCTGCGGAGCAGCCGGCGCGCCAGGCTCGACCAGACCGGCGAATGGGCCGGCCGGCGCGCCAGGATGGCAGCCCTCTACGACCGGGACCGAGGCGCGGAGTACCTCGTCGTAGTCGGGCGGAAGCTATGAGCTGGGACGTTCGCGAATCGGGACCGGCCGACGCCGCCCACACGGCGCGCCTGCTGGTGGCCGATCTCGTCATCGACGCACTGGCTCGCGCCGCCCCGCGACGTTAGCAACGTGCCGGCCGATCCGGGCGGCCGTCGCGGAAATGATGTATGGACGTTTCATGGGCAGCCGAGTAAATTCCCAAACGCCGGTTCTCGAAGAACAACCGGCGCTTCGGTGGCTCCAGACCCTGGCCGCCCGCTCCTAGTCGCAATCCGAGACGGGAACGCGTGAGCCAGGCTGCAAGGGGGGGACCGGGCTCACGCGTTCCCCTTTCGTTTACAGCGCACGGCGCCGGCTTGCACCGGTCGCGGTCGCTTTTCTGCGGCGTCATGCGCGAAAGGGAGCCAACTCGTGGGTTTCGTCCGAGAGGTGTGGACGACCCGACCTGGTCCGACGGTGGCGGCGTGCCCCTAACCCGGTTCCGTGCGTTGTGCGAAGCGGCCGTTCACACGCTGCCGATCGCCGGAGCGTCGCTGACGTTGATGAGCGCGGTCGGGCACCGCAGTCTGCTCGCAGCAAGCGACACGGTCTCCGCGCAGCTGGACGACTTGCACTTCACCCTGGGCGAAGGACCCGCCGTCGATGCCGTCGGTCGCGGTCATCCGGTTCTGGTCAACGACCTGGCTGATCCAGTAACGGCGGGCCAGTGGCCGGCGTTCACCGGTGCGGCGATCGAAGCGGGTGCCGGTGCCGTGTTCGCGCTGCCGTTGCAGATCGGTGCCATCTGCCTGGGTGTGCTGGTCGCGCACCGGGCCGAGCCCGGACGCCTGTCGGCAGACGAGCTCGCCCAGGCGCTGCGGCTGGCCGACGATGCCGCGGACTCGCTGCTCGACCTTGCAGCGCCGACGGCAGACCTGGCCCAGCCGGATGCAGACGGCGACGGCAGGCGTCACCGCGTGGCGCCCTACTCCTTCGGCGCCGAGGTGCATCAGGCGTCGGGGATGGTGATGATCCAGCTGGGCGTGTCGATCGAGGTCGCGCTGGCCCGGCTGCGAGCGTATGCGTTCGTGCAGGGGCGCCCGGTCCGCGAAATTGCCCGAGAAGTCGTGGCCGGAACACTGTTGTTGGAGAGATAATGACGAATAGCACACAGTCGGGTGGTTCACGATGAGTGGTGTGAATACAAGCCGGGAGCTCCGGCTCGGGCGAATGTTCGTTCGGTTGGCTGACAGCCTGGTGACCGGCTTCGACGTCGTCGAGATGCTCGACGCTCTCGTCACGAGCTGCGTCGAACTCCTCGACGCGGCCGCGGCAGGACTGATGTTGAGCGACCAGCGCGGCCAGCTACGGGTGATGGCGGCGTCATCCGAGCAGACGCGGCTGATGGAGTTGTTCGAACTGCAATACGACCAAGGTCCCTGCGTGGACTGCTTCCGCGCCGGCCAGCAGCTGCGCGCCGACTCCGACCAGGAGCAAGCCGACCGCTGGCCGCTGTTCGCGCACGAGGTTCGCTCGCGCGGGTTCGGTCCGCTGTACGCGCTGCCGCTGCGACTGCGCGACAACACGATCGGCGCGCTGAACATCTTCCAGCTGCCCGGCAGCCCACTGCCCGAAGGCGATCTGCAGATCGCGCAGGCACTCGCCGACGTCGCGACGATCGCCATCTTGCAGTACCGCACGATTCACGCAGGCGAGCAGCTCGCCGAGCAGCTGCAGACCGCACTGAACAGCCGGGTAGCCATCGAGCAGGCCAAGGGCGTCGTGGCCGAGTTCGCGCACGTCGACATGGCGCGCGCCTTCGAGATGCTTCGCCACTACTCCCGCAACACGCAGTCTCGGCTCAGCGAGGTCGCGGCGGCGATCGCATCCGGAAAACTCGCGCCCGCGGCGGTCGTGTCGCTGCCCTGACCGCAGTGGCGCGAGCTGTCGTGGCGGGTTCCCGTCACTGCGGATCCTCGCCACCCGTGCCGATTGACCCTCGGGTCAGGGCCTCCCTAGTGTCCAGGCGTCGCTAACGACCCTGGAGGAGTTCATGGCGCGTGCCTGGCTCGCATGCGTGGCCGCGGCGACGCTGATCGCGACCTTCCCGGCGACCGCCAACAGCGAACCGCCGCCGGGCGCCGCCCCCGCGTCGTCGGGTGCCAGCTCCACGCACGACGTCACGCTGGTGACGGGCGACCGCGTGCAGGTCGCGTCCGGCGATCACCCGACCGCTGCGGTTCTGCACACGGCACCCGGCACGACGGCGTACAACGTGTTCCAGACCGGCGACGCGCTCTACGTGATCCCTGACCAGGCCATGCCGCTCATCGCAAGCGGGCGTGTAGACGAACGGCTCTTCGACGTGACCGGCCTGGTTGCGCAGGGCTATGACGACACGTCCACCTCGTCGGTTCCGGTCATCATCGAGTACGGAGCACCCACGCTTGCCAAGCGCGCCGAGCCGACCGGCGCCCACGTGTCGCGAAGCATCCCCAGCATCGAGGGCGTTGCCGCGGACGTGGCCAAGCCGACCGCGACGCGGTTCTGGCACGACCTGGCAGGCAGCGGCGCGAGCAGCCTGTCCGCCGGCGCAACGCAGATCTGGCTCGACGCTCAGGTGCACGCCAGCCTCGATCTCAGCGCGCCGCAGATCGGCGCTCCCGCGGCCTGGCAACGAGGCTTCGACGGCGCCGGGGCGAAGGTGGCCGTACTCGACACCGGCATCGACACCACGCATCCGGACCTGGCGACGCAGGTTGTCGCCGCACAGAACTTCACCGAGGAGCCGGACACCGACGACAAGGTCGGCCACGGAACGCAGGTGGCGTCGATCATCGCCGGTACGGGCGCGGCGTCCAGCGGCCAGTACGTCGGGGTGGCCCACGGCGCGCAGCTCATCAACGGCAAGGTGATGCAACTCGGCTTCGTCGGCCCGGGCATCCCGGAGGGGGTCGGTCGCGAGTCGTGGATCCTGGCCGGGATGCAGTGGGCGGTCAGCCAGGGCGCCGACATCGTCAACATGAGCCTCGGCAACTCCTACCCGGACGGCAACGATCCGCTCAGCCAGGCCGTGAACGCGCTGACCGCGCAGTCCGGCGCCCTGTTCGTCGTGTCGGCCGGGAACGAGGGGCCCGACCACTACTCCGTCGGCGGGCCGGCGGCCGCGGACTCGGCGCTGGCGGTCGGCAGTGTCGATCGCGACGACAACGTCAGCCTGTTCTCCAGCCGCGGACCCCGCATGGTCGACGGCGTGCTCAAGCCCGAGGTGACCGCCCCGGGGAACGGGATCGTGGCCGCTCGCGCAGCGCACGGGCGGATCGGCCAACGCATCGGTGACAGCTACACGAGGTTGTCGGGGACGTCGATGGCCGCGCCGCACGTCGCCGGTGCCGCCGCGATCCTGCTGCAGCAGCACCCGGACTGGGATGCGAACCAGTTACGTGCCGCGCTCACGTCGACGGCGGCGTACAACCCGTCCTACGACGCGTACTCGCAGGGTGCCGGGCGGATCGACCTCGACCGGGCGACGGGCCAGGACGTCTACGTCGACGCGGGGACGCTGAACCTGGGCTACTTCGCTGCGTCCTCGACGAAGCACCACGCGACGAAGACCCTGACCTACCGCAACGCGTCTGCCGCGCCGATCACGTTGACCTTGACGGCAGACGCGACCCAGCAGTCCGGCGATCTCGCGCCCGCCGGCACCCTCACGGTGAGCCCTGCGACGCTGACCGTGCCGGCGGGAGGCACCGCCGCGGCGGAGGTCGACGTCGAGGTCACCGACCGCCCGTCCGGGGCGTACAACGGACGGGTCAGCGCGTCCGGGCCGGACGGGTTGTCGCTGAGCACAACGGTGGGATTCGTCAAGCAGGGTGATGAGGTCCAGGCGACGTTCCGCGCCATCGACCGCAACGGCGACCCTGCCGAGGCCTTCTTCGTCCTGCGCAACCCGCGAAGCCCCGATTCGTTCCTCACCGTGGCCGTGCCGCGCGGCGGTTCGTACACGGTGCAGGTGCTGCCGGGCGACTACTCGATCCTCGGTTATGTCCGAACGCCCTACGGGTCCACCGACTACAACAGCGAGCTGACCGTCGTCGCAGACCCGGAACTGGAGATGGCGCAGCCGAACCCGACGATCACCTACGACGCCCGCGAGGCTCAGCCGGTCGACGTCCATGTCCCACGAGACGTCGACGTGAACGGCCTGACAGTGGGCCTGCAGGTCGAGCGGCCGGAGCTGGAGATCCCGCTGCAAGACTCCCTCCTCTTTGCGCGGGGTCCCAGCTTCGGTTCGATCCCCGCGGTGCCGATGTCGGTATTGCCGTTCGAACGACCACAGCGCGGGCACGGTGACCTCGACAGCTACTGGAGCCTGGTGTCGCCGCGAGCCAGGGCAGCCATCACATCCCCGATGCGCAGCGATCTGCCTGTGTCGCTCATGGACGGCTCGGCCCGCCTCGACGGCAGCCACGATCTCGCGGTTGTCGACGCCGGAGCAGGCGCCGCGACGGACTACGCACGCCTGGACGCGACCGGCAAGCTGGTGCTCGTGCGCGAGAACGGCGACGTCTCGTTCGCCGACCAGGCAGCCGCCGCCACGGACGCGGGGGCGTCGGCTCTGCTGGTATCCGCAGCATCGCCCGGACCGTTCTTCGGCGAGGCCTTCTCCGACATCCCGGTGCTCGCGATCAGCCGCGACGACGGGACGCGACTGCGATCGTTGCTGTCCGGCGGCACCGTCCGGGTGTGGTTGTCCGGCAGCTCGTCGTCGTCCTACCTGTACGACCTCGTCTTCCGTGAGCACGACCGCGTGCGCGCAAATACCGTCTATTCGCCGAGCGGCCTGGCCGAGGTCAATACGTCCTACTACACCGACGACTCGCGTACACAGCAGCGGTTCTGGCAGAACCGCAACCCCGCCTGGGGCACCGTCTGCGGCTACTGCGCGAGCCTGGCGCGCGAGGGCGAGGACTGGCACGGTGCGGTGACCCGCGTCGAGTACGTGACGGCCGGCGAGCCGTGGCGGGAGTCGCTGCTGCAGGACTCGTGGCTGCAGTGGAATGCCGTCCGGACGTATCCGCCTGGCGTCACGGCGACATCGTGGGCAAAGGCGCCCGCCGTTCCCGGCGTACCGATCCGGCCGGGCGTGGTGTCGGCGCGGGTAGGTGATCAGCTGCAGATCCGCCTGGCCGGCTACACCGACGCAGATCCGACGCATCTGAGCGACGTCCCGGACTACTGGTTCCAGGGCACGACGACGCTGTCGCGTGACGGCCAGTCCCTCGGCGGGTGCGTCAACCTCCGCGTGCTGAACTGCGACGTCGACGTCCCCGCCGACGACGGCAGGTACACGCTGACCGCCGTCGATCCGGCACCGGTGTTCACCGACGCGGTTCAATCGTCGACCACCACGTGGACGTTCAGCTCGCGGCACGGCGAAGCGACCCTGCCGCTGATCGACCTCGACTACGACGTGCCGGTCAGCATGACCAACACGCTCACTGCCGACACCCGGACGACGATCACGGTCGGCGTGGCGCGCCAGCCGGGATCGACGGGAGGGGCGCTGGGCACGCCAACAGTCCAGGTGAGCTATGACGACGGTTCGACATGGACGTCGCTCGCTGTCTCGCCGGTCGACCATGTGCAGTTCGTTGCGCACTACAAGCTGCCGAAGCTGGCCGCGACCAACGGGTTCGTCGCGCTGCGCGTCACTGCCGGTGACGCCGCGGGCAACAGCGTGGTCCAGGAGATCCCGCGGGCATTCCGGCTCACCGGCTGAGCGCGCTCAGTCGTCGAGAATCCCGTCGCGCGACACGCTGTAGCCCGCCTGGAAACGGGTGCGTGCCCCGAAGACGTCGAAGAGTTCGCTTACCCTGCGCTGCAACGTTCGAAGGCTCAGGCCCAGTTGCCGAGCGACGGTCTCGTCCTTGAGTCCGGCCGAGAGCAGGCTCAGGATCTCGGCGTCGCCGCCACTGAGCCGCTCGTCGGCCTCGGCACCCTGCCCGGTCCAGCGCAGCGGCGAGGACGCCCGCCACATCATTTCGAACAGGGCGATGAGCGCGTCGAGCAGCGTCGACTCGTGGACGACGACTGCGCTCTGCGCCGCGTCGCGGTCGCCCGAGGTCAGCGGCAGCATCGCCCGCTTCGAGTCGACGATGACCAGCTTGATCGGCACCGTGCCGACGGGTGCCTCCTCGCCCTGCTCGACCAGCCCTCGGGCCGCTTCGAGCAGGCCCGGTGTCTCGAACGCGGAGACGTCGTAGATGCTGCGGGCAGTGACTCCGCGGCGCAGTGCCGTGTCCTGAGTTACCGGCGCCTGCGACACGTCCGCGGCGAACGGTGGCCGCACGAGTGCGCGCACGTCGTGGCGCGCCGCCAGGTTGAGCTGCATGAAGCTCCGGCCGACGGCGCCTTGGCCGGTGACGACCTCGAGCAACTCCTCCGGTGGAGACGCCGAGCGCTCATAGGTCTCGTCCGCGAGCACGCTGACGCTGCTGCGAGCGCGAGCGATCTCCTCCTCGCGGCGGGCTGCGATGGCCTCGATCGCGACGTGCGGTGACGTCGCGACGAGGCGAAGCCTGCGCCCCGTGAGTCGGCTGACGAGACCTTCGTCTTCGAGGCGGGCCACGACCCGGCGAAGCGCACCGGCCGATATCTTCGTCAGCCTCGACAACTCGGCAAGATCCGCGGACCCGTGTCGAAGCAGCGCCCGATAGGCCAGCTCGTCCGTCGGCGCGATCCCGAGATCACCGAGGACGTAGTCGTGTCGGCCGTCGAGACGACTTGACGGGAGACGCCTCGTGGCCATCCACGGAGCATAAGGAACGCGCGTCGGTCAGTCGTGCGGCGGCAGCGTCGCTCCGGTGGCGGTAGCGATCGTCTTGACGGCTCTCATCAGCCAGTCGACGTCGTCGCGGGCCGAGTCGACCTTCAGGCTGATGCCCTCGAGCGACGCGAAGTCGTGCGTGTTGAACGTGCCGGACTCGTCGCCCACCCGCATCAACTCGAGCTTCTTCAGGATTACGTCGATGTCCGCCATGGAGAACCCTCCTAGTTCGGGGTCCGGGATCTCTCCCAATCCCCATTGCCCGTAGTCGGTTATCTCTCGATCCGGATTCGTCCGGTCCAGATCGACCAGGCCACCGCAGCGGTCCTGGTGGTTCTTGTACTGCTGTATATGGGCTTTGTCCGACCACCTGCCTCCGGACCAGGCATAGGTCTGCCAGCCCCACATCGCGGAGTGCGGCACGAGCTTCTCGATGGCGAGCAAGCCGCCGTACACCCCGACGGCACTCCAGCCGAGGACGCTTGCCGCACCGTCGAGATACGCCCTGATGCGATCCCATTCGGACTCACCCAGCGGGTTGGGGTCGATGTCGAGCGAGAAGTAGTGCGGCCGGCCCTCGGGCATCCCGCACGCGCTGGCCACGTCCCGCGACGCCTTCGCCGCGTCGACCCCGGCGGCACGACCGCCGAGCATGTGGCCGCGCTCCTCTTCGAAGTTCGTGACCACGGCGATCTTCGCCTGGATCAGGCGATGCACCTCCGCGCGGGTCATGTTCTTGCCGCTGGAGCCGATCGACGTGTACCGGGCCGCAAACCTCATCCCGTGGTTGAACAGGCACACCGGATCCGGCCGGGCCCAGGAGTAGTCGCATCCCTCGGTCATGGCAGACCCCTCCCCGAGGCCTCAGACCGTAGACCAGCCCGACCGCCCCGTCCAGCATCTGTTTGTGATCTCGCCCTGACCCGCACGCACGTGCGGCCCGAGTCGAATCGCAGAAAGCCCTATGGATAAAGGTGATTCTCGATGACGTGATGTCGACGACCACCCCGCTTCAGGCAGCATGTCGACGAAACGTTCAGGCCGCCGGCGACGGAGCCGCGGGCGTACGCGGCCGGACATCGCATCCGGCACGAAGCGATATCGCTGCTATTTCTCGTCATTCGGTCGCGCGCTGTTCATCTCTGAAGCGACGAACAGCCAGATTCGCCGTTTAATGTCCCAGACGCCAGCGCGCGTCGTCCAGCAGGAGGTTCGCATGAATCGTTCCGGCACCGGACTCATCCTCATAGCCCTGATCGCCGTCACGCTGTCGCTCACGCCGGCAACGCCGGCGTCGGCGACCCCGCCCAACATCCCGAGCAAGTCGACCGCACAGTCGGAGCTGAACACGCTCGTCGTCGCAAGCGAGGGCAGCATGACCGGCTACTCGCGCGACCTGTTCCCGCACTGGATCATCATTTCCGGCACGTGCGACACTCGCGAGACGGTGCTCAAACGCGATGGCACGAACGTCGTGGTCGGGAGCAACTGCTACCCGACGTCCGGCAGCTGGCGCAGCCCGTACGACGGCGCGACCTGGACCTCGCCCTCCGACGTCGACATCGATCACATCGTCCCGCTGGCCGAGGCATGGCGCTCCGGGGCGAGCAGCTGGACGACGTCGAAGCGCCAGGCGTTCGCGAACGACCTCGGCGACCCACAACTCATCGCGGTCACCGACAACGTCAACCAGTCAAAGGGCGATCAGGACCCCTCGACCTGGAAACCACCGCTGTCGTCCTACTACTGCACCTACGCCAAGATGTGGATCGCGTCCAAGTACCACTGGTTCCTCAAACTGCAGTCGAGCGAGAAGACCGCGCTGCAAAGCATGCTTAACACCTGCTGAGGTCCCCTAGAGGCGATCAGACAGCCGGCCTGCACTTCCGGTATACCCACACGATGCCCTGGTTGATTCTTTCCGCGGCGATGGCAGCTCATTCGCGACTTCGGTGCTCCCCCGCCACAGTGACGGCGAAATGGAGCGACCTCGGCTTCACGGGCCGCGCGAACGTCCGCGACCTCTGGACACATACCCAGATCGCCAACCAGGCCGACGGCTTCTCGGCGACGCTTCCACCGCACGGTGCCCGGCTGCTTCGGGTGAGCCCGTAGCAGCCGGCGAGGCGCACTATGTACGGATGAGCGGAACGCACGAGGTAGGGACGCCAGCCGACCTGCCACCCGGCAAAGTGACCGGAGCAGGGCCGTACGCCGTAGGCAATGCTGGCGGGGATCTGTTCGCGGTGTCGCGCCGATGCCGTCACCTGGGAGCGGACCTCGCCAACGGCACGATCGACGAGCAAGGCCACCTGGTCTGCCCATGGCACCGAGCGGCGTACGACGTCCACAGTGGACAGATGGTGCGTGGGCCGCAGGGCTTCTTCGCAAAGGTGCCCGGACTCGGCACCGCGTACCGGGCGCTGACGCGTGTGCTGCCGTTGCGCCGCGGCGAGGTGACCGAGCACGACGGTCGCCTGTTCGTGGACTGACTACGCTGCCCGTCGGCCTACCGCCACGAAACTGGGTGCGAAGATCTGGGGACGCGTCGCGGCGGCATCCAATCGCTGGAAGGCGGCGTCCCACCGTTCGACGTCCTCGGCGGTTGCGGCGCCCTCGGCCACCATCGCGGTACGGGCCGCCCACGAAGGCGGACGGATTCCCGGCGGGGCCTCCATGATGTTGTACGAGCCGGTGAAACTGCGTACTTCGAGCCCCGCGGCCCGAAGGAAGTTGCCCAGGCGCAGGCCCACGATCGGGTCGTTGCCGCGGGCGACGTGGAAGCGCACGTACCGCTCCGAAAGGTCGTCGAGCTCGGGATCGGCGTCCAGGATCCGGACAGCAGCGAGATCCACGTCGACGAGATAGACACTCCCGCCCGGGCGCGGCAGCGTGGCGAGGTGATCGACGATCGCTTGCTCGTGGCCTCCGTTGTGCGCCAGCACATGCCGCATCATCACGACGTCGACGCTCCCCGGCTCGATCCCTGTTGCCGTGGCGTCGCCCGCGCGCAACTCGATGTTCGTCGCTGCGCTCTTCGCGACGAGGGCGCGTGCGGTGTCCAGCGCTTGCGCGTCCCGCTCGACCGCGAGAACGCGTCCGGACGGCCCGACTTCGGCGGCCAGTGCCACGCTCATGGCGGCGGGGCCACAGCCGACGTCGGCGACGACTGCACCCTCGACGACGCCGGCCGCGCGCAACTGTGCGGCTTCGAGGAGCAGCGCGTTCGCCGCCATCATGCGATACCGCGCCACCTCCGCGTCGCTGATGGCCAGCGCGTAGTCACTCATGAACGTCCCCCCGTGCGCCTCGGTGCCCGAGGGACAACCATCCCACGGCACGACAAGGGCTCGCCCATTATGTTGCTGCTCATGGATGAGACGACGTCCTGGATGCGCGTTGCGGCCGTACGCGCCCAAGACCCGAAGGTGGTCGCGCTGCTGGAAGCCTTGACCGCGGAGCTGGCCGGCAGCGGCTACACGCCGGACCAAACGTTCGGCTACTCGGTCGAGCAGCTGGAGCGTGCGGATGTGCATCTGGTCGGCGCCTGCGTTGCTGGCCGGCTGGTCGGCCTGGGCGGAGTCGAGCTGCAAGGCCGCGGCGTGGCCGAGCTGAAGCGGTTCTACGTCGAGCCCGACCACCGCGGCACCGGAGTCGCCGACGCTCTGATCGCCGCCCTGGTGGACCACGCCATCGCGCATGAGGTGAACGTCGTGCGTCTGGAGACCGGCGACAAGCAGCAGGCGGCAATGTCGTTCTATCGCCGGCACGGATTCGCCGAAGTTCCTCGCTTCGAGCCGTACCTGTCCAGCGAGACGTCGGTGTGCATGCAGCGCGAGCTCGTGGCTGTCGATCGAACCTGACGGGCTAGAAGTCGATCCGCATCACAACGCGTCTGGGCGTGGGCCTGCTCACCTCCGCGAACCCGGCGGCGGCGAAGATGCTGCGGCTGCCGACATGCAACTCGCCCCAGGTGATCTCCTGTCCCGGATGGGTGATCATCGGGTAGCCCTCGACGGCGCGGGCGCCGCGCTCGCGTGCAAAGTCGGCTGCGACGGCGGCGAGCGCACGGCTCACTCCGCGACGACGGAAGCCCGCGCGGGTGATGAAGCAGGTAACTGCCCAGACGCCGTCGTCGGTCTTGTCCTCAGCTCGTCCGGCCCACGGGACACGGGTGCGCAGCAGGCGCTGGTACGCCGTGCGGGGCTCGACTGCACACCAGCCGGCGGGCTCGCCGTCGAGGTAGGCGATCAGGCCGCTCGTCGTGGTGGCGTCGGGGTGGCCGCAGTCGGTCTGCTCGCGCAGCCGGTGGGCGCGTTCCTCAAGGGGAGCCGAGCGCCACGCGGAATCCCTCATCTTGTTTCGCTGGCACTGGCAGAAAGCCGCATAGCCGCGGGTGCCGAGGACGGTCCGCAGGTCGTCCCAGGACGCTTCATTCGCAGGCACAACGGAGATCGCCGTCGTCCGGGCCGTGTCTCCCATCGCCGTTCCTTCCTCGATCGGACAGCATCCTAAGGTGGCTGGCAGCCTTTGGAGGACGAGCATGTCGGCATCGTCTGGCCCGTGCAGTCCGGAAACGGTGCGGAGCCTGCAGGAGAAAGCGGCCAGAGCGCTTCCGGCCGAGCACGTCGAGCGTGTCGGCGGATGGTGGCTGCGCCATTCCACGAGTAGCGCCTGGTGGGCGGGAACGGTGCTGCCACACGCCGACGCCGGGCCCGAGGAACTGATGCGAAGGGTCACCGATGCGGAGCGGTTCTATGCTGTGCACGGCACGGCCGCGCGGTTTCAGATCACGCCGTGGGCTTGCCCCGCAGCTCTCGACACGCTGTTGGCAGAGCGCGGCTACTGTCATGAAAGCCCAGTGTCGTTGCAGGTTGCCGCGACCAGGCAGGTATTGGAACAAGCGTCGACGGACTCGCTGCGGGTGCGGCTGGACGACGACCCGACAAGCGCGTGGTTCGAGGTGTGGCACGCCGTGAGTGGGCATGCTGGCGACCGCCGTGCCGAGTGGGACATGCTCGGTCGGGTGAAGCGGCCAAGTGCCTACGCCGGCGCGATGCTCGGCAACGACATCGTCGCGGTGGGCCGCGTCGTCGCCGACGACGGCTGGGCGGGCGTGTTCGGCATGGCCACACTGGCGCACGCGCGGGGCAAGCGTGCCGGCCGCAGCGTGCTCGCCGCGCTGGCAGACTGGGCAGCTGCGCACGACGCCGACCGCCTGTATCTCCAGGTGGAGTGCGACAACATTCCGGCACTGCGGCTCTACGATGAGGCCGGCTTCGGCGAAGCGTGCACTTACCACTACCGCACCGCACGATCACTTGGGGAGGGCGGTCAGCGTGTCAACAGGTGAACAGCTCAGCACGCCGGCGAGGGTGGCCGAGCTCGACGAGGGCATCTCCGAGGACGAACTCCAATTGGCCAGCCGCAATCACGGCATGCCGCTGGAGGCTATGCGCTATGACGTCACGCCGCTCGGGCTGCACTACCTGCTCATCCACTACGACATTCCAGCCGTCGACCCGGACACGTGGCGGCTGCGCGTGACCGGACTTGTCGAGCACCCGCTCGTCCTCGATCTCGACACCATTCGAGCCCGGCCGCGCACGACGCTGCGCGTGACGATGGAGTGCGCCGGCAACGGGCGCGCGCGTCTGGTTCCGCGCCCGATCAGCCAGCCCTGGCTGGTCGAGGCGGTGGGGACGGCTGAGTGGACAGGCACCTCGCTCGCCGCTCTGCTGCGCGACGCCACACCGACCGCGTCGGCCAGCGAGGTGGTTTTCACCGGCAGTGACCACGGCATCGAGCGGGGCGTCGAGCAGAACTATCAGCGCAGCCTGTCGTTGCGCGACGCGAGCGACGACGACGTTCTGCTGGTCTACGAGATGAACGGCGCGCCGCTGCCGCCGCAGCACGGCTTCCCGTTGCGACTGGTAGTCCCTGGCTGGTACGGCATGACGCAGGTCAAGTGGCTGCACGAGATCACCGTGACCGACGCGCCGTTCACCGGATACCAGCAGGCCGCCTACCGGCTGCGGCAGGACCCGGACGAGACCGGGGTTCCGCTCACCCGGATGGAACCCCGCGCGCTGCTCATCCCACCCGGTTGGCCGGACTTCATGTCTCGCGCCCGCTTCCTGCATCCCGGTCCGGTCGAGCTGCGCGGACGCGCCTGGTCCGGCCACGCGCCGATCAGCACGGTCGACGTGAGTACCGACGACGGCGCCACCTGGACCGCGGCAGATGTCGAGCCCGCCGCCGGCGACTGGGCCTGGCGGGGTTGGAAGCTGTCCTGGCACGCTCAGCCCGGACACCACGCGCTCTGCGCGCGCGCCACGGACGAGGCGGGCCGCAGCCAGCCCGTCGAGCAACCCTGGAACCGAGGCGGCTTCGCCAACAACCTCATCCAGCGAGTCCACGTCGTCGTCCTGGACGCCTGACCCAGAGCAGCCGACGGGCCTGAGGAGTTCGCTTCCAAGCGGTCACTCCACGCGACCGCGAAAAACTATGCTCGAAAGGGCAGCATGCCGCGTGCGCGGCAATTATTACCACCTAGATGTGGCGAAAATATGACACGGCAGCGGCCTCTTTGATCGTGAAGATCCGAAACTACGCTAAATGACTTATGTGCTCTCCGCGCGAATCTTCGAGGGTTTCGCCGGATACGATTCGGCATCAGATTTAACGCTTGCTAAACGCTAGTTGATCTACAGTCAGCGCCGCCTAGATGATCTCCGTCGTGTAGGCATTCCTCATCCTCAGACCCCCGGGGGGACTGCATCATGAGCGTCAAGGCCTGCTTTGGCATGCTCGCAAGACAACGACGTCGGGGACGCAGACCACTGATCGCCTGCGTGGTCCTGCTGATAGCCGCCGGAACGCTGGTCAGTTTGCCGGCCTCGGCCGATGCGAAACCGACCAAGCACGGCAGCCCGCACAACTTCTTCACGAAGAAGGTGGCGAAGGCACGATTCGGCGCCGATGGTCCTGGCGCTGACGGCACGACTGACATGGTGTATCACGGCGGTTCGGTGATGCGAGATCCCACCGTGTACGCAATCTTCTGGAGCCCGACGACGCCACCCGCCGGATATCCCGGTGCGTTGTTCGGGGCGGATTATCAGAACGGAATCGAGCACTACCTGAGCGACGTCTCGCAGACGCCGTACTTCAACATCCTCACCCAGTACGGCGACAGCTCCGGTCAACCGGTGCCCCCGACGAGCCACTTCGGCGGATCGTGGCGCGACACCACTGCCTACCCGCATGCCGGTACCTGGGCGGATCCGCTCGGCGACGGCGACATCCGCGACGCTGTCAGCCGAGCCGTGACGGCCCATCCGAATTGGCAGACCGATTCACTGTCGACCATGTACATGGTGTTCACCGGGAAGAACATCATCGAATGCTCAGGGTCAGGAAATGACTGTTTCGCAGCCAACGACTGGACCGGCGCGTCGTCGACCCGCGGCGCTTTCTGCGCATACCACTGGTGGGACGGAAGCCGGGTTTACAGCTACCAGCCGTATTCGTCCACGGGCAGCTGCTACGGCAACCAGACCGATTACCCGAACGGCGTCGACCAGGACATCACGATTACCGCGACGTCGCACGAGCAATTCGAGGCCTATACCGATCCCTTCGGCGACGCGTGGTACGACGACGTCGACGGCCATGCCGGCGAGAACGGCGACAAATGCGCCTACAACTACGGCCCGTACGAGCCCGACGGCTCGAATATCGTCCTGCACGGGCACCCTTATCAAATTCAGCTCGAGTGGAGCAACACCGCGCCGCACGGCTGCGTGAAACGTTGGGGTCCGCGGCCGCAGACGACGATCACCGGCGATCTCAATTTCGGCAACGTGCCGCGCGGAACGACCGCGACGCACGAGATCGCGTTGCAGAACACGGGCAACGGCGACCTTGACGTGCTTGACGTCCGCCTGGGAACGGGGTCGAACCCCGCGTTCCACATCACGCCGTCGACGAACAAGACGTCGACCCTCGCCGCGGGCGACACCATGCTCATCGACGTCAGCGTCTCGCCGCCGGCCAATGCCGGCTCGTCGGGGCCGCTGACCGGTTCGCTCGTGATCGACACCGACGACACGGTGCCGAACACGTTCGGCCAGCCGACGACCGCTCAGCTCACCGCGACGAACACGATCAGTGCCGCGGCCAACGTCGGGCTCCCCCAGGTCACTGTCAGCGGATCGCTGAACTTCGGCACCGTGCCGCGCGGCTCTGCCGTGTCGCGCAACGTCGTCGTCCAGAACACCGGTACGGCCGACCTGGGCGTGAACAACGTGACGTTCAGCGGCGACCCGGCATACAGCATCAGCCCGTCATCACCGACCAGCGGTGTTCTCGCACCAGGGGGCAGCCTCACGGTCGAGGTGACGTTCGCGCCGCCGCAGAGCGCAACCTCACCCGGACCGCGGACCGGGACGTTGACCATCTCTACCGACGACCCGAGCACACCGAGCGTGGCCGTGGCGGCGACCGGCACGGTCGGCCTCCCCAAGGTGGCGCTGTCTCCGGGCGCGCTCGACTTCGGCACGGTCTGCGCAGGCGAATCGGCGCAGCGCGAACTGACCGTGACCAATGTGGGCACGGCACCGCTGACGATCACCAGCGTGGCGATCGGCGCAGGTAGCACGCCTGGCCTGTCCGTGCTGGGGATCCCGGCAGTTCCGGTCACCTTGCCGGTTGGCGCCCACCTGTCGTTCACGGTCGTGTTCTCGCCGTCCGGACCGTTCGGCGGGCCGGTCACCGGCACAGTCGTCGTGACGACGGACGACCCGGTCAACCCGCAGGTGTCGGTGCCGATCAGTGGAAGTGTCGGCCAGGCGCTGATCACCGTCGGCACGAATGCGCTGGACTTCGGCGGGGTGGCGACCGACAACCGCACCGAACCGCACGCGCGGGACCTGCCGGTAACCATCAGCAACACGGGCAACTGCACCCTGACCGTGACCTCGTTCGCGATCAGCGGCCCGGCTGCTGCTGACTACTCACTCGTCGGCGCACCGTCAGTGCCGCTGACGATCGGGGCGGGCAGCATCGTGACGATCACGGTGCGGTTCAACCCGTCGGCGGCGGGCGTACGCAATGCCACCCTGACGATCGGCTCGAGCGATCCGGCCCATCCGAGTGCGGCGGTGTCGCTCACTGGGGTCGGGCTGGTGCCGGCAATCCTCGCGCAGCCAGGGTCGTACTCGTTCGGGCCAACGGTGATCCTGTCGCAAGGTCCGTCCGGCTACACCGGGCAGACGACATCGTTCACCGTGACGAATACCGGTCAGGCCGAACTGATCGTCGACACATTGGGCACGTCGGGTGCGCCGTACTCCGCTCCGGGGCCGGCGAGTCCGCCGTCGCGCTATGCGGCCAACGATCACTTCTCCGAACCGGTGACGTTCGGGCCGACCACGGCCGGCAAGTTCGTCGGCGCGCTGACGGTCGCCGACAGCGATCCGGAGGGCGGCGCATCGGCGACGGTGCCGTTGTGCGGTGAGGGCGTCCAGCGCGGCATTAGAGTGCTGGCCGTGAATGCAGCCGGTACCCCGATGCCGAGCGTCTCGGCGCTGAAGCTGAGCGCCCACGGCACGGCGCAGAACGTCAACATCAACGTGAAGAACCTGCCGCTGGCAGGTGTCCCCACGTCGTGTGACGCGAACGCCAAGCGGCATTACGAGAATCAGGCGCTGCCGGCGACCGACACGTTGAACCAGCGCAGCTCCTACTACACGCTGGCGGTCACCGCCGGAGGCAAGTCGACAACGGTCACGTTCACCTTGGGGGTGACCGAGTTCAAGACCCTGGTGGTCACAATCAAGTGATGCGAGCTGGTGAGGGGGCGACGCGGTGCCGGCAACGGCGCCCGGCGCCCCCTCGCCGCGTCCTGGTCGCGGCCGCGGCCGCGGCGTGCCTGGTGTTCGGCGTGTCCGGTTGCACGTCGACTACCGTGCCGCGGCGATCGGGCAGTCCGGGATCGCCTACGTCCGCGAGCGCTACTACCCCACCGGCCGGGACGTCCACGGTCAGCTACGCCGACAACGGCCGGACCGTCCAGGCAGCCGTGGGGCAGACCGTGCACGTCGTCCTGGAGAACACGTACTGGACGATCGACGGGAGCTCGGACGGTGCCGTCATCGCGCCGCTCGGCACTGCTTCGCACTCGCCCCAGCCGAACGGTTGCGTGCCCGGTGCCGGATGCGGCACCGTCCGCCAGGACTTCCTTGCCCGCGCGCCAGGGCAGGCGCGGCTCAGCGCCCATCGGACGATCTGCGGCGAGGCCATGGCCTGCGCGCCGGCGCAGCGCAGCTTCACCGTGACCGTTGTCGTCGCATAACCGACCGTCCCGCTCGCTCCCGGGCGGAAGCCAGCCGGTCTCAGACGGGCGTCTCGTTGTGCGGTCCGTCGAGGTAGGCGACGAGGCCACGCGGCGAGTAGGCGAGATCGGCGGCCTTGTGCCGCTCGACCGCGGTCGACGCGGCCGACTCATGCGACGCGTCCTTGTCCTTGGCCCCGATCGGCCGCACGTACGGCGGCAGCAGCTTGTACCACTTCGTCCGCGTCTCGTGCTGCGGTCCCTTCGGGTCAGGTGCGAGCGGGATCTTGCCGACCGCCAGGCCGCATGACCCGGCCCGGTCGATCATCCAGTGCAATGCGATGTCGGAGAGTGCGTGGTCCGGGTAGCCGCCACCGGCATCGCCGTGCACTCCGGCGAACCACACCTGCTCGAGCCGCTGGTTGACGGCGTCCGCCTGCTGCGACCAGACAGCCGGACGGAACGGCGGGCGCTTCTCGTCGATCGCGAGTGCGTGGAACGCGGCGTCGACCGTTGTGCTCAGGTCGGTGTCGTGGAATCGCCATCTGCGATTGAGGAAGTTCACCCACCGCGACGGACTCAATGGGATGCCCAGTGCGCCAACGGTGTCCCAGACACCGATGAAGCGGATGCGCGTCTCGTACGAGTATGTGTTCCGGAACAACTGCGCTTCCTCGCCCCGCGGGTGCGCGGTCCGGCTTCGGTAGAGCGCGTATGCCTGGTCGACCCGGTCGATATTCTCGCGTCGCAGGATCCCGGAGTTGCGGACGAATCCCGCCGTGCTGCGTGCGGTGAACGCCCCGCGACTGAAACCGAAGAAGAACAGCTCATCGCCAGGCTCGAAGTTCTCGACGATGAAGCGGTAGGTGTCCTTGACGTTGCGCGACAGGCCGAACGCGAACGCGCCTCCTCGAATGCGTTCCGACGACTTCACCCCGACGCCGGCGTGGTAGAACGAACGCTGCTCGGTGCCTGCCGCATCCTCGCGAGCGAGGGCGTTGTAGAGCTTCGTGACGTTCGTCGGTGACTTCTGCTCCGCCGTGTTCCACGTGCCGTCACAGCACAAGATCAGACGCTTCGACATTGGGCCCCTCCTGGCGTCTTCGCCGAACGCCGAGGGATGGGCCGAGCAAATATCTGCGTGTCCCCGGGGTCAGGCGTTCACGTATCGCGTATGGCGGCACACACCCTGCTCGCGTTCTCGGGTGGGTCGTAGAGGCGAAGGTCCCGGACGTGAACAAGTCGCGTCACGCGGCTGCGACCGATCGATATCGTGACATCGATGCCAGATCACCATGATTAACGCATGCCGCGCTCTTGACCCAAGTCGGCTGTCAGCGCGACGATCCAGACGACAGCCTGGCGCGCCTCGTTCGCTTGACACCGTTGTCCGATGCGGGTGCCGATCCCCCGAGGAGGACCCATGGCCGAGTCAGCCATCGGACGCCGCACGTTCCTGGGCGCTGCCGGGGCAGCCACCGCGGCTGCCGTGCTCGCCCCGGCGTCAAGGGCGGACGCGGTCACGCCCGCTGGTGGCCGAGGGCGGCAGCGGCGCGTCCGGTTCGGCGTGAACTATGTCCCGACCGAGAACTGGTGGTTCTCCTGGTCGGACTGGAACCGCAGGTCGATCGACGCCGACCTCAAGGACATCGCGACCCTCGGTATGGACCACATCCGGATCATGCTGCTGTGGTCGGAACTGCAGCCGAACAGCACCTACGTCCGCGGCGAGCAGCTCGACCGGTTGGCGGAATTACTCGACCTTGCCGACGCGCGTGATCTCGACGTCGAGGTCACCGTCCTGAACGGCGCGGTCAGCGGGGTGCTGTTCGTCCCGCCATATCTGATCAGCAACAGCAACGGCCGGATCCGCAACGTCCTCACCGACCCGATCGCGATCGACCGGGAGCAGTGGGTACTCGGCCAGGTGGCCGCACGGATCGGCAACCATCGGCGCTTTCTCGGCTTCGACCTGTCCAACGAGATCCACTGGTTCGCCATCCCGCTGGGGATGACGGCCACCCAGGCACAAGGCGACGCCTGGCACGACGCGTTGTTCTCGACGTGCGAGCTGGTCGCGCCGGGAAAGGTCCACGTATCGGGCATCGACCACTGGCCGTGGCAGAACAACGCGTACTGGACCCGCCAGGGCCTGGGCACGGCCGGCACGATGACGGCGAACCACACGTGGGCCGGCTGGACCGGCGTGATCCAGAATTACGGCTCGCTCTCGACGGCGTCCACGCACTACTCCGAGTACTTCATCGAGGTCATCAAGGCTTTCCACACCGACCTGCAACGGCAGGTGTGGATCGAGGAGACCGGTGTCTCGACGGTCTGGATGGCCGCTGCCGACATCCCGACCTGGACCGAGCGGTCGATCCGCACGATGGCCAGCTGCGACAACCTGTTCGGGATCACCTGGTGGGACTCGCACGACCTGAACCCGAAGCTCAGCGGCTACGTCAACCTCGAGTACGACCTGGGCCTGTTCACCAACGACCGCAAGCTCAAGCCGATCGGTGCGACCATCGCGCGCGTCATCGCCGAGTTCGACGACCACCCGCCGGCACCGCTGGAGCGCACGGCCGCTCTCGTGCAGCCCGACGGCATGCCGCCGTGGACCGGCTTCTTCGACCCGTTCATGAAGCTCATCGACCAGGGAACCAACCCTGCGGTGGTACTGCAGAGCCGCTCGACCGACACCGCTTACCTCGCGGCGCGCGGTATCGAGCGGCTCATCACGCTCGACCAGGTGTGAGTAGCAGATAGCGCAACGGACGTCGCACTCGGCCGCACTTCCGGAACTCGGCGAGCGTCGGGGTAACTTGTCTGCGCCCAATCCTGCAAACCTTTGCAGAAATTGTCAAGACTGTCTTGACATGCCGCCGTTTTCGGCCTACGAACCTTATTCACGCCCTTCTTTCGATTCCGCCTCGATTCACCCAAGAGGACGGCCGTGAACAGATTTGCCCGATGGAGCCGAGGGAAACTGGATGCGCTCTGCGCGTTCGCCTCTGCCGCTTCGCTTGTCGCCGCACCTCCCTCTGCTTTGCCGGCCTCCGCCGCGCCTCTTCAGACGGCGGTTCAGTTCGACCCGCGCTCAGATCATCTCGACGACCGGCATCGCATCGGGCGATCCCGCCGGAACTGCCGTATCGGTAAGCGGAAAGTCCTCGACCATCACAGTTGCGCCAGGCACTGCGCAGCTCGTCACGTTCACGGAGTGATCTCATGCGCACTGTCGCCTGCGTCCTCGCGTTGCTCGGCGCGCTGGTCGTCACACCCGCCGGCGAGGCGGCGTCCGCGCCAGGCGGGCTCCGCTTCGTCGCGCCGACGTCTCGCACGCTCGCCGGCACGACCGATCTGAAGGTCGACGCACCGGCCGGCACCACGGCCGTGCGCTTCTTCCTGGACGGCATCGCGCTCTCCGAGCTCACCGACCTGTACGCCCGCCAGACGCACACCGATCCGGTGTGGATGACTGCGACCGACGCCGGCTGGTTCCCGCCGGGCGCGCACACGCTGCGCGCCGAGGCCGACACCCCGACCGGAACGCTGTCGACGGCGATGCCGGTCGTCACGAGTGCTCCGCCGGACGGTCCGGGAATCGCGTCGCTCGACGGCGGCTGGCGTTTCTCCACCGCCGCCGACCTGCCGTCAGGCGATCTCGACGGAGCGGTGCCTCCCGCAGTCCAGCCGTCCTACGACGCGTCGGGGTGGCCTTCCATCGTCGTGCCCGACTCGTTCGGCGCGGTCAAGGCCAGATGGAACGACGACAACGGCCTGCTCGGCGTCTACCGCCGCACCGTCGACCTCGAGGCGCCGGATGCCGGTGAGCGCACCGCCCTCGTGTTCGAGTCGTGCTTCTGGTCATGCCACTACTTCGTCAACGGGACGGACGTGGGCGCCAGCACGGGCGGCTACCTGCCGACCAGGCTGGACGTGACCAATGCCGTCCATGCAGGGACGAACACGATCGCCGTGGTGGTCGACACCCGCGTCTCGACGATGGGCGAGTTCGCGCGGCCGGTCCAGGGCCTGTACTGGAACTGGGGCGGGTTGATGCAACAGGCCCACCTCGAACGCACGCCGTCGGTTGCGCTGACCGAGACGCGGGCCGAGGGCACGCTCGCCGGAACGCTCACGCTGCGCCCGTCCGGCCTCAACACGACCGGTGGCGCGCGGACCGTTACCGCGATGGCAACTGTCGACGCGCCGGACGGCAGCCAGGTGCTCGGGCCGCAGCAGGTGCAGACCGTCGTGCCGGACGGCGGCGGGCCGGCCAGTCCGATCACGCTGCACGTCGCCCATCCGTTGCCCTGGGATCTCGGCCATCCGAACCTGTACACCGTCCACCTGCGCCCGCTGGGCGACGCGGGGTGGCGCGAGCTCACCGAGCAGACCGGCTTCCGCGACGTCAGCGTCCACGGCCTGGATCTCATGCTCAACGGCAAACCGGTCGAGGATCTACAAGGTTTCGACCGCCACTCCGACTATCCGGGCCTGGGCCGGACGCAGCCGGACGGGCTGGCCGACCGCGAGATGAAAGCCTTGCACGACAAGGGTTTCCGGATATTCCGGCCTGCGCACTACCCGACCACGCCGGCCGAACTGGCAGCAGCCGACCGCTACGGCATGCTCGTCCTCGAGGAGATCAACAACATCACCGGCCAGCCCGGCTCGTTCCTGGCACAATCCCAGACGCACGAGTTCGCCAAGACCGTACTGGACCGTATGGTCGCCCGCGATCGTAGCCATCCGAGCATCTTCGCCTGGTCGGTCGGCAACGAGAACGGGACCGACACCGACGCGGGCGCCGACTACGTCCGCGATGTCATCGGGCACGGCAAGACCGTCGATCCGACGCGGCTATACACGCAGGTCACCGACCATCCGACGACCGACCGCGCCTATCAGTACGAGGACTTCCTCGCCGAGAACTACTACGCGGGCTGGTACAGCGGCACGGTCGACTCGATCGGCCCGCTCATCGACAGCATCCAGTCGAGCAATGCCAAACCGATCATGGTCAGCGAGTACGGCGCCGAGGCCGTGCACGGCCGGACGGGCACCGGCCGTGGCGCCGAGTGGTATCAGGCGTTCATCGTCGACGGCTACAACAAGCAGCTGAACGACCGTCCACATTTCATCGGCAAGATGTACTGGACGTCGACGGAGTTCTGGTGCACGCCGACCTGGAGCGGTGGCAACCCGGATCCGGTGCCTCCGTTCCACACCAAGGCACTGGAGACCTACGACCGGCAGCCCAAGCTCGGCTGGCGCGTGATGTCCTCGCCGGTGCGGATCACCCGTACGACCGTTCTCGCGGCACCGCTCGACCAGAACGCGTCACTCGACGAGCAGGTCACGATCGCCGACGTCAGCGGACATGGAGCGCACGGCTCGGTTGTCGTCGACGGTCCGGCGGGCTTCACCGCCAACCCCGTGCCGTTCACCGTCGCCGCCGGCGGCACGACGACCGTGCACGTCACGCTGAGCGGCACCTTGACCAGCCCGGCGAGCGGCTTTATCCGGGCCGTGATCGACAGCGACACAGAGGCGCTGCCAGCACCGTTCACGATCCGCAGCGTCGACACGTTCGCCACCCCGGCGAGCGACGACTTCTCGTCTGCGTCGCTCGACGCCGGCTGGCAGATCGTGCGGCCGGACGCGTCCGGGTGGAGTCTCACCGACCGGCCGGGTTCGTTGCGGCTGTCGACTCTCTCCGGTGGCGAGACGACATCGGTGAACAACGGCGCCAACCTGTTCGTGCGGACGACCACGCCCCAGACCGACTACACGGCAACGGCGAATGTCGAGGCGAGCGACCTGTCCGCAGACTTCCAGCAGGTGGGCCTGTACGCGTACGTGGACGACGACAACTACGTCAAGGCCGACCTCGGCTGGGTCGACGGGCGTCGAGCCGTGGAGTTCCTCGCCGAGTCGGGCGGGCAGATCGGCACGCGCATGTCGATTCCCTACTCCGGCGACTCGGCGCAGCTGCGGCTCGTCCGGCACGGCACCGAGGTCGGGGCGGAGTACTCGAGCGACGGCCAGTCCTGGTACACGCTGGCGACGGCGACGCTCACCGGAACCGCCCGCGTCGCGCTGCAGGCAGCTGGCGGCAGCGCAAGCCCGCCGGTCATCCCGACGTACGTCAGCGACGTCGACATCCGGACGTCCGGCCTGGTGTCGGTGGTCGGCGTGAGCGTGCCGGATCAGCCTTTGTTCATAGGCGAACCCGGGCAGGCCGATGTCGTGGTCGAGAACGGCGGAGCCGAGGCTGTCGACGTCGACGCCCGGCTGGACGTCCCCGCCGGCTGGACGTCGGGAACCGCGACTGGAACGGTTCCGGCGTTCGGGCGGGCGACGTTGCACGTACCCGTTACGGCGACCGGCGCTCCGACGGTCGCGACGATCACCGCACTGGCCAACGACGCCCGCGGCCAGGCCCAGGCCGCCGTGCTGAGCGCGCCCCGCGGCGATCAGGTGCCGATCGCCCTCGATGCCGGAACGGCGACCAGCCCGGTGCTGTCCACCTATACCCGGCTGTCACCGTCGGACGGATGGGACGCAGCGCAAGGGTTCGGCTGGGTCGGCACTCCCCCGCAGTCGCGTGACCGGGGGACGCTCGACAGCCTGCGACGCGACATCGTGACGAACACGGCACCGGGCACGCTGCGGGTCAGCGTGCCGGCCGGCAATCACACCGCCTACCTGCTCGTCGGCGACGCGGGCTTCCCCGCCGACCCGATGACGGTCTCCAGCGGCGGCCAGACCCTGCTCGACCTGGCCAGCCCGCAGCCGACCGGCGTCTTCCGGTGGTTGGCGTTCCCGCTCGACGGCGGCGCGTCCGGCCGCGACGTCGACCTCGACTTCGCCGCGCACGTGTCAGGTCAGTTCTGGCGATTCGCCGGCCTGGTCGTCCCCCGGTGATCTGGACGGACAACTCGAAAGTTCTATCGCAATGTTTTGGCCCAGTCGCCGGGCACCGAGCTCACCAAGGCCGGTAAGCCAAGGGACTCGGTCGTGTTGACGACGCGGCAGGCCTCTTGACGGTGCTCCAGCCATACGCCTACGGTTCAGGCGTTCTCGACATGCTGACCGAAAACTTTCGGTTCACCCAAAGCGTGCGGGAACAACCGTGACCGTCCTTTCGCTGAGGGGGTCTGACGTGAAAGTCCGTCATCTCACCGCCATCGCCGCCGGTGCGGCGACCGTCCTGGTGGCCAGCACCGCCGCCATCGCCCTGCCTTTCAGCGGCGGTAACACGTCGCCGGACTCGCTGCGCTCGGTGGCGGCGAAGATCGGCTTGCGCATCGGCACGGCCGTGACGCCCTTCGAGCTGGACAACGCCGCGTACCGGCAGATCACCGGCGATCAGTTCTCGACCGTGACGCCGGGAAACGAGATGAAGTGGCAGGTGGTCGAGCCGACGCGCGGCACGTACGACTGGTCCGCGGCGGACCGTCTCGTGACCTTCGCCCAGCAGCACGGCCAGCTCGTGCGCGGGCACACCTTGATGTGGCACAACCAGCTGCCCGGCTGGCTGACCACCGGCGTCAGCGACGGCACGATCACCAACGCGCAGCTGCGGGACCTCCTGCACAAGCACATCACCGACGAGGCCACCCACTTCAAAGGGAAGATCTGGCAGTGGGACGTCGCCAACGAGTTCTTCACCGACTCAAACCCGTCGATGATCAATCCCAACGACTTCTGGGTGTCCCATCTCGGTGCGGGCATTCTCGCCGACGCGTTCCGGTGGGCTCACGCGGCTGACCCGCACGCACTGCTCGTCTACAACGACTACAACATCGCCGGCGAGGACGGCTCGAACGCCAAGAGCAATGCCGTGTACGCGTGGGTGCAGCAGATGCTGGCTCAAGGCGTGCCCGTCCAGGCCATCGGCGACCAGGGCCACCTGGACACGCAGTACGGCTTCCCCACCCAGATGGCACAGGATCTGCAGCGCTACGCCGACCTTGACCTGAAGGTCGCCGTCACCGAGGCGGACGTGCGGACATTCGTAGACGCTCCCACGACCCAGGTACCGACAGACCACCTCGCGACGTTCGCCCAGCCCTACGAGTACGAGCAGATGCTGAAGGCGTGCCTCGCGGTCACCGCATGCATCTCCTTCACCGTATGGGGATTCGGCGACGCCAACTCGTGGATTCCCGGCTTCTTCACCGGTGAGGGCTACGCCTGCATCTACGACGTCAACCTCAATCCCAAGCCGGCGTACGCCGACATGCTGCAGGATCTGCGCCTTGGCGCTCTCGGCGCGACGCACCGGCTCGCATAAGGACGGGCAACCATGAACAAGAGGTCATCGACTCTCAGCGTCATCGCCGCGGGCGTCCTCATCGCCGCCGCACTGGCCGCGTCGCCCTTGATCGGCAACTCGGCCGGCGACCCGGCGACACCGACCATGGCGTCCCACTGGGTCGACACCTGGGTGTCGATGCCGCAACTGACCGAACCCGGCAACATGCCGCCCGCGCCGTTCACCCAGGACAATCTCGTCCTCGCGAACAGCACGGTGCGCCAGACGATTCACACGTCCGTCGGTGGACAGCACATGCGGCTGCGCTTCTCCAACGCATTCGGCGGTGTGGATCTGCCGATCACGTCGGTATCCGTGGCGCTGCCGCTCAACGGGCAGGCCGGGGTCAGCGCGATTCAGGCCGGGACGACACAGCCGGTCACGTTCGACGGGCGGTCCACTGTGGACATTCCGGTTGGAGCGCAGGCGGTTTCGGATCCGTTGACTTTTGATCTCGCACCCGAGTCCAACCTCACGGTGACGATCTACCTGGCCGACGGCCAGGCGTCCAACGACATCACCTCGCACCCGGGCTCACGAACCACGTCCTACCTGCTTGCCGGCAATCACGTCGCGGACTCGGATCTGCCTTCGGCGACGCCCGTCGACCACTGGTACTTCCTCAGCGGGCTCGAAGTGTGGTCCAACAGCACCACCGCAGGCGTCGCGATGCTGGGCGATTCGCTGACCGACGGCCGAGGCTCCACGACCAACATGAACAACCGCTGGCCGGACCAGTTGCTGCAGCGCTTGCAGTCGCACCCGGACACCGCCGATGTCGCAGTACTGAACCAGGCCGCCGGTGGCAACCGCGTGCTGCACGACGGGCTGGGCCCCAACGGCCTGGCACGGCTGGACCGCGACGTGCTGGCTCAGAGCGGGATCCAGTGGCTGACCGTTTTCGAGGGCGTCAACGACATCGGCACGGCCGGCGCGACGGAGCTCGCCCAGAAGCAGGTCGCGGCCGATCTGATCGCGGCCTACGACCAGATCGTCACCCGAGCGCACGCGAAGGGCATTCGCGTGTACGGCGCGACGATCACGCCGTTCGGCGGCAACACCGGTTACGACGATGCGCAGGGGTTGCGCGAGGCGGCCCGGCAGACCGTCAACGACTGGATCCGCACCAGTCACCGGTTCGACGCCGTGATCGACTTCGATCTCGCCGCACGCGACCCGCAGAACCCCCGGCAGATCCTCCCGGCCTTCGACGTCGGCGACCACCTGCACCTGAACCCGACCGGCTACCAGGCGCTGGCCGACGCGGTTCCGGCCGGACTGTTCCGGCAGGAGCCGCTCCCACCAGGATTCGGCTTCAATTAGCCATCAGCCGGAGCCACCGATCCGTCGGCGCCGCAGCCTAGCGCGACGTCTGCTCAGGCATCGGGATCACGGAATCAGCTGAATCTTGCGTCCTACCCCGCGTTGGAAGAGCGCGAGCGCCTCCCCGAAATCACTGAGGGGCATCCGGTGGCTGATGAATATCTCCGGGTCGAGCAGGCCCGCGGAGAAGAGTTCGGCAGCCCGTTCGAAGCTGTGCAACACGGCCATCGAGCCGGTGATGGTGATCTCTTCGTTGTAGATGCGATACGGCGCGATCTCCGCCCTGGCCGACGTCGCCGTGACGCCGAACTGCAGGAAAGTGCCGCCCGGCGCCACTCGCGTCAGCCCGTCCTGGATGGCGGCGACGACACCGGTCGCGTCGACGACCAGTTCCCATCCGCGCGGGCGGTCCAGCTCTGCGGCCGAGGTCACGGCGTTAGAGCAACCGAGAGCAACCGCGGTCTCCAGCCGGGACGGGTTGAGATCGACGACGTCGACTGATGCCGCGCCGCACCGCTTCGCCAGCTCCAGCATCATCAGGCCCATCGTTCCCGAGCCGTAGATCAGGACGTGCGATCCGAGCTGGGACGTGAGGACGTCATAACCGCGGATCGCACACGACAGCGGCTCGATGAGCGCGGCGTCCTCGACGCGGACGCCATCGGGTAGCACGACACAGTTGGCCACCGGGGCGAGGGCGAATTCGGCGGCGCCTCCTGGCACGCTGACGCCGATCGCGTTCCACCGTTCGCAGAGATTGTTCCGGCCGAGGCGGCAGTAGTGGCATTCGTTGCAGTACAGGGATGGATCGACGGCGACTCGCTGACCGGCCTTCAATTCGGTCACCTGGGAGCCGACCGCCACGATCGTGCCGGCGAACTCGTGTCCGGGGATGATCGGTAGCGACGGTGCGAACTCACCGTCGAGGATGTGCAGGTCGGTTCCGCATATTCCGCAGGCGGCGACCTCCACCACGACGTCTCGCGGTCGCGGCGTCGGGTCGTCGACCGTCATCACGGCGACTTCGCCGACGGCTTTGATCACCGCTGCTTGCATTGTCGAACTCTCCTTTGGCGGACGGCACCTCGGCGCGAAGCAACGGACATCGGCAAGGTGGTGCGGACTTCCTATTTCACCGCGCCCATGGATAGTCCGCGGACGAGTTTGTCTTGGGCGGCCCATCCGGCGAGGAGTACGGGTAGGCAGGCGACTGTTGCGGCGGCGGATAGGTGGGCCCAGAACTGGCCTTCGGGTGCGACGAAGCC